>Ga0073932_1000014_pt1 | contig 496513 bp, 418 predicted proteins | sample DewCreD2012metaG_FD_76967 | JGI IMG/M metagenome (GOLD analysis project Ga0073932, IMG submission 76967) | Hot spring sediment bacterial and archeal communities from British Columbia, Canada, to study Microbial Dark Matter (Phase II) - Dewar... ... | reverse complement strand
GTGGGGGTGCGCGTGATGGTGGCGGGGGGGCGGGGCGTTTCTGTGGCGGGCAGAGGCGGTTCGGGCTGCTTTGTGCAGGCGGATAGGGTTAGATATAGAGCGAAAATAAGCAGAAAACCAGTTTTCACTCTAGAGGCGCTGATCACAATTTCTCCGAAAGCCGCAGCGAGCGCAACGTGCAGGCTCAGCATGAGAGCGATCGGCGTTTCCTGCGCGCTCACAGGTGCGAATTTGGGAAATGATTGTTTTCATCTCTTCTTCCAGCTCTGGTGTAAAGTCGATCGCAAAGGTGCGATTTCGATATCGGATCATACCATAGGGTGGACGTTTCGCGTAGACCCGCTCAACCAGGTAACAGTACGCAATCAATTGAAATAAGTGACTGTCGTGCGGCTGGGGAGGAGCAAAACCGCTTTTCACTTCAACAGGGATCAGGCTCTCCTTTTCCGCGACCAGGTAATCGGGTTTCCCGGTTAAGTTGAGCAAGGAGTCATGCAATGGTTTCTCCACCTTGCCCCAGCCGCCGGTGTCGGTGTAAACAATCCTGCCAGCGGGCAGACCCGCTTCCCGTTGTTTTTTGCCAGATTGCCAGAATAAAATGGCGGCAACCATGACCAAAACCACCACGATGAAGGCGAGCAGCACATCCATTGGTTATTTCAAAAATGAGAGTGTGATTATTACAGAAACAATTACGACTGCCAGCAGCAGGCAAAGCCAGGCAAATAGTCGCAATAAGCCAGCCATTAGCACTTGCCTGCCATGCTGACGGTGAAAATGGGAGCCGCTGGTTAATTCAAGCTGATTTTCTGATTTTACCCCCTGAACCTGGTACCACCAGGCTTTTTGACAATACAGGAAGACCCCTATTTCAGAGGCTCGAATCGTCCGCATCTTGTTGAGAGAGGAATGAAGTGCTGGAATCCGGCAGAGGATTATCTGGGGAACCAGCGGAAATTTTTTTCAGAAGCGTTGAGTGAGACTGAAGCGCTTTTTGCAATTGGTGTTCGCGCAGGCTGATCGTCAGGTCTCCGCGGGTTCGCTCGACAATTCCGCGCACCAGGTCGGTCTGTCGCCGCAGCCCGTTGGTGACTGCATCTGGAAAATCCATCGTGACCAGTTCAGCATAAATATCATCCATGCAATTGAGCAAGCGCTCCGCTTCGCTGGAATATCCTTTCCGCAAGATATCCAGGCAGCGGCGGCGTAATTCTCCGGTCACCTCAGCTAAACCGTTTAAGTAGGTTGCCGATTCGCATCCTAATTCTTCAGGGAGGGGAAGAGGATGGTTTTCGATTAATGCGCAGGTGATACTCGCCTCAACAAATTCTTTAATTCCATCCTGGGTATAGCCGGCATAGTATAGTTCTGGATGTGAAGCCAGGTCCTTTTGAAGTTCGGCAACCAGCACACGTGCATTGGATAAATGCTGCATTGCCGCTTCGTGTTCGTTGCGGTGAATGGCGCGAATGGCATAAACGGCATTGCGGGTTATCTCCCGCGCGCGCGCCAGAGCCTGGTCGCGCATCCTGGTCCGCTCTTCAAATTCCGTTCGGATGCGCTCAGAAATGATAGCCAGGTTTTTCATGCTTTAGAAGGGAATATCGTCTTCATCCCCTGTATCCACAGTTGACTCAACGATCCCTTCGCTGGAAATTCCACCCTCGCTGCGCGCCGTAAGAAAGCGAACGGTCGTTGCGGTCATTTCAAAGCTGGCAGTCGGAGTACCATCCTGCCGCGTCCAGATGCGCGGACTACCATTTTTATCTGCCCGAAGGGTTCCTTCAACGATGACTTTGCTACCCTTGTGCAGGTATTGGTTGCACGTTTCTGCAAGTTTTCCAAATACAGAGACGCGAAACCAGATCGTTTCTTTAACTTGTTCTCCGCTGGTGTTATTGTATTGTCTGGAGGTAGCTAATGAAAAAGAGGTAACAGGCTGACCTCCCGGCGTGTAGCGCATTTCGGGATCTCGCCCCAGATTTCCAACAACGATCAGTGTATGGAATGTCATGGTATCTTTCCTTATGAAATAAAATCAACCAGTCTTATTAACTATTGTACACGAATTTAAAAAAGCAACCGGATTTCGATCAAGGTTTTGTGAATAATTGGGTTTCCAGGGTTGTTAACTCACTTAAAAGGCGATCCAGGTCCTCCTGCACCAGGCGGGAATCGCGGGTAAGATCGGCTTGCGCCAGTTCCAGCAATGCTTTGAGGGCGTCTGCCTGTCCACTGTTGTACGATTTGATAACGGGGTATATGGTTTCCATCAAAAGGCGGCTTTCACGTAAGGCGGATAACGCTGCCGCCCCGTCTTTTCGGGCGACCGCTGCCCGGGCGGCATTGGTCTGATTGATCCATTGCACCAAAACCAGGCGATTTTGTAATTGGAGCGCTTCAGTACGCGCTGCCTTTTCTGATATTTCGAGCTGATCGGCTTTCTGGCGGGCTTCTAACACCTCAACCTGAGTTTGAAGGTGAGCCTGCTGAGATTGTTGCAGTGCATTATTTACCAGGGTCAATTGTTCGACAACAGGTTGAAACAACAGCAGGTATGTGGTCAAGACACCCAAGGCAAAAATGACTGCGGTAAAGGCAGTCCACCGCAAAAGCCTGCGGTTAAAACGCCCAAATTTTGAGGCGGGGTTGAACAAAAACACCAGCAATTGTTTGAGCCAGCTCTGTTTTGGTTGCTCTGGAGACTGATCGGCAGGTGGGATAGCAGGGACAGGTTCAGTCGCTGCAACCGAATATGGGGCTGCGGCTTGGGGTGCTTCTGTTTCAGAAGAAGCAGATGCTGGTTGGTTGTCTGACGTCTGATCTTCAGCCGATATATCAGGCGAAGCAGGAGCACTTGTTGAGAGATGTGCTTGAGAATTTAAATCAGGGGATGGATGATCCTGGGCAGCCGGTGGTGATGGTTCATCCTGTTTCGCTTTCTTTGCCATATCTGTTCTCCCTATTTTTTCTCGATGCCTCTACCCGGCGCTGGTGCCTGGGGGTAAGGGTATGGAAGGGGAATATATTCGACAGAGGGACGGCGTTGGCTTGATTGAGGATATAGATTCATGATCTGGTAGATTTCATGTGGAATGTCGGTGCTGACATGAAGACCAAGCTGGCGGGCTTCTTCCACGTTGATCGGGTAATCGTGTGTCCACTTTCCAGATGCCAGCTCGTCTGCCAGTTTTTCTGCCTGATCTGCCTGGTAATTAGCGCTGGCGATGCGCCGAATGGTGTCTTTCACCTGTTTCATTGCTTTTCGAGAAATGTCTGCCAGGATCAGAGTTTGATCATCGATATCGTTTACATTTTTCTGTTTCAGCACATTCAGGATCGACGCCGCAGGATATTGTCCGATCTGCGGATCAACCGGACCTAGCACTGCATTTTCGTCCATGACGACCTCATCGGCTGCCAGGGCAATCATTGTGCCGCCAGACATGGCGTAATGGGGGACAAACACGGTGACTTTCGCTGGATGTTTGCATAAGGCGTTGGCGATTTGTTCCGAGGCAAGCACCAACCCTCCCGGTGTATGGAGGATCAGATCAATTGGCAGCTTGGGATCAGTTAGTTTGATAGCGCGCAGCACCTGTTCTGAGTCCTGAATATCAATAAAACGCGCCATTTGAAAGCCAAGCAGCGACATACTTTCCTGGCGGTGAATCAGAGCGATCACACGCGTACCTCGTTTCTGTTCCAGGTTGTGCATCAGGCGCCAGCGAGCAGATTCGATCATTTTTTGACGGAGCAGAGGAAGGAAGGTGGCGACCAACAGGACAATCCAGAGAATGTTAAAAAACTCCATGTTCTACCTCCAATCGTTACCAGGGATTATATTCGTCAGGATACCAGATTGCAGCAGGGCGGCGGATAACAAATAGCCGGGCGCAAAAGATGCCAAATATGAACCCGCCGATGTGCGCCCACCAGGCGACTCCACCCATCTGCATGCCGCTGGTGGTTGCCAGGGAAAGCAGCCCGGAGAACAACTGGGAAATGAACCAGAAGCCAATGAAAATCAGTGCTGGTATTTCAACGAACCAGGGGATGATCCATAATGGAATCAGCGTTATAACGCGCGCTGCAGGAAAAAACAGGAAATATGCTCCTAAAACAGCAGATATCGCGCCGCTGGCGCCGATGGCAGGAATTGACGAGCCATGATTGAAGACAGATTGGATAACGCCTGCGGCAATCCCTCCTAGAATATAAAAAAGAAAGAAACGCAGCGATCCCATGCGGTCTTCCACATTATCGCCAAAGATGAACAGAATCCACATGTTACTTAAAAAGTGAAACCAGCCTCCATGAAGAAATTGCGATGTGACCAATGTGTACCAGGATGATGGGTCATAGATCTCAAGATTGGCTGGTACTACCCCAAAGGTGTAGATCAACCGTTCCAGTATAATTGGAGGCAGGCGCAGCTCATACAAAAAGACCAAGCCGTTGGCAGCGATTAATAACCAGGTGATGATCGGCACGGTATGCGACCGGATAGTATCTTTTAGTGGGAACATGATTACCTCATAATAAGAATTATAATTCAATCCATGCAATCCCCCCCCAATCAATCCAAAGTGCCTTTGCCTCCTTCTTCAGCAGTGCGCCAGATCGTGCGCGGCGCTGGAGCGGTTATGGGAGCCTTTGTGGTCAGCAATTTGTTGGGTTTGCTGGCTAAAAGTATGATCGCGGATGCTTTTGGTACTGGGCTGCAGACGGATGCATTTTACGCGGCAAACCGTTTTAGTGAGACCTTGTTTAACCTGGTAGCAGGTGGGGCGCTGGGTTCGGCGTTTATTCCGACCTTTACAGGGATGCTCACCACAGGTGATCGCAAGGGTGCCTGGACGCTGGCATCTGCCATTTTCAATTTGTTATTGCTGGTGATGGGAACGTTGAGCCTGTTAGGCGCAATCTTTGCTCCCTGGGTGGTGCGGAATCTGCTTGCTTCGGGTTTTACAGATCCAGCGCAGCAAGAACTGACGGTGTATTTATTGCGGATTCAATTACCATCGGCGGTTATCTTTGCCATCAGCGGGCTGCTTATGGGGGTGTTGAATGCCCATCAGAATTTTTTGATCCCTGCTTTAGCCCCATCGATGTATTCATTGGGAATCATTTTGGGAGTGAGCATATTTTCACCTTTCATGGGAATCAGCGGGGTGGGTTGGGGGGTGGTTGCAGGAGCGGGTTTTCACATGGCGCTGCAATTGCCAGCATTGTTGCGGCTGCCGGATCGGCGGTATGTGCTTACGCTAGGTATTCATCTGCCAGCGGTTGTTGAAGTGCTGCGTTTGATGGCGCCTCGGTTGATAGGTGTGGCGGTTGTTCAGTTGAATTTTTGGATCAATACCTTGATTGCCTCTGGCTTGCCTTCAGGAAGCCTGACGGGGATCACCCTGGCTTTTCCATTGATGTTAATGCCGCAAGCCGCGATCGCTCAATCCATTGCAATTGCTGCCTTACCGACTTTTTCTGCCCAGGTCGCAAAGGGAAAATATTCCGAAATGCGTTCAGCGTTATCTGCCACTGTACGTGGAATTTTACTCCTGGCAATACCTGCCAGTGTGGGATTAATCCTTTTACGTGAACCGATCGTCTCTCTGATCTATCAACGGGGACAGTTTTTGAAAGACTCGACTGCTCTGGTATCCTGGGCGTTGTTATGGTATGCAGTCGGTCTGGTAGGACACAGCCTGGTTGAGATTTGCAGCCGGGCTTTTTATGCATTGCACGATACGCGCACGCCGGTTACTGTTGGGGTCGCAGCAATGAGTTTGAATATCATATTAAGCGTATTCCTGGCCAGGTTGTTTGGGCTGGCAGGTGTGGCGCCGCTCGGTGGACTGGCGCTGGCGAACTCGCTGGCAACTTCGCTGGAGGCGGGGGCGCTGCTCTATTTGATGAGGCAAAGGTTAAATGGACTTCAAACGCCGGAAATATTATTGTCATTGGGAAGAGTAGCCCCAGCAACCCTGTTGATGGGTGGAGGACTTTGGGTTTGGCTTGCTCTTTCACAACCGCTGCCAAACTGGATGACTGTCTTGGGAGGTGTAACCGGGGGAAGTCTGCTATATTTAATCTGTATGCTCCTTTTTCGCTCCCCAGAATTGATGCAAGCCTGGATCATAATGAATGGGCGATTGATGAAGAAACGAAGACTGTTTTAATATTTTGATGATCAGGAGTATGGTATGAAACCGATAGCTCATGAGTTTATGGTGCAAACCCGATATCCATATTTGACGCCAAGTGCGCAGAGCCAGCAGCTTCCACAACCCCCTTTACAATTACCTTTACCCGCTGATGCCCCGTTGATTGCCCTCCCCAAACCGCAGGATTTTTCAACCCCTGCGATAGACCTTTTTACAGCAATCGTAAACAGGCGGTCGGTGCGTCAATACACTGATACGCCGTTAACTTTGGAAGAACTGGCGTTCCTGCTTTGGTGTACCCAGGGTGTCAAAGAGGTTTCTCCCCGGGGATTTACCCTGCGCACGGTACCTTCGGCAGGAGCGCGGCATGCGTTTGAGACGGTTTTATTAATTAATTCGGTGCAGGGTGTTGAGCCAGGTTTATATCGCTATGCCTGTCTCGAACACGCCCTGCTTGATCTGGCTGCAGGTCCAGACATTAACGAACGGCTTACCCAGGCATGTCTGGGTCAAAACCAGGTGCGCACCAGCGCAGTTACTTTTTTCTGGATAGCAGTGGTCGAGCGTATGGCGTGGCGCTATAGCGAACGTAGTTACCGCTATCTCCACCTGGATGCCGGGCATGTCTGCCAGAATCTCTACCTGGCTGCAGAAGCAATTGGCTGCGGTGTCTGTGCGATTGCAGCCTTTAATGACGAGGGAGTCAATACGACGCTCAAAATTGATGGAGAAAATCAATTTGCAATTTATATCGCGTCCTTAGGGAAGCGATAAATCCATCGAGGTGGTTTGGAGGAATATTTATGGGAATAAATAGAGGCAGGATAGCCCTGGCGCTGATCTTAATTGCGGTTGGGGTATGGTTTCTGGCGATTGAACTGTATCCGGGTTTGAAAGAAATCGTTTATGGAAGAGAAACCTGGCCTCTCCAGGTGATAGGGGTTGGCGTGTTGTTTGCGCTTGCCGGGATATTCGCCTGGCAGCCTGGTTTGTTGATACCTGCGGCAATTATTGGGGGAATCGGGCTGCTGCTTTACTGGCAAAATGCAACTGGAAACTGGGCGAGTTGGTCATACGCCTGGGCGCTCATTCCTGGTTTTGTTGGTGTCGGATTGATCCTGATGGGATTGATGGCGCGGAAAGCGCGATTGATGGTAGCCGGTTTGTGGAACCTGGCAGTAAGCCTGCTATTGTTCGGTGTTTTTGCGTTTGCCTTTTCTGGTACTTCCCTTGGCAATATGCTCTGGCCAGTCGGGTTGATCTTGATGGGGTTGTTGATTGTTCTGCGTTCGTTCCGAAAGCGTTCTGGATAACCGATGAAATTGCTGGCGGCAACTATTGGTACGCGCTGAGATGTGCAGATTTTTATTCCCCTCTGCCAGGGGCTGCAAAAAGTTGAACTTAAGGCGGCGCTGGCTACCAACCCCATCTTTTTGATCAGGCTGAAGCGCAGGGAATCCAGTGGTAGAAGCATATCCCGATTAATGTTTGGGCAAAGGGCAAGCCCTCACTATGTCACCTGTTGGGTGATTAAAGCTCTAAGGGAGCAGGATCAGTGAACCAGGCATGCGCCGCCTTTATCGCTTCAGATACTGGACGCGGCTCAGGCATACGGAGTTCAACCTGGCTTTTGCGAAGATCATAATAAAAAAATTTTCCCGCCTGGCGGAGCAAGTTGACAGAGATAGGCAGGTCAACAAATGCCTGTGTAAAACGGAGTGGATGAACTGCCGCGTTCACCAGCCATCCTGGCAGGATGGTATCTGGGGGGCGCACGCCTGCTGCCTCAGCAATTGATTGCAGCAGGCGATGGTGGGGCATATTTTCTCCTCCCAGGATGTACCGTTCGCCTCTTTTTCCATGCAGCATTGCGCGGAGATGACCTTCCACCACATCATCGATATGAACAACATTCAATCCTCCTTCGATACTAAAGGAGAGGGGATGCTGATTTAGGTACACAATAATGGAGTTTGACTGGCGGTAAATGTCGCCAGCGCCAATCACAAAAGTGGGATTGGTGATGACGACATCCAGACCTAAAGCGACAGCTTTTTGAACTTCAAGCTCCGCCAAATATTTGGCGTAGGCGTAATGCCAGTGTTCGGGTTGAATATTCCAGGTGTGATTCTCGTTGATCAATGGTACTTCAACAGGGTCGAGCTTATCTCGCGTGGGACCTTTATCTGGTACACCCAATGCTGCAACAGAACTGGTATGTACTACTCTCAACACACCTGCGCGGCGGGCTTCTGCTAATATGGAGCGTGTTCCCTCGACCGTAATTGTATAATCACGTCCAGAATCGCCAGCATGCCCCATCCAGGCAGCAGTATGAAAAACCACGTGAATATCACGCATGGCTTCTCGAATCGAGCCGGGTTGGGTGATATCTCCAATTAAGTGATGGACGGGAAGGTGATCGATCAGGCGGGTATTGCTGTTGGGACGGTGAAAAGCGAACACTTCGTGCCCCTGGCGCAACAAGCCGCGACAAAGGTTTGCTCCAATAAATCCTGTTGACCCTGTGACCAAGATGTTCATGGTAATCAATCCACTGCCACAGCCAGGATTGTACCATGAACAATCAGAAGATCTATTGAGTAATCAAAAAGCGATTTTTGGCGGACTCAGGTTATGCAGGTATTATTGACCTCTTCTCAAGGGATTTTTTCTGCGATGAACGTAGCACCCTGGCGCAATGCCTGGTAATTAAAGGGCAACAACCGCTGATGACGGGCTGGCAAATGCTCAGCGAGCGCTTTCTCAAGCGACTCCAGCGGTAAGACAGGCAAATTGGCGATTAATCCGCCAATTAGAACCATATTTGTCATGCGGCGGTCGCCTATCTTTTCCGAAATCTCATTACCAGGAATCGATACGATTCGGATATCGCTGCGGGTTGGAATCTGGTTGATGATTGAGGCATTAACGACCAGAATTCCACCGGGTTTAACGACTTTTTCATATTTGAGCAATGAAGGCAGGTTCATTGCGACTACTGCGGTGGGATTCCTGACGAAGGGTGAGCCAATTTCTTCATCAGAAATGATCACAGTGCAGTTGGCTGTTCCGCCCCGCATTTCAGGTCCATAAGAGGGAATCCATGTTACTTGTTTTCCTTCACCCATTCCCGCATAGGCAAGCAACTGACCAGCGAATAAAACCCCTTGACCACCAAAGCCGGAGATGATAATTTCGGTCTGCATTGCTGCCTCCTAAATTTTTACCTGAGCGAGTTGGGAGTTTACTTTGAAATCCTGAAGGGGATAATAGGGCACCATGTGTTCTTCAATCCATTTCAACCCCTGAACTGGAGAAATTCCCCAGTTGGTTGGACAAATGGAGAGGAGTTCGACCATAGAAAAACCCAACCCATGCACCTGGTTTTCAAAAGCCATGCGGATTGCTTTCTTTGCCAGGCGAATATTTTTTGGATCGTGAAGACTGCGGCGGGCAATATAGCCAGCGCCGTCAAGTGTAGCGAGTAATTCACAGGCTCGCAGCGGATAACCCTGGGTTTCCACATCCCTGCCGAGGGGAGAAGATGTCGTTTTTTGTCCGGGCAGGGTGGTTGGCGCCATTTGCCCACCGGTCATTCCATAGTTGGCGTTGTTAATAAAGAGTACCGTTATGTTTTCGCCGCGCGCGGCAGCATGGACAATTTCACCCATGCCAATGGATGCCATATCGCCGTCTCCCTGGTAGGTTAATACGATCCGGTCAGGAAGTGCGCGCTTAATGCCGGTTGCCATAGCGGGGGCGCGACCATGGGGTGCCTGGACAAAATCGAAATCAAAGTAATTATAGGCAAATACCGAGCATCCCACCGAAGCCACTCCGATCGTGCGTTCGCGAATGTTCATTTCATCGATCACTTCGGCGACCAGGCGGTGGGCTACGCCGTGTGTGCAGCCTGGGCAGTAGTGGGTATTGACATCAACTAATGCGCGCGGACGGGAGAAAACTATTTCCTCAGTTCTTGGTTCTGCGGTCACCATATTCATCGCTCCTAGTTGTACTGAATCATACGCTTCAGCCAGCGGTTTCTGGGATTGCCGTCGGAGGTGAGCGGGAGATGGATGACCCGCTCGATTTCTTCCAATATCTCATCTGGGAAGGGCACAACGCCCCCCATTCGACCATAAAATTCAATTGGGGCTCGCCCCGCCACCGCCAGGCGAACATCATCGAGCATCTGACCAGAGTTCATCTCTGTAACCAAAAAACCGTCTGCCTGTTTGCATAACTCGGCTATGACCTGAGAGGGGAAGGGGCTGACCGTAATCGGTCGCAACAAGCCGACGGGATAGCCCTTTTCGCGGGCAGCCCGCACTGCAGAAAGCGCCACCCTGCCCGCAGAGCCAAATCCAACCACTACAAACCGGGCATCGTCCAGATAATACTCTTTGTAGCGCACTTCGTTGGCTTCTACCTGCTGCCAACGCTGCATAAGGCGCAGGTTGGTTTGCTCTTCTTCGTGGGCATCCATGTAGATCGAGCTTAATATCCGTCGTTCCCTTCCCATCGCGCCGCTGACTGCCCAATTCGGAAACGTGGTTTTGAGGGGCTGCATGGGCGGTAGTTCTGCCGGTTCCATCATTTGACCAATACTGCCATCGGTTAATACTACCGCAATGGCTCGGTATTTTTCTGCAAGGTCGAATGCCAATACGGTCAGGTCGATTGATTCCTGAACAGAGGACGGTGTCAGGACGATGGCGTGGTAATCGCCATGTCCTCCGCCATGAACAATTTGATTGTAATCCCCCTGCGCTGGGTTGATATTTCCCAGCCCTGGACCGCCGCGCATCACGTTGATCAACACCATTGGCACTTCGGTTCCAGCGATGTACGATAGACCTTCCATCATCAAGCTGATACCGGGGCTGGAGGAAGAGGTCATGGCGCGAACACCAGTGCAAGCCGCTCCGTACACCATATTGATCGCGCCCAGTTCACTTTCGGCTTGAACGAACGCCCGTCCTAATTCGGGCATCCGCCGCGACATCCATTCTAATAATTCGGTCTGCGGTGTAATCGGATATCCAAAGTAAGCCTGCAATCCAGCGCGGATAGCGGCTTCTGCAACCGCTTCGTTCCCTTTGAGCAGTTCCCGCGTCATTTTTTCCTCCTATCCACTGGCTCTTGCGCGAACGACTTCGCGATAAACGACAATGGCGGCTTCTGGGCAGATAATTGCGCAGACACCGCATCCAGTGCAGCCTTCTTTCGCCAGTTCAGCAGGGTGAAATCCCCGCGCGTTCATGCGCAATTCAGATAATTCAATGACCCCTTGCGGACAAACCGATGCGCATAATTCACATCCCTTGCAGTATGCCTCATTAATGACAATCCGACCCTTAGGCGGCATTCAGACCTCCTGGAGGTAAAAGTGGATAAAAATCATTGTATTAAGATAATTATCCAAACTTCGAAAATAATATGCCAGTGTCAACCGTCATCAGGTAGGGTTTACATATATCCATGATGCCGGCTGGTAGGTGTTGGAAAAACGAGGTGAATATGACAGGTCACCTATGAATTGGTGATCATTATTACTTACCCATCTTGACCGAATCGATTACACTTTTAGTTTGGTAACAGCTTTAACATTAAGAGCCACATTTTTGATATTTTATATCCTATATTAAATGGAGTTTGCCCCATGAGTCGAAATATAATCACGATCGATGGCAACGAAGCCGTAGCGTATGTAGCATACCGGCTGAACGAGGTGATCGCAATTTACCCGATCACCCCCTCATCTGGTATGGGCGAGTTTGCAGATGCCTGGGCAGCCATGAACATCCCAAACCTGTGGAAGACAGTACCCACAGTGATTGAGATGCAATCAGAAGGCGGCGCAGCCGGAGCAGTGCACGGGGCGCTGCAGACAGGTTCTCTGACGACCACTTTTACTGCCTCGCAGGGCTTATTATTGATGATTCCCAATATGTTCAAGATTGCTGGTGAATTGACGCCAGCGGTCATTCATGTGTCTGCCCGCACGGTGGCAACCCATGCATTGTCCATATTTGGAGATCATTCGGATGTAATGGCAACGCGCTCGACGGGTTTTGCTTTGTTGGCTTCTCGCTCGGTTCAGGAAGCACAGGATAATGCTCTGATTGCGCAGGTCGCTTCATTGGAATCCCGTGTGCCGTTCTTGCACTTTTTCGATGGTTTCCGCACCTCTCATGAAATCAACAAGATCGACCAGCTGACCGACGAGCAGATGCTGGCAATGGTTGATGAAGCGACCATTGTCGACCACCGCAAACGCGCGATGACTCCGGACCGCCCGGTATTGCGTGGTACTGCTCAGAATCCGGATGTTTTCTTCCAGGCGCGGGAGACGGTCAATCCCTATTATTTTGCCTGTCCAGAAATTGTTCAAAAAGTAATGAACAAATTTGCCTCTGTAACCGGCAGGCAGTATCATCTGTTTGATTATGTTGGCGCGCCAGATGCGGAGCGGGTCGTGGTGGTGATGGGATCGGGAGCAGAGACCGTTGAAGAAACGGCACAGTATCTGATCGGTCAGGGTGAAAAGGTCGGATGCGTCACCGTTCATCTCTACCGCCCCTTCTCCGTTAAGCATTTTGTCCAATCCTTGCCATCCACCGTGAAATCGATCGCTGTGCTTGACCGAACAAAAGAACCCGGCGCGGCTGGTGAACCGATGTACCAGGATGTCATTACTGCTTTGGCAGAAGGGCTCGCGGAAGGGTTTGCCCCGATGAAAGCCATGCCGCGTGTGGTTGGCGGTCGCTATGGTCTTTCTTCGAAAGAATTTACGCCTGCTATGGCAAAGGCGGTGTTTGACGAACTTCAGAAGGCAGAGCCGAGAAACCACTTTACGGTGGGTATTAATGATGATGTGACTCATACCAGCCTGGATTATGATCATACCTTCTCAATTGAGTCTCCTGATACAGTCCGCTGTGTTTTCTTCGGGCTGGGAGCTGATGGCACAGTTGGCGCGAACAAGAACTCCATTAAGATCATCGGTGAAGAAACGCCAAACGAAGCCCAGGGATATTTTGTTTATGATTCCAAAAAATCCGGTTCTGTTACCATTTCGCACTTGCGCTTTGGTCCGAAACCGATTCGCGCTCCTTATCTGATTAGCAGCGCCAATTTTGTTGCCTGCCACAACTTTACCTTCCTTGAAAAACTCGATATGACCAAGCTGGCAGTGCCAGGCGGCGTTTTCTTGCTCAACAGCCTCTATGGACCAGAAGAAGTATGGGATAAATTACCGCGCGAGGTGCAGGCGGATATCATCAATAAGAAGTTGCGATTTTACGTGATCGATGCTTATGAAGTTGCAAAAAAGACCGGTATGGGTCAACGCATCAATACGATCATGCAGACCTGTTTCTTTGCTATCAGTGGTGTACTGCCGCGTGAACAGGCAATTGAGGAGATCAAAAAGAGCATTAAAAAGACGTATGGACGACGCGGCGACGCTGTCGTACAGCGCAACTTTGAAGCAGTTGATATGACGCTTGAAAACCTGCATGAAGTGAAAGTTCCTGCTCAGGTTACCAGTTCCTTCTCCCGCAAGCCAGCGGTTTCAGAAGAAGCTCCTGATTTTGTGAAGCATGTGATTGGTCCGATGACCATTTTTGAGGGTGATAACCTGCCAGTCAGTGCGATGCCCAAGGATGGCACATTCCCTACCGCGACTTCGCAGTGGGAGAAGCGCAACATTGCTCTCGAAATCCCGGTTTGGGAACCAAACTTGTGCATCCAGTGTGGAAAATGCTCGTTTGTGTGTCCCCATGCCACAATCCGTCAGAAGGTGTATGATCCGGCATTGCTGGTTAACGCGCCGCCGACTTTCAAGTCGACCGATGCAAAATTCCGTGAGCTGCCAGGAACGAAATTTACCATTCAGGTAGCTCCTGAAGACTGTACAGGTTGTGGTTTATGTGTTGAAGCCTGTCCTGTGAAAGACAAAACCCAGGTTGGACGCAAAGCGATCAATATGGCGTTCCAGCCCCCGTTGCGTGAAACTGAAGCCGAAAATTGGAAGTTCTTCCTGAACCTGCCAGATGTTGACGTCTCAGTTATTGCGCCAACTACGGTTAAGAATTCACAAATTTTACCGCCTATGTTTGAATTTTCTGGCGCCTGTACCGGCTGCGGTGAGACCCCTTATGTCAAGCTGATCAGTCAGTTGTTTGGCGACCGCATGGTGGTGGCAAATGCGACTGGTTGTTCGTCTATTTATGGCGGCAACCTGCCCACCACACCCTGGTCCGTTAACAAGATGGGACGTGGACCAGCCTGGTCAAATTCGCTCTTTGAAGACAATGCGGAGTTTGGTTTGGGAATGCGCCTGACCTTTGATAAACAAAAAGAATTTGCAAGTGAATTGGTAAAAGCGCTGGCGGCTGAATTGGGTGATGAATTGGTCAATGGCATCCTGCAGGCAGATCAAAGTACCGATGCGGGAATCTCCGCTCAACGTGAACGAGTTGCCTTATTGAAACAAAAACTGGCAACGATCCAGGACCCGCGCGCCAGAAAACTTCTCGAAATAGCCGATTTCCTGGTCAAAAAGAGTGTTTGGATCCTGGGCGGTGATGGTTGGGCGTATGATATCGGTTATGGCGGTCTTGACCACGTCCTGGCTTCCGGGCGGAATGTCAACATTCTCGTGTTAGATACCGAAGTGTATTCGAACACGGGCGGTCAGGCTTCCAAAGCAACGCCGCGCGGTGCTGTGGCAAAATTCGCGGCGAATGGTAAACCACTGCCAAAGAAAGACCTGGGTATGATTGCTATGGCGTATGGTTATGTGTATGTGGCGCGGGTGGCGATGGGATCGAGCGATGTGCAAACCCTGCGCGCCTTCCTCGAAGCCGATGCGTATGACGGTCCGTCGTTAATTATCGCCTACAGTCATTGTATCCAGCATGGTATTGACATGCGCAAGGGTCTTGAGCAACAGCGCCTGGCAGTCGCATCGGGTTACTGGCCGCTTTACCGCTACAATCCTGAGCTAATCGCGCAGGGTAAAAACCCGTTGCAGATAGATTCGAAAGACCCGACCGTCTCGGTCTCTGATTATGCCTATAACGAAACCCGCTATCAGATGCTGGTGAAAGCAGACGAGGCGCGTGCCGAAGCCTTGATGAAGGCTGCTAAAGATGACGTAGCCAAACGCTGGAATCTGTACAAGCAGATGGCTGCCATCCAATATGAGATTGAATCCGGTAGCAAATAGCCGGGATATTAATTGAAAATGGGAGGAACCCAATGGTTGACCTGAGTACAACTTATCTCGGTATGACGTTGAAAAACCCTCTTGTGGCTTCGGCTTCGCCGTTGTCCAAGAAATTGGATGGCATTCGTCGTTTAGAAGACGCGGGTGCCAGCGCGGTGGTGATGTATTCATTATTTGAAGAACAGATTGTGCATGAAAGCCTCGAACTGGATCATTACCTTACGCGGGGAACAGAATCCTTTGCTGAAGCGTTGACTTATTTTCCAGATCTTGGCAACTATAATGTCGGACCTGAGAATTACCTGGACCTGATCCGCAAAGCCAAGGATAGTGTAAGTATTCCAATTATTGGAAGCTTGAACGGTGTTTCTACCGGCGGCTGGGTAGATTACGCTCAAAAAATTGAACAGGCTGGCGCAGACGCGTTGGAACTCAACGTGTATTACCTTTCTGGAGATGTTGACCTGACAAGCCAGGAACTTGAAAAAATGTATTGCGACCTGGTTTCCGATGTGCGCAGCAAGATTCACATCCCGCTGTCGATTAAGATTGGTCCGTTCTTCACCTCTTTGCCCAACATGGCAAAACGATTGGTAAAATCTGGCGCGAATGGATTGGTTTTGTTCAACCGATTTATGCAGCCTGACCTGGATATCGAAACGCTTGAGGTCACTCCGAATCTGAAATTGAGCACCTCTGATGAGCTGCGGCTTCCGCTGCGCTGGATCGCCATGTTGTACAAACGGGTGGATGCTGATTTTGCGTTAACCTCTGGTGTGCACACAGCCCAGGACATGATCAAGGCGATGATGGCTGGCGCGAGCGTGACGATGGTGGCATCCGAATTGATCGCGCATGGTTTCAAACGCATTCCAGAAATGTTGAACGATATGCGTTCCTGGATGGAAAGCTATGAATATGTGTCGGTCAAGCAAATGAAGGGCAGCATGAGTCAGCAGGCAGTGGCAGAACCCGCTGCTTATGAACGCGCAAATTATATGAAAGCCCTCAATAGTTTTGACAACCGAATGCCGTATTAACAATGATATAAATTAAACAACAACCGCGCCAATTTATCAAAACGGCGCGGTTGTTGTTTCTGAGTGAAACCTTGACATCCACCCCGCCTTGACCTATAATTCCGAGCGCATTCCTCGTTAGCTCAATCGGCAGAGCGGGCGGCTGTTAACCGCTAGGTTCGAGGTTCGAGTCCTCGACGAGGAGCCTACCGGGCTGGATCACAGCCATATGGTTTGAATCCCCGCCGTATTTGCGGCGGGTTTTATTTTCTCCCAGCCCAACCTGGAAAGAGTAAATTCTGACTTTGAGCGGTTTGAGCATGAGATGAAAACATTCTGTTACGGGAAGGGAGAAAGTTACGGCATTCCTTATCGCTGACTTTTGCCGCAAAAGCTGGATAATGCCCTGGTCGCAGGACGCTGCGTCTCGACCGACCGCTATGTGTTGGGGTCTTTGCGGGTGATGCCAGGCTGTTTCATTACTGGTCAGGCGGCAGGTATGGCTGCCGCACTGGCAGTGGAGTCGAACATCACGCTGCGCGGGGTTGGTATCCGTACGCTGCAGCGCCGATTATAAATGATTGGAGCATATTTGCCGAATGCTTGAGGTCTGTTTCAAACATGGCAAGGATTTCTTCAGGTGAATTGCCCCTGGATCTTATGGATCGGTAATAAATTTTGCGTGTTGTTCTACCTCTTGTTATCATTTTATTAAAGTCTGCAACTTTTGTTGAGTAAACCCGTATAATGATCATGTTGTACTTATTTCATTGGGAGGGATAATTCGATGAAAGCCTTGGTGGTTTACGATTCGTTTTTTGGCAATACAGAAAAGATCGCGCAAGCGATAGGTTCGGCGCTGGGGGATGCGGCTGTAGTAAAAGTTGGGGAATTTAAACCAGAGATGATGCAAGGAGTTAATTTGCTTTTGGTGGGTTCACCAACCCGCGCGTTTTCAGCATCGCCGGGAATCAAAGAATTTTTAAAAAATTTAGCGAAAGATTCGCTTAAAGGCGTTAAAGTGGCAGGTTTTGACACCCGCGCGAGGATTGATGAAAAGACTCCTGGGTTCTTAAAGGTGATGATAAAACTCTTTGGTTATGCTGCCAAGCCTATTTCCGACAGGCTGCAAAAAAGGGGCGGCGTACTTGCGGCAGAACCAGAAGGGTTTCTCGTTCTGGGAACGGAAGGTCCGTTGGCAGATGGGGAGTTAGACCGTGCTGCTCGCTGGGCTAAATCTTTGGTTTGATACCAGGTCCGAGCCGTGGAAAATATCACGGAAAGGGTCATTCTTTGCATGACCCAAGCATCATCGATATCAATTAAATCTATCGCGGCATGTTTGAAACCAGTGGAATTGTCGAAGCAGTCTTTTCGGCTGGGTTTTTGGAAAATGAGATGGATGTAACCCATGTGCAGCCTAATTGTGGGGTAGCTTTTGCGAACTCGGATATCGTCGCATTAGGTGCTTTTGCTACAGCTGTCGCTGGACGCGACCCTGCCAGTGTAGGACTCTTGCGCCTCGCAGCTCAAACGTTTGGCGGCTGGAGTGAACAAATTGTGCGAGAAGCCGTGCAGTCTGGCATAACCATCCCCTCTCCTATGGGGGAAAAATGAGGGATTTGATTGACCTGACCGGTGTGGTTGACCTGCATATCCATTCAGCCCCAGATATGCGCCCACGCAAGCTGGACGACCTGGAAGTGGCGCGCCAGGCAGAAAATGCTGGCATGAAAGCAGTGTTGATCAAATCCCATCATGGCAGCACAGCAGAACGGGCAGCTATTGCCAGCAGCCTGAACCAAAAAGCGCGGGTATTTGGGGCGCTGGCGTTGAATGCACCGGTGGGTGGTTTGAATCCAGCGGCGGTCGAGATCGCGCTGGCGATGGGCGCCAGGCAAATCTGGATGCCGACGATCTCCGCCGCGCATTGGATTGAAGCGCATGGTGGAAAGGGATCAACAGGGGCGGGTCAGGGGATTTGGATTGTGGATGAACGAGGCGGCTTGCTGCCTGCAGTATACGAAATTCTGGGGTTAATTGCGCGGGCGGATGTCATATTGGGGACCGGTCATCTATCGATACCGGAGACCTTGCGCATGGTGCCAGCCGCCAGGGCGGCAGGTATCCAGCGCATTTTGGTTACCCACCCGGAACTGGTACACATCGAAATGCCGGTTGCCATCCAGCAAGAGCTGCGCGACCAGGGCGCCTTTTTCGAGCGTTGCTATTTGAATACCTTGCCAGGACACAAATGCCTTTCAATGACGGAACTGGCGGGGCAAATCCGGGCGGTGGGGATTGAATCGACGATCATTTCGACAGATCTGGGTCAGGCGCACAATCCCTGTCCAGTGGAGGGATTTCGCCAGTATATAACCGACTTGCTGCGGGAGGGGTTTACCCCAGTCGATCTTGACCGGATGGCACGCAAAAACCCATCCTGGTTGTTAGGAATAGATTAATTCATTGCTGTAAGCATCATTTTTGGGGCAAATAAAAAAGTGAGGCGCAGAAACTGAACTGCGCCTCCTGTTTTTCGTTGAAAAATTAAATGCTCGCTTTTGAAGTGCGTCCCGGTTCCTGGATTCCGATTAAAGTCAGGATGGAAAAGAGCAGCAGCAGACCATAAATGATCAATAGAGGGGTATAGCCGATTGCGTCGCCAATCGGTCCACCGATGTAGGCGCCGATCGCGCCTGCCCCTGCCCCTGCCAGGTTCGAAAGTCCCAAAAAGCGTCCTGCTTCTTCTTGGGGAACGATGGTAGTGCCTAATGCCCAGTTGGAAGTATAAAACATGCCGAAACCGATACCCACCAGGCAGCCGCCAATATACATCAGGCTGATAGATGGAGAGAAGATTATGCCAAAGGTGCCGATTGTGCCCAGCAGCGATCCGATCATGCTTACGGTTTTCTTGCCAAACCGGTCGCTTAAAAAGCCGCTGGGAATAGACGAGACCAGGATAAAGATACCCACAAACATCACAATGGTTGATGCTGGTCCTGCCGCTTTGCCTCCCGCTAACTCAGGAAACCGTTCTTGTAAAAAGTAAACGAAAAAGGCAGACATGTTGACCGAAGCCACCATGAATATCAGGCGGTTGATCACCCACCAGGTGAAGGAGGTGTTTTCGCGACGTAAATCGGTGCTTAAGCCGACCGTCAGGCTTGCCCAAACTCCAACCAACACTGCTACGATCATTCCAATTAATCCTACGGCGCTAATGACCAGTGCGCCATCCATTTCAGGCAAGTTTGACAGCCAATTTGAGATCCAATTTACACTTACACCGCTTCCCAAGATCACCCCGGCGAACACTCCCGTCATGACGAGCAGGCGCACAAAGGGTTGCCAATCTACCAGCGAGGGTGCTTGTAGATGAGGCTTTTCAGGAGCAAACATCGCCAGCGCCATGCCTGCTAGCATCGCCAGTCCCATTACCACCAATGCGCCAATGATGTTCCCGGCAGCGACCATCCTGCCGATTACCAATGACACGAAGATCAATGGCAGGGGGAGGTCGAAAAAGACTTTCACTCCAGAAAATTTACCGCGTAGATTCTCTGGAACAAGGTCTGGGATCAAGCCCTGGGTGGCAGCATGTGCTGTGTTTGAGGCGATCATCGAAAGGATATAAAGCCCAAACAAGAGCCAAAACCCGCTCATACCGTCAAATGTGGATATATATCCTATCCCCGCAAAGACGAACATCTCGATCAATGTGCCAATCAAAATAAAAGGTCTGCGGCGTCCCCACTTAAACGTACTGCGGTCTGACAGGATACCCATCAGCGCCTGCACCAACACGGCTACCATCAACGCCCATAAGCGAATAATGCCCACATAGGTACCTTTGGCGGCTTCACCGACAAATTGCTGCACCAGTACCGGCACAAGCAGCGAAGCCAGCGTCTGCGAGCGCACGGTTAACGAAAACCAATAGCTGTTAATCGTGACATAGTCGTACCATCGAATTGCGCGTTGTATCATAGTGCCTCCATTGTTAATAGTTAACCCGTGACTCGACCATCAGGATCTTATAAATATCCAAATTGGTTTCAATGATTTTGCCTTCAAAGACTTCACGTTCATCGTTATCCGGCGTGATCACACGTCCGAGAATGGTTGATCCAAATTCGATCTTCACTTTTTGGGGTGCAGTGGCGTAGTTAACCACATGAACTTGCTGTTCAGAACCTTTCTGCCAGGTCTCGATTAGCACCGGTTGATTGGCTCGAACACGGGGGTATAATGGAGAAGGCAAAGATATCAGCAATTCTTTGCGGGCAACTGGAGGCGGCAGGTAAAAAAACTCGGTTTGGGTAACCAACTTTTGCATCCCAACCGCTTCCATCAGGCGGCGGGCAGCCGGGCTGGTAAAATAGGCGTGCATCAATCCCCTGGCGATCTCATTTGCCCCTTGCTTAAGAAGCGACCAGGTTTCGACAATCGTTGGCTCTTTAGGCTGCCAATGTTTCAAATTGGGTAGATTAAGAATGCGCATGGTCGACGGCAGGCGAGTTTTTTGATAACTAAGGGGATCGAGAACTACAAGGCACTCTAGCTGAGGAGGTACCCAGTCGGGTTGCACGATTTGAAAAGGAATTCCGGCAGCTAAGAGAGTCTGGCAAGCGCCAAAAAACAGGGTTGCCAGGCTGCTCCAGTCCTTCCATAGTGCATCACCAGGGTGTAATAAACCAATCGATGCCAGGTTTTCCGCTCCTTCCAGCAGGCTAAAATGATCGCGCAGCCAGGTGTTTACCACACCAATTGTCTTTTGCACATTTGAAAAGCGTCGGTCAGTGATCAGGGTATGTTTGCCGTCTTGATAATACTCGGTACCTTTGGTGGTCATGCTTGCCTGGCAGGCGAAGGCTTCATACATCGCCTGGCGGTAGCGCCTTGGAGGGTAAATGGGATCGAAGCCGATGCCGACGTCATACGATAGCACGCTTAAATGATGAGGTGTTTTGATCATGCTGCGGGCTGAACGGATCGTCAGAGCGTTGTTTGCAAGGCGGGGTTTGGGCTTCGCATCCCAGCGCGGCAGGGCAAAGTTTTCAATCATCGACACATCCAGCACTTTCCCCAACGCGGGGACATCGATACCGTAAACCAGGAATGAATTGCGCATCACTGCATCGTAAACATTTGCGCTGATCGGCGTGCCGGGCTGCAGCGAGCGAGCGAACTTTTTCATTTCAGCGACCAGGTTGGTTACCACCCCTGCCCGCCAGCGCAGGAAGCGCTCGCACGCTGGGTCGCTGAGATTTAACCGGCGGGGAATGGTTTCTCCGTTTTGCTGGAGGTAGAGATCCTGGCAGATTGAGCAATGACAGCCAACTCCGCCAAGCCATCCGCCAAACAGGCGAGAAGGCATTGCGCCAAACCAAATGTTGTCGAAAAACACGCCGTCTGCGCCTCGTTGAATTGCATCCCGCACTAAATTGCGTAGATGCTCGCGCCATTCGGGGTGATTTAGACAGGTCATATACCGACCGGTGTAATAAAACACCTTTTTCCCCTGTGGATCGCGGGCGTACCAATCTTTTTTGCGGAAACTACCGCTGTAAACGCAGTTAGAAGTCTGAAAATAAGCAAAGACCTGGGTGCCGGTTTTATGATACACTCCCGCTGCCCGCTCAAACACCTCCCAATCTTCTTGTTCTACTTCAGGAGGAAACCCCCAATCATACATAAGATGCACCCAATTGCAGCCCATCCGATTCACAACCAGGTCGGCAGCTTCGGGTGAATGGACTTCCAGATGGACCGCTTCATCAACAGGCTGGTTCATAAATTTCAGAAGATTCATACGGATGGTGCCGGGCCCGCCCCAAAGATATATCGGTCGATAAAATCCTGGGATAAACCGAAACCGCAAGGAGGAGGTGTCGTATTGTTCCATTTATTTTTATTCACTTAAAACGAGATAGGATCGATTTATTTTATATCAGATTCCTTCAAGATTTCGTGAAAAAAGTAATGTATCCTGATTGCTTATTCTGCTGAAAAGAGAGTAACCTTACGCTCAATTTTTTCATCATCCAGGTTAAAACCCAAACCAGGAAGGTCAGGCAGGCGGATAGATCCATTTTCGGGCTCAAAGAAGGGCGTATGGAAAAATTGCTTCACTGCCTGGTGGCGGATCAAATATTCGACCATTGGCACCACAACCGGTGGTTGGGCAGCAGCGATGTGCAGCGCGGGCAGGAGAGAATGACCATGCGCAACCACCGGCACATCAAAGGCTGAAGCCAGAACGCAGATTTTGATTTGCTCGCTGATTCCTCCAGTCCAATCCGGATCGGTCTGGAGCACATCCACTGCCTGTTCCATGAGCAATTGTTTGACCTGCCAGCGGGTGTAGACGTGTTCGCCGGTTGCCACTGGTACGCCGCTTGAGCGGATTTTTGTAAATCCTTCGATGCGTTCGGGATAGAGCGGTTCTTCCAGCCAGAAAGGATTAATAGGCGCTAAACCGCGTGCCATCTCCAGTGCATAAGGGAGATCCCAACCCATAAAGGCATCAAACATCAATCGGTAATCATTCCCAACGGCTTCACGGACTGCCCGAGCCATCGCCAGGTTCTTTGCCATTCCTTCTGCGCCATCTCCTGGACCAAAGCGGAAAAACCATTTTTGAGCGCTGAACCCCTGTTGTTTGTAATAGAGGGCGGTCTCTGCTGCTTTTTGCGGTTCTACCGAATATCCCAACAGGCTGGCATACGCAGGGATTACCGGGCGGGTAGGACCGCCTAACAGCCGATAGATGGGTTGATTTAACCATTTGCCTTTTAAATCCCACAAAGCGCAATCCACAGCGCTGATACCGGTCATGAAATAGCCGGTGCGCCCGTGGCGATTAAGGCGCATCATCTGGTCATGCAGCAGTTCAGTCGCCAGGGGATCGCGTCCGAGTAGAAACTTTGCGAGATGATGTTGAATGATAAACACCTGGGTCCCATCAATCGGTCCAAACATACCGGAAACGCCTTGATCGGTGATAATCTCAACGTACATTTCACTTCGTGTTTGCCCTGGAAAGGGTGAATATTCTTCATGAATATTGAATTCTGGATATATATCTAAAGGTCGCGCCTGTCGATCGCCAGCAGGATAGGCGCTGCCAGACCAATTTCCGTGCAGTTGATATATCATGATTTGTTTGATTTTCATTGTTACACCGACGGGATCCTTTGTTCCGCGTTTTTCTTGTTTTTATTATAGTGGAGATTACAGGAACATTTATTGCAAGGAAAAGGGGATATATGATATTCTTATGATCAATATATTGGCTTCTGCCTGGTGATACGGACAATGCAATTAAACCCTTTCTCTGGATTTATATTTCTATGCGGGGGGGTGTTGTTATTCATTGCTGTATTTTCATGGAATAGACGCGCTGTCATTGGAGCGCGCGCTTTTTCCCTTTCGACATTTTTTCAATGTGTATATGTGTTTGGTTATGCGTTTGAGCTGTCCAGTCTTGACCTGTCGAGCATGTTGTTGTGGAACAAATTTCAATATATAGGGTTGGCAGGGTTTCCGGTCTTATATTTTGCATTTGTTCTGCAATTTACGGGAAAGGGAGCCTGGCTGCGGACACGTAATCTTATTCTTTTATATGTTGTTCCGGTAATATTTCTGATTATGAAGCTGTGGGACGATCAACTTCACCTGATCTATTCATCTGTTTCTGTTGATGTCAGTGGTCCAATTCCTCTATTGCAATTTTCACGCGGTCCGTTTTATTGGGTTGCTTCTTTGTATATTCTTCTCATATTATGCTTTGGGCTTGTTGTCCTGATGCGTGCGCGGCGTCACGCTTCGGAATTATTCAAAAAGCAAGCCACTCTCATTATTTTTGCTGCGCTAACGCCTATGTTTGTATTTATTATTTATTTATCAGGATTGGCATCTATTCCTTTTGTGAAAAACCTGGATTTGAGCCCGTTCGCATTATCCGTATGGGGAGGAGGGGTCAGTTGGGCGTTATTCCGCTATCGCCTGTTCGACCTTGCGCCCATTGCGCGTGAATCTTTGGTGGAAAATCTGGAAGATGGAGTGGTAGTGTTAGATCGATTATGCCGCATCGTCGATGCAAACCCAGCCGCTCGTGAGATTTTTAATTGGAAAGAAATACCCGTTGGACAGCCTTCAGAAAAGGTTTTTAAGGAGTGGGAAACGTTATCGGTTTTATGTAACACGAGTGAGAAGGATGTAGATGCAGATCCCCCTAAAAGAGAGATAAGTCATGAACGGGCTAATCGCCTGGCATATTACGATGTATCAATGATCCCCCTTAAAAATAAATCGGGAAATAGGATTGGGAATTTGTTGGTAATTCATGATATTACGCACCGAAAACAGGTTGAAGCAACCTTACACGAACTTTCTCTGGCAGATGAAATGACCGGTTTACACAACCGACGCGGGTTTAATCTGCTGGCGGCTCAGATGATGTCGATGGCGCGCCGAATGAATATGAATGTCCTGTTATTTTTTGCTGATCTGGATGGATTAAAGACGATAAATGATTCTTTTGGGCACCAGGTTGGCGACCAAGCATTGATTGAGACAAGTCAAATTTTAAGAAATTTATTTCGTTCTTCGGACCTAATTGCCCGGCTGGGAGGAGATGAATTCGTGGTAATGGCGGTTGAAACCGGTGAGAAATCAGTTGAAACCATACAATCCCGCATGGAAAATCTGTTGATTGAGATAAATAACAAGCCTTCTCGGCAGTATCACCTCTCTATAAGTGTCGGTTTTGCAGTCCTCAGTCCGAACAGTTCTCAATCATTGGAAGAATTGTTGAAAGAAGCTGACCAGGCAATGTACCGGCAAAAACAGGCAAAAAAGCAAGCTTCTTACTCGATCTAATCTTGTAGGAGAGGTTGTTGACTTTGGGATAAAGGAATGAAACCATCTTTTCGGCTCTTAAGTGTATTGGCTCATCCGGATGATGAATCGCTTGGGATGGGTGGAACGTTAGCGAAATACGCCGCCGAAGGGGTTGAGACGTACCTGCTGGTTGCCACCCGTGGTGAACGGGGCTGGCAGGGAGATGAGAAAGACAATCCGGGGATGGAAGCGCTTGGTCAGATCCGCGAGAATGAACTGCGCTGCGCATCCGCTCAATTGGGGGTATGTGAACTATACTTTCTTGATTATCTGGATGGAGAACTGGATCAGGCAGTTTTACAAGAAGTGGTGATTAAAATCGCCTCGTATATTCGTCGGATTCGCCCCCACATTGTGATTACCTTCGATCCGCTTGGCGCGTATGGACATCCAGATCATATTGCAATTTCGCAATTCACCCAGGCAGCAGTGTTGGTGGCTGCTATCTCCACCTATCCAGGGCTTGAAAGCCAACCAGCTCACCTGGTGAGCAAATTGTATTATATGATCGACACGGAGCCATTGATCCGCGCATTCACAGACCTGATTGGTGAAATTAAAATACCGGTGGATGGTGAGATTCGGCAATTCAGACCCTATCCTAACTGGGCTGCTTCTGCGCGGATTGATATTCGGGCTTATTGGTGTCAAACGGTCGAAGCAGTTGCCTGCCATGATACCCAGGTGCGGCAATTGCTGCCCCAATTCAAACGTTTACCCGATTTATATGATGCCTCTGTATGGGGGTATCAAACCTTTTACCGGGCGTTCAGCCTTGTCAACAGAGGCAGACGGCAGGAGACTGATTTGTTTGAAGGAATCCGCCCGGAAATCACCGGGTAGGGGGCAGATCTTTTCTTTGCCATTTAGGGTTTACTGCGTGGATAGGATCCCAGAATTCGCAAGAACAGCGCATACTCCTGCAAATGCGCCAGAGCGCGTTGTACAACTGGATCGTTGGTAGAACCCACCAGGTCGATATAAAAATAGTATTCGAACGGTTTCCCCAACAGGGGGCGTGATTCAATTTTGGTCAGGTCAATATCGCGTAAGGCGAATGCGCTGAGAGCGCGGAACAGGGAACCAGCATAATTTTTCAATGAAAAAACAATGGATGTTTTCGCATTTTCTGTGGGCTGGACAGGATCACGCGAAATGACTTGAAAGCGGGTAAAGTTGGCTGGGTTATCCTCAATATGTTCTGCCAGGATATTCATCCCATAAAGATTGGCTGCCCGCCTGGAAGCAATAGCTGCCAGGTTGGGGTTGCCCAGCTCGCGCACCATCTTCACACTGCCGGCAGTATCATAAACAGCTTCGGTGATGACATTGAGCGAGCGCAGGTAATTTTCACATTGCGCCAACGCCTGAGGATGGCTGATGACGCGGGTGATGGTTGATGGTTCTGTTCCGGGCAAGCCGATCAGGCAGTGTGAAACATGTAGATAATGCTCCCCGATCACCCACAGCTTGTTCTGTAATAACAGATCATAATTGCGATGAATGCTGCCAGCCACAGAATTTTCAACCGGAATAACGCCACAATCCACTTTGCCAGAATCGACTGCCGCAAAAACCAGATCAAAAGATTCACATGGAAATGTCTCAACAGTCTCCCCGTAATATTCAAAAACGGCAGCTTCTGAATATGCGCCATTTTCACCCTGGAAAGCTACTTTCATTTCAAATTTCCTTTTTCAACATCTTCTTTAATTTTAGGCAGGAAAAAATGACTGCTCATTTATTCCTGCCCTGTTTTTTGCCTGTGGACGTCTAATTATGATGTAAGAACAGCGATGATCTGACTGGCAACCTGGTCTGTCGAAGCGGAGCCGCCCAGGTCAGGAGTCAAATTGCCTGTCGCAATCACCTGTTCAACAGCGGCTTCAAGCGCGGATGCTTCGCGTTCAAGCTTAAAAGAATAGCGCAGCATCAATGCAGCACTTAAGACCGTACCAACCGGGTTGGCGATGCCCTTGCCAGCGATATCCGGCGCTGATCCGTGAATTGGCTCATATAGACCAGGTCCACCTTCGCCTAAAGAGGCAGAAGGCAGCACCCCCATTGTCCCCACCAGCACAGCCGCTTCATCGGTGAGAATATCGCCAAACATATTTTCGGTTACCAGCACATCAAAGCTGGCTGGATGGCTGACCAGACGCATGGCTGCTGTATCTACCAGCATGTGTTCGAGGGTCACTTCGGGATATTTATTTCCTACCTCCACGGCTACCTGTCGCCAGAGGCGAGATGAATCGAGCACATTTGCCTTGTCGACTGAGGTCACCTTATTACGGCGACCTTTTGCCAGTCTGAACGCCATCTCAAGAATGCGCCGCACCTCGTGGTCGTGATATTCCAGGGTGTCAACCGCTCGTTCACCTTTGTCGGTCTTCCAGCGACCTTTGGGTTGACCAAAATATAACCCTCCGGTCAATTCCCGCACGACCACCAGGTCAACGCCGGTTAATTTTTCGAGTTTTAGTGGTGAACTGATTGCCAGACGCGGCAGCACTTTCACCGGGCGCAGGTTGGCAAAGACACCCAATCCTTTGCGCAGCGCCAGTAATCCTTGCTCTGGGCGAACTGGCGCGGCTGGATTGTCCCATTTAGGTCCACCGACTGCGCCAAGCAGCACCGCATCTGCCGCTTTGCAGGCAGACAGGGTTTCATCGGTCAGGGCGGTCCCGTAGCGGTCTATGGAACAACCACCCATCAGGTACTCAGCAAATGCGAAGTTGTGTCCGTAATGCGCGCCCAGAGCTTCAAGTACATGCACGGTGGCATAAACCACCTCAGGTCCGATGCCGTCCCCGGGTAAAAGAGCAATCGAATAATTCATGATGAATTCCTTTGTTTACCCTGCCACCATCAAACCATATTCCACCGAATCGACCAGCGCGCGCCAGCTCGCTTCAATGATGTTGGTGCTTGCGCCTACAGTGCTCCAGCTTTTGCTGCCATTCTTCGTGTCGATCAGCACCCGAGTAATGGCGCTTGTGCCGTTCGCGCCATCCAGGATACGCACTTTGTAATCTGAAAGTTGGAATTGTGAGATTTGCGGGTAATGATGAATTAATGCCTTGCGCAGGGCTGTATCCAGGGCATTGACCGGTCCATTCCCCTCTGCCACAGTATGCTGAATTTCGTTTCCAACTTTAACTTTTACCGTTGCTTCGGCAAAGATGCCGCGTCCGCTGCGATGTTCGACCAGGGCTGAAAAGTCGATCAATTCAAAGGGAGCGGTGTAACCCTGCGTCTGACGTTTCAGCATCATCACTACCGAAGCTTCTGCGCCTTCAAAGGAAAAGCCGCGCGCCTCTAGCGCCTTGATTTCTGCCAGCACTTCACTGACGTTATCTTTTTCGGTTAAGTCGATGCCATATTCTTCAGCTTTACTGAGCAGGTTGCCTTTGCCTGCCAGCTCAGACACCACGATTTGCATCTTATTGCCAACCAATTCGGGTTCGATATGTTGATATGATTGGATGTTGCGCCGCAGAGCGGTTACGTGGACGCCGCCTTTATGTGTGAAGGCGTCTTTTCCAACAAAAGCCATGTGTTCATCGGGACGCAGGTTGGCGACCTCGGCGACAAAGTGGGCAATTTCATAGAGTTTGGAGAGTTTGCCTTCGGGCAGGCATTTCAGTCCCATTTTTATTTCGAGATTGGGGATAATTGCGCACAGGTTGGCATTACCGCAACGTTCTCCATAGCCATTAATGGTGCCTTGTACGTGAACACAACCTTCTTTGACTGCCATGAGGGTGTTGGCGACACCGCATTCGCTGTCGTTATGAGCATGGATTCCTAATGGTGTCGATGTAATATCCTTAACAGCGCGAATCATTTCCACGACTTCCCAGGGCATCGTACCGCCATTGGTATCACACAATACCAGCATTTCTGCGCCGCCGCGTTCGGCAGCTTTGAGTGTTTCCAGCGCATAGGATGGATTCAGTTTATACCCATCAAAGAAATGCTCCGCATCATAAATCACTCTGCGACCCTGCTCGCGTAAATAGTGCACACTGTCTTCAATAATTCTCAAATTATTTTCAAGCGTAGTCCGCAGCACATCCAGCACATGTAAGGTTGACGTCTTGCCGAATAGCGTGATCACTTTCGTCTGTGAGTCCATAAGCGCCTGGATATTTGGGTCATCCGCTGGAGTGCGCGAAGGGTGACAGGTCATCCCGAACGAAGTGATAATTGCATTTTTCCAGGTCTCGCGTTGTGCTGCCTGGAAAAATTCGGCATCTTTGGGGTTTGAACCTGGCCAGCCGCCTTCAATGTATCCGACACCCAGGTCATCCAGGCGGTGAGCAATTTTGATTTTATCCCCGCAGGAAAGGGAAATATCAGTCCTTTGGGTGCCATCGCGGAGAGTTGTGTCATATATTTCGATCATAGTTCCACCTTTATTTTTTCTTCATACAGGGTGATTTGATCAGAAAAACTGAGCAAATACCCCAATTCATCGGTGCCTTTTAACAGACAGGCTTTTGAAAAACCGTCAATTGGAAAGGCAGCGGTTTTGCCTGCCGGTAATTGCACGGTTTGCGATTCCAGGTCAATCTGTATCTCGGTCGCAGGAAATTCTGTTAATAATTCTTCTATCTGACGGTGAGTATCTTCATCGACTTTGACAGGTAACAAACCGTTCTTCAAGGCGTTATTGAAGAAGATATCGCCGAACGAACTGGCGATAATGGCTTTGAATCCAAACCCCATCAATGCCCAGGGAGCATGCTCGCGCGAAGAGCCGCATCCGAAGTTTCTACCGGCAAATAACACCAGGGCTCCTGCGGCTGCTGGTTGATTCAATACAAAATCGGGATTGGGTGTCCCATCTGCATGATATCGCCAGTCAGCAAATAAATTCGCGCCTAAGCCTGCTTTGTCTGTAACTTTTAGAAAGCGGGCAGGGATGATTTGATCGGTGTCGATGTCGTTTACCGGCAGCATCACTACCCGCGAGGTTATTTTGGTAAAAGGTTCCATGTTGTATCCTCTATTCAACTCAAAAAGGTGCGGGGATCGACGATTTTACCAGCAACGGCAGCGGCGGCGGCTGTGAATGGGCTGGCTAAGAACGTCCGTCCGCCTTTACCCTGACGACCTTCGAAGTTGCGGTTGCTGGTGCTGACGGCGTATTGTCCCGGCTCTAGCTGGTCGCCATTCATGGCAATACACATGCTGCAACCTGGTTCCCGCCATTCTGCGCCAGCATTGAGAAATATTCGATCCAATCCCTGCGCTTCTGCCTGTCTTTTAACTTCTTGTGAACCGGGAACAACCAGCACGCGCATCCCCTCGGCGACTTTGCGACCTTTGAGGATTTCCGCAGCCTGCTGCATATCAGAAAGCCTTCCATTTGTACAACTTCCGATAAAGACTACATCTACCTTTTGACCCAGCATAGGCTGCCCGGGCTGAAGCCCCATATATGCCAGGGCTTTTTCCAGAGAAGCTTTTTGTGCACTATCTGAAACATCTGTTGGACGGGGGACGCTCCCATTAATGGGAACGCCCATACCTGGGTTGGTACCAAAGGTGATCATCGGAGATAATTTCGTCGCATCGAGCGTATATACCCGGTCGTACGATGCGCCGTCGTCGGATTTCATGCAGCGCCATTTTGCCAGGCTTCGCTCCCATGCTTCGCTTTGAGGAGCAAATCTTTTTCCAGCAAGATACTCAAAAGTGATATCATCTGCTGCTATCATTCCAGCGCGCGCGCCGGCTTCGATGGACATATTGCAGATGGTCATCCGTTGTTCCATATTCAAGGCGCGAATAGCTGTACCGGTATATTCAAACACAAAACCAACACCACCGCCTACACCAGTGCGATGAATGATCGCCAGGATGATGTCTTTGGCGGTCACACCAGTTGGAAGAACGCCATCCACCCGAATTTCGCAGGTTTTCGGCTTGCGCTGCAGCAAACATTGCGTGGCGAGAACATGTTCCACTTCACTGGTGCCAATACCAAATGCCAGGGCTGCAAACGCGCCATGTGTTGAAGTGTGGCTGTCACCGCAAACGATGGTCATACCCGGTTGAGTCAATCCAAGTTCTGGTCCAATAATATGAACAATACCCTGGTCGGGATGATTGAGCCCGTAGAGGGGAATGCCAAATTCCTGGCAATTTTTTTCAAGCTGGTTAATTTGTCGGATGCACAACTCATCGGCAAAAGATAATCTGCCGTTTTCCCCTGTGCGGGTTGGCACCCCATGATCGATCGTGGCGACAGTTTTGTCCGGTCGACGAACTTTCAGACCTCGATTGCGCAATCCTTCAAACGCTTGCGGTGAGGTCACTTCATGTACCAGATGAAGGTCAATATATAAGACGGCTGGTGAATCGGGCTGCTGGGTAACAACATGAGCATCCCAGATTTTTTCAAATAAAGTTCTTAACGGCATAGTGTCCTCATTGAGCGATTTTTAAGGTGGCAGAGGTCTCCACCGGACCATATTGCCCGGTTGCGACCAACATTTTATTGATTGCCGAAAGATAGGCTTTGGCGCTGGCGACAACGATATCGGTGTCTGCACCGTAACCGCCCCAGGTGCGGGGTTGATCGGTTTCTTTTTGCGCGTCTCGCACCATGCTGCCATCCTCACCTTGAATGCGCACGGTCACCTCTCCCAGAGCATCGATCCCTTCGGTTACAGCGTGCACAACGAATTCTTGTAGCGTATTTGGCAATTTTACAATTGCATCGATGGCTTTGTAGGTCGCATCCACCGGACCTGTCCCTACACTGGCATGGACATGCAGATTTCCCTGCGGATCGCGCAGGCGCACAGTGGCGGTTGGCATACCCATTGTGCCGCAGGCTACCTGCAACCCGTCTAAGGTATATAATTCACGCGGCTGATATAGTTCATCTGACACCAACGCTTCGAGGTCTGCATCGGTAATGGTTTTCTTCTTATCCGCCAGATTTTTGAACCGTTCAAAGACCTGATCCATTTCGTTCTCTTGCAAGGAATAACCCAATGAAAGCAGGCGCATTTTAAGGGCATGACGACCGGAGTGCTTGCCCAGAACCAGTTTACTTTGAACTGCGCCAACCATATCCGGTTTCATGATCTCATAGGTCATGCTGTTTTTGAGCATGCCGTCTTGATGGATGCCTGCTTCGTGTGCAAAGGCATTTGCGCCAACTACGGCTTTATTGGGCTGCACCGACATCCCTGTGTAATTGCTGACCAGCTTGCTCAAGCGGGTAATCTGGGTGGTATCGATGCCGGTGGTCATGTTATAGATCGATTTGCGCGTCTGCAGCGCCATCACCACTTCTTCTAAAGCGGTATTGCCCGCCCGTTCACCAATTCCGTTGATCGTTACTTCCGCCTGACGGGCGCCAGCTTTTAATCCAGCCAGGGTATTGGCAGTTGCCAGACCGAGATCATTATGGCAATGAACCGAGACGATCACGTTTTCAATGCCCGGTGTGTGTTTTATAATGCCTGCGATCAATGCGCCGAATTCATCGGGCAGGGTATATCCGACCGTATCGGGAATGTTAATGGTGGTGGCGCCGGCTTTGATTGCTTCGCCGAGGACGATATAAAGGAATTCAGGATCGCTGCGTCCCCCGTCTTCAGGGCTAAACTCAATATCATCGCAAAGACCGCGGGCATAAGCCACCATTTCTTGAACCCGCTGAACAACCTGCTCGCGTGTCATGCGCAGCTTGTATTGCATGTGAATATCCGATGTGGCGATAAAGGTGTGAATGCGCGGGCGCGCTGCCGGTTTGACGGCTTCCCAGGCTTTATCGATATCATTTTTTGTGGTGCGCGCCAGTCCGCAGATGATGGGAGGTTGTTTGCTGTCGCTGGAGTTGCCAATTTCAGCCGCGATTCGGCGTACACCTTCCAGGTCGTCAGGAGAAGCTGCCGGGAAGCCTGCTTCGATCACATCGACCCCCATGCGAGCCAGCGCGCGGGCGATTTCCATTTTCTCGGAGCTGGTCATGGTAGCGCCTGGTGATTGTTCGCCGTCGCGCAGCGTGGTATCGAAAATTCGAATATATGTTTCGGTCATTTTTCCCTCTTGCTTTTATTATTTATTCCAGTTTTCGGGGCGCAGTGCGCGCACTGCTGCGCCTGCCTGCCACATCTCGGATTCGCGCATCTGGCGCAGCTCTTCGGTCAACTTTTCCTGGTAATCGGGGGCGCTGTTGGATTCGATGACATGATGGGTTTCTTCACCAGAAATGACACTTTTGTAGAGGGTTTCGAAAACAGGCAGGGTGGCATTTCGGAAAGCGTGCCGCCAATCGAGCGCTCCGCGTTGCGCGGTGGCGCTGCAGTTTGCATACATCCAATCCATGCCATTTTGTCCAACCAGGCGGATCAGGCTTTGAGTGAGTTCTTCAACGGTCTCGTTGAACGCTTCGCTGGGGGTATGACCATGTTTACGCAGGGTCTGGTATTGGGCTTCCATGATTCCCGCCAGCGCTCCCATCAGCACACCCCTTTCGCCGGTCAGGTCCGAATAGACTTCGTTTTTAAATGTCGTTTCAAACAGGTAACCTGAGCCAATCGCAATACCGAGGGCGATCGTACGTTCGCGGGCGCGACCCGTGTAATCCTGCTCAACGGCAAAACTGCTGTTGATACCGCTGCCGTTCAGAAAATTGGCACGCACGCTGGTTCCGGAGCCTTTGGGGGCGACCAGGATCACATCGACGTATTCGGGTGGTATGACGCCAGTTTGGTCACTATACACGATAGCGAAGCCATGTGAGAAATACAATGCGTCTCCAGGTTTTAAGCAGGGCTTGATTTTAGCCCACATTAACTTTTGTCCGGCATCTGAAATTAAATACTGAATCACTGTACCGCGCCGGGCGGCTTCTTCGAGATCAAAGAGCGTCTCGCCGGGCACCCAGCCGTCGCTTAAGGCTTTTTGCCAGGAACGACCATCCGGGTTCGCGCCGACAATGACCTTAATGCCATTCTCGCGCATATTGAGCGCCTGGGCTGGTCCTTGAACGCCATAACCAAGCACTGCCACGACTTCATCTTTCAACACTTCCTGGGCTTTTGCCAGGGGGAACTCTTCGCGGGTGACGACTTCTTCTTCAACCCCACCAAAATTCATTTTTGCCATTGAGAAAAATCTCCTTTGATATAAATTCAGAATAAAAAAATCAGACCTCAGCGGTTATTAATCCCCGTGAGGTCCGATGAAAAGGCTAATAATATTTGCTGACAACCTGTTCTACCTCAGGTTCTTTGTGATACCCGTTGCCATTCCCATTGCTATTGGCGTTAGACGAGGAAACCAGTCCGTTCAGGTAGGGAACGGCTGCAGTTCCGCGTGCCATGGCGACAATACCTGTTCGCACCATTTCAATAATGCCCCACGGACGCAGTACATCAATAAACCCTTCGATTTTATCCTCATCCCCGGTGATTTCGATGACAAAGGATGAATTGGTGACATCGACAATGCGGGCGCGAAACACATCCACCACCTGCATGATATGTGTGCGATTTTCCGCAGTGGCTTTGACCTTGATCATCGCCAAATCGCGGAATACGGCGGGGGTTGAAGTCAGATCCGTGACCTGGATAACATTTACCAGTTTATACAAATAAGCCGTCAGCCGCTCGACGTTGCTCTCATCAGCGTCTAGCACAATGGTCATGCGAGAAATTTCGGGCAGGTCAGTGCGTCCAACGGTCAATGAGTCAATGTTAAACGAACGCCGCCGGAATAAAGATGCGACCCGATTTAACACGCCGGGTTTGTCTTCTACCAGAACGACCAATGTATGTTTCATCTCTTCCTCCTTAAATTTCATCCTCAGCCGTCTCGACGATTGGGCTGGGTACAGGTCTGCGGATCATTTGATGCAGGTCGGCTCCAGATGGCACCATCGGATAGACACTGTCCTCTTGTTCCACGCGGAAATCGATCACAACGGTTCCTTCGGTTTGACGGGCTTTGGTAACAGCATCTTTGATTTCAGAACGTTTCGTCACACGCAAGCCGGTCAAGCCGTGGGCTTCAGCAATTTTGACAAAATCGGGGCTGCGCATTGGGGTGGCGGAATAGCGCCGCTCGTAAAAAAATTCTTGCCACTGGCGCACCATTCCTAAATAGCCGTTATTGATGATTGCCACATTTACTTTTATATTTTCCTGGGCGGCAGTCGAAAGCTCAGCCTGTGTCATCTGAAATCCGCCGTCGCCAGCGATTACCCATACCTCAGCGTCGGGGCGGGCAAATTTTGCGCCAATTCCGGCGGGTAAACCAAAGCCCATCGTACCCAATCCACCAGAGGTAATGAAGTGGTTGGGATATTCATGCTTAAAATATTGGGCTGCCCACATTTGATGTTGTCCCACATCCGTTACCACCAATGCCTTCCCATCGCTGTAGCGCCATAAATCATTGATGACATGAGCCGCGTAGAGATGTCCTTCGTCGGGCAGATTTTGAATATCCCGCACAGCGCTGTCCCCTTTGATATCCATGATGTGGTCTATCCATTCCTCATGGTCGCAGGTTTGGACGGCAGATAAAATGGTTCGAAGGGATTGGCGAACATCTCCAATTAATGCCACATCGACTTTTACATTTTTGTTTACTTCTGCAGGATCGATCTCAAGGTGGATTTTTCGGGCGTTGACAGCGTAGCTTGCCAGGTTACCGGTTACGCGGTCGTCAAAGCGCATACCGAAAGCCAGCAGTAAATCGGCTTCCTGGATGGCGTGGTTCACCCAGGCTTCTCCATGCATCCCCATCATGCCCAGGTTGAGAGGGTGGCTGTGCGGCATGGCGCCTAAGCCAAGCAGCGTCAGGGCTACCGGGGTTTGAGTTCGCTCGGCAAATTGAAGCAGTTCAGGCATGGCATGGCTTAATAAAACTCCTCGTCCTGCCAGGATAATTGGACGTTTGGCAGAGTGGATCATGTCTACCGCTTTTTGAATGTCGGAAGGCAGTGGGCTGAGATCAGGTCGATATCCTTTCATTTTGATCGGTGAGCCGTCGTACTCCCAATCTAAAGCGTGTTGTTGGGCGTCTTTGGCGATATCAACCAACACCGGACCTGGGCGCCCGGTCTTTGCAATGTAAAACGCTTCGCGCAGCGTATGCCCCACTTCTTTTACATCCCGAACCAGGTAATTGTGCTTGGTGATGGGCAGAGTAATGCCGGTTACATCGGTCTCCTGGAAGGCGTCGTATCCGAGCAATTTGCTGACGACCTGACCGGTGATGAACACTGTTGGTGAAGAGTCCATCATGGCGGTGGCGATGCCAGTAACCAGGTTGGTTGCGCCTGGTCCAGAGGTCGCCATTGCCACACCTACTTCTCCGCTGACTCGGGCATACGCATCTGCCATGTGGGCTGCGCCTTGTTCGTGACGGGTCAAGACATGGTGGATGGGATAATCGAGCAGCGCGTCGTAGATGGGCAGGTTGGCGCCGCCTGGATATCCGAACACAACTTTTACACCTTCACGAACGAGGGTTTCCCAGACAATTTGAGCACCTGTAAGTTTCATCTCTATCTCCTTGGGTAATTAATCTTGCAAAACTGCGCCAGTGTCGGCGCTGGTTACAAAATGAGAATAACGGCGCAGCCATTTGCTGCTGGTGCGCGGTTGGAATGGGGGTAATTCAGCCAACCTGCGCTGGATTTCATTATCTGAAAGGCGGACATTTAAGGTACGGGCGTCCAGATCGATGTCGATGATATCCCCTGCCTGGAGGGCTGCAATGGGACCTCCGGCTGCGGCTTCTGGTGAAACGTGCCCAATGCAGGCGCCGCGCGTGCCCCCTGAAAAGCGTCCATCGGTAATCAGGGCAACTTTCTCTCCCAGCCCCATTCCCATGATCGCGCTGGTCGGGCTGAGCATTTCCTGCATTCCTGGTCCGCCTTTGGGACCTTCATATCGGATCACCACCACTTCGCCAGGTTTTACTTCTCCTGCCAGGATGCCGCTGAGGGCTTCCTCTTGGGATTCATAGATGTGAGCACTGCCGCTGAATTTGCGCATCGAAGGTGCCACACCCCCAACTTTCACCACTGCGCCGCGCGGCGCCAGGTTGCCGAAAAGAATCGCCAGCCCGCCGACCGCTGAGTGGGGACTGGTGTATGGTCGAATGACTTCGTAATCCTTAACCGTTGCTTCTGCCAGTGATTCTCTCAGGGATTTTCCAGTGACGGTGATGCGGTCAAGATGGAGCAAGTCGCTGTGGCTGGCAATTTCTTTCAAAATACCTGGCACTCCGCCAGCGCGGTGCACGTCTTCCATGTGCCAGTGCCCCGAAGGAGATACTTTGCTGAGGTGGGGAACTCGGTCGGCAACATGGTTTATCCTTTCCAAAGAGTAGCTTAGCCCGGCTTCATTGGCGATTGCCAGGGTGTGTAACACGGTGTTGGTGGAACCACCCATTGCCATATCCAGCGCGAAGGCATCGTCGAGTGCTTCGCAGGTGACAATGCTGCGTGGGGTGATCTGGTGCTCAATCAGCTCGAGAATTAACCTGCCTGCTCTTTTAGCCAGAGCTTCACGCTCAGCGGTTTTGGCGATCGCTGTTCCGTTATAGGGTAATGCCATGCCCAGGGCTTCCATCAGGCAGTTCATGCTGTTGGCAGTAAACATGCCGGAGCAGGACCCGCACGCCGGGCAGGCATAGTCTTCGAGCACCTTGACTCGTTCGGCTGCCATGTTGCCGCTTTTATAAGCGCCGACTGCTTCGAAAACAGTGATCAGGTCTACTACCTGCCCGTCAGGTGTGCGCCCGGCAGGCATAGGACCGCCTGAAACAAAAATTGCCGGGATGTTGACCCGCATGGCAGCCATCAACATACCCGGCACGATTTTATCGCAGTTGGGGATACATACCATCCCGTCGAATTGATGCGCCTCGATCATAGTCTCGACGCTATCGGCGATCAACTCGCGGGAGGGCAGGGAGTATTTCATCCCAGCATGTCCCATCGCGATCCCATCATCGACGCCGATGGTGTTGAATTCAAAGGGAACGCCGCCCGCTTCGCGTACAGCCTGCTTGACCAGTTTGGCAAATTCCTGAAGATGGACATGCCCAGGAATGATGTCAACATACGAATTGACTATGGCGACGAAGGGCTTTCCCATATCGGCGTCGGTGACCCCGGTTGCTTTAAGCAATGAGCGATGCGGGGCTTTTTCAATGCCTTTCTTGATTTGATCAGATCGCACGGTCTCCTCCTGATAAAAAATGGTACAAAAAAAACCGCCCGTTGGTTTGGGCGGTTTTGGTTGTTTTTATTCTTTACTTCTGTTTACTTTACAGTTATCCTGCTGTTTCTTCGCCCAAACCAAATTGTCGGTTCCCAATAATGAGGACCGCAATAAGGACGAGGCTAATAAGGAAAAAGGAAATATTCAGGTTCATTTTGTTCTTAATACTTCTCTTTAGTATATGACAAAATAAGGATTAGTCAAGGACTATTTTTTTAACGTTCGATTAACAAAATGATCTCCCTTTGGTATCTTCTCATTTGGGGATTGAGAGAACCAAATATCGCGCATCGATAGAAAGTATCCATGCACTCGCATACACCTAAGAGAGAATTTTTTATCCGGCGGATTATGTCGGCTGGGGTATAATACCACACGCATTGTAAATATTGGCACATCAGAAAATGATCCGAAGCGGAATTTACTCTATTCGGATTTTCCATGTTTTAGGGAGATAGAATGGATATTGGAACGGTACAACCGGTTGACATTGATCACCAGATGCGCACTGCATACCTGGATTATGCGATGAGTGTGATTGTGGCGCGAGCGCTGCCGGATGCGCGAGATGGGCTGAAGCCTGTTCATCGCCGCATCTTATTTGGGATGCTTGAATTGGGCAACCGCTCGAACGCCCCCTACAAAAAATCGGCGCGTATTGTCGGTGAGGTGCTTGGAAAATTTCATCCGCATGGGGATATGGCAGTCTATGATGCCATGGCGCGAATGGCTCAAGATTTTTCCATGCGTTACCCACTCATCGATGGGCAGGGAAATTTTGGCTCGGTGGATGGCGACGCCCCAGCAGCCATGCGTTATACCGAGGCGCGTTTGACTCCTTTGGCAGAGGAATTGCTGGCGGATATTGATAAAGACACGGTTGAGTTCATCGATAATTTCGACGGCACATTAAAAGAACCGGTCGTGCTTCCAGCGCGCCTGCCCAACCTGCTGTTGAATGGATCATCAGGTATCGCAGTTGGCATGGCGACCAATATCCCACCCCACAACCTGCGCGATCTGGCGTTAGCGATTGATCATCTGATTGAAAATTTTGACACAATGGATGACATCACGGTGGATGATTTGATGCGGTTTATGCCCGGACCGGACTTTCCAACCGGTGGGATCATCATTGGGCGCGAAGGCATCCGCCAGGCGTACACTACGGGTCGTGGCAGGCTGGTGGTGCGAGGATTGGCGCATATTGAGGAGATAAAGGGCGGCAGACATGCGATCATCATCACTGAAATCCCGTATCAGGTGAATAAATCTAACCTGATTGAGCGTATTGCGGAGCTGGTGCGCGAAGAGCGGATTGATGCCATATCTGATCTGCGAGACGAATCGGACCGGCGTGGGATGAGCATTGTGATTGAACTGAAACGCGGTGCGCAGCCGAAAAAAGTGCTCAACCAGTTATACAAATACACTCCTCTGCAATCGACCTTTGGCGTCCAGCTTCTGGCGCTGGTGGCGAATGAACCTCGCCTGTTGACATTGAAACGCTCCCTTCAACTTTACATCGAACACCGCCAGGAAGTCATCAGCCGCCGCACGCGGTTTGACCTGGATAAAGCCCGAAAACGCGCGCATATCCTGGATGGGTTATTGATCGCGCTGGCGAACCTGGATGAAGTGATTAAAATTATTCGCGAATCACGCGATGCTGATCATCAGGCGAAAGATCGCTTGATGACTCGTTTTAAGTTAACCGAAGTGCAGGCGCAGGCGATCCTTGATTTACAGCTCCGCCGTCTGGCAGCCCTGGAGCGGATGAAGATCGAAGAAGAGCATAAACAGGTGATGCAGCAAATTGCATATTTACAGGACTTGCTTGATACGCCGCGCAAGATTCTCGGCTTGATCCAGGAAGACCTGAAACAACTGGCTGAAAAATATGGAGACGACCGGCGCACCCGCATTTTTGCTGAAGCCCAGGAGAATCTGGAGGAAGAAGACCTGGTGCAGGATGAAGCAGTATTAATTACCTTGACTGAGCGTGGGTATATCAAGCGCACAGCGTTGAGTCAATACCGCACCCAGGCTCGCGGTGGGCGTGGGGTGCAAGGTCAGGGGATGCGTGAAGAAGATGAGGTCATATTGCTGTTTCAGGCGCGCACACTACATTCTGTGCTGTTTTTTAGCGACCGAGGGAAAGTGTATGCTGAAAAAGTATATCAGCTTCCAGATGCCGGGCGGGCGGATCGGGGTATACCGGTGGTAAATGTCCTGGCTTTAGATGCCAACGAGAAAATCACTGCGGCGATGGCGGTGCCTGCATTCGATGAGGCGCATTTTTGCATCATGGCGACAGAGCGTGGGAAAGTAAAGCGCCTTTCGCTTGCTGAATTATCCAGCGTGCGTCCATCTGGATTAATTGCGATTACTTTGGATGAAGGCGACCGGTTAGGTTGGGCGCGTTTGACCAGTGGCAATGATGAAGTGGTTTTGGTTACAGCAGAAGGGCAGGCATTACGTTTTTCAGAAAAAGAAGTACGTCCAAGCGGAAGACAGGCGGGTGGAGTCACAGGTATTGGTTTGCGTGGCAACGACCAGGTTGCCAGCATGGATGTGGTTGAACCGAATGGATATTTGCTGGTGGTTAGTGAACTGGGTTATGGAAAACGTTCTTTATTGAATGAATACCCCTCGAAAAGTCGTGCAACAGGCGGAGTAGCGACCACCGATCAAAAAAATCTGGGAAAGATTGGAAAGATCGCTACTGCGCGAGTAGTACAGAGCGCGGATGAAATCACTCTGATATCTACAGCGGGGCAGGCGTTGAGGTTAAAAGTTAAGGACATCAGCATTAGCGGCAGAGCAACACGCGGTGTGCGTTTGATGAACCTGGCAAATGGAGACAAAGTCGCGACATTGGCTCGGCTTGCAGCGGTTGATATCAATCTGGCAGTTAATTCAAATATTTCCAACGTTAAAGAGAATGGCAAGGACTGAAGTACTTAATCGAAGGATATAGATTGATGTTTTTTTGCTCATTTTTTCAACCTTCTGATACAATTTTCATTTAGTGAACCAGTAGGATTCATTTTATTCTTTCAGGTCTTTTTTATCTTTCTTGCCGGATACTGCTGCCCAAAATCAGTTGGATCGAGAATTGCAAAGAGAGCAGATGAGGAGCATGTTGCCTGCAGTAGTGGCGTGGAAATTGCGGATAGCGGTCAATAATTCGTGGAGCGGCACTTATGAGTCAGTTACCTTTTTTTGCAGGATTAACGGATCTTAAAGAAAGGCTGCCCTTATCTATCCGCCTGATGCGTTGGATAACCTGGCTGGGTATTACAATCATAATCTCTGGACTGGGGGTGTTTGCCCGTTATGGGACGCTCATCCGCTACCTGGCAGATGATTATTGTTTTTCTAGCGTATTAAACACACAGGGCTTTTTTGAAGCTCAAGTATTCTGGTATATGACGACTTCGAGCCGTATCACTGTCATGTTGATTGTGGGAATCAGCGAATTGTTTGGTTCTGGAGCAATTCAATGGTTGCCCATGCTGGTTATCTTTCTTGGAAGCGCCAGCCTATATTTAACGCTGAGAGGGCTGGCAGGTTTTCTTCCGATACGAATAGAGCGAGAATATATTTTGCTGACGGCTTTGTTGATCGTTTTTTTTGCGATATTGGTTGCCCCAAACCGGTTACAAAGCCTGTATTGGCGGGCTGGTACCCTGACATATACTTTCCCAATGGTTCTTGGTCTTTTGGGCATCGCCATTGGCGTTTATTATCTGCGTTGGAGCAAAAAGTACGGGATGGCTGAGTGGGGACCGGTTTTAGGATTTTTAATCGCATTCTTTGCCGGAGCCTGTTCAGAAACGTATGCTGCTGTGCAGACCGGGTTCTTAATCCTGGCAGGAATAGGGTCTGTTTTGTTGTTGAAACATAAGGATCGCCTTCTGACGATTGTTTTAACGGGTGCTGCTTTGTTGGGTTCCTTGCTGTCAATGATTGTGATGATCCTGTCTCCTGCCAATCACAGCCGGATGGCAATTATGCCGCCAACTCCTTCTCTATTGCTCCTCATTGAAATGTCAGTAATCTTTGCCTGGGATTATATCCGCGATTCTATGAGTGGTCAGGTTCTGGCAAATCTGGCATTGTTTACCCTCTCAACTGGCGTAGGGATCATGATCGCTTATTCCCTCAATATCAGAAATCCAGAAATTGCGAAACAAATTTCCATCGACTGGGAAAAGTTGTTGGTGGGTGTGGCTGCTATTCCGTTGGTTTGTTACCTGTTGGTGGTGTGCGGGATGGCTCCCAGTGTTTTTGGCGAGTCTTCGCCGCCTGAGGCTCGCGCGTTAATGATTTCGCGCAGTGTCCTGGTCGCGGGGACGGCAGCCTGGGGAATCTACATGGGATACAGCATCTATTGGTTGGCAGGTCGTTGGCGGGATAAGATCATGGCTCCAGAATCCAGAAAGATTGTGCTGCTCATATTATTCGGATTGTTATGGTTATATCCTTTACGGGCTGCCTGGTTGACGTTGGATGAAATACCGCAGCAAGCTGCCTGGACAGCAGCCTGGGATGCCCGCGATCAGATCATACGTAGCGCTGCTCAAACCGGTGTTAAGGAGATCACCGTTCCTGCTCTGGATAGCCGACAGGGGGTGATGGAACTTGGGGAATCCAATTTATGGGTAAACCGCTGCGCTGCCAGTTATTATGGTATATACATGATTACAGCGGAGGAATAATAGCGTGCAGCGGTTTCCGTTGGTATCGATTGTCACCCCCTCTTATAATCAGGCGCGTTTTTTACCTGAGACGATCCAATCCGTGCTAAACCAGAATTACTCTCCAATTGAATATATCGTGATAGATGGTGGTTCTACCGATGGCAGCGCCGAAATCATTCGCTCTTTTGCAAGTCAATTGGCTTATTGGGTGTCTCAACCCGATCGAGGGCAGACTGATGCGATCAACCAGGGCTTCGCAAGAGCGAAGGGCGAGATCCTGGCGTGGATCAATTCGGATGATACCCTCGAACCTCATGCCGTGCAGGAAGCAGTGGATTTCTTAACGACACATCCAGAAGCTGGGATGGTATATGGGGATGCGAATTTCATCAACGAGCACGGGCGGATTATTGGGCGTTTTCCAGCGCGCCAGACAGATTACTGTCTTCTGCGCCAGGGTTATGTTCACATACCGCAGCAAGCTTCGTTTTTCCGAGCAGACTTATGGCAAAAGGTGGCGCCGCTAGACACCACATTTTATTTTGCGATGGATTATGATCTTTGGGTGCGGCTGGCAGCGTTGGCGCCGCTGGTCTATCGACCGGGGGTTTGGGCAAATTTTAGGTTGCACGGAAAAGGCAAAACCGTTGTGGCGGATGATCGATGCTGGCCTGAAATGCTGCGCGTTCATCGTCGCCTGGGCGGATCGTGGTTCTCGATAATCGTCTTGAAATACTGGCTACGTCGTCTTCTATCACCGGTAATTAATTATCGACGCAGAAAACTATTTTCTGACTGATTCACGCAATAGCCATATCCACACAGGTTCTTTGCGACTATTTCACGGTTATACACGTATATTGTACAGAATTGTTAATCATAGAAAACCAGAGCGCCCGCTCTGGTATAATGATTTTGGAGGTATATGTGGATGGCAAATAACAAACCTCGTAATCTGGCGCGGGCAGGCGGGGTATTCCGAGATCTCGGCGACCGCTTTCGCCTGATTATCCGTCTGATCATGGACCGCCGGGTCAATTTTTTCTTGAAATTAATCCCGCTTGGTTCTATGGTTTACCTGGTATTTCCGGATATCTTACCGGGACCAATTGACGATGCGATGGTGATCTGGTTAGGTAGTTACCTCTTTGTCGAATTGTGCCCGCAGGATGTTGTAAAAGAGCACCTGAATCTGATCCAGAATGTCGTACCTGGTGAATGGGTCGAAGGGTCAAAATCGCAAGATGTGATCGACGCAGAATTTCAAGATGAGGAAAAACTGGACTCATCCACAAAATAATCAATCATGTTCTTTAAGCGTTTCTTTATTGGTTGGATACCTGGATTGATCCTGGTAAGTCTGATCGTTGGATGTGCGAATCCTCTTGAGATTGAGCCAGCGGCGATTGATAGTCAACCTGTTCGCACGGTAACCTCGAAAAAGGATATAACGCCCCCCTCTGTAATTACAACACCGACTGGCATTCCTTCGCTTGTTGTCTCTCCAACTTCATATCCAACACCGCGAGGTGTTGAATGGAAGTTGTTTGTATCTGGGTTGATCAGACCTGTCGACCTGACTCATGCCGGGGATGACAGCGGGCGATTGTTTGTATTAGAACAACCTGGCAGGGTGCGTATTATCCAAAATGGGAGGCTGGTTGAAAAACCATTTTTGGATATTGTCAACAAAGTAGGATCGAGTGGCAATGAGCAGGGTCTTTTAGGGATTGCCTTCCCTCCTGACTATGTCAGAAGCAAAGTATTTTACCTGTATTACACAGCGCGAAATGGCGACACAGTAATTTCGCGCTTTCGAGAATCCAGCGATTCGCAGGCTGCGGATTCGGCATCGGAACAGGTGTTATTAACCTTCAAACAGCCCTTTGCCAATCATAACGGAGGTGGAATCGCCTTTGGACCGTCTGGATATCTTTATATTGGATCTGGCGACGGCGGGTCTGCAGGCGATCCGCAAGGGAATGGGCAGTCATTGAATACGTTGCTAGGCAAATTATTGAGGATCGATGTGAGTGGCGAAGGGACATACAAAATTCCTCCTGATAATCCATTCCGGTCTGGTGGCGGGCGTCCGGAAATTTGGGCGTATGGATTACGCAACCCGTGGCGATTTGCTTTTGACGGTCAGACCGGCGACCTCTATATCGCCGATGTAGGTCAAAACTTATATGAGGAGATCGATTTTCTACCAGCCGGATCGCCAGGCGGGGTGAACTTTGGTTGGGCTTTCCGTGAAGGAGCCCACCCTTATAAAGGTACACCTCCTGCCAATGTGCAACTGGTAGATCCTGTATGGGAATATGGTCGAGATCAGGGCTGCTCGGTGACGGGTGGATATGTATATCGCGGAAAAGCCATACCAGCCTTACAAGGCGTTTATTTATTCGGCGATTATTGCAATGGTAGGGTGTGGGGCTTGGCGCGTAAGGGAGGCTCCTGGCAGGCAAGTTTGCTGTACGATACCGATGCAAATATCAGCTCTTTTGGTCTGGACGCGGAAGGTGAATTATATCTGCTGGATTTACGCACCGGTACCATTTATCGCCTGGAATAATTAAATGGCAAATTAGATAATAATTGTCATCAATCAATTGTGATGAGAGATACTTGGCAGGTCATCCCGCTTACAGGTATAATCAGGGTGTAAGGTTTATTGGAGGAAGAAATGGCAGAAAAAGTGTGGAAAATACAAAAACAAGAGCATTGTGATCATGTGGATGATGTAGTCAACCTGGAGGCAGAGGTTGTTTACCCGGCAGATCATTTGCCCGATCAGGCACCCCGAGTGGGGGCGCATCGCTGCTCCCGGGCTTTAGAGTGTAACCTTTTTTGTCAGCCAACCTGCCTTTGGGCTGGTACGAACCCGGTTTACGACCCATTTTTGGATAAGCGTTAAGTCAATTTGCCCGGTCCGCTGAACTGGGTGGTAATTATGCTGGGCTAATCCGCGGGGTTTTGTGCGCACATCGCGAGCAAAACCCCGTTTTCATTACCTGAATGGAGGGGTTTTTATTGATTAACCTTAAGCTCACGCGATTTTCAATGTTTGCCTGGGGAGTATTGGCGTATAACATCCTGGTTATCTTATGGGGAGCGCTGGTGCGTGCAAGCGGGTCTGGAGCGGGGTGTGGTGAACATTTTCCTTTGTGTAACGGACTAAGTATTCCAGACCTGACTCAAAGGGCAACTGCCATTGAATTTATCCACCGAATGATGAGTGGTATGGTGTTGATCCTGGTGATCATTTATTTTGTCTGGTCAAGGCGGGTTTTCTCGAAAGGACATCGTGTACGCCTGGGGGTTTTTCTCGTAGTAGTCTTTACAGGATTCGAGGCGCTGATCGGTGCAGGTTTGGTGGTATTTGGATTAACTGCCTACAACACTTCAGAGATTCGCGCCCTGGTCGTCGCCTTACACCTGACCAATACCTTGTTATTAACAGGAGCATTAACCCTTTCTGCCTGGTGGATATCCGGTGGATCTGGACCGCGCTGGCGCGAAGCGCGCCCGGTGAAATGGTTGCTGATCGCCAGCCTTTTGGCAATGTTGATCATTAGCGCTATGGGAGCGGTGACCGCTCTCAGCGATACACTTTTTCCTGCCAGCTCGCTGGATGAGGGCTTTCACCAGGACATTGACCCTTCAGCTCATATCCTGGTGAAGCTGCGAGTCATCCACCCGGTTTTAGCAATACTTTTTACAATGTTAATCGTAATAACCACCTGGCTGGTGCGTATGCGCAGCCACAATTTGTTTCTGCGTCGGTTGGCAGCAATGACTTTGGTGATGTACATGGCTCAAATTGGGGTTGGGGTCATCAATGTCATACTGCTGGCACCGATCTGGATGCAGATCACCCATCTTCTTGTGACCAAGCTGTTGTGGATTACAATGGTTCTAATGGCAAATGAATATAAGTGAGGTGTAAATCGAATGGCAACCAATATTTGTACATCTGTCCTTCTCCCTGATCGGTATGCTCCTGTCTTATATGATTGCGATGCATTAATCATAGGGGGCTCTTTTGCTGGTATATCCACTGCGCTTGTCCTGGCGCGCGCTGGGAAAAAGGTTGCAGTGGTTGAACAACGAACCTACCTGGGACGTGAAATAACAGCAACTTTGCGTCCGTGGGTAGAGGATATTCGAAAGGATTTCTCATTGCCTGAGGTGGTAGAAAGGTGTATTACCACCAGTGGTGAAAAAAAGCGAGATGGTTATTGTTTGCTTCATCTCGATATGGTGAAAACTTGTTTGGAGGATTTGCTTTTGAATGCTGGGGTGAAGTTATTATATTCCAGCATCCCTATCGACATGGTCGTTCAAGATGGTCGTCTTCAAGGCGTTGTGCTGGCAAATAAATCCGGTAGGCAGGTGATCAATACCACCTTGGTAATTGATGCGAGCGAGACTGCCTTAATGGCGCGTCTTTTGGGATTAAACCTTGGGAAATTAAATGGTGGGTTTTTTTCAGGTGTGCTTGAATATGAAGGAGTAACACCTGCTGAAAATCGAGTAATTCTCTTACCACCATCTTTAAGTGGAGGAAGAGCGATCCTTCATCCAGGCTGGCGTGGTGAAAGACACTGGCTGGTTGAATATGAGTTCCAGATAAGTCAATCTCTTTTGACTTCGCAAGACTTGACCCGACTGGAGATTAACGGACGGGAACAAATGATTGCCCTGGCAACTTACCTGGCGAGGGAGATACCTGCCTTTTCCAGCGCTTATCTTGCAGCAATTTCACCAGAATTGACGGGAATCAAAGCACCTCTGTTGGTCGACCCGATTCCCCAATGGGCGACAGGTGTTGGAGCGTTTGATATATTTCACAAGCAACAATTGAAAAAGATTGATATTGCTGCCTTTGCATGTGATTGGCAGGGCTTGTGGCTACTTAATGAATCAGCTCGATTGGATGACGCAGTCCGTCAGTCCCTATCAGACCCGAACTTATCTTGCCAGATTGGAGAAAAATTGGGCAATTATCTGGCAAAGTATAATCCCTTCACAGAAAATGCCACATATTCAATATCATCACGCGAGCCAACTTTCCTTAAAAAAAGTTTCGAGGTTGGTGAATTTGAGAGTCCGCAGCAGGGGAAGCAATATGAGCGGCAACCTGTGGCTGGTCAGTTGATTCCTGTGGTCGATGAGGTAGATGTGTTGGTTGTCGGAGGTGGTAGCAGCGGGGCAATTGCTGCGATCACTGCTGCTCGTAAGGGAATGCGCACCGTATTAATTGAGATGAATCCAGGTCTGGGCGGAACAGGAACTTACGGCGGTGTGCATAGTTATTGGTTTGGGCGTCGGCTTGGGTTTTCTGCTCAGGTAATGGAATTGGTGGATGAACTGCATGATCGATTACGCAATCCACGGCAGGAAGGGGATATTCCCAAATGGAATATTGAAGCAAAAATAACCGCGCTAATTGAAGCAGCGCGCCAGGCGGGTGTGATCGTTATTTTAAATTCGTTGGTTTTTGCTGCAATGAAGGAAGGAGACAAAATATGTGGTGTGGTGGCTGCAACCCGCACGGGTCCGATTGCGATCCTGGCGAAGCAAATAATTGATGCGACGGGAGATGGCGACGTGGCTGCTTTCGCAGGCGCAAAGTTTATTTATGGAGCCGAACGTGATCATTCTACGATGTGGTATGCTCTGGCGCAATTTGCCCGACCTGGCATCACGCGCAACAACTTTACCAGTTCTGTCGATGTAGGCAATATTGAGGATTATACCCGCGCTATTCTGGCGGGTCGTAGACGCGGAAAGCCTGGACAGGATCACGATCATGGGATTTATATAGCTCCGCGTGAAAGCCGACATATTCAGGCGGCAGTAACGTTGACGCTATCTGACCAGTTGCTTAAGCGGTGTTGGGAGGACGTGATCAATATTGCATTTAGCAATAATGACATTAAAGGACAAAGTACCAGTGATTGGGTGCGCATGGGCTTGATTTCACCGAATCTCATGATTGAAATTCCGTACCGGTCGCTGCTGCCCGATGGATTGGAGAATATCCTGGTGGTGGGAAAAGCTTTCTCAGCCACGCATGATTCCTTGCCCTCCTTACGGATGCAGCCTGACCTGGAAAACTTAGGCGGCGCTTCTGCAATTGCAGCTTCACTGGCAATCGAAAGTAATTCGACAGCGCGAAATGTGGATATCCGCGAATTACAGCGCAGGCTGGTTGAGGTTGGATTGCTGCCGAAAGATGTTCTCACAAGGAAACTCGTTCCTCATCGACCCACTGAAACGGAATTAAACGCCTGGATTGAAAAACTCGACGGTAGCCATCCATTGTATGCGTATTCTGACATGGAAATCAACGAAGTTTTTACAGACGATATCCCCATCGCAGAGGTTTGCTGCGCAGGTGAACGCGTAGTTCCGCTACTTGAGAGCGCATTTTGGGCGGCAGAACCGGGATCTTCGCGGCGCAGGTTATTGGCGCAGGCGCTGGCAGCGGTTGGATCAAAAACCGGTGTGCCTGAGCTTGTGTCTGCTTTACTGTCCATGTTGGAAAATGGTTTACCAGAACGTGATGCCCAAATTCGCCATGCTCAGCTTCCTCCTGATCAGGGTGCTATGCCGGATGCTGCCTATTTGCTATATTCTCTTGGGATGGCAGGCGATAAAAGGGCAATCCCTGTTTGGGAGAGAATTGTGGAACTTCTGTCTGGGATCCGTTCAGAGGATTTGCGCGATCGCAATAAAGGAATTTTTTATTATGTCGATGCTCTTTGCTATGGCGTCGAGCGGTATGGTGACCCGACGGTTGTACCACTTATGTTGCGTTTGCACGAATACCCACCCTTCCATAATCAATATTGTCCATCTGGTAATCTCCGCGCTTTCCAACCAGATTATTTCCTGGAGCGACAGGCGTATCTGGAACTGGTGATCGGCAGGGCATTGGCGCGCTGTGGCAGTCCGTTTGGGTACTCGATTTTGGTGACTTATTTGAATGACTCTCGGGCATTACTGGCTGAGCATGCCCACAGAGAACTGATTAATATCACCGCGACTACCCTTGGAAAAGATGTATCTGCCTGGAAAAACTGGCTGGAGATGAACGCAGACTCCATCCGACCGCAGCCGTATAAACGACTAACAGATGCTCAAGCAGCCTGGGGACAGGAAATAATGAGGGAGAGCAAATTGCCTTGAGACTATAAACATAATAACTTTTTGAACTTCGGGATAATTATTGACACCGAGATTAGCAATCTTTATAATGAGTTCAGGTGTTTACCGTTAGGAGGTAAGGTGATGGACGATCAAAAATCAAAATACGATGACGCCCGTGAACATATACGCAATGCTCATGCTGCTATGCGCAAATCGTTTGAAGCGCTAATGCCGCCAGGTTATGTTGAAAACCGGCGTAAAGCCCGGAAAGAAATATTACTGGCAATGCGCAGCCTTGTAGATGCTGCAATAGAAAAGATCGATAAAAAAGCTGAGTGAACAGGGTTAACGGGATTCAAGCAATAGCCATATCAGCGCCGTAGCGGCAGCGATGCCAAACAGGAAAGTCGCGGGTAGATTATTTGCGAGAAAGAGCTGAACACCCCCCAGGAGAAAAGCAGTAAACATGAGCGCGGGCGCCAGGCGGCGTTGACTTCGTTCCAGACGGGAAAGGCGCAGGTTTAACTCCGGAGAACGTACTTCTAATTTCCCCTGCTCAATGCGTTTGAGCAGGGTTTCTGTTTTTCTGGGAAGAGAAATCAGCAATTGCAGGGTGTTGAGCGCTTCGCGAATAACAGCCTGAGCACCTCCGCCGCTGTCTGTTTCAATTAACTTTCTCGCATAAGGGGCTATGCTTGTCCATATATTAAAATCGGGATTTAACCCGCTGCACATCCCTGAAAGGATACCCAAACAGCGCCCCAGTAAAATAATATTTTCTGGCACCTGGAAGGGCATTTCATAAATCAACTCCCCAAATTCCTGGACAAATGCAGATGCCTCCTCACGGTGCAGATTAACCATTTCGGTGGTTGATTTTCCCCAAAAGCGCTCAAAAGCCCGGCTGCTGGCGCGTTCCAACAGCTCAATATCCGCCTGTGGGAGAAGGAAATCCATCATTTGATAGGCATGGATCAGGCGGGCTGCATCCTGGGTGCCAATTGCGATGACGGCTTCCCGTAATCCCTGCTGGAGGCGCGGCGTAATTTTGCCGGTCATGCCGAAATCGACAAAAACGAGCTTCCAGGGTCTGTTTTCGTCTTCTGTCGATGGAGGTAATGGCAGTACAAACAAGTTGCCTGGATGGGGATCAGCGTGAAAAAACCGGTCTTCAAAGATTTGTTTGAGGTAGGTGTCCAACAGCCGCTCAGCCACCAAGGAGCGATCGATTCCGGCGGCGTCGATTGCGGCATAATCTGTGATTTTTATGGCTTCGATATATTCCAGGCTAAGAACACGGCGGGTGGTGTGGCTCCAAACCACATAAGGAACACGCACACCGGGGCGATCTTTGAAATTGGCAGCAAATGTTTCTGCATTTTTTCCTTCGTGAAGATAGTCAATTTCTTCATAAAGCGACCGGCTAAATTCTTCCATGAGGCGAGGAATGTTGGCATGTTTGCGCACCGGAGGATAACGATCAATCCAACTGCTGACAATGCGTAAGGCAGCCAGGTCAGTTTGGACAACTCTTGGAATATCGGGGCGCTGCACTTTGACGATTACACAGAGGTTTTCTTTAGAAAGACTGTGTTCTTCGCTTGAACGCGGGAGAATGCAAGCCTGGTGCACCTGTCCGATCGAGGCAGATGCCAGTGGTGCTTCCTGGAAGTTAGAAAAAAGGGTGTCTACTGGTGCATTAAATTCAGCTTCTATCACCGAGCGGATAGCGGCGAAAGGTTCAGGGCGGACTTCATCCTGTAACCCTGACAATTCATTGGTGATTTCACGCGGCAGCACATCCAGGCGGGAGGAGAGAAATTGCCCAACTTTGATCAGGACTCCGCCCATATCAATTGCCAATCCGCGAAAGGCGGCAGCCCAGCGGCGGTAGCGTTCAGGACGGGTGTGGCGTGCCCAGCGCCTGAATCCAAGATGGGGCAGAATGATATCCCAGGCGATGACGCTGATCATCATGCGGGCAAAGAACCACAAAATACGGCGGTAACGCCATTGAATCATGAATGCGCGGTTCAGCTTTGCAAAGCTGCCTCCAGGCGGGCGAACGCGGCTGGAATGCCATCCTGACGGGCAATTTGCACCAGGCGTTGGTGAAGACGAAGGACTTTGACGCCTTCCTGATCTTTTTGCGCCTGCGCTTGCAGGATGAATACCTTAAATAAATCATCCGTTTGGGGCAAAAACAGAATATGCTGTTTTATCTCCATCACTTGTTTGGTGTCCTTCCAATCTTCAGCAGCGAGCAGTTCTTGAACTGCGTTGAGAATATCCACCGCAAGCTGCTCATCGCTGCGTGTTGCCAGTTCGAATTGGGCTTTCACCTCGGCGAGATAACTGGCATAAGGGTGTTTTTCGGGAAGAGAAGGGATTGTGCCCTGCAGCAGACCTTCCAGTGCGGAAAGGAATTCAGCTTCTGCGCGTGTCTCTTCACCCTCCTGCAGTGCCTGGGTAAGCATATTTTGGATAGTCAGTAACCAGGCGGCGCGATGTTCAGGTGAACCCGTCAATGCACTGACTGTAACCGCAACAAATTGATCGAAGTCGGTCTTAAATTCAGGTTCCAAATCTTATTCCTGCAAGCGCTTTATAGGATCAACCTATGTGTTGTGCCAGCATCCATTCGTACAGTTTTGGCTCATTATAAGCCGCAGACCAGGAGTCATGGTTGGCTTGCATATAGATTGTAAACCGCACATCTCCACCCGCTCCTTTTAGCGCTTTTACCATGCGCTCGGACTCAGAAAGAGGCACAACTTCATCCAGACCTCCGTGAAAAACCCAGGTGGGGATATCTTTCATACGGTGTGCCTGTTTCGGATCACCCCCGCCACAAATCGGAACAGCAGCAGCAAACCACTGAGGATATGCGCACGCCAGATGAAATGTGCCGTAGCCGCCCATGCTCAATCCTGTAACGTAGATACGCAGCGGGTCGATGGGCAAGGTGGAAGTTAAATCTCTTAATAACTCATTGAGGCTATCGATCTCTCCAGACCAAAAAGAGGTATCAGGACATTGAGGCGCAGCCATAAGAAAAGGAAAATCCTTACCCTTAGCGATTAGCCTGGGCAAACCGTGCTTTTTTAGCAGGTCGAGGTCGCTGCCTCGTTCTCCTCGCCCGTGCAGGAAAAGGACGAGCGGATAGGTCTGATCAGTTTGATTGCCATATCCTGGCGGTTGGTAGAGCCAATAACGAAACTGATATGTCCTGCGAATTTTTCGTTGAACATGATAGGCTTGCATCGTCATATAGAAACCTTCCCCGGAAGATCGCTTCCGGCTTAAAGTTTTAATATTCGAACACCGTATCCTTCCAATGAAATTTTGTTCTTGACCAAATCTCCAGTGAGCAGGTCAACGTAGATATTGTTATCTAATATAACCGAAGCAGGAGAGGGGTTAAAATTCATCACGAAAATGAAGCGATTGTTACCATCAGTTCGCATTTGGGCGGTAACACCGAGTGGTAAATCAGCAGCGAGGTTGGGTTTTAATTGAAGCCTGGCTGCCAGCCTGCAATAAAAATCATCCAGGAAATTCTCTTCGTTACGGGACGCCATGTAATACGCCTGACCTCTGCCGAAATAATTTAAGGTCAGGGCAGGCATACCAGCGTAAAAGTCATTGCCAAACTTTGCCAGCACTTCCGCGCCTTCGGTGTGCACCAGTGCAAAGTAATCACTGGCTTCATAAACGCCTTTCATTCCCAGCGGATTGCGCGGCTCGATGATAACCCGGTTATGTTCATCAGGAGGAATAGAATCGGTTTCTTCATCCCAGATGCCTAACACTTCGCGCAGTCCCTCTCCAGGCCAACCGCCTAGAAAACACAGGTCGTTTTGATCGACAATCCCGCTCCAATAGGTCATCACCAGTGTTCCGCCGGATTTCACAAAATTGCGGATACGATCCGCAACACCTGGCAATAGCATATAGAGCATGGGAGCAATCAGCAGCCGGTATGAACTGAAATCTGCATCTTCAGCAATGATATCGACTGGAATACCGCGCTTCCAGAAGGGCTGGTAATGGGCAATGCAAGTTTCGGGATAATTGCGGTTCTCTTTACTCAAACCTTGCATGTGTTCGATTGCCCAGCGGTTTTCCCAATCGAATAGGATGGCAACCTCGGGCTTGACCGTAGTGCCGATCACAGGGTCAAGTTTTTGTAATACCTTGCCTAATTCAGCCACATCGCGGAAGACGCGGGTATGTTCATGACCCACATGGTCCACTACTGCGCCGTGGAATTTTTCCGGTCCACCGCGGCTTTTGCGCCACTGGAAATATTGCACAGTATCGCTGCCGTGTGCTACTGCCTGTAGACTACTCAGGCGGTGCATCCCCGGTCGTTTTAGTTTGGCTACCGGCTGCCAGTTTGTAATCGAGGGGGTTGATTCCATCAGCATGAAAGGTTTTCCGCCTTTCATACTGCGGTTCTGGTCGTGGACAAAGCTGATTTTTACCGCCAGCCGCCAATCCGATCCGGTTGTATGCCAGACCGGGTAGTTATCCCAACTCACCACATCCACTTCACGGGCAAACCGCGGGTAATTAATTCCAGGGAACAAGCCCATAAAATTCGTGGTGATGGGCACACCGGGTGTCAATTCGCGCAGGGGGACGATCTCATTGCGATAAAAATCAATCGTCTGGTCGGTGATAAACCGCATCCAATCCAGGTATAACCCGTGCAGAAGGTTTTCTCCTACCGGAGAGGGGGATTCAATCTGGTCCCAACTGGAATAGGTGTGGCTCCAAAAAGCAGTCCACCAGGCATGGTTGAGTTTATCAAGGTCATCTTGATATTTTTTGCGCAGCCAGGAGCGAAACGCTGCATTGCATAGATCGCAATGGCAGGCGCCGTTGTATTCATTAGAAACATGCCAGGCAATCAAGGCGGGGTGATTTTTATAGCGTTCTGCCAGTTTGCGATTGACAATGCCCACTTTTTCCCGATAGATGGGTGAGGTCAGGCAATGGTTGTGTCGCTGTCCGTGCAAATTGCGCAGGCGTTCAGGTCGCACGCGCAAGACTTCTGGATATTTTTGCGACAACCAGGCAGGGCGTGCGCCGCTGGGAGTTGCCAGCACCGCATAGGCTTTGTTTTCTGCCAGCATATCCATGATTTGGTCGAGCCAGGAAAAATCAAATTTACCTTCTTCTGGTTCGAGACGCGACCACGCAAAAATATTAACGCTCATCGTGTTGCAGTTAGCCAGCTTCATGAGGCGCATATCTTCAACCCAGATATCTTGATGCCATTGATCTGGGTTATAATCGCCGCCGTGGAGAAAATGCGGAAAACGTGGGTTGATGGGGGGAAATTTACTCAGCATAAGTCAGGCGTCCTTTTAAACGGATATCAGTGGATGAGCTGCCAATCAAGATTTCAAAATCACCGGGTTCGAGCACCCAGGCTCCGCGATGCGGATCATAGAATGAAAACGAACGATCATCGAGGGTGAAACTGACTCGCTTGGATTCGCCCGGATCCAGGTGAATTTTCTTAAACCCTTTCAGTTCTTTGGGGGGGCGCACGAGGGAGGATTTTATATCATGCACATACAATTGGATGATTTCATGTCCAGCAATTGTGCCGGTATTTTTTACCTCCAGGCGAACTTTAACTTCTTGACCAGGTGTGAATTTTTTTGGCATTTCCAACCGGCGGTACTTGAATGTGGTATAAGACAATCCATGTCCAAAGGGGAAGAGAGGTTGGATGCCTGTATGGTCATAATAGCGGTATCCTACGAAAATGCTCTCGCCATAATTCACGGTGCGGTCTCCGGGGTAATTTAGAAAAGCCGGATTATCAGAGAGCTTCTTCGGGAAAGTTTCGGTAAGTTTACCGCAAGGATTCACCTCGCCAAAGAGAATACTAGCCAGGGCATTTCCACCTTCCATGCCGAAATAGTGCGCATGCAGCACGGCTTTTACCTGGTCAATCCAGGGCATGGCGACGGGTGCTCCAGCATGAATGACCACAACTGTATTGGGGTTAACGGCTGCTACGGCTTCAATTAACTCATCCTGTCGTCCGGTCAGGTGCATGTGCGGGCGGTCTTTGCCTTCAGTTTCAAATCCAAATGGCATGCCCATATTTAGCACGACGGCATCTGCGAGGCGGGCAATTTCTACCGCTTCTGTCACCGAATCTGATTGGGCGGGTGGTTCCTGGTAGAACAGGCGCAACAGGTTCAGCCGGTCTCCGCTGGTTTTTGCATATTCAATGACCAGTTCGCGTGGTTGATGCGCCTCAAAAGGTACCTCAATCTGGCTGGATACCAGCAGGTTATTGGCATATAACTCATAATGCGATATACGCGCAGGTTGATTTTCAATTAGCAGGTTTCCATCCAGGTAAAGCCGGGCTGTGTCCGTGTTGGCAAGAATGAGGGTATACACGCCCGTAGCAGGGGTTTGAATCCTGGCTCGCAGGCGAACAGAAAAATCGGTGGCATTTACTCCTTCTGCCAGTGGTGCGCCGGTGAAAAAGGATATCTTTTCTTCATTCCGCTGTGAGACTGGAACACCCTGACAATTGGAATTGGCGAACACTTCCATTTGGACGCCTTCGGTGAAAAAGCTCGATGGCACGACAGGGGGGGACACCCGGTTATCACAACCTGGCGCATATAATACCTCGATCGAGTCTCCTGCCAATGATTTGATACCTGCTAATGGGTTGACTTTGTATGGAGGTTCCAGACAGGCGCTGCCTCCTCCGCTGACCGGAGCATCGACAGCGCAAGGTCCAATGACTGCCAGGGTCTTGATTTGTTTCCCGACAAACGGGAGCAAACCGGTTTCGTTCTTTAGCAGCACCATCGACTCAGCGGCAACTTTCCGCGCCAGTTTTTGATGCGCGGGTGTGTTTATGGAGCCTGCTGGAAGGTTGGGTTTTTCATCCATCTTGCCAGAGAGCAATACCAGGCGCAGGATGCGCAGGGCTGCCTGGTCAATCGTTTTTTCCTCGATTTGCCAATTTAGCACTGCATCTTCGAGCAAACGACCGTAGTACTTTGCTGGTCCTGGCATCTCAAGGTCGAGTCCAGCTTCCACTGAATCAACAATGCTGTGGTTTGCGCCCCAATCGCTGACCACCACCCCCTCAAATCCCCATTCTTCGCGCAGCACCTGGGTTAACAGGTAATAATTTTCGCTGGCGTAGATACCATTCAATCGGTTATACGAACACATCACCGTCCATGGTTTGGCTTCTTTTACTGCTATTTCGAACTGCGCCAGGTATATTTCCCTCAAGGTGCGCTCGTCAACCTCAGAACTGCCGCGATTGCGCTCAAATTCCTGGTTGTTGCAGGCAAAATGCTTCAACGAGGTGCCAATTTTCTGATTTTGAACCCCGCGAATATAAGCAGCAGCGATTTTCCCAGCCAGGTAGGGGTCTTCGGCATAGGTTTCAAAGTTTCGACCACCCAACGGCGAGCGGACGATGTTGACACAGGGCGCGAGCAGGATGTCGCAATCCAGAGCGCGAGTTTCTTCTGCCAGGGCTGCCCCAACCTTTTCAATCAATTCGGTATCCCAGGTGGCTGCCAGGGCGATGCCGGTGGGAAAAGAGGTGGCTGGTCCGATGGTACGCTCTCCAGCGTTCGTGCCGGTGCGCACGCCGTGGGGTCCATCGGTCATCACCAACGAGGGAATACCCAGGCGTGGGATAGCTGCTGTTCGCCAGTTGTCCTTCCCGGATAAAAGCGAAACTTTTTCAGCCAACGTCATCTGGCTGAGTAAATCTGCTGCACGCTGTTCAACGCTTGGTTTTGGCTTCTCGTTTTTCATCGTCTGATCCTTATTTGATACTTGTTTCTGTATATTTCCTGCCCCAATGAAATAATTATAACAAGGAAAAAGGGAAGAAATTTTAAGGTTTTCAGGTTGAAATGATAGATGGAATTAATATATACTTCTCTTAACCGAACACTCAAAATAACTCAGATGCTCATCTTAATTCATGACACGGGAGGTGAATATGCAAGGCACTGTACGCGATTGGATGAATGACCTGGTTGTGATGGTTGAGCCGGAAACACCCGTCATGGAAGCCCTGGCGTTGATGCGCCGCCGTTATATTCACTCGGTGATTGTGAACCGGACACCAGATAGTCCTGAGTATGGGATTGTGACCTCGATCGATATTTGCGATGATATTGTTGCAAAAGGTCAAGACCCGAATATATTGAAGGTCAAAGAGATAATGACCAGTCCATTGATTACCGTTGATCAGCACCTGAGTATGCAGGAGTGCGCCCGCATCATGATGCAGCATCGAATTCATCATCTTCCGGTGGTTGATGCGAACGGGCAAATCATCGGGATGATTTCATCTACAGATTTCCTGGTTGTTGCCGAGACGATGGGCGCTAAGGGAGATCAAGTCCTAAATTAGATTATATATTTTAGTTCGAATATCCATTCTTTGAGGTTCTGATCAAAGCAAAACCGACCAAACACCTCAAAGAAGGGTGTTCTTCCACCAGACCGATCCGACCCTTATTTTGATCGATGGAGCGGGTACTTTAACACACTTTGGGCTAGGCTTTATGGTTATAAGCAAGTCTGGTGCCTTTCATCCGCCGTTGTAAATTGCGATGCTGGTATAATTTTTAGAAATGCGGAAAAATATCTGGCTTGCAGTATGTTTCACCCTGACTTTATATTGCGCAATGGCAACCGGCGTGGGAAAAGCCGCAGTTCAATCTGCTTCTCCCTATGACCTGATCCATGAGGTCAATGCGCTACGCGCTGCACGTGGATATCCCCCCCTGGTTATTCACAACGCATTGATGGTTGCTGCCCAGGGACATTCGAATTACCAGATGTCTGTTAGAAAGATGACTCACACAGGCGAGGGCGGCAGCCGCCCAGATGATCGTACCCGCGCTGCCGGTTATGCAGTGGTGCGGGGTGGATGGATCACCGAAAATATTGCTGGCGGGCTAAAAACCAGCGCCTCGTATGCAGTGCGGGTGCAGTGGCAAGACGATCTGCACATGCTGCCGGTGACCACACCGGATATGCGTGATGTAGGGGCAGGAGTTGCGGTAGATAGCAATGGATTTGTTTACTACACCCTGGTTGCGGCAGTAGTGCCTGGATCTAGTGGAATTGCCAACGTATCGAAAAGTGCCGGGAGCGTGTCGAAAGCGCAAGATACCCCTGCGCCAACCCTGGCGCCTCTTTCCCCCATTCTTACCAGTACTCCCCGCCCTGATGGCTCGGTCTATCATGAGGTGTTGCCTGGACAGTTTTTGTGGAATATTGCCCAGGCGTATGGTTTAAATGTGCCGACCCTAATTGCGTTGAATAAGATGGCGCCAACACCGGTTTTGTATGCGGGCGAAAAGCTGCTGATTCGTCCCTCCTATACACCAACTCCCACACCGCGAGAAACTATAACGCGCACATCAACTGCCTCGCGCGAGGCAACATTAACCCGCACGCCGACCCTAACCAATCCACCTACCCTGACCGCTACCCCCAGCAATACCCCAACACCAACTCAACGCTCTCTGCTGCCAGATGTTCTTGGGCTCAACCTTTTAAGCAACCGCTCTGCCCTGGCGGTAGGAATCATCGTGGTTTGCGCGCTGGGTTTAATCGTGGTGATGATCAGTTCTCTCCGCCGGAAATAGGAAAAATGTTGTGCTTATCCTGGGCGGCGATAATGTACCAACAAACCATCCAGGCGCAGCAGGTGAGTCTGTAATCGGATGTTGAAATCGAGCCATTCTTTGCGTTCCGGGGGCGTCCAGGCGACTTCTGCCAAAGCGCACAGGCGTGGAAATGCCATGTATTCCACGTGTTCGGGGGTGGGCATGTACTCAGTCCAGAGCTGCCCCTGTGTGCCGAGGACGTGGCGGGCTTGTTCGGAATCGAGGGTCAGGGGGATCGGATCGTAGCCGTAAACTCGCTCTAATGGTAAATATCCACCAATTGCCAGGGGTTCGCGCTCTTTGTCATCATCCTGGTAATAATCAAGGTAGGTGTACGTATTTGGCGCCATCACGACATCATGACCTTCCTGCGCTGCCTGAATACCTCCAGATTCGCCGCGCCACGACATCACCGTTGCGTTTTGCGCCAGCCCCCCTTCCAGAATTTCGTCCCAGCCGATCAGGCGGCGTCCACGCGCTGTCAGGAAAGCGTCCATCCGGCGAATGAAATAGCTTTGTAATTCGTCCTCATCGCGCAAACCAAGCGCTTGCATCCGTGCCTGGGCACGGGGGTTTTCTTTCCATTGTTTTTTGGGGCATTCATCTCCGCCGATATGGATATACGGACTGGGGAATAACTCGATCACTTCGTCCAATACATCCTGCAAAAAGCGAATTGTGTCTTCTTCAGGATTAAAAACATCTTCATGGATTCCCCAATGGGTGCTGACTGGGATGGGCATTCTCCGGTTGCCTAACTCAGGGTAGGCAGCGATTGCAGCCTGGGCATGCCCCGGCATCTCGATTTCGGGGACGATGGTGATCTGGCGCTCTGCGGCGTAAGCTACCACCCGGCGGATTTCTTCCTGAGAATAAAAACCGCCGTGTCGAATACCGTCATATTTTGGCGCAGGGTCATCCCGCTGCCACTTACCCACCAGGGTCTCGGAGCGCCATGCACCTACGCCGGTCAGTCGAGGAAATTTTTTAATCTCGATGCGCCAGCCCTGGTCTTCGGTCAGGTGCCAGTGAAAGGTGTTCATTTTATGCAGTGCAAGCAGATCGATGAATTTCATAATGAATGGAAGAGGCATAAAATGGCGGCAGGTATCTAGCATGGCGCCCCGCCAGCCGAATCGCGGTTTGTCGATAATATCCACGCATGGTAAAGCAGATGGAATGCTGCTTGCCAGTTGAACCGGACAAAAAACCGATACCGGCAGCAACTGGCGGATGGTTTGGATGGCATAAAACGCGCCGGTGTCGCTGCCAGCCACGATGGAGATCAACTCCGGCGTAATTCGCAAATGATATCCTTCGCGCGGCAAAAGTGGGTCGATCTTCAAGCCGATCACGCACTGGTCAGGTTTTGGATCACCTATTCTGGGTGTTATGCCAAGGTATGTACCAAGCCATTGCGCCAATTGCAGCGCAACAGGTTTTATAGAAGGATCGACTGAGATAACGGCATCTGGGGTCAGCAGAAATTGCCCCGCAAGGGGAGTCAATTGAACAGGTTGAGGAATAATATTCATGGAGATTTCTCCAAAAGGGGGAATATGTTAATCGTATCAGACTTTTGAATATTATCCAATAAAAAATACTGGAAAGGTTTTGGGTCAACCAGGGAGGTTCTATGCGTCAACACATCTCTAAAGTTATTTTGCAAAACTTCACATATTTATCAACTTTTGTTCAATAATTCTTCACAAATATTTTTTATGATCAATAAAGAAATATCAAATTATTAATTGTTGAGGAGAAAAATGGCTGGATCGGTTTCAAAACAAACACGCAACAATTGGATGGTCGATATGGGGTTGTTCATCAGCGCTATAGCAGCCTCTATATCTGGGATATATTTTTTATTCTTCCCTACTGGTGGTTTTCGGGGAGGGCGCAACCCATATTATGGAATCACGATACTTTTTGAGCGGCACACCTGGGAGGATTTGCATATCTGGACGGGTATTGCCATGATTGTTGCTGCGCTTATACACCTGGCGATCCATTGGAAATGGGTGGTGGGCATGGCGCGCAGGATTTTCAACGAGGTTTTAGGACGATGTGAGTGTATGAATGGCAAGGCGCGCTTTAATGTGTTCATTGATGCTGTAATCGGGTTGAGTTTTGCTTTCTGCTCTGTTTCAGGATTGTATTTCTTCTTCTACCCGGCAGGAACCTATTCCCCCGGCTTGTTGTTTAGCACGGTTACCTGGGATTTGGTGCACACCTGGTCAGGGATTATCATGATCGTGGCTGCAATGATCCACTTCTATATCCATTGGAATTGGGTGGTGAAAGTTACGCGGCGGATTTTTAGCGGGCGCGGGGCAACCTATGTTGCCTTTCGCCAATCAAACCAGAATTTGGCTGGTAATTAAAGTTAAATCTATTATGGTATCAATTGCTGATCAAATATTGGAGGTAAAAATGGTTAAGAAACTGGCTTTAGCATTGTTCGGAATAGTACTGGTGGGTTTATTGGTCTATGGTGGTTTCTATCGCTCCAACTTCAAATTGACAGGCGACCTCAATCCGCCCGGATTGAATCAGGGTGGTGTTGAAACACGAGGAGGATATGGTCAGGGGAAGGCTGGAAGTGGAAATGAGACGGATATTGCTCGTGGAGGATGGGGCAACGGCGGTCGCACGGTGGAGGGTCTTGAATGGGCAACCCTGGAGGGCGTGGTCACGGCAGTCAATGAGACGACGATCACCATTACAGCGAAAGATGGTACACCCATTGTCTTGGAGAATCGTCCCTGGCAATATGCTCTGTCCACCGGTTTTTCCGTAAAGGCAGGTGATCCTGTCATCCTTACCGGATTTTATGAGACACCAGGTGTTTTCACTGCTGCCCGCATCCAAAACCTGAGCAATGGCGCCATTGTTAAATTGCGGGATGAGAGTGGACGCCCCATGTGGTCTGGCAGGAATAGCCGGGGGTAAAGAACTGGCTGATTTCGACGCATGATTTAATGATAACCGCCTGACGTAAATCGTCCAGGCGGTTTGTTTTACTTGAACCAGAATTCATCTAAATTCGACTGAATCTCTCTGTCGATTAATTACGATAATAAGGTTCCAGTGCTTTGACCAGCGCTTCGGCGTCTTTACGCGGGATACTGCGCGTCATCAAAACGAAAGTGCCTTTGGGTCCGATGGCATCGAGCAAAGGAATGACTTCAGCAACAGACTCAACCAGCACCTGCACGCCTTTTCCGCCAGCTTTAATGCGCCGATACAGATCGTACCACTCTGGCGAGCCTCCGCCGGGTTTGCCTGCTTGCGGCGTCCATTCGATTGCGTTCAGGCGGGGAATCTCCAGCAGCGGATCAACATGCTGTAGAGCGGTAGTGCCGTCTAAATGATAGAGGGAGTAATCCAAAAACTGACATTGCTCGATAAAGAACGGTAAAGCCAGAGAGCGGAACATCCGCGCGGAGATCATTGCTGAGAAATCGCATTGGATCTTGGCGGTTTTGCCGGGTCCCCACACTTTAAAGGCGCAAAACGAATTGCCGTTCCATTCATCCTTTAATTTTGTGTACAATAAGTCGAACACTGTAAAAAAAGCCTGATTGATCTCAGACAGGCGCTCACGCACCCAGGCGGGTCGTTCAATCAGGTCAATCAATAATATTTGATCGCCGCGCAGTGCCGCTAATGTATCGAGATTTTCAATCAGGTCGGGCATGCCGACCAGATAATTCCCTCCCTGACGTTTTAATCCTTCATCGATCAGATTCAGGTGATGATGCCACCAGATGTTGCCTTCGGGGTTGAAGCGCAAAGGAGGATGAGTATCTGGATCGGAAATACTGGGAGTGTACCAAACGGTTGTTTCTGCCAAATGACCGCCTGCGCCCAGGAATAAACCGAGGCTGCCAGGACCAATATTTGTGTCAAAGACAGGGAATCCTTCCGCATAATAAATTTGCTCCCTCAGAACATGTTCTGAGCGATTGGCGCGGCAGGTCGGGTCAAGCCAATAGGATTCCAAGTCAGGGGCTGGTAGGTCTGGCGGCTGAGTGTCATTTTCCCAACTCCAGAGATAGACTGCCAGCCCATCATTGTTCCACCAGCGTTCGAGTTTTTTCCGTATGGCAGCCCAACCAGAGAAATTAGACATTGTATTTACCATGAGGTTCTCCTCTTTTGTAAAATTATTTTCACTTCAACCTGAATGCCGGGATAATTCCACCCAAAAAAAGCGGTATTTTCCACAATCCTTTACTGACGTTAATTTCCCTTCTTCTTGCTGGGTGCCCCCTTTTTATCCGCAGCATCAAATCCTGGTAGTGATGGCGCGTTGATTTCGCGCATGCGTTGTTCTTCAGATTTTTTGGCAATGTGCGGACCTTCTACCCATGTTACCCCTGGCGTACTGCGTAATGCTTCTTCAATAGCCTCGCTGGGGCTGTTTGCCCAAAATAGCCGGTGAAATGACTCAGCCTGACTTTTTTTCTTTTTAAGAAGAACAATCCCCTCAATCCAATATTGATTCATATCCTTTTCCCTTATTTTTCCTGGCGCTCTTGCAATAATCGTCGGCTTGTTTCAACCTCTTGCGCAAATAGCGTTTTGAGTGTTGAAAAATCCCCATTCATTTTTCTAACAACGGCGCATGCCCAATCCAGGTATTCCAGGCAGCGTTGAGTGGTCCAGTTGGGTGGTGGACTTTGTCCAACATCGCGGACATTGCAAATTTTATCTGCCAGCTTGACCAGGGTGGCGCGTTCTGAAAGATGCGCAGCATGTTCTATCTGAAGGCGCTTACGTTCTGGTTTGGGAAGGGATTTATCGTCGGTAACCTCTCGCACAACCGCGCTTACTTCTGAGCCAAATTGTTGTTCCAGGTCGGCAAGGGTCGCGCCAGTGTCTTCGACTGTGTCATGCAGGAGAGCAGCCGTCAGGGTAATCGGATCACGCACACTGCCGACGCGCCAGAGCAGCTCAGCGACCTGGATGGGGTGGTTGACATAAGGGGATTGATGGATATCTTTGCGGCGTTGGTCGCGGTGTTGGTGAGCGCTAAATATCAGCGACCGCCAGATCAGGTCTAAATCTGGTTCTTCGTACATGGAATGATTCCTCCAGTCTGACTGTTTAAGAGATTGATCAGATCCGGTCGAAGTTGGAAATCGGGGTTAATTGTATCTTCTTTTATAACATAGATAAACATAAAAAGCCGGGAAAACCGCATAAATAAGGGTATAATGCAGGCTTTAGAATCCAAAACTCCAATCAACAACGCCTGATCGAAAGGCAGCACAATGCAATGGCGCGCAAATATTCATCTCCCATCCTCCTTGCAAGATATCCTCAATTTATTTTTATATTTATAAAACAGTGGAAATACTTCATCATTTTTTCAATTGCTGCGGTTATTCTGGTCTGGTTATATCAGCTCATAGCGCGCAATGAAGTGGTGCAAACGACCTCTTACCTCGGAGGGGCGCATGCCTATATGCCGTTGACTACCTCCCCGACTATGTTCGTTGGCTCGATTTTGGTGGGTTTGGTAGCGGGGTTAATTACGGGCGTAATTGGAGCAGGTGGAGGGTATGTGCTGACCCCTGCCCTGATGAGCTTTGGGGTGCGCGGTATCCTGGCTGTTGGCACTGATCAGTTCCACATGTTTGCGAAAGCCATTATGGGAACCACAATTCACAAGAAGCTGGCTAATGTCAATTTTGCTTTGGCAGCCTGGTTTGTGAGCGGTTCTCTTCTAGGGGTTTCCTTGGGTGGATCGGTAAATCGAAATCTGTTCATGTTGAATCCGGCTGCCAGCGATGCCTTGATCAGCACAATCTATGTCATTGTGTTAGGAATCTTAGGCGCATACGGCTTGGCTGATTGGATTCGATTAAGCCGAGGTGATTCGAAATCACCTTCTCTGCAACAGTCGACAACCAAATTCGCAATTTGGCTGCAATCCCTACCGATGCGACCTCGAGTTCATTTTGATCGAAATATTATCCCTGGTGGAAGGAGTATCTCCGTCTATCCTGTGATTTTGTGCGGGTTTTTTGTTGGTTTTGTCGCTTCGATTATGGGGGTCGGTGGGGGATTCCTGACTTTCCCGATGTTCGTGTATGGATTGGGGGTATCCACTTTTACAACCGTTGGTACGGATATTCTGCAAATCATTTTCACCACAGCCTATTCATCGATTTTCCAATATGCAATTTATGGGTTTATTTTTTACAGTGTGTGTATCGGAATGCTGTTGGGATCTTTGATAGGCGTCCAAATTGGTGCGATGATTACCAGAGTGGTCAAAGGCTCGCAAATACGAGCGTTTTATGCCTTAACCATCCTGGCGGGATTTGTTAACCGCGCATTTGCCTTGCCTCAAAAACTGGTTGATCTGGGTTACCTCTCGCTTCCGCGTGAATTGACTATATTCCTTCAGGATGCAGGGACGACCATCTTTTTTGGTATCGTGGGCTTTTTTAGCGTTTGGGTACTCGCATCTTTCTGTGATTGCTTTTCGGCTTTACGAAATTATGATGGAGAAGATAAAAATAAAATCATTCGAGACCCCAAGAAATTCGGGTTGGGTCTGGCGGGGTTGGCTATGTTTTTTATCGTTTTGGCTGTTTGGTTAAGCCCGATAATCGATGGTAAGACTGGAATCCAGATGGCAGATCGGGTATTCAATGAATTTGCGAAAAACTCAGCCAATTATCTGCCCGAAGCCAGATCAAAAGTGGCAGGATTTATGGGTATCCCAGTTGATTATGGGGTTACACCCAAAAATGGGCGTGAGTTAGAAAACATTTTACGAGTGTTAAGTGCCAATCAATTTTCAGCTTCTCCTACAGGAGATGGTCGTGTCCATATTGTAGGCAAGTTAGGTGCACTTGCCAGCGTAGCGCTCACAGATGCAGAAAATTTATATTTTAATAAGGCTGATTTATATCAAGAAAAATATCAACTCACTGGAACAGAAGTGGTATCTGCCTGGTGGTCTGTTTTCAACGGATTGAGCAGGCGGTATATTCAAGAAAACCATGCAGTTGAAGCGGATTTTTCGAAATATATTACAACCAAAGTACTGGAACCTGCGTATAATTTCCGTGGCATTGAACCACGCAGCATGTCAGATCATGCGAGTTTGTTATCCCTTTTTTTGATTTTTTATGTGCTATATACGATTTGGTATGGATTTTCGATTATGTTTCTCTTTGAAGGATTTGGCATTGGTTCGAGCCAAAACTCACCCAGAAAAGAGCATTGAGCGGATTATGGCAGGCGGTTGAAATCTGTCTCCTGGTAATCGATGATCTTTTGAGTTAAATCTTTGCCGAAACGGGCGCTAAATTGATCCAGGGAGGTTTGGACAGCGCTTTCTGCCTCTTCTCCTGCCTCTTCGATCAAGATTTCGCGTATGGTTTTGTACAGATGTCCCAAGTGATATTCCCAAGGCATAACAGCGTGTTTCCCTGGATAGAAACGTTTGGCGAACTGGTAGCGCCATCGGTGGATACCTTTCAGATAGACGTCATGATAAACAAATTCACAAGCAATACCTTCAAGAGGGCGGATGTGTCGCGTTTCCAACTTAACCTCTGGATTAAAGCCGCGCGCCAGGGATTCATCCACCTCCATGCAATAATATTTCCCGGCATTTTCCAGGTTATTGGCTTGCCAGGCAGCATACCAGGGACACTGAATGACCTGTATGGTATATCCTTCACTGCCATTCGTGGCTTGAACCTCGACTTCCCCGGGCATTGCCTGCCATTCGCCAAAAACCAGAAAAGCAAATGTATCTGGGCGGTATCCCCAACGTGAAGCTCTATCTGCCATGCGTTTTCCCCTTTGTTCTGCATAGCGTCGAACAGCTTTCCTAAGCGCTTTGCCCCCTTTTTCTTCTCCTACCTTAAGCAAGATTTCTTGGGCAATCAACCCAAACAATAAGGCATGATGTGTGATTCCAGGAATGTCTGCAGGTTGTGCGGTTGAGAGACTTTCCATGATATTGGACATTTGCTTGCTCCTATGGGGACTCGGAGTGATCGGAAATACACTTTTGTTTATTATACCGATTATGGATGATCAATGATATTTTTTATGCCGCATCCGGTAAAGCTTATCTACATCCTCTTGATATAACGAACTTATCCTGGAAATCAGGTTTATTTATAACCAGGGATATAAAGAGTGAGATAATATAGAGTAAAGTTGGACTTAAAAATTACCCGCAATAGTACCCATTCGACCGCAGCAATTTATGATAAGATAGGGCAATTTTTAACTTCGGGAATATGATATGTCACCTTTCATTCAATTAGCGCTTGCCCTGGCGATCATCTTATTCTTTGCAAAATTGGCTGGTTACCTCAGCACATTGTTGAATCAGCCATCCGTGTTTGGAGAACTTGTTATAGGTGTCATATTAGGTCCTTCTCTGATCGACCTGTTTCACGCATCTTTCTTTACAGATGTTCATTTGGGGGAAATCATCACGGAGATTGGTGAATTAGGGGTATTGTTTTTGATGTTCCTGGCTGGGTTGGAATTACACCTGGATGAGTTGACCAAGAATACGCGTGTCGCAGCTTTTTCTGGCATATTGGGAGTGGTCGTACCCGTCTTGTTGGGTTTTGGATTGGGGGTATTGGTGGGAGTTCCCAGCCAGTCATCCTTTTACCTGGGTCTAACGATGGGCGCTACCAGTGTAAGTATATCGGCGCAAACGTTAATGGAGCTAAAGGTGTTGCGCAGCCGGGTGGGGCTGGGTCTGCTGGGAGCCGCGGTGTTCGATGACGTATTGGTAATATTGTTATTGTCTGCCTTTCTGGCTGTCAATGATGGAGGAAGCAGCACGGGCGAATTTTTGTTAATTTTTGTGCGCATGGTTGTTTTTCTGGCTGCGTCTGTTTTGTTTGGAATTTATGTGTTGCCCTTCCTGGTAAGACGGATTGCCCGTTTACCGATCAGCCAGAGTACGTTGTCTTTTGCCATCATCATCCTGATTTTATATGGGCTGGCGGCTGAAATTTTGGGCGGAATGGCTGCTATCACCGGTTCATTTATTGCAGGTTTGATGTTTGCGCGGATGCCGGAGAAAGCGCGGCTCGAAAGTGGAATCCTCTCGCTGGCTTATGGTTTTTTTGTCCCCATTTTTTTTGTGAGCATCGGTCTGGCTTTGGATACTCATCAGCTTTCCACAAATGCCTTGTGGTTAATGATCGGTGTCTCTATTCTTGCGATTTTGGGCAAAGTGGCTGGGTGTGGAATTGGCGCGCGGTTGGGGGGATTTTCCTGGCGCGAATCAATTCAACTGGGAGCAGGTATGTCCAGCCGGGGTGAAGTTGGGTTAATTGTTGCCTCTGTTGGCTTAAAAAATAATTTAATCAACAATGAAATTTTCTCGGCAGTAATCGGAATGGTGCTGATCACTACACTGGTGACGCCTCCGTTGCTGCGGGCATTATTTTCGAAACCAGCGCCTTCTCATCAGCCCTCAACTTAAGGAGATGGATTATGTATATGGTTTTGTGTGTCATCCATGATACGAATAAATTTGATCAGGTCCTCACCGGCTGGTATGATGCAGGTGTGTCAGGGATTACGATTCTCACCACAACTGGGCTTGCGCGTTTGAACACCCGAGCGGCGTTACGCGAGGATATCCCGTTATTTCCAGGATTGGATGATCTATACGCTTCGGATGCAGACACCAATCGGACAATTTTCTCGGTTGTGCGCGGTGAAGCAATGGTTGACAGGCTGGTCGAAGCAACCCAGGAGGTTCTGGGGGACTTAAACAATCCCAACACTGGCATTCTGATCGTATTGCCGGTGATCAGGGCGTATGGATTAGACCGCAAGAGTATGGTCGAGCGGGGAGATTAAACCGATCTTCAGGTTATTGTTATAAAATAGTATAGCCGCCGTCCACCACAATCGTTGCGCCAGTTATATAACTCGAAGCGGCAGAAGCCAGCAATAAAGCGACTCCTGCCAGTTCAGATGGTTCGCCGGGGCGTTTCATCGGAATCGCTTCCATCCAGAGTCCACCGTATTTCGGATCTTGAAAGAAGGGCTGTGCCATGGGGGTTGACATATAGCCTGGGGCAATAGCATTCACGCGCACGTTATATTTTGCCCATTCCCAGGCTAATGATTTCGTCAGGTGAATTACAGCGGCTTTGGAAGTGTTATACGCTGCCTGCGGTTGAGGAAAATTGACAATCAACCCTGACATTGAGGCGATATTGATAATTGCACCTTGTCGGCGTTCGATCATGTGTCGACCAACAGCCTGGCAGCAGAGGAACACACCGTTTAAATTCACATCCATCATGTTGCGCCAGTCTTGCTCACTCATATTTTCTGCTTCGATCCATTGGGCAATTCCGGCATTGTTCATGATGAAGTCCACTTTACCAAATTCTGCCACAGCGCGAGCCACCATCGTCTCTACGCTGTCCTTTTTTCTTACATCGGTCTGGATGAAGAGCGCTTTGCGCCCCAAACTGCGCATCTCTTCGGCAGCTTCCACGCCGGTTTGGGGGTTATATTCAGCGATGACCAGGTCTGCTCCGGCTTCAGCAAAAGCCTGGCAAAATACTCTGCCCAAACCCTGCCCTCCTCCTGTAACGATGCCAACCTTCCCAATTAGTGAAAATTGTTCCAAAAACATTTTATTTTTCCTCCAATTCGGCTCAGGATATTTTTTAAAATGATTTTATCTTCTTGCCTGCAGCAAAAAAGTATTCACACTGAGTTCATGTTTTTATTTTTCGATTTATGTGGCGCTCAAAATCTGGCAAAGCGCGTTGATAATCTCCCGCCATCAAAGGGGAGGAGATGATGAAATCTGCCGAGGAGCGATTACAGGCAACCGGGATATTCCAGACGACTGCAATACGCAGCAAAGCCTTGACATCTGGATCGTGAGGTTGAGGTTCAAGCGGGTCCCAGAAAAAAATCAAAAAATCGATTTTTCCTTCCGCAATGCGCGCGCCAATCTGTTGGTCGCCGCCTAACGGTCCGCTTTGCAAGCGGGTGACCTTTAGCCCCAATTCATCTTGCATCAGTTTGCCCGTCGTTCCGGTTGCAAGCAGCTTATGTTTTTCGAGAGTCCCGCGGTTGTAACGCACCCACTCTAGCAAATCTTTTTTCTTGTTATCGTGAGCCACTAGGGCTATGTGTTTGGGTTTTATAACAGGAGGAACTGCAGTATCAAGCATAATACACCGCCTATCGCTTATGAATGAGCCCGCTTGAGAAGTAAATAATAAACGTCAGATTGCGATCGTGGAAAAGTACCGCTTTATGGGAATAAAGCGCCTTAGCCCAAATTCAGGTCTATTAAATTATATCGCCATTAGCCCTGGCGAGGAATCAACGGTGGATACAAAAGGAGAGCCCAATGATGATCCAGAGAGGGTGGGAGGGTTCCTAATGCCGATTCGTACCTCTCATCTTGATAAGCCAGCGCCGCACGTCGGTAAATAGAGTAAAAAGTCCGGCGGTCAAAGGAGGTAATCTGCTGGTGAGACCATTCTTTTTCTCCAATTGCATACGGCAGCAGCCAGTCGAGCGCTTTGCGAATGCTGCGCCCATCAGCGGATTCGTAATGCCACAAATCGACGCCAGCGTGTTGTCCGAGGGTCGCCAGGTTGATGAATCCTTCCAGGTTCATGGTCGAGTAGCTGAGGGATCGGGTGCGCGCCAGTTCAAACGGTTGCTGCCCATCCGGCTCGATTTGCGCTTCTATGCGTAATTTACGGGCTGTCAGGCAAACCTCTGCTGCCAGGTTGGTTTGACCGGTGAACAACGCCATTGCAGCCAGTTGAACGTCATACCAGGTACCATGATTATTATGTTGAATAGCCTCATCTTGTCCGTTGGGGCTTGTGAGCAGCCAGGTGGTATATGCTTCCATCCACTCCTTCAGAGCTGCCAGGTCGATCTGATTAAAAGCCCCGCTGGCAGCAATGACACGGATTGCATCCAGCAGGTAGGGGAAAACTATCGATGTGTCAATGATACCGATTCCCCGACCATCGCATATACCTGGGATAAATTGTCCGTATTCAAGGTGAGGATTCATGCGGGTTGCCGGGTCAATAAACCAGGCTTTTAGCAAAAAAGCGGCATGGTTTGAAAAGCGTTGATCGCCAGTGAAAAAGCCTGCCCATGCCAGCGTAAAGACCGCCTCGCCAAGTTGTTTAAGCTTAGGTGCGTCATACTGATCTCCCTCTGGATTTTTCTCTCCATCCCGCCGGATGTATGGCAATCCGTCTGGCGTGCTGGGATTGCGCCACCAATACGTACCTAAACTCAGGTAGTCATGCAGATCTCCGGAGGGAGGCACACGGGTTTTATGGGTAACCGACAGAAGGGGAGTATCCAGGTTTCGTTCGGCTGCCTCGTTTATTGCACTAAGCCAGCCTGATTGTGGCTTGGGTATAGATTGGGGATTAAGCAGGAGAAGAGCGGGGAGGGAAAAGGCTGGCATAGGATTTTTGAAATCCATTTTTATCATCAAGCCGGTTTAATCTTCCCTTAATAAGGGAATTTGAAATTTTTCTGCCCACAGGTTAAGTTTTTCTATCAGGTCTTGGGGGAGATCGATTTTATTCTCGGAGAGGAAAGCTTTCTTCTTCTCAAAAGAACCAGCCCCAGGAATATGAATGCCAGGAGCGCGAGCTTCGATGCGTTCGACCATAGTTGTTGTGCGAGTTTTGAATTGGTGCATGGGCATCAGCCCATCAGCTTTTATAAGAATGACCGCCTGGCTGGCAGAGTTTGGTTTCCCGGTGATTGGGTTGGGTTCGTCGATTACCTCTCCTCCAGAAAGCACGCCAGTAAATACTTCACCCAGCATCGATAACCCGAATCCTTTGTGTCCGCCAATTGGAGCGCGCGTGCCTTCTTTTAGTAAAAGAGGATCGGTGGTGGGGTTGCCATTTTTATCAATGCCCCAATAGGGAGGCACACTCTCTCCAGCTTTTATTTTTTCATCCAAAAGTCCCATCGAGGCGTATGCCAGGCAAAAATCCATCATTACCGGATATTCCAGGTTGGTAGGAAAGCCAAATCCCATTGGGCAGGTGGAAATTGCTTTCTCTTTACGCCCGATGGCGCTCATGGCTGGACTTCCACGGGTAAAAAGAATGCCAATGTACCCATCCTCGGCTGCTTTTTCAACGTATGGCGCTGCAGCTAGAAAATGGTTGCTATGGCGGATTGCGCAAAACCCTATGCCGTGCTGATCCGCCAGTCGTTCTGCGCGCTGCAGGATGAACATGCTGGCTACTTCGCCCGGAGCGTTGTCGCCCTCATAATTTTCCAATGCTGCATACTGGTTGATCAGTGAAAATTTTGGGGAGGAGTTTAGGGAACCATCTGCCAGGTTTTTCAGCCGTCCAGGAAAACTGGCAATATCATGATGACCCACTCCGCGCAAGGTGGCGCGTTGAAATACTTCTGCCATCCACCCGGCATGTTCTTCGTTCAAACCGGATTTTAGCAGGCAAGAGATCATATAGGAGTACAATTTTTGCAAGCTAACCAATGCCATTTTTTACCCCTGCTGCTTTTTAACGAAATATTTTCTTTTTACTTCTTTTTCTGCCCAGGATCAATTTTTGCCCAGGAGTCGCGCAATGGGACAGTTAAATTGAACACCGGTTTTTCTGGGCTTGAATCGAGATCGACACAGAAAAAGCCTTTGCGCTCAAACTGATAATAACTGCCTTTGACAGCATGTGCCAGAGAAGGTTCAAGCTGGCAATTTGTCAGGATTTTGAGCGAGTCGGGGTTGAGGTAATCGAAGAAAGTTTTGCCTTCATCAACCCGGTTGGGGTTAGGCACTGTGAAGAGTCGATCATACATGCGTACTTCCGCTGACACAGCGTGCCGGGCAGACACCCAATGGATTGTGCCTTGCACTTTGCGACCATCTGGCGCATACCCCCCGCGGGTAGCCGGATCATACGTACAGCGAATTTCAACCACCTCGCCAGTTTGTGGATCTTTGACGTAGTCTTCACAGCGGATTATATATCCATAGCGCAGGCGAACTTCTCGACCGGGTGCCAGTCGGAAATATTTTGGAGGAGGTTCTTCGCGGAAATCGTCTTGCTCAATATATAGTTCCCGCGAGAAAGGCACTTTGCGTGTTCCCGCTTCGGGGTCTTCGGGATTATTCAGCGCGTCAAATTCTTCGACAAGGTCTGCAGGGTAATTGGTTATTACGACCTTGACCGGGTTTAAAACACCCATCACGCGGGGAGCTATTCGATTGAGCTCGTCGCGGACGGTATGTTCAAGCAGGGAGATGTCGATCAGGTTTTCATTTTTTGCAACCCCAATCGTTTCAATGAATTGACGTACAGCCGCAGCCGGATAACCACGCCTGCGCATTCCACACAGGGTGGGCATGCGCGGGTCATCCCAGCCGCGGACGATGTTTTTATCAACCAGTTGTTTGAGATACCGCTTGCTGAGGATGGTGTAATTGATATTGAGACGGGCAAATTCAATCTGTCGGCTGGGGAAAATGCCTAATTCCTGGATGAACCAATTGTACAACGGGCGGTGATCCTCATAGGCAAGATCACACAAAGAATGGGTAACCCGCTCAATCGAGTCGGATTGACCGTGGGCAAAATCATACATGGGATAAATACACCATTTGTTGCCGGTGCGATGGTGGGCAGCATGGATGATGCGGTACATCACTGGGTCGCGCAGGTTGATATTGCCCGATGCCATGTCGATCTTTGCCCGTAACACACAAGCGCCTTCAGGAAATTCTCCATTGCGCATGCGCTCAAACAATGCCAGGTTTTCTTCGATGCTGCGATTGCGATATGGACTTTCTTTACCAGGTTCCGTTAATGTGCCGCGATATTCGCGAATCTGGTCAGCCGATAGATCATCAACATAGGCTTTTCCTTTTTTTATGAGTTCAACAGCGAATTGATAGAGCTGCTCGAAATAGTCAGAAGCATAAAATTCGCGATCTTCCCAGTCATATCCAAGCCAGTGGATATCTTCTTTGATTGCTTCCACATATTCGACATCTTCTTTGACTGGGTTGGTATCATCGAACCGCAGATTGCATTTTCCGCCAAACTTGAGCGCGGTGCCAAAGTCTATTACGATGGCTTTGGCATGACCTATGTGTAAATAGCCGTTTGGTTCAGGGGGAAAACGGGTTTGAACGTGAGTAAACCGCCCCGTACGCAGGTCTTCTTCCACTGCTTCATGAATGAAGTTGGTTGAAGGTTTGGATGGAGATTCGTTGGTCATGGTATCAACTCCTTGTAAGAACCGATAAGCACCCTGCTTCAGATTCAGGGTGCTTAATCTGTAGGCTGAGGGCAAAGGATTCGAACCTCTATCAACAGATCCAGAGTCTGTTGTCCTACCATTGGACGAGCCCCCAAGATGAAGCGCAGGTAAAATTTTAACATGATCTGGGTGAGATGTCTATGTTTAAAGTAGAGGGTATTATGGATTGAAGGATGCGTGACGAACTTGTTTTGTAGCATCACAAATTAAAATTGTTGAAAAAGGTATCTAACTTGGCGAGTGCCATGTCTTGGTGTGCGGAGAAATCAATGCGTGATGATGATCGCTCAATTTATCGCTATGTTGGTATGATCGCTCGCTGGCAGCCAATGCACCTGGGACATGCCGCTGTGTTGCGCGCCATTTGCAATCGAGCTGAGTTTGGGTTAATTGGTATTGGCAGGGCAAATGAACATCATCTGCGCGCTCCTTTCTCGGTTTACGGGTCAGTCAAAAGGCATTTGGAAGCGGGCGCTTATTCCCGATCACCCGACGCTGAAGCTGTCATCTTTGCCTGCAAATCAGCAACCTGCTGCTCTAGTTCAAGCATACGTTCGTCGAGTGACCGGGAGTGAGTAATTAACCTGCCTGCCACCAAAAAGAGGAAACATAACACCAGGCATAGGATAAAAAAAGCGATACCCACCGTTGATAGAGCGCTTACCAGTGTCGATTGTAGTATATCCGCGATCGGTTTTAAGCCAAATATACTGAATGGGGTTAACAAGCCTGCCAGGGTTGTCCGCGCATTGAAAGCGCTAAGTAACCCGATTGCTCCTCCAATTCCACAGAGCAAGGCGCAGATATATAGCAACCAGCTTATGAGGGGTGGTGAATTTTTCATCCTTCTGAAGAAGCGTTAAATCATGAAATCTTCACCATGCCAGATGTTGCCTTCTGGTTTATGCGGGGTCGATAGAGGTTGTTTTTTTCCATTGCCATTTCCACCGGTTGAGCTTTTTTCTCCAACTGCGACAAAGTCTCCTTGAGCAGGATGGTTGATCGTGTGAACATGCAGGATTGATTCTAGTTTTTCCAGCCGATCCATTAATGCCGTCAGGGTAATGCCCACTGTGTCTGGTAATACATTATGATTTAAATCTGGACCTTCAGGTCTGGGTTTGCTGCGCACAACAACCTGCCCGGGAACACCGACAACCACCGAATTCGGGGGAACTGGTTTGATTACTACCGCATTCGCCCCGATACGGCTGCCTGCGCCAATGACAATGGCGCCGAGAATTTTGGCGCCAGCGCCAACAGTCACGTTGTCTTCCAGGGTAGGGTGGCGTTTGCCTTTTTCTAATGAGGTGCCACCCAGCGTAACGCCGTGGTAAAGCGTTACATTATCACCGATTTCAGCGGTTTCACCGATCACAACACCCATCCCATGGTCTATAAAAAACCTGCGTCCAATTTTCGCCCCTGGATGGATTTCTATACCGGTCAAAAAGCGAAACAGGTGTGAGAGCCAGCGGGCTATGAGCTTAAAGTTGTGAATCCATAACCAATGGGTAATGCGATGCCCCCAACGAGCATGTAAGCCGGGATAGGCTATGAGCAGTTCTAAAACAGACCGCGCTGCCGGGTCTCGTTCAAAAACGGATTGGATATCATCACGAATGGTGTTTAACATGTTAATCTTCTTAATCTGCCAGGTGTGAGAATAGAACAGTACTGAGGTATCGTTCACCAAATGAAGGAATGATCACGACTATTAATTTCCCAGCATTTTCAGGTCGGCGGGCAACCTGCAATGCCGCCCAGGTAGCAGCGCCAGAAGATATCCCCACCAAGAGACCTTCGGTCGTTGCCATCTTTCGCGCGGTCTCCAGGGCGTCATCGTTTTTAACCCGGATGATTTCATCGTAGATCGAGGTGTTGAGTACTTTGGGTATAAAACCAGCGCCAATACCCTGGATGGGATGGGGACCTTTTTGCCCGCCCGAGAGAACTGGCGAGGCGTCTGGTTCTACAGCAATAGCTTTAAAAGAGGGCTTTCGGGCTTTGATCACTTCGCCAACGCCGGTAATCGTGCCGCCAGTGCCTATCCCAGCGACCAGGAAGTCTACTTTTCCATCGGTGTCTCGCCAGATTTCTTCAGCAGTGGTGCGGCGATGAATCTCTGGGTTTGCCGGGTTATTGAACTGCTGAGGGATAAAATATCTTGAATCGCTGGCTGCAAGTTCTTCCGCTTTACGAATTGCCCCTGCCATCCCTTCTGAGCCGGGAGTAAGAATCAATTCAGCGCCATACGCCCGTAAAAGCATACGGCGTTCTTTGCTCATGGTTTCGGGCATGATCAGGGTGCATTTGTACCCGCGCGCAGCGCAAACAAAAGCCAGGGCAATTCCGGTATTTCCACTGGTTGGTTCTAAGATGATGGTGTCTGGTTTAATTAAGCCAGCTTTTTCGGCAGCATCAATCATTGACGCGCCGATGCGGTCTTTTACGCTGTGAGCGGGGTTATAAAATTCAAGCTTGGCAACAACCTCAGCAAAAGCCCCCTGTGTAATACGATTCAAGCGAACCAGGGGGGTATTTCCAATTAATTCAGTTACATTTGCGGCGATTTTCATAGGATCAATCCTTCGTTTATAAAATATAAGGCAGCCAACTCAAAACAAAAAGCAGCGGAGCCACGCGTTATTCCCACCTTGTTGTGCGGGGCTGCTGTCCGCTGCCTTCGTCTGTTGGCTGCCTGCTAGAGAGATGTCAGGACGAGGCGCAGGTTACAGGCCCCGCCTCAAACACAAGCAATTACGCGCAACCAATATTTCTCTAAATTTTATGAACATAATCTTGTTAATCCTATGCGTATTATATTCGCTTTTTGTGTAAAGTCAAGAAATTGAGAGAATTTGTATAATTTTACCTGAGTTTGAAATAGCGGCACTTCCTCTATATCTCGAATTGATGGTAATTTCCGTAATCCTGCCAGTTTTGTAGGGAATCAAGATTGAAAAAATCATGTACAATTTAACTTGTGGATATTCTTTCATTGAAGAAGCGCTTAAGGTCATTACCTATCCCTGAGATTCGTTATTTCAGCGAGATTGGCTCGACGAATGATGAAGCCTTGGAGTGGGTGGCAAGAGGCGCTCCAGATGGCGCATTGGTAATCGCCGACTCCCAGTCTGCCGGTCGGGGGCGGTTTGCGAGGCGCTGGGTGACGCGACCTGGTTCAGCGCTGGCATTCAGTCTGGTGCTGTTGCCATCGGTGAAGGAACAGGCTCAATTAAACCTGTTTTCACCGCTTGGCGCTTTAGCGGTGCATCGGGCAATCGAGCATTGCTGTCTACTACAGTCACGGATCAAGTGGCCGAATGATATTTTGTTGTCCAATCGCAAAGTATGCGGCATCCTGGCGGAGGCAGCCTGGATGGGGGAGCGTTTGCAGGGTGTGGTAATTGGCATTGGCGTAAATGTTGCATCTCATGCCATTAATGAAAATGATCGGTATATGTTTCCCGCCACAACGATTGAGACAGAAACGGGTCGAGAAGTTGATAGAGAAGAGTTGTTATTTTTTATATTGGAAGAATTATTTAAAATTCGTCCGATACTGGGAACGCAGGAATTTTTCACCGAGTGGGAACAAAATATGGCGTTCATGAATGAGATGGTTCGGGTCGAGCAAGAAGGTCAACCGCCGGTGGAGGGTATCTTGGTCGGGATCGATTCGGATGGTAGTTTACGCCTGGATTCGAACGAGGGCAAAGAGATTCATGTTTTGGTTGGCGATGTTCATTTACGCCCAGCAGGAATATAACGAAGGTATGGGAGGATATGTATGTTAGACGATCTACGAAATCAGGCAAATACGCCGTTGTTTGAGGAAGAACCGCAAGAACCCGAATACACCCCCCGCCGTTCTGGCGGAGGGGAAGGGCAATTCTTAGGTATGTCGGCTGGACAACGCTTTGTGCTTGCGTTGTTGTTGTTCATGATGGTGTGTGTCTTAGGCTCCTTTTGCCTGATTATCACGGAAAGAGTCTGGTTGCCGATCTTTTAGTCATTTGCTGGATTGATTTTTCTTTTCGCTATGAAACCGAATCTCTGGCGGTTTCATAGCCTTTTTAAAAATACGCTTCAACTGGGTTACTTCCCTTGAGTGGCTGATTTGTGGTGGATATTCCCCTACACCTTAAGGCAAGGTTAAGATGTTCAATTTCGTCTATCCTTAGATCATCATTTGTGTTATCAAATATAGTCATAAAATAGCACCAATGGGTAATAAATCGATTTGAAAAATATATTATTTTTTATTATAATAAACTAAAATAATCTGATTTGTCTTATTCATTCTCTGCAGTCGTTCCGCCGGGCGGGAGTATTGAAAGGAAACATTATGACGAACTTACAAAAATCCATTTTAGTAATGATCGCCCACCTGGGGGTTGTTTTTATATTAGGCTGGACAGACCTGGGACCTGAAAATGTATTGGATTTAGGTCCTGGAGTATTTGTCCTGGTCATTCTTAGCATTTTGTCGACTTTGACAATACCATTTCTTCGTAAAGCTTCGGTGTACGCGTCGTTCATTCTTTGGTCTGTTATATATTTAGGGTATCGCTTGCTCGAACCTGAACCAAGACCTTTCATCGGTGGTATTGATACATACCATACGCTAATTGAAATAGCTATCCTGTCCATTTCGGTTTACCTTGCATATGAGGTGTCCCGCCATCTGTATGATGTAGAAAAAACAATCACACAAGTGACAATTCCAGATTTGGGCACCCGCATTCTGGAGATGCGCGATGCGGGCAGGGAGATTTCTACTGAATTCGTGCGCGCGCGGCGACATAACCACCCGATGGCAATGGTTGTAATTGAACCAGAGGAAGGTTCATTGGCGGTGGGTTTGTCGAAAGTAGCCCAGCAAATTCATCAAAAAATGTTGGAACGCTATATGCTCGCCAGCCTTGCCAAAGTGATAGGAGAGGAAGCGCGTCGTATCGATTTAGTCCTGAAACACGAAGACGACGGACGCTTTACAGTCCTTTGTCCGGAAACGGATTTAGAGGGATCGCGGCGCATGGTGCAGCGGGTAAGCCAGGCAGTGCGCGAAAGCCTGGGTGTGGAACTAAAATTCGGGGTGGCGACTTTTCCTGAGAATGCTCTGACATTTGAAGATATGCTGAAAAAAGCAGAAGCCAACCTGAAGGAAAAACCGGTTGACGACCTGGTTAAGACAAATTCGATTTAATGGTTTTATCGTTGTGAGAGTAAATTATGGCTAATCCCTGCATGGATACGATTGGTTGTGATTGGATTGAAAAATATCCGCCGATTCGGGAGCCTTTTCGATTAAAAACCTACCTGATCATGAAACGGTTGTTTGATCTATCGGTTGTCCTGGTGTCTGCGCCGTTCTGGCTGCCAATTATTCTCTTGATTGCAGTAGCGATGAAGATTACCGAACCGGATTCGCCGGTTTTCTTTTTCCAATTACGCACGGGAAAAGGAGGTCGGCGGTTTAAGATGTATAAATTCAGGACAATGGTGAAAAATGCCGAAGAACTGAAAAAGAAGTACATGCATCTTAATGAATTGACCTGGCCGGATTTTAAAATTACCAATGATCCACGCATTACTAAAATAGGACGAATTTTACGGAAAACCAGTCTGGATGAATTACCTCAGGTGATTAACATTTTATTGGGAGATATGAGTCTGGTTGGACCAAGACCCACCTCATTTTCTGCAGATACATATCGGTTATGGCAAACCGAACGCCTGGATGTTACACCGGGCATTACCGGCTTGTGGCAGATAACCGGGCGTGGAAAATCAGAGTTTAATGAGCGATTGCGAATTGATATAGCCTATATCGAGCGTAGATGCTTTATGATGGATCTTGAGATCCTGGTGCGAACGTTCACTTCCGTATTGCAACAACGAGGAGCGGTCTGATGCCAGGAAAAATTGCTTACATCATGTCCCGTTTTCCGCACTTGCCAGAAACGTTTATCTTACGTGAAATGATCGCTTTACGTCAGTTAGGCTGGGATGTTCATCTATTTCCGCTAATTATTCAAAAGCAAAAAGTGATCCATGCTGAAGCGCAAGAGTGGGTAGAACGGGCTCATCGTATTCCCCTGGTTTCTTTGCTGTCTTTTTGGTTTTTATTCCGTGAATTTATACAAAACCCGACAGGTTTTTTTCAAATACTGATAAAAATAATCCGGGAGAACCGCAGCAGTATTAAATTTTTAATCAGGGCAGTCATTATTGTCCCAAAGGCTGTGTATATTGCGCATTTAATGCGTCGGGAAAGAATTGAATATATTCATGCGCATTACGCTACACATCCAGCGCTGGCAGCCTGGATTATTCATCAAATAACAGGTATTCCATATAGTTTTACAGCCCATGCTCACGATATTTTCGTTGATCGAGCCATGCTTGCCAGCAAAATTAAAGACGCCGCTTTCGTTGCTGCTATATCTGAATTTAACCGCACATTTTTAGCAGAAAAGATAGGTGATTGGGTGCGCAGCAAGATTGAGGTTGTCCATTGCGGAATCCAACCGCAATACTATATATCGCGTACAAACCCTCGCAATCCCGATGAGTCTCTTCAGATTGTAAGTATTGGAAGTTTACAACCCTATAAAGGTCAAAAGCACCTGATTGCGAGCTGCGCGATTCTCAAAGAACGCGGTATACCTTTTCGATGCCAAATCATTGGTGGTGGAGAACTAAAGGATGAAATAAACAATCAGATTGCTGGATTAGGGTTAAAGGATTGCGTTTCATTAACTGGTCCTTTACCTCAGCATGAAGTGGCATCTCGACTGGCGGGAGCGCATTGTTATGTTCAGCCCAGCGTGATTACACCCAGTGGAAAAATGGAAGGTATCCCGGTTGCTTTGATGGAAGCGCTTGCCAGCGGAGTGCCGGTGGTGGCAACCCGCATTTCTGGAATCCCGGAACTGGTGAAAGACGGGCATACCGGCTGGTTGGTTGAGCCAGAAGATTCAACAGCGTTGGCGGATGCGATTGAGCGGGTCTATCGAAATCCACAATTAGCACATCAGTTAGCGCAGCGTGGTCGTTTGCTGGTAGAAACCGAATACAACCAGGAAACCAGCGCGCGCCGGTTGGCTGATTTATTTTACAGACATCTATCAATAAGCCGAGATGGAAAATTTGTGCCCACCGGCGATATGAATCCGTCGGAAACGATGGGAAGAATTTCCCCAATTGGATAAGGAAATGATATGGAACTTCGATATTACATTAGAATGGTGATCAGGGGGTGGTGGATTGTGTTCCTGGCATTTGCAGCAGCGGTTGGGGTCGCTGCGGCTCTAATTTCAATTACTCTGCCGATCTATCGGGTCGATGCCAGGTTCTTAATCAGCCCAGATCCTGAATTAATTCAGATCGATGACCGTGTGTATTCTCTGGATGCATTAAATCGCCGCTCGATTATTGCCACATTTGCTGAAATTTTGAACAGCCGTCAAATCCTGGAGCGAAGTCGGCAGGATTTGAACCTCACTCTCGCCGAAATAGAACAGTATAAAGTAAATACGGTAGTGTTGCCGGATGCGAATGTGCTTCAAATCTTTATCGAGGGACCCAATCCTTATACAGGCGTCCAGATAGCAGAATCGATTGGAAAATATGCAATTGCCCAGGTTCGGGAGCGCTACCAGGTGTATACCATGTCTCTATTGGACCCGCCTGTAGTACCCCTGTCTCCTGAGCGCCCGAAACCTATTCAAGATATCGCAGTAGCCGGATTGCTTGGAGTGGGAGCTGGGATTGGTTTAGCCATCCTGCGAGGAGTGATGAGTACTTCGGTGGTTGCTGTCCAGCAGGCTACCCTGATTGATCGCGAATCCGGTGCCTGGTCGAGGCGTTATTTCCGCCAGCGATTAGAAGAAGAGGTTTCGCGCAGCATGGGCAATGCACTTTCGATTGGATTGCTGCATCTGCCAGGTCTGGATGATTTGTCTCTAATCGCTCCGCCAGCAATTTTACAAAATATGTTGCGTCAGGTGACTGGTATCCTGCGGTCTGAGTTCCGTGGGAAAGACCTGATTGCGCGCTGGTCAGAAAGTGGTTTTGCTGTATTATTTCCGGGTACTTCGGAAGCATCTGCTTATCGCACGATGCAAATTGTTCAACTTGCCTTAAGTCGTCCTTTAGAACACCTGGTAGGAGAGGAAGCAGCGCATCTTAGACCACAAACAACCGTGGTTACCCGTGAGGGAAATGAAACCGCCGCTCAATTGTTGGAACGGGCAGAACAGGCGTACAAAAAATTATAGATCTGTTTTTTTATTCTTACAGACATATGCAGAATACATCTCCTGTTCCATTCTCCCTTCCTCAAATATCCAGCCAGCAGTTGGAAAAATTGCATCATGGCTGGATATACGGTTTGTTGGCTTTGGGGATAGGCGCAATTTTTGGCGGTCTCGTTGGCTGGGGAATCAGTCCGGTTTTCCTGGTTGGCGGGGGAATTGCCCTTGCCGGTGGCTTGTACCTGCTCAATCGCCTCGAATTGGGGTTGTATATCCTGGCTTTTATCACCTATACGCGGTTGTCTGATATTCTTGTGCAGTATCATAGCGCACCTTCGATTGCAAAGCCTGTTTTGGGAGGTTTGCTTGCGCTTGTGATCTTGCGCTGGATCATTTTCAAAGTCGAGCCGAAGGGGTGGATGAAAGTAACATCCCTGGGATTCACCTATATGCTGTTGGTGTTGGCGGGTGTTCTTTACGCTCGTGAACCGGAGCGCACCTGGCTGGCATTCGATGATCTTATAAAAGATATTGCTCTGGCTATTTTAGTCGTGTCGTTATTGCAGCACCGCTATCAGTTACGTCCATTGATTTGGAGCCTGCTGGCAGCGGGTGGATTTATGGCAACTATCACGTCTTATCAATTTCTTACCAACCAATTTAATTCGGTATTTTGGGGATTTGGACAGGCGGCTGTTATGAATATCGTGGGGTCAACCGAGGGGCAGCGGATCAGTGGACCGATCGGCGATCCTAACTTTTATGCGCAAATCCTGGTGGTGCTGGCGCCGCTGGCTCTTGATCGATTATGGAACGAAAGACCGCTTATCTTGCGGGGATTGGCAGCCTATATCTTGCTGGTCCTTTTTTCATCCATTTTATTCACTTTTTCGCGGGGGGCTTTTATCGTGTTGGCTGCGGCATTGGTCCTGCTGTTGATCTATCGACGTCCGCGTCCGGTGGAGCTCTTGGTATATGGTTTATTGGTCATTTTAAGTATTCCATTTATTCCGTCAAATTATATCGAACGAGTAGCCACCATTGCGGATCTTTCGGGCGGGTCGAATGCCATCCGCAGCGAGGTTTCTTTTCGGGGCAGAGCCAGCGAATTGCTGGCAGCCTGGCAGATGTTTTCTGATCATCCGATTATTGGGGTGGCGGCTCACAATTACCCGGCTTATTATCAGGACTATTCCCAAGTCATTGGTTTTGATCCACGATCTGAAGCCCGGCAGGCGCATAATTTATTCCTGGAAGTGGCAGCAGAAACAGGCGTGGTTGGGCTGACGATTTTCTTCCTGATTTTATTTTTTTGTTATCGGAGTTTATGGAAAGCCTGGCGGGGATTTAAACAATTGGATGATCAAGAAACTGTAAAAATGGTCGTAAGCATCACAATTGCGTTTAGCGCTTACCTTTTGACTTCTTTTTTCATTCATGCTGCATATCCTCGTTATTTTTGGCTGCTGGTTGGGTTAACCCTGGCGCTTCCTCAACTGGTCGAAATATCCAAACCTGAGGTTGGGAAGGTGAAGCATGGAAATAGATAACAGTCTCATGGTACGTAAGACTGTTCAAGGCACGATGTGGACGTATGGATCATTCTATGCTGGCAAGCTTTTGGTTTTTCTATCTACGGTTGTTTTAGCCCGTTTGTTAAGCCAGGAGGACTTTGGTGTTGCAGGGTATGCGCTGGTTGCGATCAGTTTCCTGGAGATTGTCAGTGATCTGGGGGTTGGGTCAGCATTAATTTTTAGTCCTGAAAACCAGCAGACAGCCAGTACTGCATTTTGGATAAACATGGCATCCGGTGGGCTATTATTTGTCCTTACGTGGTTATCTGCTCCTTTAGCAGGCGATTTTTTTAATGATGCTCGGGCAGTGCCGGTAATCCAGGTTCTGGCATTGACGTTTCCAATTTCAGCGGTGGGAAACACCCATGATATCCTGTTGCGCAAACGGTTGGAATTTGGGAAAAAATTTATCCCTGATTTTGTCAAATCGAGCGGGAAAGGTCTTATTTCGATTGGATTGGCACTGGCGGGAATGGGGTATTGGAGTTTGATTATTGGTCAATTGGTTGGAAAAGCCCTGGCGGTTGTCGTTTTTTGGAAATTATTGCCCTGGAAGCCGTCCTTCATAATTCATCGCCCAAGTTTGAAACCTCTCATGCGGTATGGAGGAAACATCGTAGCGGGTGACTTGCTTGGGGTTGTTCTAAATAATACGGATTACCTCGTCATCGGCAGGTTTTTAGGCGCTGCTGCTTTGGGAGTGTACTCGGTTGCGTTTCGAATACCTGATCTGGTGGTGATGCAATTTTGCGACACGATCAGCCGGGTCATATTTCCGGTGTATTCTCGCCTGAAGGAAGATCCGGCTGCTTTGCGGCGAGGTTTTTTGATGACCATGCGTTATGTTTCGCTGATTACTATTCCATTTGGCTTAGGAATTTCTCTACTCGCAAAACCTTTTATCCTGGTTTTCTTTTCGGAGAAATGGATTGACGCAGCACCAGTTATGGCAGCCATCGCCATTTATGCCCTGATGCTTTCGCTGGCATATAACGCGGGCGATGTGTATAAGGCGCAAGGAAGACCTGAAATCCTGGTTTATTTATCTTTGGGGCGAGCCATTGTGCTGCTGCCGTTGTTATATTGGGCTGCTGGTATCCAGGGCTCGATTGCTGCGGTCGGCTGGGTTCATGCAGGAGTGGCTTTTCTGGCAGGCGTAATTGAATTGGTCGTTGCGGTTCGCATGCTCCAGGCATCCATTAAAGAAGCGGTAGAAGCATTGCGACCAGCGATAATCAGCGGTTGCTTGATGGCTGTGTCTGTGCTGGGAGTTTTATGGATCGCCTATGAGTGGTCGGAGTGGATTCAATTGTCAGCCGGAGTATTGACTGGCGCAGGAGTATATCTGGGTATCTTGTACTTCTTTAACCGGGGATTGGTTATGGATGCGAGCAAAGTTCTAAAGGCAGCCTTGACGCAGAAAGGGGTGGTATGAAAGTATTGCAAATGATTGATGTTTTAGGTTTCGGTGGGGCTCAAAAAGTGGTCGAAACTTTTACACGAGAGGCAACTTCACGCGGGTTGAATACCACGATTGTATCGTTGAAAGAGGATTTTTGTCTGGATGGTTCAGATTCAGTATCACCATCAGTTATTAAGGGGCAAATGACATGTCAGCTTGAACAGGCTGGAGGAAAGGTGGAAGTGATTCCGGCGCGAAAACTTTTAGACACCCGGCGGATGCAGTATCTGGTGAACTATATTCGGCAGGAGCGGTTTGATGTCGTTCAAACGCATCTAACGTATGCCAATATCCTCGGGGTTTATGCGGGAAAAAGAGCGGGGGTACCAGTGATCGCGACGCTTCACTCAATCAGTATGGAACGTGCTCTTTACCATCCCATCCGTGAGACTTTAGAGACAATTGCTCTTCGGTATGGAGCCCAACGGGTAGTAGCTGTTGGTCATGCAGTGGCTCAGGCGCATCAGCGCCGGTTAGGTAAAAAAAAGGTGCTTGTGGTTCCCAATGCGGTGCCTACCATTGAACTGCTGTCTGAAACGGAAAGAACCCGGCTTCGGAAAGAATTAATTGGCAGGGCAGAAAGCCCAGTTTTGATTGCTGTGGGTCGGCTGGTCGAACCCAAAGCCTATACGGACTTAATTCACGCATTCTCCATTCTGTGTCCGGCATACCCAGATGCAGTGTTGTTGATCGTTGGTGATGGAGATCAACGCTCAATTCTGGAACAGATGATCAGGCAGAAGAATCTTGAGAAACGGGTGTTTTTGTTAGGCGCGCGTGGTGATGTACCCCGCCTGCTGGCTGCCAGCGATATTTATGTTCTTTCGTCCCATTGGGAAGGGCTGCCAATGGCAGTATTAGAAGCAATGATGGCAGGGCTTCCAGTGGTCGCAACGGCGGTGGGGGATGTGCCTTATGTTGTGAACCATTCTGCGGGGATTCTGGTGCCTCCCCGCGTACCTGAGCAACTGGCGGAGGCGATGGTAGCTTTTCTATCGGACCCGATCCGGCGGCGAATTACAGGAGTGGCGGCTCGTGAACACGCCCGCCAACATTTTGGTATCAGTCCCTGGTTTAATCGCTTAATGGAGGTGTTTCAGACAGCCAATTATCGGGAGCAAAACGCATGATCTCGCCTGTTCGGTTAGCCATTGTGATACACGGATATTATCCCCGCATCGGCGGGGCTGAGCGGCTGGTTGGCGCTATGGCGCCGCGTTTACAGGAAAACGACTTTGATGTTCACGTCTTGACCCGCCGGTTGCCAGGAACCCAATCGTATGAGCGGATTGATGGAGTTCCCGTGCATCGGATGCCTGTGTTTGGTCCAAAAGCAGCAGCGTCCATAAGTTTTACCGCAGCAGCCATCCTGCGCCTTTTGAAAATCCGTCCCCATGTAATTCATGCCCATGAGATGTTTTCACCTGCCACAACCGCAATGTTGGCTCAATCCCTGATGGGCGTTCCGGTAATCGTTACCCCACATAGCAGCGGTCCTATCGGAGATGTTGAAAGGATAAAAAGGCGTTTTCTAGGGCAGCAGCGGCTGGCGTTTTTTCGAAAGCGGGTAAATTGCTTCATATCCATTAGCAAAGATGTGGACGATGAGTTAAAAGGTGTGGGAATCCTGGCAGAAAGGCGAATCTCCATTGCAAACGGAGTGGATGAACGTCGGTTTTCACCAGTAAGCGCGAACGAAAAAAAACAGCTGCAAGGTAAATTGGGATTGCCTCAAGATGCTCCAATCGGCTTGTTTTGCGGGAGACTGGCTCCTGAAAAGCGGGTCGATCTTCTCATCAACGCCTGGGCGTATATCCGAAACCAATATCAACAAGCGGTATTGCTGATCCTGGGCACAGGTTCTGAAGAAGCCTATTTGCGTGGGATTGCCAAAGAGGGTGTCGATTTTCGCGGACCGGTAGATGATGTCGCTCCCTATATGAAAGCGTCGGATTTCTTTTGTCTGCCATCGATCCGCGAAGGACTATCGGTTGCGATCCTGGAATCGCAGGCGTGCGCCTTGCCAGTGGTCGCAACCCGAATTCCGGGTAATTGTGAGCTAATCGAACATGGAGTGAATGGTTTACTGTTCGAACCAGATCAACAAGACCAACTGATAGAAGAATTAATAACCATGTCAGGTCGACCAGAAATACGGGCTCAATTCGGAGAGGCTGGGCGAAAACGAATTCTGGAAAAATACACGCTCCAGCGAACGGTTGAACAACATATCAGGTTGTATCGCCAGTTGGTCTCTTCAAACGGGAGTCTGAAATGATAGTTGCCGTATGCTTTTGGTTTTCCGTGGCCGGTATTCTCTATACTTATGCTTTCTATCCAGTTTTATTATTTTTTCTGTCTCGATTCATTAAAAAACGGGTGATTTTTCTCTCATCTTCTTCAAAACCCGTAGTAACTCTCTTGATTGCCGCTTATAATGAAGAAGAAATAATTGCCAGCAAGCTCAAGAACTGCCTTCAGCTTGATTTTCCACGTGAAAGATTGCAGATTTTGGTGGCAGCAGATGGTTCAAATGACCGTACGGCACAGATTGTGGAAAGTTTTGCTGACCAGGGCATTGAACTGAGTTTTTCGCCCGAACGGCGTGGAAAAATGGCGGCGGTAGATCGCGCGATGCAAATGGTTCGCGGTGAAATTGTGGTAATGTCGGACGCTAACAATTTATATGACCCGCAAACACTTCTGGAGCTGGTAAAACCGTTCTCGGATCCAGAGGTGGGACTGGTGACAGGCGCAAAAACCATCCTGCGCGGAGACGGGGCTTTAGGCGAGTCAGAAGGATTTTACTGGAAGTACGAGTCCTTTGTTAAGAAGCTGGAGACACGCCTGGGTTCTTGTACGAGCGCGGCAGGGGAAATCATGGCTTTTCGGCGCAGCCTGTATCAAAAACCACCAGAAGGCATCATTAATGATGATTTCTATATTTTGATGCAGGTGCTGAGCAGAGGATTTCGCGCTGTGTATGCGCCTTTGGCGCGCTCTTACGAACGGGTTTCAGCAACCGCAGCGGATGAAGTGACCCGGCGTGCGCGGATTGTGGCTGGACGCTACCAGGCGATGATCTTGTCGCCTTCCTGGCTGCCCTGGCGCCAACCGATTCTGGTCTGGCAGGTTATATCTCATAAGTTTTTGCGCCCTCTTGTTCCTTTCGGGATGATTGGCGCTTTGCTGGCAAATATCGTGTCTGTGGCTTTTCCTGCCACCGCCCTGGCAGAAAGTCCCATTGTCAGGTTTTTCTTCCTGACGCAACCATTTAATTGGATCATTCTCACCCTGCAGCTTATATTTTATGGCGAAGCAATCATTGCTGCACGCTTCCCGCCTCGTTCGCGCTTGATGCGGATGCTTTACCTCCCGGCGTTCCTGGTGAATAGTAACCTGGCAGCGCTGAAAGGTTTGTATCGTTTTCTTACTCGTCAGCAAAGTGCGAACTGGCAGCGTGTGCAGCGCCGCACCGATGAGGTGTGAAAAGGCAGGATAGCGCCTTGCTTCGTCAATTAGAAGAGGCAGGAACGATGAAAAAAAATTTACTCGCGTTTGCAGAACAAATTGGATCATTAAAGTTACTTCAGCATGTCGGCAATCATATTGGTCATCGCATCTATGTGCTGGCATATCACCGGGTTGATGAACCAGAAAACCGTCCGTGGCTTAATCCAGATTTGATCAGCGCCACGCCTGCGCAATTTGAAGAGCAAATGAAGCTTCTCGCAACTCATTATCATCCGGTTTCAGCTGAGGATGTATTACAAGCACTGGCTGATGACCGCCCGCTTCCAGAAGACGCGGTGATGGTTACTGTGGATGACGGGTATCGGGATTTCAAGGATTACGTCTTTCCCATTGCCAGCAAATACGGAATCAAGCCAGTATTGTTTGTGCCGACAGCCTATGCGGGAGATGGAAAATTTTGGTGGGACAAACTGTATTATGCCACGCAGCATATTTCTGAGCCGTTTATCACGACTCCGATTGGTCGGCTTTCATTGGCGACGCGGGCGGAGCGCGGTCTCTCGCTTCAACAACTGACGCGTTATGTCAAGCAAAGCCCTTCTGAGTTAGCGATGGCGGTCGTCGATGGGCTTTATAATCTGAGTTCGCCCAATGGACATCATCGTGAACCGGATACGCTGACCTGGGATGAATTGCGCGACCTGGCAGCGCAAGGGGTAACGATTGCTGCTCACACGCATACGCATCCCATTCTAAGCAAGGTGTCTCTTGAAACCGCGCGGGCGGAAATGCGCCAATCGCAAAAGATCATCCAGCGTGAAATTGGGAACGCTTTGCCATTGTTTGCATTTCCAGATGGAAAGCCAGCCGCTTTCACATCTGAGCTGATTGAAGCGCTCTGGCAAGACGGGTTTCAAATGGTGTTTACCATGATCGAGGGCTGTGCCCGCCTCAATCGTGATAATTTATTGTGCCTTCCACGCCTGGGCATTTACAGTGGTTTATCCCTGGCTCAATTCCATTTTCATCTGACACCGCCATATACCTGGCTGAAAGGCGGGGCGTCGGCATTGGGAGCTGGCTATTGAGCAGGTATTTTCGATCGGGGAAAAACATATGAGAAAGAAGATCGCATTTATTCGTATCTGGTCAGCCCACGCTTTTAGTAAGGCGACAACACGAATACTGGAGAATTACTTTACCGATTTTGACCTGGATGTGATCGAAGTCCCGCGCCTTTTGCGCAGCTATCCCTTGGTGTTGTTGATAAATTTTTTGCACGTGATGCGTTTTTATGGGTTGGATATCATCAGGCGAAAAAAGCGGCTGAGGGATTATTTTTTTGCCACTCCCTACATGTTTAAGCGGGTGCGTGAGATTCTCCAAAAACGGCTTCTTCCTCATAAGCAGGATTATATATTTACTTTTCAACTTTTCTCATTGTACGATGCCAGCCTGCCGGGGATACCCCATTTTATCTACACGGATCATTGTGCGCTGGCAAACCTGGAATACCCGGGGTTTGACCGGCGGCAATTGTATTGTCAGCCATTCATCGAGCTAGAAAAGCAAGTTTACCAGAATGCCACCTGCACCTTCACCCTCTCTAATCATGTGACGCGGGCAATCATTCAACATTATGGAGTGTCTCCAGAGCAGGTAACCTGTGTTTATACAGGCAGCAACGCTCCGGTTGAAGCGGTTGAGTTGAATAATAACCGGTATCAAAATAAAAACATTTTGTTTGTTGGTTTCGATTGGGAACGCAAAGGAGGTCCTCAACTCGTAGAAGCTTTTAAGACATTGCTGCGCGTTCATCCAGATGCTCACCTGACAATCATTGGGCATTCTCCATCTCTAAACCTGCCCAATTACACGGCGATTCCTTACGTCCCGACCAATGATTTACCAGAGTATTATCGAAAGGCATCGGTTTTTTGCATGCCCACCCGATTAGAGCCATTTGGAGGGGTTTTTGTGGAGGCAATGAGTCATTCTCTGCCAATTGTCTCTACCAACATCGGCGCTCTTCCCGATTTTGTGACCAATGGAGAGAATGGGTACCTGGTTGCGCCGGATGATATCAATGGGCTGACCAGCGCATTGGTAAAACTTGTCAGTAACCCGGAATTATGTCGTAATTTTGGTCAAGCCAGTTATCAGCGAGTGCGGGATCGATATAACTGGGAGTCAGTGATTAATCGGATGAAAGATCGTATTCAGCAATCGCTCAATTGATTAAATCAATTGTTCGGTTTCTGTTAGTTTGGGCTTTATGCCTGCCAAGGGCAGTCGGTTCTTCCAACCTGCCTGTTGCACCTATTGACGCCAATGCTCCGGTAGAGATGTCAACATTGATTATGCGGGCGGGTTTTCCTGTCGCTGGGACGGGCAACATTTATTTTGCTTCACCGGCAGTGGTAGACCTGGATCAAGATGGGAAACTAGAGATCTTAAGCGCGGGCGGGCTGGGGTGTGTTTATGCCTGGCGGCAGAACGGGCAGCTTTTTCCAGGCTTTCCGCTGCCGATGACCGGCAGCACCTGTAACGGACCACGCATTAATGGGGCAATTGCCGTCGCAGATGTGGATGGAGATGGAAAACCGGAAATTGCAGCGGGCAACCGGGGGTTGGGAACGACAACAGGGCAGCTCGGCAAGGTCTTTCTCTGGCGCGCGGATGGGACATTGATGCCCGGGTATCCAAAAGAGATGGTCTGGAATGGCGCATCTAGCGAAGGGGGGGCAGAAATTTACAGCGTGGCGCTTGGAAAAATATCCAGCGTTAGTGGCTTGCAGGTGATCGCAGCCACCTCGAACAACGCCGCGAAAAGCTCAAATCCAAACGAATTGGCGCTCAACCTGCACGCCTGGCAGTACAATGGGACACCATTGCCTGGTTTTCCAACCGGATATAGAACTGCCGGCATTTGGGGGCAGGTCGGTCTGTCTGATATCAATAGAGACGGATTGTCAGAGGTTTTTACCGGACGCGATCACATGTATGTTCATGGATATTGGGGATCGGGCAGTGTTCTCTCTGGTTGGCCAGTTCATACTTATGTAGATATCCAAAAAACCACCTGGGGTGTAGACCCTTACCTGGAGTTCACGCGCAACTCGCCAGCGATGGGGGATATCGATGGCGACGGACAAATTGAAATCGCCATTGTGGGTGTCATGCGCGACCCGCTGCAAGGTCATCAGCAAACGAACAGCGGTTTGATTGTGGTTAACTCCAGCGGACAGCGTAAACCGGGCTGGGAAAGCGCAAAGCTGGTTGGTGGAATTATTTATTCCCTCAATCATCCCTCTCAAGCGCCAGCGCTGGCAGACCTGGATGGCGACGGCAAGCTGGAGATTATCGCGACCTTCACCGATGGAACAGCGCGCGCATATCGCCATAATGGCAGCCTGATGTGGAGTTATAATTTTGCTGCCGGGAAAATCCTCTACGCAAGCGAACCGGTAGTTGGCGATGTAACTGGCGACAATGAGCTAAATGTTGTGTTTGGCACCTATAACCCGGATGACAATCCTGATACACCCGTAGGCTTATTTGCCCTAGACCGCAATGGGAACCAGGTATCGGGATATCCCCTCCCCCTGCCTAATGAACATGTGAATATGCGCGGATTACGCGCCGCGCCCACCCTGGCAGACCTGGATGGAGACTGCCGGCTCGAAATCCTTGCGGGCAGCCGGGCAGGCTGGGTCTATGTCTGGAATACTGGGGTGCCGTATTATTGGAACCGCATGGCATGGTTTACCAGCCGGCATGACTTTGCTCGCACCGGTTCGGCGAACGGTCCTTTACCGCCGGTCAGCACCTGCTCCTTGTTTAACCTGCAGCCGAAGGTCTTTTTGCCCCGTCTAGCGCGTTAAGAGATGGATGCAAAAAGGGAACAGGTATGGAACCTGATGATTCCTGGATGACCTGAATTAGTTATTGTGTCCCTTTTTGTCTGTTATCGATTAGAATTCTTTTCAACTTCTTAGGGATTGAGGAAGGAAATTTTGAAACAAGGTATGAGAGGAAAACAAATCGGTTTGATCGTGTTAGCCCTGTTGATATTGGGGATGTTGTTTGGACTGCTCAATCTTCAAGAAAGCCTGCGCGGCAGCGTCTATACGGGTGGGGTAACCCTGACTTTTCCCTATACCCAGGCTACTTCTGCCAGCCCGGAGCAATCTGCTTTTGAAGCATGCGCTGCGCTGGTTAAACCTTACCTTAAAGCGCCAGCGACTGCTCAATTTCCGGGCTATGAAAAACGGTTTGTTTCTCAGCGCGGGACAGGACAATACCAGATCAATGCGTATGTCGATGCGCGCAATGCGTTAGGCATGATCGTGCGGGTGGACTACTGGTGCGAGGCGAAGTGCGTTGAAGGGGGAAAATGTGTAATTGATGAGTGGAGTCTTGCAGATCGATAGGAATCCATTATCAACCTGACTGGCAATACAATACGACAGAAAATAAGGCGCGGGGTGGTGCCTGCTTGATTAATCCAACGGAATCTAAAGGAAAAATAAAAAAAGTGGGCGCGGAGGGGCTCGAACCCCCGACCTCATGTGTGTGATACATGCGCTCTGACCAACTGAGCTACGCGCCCTGGTGCTGTTATTATAACAAGGGAGGGGGGCTTTGACAAGGCAAATTTTTATTCACGGCTTGCTTGAAGACTCGAGCTGGACAAAAAATTAGACGTCTGGCAATCAATGACTGTTCTGTCAGCATGAATCTGATTATGATCGACTTGCTTCCATATTTAAACCCATTCTTTCCTCCAATTCCTTATGGTAAAATCAAATTATCGACCCGCTATTGAGGAGGACCCGATGGAATTTTTACGTGATTTGTTTGCTCAACCGCCCTGTCCACCGGAGAAACGTCCCGAAGTTGATAACCTGGTGGCAGAATTAATCCAGATCGGCAAGCGTGATGACTACCTCTCAGAACGTCATTTACCGGGTTTTAACTCGCAATACCGCCACATCCGCGCCCGCCAGATCGGGTCGCGTCTAAACGAGATTGGTGGGCTGCCGATGATGGAGTATGCCTTTCGCCAGGTGCGCCGCAAGGCGGGGAAAGTGTTGGCTTCGCATTTGGAATATGCCTGGGCTGAGATTGGCAAGTGGATGAGGTGAGGCTGGTTCTGTGCCAGGATTAGATGTGTTGGGTAAGTGGCTAGCGCTGATTGGTTTGGCGCTGTTGGTCATCGGAGGCTTTGTCTGGCTGTTGGGGCGTTACCTCCCTCAGCTTGATCAACTACCGGGAACGATTAAGATCGAAGGTGCAGGTATCTCCTGCGTATTTCCCTTGTTGGCGTCAATTGTTATGAGCGTGATTCTAACGGTGGTGTTGAATCTGGTGCTGCGGATATTGAATCGATAACCAGAGCTGCATCACAAAATGGTGTAATGACAGGTTGCAGCAGTACAAAATGGGGGCTAGATCGTCCAGGCGGATTGAATGAGGTCGATATTGTGGATGGTGAATCGGGCGAGAATGTATAGCAAAATTCCGAAGACAAAAGCGCGGACTGCGAAGGCAAGGTATGAGCGATTTTGATAAATGGGGATATTCCAACTCCCAACAAGCCCATTGGTGGCAGCGGAAAAGAGTGGCAGCATAACGGGCAGCCAGTAATGATCGGGTTTGGGGGCGACAAAGTACAGCAGGTACAGGCTGAGCGGCAGGCACCATGCCAGGATGAGCCGGTTGACGAAATTTTCGGGGTATGTAAAACAAGAGAAAAGCAATGAGATTGACAGGAAGAACAGGATCATCGGTTCGCCGTACCAGCGGTTTAGGGTGGGCTGCCAGAAACCCGGACCCTTTTGATAAGCAGCAGGATCGTCATGGGTATAACCTCGATCCAGCTCGACCTGCTTTTCTGCCTGGATGCGCATGAACTTGGCGCGCTGGCTGGGGTAAAACAGGTATGGGTTGGATCCCACAGCAATGCCTGCCATGACAACCGTAAAACCACAGCCCAGCAGCACCGCCTTCCACCACCCGATTTTTTTCGTAAGAATGCCCGCAGCCAGATAAGCAGCAATTGCCAGAAAGAAATATACCCCCACCAGTTTGATTGCAACAGCCATGCCGCACGCGGCAGCAGCCAGCCAGAAATTCCTGCCAAAGCGCAAACGGTCTCGGTCGAGGAAGAAGAGGGTCAGCACTACTGCCAGCACTGCCAGCGCATCTGGATGCCACCAGCGGATGTTATTGCGCACCACCCCAGGGATAGATAGCAGCAGGCAAAATAAAAGGATCGTCCTGCCAGCTGATTTAAATCGGGTTTGCAGGTAGGTGAGCAGCCCGGCTGCAAAGACCATTGGCAGGACGGATACGATCTGGCGCAGCAGCAACAGGTTGAGCTGGGTATGTTCGACAAACTGTGCGCCATACAGCAGACGCACTGGCAGCAAAGTCAGAAAAGAAGTCAGGTAAAATGGATAGCCATAGTGGTAATCGCCGTAGATAATTAGCCGCCACCACGTTTCGTGTATATCTTTTCCTGGCGTGAGCATGTGGACCAATATGGGATAGATGACCGGTTCGTCATGCCCAGTTCGTAACAACATCTGCTCATCCTGAGCCCCCTGGTTGTTGGGGACGATGAACACCCCAAAGTAGACAGCGCTGATGAGGGCGAGCATGAGCAGATGTTTTCTCATGAAGGACAAATTTCCGACAACTGTTAACTTGAAAACGCCTGGTTTCAGGCATCAAACCGGAAAAACCAGGGGCTGGATTGCCGCCAATAGACCGGGATGCGCGCAAGCGGGGCAACAGCCCGGATGGATTGCCCGCCAGCCAGGATGTCACCGTTCCAGGCATCGATCCAGTTAGCCCCGGTGGGCAGGTACACTGCGCGGCTTTGGGCTCCTTTTTCCAGAACTGGGGCTACCAGCAAGTCAGGACCGAGCATAAACTGATCATCAATAGGCTGGACTTCCGGGTCGTTGAAGTCAAAGAACAACGGTCGCATGGGTGGTGTGCCTTTTTGTTCTGCCACTTTCCCCTGGGCTGCGAGATAAGGGCGCAGTTTCTCGCGGATAAACATGAAATGACGCAAAATAGCATACGCTTCGTCACCATAGGACCAGACTTCGTTGTCTGCGCCGGTGCCGTAACCAGCCGACATTTTCGCGGGGAGGCGGTAACCGTGCAACCGGAACAAGGGACAGAACGCGCCATATTGGAACCAGCGCACCAGCAGCTCGCGGAAATCCGGATTGGCGGGTTCGCCGCCGAAAAATCCGCCAATGTCAGTCGTCCACCAGGGAATACCGCTCATGGCGATATTCAACCCGGCGCGCACCTGAATATTGAGTGAGGCAAAGGTCGAGCGGATGTCTCCTGACCAGATTGCCATGCCATAGCGCTGGCTGCCAGCCCAGCCTGAGCGCGAGAGGGCAATGATATCAGTCTCTCCCGCCGATTTCAAACCTTCGTAGAAGCCCTGCTGGTGCAGCAAGGGATAAATGCAGCCCACTTCCAGCCCATTGCCAAGGTGATACCGTAAGTTTTCATGCGTTACTGGTTTGATTTCCGGTTCATCGGCGTCTAGCCAGTATACTCGAATGCCAATGTTGTAATAACTCTGGCGCACTTTTTCCCAGATATACCGGCGTGCCTCGGGGTTTGTTGCATCGTAGAAGACCACCGGAACTTTACCCGCTGGTTGAATATCGCTGGAAATATTCGTTGCCTGGACGCCGTGTTCGGTGCGGATTAGCAATCCCTGTTGTGCCATCTCGTCATAATGGATGCTGTTTAAACTGACAGTGGGCCAAACGGAGACCATCACTTCTACCCCCAGCTCGCGCAGTTCCTTGACCATCGCTGCGGGATCAGACCAGCATTGTGGGTCAAACATCCAGTCGCCCTGGCGCGTCCAATGATAAAAATCGATCACGATGATGGAGAGCGGCAATCCGCGCTGCTTATATTCCCGTGCTACTGAGAGCAATTCTTCCTGGGTGACATAGCGAAGTTTGCATTGCCAGAAACCAAGCGCCCATTCAGGCAGGGGTGTGGGGTGTCCGGTGGCGTCGGCGTAATGCTCCAGGATTTCAGCATAACTGTCACCGGTCGTGACAAAATAATCCATCTGGCGGGTAGCCAGGGCTTCCCACGTGGTGCCGTTATGCGCCAGCTCGACTTTTCCGATACCAGGATTATTCCATAAGAGACCGTATCCACGGCTGGAAACCAGGAAGGGTATGCAGACTTCGGTGTTGCGCTGCATGAGTTCAATGACACAACCCTTTTGGTCGAGAAAACCGTGCTGGTGTTGTCCCAAGCCATAAAACCGCTCGCCGGTCTGCGCAGCGAATCGCACTTTCAAGGTGAAAAGATCGCCATCGCGCACGTCCCACTGTCGGGCGGGCGGGCGCGGAAAGAAGCTGGGAGCTTCCTCAACCAGAAGTTGACCAGAATCAGCGCGGGTGAACCGCAGCAATCCATCAACCGTCACCTCAGCCCGTATTTTGCCGTTGGTCAATGTTGCGCCGATTTCACCGCGTTCAACATGCAGCGATGTCGTTCCACCTGCCGGGTTATGGATTTCAATCGCTGCATTGCTGCTCACTTTGGCAGGTTGAAGCAGCGCTCCCGGTAGAGCTTTTAACCCGTCAGCCTGAGTTGCCTGGACGCGAATGCCGTCTTTACCCCACGGCTGAATATATAATTTTTCTCCTCCAGATTGCCAGATGAGAAACTGGTCGATTTGCTTGAAAAAACCTGCCATTTATTTTTTTCTCCGTATGGTTTGACAAGGATATTACCTGAACTTAATTCTACTCGATTGAGGAAACATGCGTAATTATTTTGGTCCGGGTTGTTCAATTGGCGAAGATACATTTTTTTTATAATCACTTTACCAGGCATAGCTTCGCAAATTTTTCAAGCAAGATTGGACCTGTTGGACACTCCTGCAGGGTTGCCAGGAGGTTTTCAGGGTCTAACCCTTGTTGGATGAGCATCTTACGTTCTTGTTCAATATTAAAGATCTGTATCTCACGATCAAATTCGGGATGAAATTGTACGCCCCAGGCGCAGCCATCGACAACAAAGGCATGATGTGGGTCTAAAGCTGACGAAGCGAGTAAAGTAGCTCCAGGAGGCAGGCTAAGGGCGGATTGCCGGTGAAAGACATGCTGGGGGAATGACAGAGGGAGGGTGTTAAACAAAGGATCATGGGCAGCCTGGGGGGGCAGGTAAATATTGACCGTGCCGACTTCCCATCCCTTGGGGTTATTGGCTGCTTCACCTCCCAGGGCATGCGCCAGGAGTTGATGTCCATAGCAGATACCCAGGGTCGGAATACGACGGTGAACCGCCCCTGCTAACCATTTCGCTGCTTTCTCGCTCCAATCTAGCCGGTCAGAGACCATTGCCAGCGACCCTGTTATGATCACACCTGAAATTTGCTCGTAAGCTGGCAGATCATCACCTCGATATACCCAGGGAATTAACGCCTGGTCTTTGTTAATCCCCATTCCTTTAAGAATGTAATCTTCAAAACTGCCTCTTCGTTGCTCCAGAGCTGGGTAGAGAGAGCCCATTTTAAGGATTGTAATTTTCTTTTCCATTGTGAATTGACTACGCGGGTGTGTCGATCTTGACCGACGCGCCAACCGATGAAGTTTCCAGGAGAAATACACGCGAAGAGACCTCAGAACGAGCAAAAGCCGCTTGCATGGCAGCGCCCACTTCTGAGGCGCATTGGCGAGAAAAGGCGATCAGGCTTGGACCCGCGCCTGAGATGGCGACAGCTTGCGCCCCGCTTGAACGAGCAGCCTGCAATGCGGCATCTGCACCCGGGATTAATTTAAGGCGGTAAGGTTGATGGAGGCGGTCTTCCATTACTTTACCAAGCAGGTCGAGATCGCCGGTGCGCAGGGCTTCGATAACCAGGGGAGTGCGCCCCAGGTTAAACACTGCGTCGCGCAATGACACGTGCGCCGGCAGGGCTTTGCGCGCGGCGCTGGTGGGCAGGTTGATCTGCGGGGTTACAATGGTAACCTGGATGATGGGGAGATTGAATTGCCGGACGAGGCACTCCTGTCCATAGACGACTGCTACGACAACACCGCCAAATAGGGCAGCGGCGGCATTGTCAGGATGTCCTTCCAATTTCCAGGCTAGCTGCAGGGCTTCAATCAGGCTGAGGGAGACTCCGGAGATAGCAGCAGCCCCTAAGATACCCGCCACAACTGCCGCAGCGCTTGAACCCATGCCCGAACCAACCGGAATCTGGTTGCAGCAGTCGATGCGTACGCCGTCGGGTTCTGGCAACCCGCGTGATTGATAAAAAGAACGGGCAGCCCGCACGATCAGGTTGTGTTCGCCATCCGGCAGGCAATCTTCTCCCTCGCCTTGCACAGTAATGTGATAACCCTTCCCCGCCAGAGAAAAATCGGCGCTGTTCCACAGGTTGAGCGCCAGCCCCAGGCTATCGAAGCCAGGACCAAGGTTGGCAGTGGTGGCGGGCACGCGTACCTGGGCAACTCTGCTCATGCTTTGTCCACCAGTGCAGATTCGAGTTTTTCATAAGAGGCTGGCAGACGTACAGGAGAGGGCATACTATGGGCGATGATATCAGGGTCTTTCAACCCATGCCCGGTGCAGATGGCAACGACCCGCTTTCCTTGTAGATCCAGGGATTTTTGCATTAACTCACTGCGAAGCCCCGCTAACCCAGCCGCCGAGGCTGGCTCAACCCACACCCCTTCTGCGGCAAGGCGGCGTTGCATGAATAAAATATCATCATCAGATACCGCGATGATTTTGCCGTTCGACTGCTCTGCCGCTTCGAGAGCCTGCTCTCCTCGGGCAGGTTTGCCGATGCGAATGGCGGTGGCTATAGTCTCTGGCTTTTCGATCGGGTGTCCCAGGACAAGGGGGGCAGAACCGGCTGCCTGCACACCGAGAATGCGCGGGAGGCCGCTGGATTTTCGCTGATGATATTGTCGAAATCCCATCCAATAGGAGGTGATATTACCTGCGTTTCCAACGGGCAGGCACAGCCAATCGGGAGCATTACCCAGGGTATCGCAAATTTCAAAAGCAGCCGTCTTTTGCCCCTCAAGACGATAGGGATTAAGGGAGTTGACCAATGCAATCGGGTGTTTTTGCGAGATCGCTACCACCAGGGTGAGGGCGTCATCGAATGAACCCTCAATTTGAATCACTTCTGCCCCATAGGCGACTGCTCCTGCCAGCTTTCCGGCTGCTACTTTCCCTTCGGGAATGATAACCACGCAGCGCATGCCGCACCTGGCAGCGTATGCAGCTGCAGAGGCAGCAGTGTTGCCGGTAGATGCGCAAATTACCGACTTTGCGCCGCGACCATAGGCTTCGCTGATTGCTACCGTCATACCCCGGTCTTTGAACGAGCCAGTGGGGTTCATCCCTTCGAATTTTACCCACAGTTCGAATCCCCCGCCTAATTCTTCCGCCAGGCGGGGCATCGGAATTAGGGGTGTGTTGCCCTCAAGCAGGGTGACCGGGCAGGTGTGAGATGGAATGTCCATCAAGGTTTGGTAGCGGGCAAGAACGCCGCCGTAACCGTACGACATATTGCCTCCAATTATTAAAAAAGCCAGAGGATTGCTCCTCTGGCGTTCGATTATACAACATGTTTGGGTCGAATGGACTATTTCAGTCAGCGTCCTCGCTTAATATTTCAAAAGAAGTACTTACTTTCGCCACACCTTTCACGGTCGCAGAGACCGAGCAATATTTTTCTTCTGCCAGCTCTATTGCCTGGGCAACATTTTTCTCCGTTAACCCCTTGCCTTTGAGTATGTATTTCATGTGAATCGATGTAAAAGCCCAGGGTGGATCAGTATTTTGTTCTCCGCTGACTTGAATATCCAGGCTGGCTGGTGGTGTGCGTTTTTTCCTGAGGATATCTACCACATCTACGGCGGTACATGCGCCAATGGCGATGAGTAGCAGATCCGAAGGCTTTATGCCGATCCCTTCCGCGACGGTGGATAAGACGACTGAGTGATTGGTTGAATCAATTCCGATGAATTGTCCTCCTTTTACCCAGCGGATAGTTGCAGCCCCCATGTTTCCTCCTAATCCAGTTGATTGACCATGACGAATAAATCTTTAACCAGTTTTTCCCGATTTTGTGGGGAGTTATCTGCCTGCTCTGCCAGACATTCGGTGGCGTATTCCTCTAAAAAAACCAACGAGGCATGATGCAGAGCAGAACGGATTGCGCTGAATTGCTGCATAATTTCCTTGCAATCTCGTCCTTCCACCAGCATATTTTGCACACCGCGAATCTGTCCTTCGATGCGCTTTAACCGCTGGATCATTGCTTGTGTGGTTTCCTGGTTTTTTAATTGCATACGATTTTCCTTTTCAGTCCAGCCAACGGCTGGATTTGGATTATGCTCAACGGAACGCGCCGCGCGAATTACATGAGCTGTTTTGCGCTGCAGAATTGCTGGTCGAAATTCCGGAAGTAGAAAATACCGATATAGCCTTTCGAGTTTCACGGCTGCCACATTTAGGACATTCGTGGGATTGATCAATTTCGGAGAAACGAACCATTTTCTCAAAACGGGTGCCGCAAACAGCACATTGATATTCGTATAAAGGCATAGGCTCTAACCTCAATCGATAATATACTATACTGGAGTATAGCATTTGTTCGTTTTTCTGTCAAGAAAAATCAGGGCAGCCAGATTGTAAACTTGCCTCCACTGCAATCCAAAAAAGCTGTTCGCGTATTTCGTGCCGGTTAAGCCAATCTCGCTTATCCCACCCTTCCGGAACAACCAGATCGCCCCCGTAGAGGATTTGACCAAAATCCACCTCGCGAAACCTGGCAATTGCCGCCAGGGCAGAAGCTTCCATTTCTACTGTTATACAACCCTCAGCGATCCTTTTTTCTCTCTTCTTCTCTGTTTCGCGGTAGATAGCGTCCGTTGTCCAGGTTTTTCCCAGGAGATAGGGGATTCCGAATTTTAAACAGGTCATCTCTAAAATACCTGCCACCTTTGGAGAAAAGATTATTTCACGTGAAGGTGGAAGGTAATGGAAGGAAGTTCCCTCATCGCGTACAGCCGAGGTCAAGATAATGATGTGTCCGGCAGCAATGTCCTTTTGTAATACACCGCAGCCGCCGCATGCTACAAAATGGCGCACACCCGCTGAAATGACTTCATCGAAAAAGCCGCCTGCCAGTGGAGCTCCAACACCAGGGTGAAAAACCAATAATTCTTTTCCCTGGTAATCCAGCGCATAAAGCTGCAAGGCTCCGGTTTCACAGCGTAACTCACCAATGGGTTGAAGTGTTCCTTCTTTCTCAAGACGGAGCAAGAGATTGTTAAAAAAGCATATCACTGCGCATTCAGGTACAGGGTGTTGAATATTCGTTAAGCGGGGTTCGAGTATCGCTCGCGGGCTGGGATCATATTCAAGTAAAGGGATGTTGGTTTCAGTCATGTTCACTCTTCTGCTAAAACGATGATGGTATCTCCGTCCTGGAACTTAACAAGTTGTTCGCGAGGCGGGTTAATTTTTACGCCATACATGCTGCTGGCATCTCGCGCTTTGGACTTGATGCGATATCCAATGGCAGTCTCACCGTACTGGCGGGCAGCCGCGACCACTGTATAAAAGTTGACCGGTTTATCAAGCTGCAAGTAGTATTGGACAGGTTTCAGATAGATTTCTGCTCCTTCAGGGGCAAAGAGATCGGTAAACACAGCGTTTAAGTTCTTATTCTCTGATACCTGAGCCAGCATCAGGCTGACGAGCTTGTCGCTGACAATGAAATCGTCAGCGCGGGTAATATCCGCTAAATTCCGGTTGCGGATATCTAACATTTCACTGACGATTGAGTATTGTAAATCCTGCTTATTGGCGATATCGCGCAAATGTAACAGGGTTACCAGAGTACGCGAATCGGCTTGCTGGGGTGTCAATGTATCGGAATAACACAAAATAATGATATGTTTGTATTGATCTAATTTAAGACTTTCCAGAAGCCGTCGATTGGTCGTGTCCCCCATCTGAAATTCCACCTGAAGATGGTGGATATCCATCAGGGCTTGAGTTAACAGATCGCCGGGCTGATTGATATCCGCCACAATGGTTACGCGAGATCCAGCAGCGACATAATGATCAATCTCGCACAGGATTGTGGGTAAACGCCAGTTCCAACCCAGGATCAGGATGTTTTCTGGTTGAGCCGGGTGAAGGGAGGTTGTAACAAATAATTCGTCTTGGATGACGCTCGAATCAATCGGTTTATAACGGATTTTGTCGTCATCTTCAGCGATTAAGATGATCTGATCTTCTTTGCCAATGACAGCAGACATGGAAGGGTTGAGAGTGGCAGGTTTGCCAGCGGGCATCAGCCCAATGACGGTGTTATTCTCAAAAGCAGTCAATGCTTCAGCATAGGTTTTACCAACCAGATCCGGTTGAAAAGTAAAATAAATTTCGTCTCCCTCGAAATCGAGCAATTCGGTGTAAACTACCGAAAGACCGGATTGGCGACAGGTTTGCGCAATCACCCGCGCCACCAGGTCGCCAACCAGGATCCACTCCACCTCCTTTTTACCGACCACGCGAGCGATCTCGACGTTTTTGGGGTCGCGCAATTCGGCCACAATATGATAAGGCTCACTGCGGCGGTCAGGGTGGTTGGTAATTGCCAGGACTGTTTTAATAACCTCGGAATCCGGATCATCTGAGTCGGGTGAGAGGACAATGATTGATTTGCAGGTGTTCAAGCTCAGGATATTCAGGTCCGCCATTTCGGTTGGGCTGCCGCTGCGGCACACGATTTTTGTCCGCTTGGTTTTCCCCACCTTATCCAAGATTTCTTCTTCCATCTCCACTTTGTCTTTATCACCCAGGATTAGCAGGCAGGAATTCTTAAGATTAGCGTTGGCGATCATCAGTTCCCTGATGATTGTGAAGATTTGCTCAGACCAACCCAAAATGACCGTGTGCCCCTGTTCGACTACCTGGGAACGACCTTTGCGAAGCTGTTCGAGGCGGGCTTCGATGCCGGTAGTTAAAACTCCGATGAATGAGCTAAGCACAAAGATTCCACCAAAGGTTACTAGCAGCATTGCCAGCCGAAAAGCCCAGCCGGTATCTCCGCCCATCGTACCCGCGTCCAGCGACCGCATCAATGACATCCAAAAAGCTTCCTGGTAGGTCAGGGATTCTTCACCTTCCGGAGCAACTCCGGTAATCCACACGACCAGAGCAACCATTCCGATAACCGCAATAGAAAAAATCCCCAACATGGCAGCCAGCGCTATGGTGCCTTTGGAGAATAGTTCATCAAACCAGTAATTGAGGCGGTCCTGCCATCGAATTTTGACATCCATATCGCTGTTCTCCTTCCTGTGATTGCGGAAATTGCAAGATGTTAGGTTGAAATATTGTAGCATTTTTCACCCCCTGGTTGGGGTTTTGAGGAGCATTTTTATTTTTACTCGGGAAAGTGCGGGGAACAATAACTTTCATGCCTGGTTGCCTGCTACCAGAGGATTGATGGGGGGACACCCTGTCGATGCTGATGGGGAGAGCAGCACAGCCTCTCCTTATTAACGCGGTCGGTTAGAATCCCCTACCAGAAAGTGATGTCGTGTTATCTGCTGGAGGAGACCTTGATTCGGCAGAATAGGATGCTGTGCGTTCTCAATTGTGAGTCATTTGCATCCGGCGAAAATGGGTCGGGTTGTTGCTGTTTCTGTCCCTACCTGGAATCCCCAATTAGAGGGGAGCGATCGAAGCCGAGAAGTGAGTTTTTCCCTTTTGAATAGTTTACCTGGTGAGTCGACCTGACCCAAATACCTCAGGAAAGGAAAGTGGATTGGGTGAACAGTCTGGTAAAATTAGCAAAATCATGTAATCCCTTATTCTGATTGCTTGATCCTACTCATTTCTTGCGCTACGTTCTTATCCTAATCTGTTTTAAGGTGTACTTGAGGGTCTTCAGGTGTTCGTTTCGCCGCTGGTGAAGTTGGATAGGAATAATATCAAATCACATCATTTTGGAGTTCGGTTTTTGATTGGCATTTAATACAATATTGGCGGAGGGCGGGATGAAAGTTTCTTTGGTAGTGCCCGTATATAATGAACAGCAGAATTTACCACTTCTATATGATGCTATGCGCCAGGTTATGGACAGCATGAAGTATCCCTGGGATGCAGTCTTGGTGGATGATGGCAGCAAAGATGGCAGCCTGGAAGTGCTGGAAAAATTGGCGATACAGGATCCTGAACATATCCGGGTGGTGCAGCTCAGGCGAAACTTTGGACAGACTGCTGCGATTGCTGCGGGGATTGATCAGTCCGATGGCGATATCATCATTCTGCTGGATGCTGACCTCCAAAATGATCCGGCGGATATCCCAATGATGATTGAAAAGATAAATGAAGGGTACGACGTGGTTAGCGGCTGGCGCATTCATCGGCAGGATGCTTTTTTTACCCGCACATTGCCTTCCCGAATTGCAAATTGGTTAATTTCATTGGTAACAGGGGTGAAGCTGCATGATTACGGATGCACGCTTAAAGCGTACCGAAGAGAGGTCATAACCGGTTTTCGCCTGTATGGCGAAATGCACCGCTTTATCCCGGTGTATGCCAATACTGTTGGCGCCAGGATGATTGAGGTGAAAGTGCACCACCACCCCCGCCGTTTTGGCAAAGCCAAGTATGGCATGGAACGCACATTAAAAGTTATATTAGACCTGGTAACGGTTAAATTTCTAAGCTCGTATGCGAATAAACCGATTTACCTGTTTGGCGGGGCAGGGCTTGGTCTGATCGGCATTTCGGCTGCGGTTATGTTGTTTTTGTTCATCCGGCGTGTATGGTTTGAGGGCAGTGTGATGATGTCGCCGTTTTTCCATACTTCAACCATGCTGGCAATAATGGGGTTTCAGTCGATCCTGATGGGATTAATCGCTGAGTTGCTAGCGCGCACTTACCATGAAGCCCAAAACAAACCAACGTACACGATTCGCAAAGTTTTAGGAAACAGAGCTCAACCCGGCAGCGGTGAGCGCAATTTGGAGAATTAATGCGCATTTTGGTGCTCACTTATGAGTATCCACCTATCGGTGGTGGGGGAGGGAGGGCAGCGCAAGATATTTGCCGCGAGTTGGCTGAAGATGGACATCAGATTTGTGTTTTAACGGCTCATTTCAATAACCTGCCGCAGAAAGAGAACCAGGACGAAGTACAGGTAGTACGTCTAAAATCGGGCAGAAACGAGCCGTTTCGGGCAGGGTTGAGAGCAATGGGGGGGTATATTTGGGCAAGTTTTTGGAATGGATTGCGTTGGATTTGCCGTGAAAAACCTGATGTCATCCATGCTCATTTTGCTGTTCCCACCGGCGTTTCTGCCTGGCTGTTAAGCAGGTTGACCGGTGTGCCGTATGTTCTTACGGTTCACCTGGGAGACGTTCCAGGCGGGGTGCCAGAAAAAACCAGCCGTTGGTTTCGTTGGATTTATCCGTTTACCCCACCGATCTGGGAATCCGCTGCAAAGGTAGTTGCTGTCAGTCAATTCACCCGTGAGCTGGCATGTAAGGTTTACCCGGTTGATCCTGTGGTCATTCCAAATGGCGTGAACCTGGCGATGTTGGATCCCGGAGAAATTATTTGCCATCAACCACCACGCATTCTTTTTGCCGGGAGGTTGATGCCGCAAAAGAACCCGGTTGGTTTGATTCGCGTGTTAGCTCACCTGACGGACATGGATTGGGAATGTGTGCTGATTGGAGATGGACCTTTACGAAACGAGGTTGAAGCTGCCATTCGAATATCAAACCTGCAAAACCGCATTCGCCTGACTGGTTGGATAAAGCCAGAAGAAGTACTGGACTGGATGCGAAAGAGCGACATTCTCTTCATGCCATCCTTGTCAGAAGGACTGCCAGTTGTGGGGGTGCAGGCTTTGGCATTAGGACTGGCGCTCGTGGTAAGCCGCGCTGGAGGTTTCCCAGAATTGGTGCAACCCGGTGAAAATGGGTTTCTGGCAGACGCACAGGATGACCTGTTGTTCGTAAGTCATCTGCGAAGGCTTTTGTCAGACAGGGAATTATTGCTTAAGTGCCGTCGCGCAAGTCGTAATTTAGCTAATCAGTTTGACCTGACCCGGGTGGGACAGGCGTATAGTGCTCTGTTTCTCGCAATTGTGAAGGCAAAGAATGATGAAAGGTTGTCTCATTGAGTTTCGACCACATGGATGAATCGCGCAACCTTACCTTCGGTGAGAAAAATCAACAACAAGGCTCAATTCCAGGGTCGTTTGCTGGCAATGCAGTCAAACTGGCAGTGGGGAGCGGGATGGCGCAGATGGTTACCATCCTGGCTGCTCCAATATTGACTCGAATTTATCAACCTGCCGCTTTTGGGGTACTGGCGTTATATTTTTCATTTGTCAACATTTTTTCAGAGATTGCTTGTTTGCGTTACGATCATTCCATCATGGTTGCAAAACAGGACGAAGAAGCTGCCAATCAAGCGGGGGTAAGTTGTTTGATCGCATTTCTATTCAGCCTGCTGTTATCGCTCCTTATTGGTTATGAAGGAGAAAGGCTGGCATCCTGGCTCAATGCGCCGGATATGATCCCCTTGTTGTGGATGATTCCTCCGGCGGTTTTTTTGGGGGCGGGGGTGTTTATTATGGGGTTTTGGAGCACAAGAAAAAACCGTTTTGCCAGAGTGGCTGCTGCGACAACAGTAAATGCAGTGGTTGCTGTGATTGTCCAATTCATTGCGGCAGCCGCTGGAGAGACTGAATCCGCCGGGTTAGTCAGCGGAGCTTTTTATGGTCAGGCAGCGGGTTTCTTATTTCTTTCAGGAGGAATTCTTTTTAATGATGCCCGGTTTCTGGCGCAGTCCATTCGGGTAAAGCGGATGTTGGAGGGCTTGATACGCTACCGCAAGTTTCCTCTGTACGAGTCTTGGGCTGGTTTATTAAATGTTTCTGCCTGGCAATTACCGTTTTTCGTGCTGGCTATTTTTTTCAACGCGACAGTAGTTGGGTATTATTCGGTGGTCGGGAGAGTCCTTCAGATTCCGATGCGAATGGTGGGTCTGGCTATTGGGCAGTCATTTTTTGCGCAAGCAGCGCAGGCGCGGCAAGAGGGAACCTTGTTGCTGTTGGTCAGGCGGGTTTTTCATCGTCTGGTGCTGCTCAGCCTGTTTCCGCTGCTCTTGCTCACGGTTAGTGGAAGTGATTTGTTTTTTGTGGTTTTTGGAGCGGAATGGAAAGAAGCTGGATATTACCTTCAACTGTTGGCTCCCTGGGTGTTCTTTTGGTTCATCTCATATCCTCTGGGGACATTGTATAGTGTGTTGGAAATGCAAGAATACAGCCTGCGCATGAATTTATTGGCGTTCAGTACCCGTTTGATCTCTCTAATAGTGGGCGGTTGGAGTGGCAGCCCCACGATTACGTTTATCATTTTCAGCCTCTCAGGGGTCATTTCTTATGGTTATTACAGCCTGAGCGTAACTGCGGCGGCTGGAATGCCGAGAACAGATTTCTGGCGGGTTTTATGGCAATATGGGCGTTGGTTTTTGCCTGCCGGAGCGCTCCTTCATGCATTTGTGCTGTTGCGCTTCAACTCCTGGGTCGTTACAGTGTTGTCTATCATCCTATTGGCTGGATATGGGTATTTTGCATTTCGCAGTGATGAAACGCTGGTTCAACTGGCTTCTCGCATACCTGTGGTAGGTCGGCTGATTAAAAAATTATTAAAAATTTCCCTGCGCCGCTGGAATTAAGTAAAGGTGAATAGGATTGAGTCTCTACTAAAAACACTTTTCAACATCCTCTAGCATTCATTGTTTTGGTATACTTTAGCCCTGGATAATTTTAAGCATCCAAACTGACTGACAGACTCGATTGAATCACCGCATGATAAAGAAATGGTTGTCGCAGGAATATATCATCCGATATGCCAGCCTGATGGTGTGGGTTATATGCGCCATTGGGGGGTATCGCGAGGTGGATGAGATATACTGGGCATCCTTAAACCTTAAGCACCTTTTTTCGCTGCGCCTTGCTCCTGCCTTCTTTCTATTTTTTGTTATTTCTGGGGTCGGGCATCTGGTTTGGGCAATTGAAATCTGGAGCGCCCGTTGGGCTCTCCGTATCCGACAAAAAATAACCCCATACCGGCAAGGAGCATGGATCGTTATCTTCCTGCTGGCAGGATTTAATGCCTGGTTTCTAGGTTTCAGTGATTGGGGCGCAGTTTTTTCTCAGCCTTATATTCGTTTGATATTCTTGCTGGGCGGTTTGGGAATTTGTGTTGCTTTATTGCCCAGAGATGAGAATGGCGGGATTGACTGGGGCGCTTGGTTAGGCGCAGTAGTTTTGTTTGGGAGTGCGATGGGCGCGGCTTATCTGTTGCGTTCCGCACCGAATTATCCTTTTGGATTATCCTGGTCAGAAGGTAATCGCTTGTGGGATTATTCGGTGCTTTATGGGCGCAATCGTTATATTTACCCAGTTGATCAGCCAATCGAAGCGTATATCGACCCTGGCAGACAAAGCCTGTGGGGGTTACCATTTCTCTTTCCCTGGGCTGATATCAAGCTCGTTCGCCTGTGGAGCGCGGCGGTTTTCAGTGTGCCTTATATGGTGTTGGGGTGGTTTGTCTTTCAACCTCAAAAAAGAAGATTGGGAACATGGCTGCTACTGGGGCTGTTTACTTATCTGTTCTTACAACAAGGTCCTATTTATTCTCCCCTGGTGCTGGCGGCAATTTTGGTGGCTGGCGCACGAAGAACTCCCTATTGGATTGGTTTGCTGCTGGTTGGTCTTTCTGGGTACTATGCTGCCACCAGCCGCTATACCTGGATGGCAGCTCCTGCGGCGTATGCTTTTCTCATGTTTTTCCTGCAGCCTGACCAGGATAAAACCGCCATCAAGATTAGATCGCGCTGGCTTAAATCCATCGGAATGGGGTTGGCTGGCATGGTTGGCGGATTTGTTCTTCCAACCTTTCTTCCCTCTTTTCTATCTTACCTGGGGGGCGCAACTTCAACGCCGGTGGCAGAAATTACTGATACCTATACAACCCTGTTGAAGCGCCAGCCGCTGCTGTGGGACCGTTTGCTTCCTAATGAGACATATCCGCCTGGTATCCTGTTGGGTTTGGCGATGGCAGCCGGAGCATTCGTGATCCTGTTAGGTTATCTGGTATTTTCACGTCGTTGGAACCTCGATTTTTGGCAAAAATTAGCGCTGGGGGGAATAGCTGGAGTTTTTCTTGCAGTTGGCTTGGTGGTCAGTGTTAAAATTGGGGGAGGCAGCAACCTGCATAACCTGGATATGTTTTTCATCACCCTTATATTTGCCAGCGCCCTGGCTTGGGAGTCGGGCGGGGAGCGCTGGGTGAAAGTATCCAATCAACGTAAATGGTGGGGCACATTCCTGCTGGTGATGCTGGTCTTGTATCCGAGCTATAACCTGATGAGAGAGATCAAGCCTGTCTATTATCCCGATAAAAACATGGTAAATGAGGCGATTGATATGATCCAGAATACTGCGCTCGAGGCGTTGAAGTCGGGTGAGGTTTTATTCATGGATCAACGTCAGCTGCTTACGTTTGGATATGTGAAAAACATCCCTTTGGTGCCAGAATATGAAAAAAAGCACATGATGGATGAAGCCATGGCGGATAATGCCCGCTTTTTCCAACCCTTTTATCGTGATATTGAACGGCATCGATTCTCTTTAATTCTTTCCGAACCATTAGAAACGTTTATAAGACCTGATGAATATCATTTTGGAAATGAAAATAATGCCTGGGTGAATTGGGTGTCTAAGCCTTTGTTATGTTATTACGAGCCGCTGATCACCCTCCGAGAATTGCGCGTTCAATTATTGGTGCCGCGGAAAATGCCCTGTCAGTAACCATCAAATGATCGATGTATCCTGGAGGAACAAATGAGTGACGTGTCGCGATTGCTACAAGCAGCCATTCCTGCTTTGTTGTGGGTGTTTTTGTGGGCGGTGGGCGGAATATGGCTAGCGCAGCGCACATTTAATCTTCGGCGTCATGAAATACTGGTGGTGGGAGCAGGTCTAGGGTGGGTGGTACAGACCTGGCTGGCAAACCTCTTCGCATATTTTCTATCTGTGCCTTTTGCATATTGGGCAGCAGCAACGGTTGTGTTTCTTTTCGGTTTCGTGTCTTGGGGCAGGTTTTGGCTGAGCATCAAGCAATTGATGTCCGTTCGAATTCCTGTTGGATCTACTTTCGCCATGCTCGGATTGGCATTAGTTTATACGCTGGTTGGGCGGGGGTTAGGTATTTTTGATGATTACCAAAATCTGCCTCTCACATCCATGCTGGCAGCGGGTATGCTTCCGCCTCCTTTTGCCCTCGATCCTCGGGTTCATTTTGGTTACCATTACTTTACTTTGCTTTCGGCAGCCCAATGGATGCGGATATCTGGGTTAGAACCTTGGGCGGCGCTAGACCTGGCTCGTGGAGTGGTTTTTGGCATTTGCATCGTCCTGGCTGGGTTGTGGGTTTATCGGGTTACCTTTAGCCGAGTGGCGGGGATTGTTGGCGCATTTCTATTTCTATTTGGTATGGGGACACGCTGGTTGATGCTGCTCCTGCCGCCAGCGCTCCTGGCGCGTATCTCCGATTCCGTGGTGATGATCGGATCAGGACGTGGTACTGCGCCTAACCTTGTTACGGCGATGACGACCTATTGGGCGGTTGAGGGATCGGGTCCCATGTCCATTCCCTTTGCTTTTACAAATGGCATTTTTTATCCGCCCTTGATGTTTCATAACGGCACCGGAATGGCGCCAGCTTTGATCGGATTCTGTTTGTTATTGACTGCCACCCGCATCAAGGATTGGCGGGGTTGGGTGTTGACCTGCATTCTCTTATCGGCATTAGGGCTTTTGGTAGAGGTGCCGGTCGTAATGTCGCTGTTTGTATGGGGACTGCTGGCAGGAGCCTGGGCAATTCGTCATCGCAGCTTACGCCTGCCCGGTTTATTGCTCAAATGGCTGGCGGCAGCATTTGTCTCGGTTCTGGTGATTGTCTTGCAGGGGGGATTATTGACAGATGCATTTTGGGGCATGATTGCCAGATTACTGGGTCAATCCGCTGACACCAGTTATTTCAGCCTGAGTTTTCCTGTTAAGTTTCCCCCCGCTGTGATTTCGGCACATCTTGGGTCACTTTCTTTTTTCAACCCATTTCAGTTAATCGCAGCAATTTTTGAAACAGGACCCATTTTGCTGGTTTTTCCGCTGGTCTGCATCTGGGGTTGGAAAGCTTTTCGCAGCGGCAGTTGGTACCAGGCAAATGTCGTATGGGCAGGACTGGTGTCGGTGATCTTTTTCTTTTTTGAATATACCGGCAGTGCGGGAATTAGCGCCACCACACGCTTACAGGGGATGGTGCTTAATGTATGCCAGGTGTTTTTAACGCCCCTGGTTTGGATCTGGTTGAGAAAAAGGTCGTTTGCTTTCCAAATATCTGGGGCGGTTGCAGCCGTCTTCATGTGCTTTGGTGGTATTGTTTTGTTTGGATTGCAGATGGTAGCGATTCAACGACCCATTTATGCTGAGTGGTTGGGTATTTTGGATAAACAGGTTTACCGGGAAAATTGGGATCGCCTGGATAAGGATGCCCTTATTTTTGACCCAGTTGCCTGGCGTCCAGCGACTATCTTTGCGCGATTAACCGACTCGCATATTACCTGGTACCAGTCAAAACCTGGCTGGGAAAAATTAGTGGATAACCCTGACCCTTATGCGCTGCGTGCCTGGGGCTTCACCCATGCATACCTTGATCAGAATTATTGGAGTGGTTTATCTGACCAGTCACAAAAAGCTCTTAATGCTGCTTGTGTAAATAAGGTGAAAGAATATTCTGGCAGACAGGGAGATTTTCGCTGGTTGCTGGATATTCGGGATTGTCGTTAACGAATATTAAATGTTCTTTAATGTAATGGTATAGTGTGTAAACCCCCCTTGACCGATCAAAAGGGGGAGTTTATAATTCAGCCGTTGAATATTGGAATTATGGGCACACCCACCGATACCAGCCGCGATTTTATTCTCCTTGAGCAAATTGAACAGGACCCTGATACGACGCAGGCAACCCTGGCTGCCCGGTTGGGAGTGGCAGTTGGAACCGTAAATTGGCATCTCAAGCGTCTTATCTCAAAAGGTTATATAAAAGTCAGGCGTGTTGAACGACGCAAACTGCGCTACTTGATTACCAGCGAGGGAATTGCGCTGCGTGCACGACTGGCGCTGGATTATATCCAAACCTCTTTTGAACTTTACCGCCTGGTGCGCAGCCGCATGATCGAGGCGCTCATTCAGGTGCAACAGGCGGGATATACCAGTATTCGCCTGGATGGAGAAGGAGATGTGGCGGATATTTGTCGTTTAACTTGCCTGGAACAGGGGATACAGGTTGTAAATCACGAATTCGCACCCAGGTTGTATATTCAGGGTTTAAAAGTGTTCATGGAAATGGATTCCAGCCCTTTGGTAAATGAACGTGAGGTCGTGTTTCAACCAAATCGTTTCCTTGGCGGCAGCACAGGAGGAAGGAATGCCCTCTAAATCATTTTGGACTGGAAAACGGGTGTGCGTAACCGGCGGCGCTGGTTTTTTAGGCTCCTATGTCGTCGACCGCCTGTTGAAACGCGGGGTTGAACAGGTGTATATCCCACGCAAGGCTGAATATGATTTACGCCAGCTGGAGGATGTGAAACGATTGTTAACGCATGCCAGACCCAACCTCATTTTACATCTGGCAGCGAATGTTGGCGGAATTGGCGCAAACCGGGCTCATCCAGCGGAATTTTTTTATGATAACTTAATGATGGGCGTCCAATTAATGCATCAGGCGTACCAGATGGGGGTGGAGAAATTTGTTTCGGTTGGCACAATTTGCGCCTACCCCAAGTTCACCCCTGTTCCCTTTCGTGAAGATGATTTGTGGAATGGATATCCGGAAGAGACCAATGCGCCGTATGGGCTGGCTAAGAAGATGCTCCTGGTGATGGGGCAGGCATATCGTCAACAATACGACTACAATGCGATTTATTTGTTGCCCGTAAACCTTTACGGACCCCGCGATAACTTTGATCCACAAAGCTCGCATGTGATTCCAGCCATCATCCGAAAGTGCGTGGAAGCGATTGATCATGGACAGGACGAGATTGTTTTGTGGGGTGATGGTTCTCCTACGCGAGAGTTTTTATATGCAGATGATGCCGCTGAGGGCATCTTATTGGCTGCCGAGCACTATAACGCCCCTGAGCCGGTCAATCTGGGGTCTGGTCAAGAAATCAGCATCCGTGAACTGGCAGGATTAATATCGAATTTGACAGGTTATCAAGGGAAAATAACCTGGGATACGACCAAGCCGAACGGACAACCACGCCGCTGCCTTGATACCAGCCGGGCAGAGCGTGAATTTGGGTTTCGGGCTTTTACATCCTTAACAGAAGGGTTACAAGCCACCATCGAATGGTACCGCGCATTTCATAAAGTAAGGTAAGGGATGAGCAATCGAGCAGAAGTAGTGAACAGCCGTAACGTGCCTGTGTTGATGTTACGTCCCTCCAAAGGGTGGGTACCAGTCAATTTAGGCGACCTGTGGCGTTTTCGTGAGCTGGTCTTTTTCATGACATGGCGCGACCTCAAGGTGCGTTACAAACAAACCCTTCTCGGAGCCAGTTGGGCTGTGTTGCAGCCTTTTTTGACAATGGTGGTTTTTAGCATTTTTTTTGGTGGATTGGCGAAGATGCCTTCAGATAATGTGCCATATCCCATATTCTCTTATGCGGCTTTGCTGCCGTGGGGCTTATTTTCAAAAGCTTTACATGATGCAAGCCGGTCCTTGGTAACGAGCAGCCACATGATCACAAAGGTGTATTTCCCCCGCTTGATCTTACCGATGTCTACGATCCTGGCGGGCGTGGTTGACTTTGGAATTGCTTTTGTCGTTTTGCTCTTGATGATGGTGTATTACCAGATCACGCCAACCCCTGCCGTCTGGTTGCTGCCCCTTTTCTTGTTGCTTGCTTTAGTCACTGCACTGGGTGTGGGCTTATGGCTTTCGGCTCTGAATGTGTTATATCGCGATGTAGGGTATATGACACCATTCTTGACCCAATTCTGGATGTTCCTTACACCGATTGTGTACCCCGCCAGCCTGGTGCCAGAACAATGGAAAGTTGTGTATGCCTTGAATCCGATGGCGGGAGTGGTGGAAGGATTTCGCTGGGCGCTCTTAGGAACCCAAACTCAACTTGCGCCTCTTCTGGCTGTCTCAGTCCCGGTATCTCTGCTGCTGCTGGTCAGCGGATTGTTTTATTTTAGACGGATGGAGCGCTTGTTTGCAGATCGTGTTTGAGATAGATTGATTATTAAGAAAAAAACGGGAGATCATCCCGTCAGGAAATTAAATGAGCGATATAGCGATTCGAGTTGATGGTCTTGGAAAACAATATCGGCTGGGGAACCTGGTCAACGGCTACCAGACGCTGCGCGAATCGCTGGCTGATTTGTGGGGAGGCTTGATTCGTAAACCACCAGACCTGTCCGCGAAACAAACAGACAATGTCATCTGGGCGCTGCGCGATGTGTCGTTTGATGTGCGTCAGGGGCAGGTGTTAGGTGTGGTTGGAAGGAATGGTGCGGGAAAAAGCACGTTATTAAAAATATTGTCCCGAGTCACTGAACCTTCAGAAGGCTGTGCAGAGATTCATGGTCGTGTCGGTTCATTGTTAGAAGTTGGTACAGGGTTTCACCCCGAATTAAGCGGCAGAGAGAATATTTATTTAAACGGCGCTATTTTAGGGATGAAAAGAACTGAAATTGACCGTAAGTTTGATGAGATTGTCGAGTTTGCTGAAGTAAGCCAGTTTATTGATACGCCGGTAAAACGGTATTCCAGCGGGATGTATTTGAGGTTGGCGTTTGCTGTTGCAGCGCACTTAGAACCTGAAATTCTGGTGGTAGATGAAGTACTTGCCGTTGGAGATGCTGAATTTCAACGAAAATGCCTGGGGAAAATGAGCGATGTAGCGACCCAAGGGCGCACAATCCTTTTTGTCAGTCATAATATGTCAGCTATTTTACGGTTGACAGAAGAGACGCTTGTAATCGATAAGGGACGCCTGGTGATGCGTGCTCCTTCGGCTCAGGCGGTTGATTTTTATTTATCTCAGGGTTACTCCCAAGAAGGACAGCGTATCTGGAGAAGTGAAGAAATACCTGCCAGCGCAGCGCCGTTTTTTCCGCTGGCGGTGCGGGTGGTTAACCAGGCTGGGCAGGTGGCAGATACAGTACGGTCAACGGAACCTTTTTTTGTTGAAATTGAATACAAGTTAACTGCCCCGATCGCGGGATTACGGGTCGGGATTTATTTACAAAGTCCACGAGGTGAATATATTTTTAACTCTTTTGATACGGATGACTGCGAGCTGTATGACCGATTTGGGACACGTGAAGCAGGGACCTATATCAGCCAATGCAGGATTCCGGCAGACCTGTTAAACGAGGGGCGCTGCGTGATTGGTGTCAATGCCAGCTCGTTTCGGGTAAAACGGTATTTTCAAGACGAACAGGCGTTAACTTTTTCGGTCGATTCGACCGGCGCGCCAGGCACCCAGTGGACTGAACCGCGGGTTGGATTGGTGCGACCACGCCTGGATTGGACGATAAAGGTGGTGGAACGATGAGAGCTGCGGGTAAAGAAGCGGTAAAACAAATATTAGGTGAAATCCCCTTTACAGCGGAATTATATTGGCTTCTGCGGCATCGCAATAAACCGATAGCCAGCCGGTTTTCTCTGAAACATCTCCAGCTTGAGCTGCCAGAGATCATGGGTCAGGCGAATCGCCTTCGACCAGCTCATCTTACCGGAAAGAAGGTCTTTATATTCGCCACCTTGCATTACTGGATCGAACATGCTGCTTTGTTGGGAATTGCATTGGCGACCCAGGGCAACCGGGTTACGTTGGGTTATCTGCCGTATGCGGATTGGCAAAACCCGATTAACCGTTTTGATTTACGCAGGCAGAATGTCTATGCCCGAAGAGTGCTTGAACAGGCAGCTCCTTTGCTCGAATCGGTCTCGTTTTTATCTGCTCGTAATAATGGAGCAGCGCTGCCGGATGAGTTGGTTGAAGCAGTTAACAAGGTGTCCTCTTACGACACCCAGTATACCTTGCAGGTAGAAGATATTGATTACGAAAGCCAAATATACCGCCTACGGCTGGATCGAAATACTGAATGTGCTCAGATTGCTCATACCTGGATCAAGTCTAATCGACCAGATGTGGTGATTGTGCCAAATGGCACCATCCAGGAGTTGGGCGTAGTGTATCGGGTGGCGAAATTCCTGGGAATTCCGGTTGTAACCTATGAATTTGGCGATCAGCGTCAACGGATCTGGATTGCTCAAAATACTGAAGTGATGCGCCAGGAAACTGGCGCAATGTGGGAAGCCAGGCGGGATCTACCATTGAGCGAAGAGCAATTAGAACGCATGCGCTCGTTGTTCATTGCTCGTCGAAAAGGCGCATTGTGGGAAAACTTTGCCCGCCCCTGGCAGAACACACCACCTCAAGGCGGTCAACAGGCGCGTGCAGCCTTAGGATTGGATTCGCGCCCAGTAGTGTTGCTGGCAACCAATGTCTTGGGTGATTCGCTCACCCTGGGAAGACAGATTTTTTCTCACTCCATGTCAGAATGGATTTCACGGACGGTTCAATATTTTGCTGAAATGCCCGATGTCCAATTTGTGATTCGTGTGCATCCTGGCGAAGTGTTAACCCACGGATTGTCGATGGCAGAGGTTGTGCGCCAGGTGTTGCCGAAATTGCCCTCACACATTCGATTAATCGGTCCACGCGAAAAAATGAACACCTATGATTTGATTGAGGTGGCGGATGTCGGGTTGGTATACACAACAACAGTAGGATTAGAAATGGCAATGTATGGCTTGCCAGTGTTGGTGACCGGTGAGACGCATTACCGAGGCAGAGGGTTCACCTATGATCCCGATTCCTGGGTGAGTTATTATAAAACACTTGGGCAGATACTCAATAAACCTTCTGCTTTCCGCTTGCGGCAGGAGCAGGTTGAACTTGCGTGGAAGTATGCTTATCGCTTTTTCTTTGAGTATCCCATTGATTTTCCCTGGCATCTGGTGCGGATGTGGGATGACTACCACGCGCGTCCGTTATCCCAGGTTTTGACCGAAGAAGGGTTGAACCTGTATGGACCGACCTTCCGATATCTGACTGGAGAGGCTATTGATTGGAAAAACATCAACCGCTGATGCCTGCGCCAGAAAAGGTGGCGAATCATACTCCAGAGAATGGTCAGGAGGTCGTTAAACAACGTGTCCGCTTGTTTTATGACCAGGTGGGTTGGCAAATCGAGGCGGACGGCGTTTACCAAAATGCCCGGTATGAAGATTTACGTCCGGTCAGCCGCGAGTATGTTCACCGCTGTCACTTGCGAGTAAATCGCCATTTACGCCCAAAAGGCAAATATTTTTTAGATGCGGGTTCGGGACCGGTACAGTATATCGAGTACTTGACCTATTCGCAGGGATATTCATATCGGGTCTGTGTGGATTTATCATTGGTGGCATTGCTGGAAGCTCGTAAGAGGCTGGAAAATCATGCTCTGTGTGTGGTGGCAGATGTATCCTGCCTGCCGTTTTCCTCCGATGTTTTTGACAGTGCAGTCTCCCTGCACACCTTTCATCATCTTCCACTGAGTGAACAACCCCGAGCCTATCAAGAGTTGGTCAGGGTGTTAGCGCCTGACGCTGGTGCGGTCGTGGTAAACGGTTGGACCGAGTCTAGCCTGATGAGACGGTTTCATTGGCTGGTTCGCCTGTCTGAGTATATTGGACAACGGTTTTTGCGTTTACGCGATAAGAGAGGTCATTACCCGGAGCGTTCAAAAACAAATCAAGCTGGTTCGAATCCCCAAAAACCTGCGGGTACGTATATTCAAAAGTTAGATGCCGCCTGGTTGAATGCGAATCTTGGCGGCAAAATTCCATATCGCCTGTATCCCTGGCGAAGCGTGAGCGTGCGGTTTCTGCGCGCAATTGTTCATCGTGCAACGGGCGGTGTGTTGTTTTTGCGTATTCTCTATCATCTGGAAGAACGATTTCCGGACTATTTTGCCGTGCATGGACAATATCCGATGATTGTAATTCAAAAAAATCCAACCCTGAAAGGTAAATTTCATGAACTGGACGGATAAAGTTGTTTTGGTGACAGGAGGAAGCGGCTCTTTTGGAAAAAAATTCATCCGCATTTTGTTAGATGAGTATCATCCAGCCAAGATCATTGTTTTCAGCCGGGATGAGTTAAAACAGCATGAAATGCGCGTGGCGGGGTACCAGCATCCTGCATTGCGCTATTTCATTGGAGACGTGCGTGATCAACAGCGGTTAAAACGCGCCTTTGAGGGGGTCGATATAATTGTCCATGCTGCTGCATTAAAGCAGGTGCCAGCGTGTGAATACAATCCAATGGAAGCCATAAAGACCAATATTTTGGGCAGCAGCAATGTGGTGGAATCAGCGCTGGATGCGGGCGTGAAGCGGGTGTTGGCATTGAGCACAGATAAAGCTGTCAACCCGGTGAACCTGTATGGAGCAACCAAACTGGCAGCCGAGAAGTTGATCATTCAGTCGAACGCGTATGCAGGTGGAAAAACCACTCGCTACGCCTGCGTGCGGTATGGGAATGTGGTTGGCAGCCGCGGCAGTGTGGTACCGGTATTTATCAAACAACGCCAAAATGGCACGATCACGCTGACCGATGAGCGGATGACACGCTTCTGGATCTCACTGGAGCAAGGAGTCCGCTTTGTCATTCGCTGTGTTGAACAGATGTACGGCGGCGAGGTGTTTGTGCCTAAAATTCCAAGTATGAGGTTGGTTGACCTGGCTCAGGTGGTAGCTCCACATGCGAAAATCGAATACATCGGAATTCGACCCGGTGAGAAATTGCATGAGGTGCTGGTTTCGGAGGATGAAGCACGGACTACTGTTGAATTACCGGATATGTATGTCGTGCAACCAGCAGAGTCGTTATGGTTTGGCAGAGATTGGGAGAAAATAGGACGACCACTGCCAGATAATTTCCGTTATGCCAGCAACACAAATGACCAATGGTTGCACATGGACCAATTAAAAGAAATGATTGAACCGATTGAACGAGCTTACGAACTGGGTAATCTGGAATGATGAAGCGGTTATTAATTACCGGCGTAAGTGGATTGTTGGGTGTAAACCTGGCGTTTCGGGCTGCTGATCGTTACCGCGTAATCGGTGTCAGCCATTTGCGCCAGTTGAGCGGAGCACCCTTTGAGACGATTGCTAAAGATTTAACCGATGCAGGTACGATGGATGATATTTTTGATCTGTATCGACCTGATATCGTTATCCACTGCGCTGCCCTGGCGAATATTGATGAGGCGGAGCGCGACCCTCAACGAGCCTGGCAGGTCAATGCTGAGTTGCCAGGCATATTGGCGACAAAAGCCTGTCGGCACGGCGTGCGCCTGGTTCACATTTCGACGGACGCAGTTTTTGACGGGGTGAGGGGTGATTACCGTGAAACTGACACACCGAATCCGATAAGTGCCTACGCAAAAAGTAAACTGGGTGGTGAACAAGCGGTTGCCAGCATCTATCCCCAGGCGGCAATAGCCCGTGTAAATTTTTATGGGTGGAGTCTTGACGGACGGCGCAGTCTGGCTGAATTTTTCTTCAATCATCTTTCTGCCGGACAATCTGTAAAGGGCTTTATCGATGTGTTCTTTTGCCCGCTGTATGTCAAACATCTGGCAGACATTTTGCTCGAAATGGCAGAGAAAGAGCTGAAAGGAATATATCACACAGTAAGCCGGGAATCCCTCAGTAAATACGAATTTGGGAGAATGATCGCCGGGCAATTTAATTTCAATAATGATCTTGTCCAGCCTGTCCGGGTAGCTGAGGGTGGTTTGGTCGCAGCCAGGTCTCCAAACCTTACTTTACGGGTTGAAAAACTAGAGCATGCATTAGGAAAAATATTACCAGGAATTGAAATGGGGTTGAAAGTATTTCATCAACAATACGTGGAAAAATACCCTCAGTTACTTCGTTCCTATTGGCTGACGGGATGATCTATGTTTCCTATTTCGTTTAGGTCACTTCATGGAATAATTGGAAAGAAAAGACCAGTTTGTTATGGGAAGGGAGAGTAGAAAATGGAAGTAAAAATTGGAAACCATACAATCGGTGAGAAACATCCCACTTATTTTATAGCCGATATTGCGGCGAACCATGATGGCGATTTGGAGCGAGCGCGGATGTTAATCCGCATGGCGAAAGACGCTGGCGCAGATGCGGCAAAATTCCAAAATTTTCGCGCGCCGCAGATTGTGTCTGATTATGGTTTTCGATCTCTAGGCGGGCAAATGTCTCACCAGGCAAGCTGGAAAAAAAGCGTTTACCAGGTATATGAATCAGCATCCATTCCATTTGAGTGGACGTATGTTTTAAAGGAAGAATGCGATAAAGTTGGCATCGATTATTTTTCTTCGCCTTACGATTTTGAGGCGGTAGATTTCCTGGACCCTTACGTTCCAGCTCACAAGATCGGTTCGGGAGAAATTACCTGGCTTGAGGCTTTAGAACATATTGCGCGTAAAGGTAAACCGGTCATCCTGGCGACTGGGGCTTCGGATATTGGGGATGTTCAACGCGCCATGAATACGCTGCTTTCCTGCAATTCGCAGGTGATCCTGTTGCAATGCAATACCAATTACACAGCCAGCCTGGAAAACTTTAATCACCTTCATTTGAGGGTTTTATCCTTATTCAAGGTGATGTATCCAGATATTGTGATAGGGCTTTCCGATCATACCCCAGGGCATGCGGCAGTATTGGGAGCGGTGGCTTTAGGCGCACGGGTGATTGAAAAACATTTTACTGATAATAACGACCGCGAGGGACCAGATCACCGCTTTGCGATGAATCCTGCCTCTTGGGCAGAAATGGTTGAAAATACGCGCCGGTTGGAACGCGCCTTGGGATCACCTGATAAATTCGTGGCTGATAACGAAAAGGATACGGTTGTCTTACAACGTCGCTGCCTGCGAGCTGCGCGTGATCTAAAAGCCGGGGAACTGATCTCGCGAGATATGTTGGATGTGCTGCGTCCGGCGCCAAAAGGGGCAATCTTGCCGTACGAAATCCCAGGTGTGTTGGGAAAACGTTTGTTGATCGACTTGCCGCGCGGGCACGACCTGCGCTGGACTCATCTCGGCGATTGACTGGAGCAGAGTGCGCGTCTTATATTTTTCCCGCGACTATACTCCCCATGATCATCGTTTTCTTTTTGCGCTGGCTGGAACGGATTATGATATTTATTTCTTGCGGTTGGAGCGTGGAAAACGTCAGTTGGAAGATCGGGTGTTGCCAGAAAAGGTAAAATTGATCCGCTGGCAGGGTGGAAATTCTCCTTTCCGTTGGCGGGATGTGCCTGCTATGGCGATTAATTTGCGCCGGGTTTTAGGGCAGCTAAAACCAGACCTTATTCATGCCGGACCGGTGCAGTCGGCAGCGTTCCTGGCTGCCCTGGTTGACAGAGGTCCATTGGTTTGTATGTCGTGGGGATCCGATTTATTAAAAGACGCGGATCGTTCATTCGTTTATCGGTGGATAACCCGTTTCACTCTGTCGCGTTCAACCGTTCTGGTAGGAGACTGCCAGGCAGTTCAACGTAAAGCGGCAGCGCTGGGATTTCCTGTTGAACGAGTGTTTCTCTTCCCCTGGGGAGTGGATCTCGACCATTTTTCCCCGCTCGCTTCGGCTCATCCACCCCGCGAGACAACACCTACATCCGATTTGCGCACCCGTTTAGGTTGGCAAAATTCTTTTGTGATTCTATCCCTGCGATCGTGGGAGCCAATTTATGGTGTGGATCTGGTTGTGCGAGCCTTTGCCACATGTGCTGCGGAATTGCCAGAATTACGCTTGTTGCTTTTAGGCGGCGGATCGCAGGCAAGCCTGCTTCAATCGATCATCCATCAATACCAGCTTCATGATAAAGTGTATTTGGGTGGGCAGGTTAATCAGGTGGATTTACCACGATATTACCGGGCTGCTGACCTGTATGTAAGCGCATCGTACAGTGATGGTTCGTCTGTTTCGCTGATGGAAGCATTAGCCTGCGCAAAACCAGTATTGGTATCCGATATTCCAGGAAACCGGGAATGGATCACACCAGGTACGCAGGGGTGGATGTTTCCGGCTGGCGATGTCCAGGCGCTGGCAAATGGCATTCGGCGTGCTGTCCGGAAACGTGAGACTTTGTCAGCAATGAGCCTGGCATCCCGCCGATTGGCAGAGGAACGGGCAGATTGGAACAAGAACTTCAAGGTTTTGGTGCATGCCTACCAGACAGCCATGCAACTGAAACGCTAAGGTGATAATGACGAAAACAGTAGCCATCATTCAGGCGCGGATGAAATCCAGCCGATTGCCCAACAAAGTTTTGTTAGATTTGGGCGGTCAACCGATGCTGGCGCGAGTGGTGGAACGAACCAGACGCGCCAAATCGATTGATCTGGTGGTTGTCGCAACGACAACGGATCCAGGCGATGATGCCATCCAGCAGTTTTGTCAATCACGGGGATATCCTTTCTATCGTGGTAGTCAATTTGATGTGTTAGACCGCTTTTACCAGGCAGCGCTCCAGGTGCAGGCAGATGTGATTGTGCGATTGACCGCAGACTGCCCTGTCATCGATCCGATCTTGATTGATCAAACGGTTTATGAATTTCAGCGCGGTGGATGGGATTTTACAGCCACTCGTCTGCCTCCCCCCTGGAAGCGCACCTATCCAATTGGATTGGATATTGAAGTGTGCCATTTTTCGGGTTTAGAACGCGCCTGGCACGAAGCAAAGCTCCCTTTTGAACGGGAACATGTCATGCCGTTTTTCTATGACCAGGAAGGGCGTTTCCATATCCATATTTTGCAGCATGAACCGGATTATGGAGCCTACCGCTGGACAGTCGATACGCCAGAGGATCTTGATTTGCTACGCAGAATTTTCTCACTTTTTAATGGAAAAGATGATTTTACCTGGCAGGAGGTGTTAGCGCTGGTGCAATCCAATCCCGAATTGAATTCTATCAATGCATCTGTTCCTGCCAAACTCGCCATGGAAATCGATAATCGAATGGATGTTGATTTAAAATCGCATTCTGCTAAGGCGAGCGGTTGATATGGCATACCTGACGATCTTTACAGCGCCAAAACCTTTAACCAATCCGCATATCGCTATGATCCAGCGAAATGCCATTCGTTCCTGGAAGGCTTTGGGGGATGAGGTAGATGTGATATTGATTGGACAGGAAGAAGGGCTGAGCGAGGCGGCGCGCGACCTTGGGGTGAGATATTTTCCGAATGTGCGCCGGAACGCCTATGGAACGCCGCTGGTCAGCTCGATGTTTGACCTTGCCCGGCAGGCATCAACCAGTCCATTGCTGGCATGTGTGAATGCCGATATATTGCTCATGCCTGATTTATTCCTCGGCTTGCGCGCAATTCATCGGAAAGAGAGCAAGTTTTTGATGATTGGTCAGCGCTGGGATTTGGATGTGAGGGAACTGCTAGAATTCAGCGATGGTTGGAGTGAACGCCTGCGATATCGGACGCACACTCAAGGGAGACTGCATCGAGCATCGGGGAGCGATTACTTTGTATTTCCAAGGGAGTGTTATACCTCCATCCCTGATTTTGCGATCGGTCGAGCTGGATGGGATAACTGGATGATTTATGAAGGACGGCAGAGGGGCTGGCGAGTCGTGGATGCCTCTCTGGATGTGATGGTGATTCACCAAAATCATGATTACAGTCATTTACCGGGCGGGCAGCCCCATTACCGCCTGCCAGAAACAACCGACAATGTGCGGCTGATGCTGAGCCCGCGCTGCGTATTTGAATTGCCGGATGCCAGTCACCGCCTGGAAAACGGTGTGTTGAAACGACAAAGATGGCATTGGAGACGTTTTTGGCGTGAAGTGGAAATATTTCCCCTGGTGCGATTGAAGTCTCCGTTGCTGGCAGAACTCATGTACGCCTTTTTCCATCCATACAAGGCTTATGCCGAATATCGTGCTCGTAGCAAGCGAAACCCGTAGAAGGAGTGCCTGATGCGTATTGGACAGAACCCTGCCAAGTTTGTAAAAGAGGTTGCCAAACCTGCCCGTATCACGGTGGCGGTGCTAAATTACATTCCATTTATGAGTGGTTTCTATGCAGAAACATTGGATGTGTTGAAGGTGTGCCTGGACAGCCTGAGTCAGAACAGCGATCTGCCATTTGATTTGCTGGTTTTCGATAACGCCAGTTGCGACGAGGCGCGTCAATACCTGTTAGATCTACATCAGCAGGGTGGAATCCAATATCTCATCCTTTCAGACCGCAACTTAGGAAAGGGTGGCGCCTGGAACATGATCCTGGCAGGGTCGCCGGGAGAGATCATTGCCTATACTGACTCAGATGCCTTCTTTTACCCGGGTTGGTTATCGCGGTCGGTCCAAATTCTGGAGACATATCCCAGGGTTGGAATGGTTACTGCGCGACCTTTCCGCACCAAAGAAGAATTTTGCACCAGCACCATCACCTGGGCAGAGAGTGAACCGGGCGTCCAGGTCGAGCGGGGTCAATTGATACCCTATGAAACGATCCGCGAATTTGATCTAAGCCTGGGGCAGACTGAGGACGAAATCCGCCAGCGGTATGAGACGACCAGGGATACCCGTCTGACGTACCGGGATGTACCGGCAGTGGTGGGAGCCTCTCATTGGCAATTTACAGCGTACAAATCGGTATTACAGCAGTTTTTACCATTTACGATGGATCGCCCAATGGGACAGGTTCGCCAGTTAGATCAACGCATGAATGAGGCGGGTTATTTACGCTTGATGGTCTCGGATCCGCTGGCGATGAACATGAGCAATACCTTGCGCGGCGCACCGCACAATCTGCTGCAGAATGACAAATCCAGGGAGCATTTAATTGACTCCAGGAAAAACCACAAAGGAAAGTGGCTGCTGGATTTTCCACCTGTTAAGAAAAGCCTGTTAGCCTTGTACGATTCAATATTTCGTTGGTATTACGACCGCTGATAGCGGTTTACTCCAGACTTAAATGGACAGTGTATGCCAGGTAAAAAAGTTTTCATTAGCGCTGATCATGGGTTATCGATTGTTTATTTCTTGCAGACCGATGTATTGCCAACCCTTATGGCAGGGGGGACAGAAGTCATTCTCTTAACCGATGACGGGCTGGTCGAACAGATCCGCAATCGTTTTGAACAACCCGGCTTCGTAGTAGAGGGGCTGCGCCTGAACCGTGTGCGGCAATATTTCGAAGGGCATCAGCACAGCCTGCAATACTGGTTGCATTTCTTGCGCTGGATGGGGGGATCGAATCGAGTGAACACCAATGCCATGGATGGACATATGCGCCAGATGAGTTATGAGGCGTCACCGCGCGGAAAACAGATTTTGCCGCTGATTAAGAGTGCCACCTGGTTGCTGCGTCGCTCTCGACTGGCGCGCCAGGCATTGATATCAGCGCAAATGTATTTTACTTCTACGATCTACCATGATCTGTTCGAAAAATACCGCCCGGCATTGGTTATTGCCAGTACCCCTGGCTGGCGGATGGATCGTTTCTTGCTGCGTGAGGCTGGACGCCGTGGGCTGCCAACGGCTGCAGCCATTGTAGGGTGGGATAACCCAAGCAGTTACCGCTTACCTGGTGCGAGAATGGATTGGGCGACCTGCTGGTCGCAAATCCAAAAACAGGAACTGATTCATGGTTCGGATTGGGCAGCAGAACGAGTGAATGTCGGTGGGATACCCTCGTATGATGGTTATTTTCGGCAGAGCTGGCTCATACCGCGTGATGAATATTTTCGCTTACATCAGTTAGATCCCCAGCGCAAATTGCTATCTTATGCATGCAGCTTTGTCACATTTTCTCCGAATTACCCGAATGTTGAAGCGCTGGCAAAACTTGTAAGCCAGAATCAGCTGGCAATGCCCAGCCAGTTGTTGATCCGTCTTCATCCAAACCATTTTCAGTCGGGTTCTCTGTATGAACAGGAAGCCAACCGCATCCGAGAGTTGGTGCGTACCCTTCCGCATGTCCACCTGGTCGAGCCGGTGCCGCTGGGAGGCGAGTTGGGTTATTATTCAGGTGAAGATATGCCCGAAAAAGCGTCAATGATGGCGTATTCGGATGTGTTTCTGACCGTTTACTCGACGATGGTTGTCGAAACAGCAATTCATGACCGTCCGATTGTCAGTGTATGTATCGATGTGCCAGGTGGGTGGAACACGCCGGGTAAGTTTTCCCTTTCATTGTCAGAAATTGGCGAATGGCCAACCCATGAGCGATTTCGTAAGGCAAAAGCGGGCAGAATAGTTGCGAATGAGCGTGATCTTCGCGATGTAGTGAACCTGTATCTGGAAAGACCCGAAACAGATCGCTTGGAGCGCCACAGGTTTATTCAGGACGAATGCACCTATACGGATGGAAGCGCTGGTAAGCGCACCGGGGAATTTTTCCAATCCTTAATAATGAGATAAGAAATATAACGAGTGATTTTTGTTAACCGAGGTCGAACTCAGATTACTGGAACGTACTTTATAATTGAGCTGGTTTATTCAAAAATATCATAGAAAAGAGACGATCGATGCGATTCTTGATTGCCGGTTTTGGTTCAATTGGACGCCGCCATTTGCGCAATTTGCTTGCTTTAGGTGAGCGGGATATTGTGTTTTATCGCACCTGCCAAAGTACCTTGCCGGCAGATGAAATCGCCTGTTTCCCGGTAGAGACTGATCTGCGCGCTGCTCTGGATCATCGACCGGACGCAGTCATTATCTCAAACCCCACCGCGCTCCATCTGGATGTAGCCATTCCTGCGGCTGAGGCGGGTTGTCATTTGCTGCTAGAAAAGCCGGTCTCTCATACTCTGGAACGAGTGGGTGACCTCCAGGCGGCGTTGGAAAGGGGGAAGGGAAAAGTGTTGGTGGGATTCCAGTTTCGCTACCATCCCACCATGCAGGCGGCTGTCAGGTTAATTCGGGAAGGCGCTATTGGGACACCTTTTTCTGTCCGTTCACACTGGGGTGAGTATTTGCCCGCCTGGCATCCCTGGGAAGATTATCGCCGCAGTTATGCTGCGCGGGCTGATCTAGGTGGAGGAGTAATCCATTCTCTATGCCATCCTTTCGATTACTTAAGCTGGTTGTTGGGTGAAATTGATGCTTTATGGGCATTCGCGGGCGCACTGGGGGGATTAGAATTGACTGTTGAGGATACGGCTGAAATTGGCTTGCGTTTTAAATCAGGCGCGGTGGGAAGTTTGCATTTGGATTGCGTTCAACGTCCTCCTTCCCATACCTGGCAAATTAATGGTCAATCTGGAATGATGACCTGGGATAACGCTACGGCAGAATTACGAGTTTTCCGTGCGGTAATCAATGCGTGGGAAATTATTCCGCCTCCTCCGAATTTTGAAAGGAACGATTTGTTTTTGGCAGAGATGCGCCATTTTCTGGCGGTGATTCGGGGTGAAGCCGAACCGGTATGTGGTTTACAAGATGGTTTACGCGCGCTTGAAATGGCTTTGCTGGCTAGAGCCTCTGCAGCCGACGGCAGAATCAAAAACTTTTAATACCCGGAGTTTGTGAATGACACGTTGGATCCGAAACCAATTCAAAGACCGTGATGAGCTTTGGATGTTTGGTGGAGCCGCGCTATTTTACACGATCCTGGCGATTGTCATGACCTTTCCGCTGGTTATGAAAATGAGCGATTCATTAGTAGGGGATATTGGAGATAACATCTACTTTGTTTGGTTAATTCGCTGGTATGAGAAAGCTTTCTTTGAGTTGCATATCTCCCCTTTCTTCCAGCCCTGGATGAACTATCCAGAAGGTTGGAATCTTTCCACTACGGACACCAGCTTTGCCACTACTTTTTTAGGTTTACCGATCAGCATACTGACCAGGAACCCCACATTGGGATATAACGTCGCCATGCTGGCTTGTTTTGTTCTATCTGGTCTGGCAATGTATGCCTGGGTACGTGAACTGACTGGCAACGCCAGGGCGGGATTGATCGCAGGGATGATTTTCGCTTTTTTGCCCTATCGGATAGCCCATTTTTTGATCGGGCATTTAAACCAGTCGGGGACACAGTATATCCCTATCTTTTTCTGGGGACTATATGAAGTTCTGCATCGGCGGGGGTGGTCGTGGAAAGGCATCCTGTTGGGAGCGGTTGGGTTAGGACTGATCTCATTCACCGGTATGTATTATTTATATAACTCGCTGCTGATGGGGGGAGTTTTTGCTGCGGCTTATCTGCTGCTGGCAGACCGGACGCGGCTGCGCGAAATGGATTTTTGGAAAAAAATGGGAGTGATGGCATTGTGTTCTGCTCCTCTGGTTTTGGGTGGAGTAGCGCCGTTTTTGTCGCTCAATCAGCAGGGCGGTATAGCCAGCCGTGAAGTGTGGTACGCCAGCCAATATTCTGCCAGCCCGACTGATTTTATTCTTCCTTCTACCGACCATTTCCTGTGGGGTTGGTGGGTGGGGGCAAACTTTGACCGCTCTCTGTGGATTGAGTCCAGCCTGTATATAGGCTCAGTGGCGGCAATCCTGGCAGGATTGGCGATCTGGAAGCGCCAGCAATTGACCCTGTCTGCCAGTTTAAAACCGCTGGTCATCGCCTCGCTGGTGGTAATTGTTACATCTTTTGTCCTGGCGTTAGGTACTGATCTTCATTGGAACAACCAACGGGTTGAAGTGCCGGTGCCTGAATTTATACGCGGATGGATCGACCGTGAGACAGCTCCCATCCCAATGCCCGCCCTGATATTGTTTAAGTATTTCCCGTTTTATTCCAAGATGCGCGCAATCATGCGCATTGGCTTTTTCCTGTTATTGTTCACATCATTACTGGCTGGATTGGGAAGCGCCTGGTTGCTGCGCCGGGTACCATTTCGTTGGAGAAACGCAACACTGTTTATTATCCTGGGTTTGGTTTTCATCGATTTTTATCCAGGACCTTATACCCAATTCAGCCGGGTCGAAGCTCGACCGGTTGATCACTGGCTGGCTTCGCAGCCTGGCACGGGAGCCGTAGCGCAGTTCCCATTCTCTCAAGCAGAGGATCAGGATCAGGTTTACAATACACTTGTGCATGGAAAACCGTTTATCGGAGGCTTCTTTTCGGCTAATCAACCTCCTCAATACCGTCGAATCAAACCGATTTTAGATCAATTCCCTTCTGCTGAAGGAATTCAGGTCTTAAGAGAGTTAGGCGTTGAATTTATTGTCATCGATATCAGTCAATATCCTGATTTTCCAGTAATCATGAAAGAGTTAGAACGCCTTGGATTGAGTCAAATGGCTGATGTGAGCGGACAGATGGTGTTTGGATGGAAAAAATAAAGAGAACAATCCAGTCAGTTTGGGATGCTTTAAAGTCATGGGAAGGGGATGCTCAAATTCGCTATCGCTTGCTTGTTTTTCCTGCTGTCTTGGGGGCTGTCTTGCTGATCCTGTCAACTAGCTGGGGCGCAGGAGTGGGCGGCGATGCTGCAATTTACATTTCTTCGGCGAAAAATTTGTTATCTGGAAAGGGGTTGGGCTGGATAGAGGCAGACGGATCCTTCCGTCTGCTGCCTTATACGCCGCCGTTTTATCCACTTGTTCTTAGCCTGGCAGGGTTATTCGGAATTGATTTGACCGTCAGTGCGCGATGGCTGAATGTGCTGTTTTTTTCGGGTCTTATATTCGGATGTGCCCTGAGTATTTACCGGGTAACATCAAGAACCTGGCTGGCATCTTTGGCAGGGTTGATAATCGCATTTTCTCCGGTGCTGCTGGGTGTTGAGGTGTGGGCGATGTCAGAGGGGTTGTTTTTGCTACTGACTTACCTCACGCTGGCTTTGATTTTGATGTATCTCCTCTACTCTAAATCTTCTTATCTTTGGAGCGCTGGTGTTGTAGCAGGATTGGCTTTTTTGACGCGTTACATTGGCGCCTCGATTGTTGCAACCGGAGTTGTGTCCCTGCTCTTTATGTACCAGAATCCGATGAAGCGGCGGTTGAGGGATGTGTTCTGGTTTGGTATCATTGCCCTCCTGCCGGTCGCAATATGGGGTGGTATCAGTGTCCTGATGACTGGCACCCTCTCATCCCGCAGTGCGCAACCTGTTTCAGCATTCTGGCTGCGGTTCCTGGAAATGGGGAAACCTTTATTGGAAATATACCTTTTTTGGTTCTTTCCCGGTAGTCTGATTTCCCGCCTGCCGGAAGTGCTTAAGGTGATCTTTGTTTTCAGCTCTTTGACAATGTTTATTGCCTGGGGTGGGATGCTCTGGCGAAAAAAAGCGGTTCATCAAGAGGCTGAGCGCACCAGTGACTGGCTGCTGGCAGGCGTGTTCGTCCTGTTTATTTTGTGTTACCTGGCGGTATTAACGGTGGTGCAGGTGTTCACATATCCGCCGGTGACTCTGGCTAGCCGCATGCTTTCTCCGGTTCACCTGACGGTGATCATCCTGGTCACCATTCTGGCGCACCTGACACTGAAAAACTGGCAGGGTATAAAATTTGTGCCCTGGCTGACAGGTTTGTTTTTCCTGGTCTTCCTGGGTAGTTACATCTTCCGCGGTACATTGGTTGTGAGGGATTTTCAACGAGAAGGGATTGGATATACCGGTCGCGCCTGGCAACAATCACGGGTCATCCATGAGGTCAGAAAATTACCTGGCAATGTTCCCTTGGTGACCAACGACGTCACGGCTGTTTATTACCTTACGGGTCGATCTGCCTATCCCATGCAGGAAATTTACGCTCAAAAACCGCTTGAGCGATTTACTGTATTTGGAGAAGATTCCAGCGACCCTGGGCAGGTTGTATTTCGCCAATACGGCGCAGCCCTGGTATTGTTTGACTCAATCCGCGATGACCTTGCGTATTATGGTGATCGTCTGGATGAACGTCTGGCTGTTCTGACCAAAGGGTTATATTTGTATTATCCTTCAGAAGAAGGTTGGATTTATTTTTATCAAGAGCCGGCATTTTTATCGGAGTGTGGTACTTGTAAGAAATAATGAGGATGTTGAAAAAGGAAAATTGAAAGGAATCCGCCGGTACATATGGTTGTGCGCGAAGCGCACACACCATTTGTACCGGCGGTCACCTCTCATTTCTTTGTTTTTCAACACCCTCAAATAATACTTTTTGACGAATTACACCTGAACGGCTATACTTATTATGAATTAATCTATCGGAAAAACCTGGATGACCAAGCAGCAGAGTGGGTCGATCATTTCAATCTGGGCATTGATGTGAATCGTGTTATTTCATAATCGGAGGTATCTGAACCATGTCCACGTTTAAACTGACGTACGCTACCATGTTCAATCCGCCCGAAGAGATGCACACACGGTATGAAGAAAATCTGGCGAAAGTGAGACAGGGGGTGGGGAAAGAACACGCGATGTTAATCGCAGGAAAGGAAGTTTATGCAGGTGAGAAATTTGAAGACAGTTCGCCGACAAACACGGACGAGATATTGGGGATATTTCAGAAGGGGACAGCAGCGAATGCAGATGACGCAGTAAAGGCTGCGCACCTGGCGTTTTCATCCTGGAGCCGCACCCCCTGGCAGGAACGAGTGGCATATTTGCGCCGGGCAGCCGACTTGATTGATCAGCGAATCTATCAAATGGCTGCGGTTGTCTCCCTGGAGGTGGGTAAAAATCGCCTGGAAGCGTTAGGAGATGTGGCTGAGACAGCCGATTTAATCCGGTATGCTTGTGATCAGATGGATGCGAATAACGGATTTATCGTGAAGATGGGACGCGATCCGCTGGAAAGTTATGAGGTAACCAATTACTCTGTTTTGCGCCCGTATGGCGTCTGGCTGGTGATCAGCCCTTTTAATTTTCCCTGCGCTTTGACGGGCGGACCTGCCGGGGCAGCCCTGGTCAGCGGAAATACAATTGTCATCAAACCTGCTACCGACACTCCGTGGACGTCCCGCCTGCTGGCTGAGGTCTTTCGAGATGCTGGCTTGCCAGATGGAGTTGTTAACTACGTTACCGGACCTGGCAGCACATTAGGACAGGCATTGATCGATCATCCGCAGGTTGCTGGCATTACGTTTACCGGTTCATTTGATGTGGGGATGAAGATTTTCCGCGAGTTTGCGCAAGGACCTTATGTCCGCCCGACCATTCTGGAATTGGGCGGGAAAAATCCCGCAATTGTCTCCCGCCATGCTGATCTGGAAACAGCAGCAACAGGAATTTTACGTTCAGCATTTGGATTGCAAGGGCAGAAATGTTCAGCCTGTTCGCGAGTGTATATCGAAGAGCCAGTTTATGATCAGCTTGTAGAACGCCTGGTGGGCATGACCAAAAAGTTGGTGATTGGTGATCCAACCCGGCGGGAGGTTTATCTGGGTCCGGTGATCAACCGCAGTTCATATCGCGATTATCAGACTTTTGTTGAGGAATTGAGTGAAAATGGAAGAATCTTGACCGGGGGCAAAGTTCTGGTAGATGGGATATTTGCCAAAGGGTATTTTTGCGCTCCAACATTGGTAGCCGATTTGCCTTTGACTCATCACCTGTGGAAAACCGAAATGTTTTTACCCATTACCACGCTGGCAAAAGTCAGTTCATTGGAAGAAGCTATGCGTTTAGCCAATGATGTCAATTATGGGTTAACAGCCGGATTCTATGGGAATGAAGAAGAAGCACAATGGTTCTTTGATCAGATTGAAGCGGGCGTAACCTATGTGAATCGACCTCAAGGGGCTTCGACCGGCGCCTGGCCAGGATATCAGCCATTCGGCGGCTGGAAAGGTTCTGGAAGCTCAGGCAAAAATGCGGGCGGGCACTATTATCTGCCTTTGTATATGCACGAGCAAATTCACATATTGGTTAAGAAGGTCTAATCGTTCCCCATGTTTCTCAGGCGCATTGGCACTTTCTTTTTTATTCTAGGGATTGCTTTGGTTGCCTTGTATCTGATATCGGATATGGCTGGCTCTCCTGATTTGTTGTATGCGGGGTTGGGCGTCTTAATCGGTACGCTGGGATTAATTTTACGCAACCGGTATCGACCAGAACCTCCCCCGCCTGCTGGCAGATTCCGGCTGTTGAAGGGCGGCGCCAAGGGCGGCGCCATAGGTGGTGTAGGAAAACCCTCTGAGAAGTCTGCCGGTGGAAAAGGTGGGGAGGCTAGAGGGAACGATTCATCCAATCGCTCACAGGGGGGAGCATCTGGTGGAAAATCCACGCGTGGTTCTCGCTAGTGGATTTTTATCGGTGGAAGGAGAATCTAATGGATAGAGCCCCTGCAGCTCCAGTGGAAGTGCTGGTTACGATCCCATTTAGTGAGGAAGTTATTGCTCCTTTACAAGAGGTATCTCCGCGCATTCGTTTGAACCATATCCCGGCTCGCCGTCTGGAAGATGTTCCTCCTGAAATCTGGTCGCGGGTTGAGGTCCTTTACACAGACCGCGTCCTTCCACCGCCAAACCAGGTGCCAAACCTTCGCTGGGTCCAATTTCATTATGCTGGGATTGATTTTGCGATCAATTCTCCGCTGTTGCGTAAACCTGGATTAATTGCCACGAACCTGAGCGGCGCTAACGCGACTCAAACCGCCGAACATGTGTTGACCTTGATGTTTGCCCTGGCGCGCCGATTGCCCGAAATTTTTGCGCTCCAGCAAAGATCAGAATGGCTGCGTGATCGATGGGAACGCCTGATGCCGATTGAGATGCGTGATAGTACGGTGGCAATTATCGGTTATGGAAGTATTGGCAGAGAAATTGCGCGTCTGTTATATCCTTTTCATGCAACCATTCTAGGTGTTAAACGAAATGTGATGCAGCCGGTGGACCAGGATTACACCATACCAGGTCATGGCGACCCAGCCGGAGATTACTTTACACGCCTGTATCCGGTAGAAGCGCTCCATTCAGTGCTAAAAAATGCAGATTTTGTGTTGGTCGTTCTCCCTCTTACCCCACAAACCCGTAATTTGATCAGCGCTGCTGAATTCGCAGTGATGAAACCAGGCGCAATTTTGGTGGATGTTGGAAGGGGTGGAGTGGTGGACCATTCGGCGTTAATTCAAGCTCTCCAGGATAAAAAATTAGGCGGGGCGGGTTTGGATGTTTTTCCGGAGGAACCTTTGCCAACGACTAGCCCCTTGTGGAAGATGCAAAACGTGATAATTACTCCCCATATCGGTGGAATCAGCCGAAATTACAACCAGCGGGCGATAGACCTGTTTACCGCAAATCTTCAGCGTTACCTGGCTGGTGAGTCGTTATTGAATGTCTTCGATGTAGAACGAGGGTATTAGCCGGTCTTAATGGAAAGATATCCTGTTCCTGCCATCCGGATTGTTTTATTTGATCTGGGTAATACCCTGATTTATTTTGATGGCGACTGGAGACAGGTAATTCGCCGGTCAGCGGAATGGCTGGGTGAGGAATTATCCCGATGTTATGGTTGTTCTTTAAAGCCGGGTGAATTTGCAGATATTTATCTGGGTATCTTAAAATCAGAATACGACCGGCGTGAAGTCGACTTACAAGAAAGGACTTCTGCCTGGGTGATTGGAAAAGTGATTGAATATCTCGATCTTCCTCCCATCAACCTGGATGAAACCCGGCGATTGCTGGCAGGCTTTTATTCGATCCTTCAGGCACATTGGCGTACCGAGTCTGACACCCATTCTGTTTTGCAGACGCTTCGCCGTTTAGGGTATGGACTGGGTTTGGTATCAAATGCGGCGGATGATGCTGATGTGCAGGTGTTAATTGATCAGGCGGAAATTCGCCCTTATTTTGATGTGATTTTAACCTCTGCCAGGGCAGGGGTCAGAAAACCTCACCCACAGATTTTCCACGCAGCACTGGCTGACTGGAATGCAGATCCCTCAGAGGCAGTTATGGTGGGAGATTTGTTAGGGGCAGATATTCTTGGGGCAAGGAATCTGAACATGCGCAGTGTTTGGATCACACGCAGGGCAAATGTGCCGCATAACCAGCAATATGTAGGAATTGTTAAGCCGGATGTCCAGATAGATACCTTGTTGCCTTTACCCGACATCCTCAGCGAGTGGAATCAAAAAGCTAGCGCTTGCTCGCAAAACTCGATCAATCAAAAAATGGATTGATTTTGTAATATCCAGGGGAAATGTATGGACACATTTATTCATGGATTGGAATTAAGTGAAGCCTTTTATCGGGAAGCGGCTCGACCGATCATTGATCGTCTCTTCCCGGGTTTGCGCTATTCGGCGGCATTGATCGGACCTGGCTCAGAAGTTTTGGGTTTTGATACCCCGATTTCTTCTGATCATCATTGGGGTCCCCGCTTCTGGATGTTTTTACATGTGGATGACTATGCGGACATGAAGGAGAAAGTATCTCAGGCTTTTCGAGAAAACCTGCCATACACTTTTCGCGGTTATTCTGTCAATTTCGGTCCTCCAGACCAGGCGCACGTCCGATTAATGGAGTATAAGGAAACCGGACTGGTTGAGCATATGATTGAAATCGAAACAACGTCCTCTTTTTTAAGCTGGTATTTGGGATGGGATGGAAAAAGGGAATTAACCGTTGAAGATTGGCTCTTGTTCTCGGAACACCGTTTGTTAACTTTTTCTTCAGGTAAAGTGTTTTATGACGGGTTGCGGGAACTGGAACCGCTGCGGAAAACGCTGGGGTATTATCCAAGGGATGTCTGGCTTTATTTAATGGCAGTAGATTGGGAGAAAATAGGGCAGGAAGAACCATTCGTCGGGCGGACGGGTGATGTCGGCGATGATTTAGGATCGCGGGTAATTGCTGCCAGGTTAACCCAATATCTTATGCATTTGTGTTTTTTAATGGAAAGACGATATGCCCCTTATAGCAAATGGCTGGGGACGGCTTTTGCCAGGTTAGATTGCGCTCCATATATGCTGCCTCTTTTGAGAGGAATATTGACAGCAGATGGCTGGGAAGAACGGGAACAATACCTGGGAAGAGCGTGTGAAGTCGCAGTAGGAATTTTAAATGAATTGCATGTGATGCCTTCTCTACCAGCGCGAGTTTCCCCTTTTTATTCGCGTCCGTATAAAGTTATTCATTCTGATGAAATCAGCGCAGCCATTCGACGAGTAATACCCGATGAACGCCTACGGCATATGTATCCTCCGATTGGATCAGTCAATCAATTCATCGACTCGGTAAAAATCCTGACCACCCCCCCGCTCTGCCAGGGTTTAAAAGGGCTTTTTCAACTCGATCAGGATTAGTCTGTTTGGTTTACGCGCGAAGGAGCAGTCGTAGAAGGTGGGACAGGTTCGGCTGCAGCTCCTTCCAGGTGAGAACCATCTGCCCAGCGGAGCAGGCGACCGGTTAATGTGTCTTTCACCCAATTCAATTCCAATTCTGCAATGGAAGCATTACGGCTGCGTTTTTGACGCAGGAAGGATATGGAGATTCCGGGGCACAAGTTACTAACGGAAAAAGTAAAAAGGGTGATGTGACCGACAACCAAAATTGTCTTTCCATCACTGCCACGTAAAATATCCTCCAAACCGCGCCGCATACGGGTTTGCAATGTATGGAGATCCTCTCCGCCAGGAAATGAAATGTCTGGATTTCCATTTTCCCAGGCAGCCAGAATGGTGTCATGAAAGTCCCATATTTCAGCCGTCACTGGCTGCCCTTCCAGGTCTCCGACATTCAATTCACGAAAATTTTCCACAATATGAACCGGCAGGTGGTGAGGTGCGGCGATGATATTCGCGGTATCAACAGCCCGCCGGAGGGGAGAGGAATATATTTGATCTAGATGAATATGCTTAAAATATGCAGCAGTTTGTTCAGCCTGCAAAATTCCCTTCTCGTTTAAGGGAAAATCGACTTTTTTATATGAAAACATGCGCAAGATATTGGCGGGGTTTTCCCCATGCCGAACGAGAAATACGCGGTTAGCCATTGCGAGGGTTCAGGACTTCTTTTTGCGCGAAACGCGCGCGCGCAGTTTTTCAATTTGCCGCCGCGATTCAGCTCGCGCTTCAACAACCAGCTTAAAATCAGGATGTTTTCCACGTACCACATCTAACACGACTTGTTCAGCAGCAACAAATTCGTATCCTACCTCAACCACTTCCGTAACGATTTCAATGGGGATTGTGGTTACACCGTTACAGTCGCCATGCAGCAGATCGTTGGGGTAAATCATGATACCACCCACGTGAACTGGCACATGAATATTGGGGATATGAGGGTAGCCATGAGAGCAGATTGTGCCGCTGGTGAAAACCGGGTATCCTAGAGCCCGCACCTGGTCGAGATCCCTCCCGGCTCCGCTGGTGATTAAGCCGACCGAACCGAACGCCTGGTAACAAGAAGTCATCACTTCGCCAAACGTTGCCCCAACTGGAGGGTTATCCAGGTCTTGGAAGACAATCACTGCTGGACCAGAAAGCTCATCAAAGCGGGCAATCTGGGCAGTCAGGTCTGAATAGACATCGCCGGAACGGGGAGGGGCTGAGGAACGGAAGGTGGCAGTAGAAGCAAATCCGACCATTGGCGGCATTTCAGGAAAACAGCATTTGATGCGGTCATCCATAAAACCAGCGCTTTGCGGACGTATCTCAAACACCTCGATGATATTGCAAATCGTGGGTGTATCAAACTGGCGTAATTTCTCCAAGATGGAAGGGTTTAATATGCTCATTTTGTCTCCTTGCCTGGTTTTTTGGCGACGATAGAAAAGGTGAGGGGAATTTTTTTTCGTGTTTCAGGATTTAAATTAGGAAAACTGTCCCAATATGGGTCGGGATGTTCTCCAAGGTAAAGAATATCCAGACCAGCGTTGCGCAAGGACTGGAAAACCATCGATAATGTCCAAAGCCGTTCATGTTTGACGGCTTGTTGTTCTACCGGAATGCCCAGGTTGCCAATATAGTTCGATCCCCAGCCTCGACTGGCTTCAGCGTAGGAGAAATAATCGACTTCACTTGGGATAAGGGTTTTTGCAGAGGTATCAAATAACCAGGTAAAAGGGTGGTCGTCCAGAAGCGAAAACAAACCGCCTGGTCTTAATAAGCGGCATATCACCGCTGCCCAACCATCGAGATCGTGCAGCCAGCATAAAGCGCCCCTTCCAGTGTACACCAGGTCCGCTTTGCCATCCAGTTCGTGGGGGGGATCCAGCACGTCGCAGCGGTGCCATTCAGCCGGAGCTTTGAGCGCAGAGGAGATAGCGATGGCATTCGTGATATGGGCGTCAGAAATATCAATGCCGACCACCCGTTTAGCACCTTCATTCCACAGGCTCAAGGTGTCGCGCCCAGAAGCGCATTGGAGATGTATGGCGCAGGAACACCAGTCCAACAGCCTTCCAGGTTTGCCTTGGGCAGGAGAAAAGCGTGCCAGGTTTTTTCGCTCGATGGGGTGGATGCTGCTTTGCCCGGTGCGCAAAAATGCGATGGTCTGATCGACTTGTTCTGTGTAACGCGCCGCAGCTTCATTCCAGGCAGCGCGGTTCGATTCATGGCGATGGCGGATTTCCTGGTTGGTTCGGGCGGGCTGCTCATCCCGGTAGGGCAGCCCCATCCAGGTTTTGTCCATGTCGTTTTCGGAGTTCATTTTACCTCTTCCAAATTCATACCATGGAGGCGGAATTGTTTTAAGGCAGGCTGGCTGGGGCAGCACAGCGGATCGTTCGGTCCATGTATCGTCATTTCCAGGCGGATCAGACCCCCAGAGATGGCAATCGATTTGATCACAACCCGATCGCCCAGGCTGGCAGAAGCGACATGCCGTGCGCCATTCGATTCACTCAACACGGCAGCCAGGGTATAAAACGAGCCGCTCCCGCCCATATTAAGCACCAGGATTGCGGCGGCGTCCTCTTTTCCGTCTTTGTTCAGATCTCCAGATGCGCTGTTAGCCAACTTCAGGTTGGTATCACCGGTAGAGCCGGAAGGCGCTTTGGCGGAAAACATTCCATTTTGCAACCTGGCTTTGCCGCCTGGCAAATCGGGCAGGTTGTACTCCAGGTTTTTTAAGATTTCCAGATTAAAACTTACGGCAGCAGCCTGTGTTCCACCTGCGGTTGCTTTTCCAGCAGGCACGGCAGGATAAACGGTTGGCGCAGGGACGGTTGCACCGGACTGCCCGATGTATGGAATGTGGACCGGGTAAGCAGATTTAGTGTCCACTGCGGGTTTGGGAAGCGGAGTCGGAGACGGCAAAGGGGAGGGTGTCGGCGTGCATGCTCCTAACAAGGTAAGCAAAATAAAAAGGCAGCACAATTTTTGAACCGGTACATTGAATGAAATGATATTTCGAGGTCTCATATCTTTTGGGGTTGGATCATTCGTAATTTTAATTTGTCATTGGCACTACAGTCAGTGTGATCTTCCCAGCCTTATCTCCAGGAGTAAATTTGACTGATTTATTGTAATCCGCAATCCTGCGCCAAGTTTGATATTCCTAATTGTAATTCATTTAGACCTGATTCATCTGCCTGATTTACTTCAGTTCCGCGTATTTTAAGTCGCCATTGGTCAAATCGCTGTAAGCGATAACGATTTTGCCGTTGATCACACCAATAGCTGAACCGCTGCCGACATCACCGGGAGCGTCTACGGTGAAGAGTTGCCAGCCGCCTCCCAGGTTGACCGCAAGTTGGAGATCGGAAGAGGTGCTATTGGAATAGCTTACATATAAGTTATCACGCATCGTTGCAAGGGAGATCGACCCTCCGGCTTTTCCGCTGTCGTCAATCACTTCGATCTGCCAGGATGATCCGTTCCACCAGCCATGTTTCAAAACCTGGGAGCCGACGCCGCTCAAATAGATGATATGAGGACGCCTGGCAGAATCAAGACCAATTGCTGTGAAAGCTCCAGAGCCAGAGCTGCTATCGACTGTGGTTACACTCCAGTTACCAATCTGTCCTTGGGCGATTTTCAAACGTTTGTTTGTTATATCATAATAGGCAATCCAATAGTTCCCCTCGCCATCGGTAACCATCGAGGGATAATCGCCTACATTGCCGGATTGATCGATGGTTGTAATTTGAAAACTGGATCCCTGCCAGTATGCAAAACGCAATGATTGAGCTACGGGATGATAATAGGCTATGCGGGGAAAACCATTCGAATCGAGAGTCAATGCGGAGCGCATGGCGTCTTTACCGATACCGGGGCTGTTATCAACAACCAATATTTCCCAGGAATTTCCATCTTTGTAGGCATATTCGAGCTGGTTATCATATTGCCAGTAGGAGATCGAAGGCGCGCCCCAGGCTGAAACGGCAATCGAGGGGAAGACACCTGCGTCGCGATTGGGGAACCCATCCACGATCTGCATATTCCATGAAGAACCGTTCCAATACAGGTAACGAAGTTCATCCTGGGAATCGTTGTTATAGGCGATGTGGATTATCCCTGATGAGTCAACTTTTAACGATGGATAGATTCCTGTCAGCGTTGAACGATCAAGAACATCGATCGATTCGGTTGGCTCGCCCGCATAACGCAGTTCATTGTTGGAGGAGTGGTAATAGGATATATGGTAGCGGTTATTATGATCGATGGCTAAAGAAAGGTTGCGTCCAACGTAATCTTTCTCGTCGATGATATAACTGCGATCCCATTGACTGCCGTCAATTTTACCTTCCCGGTAAAGCAGGTCGCCATTCTCAGCATCGAAATAGGCAATCACCACCCGGTCAGTGCCTTTCCGCGCCAATGATGAATAAGCGCCAACATTACCGTCTGCATCTGGGGTAAATATTTGAAAAGCAGATCCGTTCCAAAAGGCGTATTTTAAATCACCAATATCTTCCCGGTAATAAGATATGCAGGGCTGATTCGTCGAGCTTAGGATAAGAGAGGTGTATTTGCCCACCTTGCCACTCGAGTCAACCGTACTGATCTGCCATGTTGCGCTATTCCATTGAGCAAATTTGAGATCTTCATTCGTTGAATCATAATAAGATATGCGCGGTTTACCGGCTGAATCAAGAGCGATAGAACTATATTGACCAACATCACCGGTCTGGTCAACGGTCATGCGCGACCAGCTGCTGCCATCCCAAACCGCGTAGCGCAGGGCTTTCAGATTGTAATCATAATAGCTGATATGAGGTATACCACCAGGACTCACTGCGATGGATGGATCACCGCCGGTGCCCGTTTTTGCAGTCGTGATACCAAGACGGATCATGCCGTTTCTAAGCCAATCCAGCCTGCCAGGATTTTGAGGGGCAAGGGCTTTGCCCCCTTCTACCGGGTAGGAATCGACAGTCTGGATTACCCAATTGCCAGCTACCTGATGGGCGTACTTTAATGCGCCATTCAATTCATCATAATAAGCAACATGAGCAGAATTGGTCGCGTCAAAAGCCAGCGTTGCAAACCGTCCAACGCCATAGGCGGAATCGACAGTTGATGTGATCCAGCGTTCATTTATCAGACAGGTAAAATAGAGATGATCATTGCCATAGACGATACAGGGCGTGTTGTTGCTGGTTACGGCAATGCTGCGAGAACTCATGTCCCCCAAAAAGCGTGGCGCGTCCAAAAAAGAAAAATTCCAGGAAGGGATGAAATAATCGCGAAAGATTGCCGGAAGATACATCCAATAGGTGGGGGAAGCAGTTGGGGTGGGTATATCTGCTTTAACCCGCAGGCTTAAGGAGGACACCAGTGATAATATGACGAGAATAGGGCACACTAAAACAAACAGGAAGATGCGGCGAGGTAATTTTGAAGTCATATATTTCTCTGCTAACCAGAAATGGGAATTTTTATAGTTATACTATACATTCAGCAAGTTGCTACCGGGATTTTTATCCCTGAATCCTTGACAAAATGGCATGTGATATAATTTCCCCTCGTTGGATAAAAAATCAAAACTTCCCTGGGGAGCACTTACCAATTGAATGATCTTGCCTTACAAAAACAGATAGCCATGATGAAGAGTTTTTTTTTGGCAGTCCTCTTTGCCTGGATCATTCTGGCAGCAGGTTGTGCCGAATCACCCCCGACACTGCCGCCGGTTGCGCCAACTTCGACTATTACGCCTCCTTCGACTTCAACACCGGTACCCTCGCCGATCGTTCTACCCAGCCCAACCGCCACGCTTATTCCTCCCACAGCGACCAGCGTTCCGAGTGCTACACCGCTGCCAACTATTGCACCAACGTTCACTGCTACGGCTCAGCCTGAATCGCTGAGTGCATGGTGTATGCCAGCGGGTATGCTGGTTAATGTGGCGAATACTTCCGGCACCCCGCCCAAAGAAGCCAAATTAGGGGTGGTTAGCGGAAAAAATACACTTCGGATTCCTGCTCCAGCGTCATCCTGCACATTTGTTTATCGTTTTAGCCAGCCCCTGCCTGCCGGGTCAGAACTGCAAGTGTTTGATTTATCATCCAGTCCCTGGATGAAAGTCAAGCTGCAACCTCTATCGGGTAACCCTGCGGTTGTGGTGGTGGTGATGACTCATGAGTACATTATCAATCCGCCCTTTTGGTCAATCAGCTATCGATTTGTCGTACGCGATGGAAGCGGTGTTGAAAAACGATCTGACACTATTGAGATCGTAAAACCCCTGCCAGCGAAATGCCCGCTGGGTGGATATCCCCACCCAGTTACCTTGCAATGTCCCCGATCTGACCCGAAGGAACCAGAACCTCACCCGGATTTCCTGGAATACTTTGATTTTTGGAAGTAGGTTATGATCCATACCCGTTTTTTATACCGATCCATTAGTATTCTATTGATTGTGCTTTACTTTGCAGTGTGTTTTAGTGGTTGCAGTGGAACGCCAACACCGTTTCCATCTCCAACCCCTTTGCCTTCAACTCCTACTGTTTTACCGCAGCCGTCGGCTGCCCCAACTTCTTCTCCAACACCTTTGCCAACTGCAGTTCCGACCGCTACTGCAACTCGGGCGCCAACGGCTACTCTTGTTCCGACCCAAACTCCAACGCCAATTCCCGAATCAGTGTCTGCCTGGTGTATGCCAGCCGGGTTCGCTGCGCCGGTCGCTGCTTCCGCGGTTATGCCACCTCAGGCGACAGCCGTTCAGGTCGATCCTAAAGGAACACTTCGTCTAAAAGCGCCGGTTTCGTCTTGCACATTCGTTTACACTTTCAGTCAACCGGTATCAAATGATCTGGATTTGCATGTTTATGACCGCGCCAGTCAGCCATTCTTAAAGGTAAAATTAGTCCCGGTTACTGGCAGCCCCAATAAGGCAGCCGTGACCCTGACCCATTCTTATATTATTGATCCTCCATTTTGGGAGATCAGTTATCGGTTCTTAGTAATGCAGCTAAATAATACAAAGCGCCGTGAAGACCAAGTGGTGGTTTATAAAGCTACTCCGCCGTTGTGCTGGAATGAAAGATTACCAGATCCGGTGACCTTACAATGCCCGAATCTGGATGGTGACTGGAATGTTGACAGACCTGAAACATGGAAAGGACGGGACTGGTGAGCGATATCTTTGAAAAATTCAGCCTGAAGGGACGAACTGCGATCGTAACAGGCGCTGCGGGATTATTGGGGAAAGAGTTTTGCCGTACTCTTGCCCAGGCAGGAGCGATGGTCGTTGCAGCAGATATTAATCTACCGGCTGCTGAAATCGTGGAACAGAATTTGATTTCCAACGGCTATCGTGTAAAAGCGGTACAAGTCGATGTGACCCTGCCCGAATCAGTAAGCGAGATGGTCAATGTGGCGTTGAGATTAACTGGTAAGCTGGATGTGTTGGTAAACAGTGCCGCGATGGATCCGAAATTCGATCCTCAAAATACAGGCAGGCACGCCAATACATTTGAGGATTATCCTGTAGAATCCTGGCGCCAGGCGCTGGATGTGAATTTAACCGGCATGTTCTTAAGCTGCCAGGCGGCAGCGCGGATCATGTTGGCGCAAAATAGCGGATCGATCATCAATATCTGTTCGACTTATGGGCTGGTTGGACCGGATCAGCGGATATACTTGCGCCCAAACCAACCGCCACAATATAAGCCGGTATATTACTCCGTAACCAAAGCGGGAGTCTTAGGATTGACGCGCTACCTGGCAACGTATTTTTATGGAAAGAACATCCGTGCTAATTCGATCACGCCGGGGGGGATTTACAATCAACATGATGAGGTTTTTACTGCCAATTACTCTGCGCGAACTGTTTTGGGAAGAATGGCAAATCGGGATGAAATGAACGGCGCTTTGCTTTTCCTGGCATCTGATGCATCCAGCTATATGACAGGATCGAATGTGGTTGTGGATGGTGGGTGGACTGCATGGTAGGGCGCCCTGAAGTTCTGGCAGTTGTTCAGGCGCGGGGGGGATCGAAGGGGATTCCACGCAAAAACATCCGAAATTTTGCCGGGTTTCCGTTGGTGGCATACAGTATTGCCGCTGGATTGCAAGCGAATATGGTAACCCGCACTATCGTCTCCACTGATGATGAAGAAATTGCTGAGGTTTCCCGACAGTATGGCGCGGAAGTGCCATTTTTGCGACCACCTGAATATGCTCAAGATCAATCCCTGGATCTGCCATTGTTCGTCCATGCCCTGACCTGGCTTGATGAGCACGAAGGCTATCGCCCGGATGTGGTTGTCCAACTTCGACCAACTTCTCCATTGCGACCGCGTGGGTTGATCGATGAAGCGGTTAACCTTCTTTTATCTCACCCAGAAGCGGACTCAGTAAGAGGAGTAGTGCCTGCCGGGCAAAATCCCTATAAAATGTGGAAGATCGACCCTGATACGAACCAAATGAAGCCATTGCTTGGTGTGGATGGGATTAAAGAGCCCTATAATGCGCCACGCCAGATCCTGCCGCCGGTTTACTGGCAAACCGGGCATGTGGATGCATTGCGCCCGTATGTGTTCCTGGAAAAAAACTCGATGAGCGGAGATGTCATCTTGCCGGTGTTGATTGATCCGGCGTATACGGTTGATATCGATAATTTGCGAGATTGGCAGCGCTATGAATGGATGGTCTGGCACGCTGGTTTAGACCTGGTGGTGCCGGGCAACCGCCGCCGCTCCCTGCCGGATGATATCGATCTGATTGTGTTCGATTTTGATGGCGTAATGACGGATAATCGAGTGTGGGTCGATGAATCCGGTCATGAGATGATCGCCGCTTACCGCAGCGATAGTACAGGTCTCAGCCTCCTAAAAGAAACCGGTATCCAGGTGATGGTCATCTCCACCGAGACCAATCCCGTCGTATCGGCGCGCTGCCGCAAGCTGAATGTGCCAGTATTACAGGGAATCGAAGACAAAGCCAGCGCCTTGCGGGCTGTCCTTGCAGAACGTCAGATCGACCCAGCCAAAGTGGTTTTTTTGGGGAACGATATTAACGATGTCCCTTGCTTTCCACTGGTGGGGTGCGCCGTGGTGGTTGCTGATGCGCAGCCTTCTGCCCGGCAGGTAGCGGATGTGGTACTTACCCGCAATGGCGGTTATGGCGCTGTTAGAGAATTGTGCGACCTGATTCTACAAAAAATAGAGTTAAGGAAACAATATGGAACGAAAAATTAAACTAGGCAGCCGTTGGGTTGGAGATGGTTATCCTGCCTATCTGGTTGGTGAAATTGGAATCAACCACAACGGAGATATTAATATTGCCAGGCGTTTGATAGATATTGCCAAACATAATGGATTAGACGCAGTTAAATTCCAAAAAAGAACTCCTGAGGTATGTGTCCCTCCGGAGCAGCGATCGATCATGCGGGAGACCCCCTGGGGATATATCAGTTACCTGGAATATCGCAAAAAGATCGAATTTGGGCGCGAAGAATACCAGGAGATCGATCGTTATTGTAAACAAGTTGGCATTGATTGGTTCGCATCTGTTTGGGATCAGCAATCGGTTGATTTTCTGGAAGAATTTCACCCAATTTGCTACAAAATTCCTTCTGCCTCGTTGACCGATCATGACCTGTTACGGTATTTGCATTCAACAGGTAAACCCCTTATTCTTTCAACCGGTATGTCAACGATCGACCAAATTCATGCTGCAGTCGATGTCCTGGGTCTCGAAAATCTACTCATTACCCACACGACCAGTACCTATCCTTGTGAACCGGAGGAATTAAATCTGCGCATGATTGAGACCCTGCGCAAAGAGTTTCCAGTGCCAATTGGATATTCGGGACACGAGGTAGGATTGATCCCTTCTGTGGTGGCGGTCACGCTGGGCGCATGCCTGGTTGAGCGGCATATTACCCTGGATCGCGCGATGTGGGGCGGCGATCAGGCGGCTTCGGTGGAACCACAAGGGGTTGAGCGGTTGGTAAAATATATCCGCGTCTCAGAACAGGCACTGGGTGATGGGGTGAAGCGCGTGTATCCCAGCGAGTTATCATCCTTGAAAAAATTGCGCCGGGTTCAATAAAACGCTATGGGGATGATCTACCCCCGCATTTTTCGTGGGTTGCACCGGCGGTGGGCGCATTGGCAAAATAACCGCCATATCAGGAAACTGGCAGCGCAGGTGGTTTCTCAATCTCCACAACCACTTCCTGGAACTAAGCCTGTACTATTTTTTAATGCTTCGACCCGATTAGGTGGCTTAAGCCTAAATGCTGCCTATGCCCTGATTGCTGGGTGGGGATTACGACTGGCAGGGGTGCCAGTGGTGAATTTTGCATGTCATTCCGGTATGTCTCGCTGCATCTTAGGGACAAACCGGTTGCAGCCGCAAGTTTCTCCTCCCTGCGCATCCTGTATTGGACAATCTCGGGTTCTTTTTCATCAGCAAGAGACGAAGTGGTTTACATTTCAAGCAGATCCAAAGATGGAAACACACCTCCAATCAATGACCCTGGCGGAAATGACCAGGTTCGAGTACCAGGGGGTTCCTTTGGGTGAATTGGTATTGCCTGGCGCACGATGGGTTTTACGGCGCCATCATCTGGTGGATAATGAATCCACCAGATTTCTTTTTCGCCAGTTCCTGCTTTCAGCCTGGAATGTCGCTCAGTCCTTTCGTGAGTTTCTTCTACAGGTCAATCCGCAGGCTGTTGTAGTTTTTAACGGGATTGCCTTTCCCGAGGCAACCGTTCGTTGGGTTGCACGCCAGAAAGGTATTCGGGTAATTACCCATGAAGTGTGCCACCAGCCTTTTACCGCCTTTTTTCATCCGGGCGATGCCACAGCATATCCAATCTCAGTTCCAGAGGATTTTGAGCTAGATGAAAAAATGAATGAACGCCTGGATCGTTATCTGGAGCAGCGGTTTAAGGGCAACTTCAGTATGGCGGGTATTCGGTTTTGGCGTGAAATCAGGCATTTAGATCAGGCTTTTATCAATAAGCTGTCTGGTTTTAAGCAGGTAGTGCCAGTATTCACAAATGTAATATTTGATACCAGCCAGGGTCATGCGAATGTGGTGTTCGCGCACATGTTTGAATGGTTGGATTTAATTTTGAGTGTGATCCGCAATCACCCGGAGACGTTATTTGTCATCCGCGCGCACCCGGACGAAGCACGTCCGGGAAAGGAAAGCCAGGAAAGTGTCGAGGAATGGGTAAGGACGAGGCAGGTTGATCGTCTTCCAAATGTGGTGTTTGTCAGTCCGGGTGAATATTTCAGCTCCTATGAACTAATCCAACGTTCGAAATTTGTCATGGTATATAATTCCACCATCGGAATTGAGGCTGCTTTAATGGGCGCTGCTGTTTTGTGTGGCGGACGGTCGCGCTACACCCAATTACCGATGGTTTATTTCCCGTCGTCGCCGCAAGAGTACCATAGAATGGCAGAAGATTTTTTAAGTGCGGATAAAGTAGAAGTGCCCGCTGAATTTGTTCGCAATGCGCGTCGGTTTATGTATATCAACCTGTATCGCGCGTGTTTACCGTTTGCCTCATTTATCGAGGAAGATGGTAGTTGGGCGGGTTATGTTAAGCTAAAACCATTTTCACCGGCAGATCTCTTGCAATCTCCAACAATCCAGGCGATTGTGCGGGGGATACTGGATGACAAACCGTTTCTCATAGAAGGCTAAATCCTGAACAAGGTGGATCGGAGGATAAAAAACACATGCCAAATCAAATGACCTGTGCTGCTTTGGTGCCCATGCGCCATCAATCTGAACGAGTGCCTGGTAAAAATTACCGGATATTGGCGGGGAAGCCTTTGTATTATCACATCATTGAAGCATTGCAAGCCTGCCCGGAGATCAACCAGGTTGCGGTGGATACCGACAGCCCGGTTATCATCGAAGGATTAAAAAAGGATTTCCCGCAGGTTACGATCATTGAACGCCCGGAACACCTAAGGGATGGTGGAATCGCTATGAACGAGATTTTGCTGCATGATACCTCCCTGGTTAAGGCGGATTTATATCTGCAAACGCACAGCACCAATCCATTATTAAGGTCTGCAACCATTTCCAAAGCAGTGCGCACCTTGTTAGATAATTACCCGGCGTATGACTCATTATTTTCGGTCACCCGCTGGCAAAAACGACTGTGGGATGGGTTAGCCCGACCGGTCAATCACAACCCCAATATCTTGTTGCGCACCCAAGACCTGCCACCGATCTATGAAGAAAACTCCTGTATGTATATCTTTACCCGCTCAAGGCTCGAAGCGCGCCGCAACCGTTTGGGGGAACGTCCATACATGTTTATTATGGAGCCATCAGAATCGTGGGATATCGATGAGGAAGTCGATTTTCAGGTGGCAGACCTGCTGCTCAGTTTGCGCATGCAGGGTTTACAGATTTAATGGGAGAGAAAAGTATGCCAACGGTTCTTGTCTCCGCTCCCTATATCTTACCAGTGCTGGAACGATTTCGTCCTATTTTTGATCACTACCAGGTTGAGTTGCTGCCGGTTGATGTGAACGAGCGCTTGAGTGAGGAAGAGATTCTACAATACGCCGGTCAATTTGATGGGGTGATTGCGGGGGATGATCGTTTTAGTGAGCGTGTGATAACAGCCTGTTTACCGCGTCTGAAGGTATTATCGAAGTGGGGCACCGGTATCGACTCCTTTGACCGTCAGGCAGCGGCGCGGCTGGGCGTTCAAATTCGAAATACGCCGAACGCTTTTACCCTGCCGGTGGCTGATAGTGTCATGGGATATATCCTGGCATTTGCACGGCGGCTGCATTGGATGGATGATGCAATGAAAGCTGGCAGGTGGCAGAAAATACCGGGTCGATCCTTAAGCGAATGTACTTTGGGGGTCGTGGGGGTTGGTAACGTGGGCAAAGCCGTTATACGCCGCGCGCGGGCTTTTGGAATGCGCCTGCTTGGCAACGATATAATCCCAATTGCTCCTGATTTTATCCTGGAGAATGGGGTCGAAATGACTACATTAGAGGACCTGTTGGCACGCGCAGATTTTATCAGCCTGAATTGTGATCTCAATCCCACCAGTTTTCACATCTTAAACCATGATTCGTTGAAATGGGTCAAACCCGGCGCAGTGGTCATCAATACCGCCCGAGGTCCATTGATTGAGGAACCTGCTCTCATCCAGGCACTCCAGGAAGATCGCCTGTCAGGAGCAGCCTTAGATGTGTTTGAAAAGGAACCTCTGCCGCTCGATTCGCCATTATTAAAGATGGAGCAGGTTATGCTGGCGCCGCATAATTCCAATTCCAGTCCCTCTGCCTGGGAACGAGTCCATTGGAGCACGATCCGCAATGTTTTGGATGGATTGGGGATAGACCTGAGCGACTGGTCGAAAATTATTGCGCCAGCCAAGCCATGAAGACAAAGCCTGGTGATCTTCATATTATCTTGATTGCCATAGGGATTGGGCTCCTGATTGGGGCGATTTTACCTGCTTTATATCAAGAGGCTGATCTTTTCAGAGGCTGGATTATCACCAGCGGAATCTTGGTTCTGGTTATTTATTGCCTGGTGAAAGCCTGGCTCTGGTCAAATCGCGACCGGGTCATTGCCTGGATGATGATTATCACTTTTGTCTTGCGGCTTGGCTTGGGGGTTTTTTTAAGTTTTGCTTTTCCTGCCTGGGGGTATGATTCGCCCTCTCAACGGGCTGGATATGTTACCCGCGATGCTTACCAACGCGATATAGAAGCGGTTAACCTGGCGCAATCTGAAAAATCGCTGCTATCCGCTTTTCAACAGGGGTTTAATACAGATCAGTACGGCGGTATGGTGCTGATCAGCGCCTGGATATACCGATATCTCAGTCCAGATGCACATCGTTCTTACTTGATCTTAATTCTGGCAGCGTTTATAGTGTCGTTAGGAGTGCCATTTCTGATAGATGCGGTTCAGAAAACATGGTCGCGGCGAATTGCTCTCCTGGCGGGCTGGATTTACGTTTTTTATCCCGATGGAGTGTTTTTCAGCAGCGCTCAAATGCGCGAACCATTCCTGATAGGACTATCCGCCATTGCGTTTTGGGGTGTGATTCACCTGGCGCGCAACAGGCGTTCTGCCTGGTTTGCGCTAGGGCTCAGTCTTATTGGATTATTCCTTTTCTCTTCAATGGCGGGTCTGGCGGTGTGCAGCTTCCTGGGGATTTGGTTTTGGCTCATATGGTTGAATCAGCGGATTCCACCGAGGGTTTTAGGGGTTTCCCGTTCGATCCTGACCTGGGGTGTGGTGGTTCTGCTGGGAATTATGCTGGTATTAATTACCGGAAGCTGGTTACAATCCTCTATTCAATGGGACAGCCTGGTTACCCAACAAGAATCAGGTTGGGTCGCCCGCCTGATTGAAGGGAGACCCGGATGGTTCAAAGCGGCTTTTATTACCGGATATGGATTGACACAGCCAGTTTTGCCAGGGGTTATGGTTGAACCGACCATACCTCTTTTTCGAGGTATCATGATATTCCGCTCGGCAGGATGGTATTTGATTGCCCCGCTGTTGAGCTATGGAATGATTGCATCCATTCGATTACCTGCTTTTCCAGATCGAAAAGCCATGATGATTATATCGGTGTCGGTTTTCATCTGGCTCATCATTTCATCGATCCGCGCTGGCGGCGATCAGTGGGACAATCCCCGTTATCGCACGATATTTCTGGTTTGGATTGCAATCCTGGCTGGCTGGGTTATTGATCGGCTGGTTCGCGTGCGCGATCCCTGGTTTTGGCGAGTTGTATTAATCGAAGTTGTGTTTGTTGGTTTTTTCACCAACTGGTACGTCAGTCGATACACTCGCATCTGGCTTCGCTTACCATTTTGGGATATGGTATTCTGGATCATTGGCTTAAGTGTTTTGATCCTGGCAGGCGGTTGGTTATGGGATAAAATCAGGCAAAAGCGTCATATCAAGAGGAGGTTCGATGATCCCTCGTAATCAGAAAACGGTGTTAATTACCGGCGCGGCAGGGGGGATTGGGCGAGCGACGGTAAAGGTATTTGCAGGAGAAGGCTGGAACGTGATCGGGGTGGATCGGCGCGATTTCGGTGAATCATTTCCTGTATCAGGTGAATTCATCCGCGCTGATATTGCCAACCCAGAGGATATTCGTCAGATATTCGAAAAGGCACAAGCCTTCACTTCCACCCTGGATGCGCTGGTGAACAATGCGGCAGTGCAAGTGGCTAAACCATTCATTGAGACAACAGTGGAAGAATGGGACATGGTGATGGCGTCCAATTTGCGTTCGGTCTTTTTGGCTTGCAAGTTGGCGTATCCATTACTGCAATCGGGAGGCGGAGGCGCAATAGTTAATGTATCTTCCGTTCATGCCGTGCAAACATCCGCGAATATTGCTGCATATGCAGCCAGTAAAGGTGGTCTGTTGGCGTTGACTCGCGCTATGGCGATTGAATTTGCCAAAGATAATATTCGCGTCAATGCAATCTTACCTGGGGCAATCGATACGCCGATGTTGCGGGCTGGGTTGCAAAGAGGACATGTATCGGGGGCGGATGTAGTTGACCGGCTGGAAAACCTGGCGCGCAAGACGGTTAACGGAAGGGTTGGACAGCCTGAAGAAATCGCGCGGGCGATTTATTTCCTGGCAGATCATCATCAATCCTCATTTATGACCGGTCAGGCATTGATTGTTGATGGCGGCGCAACGGCGAGGTTAAGCACGGAATGAACGAAAAACGAGAACTCGTTAAATCGGTTATCCCTGAACCTTTATTAATTGCGTATCGAGAAACCAAACATGCCTTTGACCGGGCAAAACAGTGGCCTTCAGCGACCTTTCATCCCTGGCGTCGTGAGTCGATTCGCAAATTGGGCGAAATGCGTGGAAGGCACAAGGGCGAAAGATGTTTCATCATTGGAAATGGTCCGAGCCTTAAACAAACCGATCTGCAAAAATTGCGCAATGAATACACCATTGGGATGAACCGAATTTACATGTTGTTCCCCGAATTGGGATTTCAAACGACCTATTTCTGTTCGGTCAACGACCTTGTGATTGAACAATGTGCGGCAGATATTCAGGCGCTGGACATGCCGCGCTTTATTTCCTGGCGGGCGCGCAAATGGTTATCACCCCAGGAAAACCTTTACTATCTCCACACCACTTACACCGGTCCAAAGTTTTGCGAAGATGTGCGTGGACGATTGTGGGAAGGCGGAACGGTCACCTGCGTGGCGTTGCAGGTGGCTTTCCACCTTGGCTTTGAAAAAGTCATCTTGATTGGAGTCGATCACAATTTCGCCACAAAGGGGAAACCCAATACGACGGTTATATCTCAAGGCGACGATCCGAACCATTTTCACCCCGCTTATTTCGGCAAAGGGTTTCGCTGGCAACTTCCAGACCTGGATAGTTCAGAACATGGCTATCGATTGGCGCGTGAAGCGTATGAGCGCGCCAACCGCGAGGTTGTTGATGCGACGATTGGCGGGAAATTACAAATATTTCCCAAGGTGGATTACAACAGTCTGTTTGCTTGAGTATGATCGTCCGAAATCGAATATCAATTATTACGCCTTCATATAATCAGGCAGCATACCTGGAACAGACAATTCAATCTGTCTTATCCCAGTCTTACCCGGAGATTGAATATATCCTCGTCGATGGTGGATCCAACGATGGCAGCCTGGACATAATCCAACGGTATATGGGTCGACTCGCGTGGTGGGTTTCAGAACCAGACGAGGGGCAGGCTGGCGCGATCAATAAAGGGTTTAAGCGGGCAACGGGTGAATTTGTTGCCTGGATCAATTCGGATGATACCTACTTGCCGGGCGCAATAGAAGCGGCAGTCAAGGCGCTCCAGAAAAATCCACAAGCGGGCATGGTTTACGGCAACATGTTGGCAGTAAATGGACAGGGAGAAATTATCAACTTGTTGCGGTATCGGCAATGTAAATTGGAAGATTTGTTGCAGTTTTATATCCTGGGACAGCCAGCGGTATTTTTTAGAAAGACTGTCCTGGAACAGGCTGGTTACCTGGATGAACGGTATCATTACATGCTCGACCATCATTTGTGGATTCGAATGGCTGCGCTGGCTCCTATGGTTTACGTGGACGAGTTCTGGGCATCCGCGCGCTATCACAGCGGGGCAAAAAATATCGCTCAGCCTGAGGGCTTTACTCGTGAGGCGTATCACCTGGCGGAGAGATTGTTGATCGATCCCCAACTCTGCGACCGCGCACGACCAATTTCGCGAAAAATCTGGGCGGGAGCACATCGAACCGGTGCGTTTTATTTGCTGGATGCTGAAAAACCCAGGCAGGCTTTGGCAGCATACGCGCGATGTTTTTGGGCTTATCCCTCCACTGTGCTGCAAGATTGGCGAAGGGTTTTATATGCCGCTGCGAGCCTGGTATTAAACGGCGAGAAATATCGCCAGCGATATCTCCAGCGTCGCTATCAACTGGTACGCAAGGAATATCAACAACTCATTTCAACAAAAAAAGCGCCTTATCCAAAACTCAGGTTTAAAGAATAAAAGTTGAAAAGAGTCTCAACCTGTTCATGCGGGCTGGCTGGATGGAGGCTTAAGGAACGACCTTCCTATTTTTCAGCCACAATCACCCGGTCTCTGCCGCCGCGTTTGGCGCGGTAAAGGGCCGCATCGACAGCCCGCAGAATTTGTCCAGCGCTTGCGCCATGATCTGGAAAACTGGCGACACCTTGCGATACGGTAATCGGTCCGATTTGCTGCCCCATGTGCATGACCTTCAGGGCATTGATGCCTTCTCTTAGTTTTAAGGTGCGGCGCACGGTATCTTCCAGGGTGGCTTCGGGCAGGATCAAGATGAATTCTTCCCCACCGTACCGAGCCGCTACATCCTCACTGCGCACGTTGGCTTGCAAATATTGTCCCAACTCGCGCAGCAAGGCATCTCCTGCTTCGTGTCCGTATTCATCGTTAAACTTCTTGAAGTAATCGATATCCAGCATCACAACGCCAAGAGGATGTTGGTGCCGGGCAGCCCGATGAAGTTCGCGCTCAAGAGTCTCTTCCATGTAACGCCGATTAAATAAGCCAGTCAATGGATCGCGGATCGATTGCAGGCGCAGGGTTTCGCGCAAGCGCAAATTTACCAGGGTCAGCGCCAGGCGCACTCCAACCGTGGTAGCCAGTTTTTCGGTTGGTTCAACCAGCGTATGCGGAGCGGTTTGCAGATGAAGCACGCCCAGTGTCTCACCTTGCGCAGTCATTGGCACGCACAGGTAAGGCACCAGGCGTTGGGTATCGGGATGAGGTCCCAGGTGTTGGCAGAATAGACGGTTATTGGGATCGGTCACCACATGCACCCGCCCGCGGCGTAAAGACCAACAGGCATCGGGTTCGAATTCTGATTCACCTGGTACAGGATTACCCCAATCAACGACAGACTCGTACATGTTTTTGATATTGTTCAAGACATACAACGTGCCTGCCTGCGAAGGGAAAATCTTTTCGGCAAATTGTTTTAAGACAGCGTATGCATCTTCTACGTTCAAGCAGCTTTGCAGCAGGTCGCCCATTTCGTTTAGCAGGCTTGCTTCGCGGTTAAGCTCTTCAAGGTGGTGAATGCGTTCCAAAAGCTCGCTATTAATTTGCCGCAAGGTGCGTTCTTCCGAATGACGATTGGTGACATCGCGGATGATGATACCAAGGCGGTGTCCCAGGTGGTTGCGCATCGTGAAAGGAAGTTCCTGAACATACCGTTTTCCCCCATCAGGTCGCTGCAGGGTTTGCTCCTCTGGGTGCTCAGCGGCGGTGATCTGCCCGGTTTTCATGATTGCTTGAAAATTAGAGCGAATTCGTTCATATTCGGCGCGGGATTTGTGATCGTCGGGGGCTAATCGGAAAAAAATATCCCAGGCAGGTTTCCCAACCACATCACTACGTTTTAACCCACTGAGATGTTCCATCGCCGGATTCCAATCGATCACAGTTCCGTCCTCGTTGATCATAATAATGCCATCTTGTGAATGTTCAACAAATTGTTCGAGCCGGTTCTCATTCTCGATCAGTTTTTCTTCCTGGCGCATTCTTTTTCGGTTGGCGAAAAGGATGATTTCAGATAAGATCACCACACACAATGCGGTTAAACCTGGCAAACCGACAAATATTTCAATGGGTGCTTGCTGCCAGTAAAGCACTCCCGCTGCAGCCAGGGTGGTGAAGGAGAGAAGAAAAAGGTACATCCACCGAGGATAAAACAAAGCCGCCAGGAGGGGAGAAATGATCATCAATACCAGGAGGATTGACAAAAAGGTTTGAGAAATGACAAAATAGCATACCGCAAAAATCCCAATAATATTGAGGATAAGGAAAAAAATGGGTTGAAGCGGTTGCCGAATCGGCATAGAATATCCTCCAGGATTATTTCTGTGTCTTAATGGTTGAATAAAATTCGCGCAAGCGTGGTACTTCCGTTTCTATATAACCTATCAGGGTGCCAGCGTTGTTTAGGTCTTTATTCCGGCTTTGAAGCTCCAGGTCCAAAGCCCAACCGCTTAAGGCATCTGCATTGAAGTTCAATGCCAGTCCTTTCAGATTGTGCGCCAGCCGGGACAAAGTTTCGTGATCTTTATTTTCAAAAGCCTGGCGCAACTGGGGTACTTTGGTGTCTACTTGTTGAATAAATTCTCCCAACATTTCTGTGAAAAAACCCATGTCTCCGCCGAAACGAGATATGGCTTTACTCCAGTTGATCGGAGTGCCTCGTGCGATAACCGGCGGTATTTCACGGGTTTCTTCAGCAGGGGGTGGCTGGGAACTCCATTTTTCAATCACTCGAATCAGTTCATCCGGCTCAAGTGGTTTTGAAATGTAATCATCCATACCACTTTCAAGGCACATTTCGCGGTCGCCTTTCATGGCATGGGCAGTCATTGCGATGATAGGCAGGTGTTGATGGGCTGGTTCTTTTTGGCGGTAGCGGCGGGTAGCCTCCAATCCGTCCATTCCAGGCATTTGAACATCCATTAAGACCAATCCATAGTGCGCCTTGTTCAGCGCATCCAGGGCATTTTCTCCATTATCCACAACATCGACAGAATATCCTGCTTTTTGCAGCATGACAACCGCCAGCTTTTGATTTACCGGGTTGTCCTCAGCAAGCAGAATACGAGCCTGGCTGCGCCGCTGCTCGGTTAAAGTGTGGCGGGTTATTAGCTGGCGCGTTGGGTTCTTCTTTCGTTTCTGCCCCAACACCATAGAAATGGCGTCGAGTAAGTGAAATTGCTTGATCGGCTTTAATAAGTAACCTGAACAGCCTTCTGACTCCAGCCGGGCTGCATCGCCGCGTTCACCCATCGAAGTGAGGATAATAACCAGGGTTTCCTGAGTAAGCGGGTCCGACTTTATCAGCCGTAAAGTCTGCTCCCCGTCTGTTTCTGGCATCTGCATATCCAGCAATACAACGCGGAAAGGATCATCGAGGGCGATGGCAGATCGTAATGTGTCCACTGCATCTGCTCCGCGTTCAATTGCGGCAGGTCGGCAACCGTAATTTTCTAACATTTTTGAGACGATCATGCGGTTGGTGGCGTTGTCATCCACGATCAGCACTCGTAGATCTTTTAAGTCGGAATATTGTCCATCCGGAAGTTCATCGATGACCTGGCTTTTTTCAAACCTGGCGGTAAACCAAAAAGTAGAGCCGCGCCCGACCTCACTTTCGATCCATATCCGTCCCCCCATCACCTCCACAAGCTGGCGGGATATTGCCAGCCCCAACCCGGTGCCGCCATAGCGACGTGTAGTAGAGCTATCGACCTGGACAAAGCGCTGAAAGAGAGCGTCCTGGCGGTCTTTGGGGATTCCAATTCCAGTGTCTGTAACTGCAAATTTTATCAATGCGGATGTCTCATCCTGATGTTCTAGCATGACGCGGGTAATAACTTCACCTTGTGGAGTAAACTTAATGGCATTTCCAACCAGGTTGCTTAAAACCTGTCTTAAGCGGTGAGGATCACCCCGCAAGCGCACAGGAACATCATGATTGATCAGACATGCAATTTCAAGGTTTTTCGCTTGGGCGCGATTTGCCAGGGTGGCTGCAACACCTTCGACGGTGGCGCGAAGATCAAAATCAATGGTATCCAGGTCGAGATGCCCGGCTTCAATTTTTGCAAAATCCAGAATGTCGTTGAGCAGGCTCAACAGCGAATCGGCGCTTTCTCGGGCGGTTTGCAGATAATCGCGCTGCTCACGGTTTAATTCAGTGTCAAGCGTAAGGTCAATCATGCCAATCACGCCATTCATTGGGGTGCGAATTTCATGGCTCATATTTGCCAGAAACTCGCCCTTGGCTTTATCAGCAGCTTCGGCTTCTTTGCGCGCGCGTACCAGTTCTGTGATGTCATGATACATGCCGATGACCCCAATTTCGTTATTCGATGACTGGACTGGCACCCCAGCGATTTCCACATCTACCAAAGAACCATCTTTCCGGCGGCGTTGGCTAAAAGTGTGAACTTTGCCCCCGCTGAGCACTTTTCGGGTCAGATCGGCTGCCTCGCGGTAATATTCGCTTGGCGTAATTAATTCATCTACATTCGTACTTAGGACTTCTTCTCTGCTATAACCAAACAGGTTAACAAATGCAGAATTGACCGAAGATATACATTGGTCCTGGTCAAGAACCACAATCGCGACAGGCACGTTTTCGACCAGGGCTTCGAAAAATTGTTTTTGAGTGCGAAGGGCTTCTTCAGCGCGTTTTTGGGCGGTGATGTCGCGGATGACATAAATCAAACCATCGAGGTTATTTTCAAGCCGAACGGGATATATCGATAGAGCATAAATGCCATCCAACGAGGGAAGTTTGATTTCTCGTTCAACTACTTGCTCGCGAATATAATTCCAGGTTTGGATACCAGGGATTACTGTTGCAATGTTTTTACCGATCAACTCCATGAACGTGGTGTCCAGGCGAAGGATGACTGCCCGATTGCAGCGCACAATCTCGCCCATCATATTGACCAGGATGATCATTTCGGAAACAGCATCAAAAGTCGCTTCCCAGGCTTTTTTTGCCTGGCTGATGATGTGTTCAGTGCGGGAACGATCTTCTATCTCGTGAGCCAGCTCCTTTTGAACAGCAGCCAGCCGGCTGGTCTGCAGGCTCAGCATTTCGGTCAGTTCTCGATTCTGGTCTTTGATTGCTTTTCTCTGTCGGGCTGACAGGAGGATGAACAGGTTGCTCATGATAATGACCAACCATACCATCCAGAGTGTTGGCTGCCTGGTATGGACTTCAAAAACCCCGTTGGGGGTAAGGGGAATATTCATTTGAACAGCCTGGCTGATGATGGCAATTGCCATAACCAAAATTCCCCCGATTACTGAGGTTATGACCTGTCTTTGAACCGAAGCGAAGTACCATCTTACCAGGCGATTAAGCACCATGAATCCTTCTATTTATCTTATTAATATTTTATATCGATATGGTTCAGGTGCAAGCCTTATACCCGCCCTTATCTGGGTTCGTGGTTTGCAGCGCAGCGAAAGCCGGTAGTTTGAGCAGAATAAGTAGAAGGTACACCTTTACGCGCAGTTGTGCGGACTTCAGCGGCAGGGCTTAGCCAGGATCCGCCACGCACAACCCGCAACGGGGTCGGGGTAGAATTCGGAACAGGATTTCCATACGGGAGATACAATCCATTGGTCCATTCCTGGACGTTTCCTGCCAGATCATAAACCTGATAAGGACTTTTTCCAACGGTTATACTGCCAACCGGAATGGTAAAGGGTGGTTTTAAACTCGTTGTGGCAGAATAATTCAGTAATGCCGGAGAGGGAGGTTGGTTGCCCCACGGGTAACGCCGGCTATCCTCGCCTCTGGCGGCTTTTTCCCATTCAGGTTCGGCAGGCAAGCGCCGACCAGCCCAACGGCAATATACATCAGCATCCTTCCAGGTGATGTGGACGACCGGATGGTTTTCCAGTCCCTCTAAGCCAGCAGATGGATAGTAAGGGTGCCGCCAGTTTACTCCCACCGCTGAAATCAATTGATTGGAACGCGCATCCCAGACCAATGAACTGCCTTTTTGTTCGGCTTCAGTGAGGTAACCGGTTTGAGCCACAAAAAAAGCGAACATACGGTTTGAAATTTCTGTCTGATCAATCCAATAAGGGGGTAAATTTACTACCTGGGATGGTTTTTCGTCTTCATTTGCCTCAGCATCTTTCACATTGCTGCCCATGGTGAAATTGCCTGGAGCGACAAAAACCTGAACCATCCCATCTACCGTTGAAGTCTGCCTGGCTATGGGTTTCTCCTGTGGGGGGAGAGGCGTAGGGGTTAAAACCGCCGTGCGTTGAGGAATGCCTGATGTCGGAAAATGCGTCGCGGGGAAAGACTTAATGGCAGAATTGGCAGGTAGTATCCCGAACTGCGCAGTACATGATCCATGAAAAACGTCAGGGGTAGTAGGGCTGGTCTCAGGTGAAAGAGATAATTCAATTCGATAGGCAGTGCAGGGTGCGCCCGCTAAAAACCGATATGCCCAACCGCTAGAATCAGTAATAGCTGTGCTGGTACGCAGGTCTTTTCGAAGGGGTGCAAATGTTACCTGAATCCCCTGGGCAGGTGGTTCATCTTCTTCACGAATCCCATTTTGATTCAAATCCATCCAAGCCATTACAGAAAACGCTGCGCCGGTTTGTTTGCCGATTTCTGTCTCTGCTGGGGGAGGAACCCGCTCAACTGACTGATCTGAGGCGGATAATGGAGTTGAAACACACGATGTCAGGTGTATCCAGGTAAATACCAACGGAAGAATCCCCAGCCAACGCAAGGACATGGTATGGAATCATCCTCCAAAAAAGGCTGCCGGAAGACCCCTAACACCTGCCTTCAAGCGAAATAAATCTCCAGCCAGAGGTTGAGCAGTGCGGTTTTCCGGTTTTACAGCGATCCAGGCTGAAGTGATATATAACTCATCCAGGTGAGCGCCGCCAAACGTGCAGCTGGTTACCAACTCAACCCGCAGCTTGATCTCCCGGTCAACGCTGCCGTCTGGCGCGTGGCGAACGATTTTCCAGCCTCCCCAGCGTGCGCTCCAAACAAATCCTTCTGAGTCAACTGCCAGACCATCAGGAAATCCCTCTCCTTCTGGACATTTTACAAACACTCTCCTGTTGCTGATCGTGCCTTTTTGCAGGTCAAAATCGTATGCGTAGATGGTGTATAGGGGTGAATCTGTAAAATAGAAGGTTCGGTTATCAGGGCTCCAACCTGTCCCGTTTGAGGTTTTAATGCCGGTTTCCATCCGGTGGCAGGATAAGTCTGGATCCAGCCGGTACAGGCTGGCGCTGAAATCTTTATGCATGGTGCCTGCCCAAAATCTACCCATCCGGTCAACCGATCCATCATTAAACCGCCCGTCGGGATAATCTGCGCTTTCTGGATCCGCCACGAATTCAAGCGACTTCTTGTTGGAATCCCACAGGGCAAATCCACGTTTGGTAGCCATTACCAATCCGCCGCCAGCGCGAAACCCCATTACCCCCAGAGGTAATCCAATCTCATTTACCTGATGGTTTCCAGTATTGGGGTCGAACTGATGGAAATTTCCCCGCTCAATGTCCACCCAATACAGTCTTTCTTCCAGGTGGTTCCAAATCGGTCCTTCGCCAAGCTGATTTTGGACAGAAAGTAAATGTTCGAGTTCAGGCATGACACTCTCTCCTTAATTTAAAGCGATTCGATCAATATTTGTTCTAATTCTTCAGGTAATAGTTCAATCGGATTGCCTTTGGTGCTGCTGGCAACGATGGTTTTTTCGACGATCGTCTTGACTTCCGATTTTGAAACACCGTACTTACCAAGCGGTGGGATTTGCAAGGTGTTTACCAATTCTTTGATCCAGGTAACACCATCTCCCGCAGAAGCGGTGGGTACACCAGTGAGGATGCGAGCGACTTGATGAAATTTCTCTAATGATTCGCTGCCCGGTTGGCGTTGTTGGAGCGCTTTGACATTCATTTGCATCACCTGTGGAAGCAAGGCGGCGCAGATGGCGCCATGAGGCGCATGATACATACCTCCCAACACGCCCGCAAAACCGTGAACGGCGCCTAATTTGGCATTTGCCAGGGCTATACCGCCGAATAAGCTGGCAAGCGCCATATTTTCTCGATCGGCAGGGTTGTTCCCGTTTTCATATACCTTTTGCAGCGAGAGAGCAGCCCGCTGCATCCCCTCGCGGCAAAGGGCATCGGTAAGGGGATTCGCTTTGTTGGAGAGGTAAGGTTCGATCAACTGGGTTAAGGCATCCAGCCCAGTGCTGGCAGTGACGGCTGGGGGTAGGTGATAGGTTAAAACCGGGTCAATCAGTGCGATCCGCGCCAGCATGTAGGGGCTGCGCAGGCTGACTTTTACCCGGTGTTGGGGAGAAGCCAGCACGGCATTTGCAGTAACCTCCGCCCCAGTTCCGGCGGTTGTTGGGATTGCAATCAGGGGAACGCCGGGTTGAGAGATAGGTTTACCGCGTCCGATCACTTCCAGATAATCCAGGACATTCCCCGGATTGGTCAGCATAACAGCGATGGCTTTGGCGGTGTCGATTGCACTGCCACCGCCGAGACCAAGAACCACCGTACAATTATTTTGTAAGGCGGTTTGAATTCCAGCCTGCACCAGATCTACACTGGGTTCTTCAGATACCAGGAATGGGATAGGGTTAATCCCTTTTTGGGTAAGGAGATCAAGGAGATGGATTCCCTGGTCTGCCAGTTGATCAATCAAAGTCCTGCTGGCGCTTAATGTGTTCGTCACAAACAAGACCGTCAGGGGTGAATCATTATGAGCAGCAAACCCAGCGCATAAGGCGCCAATTTCTGAGATGGTTCCAGCTCCAAAAATGATCCTGGTTGCAGTCGTAAACTCGAATCGCATGCTAACCTCCTCACTTATTTTTCGTATATGGTTAATCCCCGGCGTTTTAAACGAGCTAACCCACCATGAGTTAGTTTAACACACCCCTGAACGTTCAGCAGTTGAAGTTGGGTGAGAGACCGGAGGTGTTTTAAACCCGCGTCACTCAGGCGGTTACAGAAGCTAAGGTCTAAAACCTGTAATTTGCTCAGGACACTCAAGTGAGCGAGTCCGTCTGCGGTGATGCTGCATGAGCTCAGGTTCAGGTAGGTGAGTTGTTTCAGAGTGGAGAGGTATTTCAATCCCTGGTCGGTAATGTTCCGATTTTCAGCCAGGTCCAGGGCTGTGATTGCAGAAACAGAGCCGATCTCGCGCGTCAGGATTGCCAGGGTAGGGTCATCGATCGTGCGAAGGCGCAGGCGCAAAACACTGCCTGGGGGAATAGCAATATAGCCCGGTCCGCGGTCAAGCTCAAACCAATCCGCAGTTGGAGGCAGGGTAGATGCGTGGTGGTATGCGGTTAGTGGCAGTGTGGTCGTAAATGTCTGTTGTGGAAGATCGCTCATTATCCCTATTGTACTCTGATCTGGTGAAAGGTTTACACAATGAAGGCAGAAAAACAGGCAACACATAAACGAAAATAGGGTTAAATGTTAATACCAACAGTGTTTAATACTATGAGCCGGAGCGAAATATGCGTATAGGTTTTGTATTTAATCCAGCCGCCAATAAAGGTCGGGCGCAAGCAATTATGGAATCCTTGAGAAAATCTGTTTGTCAGACAGATTCCAGCAACTGGTTTATTACTCAAAGGCGAGGACATGCAGAGGAACTGGCTGAAGAATTGGGGGGCAAGGGGTTCGAGCGGCTGGTGGCATTGGGCGGTGATGGGACGATCCACGAGGTTGTTAATGGCATCATGAGGCTGCCGCCTGAAAAACGACCAGAGCTGGCTGTTGTGCCTGTAGGTTCTGGCAATGATTTTTGCTTCAGTCTGGGGGTCTCTATGAATCCGCTCGAAGCCTTGCAGCAAGCGCGAAAATTCCCTGCCAAACCTGTCGATGTAGGTTGGATGCGGGACAATCTGGGGGGTTCTTGTTATTGGGTCAATGTGGTGGGAATTGGGTTTGATGCGGTCATCAATGCTCACGCCCGCACGATGCCGCTGGTGCGCGGATTTTTACTTTACCTGGTGTCCACCTTGAAGGCAATTGCACTCAATTACACACTGTTTCGCCTGACAGGGAGACGGGATGAAAAAGACTGGCAGGATACCTACTTGATGTATGTAATCTGCAATGGTAGGCGGGAGGGGGGCGGCTTTCACGTTGCGCCAGACGCCTTGATCGATGATGGTAAATTTCATTCTGTTGCGGTTACTCCCATTTCGAGACCGCAAATGCTTGCAACTTTACCTCATTTTATTAAGGGCACTCAGTTTTCATTGGGTTATGTAAAGAATGGATCATTCCGGCACACAGAATTTTATTCGGATGTACCTTTGCCTCTGCATGTGGACGGCGAATTATATGCCGGGTTGGATTCGGCAATTCATCATCTGGAGATAAGAATCCTACCCGGAATCTTGCGCGTAGTACATAACCATTAAAAATCGTGACAGGAATCTCTTGGTCAATAGATCGGGTTTCGACTGGATTTACAATCCCGGGTTAAAGCGTACAATGCAGGGATGCTACCTGATATACTTAGAGCATGATTGACATCGGTTTGGGGATAATGATCGATGAAAGCGAGATCCATTTCGATTTCATCCGCGCATCTGGACCGGGGGGACAGAACGTAAATAAAGTCGCCTCATCGGTTCAACTTCGGTTTGATGCCCGCAACTCGCCCTCACTTGCTCCCGATGTCAAAGAACGCCTGATCAAGCTGGCTGGCAGCCGGATTACCGGGGATGGAATCTTAATCATCGAAGCCAAACGCTACCGCACCCAAGAACAAAATCGGCTGGATGCGATCCAGCGTCTGGTTGGTTTGATTCAAAGAGCTTTAGAATTACCAAAACCCCGCCGGGCAACCCGCCCCAATCTGGCAGCCCGGCAGGAACGACTGGAGGAAAAGAAACGGCGCAGCGAAATCAAGCGAGCTCGAAAGATTACACCAGACGAGTGGTAAATTTCTCGATAAAATCAGGAGGGGTTTTTCGTAACCTGCCATGATGACGTTTGAATGGTATCTGGTTGCAGCAGCGATCTTGTTGGTTCTTAGCATTGTTGCAAGCAAAATATCGGATCGATTTGGAATTCCGGCGCTGCTGTTGTTCATCGGCATTGGGATGCTGGCTGGTTCTGATGGACCAGGCGGGATTTATTTCGATGATCCGTACCTGGCGCAATACCTGGGTGTGGTTGCGTTGATTGTCATTCTGTTTTCTGGCGGACTAGACACCACCTGGAAATCGATCCGTTTGGTATTTATCGAAGGAATAGCGCTGGCTTCTTTGGGGGTTGTCGGAACAGCCCTGCTGCTGGGGATTTTTGCTCATCTTGTGTTAGGAGTCAACTTGCTGGAGGGGGTATTGTTGGGGTCGATTGTTTCGTCGACCGATGCGGCAGCAGTGTTTGCTATTTTACGTTCAAAAGGGATTTATCTGGAAACCAGATTGCGGTCTCTTTTGGAATTGGAGTCTGGCAGCAATGATCCGATGGCAGTATTCTTAACGATTGGGTTGGCGCAGATTCTATTAGAGCCAGGGAAACCACTGATCAGCCTGGTGCCAATGTTGGTTCAGCAGCTTGTGTTTGGATTTGTGGTGGGGTATCTCTTTTCAAAAATTGGTTTATACCTGGTCAACCGCCTGAAGTTGGGTTATTCGGGGTTATATCCAATACTGATGATTGGCTTGACCATCTTTGTTTATGGGGTTACCACCTTGATTGGCGGTAGTGGATTCCTGGCGGTTTATCTGACGGGATTGTTGATGAGCCGTTCTGATTTTTTGCATAAGCGAAGCGTGATTCGATTTTTTGACAGCCTGGCATGGTTAATGCAGATTGCCATGTTCCTGGTGTTGGGTTTGCTGGTATTTCCTTCGCGCATTGTCAGTTACTGGCAGCCAGCGTTGATGCTGGCATTGGCTCTGATGTTTGTCGCCCGTCCTCTCAGCGTGTGGATTACCCTGCTGCTGTTTCGCTGGCGAATCGCTGAGAAGCACTTTGTGTCGTGGATGGGGCTGCGCGGGGCAGTGCCAATTATCCTGGCGACCTACCCCCGCACGATGGGTTTGAGTAATTCTGATCTGATTTTTAATGTCGTATTTTTTGTAGTAATGACTTCGGTCTTGATTCAAGGTACAACCGTTGCTGCTTCTGCGAAGTTATTTCGGGTGAGGGCTGAGGCAGTGAATGAAACAAAATACCCCATCGAGCTGACACCAGGGATCGAGTGGTCAGGGGTGCTGCGCGAACTGGTTGTGCCAGCCAATTCATGGGTGGTCGGCAAGGCAATCTACGAAATTCACCTTCCAGATCCTTATCTGGTGATTCTCATCGCCCGTGGTAACGATTTTGTTATTCCCAATGGCGGCGTAGTACTGCTCGCGGGAGATAAAATCCTTGGGTTGGCAAACCAGGAATATCATGGAGTAGTGGAAGAACTGCTCCAGCGCAAGGCTTAGGCAGTCTGTAACCGGGTTATTGGTTTGAATGTAGTCAACCCGTTTGAATCGGGTAATGCCCCACTTCGCGCACGGTTTCGAGCGCGGCGACAATATTGGCAGGGGGGACGTCATATTGGATGTTATGCACCGCAGCCCAAATGAACCCGCCGCCTGGAGCAAAGGTGCGGATTCTGCTGCGCACATCCTCGCGCACCTGTTCGGCAGTGCCAAACGAGAGGACGCGTTGGGTATCCACCCCGCCGCCCCAAAAAGTCATTCGATCACCGAAGGAAGCCTTCAGCCAGGCAGCATCCATTCCCTTTGCAGAGGTCTGTACCGGGTTGAGGATGTCGATCCCGGCGCGAATCATCGGCTCGATCAGGCGTGGTATTGCGCCACAACAATGCTTGGCTATTTTCCAGGGGGTGTGCTGGTGAATCCAATCACACTGCTTTTTATAGCAAGGGACATAGAATTGCTCAAACATCGCTGGAGAGAACATTTCCCGATTCTGCGTTCCAAAATCGTTGCCGTCGATATGAAAAATATCGATAGTGCTGCCTAGAGCCTGCCAGTAGAGATTGAGATTATCCAGTCCGATCTCAGCGGTGAGGTCCATTAACTCGGAGACATAATTTGGTTCAGTTGCCAACAGCATCAGCCAATCGGGTAAAGAGCCTACACTTGCAATACCCGTCCCCGCAGCGCTCCATGCTGTGAGCACCAGAGCTTTGGTTGTATCACGGCGCAGGCGGGCAGCTTTTTGTTGCAGATAATGCAGGTCTTCGTCTTTTAGGCGGCGCCAACCATTCTGGCGCAGCGATTCTATGGCAGGCGGTTTAAAATTCGGATCGGATTGGAGAGAAGATTGACGGTCAAAATAATAGCCATCTTTGGGCATACGCGCGATAACCGGCTTGGACGGGTCGCCATCCTCGTGTAACAGCCAGCTGCCGTCGGCGGTAACCTCAACATTAAAACTGCCAGGGACCAGTATAGGGGTGCCGTCAAAAAGTGTCCAGGGCTTGTAATCACGATTTTTTAGGTGTTGGAAACTGATTGCTTCGGGTTCGACGGGCAGTACATCGATGTCGAAGTGTTCGACCAGGTCCATTTCGACTTCACCCAGCATTTGGAAAGCATCGTAGATCTTCACCGGTTTCTCTATTCCCAAATGACGACGTAAACGAACCAGCGCTCCCGCCATAATGCCGGACACGATCGACCCTCCCAGGTCGATGGGTACACGGTCTGGTTCCTGATGGTTAATTGCTTTTAACACACGTTCTCTTCCGGTCATTTGACTGATCATTTGGGTCTCCATTCTTGGTGTTCCAAAAAAGTAAGAATTTTCTCTTGCTATTTTATCTGAAATGATATAATCATGTTGTTCACATTCATGATCTGGTGACGACCTGTGTTATGGGCAGTGTACGACCGCGACAGTGAGTGGTGAAAAAAATCTTAAACAGGAGAAACTGGTTTTCCAGGAAAAGATCGCAATGAACATTTATGTGGGCAATCTTCCTTTTGATGCTACCGAAGATCAGGTTCGGGAGTTGTTCGCAGCCCATGGACAGGTCAGTTCCGTCTCGTTGATCAAGGATAAGTTCACTGGTCAGCCGCGTGGTTTCGGCTTTGTTGAAATGCCGAATACTGAAGAAGCGAACAAGGCGATTGAAAAGTTGAACGGCAGTGAAATGAAAAATCGGAAACTGGTTATTAATGCAGCGCGACCTCGCGAAGACCGACCTGGCGGGGGAAGCGGTCAGCGCACGGGCGGTGGAGGTTATGGAGACCGGCGCGGCGGAGCTGGCGGTGGAGAGAGGCGCGGGGGAACTGGTGGCGGTGATCGACGCGGAGGAACCAGCGGGAATCGGGGCAGCTCTGGTGGTGATCGACGCGGCGGCAGTGGCAGAGGTAGCTGGTAAATTTTCTGTACCTGCACCTTTTTCTTTTCTCTATTCATAACCAAACAATTACTGGCTGATTGAGATTCTCAGCCAGTTTTTCAATACTCTATCTAATTTTTCTCAGGTTGATTTACTTCCTGGAGGATCGGACCATTTCTCTGAGATTTACAGGCATAGAACGAGCGGTTGGCTGTAATAAGCCATACCGTGAAGCGCCCAGATAAAGAATCTCAAGGATCAGATCTTGATAGGTTAATCCTTCCGCATTGGCTATCACACACAGGTCAGAAAAACCCGGGCTTAAACCGGGCAAGGTGTTGATTTCCAGCAAGCGCGGCTTGCCAGCCGCATCGAGGCGAATGTCAACACGGCTAATGTCGAGAGCGTTAATTGCCATATGGGCTCGTTTTGCCAATTCGTGCAATTCGAGGTCTAACTCATTGGTTACATCCGCCGGGCAAAGAAAGCTGGGCACTCCCTGTTCATCAAAATATAAAGATTTTGCTTCATGTCCATACACGCCAGGTGTAACGGAACGAGAAGTATCTACTTCCAGCGGGTAGAAGTGGTGAAATCCGTCTTCTCCATAAAGTTCGGGTCGGCGGCTATAAAGCGCCGCGTCTGCGCGTCCCATCACGCCGATCGTAAATTCGCGACCAGGCAAATAGTCTTCGACCAAAGCTGGCTGGCGATATTGGGCGATCAGCATTTTCACGCGCTCGCGAAGTTGTTCTTCGCTATATAAGATGGCGCCAGCATCCATACCCATCCCGGTTCCTTCTCGGGCAGGCTTGGCAAACAAAGGAAAACTTAAATTCGGACTTAAGGGTTCATCGCCGGTTACAAATTCCTGGAAGGCAGCGGTGGGCAGCCCCATTTCCCGCCAGATACGCTTGGTCATTGTTTTATCCAGGCTTACCGCATTGGTGAATACCCGCGAAGCGGTGTAGGGGATATGCAGCATTTCCAGCAAAGCCGGAACCTGGGCTTCACGCGCATCACCAGTAATCCCCTCGGAAATGTTGAAGCAAATATCCGGGACAAATTCTTGCAGGGTATAGGGTAATGTACAATCGGCTGGGAGAAACACTGTGTGATGACCGTCGGACTCAATTGCCGCCTGAATGGCTTCAATGGTCTCGATCCGGTCGAATTCCGCGCCGGCGTCGGCAGGTGCGTCGATTGGAATCTGTGTCCGTCCCTTTACGTTCGCGATCACAGCAACCCGCCACGGTCTTACCGGCTGCGGGGAGATACTGGGAGGCTTGTCGCTCTCTTCTCGTTCAAGTAATTCTTTGGTATCCATGTTTCATTTTCCTTATACTTGCAAAAAATGTGAATTAAACGGTCGAAAGTATAGTGTTTATTTGTCAATTGTCAAGAGGTGAGTTTATTAACATTTTTTCATGGAATAAAAAAGGGCTGTTCATGTGAACAGCCCTAAGTTTAAATTCCTCCAGATGGATGTTTTATTTCCCTTTGCTTTTCATTGTCTCGATGCGGTACAGAAAGGTGACCTGCTTCGGTGTGATGGTCACATTTTGGGCAGATGCATTTGGATTGCGGAAGGCAGCTCGCTCCAACTGGCGGGCAATACGTTCATTCCATTGGTCAACTACTGCTTTTTCCAGAGGGCGGTCATTTAGGGTTGCCTGAGATACGACTACGGACAATTTCCCGCCTGCTGCTTTAATATCCAGACGCGCGCTGAGGATATCGCTTCCCTGCCCTGATGAACGCATGCGGGAACCGGTGAGCTGAATGTACCCGTTTTTCAATTCAACTGTCAGGTCTTTTGTAATTGTATCTCCAATAGCCAGGTTTATCTCATTGGCAATCTGTTCTTGAGTCATGACTGTCTCGAGGCTTAAGGAACCGTCTGCCTGGCGATCGATCTTGATCGTACATGCACTCAGTAAAAGACTGAAGACGACGACCAAAACGAAAAAACTATACCGTGATATGTTGTTCATGTTGTAATCTCCTTTTTTTTCTTTATCCTATTGGTTTTTAAGCGCAGAAGAAAGTGGCTGGCATCATAATAACCAGTGATTTGACTCACTTGCAGATGTGATGCATGTCATCCAAGAATGTAATTGCTCTCAGCGGTCAGACCGGAGTCTTCTTGCTATAATCAAAAGAAATGAAATTTCCAAAGATTGATCCAGGCATCTTATCAACCTTTCGCTTTTTTGCTGTGGGGCGGGTGGTGATTTTATTGGCATCCTGGGCAACTTTGCGTTATGCTCGCGATACTGGTCCTATGCGTTTTCCGCAGATTGCCCTGGTTGAGGCAGGTGTTGTATTAGTGCTGCTGTTCGTACCAGGAATTAAGAAGCTGTTGGGAGAGCGTTTCCTTAGCGCGGCGCTTTGGGCAGCCGGAATAGGACCGGTTTTATCGTATGCAGTTGCAGTGCGGTTGAGGTTGCTGCTGGGCAGCGAGCGCTTGGTGATAAGCGACATCTGGCAGTTAATCCTGGTGGGATTGGTGCCTTTGATCTTGATGAGCTGGCAGTTTGGATTACGCCAGGTGATCGTTTTCACGCTGGCAGTTTCAGTTATTGACGCAATGGCAGCGGTTGTAGTCGCACGCGGCAATGCTGGGATCATCCTGGGGATGCTTGGCATTAATTTCATCCGATTATTGTTGTTTTTGCTAGTTGGATATGTGATTGTGTGCCTGGTAACCGTCCAACGCGAACAGCAGCGTGCCTTAGAGGCTGCCAATCTTTCTTTGGCTCAAGCAAACCAACGTATCGCGCGTTTGCTGCTTACATCTGAGCAATTGGCAACCAGCCGAGAGCGGAACCGGTTGGCGCGTGAGATGCATGATACCCTGGCGCATACGTTGAGCGCGTTGGCAATACAGCTTGAGGCTGCTCATTCTTTATGGGAGAAAGACCAGGATCAGGTGCGCTTCCTGTTGCAGCAATCTTTAGAGACCACCCGACTTGGTTTAAACGAGGCGAGATTAGCAATACGCGCCTTGCGGGCTGAACCTTTGGAGGCGCTTGGTCTGGTATTGGCGATCCGTCAGGAAGCAGAATCGGTATCAGCGCGGACAGGGATGAAACTGACCTTTCACGGAACTGATTCCTCGGTTGAGCTGCCGTCAGAAACCGGGCAGGTGATTTATCGAGTGGCTTGTGAAGCTTTGGCGAATGCTGCTCAACATTCTGGCGCTAATAACCTGGACGTTTCTTTGGAATGTAAGGATTCGCTTCTCCATCTGGAAATACGAGATGATGGAAAGGGGTTTGATGTTACGAAACCACCTGATGAAGATCATTTTGGTCTACTGGGCATGCGGGAACGGGCTGCAATTGTCGGAGCAAAATTAGATATCGTCAGTGTTCCAGGACAGGGCACCAGGATTATACTTGAGGTTAAGCGGTAAAAATGATCAAGGTCATTATCTGCGACGATCAGGATGTGGTGCGAATAGGTTTGCGAGCGATCCTCAGCACGATGCCGGGTATAGAGGTGGTGGGCGAGGCGCGGGATGGGGCAGAAGCAATTGATCAGATTGCCAGCAATGTTCCTGATGTGGTGTTGATGGATTTAAAAATGCCGGGCGTAAATGGCATCCAGGCGACGCGCATGATCCGGGAACGTTTTCCTGAGGTGCGGGTTTTGGTCTTAACGACGTATGATGCGGATGAATGGGTCATCGATGCAATCCGCGCTGGTGCGGCGGGATATTTGCTAAAAGATACGCCGCGTGATCAACTGGTAGCGGCGGTGATCGGAACGGCGGATGGAAAAACTCATATCGACCCAAATGTAGCCGGGAAATTATTTGCCCAGATATCCCGCTCGAATCCCCCAGCCCAATCGCCTCTGTTGCAGGAACTTAATTCCCGCGAAGTGGAGGTGCTGCGGCTGGTTGCGCGGGGGTTGAATAATGCAGATATTGCGGCGCGGCTTTTTCTTTCGGAAGGCACGGTTCGGAATTATGTAAGCTCGATCTTGGCGAAACTTGGTCTGTCGGATCGCACCCAGGCGGCAGTGTTAGCCATTCAGCATGGATTATTGGAAAATAACCTTTAAACAATAAAAGTGTAAACTAATGAAGACATTTTTTCATTTTATCCTGGCAAGTATCGTGATTCTTATTGCAGTGGGGTGCAGTCAGGCAATACCTGGGGTTAGAGCAACAGGCAGCCCTCCATCAAATCAACCGGGTGCAGAAGGTCAGGCAGGCGGTACGACCTTTTCACGACCTGAAGGCGGGGGGATGGCACAGGGGCGCCAGGGTGGTACTTTTGCGCCAGGCAAAGTGGAGGGCACACCGATGGCTGGTCGTCCGAACATCACTCCAGGATCTGGACGACAGGCAGGCACCCCATTACCTGGGCGTCCCTTTGGTGTTGAACCGACCATTCAGGTAACCCCTGCTCCACCGCCCACAACGATCGCTTTACCTTTTCCTGTTCCCTCTACATCTCAGAAATCCCTGTCTCCATCCTGGGTTGTTCGCCAGGTACGGTCGATTGTTTTCGATCAACCTGCTGGTCTGGCGGTTGGACAGGATGGCACATTATGGGTGACCAACATTGGGAATAACCGGATATATCACCTGGATGGTTCAGGGAATTCATTGGGTTGGTGGGGAGGAAGCAGTGTGATCATCGATTCCGCGCGTCCCGAATCGGGCTTGTTCAACGAACCCTGGGCAATAGCGATCGGATCGGATAGGACCTTGTACGTGGCAGACACCTGGAATCATCGTGTCCAGAAATTTAATCTGGATGGGGTAGTATTGCTGGATTGGGGCTTGCCCGGTTTGGAAAAGCGACCGAATCAAATGTTTACACCGCGCGGAGTGGCAGTAAATGCGCAGGGCGTGGTATTTGTATCCGATGCTGGTAATCAGCGCATTGTGGCTTATACCAGCATCGGAAAGTACCTGGGAGAGACAGCAGGGGCGGGCAGTCAGCCTGGTCAGTTAGACGAACCGGCTGGCTTGTGGGTAAATGAAGAAGGGAAAGTATTTGTGGCTGATGCCTGGAATCGGCGGGTGCAGGTTTTCTCGTTTCAATCTGATGGTAAATTCTTGTCTGAAAAAAGCTGGCAGGTCGATGGATGGACGATGAAGTCGCTGGAGTATCGACCTTATCTTTGTGGTTCGAATGGGAAATTGTACCTGACAGATCCAGAACAAAACCGGGTAATGATTTATAGCCCGCAGGGAGAAAAATTAAAGGTGCTTGACTTGAATGCGGCAGGTGTATATCCGAATGGTAAAGCGACGGGTATCGCCTGTGACAGCGAAGGTGGTGTGTGGGTGAGCCTGATGAGCGCAAACGCGCTGGTTTACCTGCGACCGGAATGATAAAATCAACCATACCATTGGTTGACAGACTTGGGCAGAAAGGGTATGCTTGCAAGTGGGGACGGTAGGGTCCCGGTGGGCTCCCCGGTCTTCAAAACCGGTGGCGGGTCGCGTTGCGAGCCGCGGTGGGTTCGACCCCCATCCGTTCCCGTCGTGAGTGGATGGTAAACATGGAAATGAGCGATCAACAAGCAATATATGATTCCCTGGTAAGACGAATTTTTGCCGTAGAAGATATCACGCTCGGCACCAGCCAACAGCGATACCTGGTTCGTTATCGGGGACGTCTGTACCATGATGACAGCGCAGCCGCGTATGATCAACTTTCCAATTCTCTAAAACCGTATGGGGTTACGCCGTTGTTTCGCATAGAGGACGGACGACAGGCGATTATCCTGGTGCCGGGTTTACCGAATCCGAAACCATCTAATCCCTGGATTAACCTGGTATTGTTCATTGCGACGGTACTGAGCGTGGGTTTGACAGGTGCAAGCTTTGGTTTAGATCAACCTCTGAGCGGCGATATTGCCCAGGATGCGTGGACATTATTTAACAAAGGCTGGCCTTTTGCGGTAAGCCTGCTGTTAATTTTGGGCGCTCACGAATTTGGACACTACCTGGTTGGGCGGTATCATGGTGTGCATGTAACCTTGCCCTATTTTATTCCTTTCCCCTTCAGCCCTTTTGGCACGATGGGCGCCTTTATCAATATGAAGGAGACCCCCAAAAACCGGCGAGTGCTCCTGGATATTGGCATCGCAGGACCATTGGCGGGATTGGTTGTCTCAATTCCAGTTGTGTTGTTGGGTTTATCGCTCTCAAAGCTGGATTTTATTCCCACGAATCCTCCTGCCGGAATGTTCATTACATTAGAAGGCAACTCGATCCTCTATCTGGCGCTTAAGTATTTAACATTTGGAAAATTACTGCCAGAACCAACATCCTTTGGAGATCTATCTCCCGTTGTTTACTGGCTGCGATACTTTTTTACTGGCTCACCGATGCCGTTTGGCGCGCTGGATGTGACCATCCATCCTGTAGCCTGGGCTGGTTGGGCTGGCATCCTGGTCACCTCGCTCAACTTGATTCCTGCCGGGCAGCTGGATGGTGGACACATTGTATCGGTCTTGCTGGGAGAAAAACGTATACGCCAGTTGTATCCTTTTGTGTTGGGTGTTTTGGTCTTGCTTGGGTTTGTGTGGAATGGCTGGTGGATATGGGCTGCCCTGGTATTTTTCTTGGGCAGGGTTATTGCTGAACCCTTGGATGGAATCACTCAGTTGGATAACCGTCGCCGTTTTTTAGCGATTCTGGCGGTGATTATTTTTTTCCTGGTCTTCACTCCAGTACCGCTGGTAGCATTAATGTAATCCAGGTCTCTTGAATATTTAAAATTTTATTGTTAGGAGGCGTGCGGTGCAACAATCCCGACGAAATTTTTTAATTCAGTCAGCCGGTTTTGCTGCAGCTCTTGAGGTGAACCAGTTTTCTCATCTATTAGAGCCTGTAACTGCTTATCGTGCTGCCAGGCAGCAGCTTCCTGCGGTGTGTGCAGCCCAGGGGACGAATGCCGATTCAATGGCGTCGATTCTAAAAACATCACTCGATGGCTTAGGGGGGATCGAGCGATTTGTCAAAGCGGGGCAAGTGGTGGCTATCAAGCCCAACGCGACCTGGGCTTATCCTCCGCATACAGCATCATCAAGTGATCCTGAACTGATTGAAGCGATTGTGACCCTGGTGCGCGAAGCGGGAGCGAAACGTATCATCGTAATGGACCATTGCTCGATCGACCCAGGCGCAGCCGAAAGCCTGCGGGTGTCGGGGATCGGGAAAATGGTGGATAAGCTGGGTGTCGAAAAAATCTTTCCGGACCGTTTCAACGCGCCGAAGTCTGTTTATACCACCATTGATTTTCCATCCGGCAAGATATTCAAGAAAATGGGGGTGATTAAAGCAGCGGTTGAGGCGGATGTGCGCATTAACCTGGCGGTTGCCAAAACCCACAATGTCACCAAATTTACCATGGCGCTCAAACACATGATGGGCTTTTTGGAACTGCCCGGTTTACTTCACACCGGATTGGAACAAGGCATTGGCGATTTAAGCACCCCATCGGCTGTTCAAGCCCAACTCCATATCCTTGAAGCGGTGCGGGTTCGCCTGCCCAGTGGTCCCGAGCGTGTATGCGCCGGTCCCGAAACCGATCTTACTCATCCAGACCGGGTGAAACGAATGAACCAGATTATATCTGGCGTGGATCCGGTCTTAATCGATGCTTATGGCTGCGAGCGTTTATTTAATGCAAGACCTCAGGAATTATCTTATGTGCTTCGGGCAGCCGAACGAGGGATAGGCTCATTGGATGTGAAGAAGGCAATAGCAGATGGCAGCCTGTTGGAATGGGTTGTCGGAAAGACTCAGCCGCGTCCCACCGTTACTCCAACCCCTCGTCCGGTGGAGATCACATCAACCCTTCCAGCGACCAAACCGGTTGACTCGGTGAAAAAACCTACCCTTACTGCTCTTCCCACTGCGACTGGGGCTGCCAATGAAGGCAGACTGAATTTCTCTCCTCCTCAGATTGGTGTAAATCCCGGGGCGGCTCCTTCGGTTTCACTCCCATCTTCGCAGCCTGAAATTTGCCCGGCTGCTTTGTCAACGACCACTCAGGCGGCAGGGAACTGCGCTGGGGCGATCAATCCAAATTCATTTCTATCCGTTGCTTTGTTGCCGGTTGCAGCCGTTGTGTTAGGAGCAGGTTTGGTGGTTATGCGTCGCCTGCGGAATGGAGCGAAGGAACAAGGTGAGGTAAAAGATGACCAATAAATCAATTATTAATGGTGCTGTGGTCGACCGCGTGGGTCGCAGGGTGGTTCAAATCGGTTTTTTATTATTGTTTCTTTACCCTTTTCTCCTGTTAATTTACCAACAAGTAACCTATCAATCTACTCCGGCATTTACCTCCTGGCTTCTCCCTTGGGATCCTTTGCTCCATCTGGGTAATTTCCTACAGGGAAATATGAATTTCCTGGTGATTGGAGCGCCGTTGTTGCTGCTGGTGATGAGCCTGGTGTTGGGTCGTTTCTTTTGTGGATGGGTTTGTCCAATGGGTACATTGTTGGATGGGGTTAGCTGGCTGGCGTTTTGGCGGCGCAGCCGCGACTACATCCGGCGCGAACGTCTTCGCCAGGCGCAATCGAAATCTTCATCACGAAATAGCTGGCTGCGGTATGGGATTTTGGCGGCGGTCACTGTCGGTGGAATTTTGTCCTTGCGCTGGCTAGGATTGTTTGACCCATTGGTCATCTTTAACCGGGTCATAGCTTCCCTATTGGCGAATCTATTTTCTCTTCAACAGTCGCCTTACCGGATTTTTATCAGTATCGTGTCGCTGGTATTTTTATTTATGGTGGTGATGGAATTGTGGCGACCGCGCTTTTGGTGCCGAAACCTGTGCCCATTGGGGGCATTGATCAGCCTGGTTTCACGTTTTAGTCTGTTAAATCGCCGCGTTTCCATTGCCTGCACGGGCTGCGGCGAATGCCGCCAGGTTTGTCCGATGAATGCCATTCCTCGCGAGGCGCATGACACCGATTACAGCGACTGTGTATTTTGCCTGGAATGCCAGGCGGATTGTCCTAAGGGTGGAATAACCTTTGGTTTTGGTCTGCTGGCGCAGCGCAAGTGGAAATCTGCTGCGCAGGAGGGAATGCCAAGAACCCGCGCGGGAAAGTATGTCGAACCCGCTCGATTGAGTCAGGCGGAGCTGACCAGGCGCGATGTGCTTCAGCGGGCAGTCAAAGTAGGATCAGCCGGGGTGTTGGGGCTGGCGGTTACGCCCCTCACATCGATAGAGGCACCAAGACCGATTCTACGTCCACCGGGAGCGCTGCCTGAGGATGAATTTTTGCGAACCTGCATACTTTGCCAGGAGTGTGTGCGCGTATGCCCGACGGGTGGCTTAAGACCGACCTTCCTGCAAAGTGGAATTGCAGGCATAGGTACTCCCCATTTAATTCCCCGCCAGGGTGGTTGCGCCCTGACACCGAGCTGCCCCAATCTCTGTGCCCAGGTTTGCCCGGTAGGGGCGCTTCAGCCCACACGCCCTGAGGAACTGAAAATTGGTCTTGCGCATGTTCACCGTGACCTTTGCATTGCCTGGGATCAGGGCGGAAAGTGCCTGGTATGTGTTGAAGCGTGCTTGAATCATGCAGCGATTCCCTATCACGGTCGGGTTACCGTCGATGCGCAGAAGTGTACCGGCTGCGGGCGATGTGAAAGCGGTTGTCCTGTGCCTGGTAGCGCCATTCGGGTATATCCGTTAGGGTAAGCGAACTCATGAAAAAATTCGAATAAATTGCCCGATTTCGGGTATTTTCATTTGGATTAATTTGTTATATTATATTTATACAAATCACATCGGATATATCAACTAGGAGGTTCTGTATGGCAATCGTCAAACAAATCTTACAACAAAAAGGGTATGATATTGTGTCGATTTCTCCGGATGCAACCATAATGGATGCGCTAAAGTTGATGGATGCCAGGCAAGTCGGAGCCGTGCTGGTGATGGAGCATGATCGTGTGGTGGGGATTTTTTCTGAACGCGACTATGCCCGCAGAGTGGCGCTAAAAGGTCGAACGAATGACGCGCCTTTGCGAGACGTGATGACAAAAGTGGTGTATTATGTTGGTCCGGATCAAACCCTGGAAGAGTGCATGGCGCAGATGACGGATAAACGCATCCGACACCTGCCAGTTGTCGAAAATGGTAAGGTGGTTGGGGTTATTTCGATCGGTGATGTGGTAAAAACCATCATTGAGAATCAACAAAGCCTGATTGAGGGTCTCGAAAATTACATCATGGGACGCGACTACCATATTTAGGCTGATCAACCTTTAACATTTTCCAGTCAAAATCTGTTTCATCCTGATAACACCTGAGTGAAATGAGGGGGTTGCTTTCAGGTGATTTTGTCTTTAATGACAAATCGGTATAACAGTTAAGCGGTTTGGTTTGCGCTCAGGTTATCTCATTCCTGCCTGTTTTAATAATTTTCAGAATGTTGAATTTTTCTCCATCAGGGGTCTCCTCTTTGCCTGTATTAAATTTATTAAAAATTAATTGAAAATATAGCCGTGGTTAATTCTATTGACCCAAGTTCATCGATAAGATAGTTTGAGCAAATATTTACCAAATGGGAGATGTTGTATGAGATTGAGTTCATTATCACGTCGTCAGTTTTTAAGGTTGGGGGCGGTGAGCCTGGCTTCGGCTGGTTTGTTAACTGCCTGCGGAGCGCAAAAAAAAGAGATGTCCATACAATCTACACCGAGTAAAGCTGCGAAATCCAAAGAATTGAAAATACTTCAGATGACCCATTTTGTCCCAGCTTATGACGAATGGTTTGACAAAGATTTCACTCAGAAATGGGCTAGAGAAAATGGGATGACAGTAGTGGTTGACCATGTCGGTTCTGGCGATATTTACGCCAGGGCGGCGGCAGAAGCTGCCAGCAGAACAGGGCATGATCTGGTAGGGTTTGTCTCACCGCCAGCCGTTTTTGAAAAAGAGCTGGTTGATATGGCGGGGGTGGTCAAGACTCTCGAATCAAAACTGGGGGCAATGGAAAAATTTATCAAGCCTTATTTGTACAATCCCAAAACCGAAAAGTGGTTTGCGGTCTCTGATCATTGGGTACCTGCTCCACCTCATTATCGAAAAGACTTGTGGGAGGCTGTTGAACCTGGCTCGAATCCATCAACTTATGAAGAAGTGTTGCGAATTGGCAAGAAGTTAATGGTTCAAAAATATCCTATCGGGATTGGTTTCTCCCCAGAAATGGACTCAAACACAACTTTGCGTGGAATTTTATATTCCTATGGTGGTTCTGAGCAAGATGAGAATGGAAAGATTGTGATTAACTCGCCTCAAACGATTACAGCGTTAAAACTGGCAGCCACGCTGTATAAAGAGACGATGGGTGCTGAAGTTTTTTCCTGGAGCGCCTCTTCCAATAATCAGTTTATGTTGGGAGGAAAATCCAGCCTGGTCTTTAATGCTATCTCGGTGCTTAGAACTGCTGAGAAAAACAATCCGAACCTGGCGAAAGAAATTTTGATAGCCAGGATGCCGGCTGGACCGGTGCGTAGGGTAGCTCCAATCAATGTGATCAGTCAATATGGAATCTGGCAATTCAGCCCGAATATTGAAGAAGCGAAAAAATTGATTGTTGATTTAATTACGAATTATGCAACTGCTTTTGCGAAAAGCGAAATGTACAACCTGCCTTCATTTCCTGGCACCGTGCCAAATATTAAAGATCTGTTGGCGAAAGATCCATCTTCCAATCCTCCGGGCAAATACAGTGTGCTGGGGACGGCACAGGAATGGACTACCAACAGTGGTTTTCCGGGGACCGCGAATGCGGCAATCAGTGAAGCGGTGGAGACTTTTATTGTTCCCAAAATGTTCGGGGTGGTTGCCCAGGGTGATATGACTGCAGAAGATGCAGTTCGCTGGGCGGAAAAGGAATTGAAACGGATCTACACCCGTTGGGCAGGCAAGGGATTGGTATAAACAGGAGATAAAAATGAATCGCGTGGTCCGTTTATTCAAAGAATCTTTGTTGTTTAAAATATCATCTTTGTTAGGGATTGCCGCACTTATTCTGGCGGTGGTTTTGGTGGTCTTATTGTCGCGAATCAGCCAGCAAACATCTGATTCGAGGGTTTTGTACTTCACTGAACAACAGGGACAACTCAGCCAGCGTATGGGTGCATTGGCGCTGCAGGCGGCTTCAGGAGACTGGGTGGCTGCTCAAGAATTGCGTGAAACTGCAGAACAATATGACAGAGTGTTACTGGCGTTAATGAATGGCAGCTCAGAATTAGGGATGCCCCCTGCTGATGCGGGTTTTTTGAAATATCTAAAGGAGGTTGAAAAAGCCTGGCTTCCGCGCAAGGATGAGGTTGGGAGTGTGATTAAGGGCATTGAGGGTGCTGTCACGATTAACCAGTTGGTGTCCACCATAAGCCAGCGGGCAAGTGCCATGTCTATCTTATCCGCTGAATTAACAACCAGGCTGCGCGCTCAATATATGCCGACGGAAATCGTGAATAAGGTTGATGCGCTTGGATATCAATCGCAGCAAATCGCGCAACGGTCATTGGCGATTGCAGTGGGGCGTGTAGAAGAATTTTCAGGAATGAAAGCAAATGCCACTGCCTACGACCAGACTTTAAAAATTGTCCGCGAAGGAGATTCTGCTTTAAGTGTCGGTCCTGCCATTGGTGATACATTGGCAGTGGTGCAGGCAATTGACCGGGCATGGTCGCCGTTGTTTAGCGATGTGAAAAAATTGGAAAAATTGCTCCCGGATTACGAAAAAATGCTTGCTGCGTCCGAATCCCTGGCGGCGAACTCAAATCAATTGACCTTGCTAAGCAACCAGGCAGCGGAATATTACCAACAATTCAGCCAAAGTCGAATGCAAACGATGCAGGTACTGGTGATTGCTGCCACCATGTTATTTCTCGTTTTAGTTGGGTTTATATTCTTCCAATTACGGCAGGCGTTAAGTCCTCTGACAGTGGTGGAGAAAACAGCCCGCGATATATCTGTCAACGATCTGCCTGAATTGCAGCGAGCGCTGCAAGCGATTGCGGGCGGGGATTTGACTGCATCATTTTCGATTCAGACTCAACCGGTTTCTGTACATGGTCTGGATGAAATAGCCCGACTCGGCAGATCATTCAATAGCATGTTGGAGAACTTAAAACTTTCAGGCAAAGCATTGGCAGAAACTATAAGCAGCCTGAGAGGAATTCTAGGTGAAGTACAGCATAGCGCAGAACATCTGCGTTCATCCAGCGGGGAAATGGCGCTGGTTGCACAAAGGACAGGTGAGTCAACCAACCAAATCGCGCGCACCATCCAGCAACTGGCATCCGGAGCTTCCACCCAATCGCGCAGCGTCAATGCGGCGTCCGAATCGATGGAACAGATGACCCGCGCTATTGATGGGGTGACTCGCGGCGCACAGGAGCAAGCAAAAGCGATCAACCAGACATCTGATTTCACGCACCGTATATCGAGCGCAATCGAGCAGGTGGTTGGCAGCGCTCGTTCGGGTTCTACGATTGCGTCGAATTCAACCAAAGCTGCACAAAAAGGAGCGGGTCAGGTACAGGCTTATATCCAATCAATGAATGCCATCAAACAGCAGGTTCATCTGTCGACGAAAAAAGTGTCTGAAATGGGTGAACATTCTCAAAAAATTGGCATGATATTGGAAACAATCGAAGACATTGCTTCTCAAACCAATTTGCTGGCATTGAACGCTGCGATCGAAGCAGCAAGAGCTGGAGAGCATGGCAAGGGCTTTGCTGTTGTGGCGGATGAGGTGCGCAAACTGGCGGAACGTTCCGCATCATCGACGCGTGAAATCCGCACTTTGATCCAGCAGGTACAAAAAAGTGTATCAGAATCGATCGATACGATGCAAACGACCGTGAATCAGGTTGAGAATGGATCAAAGCAGGCAGCGGATGCCGGAAGTGTGATGGAGACTCTATTGAAGGAATCAATGGAAGTGAGTAATCAGGTTAACCAAATCCTGCAGGCAACCCAGGACATGGAGAAGTATTCCAATCAATTGGTATCAACGATGGAGTCGGTCTCTGCAGTAGTGGAAGAAAATACCGCAGCCGCGGAAGAAATGTTCGCTGCGGCGGGAGAAACCTCAGATGCAATGGAAAACATTGCCAGCATCAGCGAGGAAAATACCGCAGCCGTAGAAGAGGTCAGCGCTTCGGCTTCGGAAATGAGTCAGCAGGTTCAAGAAGTTGCTAACTCGGTTCAAATGCTCAGTCAAATGGCAGAAGGGTTGCAACAATTGGTGTCGCGGTTCAGGTTGTCTTAATTGGTGTGAGAAACTATCAAAACCCTTAAGTCCTGTGGAGGGATGTGCTTTTGGTTGATCATGTTATAATTTTTTAGCAAAAAGAATTCCTGGTTATTTATGGACTGAAAAGGTATGGCGCTAAAAGGGAATCTGCGCGATTTTTCCATAACTCAGCTTTTGAATTTGATCAACCTGGCAAATAAAACCGGGATTCTGGTGGTTGAAACGCCAACCGACGTTGCGCGGTTGGCGTTTCGTGATGGAAAATTAGCCCATGCTCAATACAGTCAGGAAGATTGCAGCCTGGCAACCGTATTGTACCGAAATCGAAAAATCAGCGCCAGCCAATACCAGGTGCTACGTGAACGAGCGGGAAAAATGGCTGACAAAGAGCTGGGTTTGCTGCTCATCAATGCCGGATATATTTCGCAAGAGGACATTCTTGCCAGCCTACAGGTGTACTTTCTGGAAGTAGTCAGACGGCTTTTCACCTGGGTGGAAGGGATGTTCCGCTTTGAGGCGAATGAATTACCCCCGCAGGGCAAAATCACGGTGCGGATTGACCTGGAGAATTTGATCATCGAGGGTTCCCGCCAGTTGCGTGAGTGGGAACAACTTCAAGAAGAAATACCCAGCCTGGATGTGGCTCTTAAATTTGCGGACCGCCCTGGAGCGAACCTGCGAAATGTCAACCTGAGTGTGGAGGAATGGCGGGTAGTTTCGTATGTCAACCCGAAAAATACCATTCGCATGATTGCCAGAGCCGCAAAAATGAATGACCTGGAAATCCGCCGGGTGGTTTATGGATTACTTCAAGCCGGATTGGTCGAATTAATCAGGGCTCCAACCGGACCTTTACCGGCTGTAAAGATGTTTCCAACCAACAATAAAGAGGAACAAAAATCGCTGGTTCAGCGCTTGATCAGCCGGATCAGGTCGTTGTGATCGCTGGATGAGGTGAAAAGAAGGCATGCAAACAGTAAAAATGGTGGTAACAGGACCCTTCAATGCCGGAAAGACGGAATTTATCCGTTCTGTCAGCGAAATCAACGTGGTGTCAACTGAGCGGAAAATTACCAGCGATGCTGAAAAAGTCAAAGAAACCACGACGGTAGCGATGGATTTCGGGCGCATTTCCGTTGACAATGATTTGGTGCTGTATCTCTTTGGCACACCCGGTCAACGGCGTTTTGATTTTATGTGGGAGATATTATCCGAGGGGATGTTGGGATTTATTGTAATGGTAGACAGCACCCGCCCCGAAACGTTTCGAGAGGCGCGCAGCATTTTGGAGACCTTTCGGGCTTATGCCCCAACTCCTTACGTGGTGGCGGCGAATAAACAGGACAAGGCAGATGCCTGGGATATCGACGATATGCGGCTAACCCTTCGTCTAAGCCCCAAGGTGAAACTGCTTCCTTGTGTCGCAACCAATAAAGAATCAGTCAAAAAAATTCTGCTGGAATTGTTGTATAGTATTTTGGAAGAAATGGAAGGAAGATAATCCTGATTTCAGAGCAACAGGTTGAAAATACGTGTCATCGATAACCACAGACCAGGGAATCTTGCATTATGAGGTTTTTGGGCGCGGAAAGCCGGTCATCTTATTGCATGGCTGGTTGGGCTCATGGGGTCTATGGCAGGAGACTATGAGCTTTTTTGGACAAAACGGATTCCGCACCTATGCACTTGATTTCTGGGGATTTGGTGAATCAGACGCTCATCTCGATACGTATGAAGTGAAAGATTTTGTTTCGCTGGTTGGTCAATTTATGGACCAACTCGGCATTGTTTCTGCTCCATTGGTGGGGCATAGCATGGGGGGAACAGTCAGCCTTTCGGTAGCGCTTCGTTACCCCGAACGAGTGCAAAAAGTAGTCATTATTGGTTCTCCCATCGTTGGGTCATCCCTGGCGTTGCCCTTGAAGCTGGCAGGTTTGCGTCCAATTGCATGGTTATTATTCACATTGTTTCCCTTGTTTCGATTGGGAATGCGACTGTTTTCACCTCTGATCTGTGGAGCACCCGACTTTTCGGATATGATGGTGCGTGATCTTTCCCGCACAAACCTTGAATCATTTTTGCGCAGTATTGCATCTCTTCGTCGAACAGACCTGCGTCCCGAAATCCACAAGATTCAATCACCCGTGATGGGGATGTTTGGTGATCGAGACAATATCGTGAATCCCAGGCAATGGAATGTGTTACAAAAAGGAAATCCTGCAGCGCAGGTTGTCCGATATCCGAAGGCTGGACATTTCATCATGCTGGATGAACCAGATCATTTTCGCCAGACCTTAAAACACTTTTTAGAAGGCACAGTCGAAAACACATGAATTCTCTACCACAATATTTTTCGTGCCCAATAGAATTGGGAAAAATCATGGTAGAAGGGGCAAATGAAGTACTTGGACCGGAAATTGTGAAGATAATATTGTCAGCCAATAACTTGGGTATTTTAAATCATGAACCGGTTCAGAGCGGTGTAATCCCTGTGGGATTATTTGATGAGTTCCAAAACGAATTAATATCTCTATTAGGTCCGGCAGGGGGACGAGGGATGGCTGTGCGGATTGGCAGATCGACTTTCCGTTATGGGTTGCGAAAATATGGTAAAACCACCGGGCTTTCAAGCCTTGAATACCGATTAATGCCTGCTCCACAGCGTATCCGCGCCGGATTGGAGAAAATGAAGCAGGTAATTAATGGAGAAAAAGGGAAACTGGTTGAAGTGGAGGAACTTCATGGCAGGTGGATCTGGCGGCAATGGGTGAACGAACAAAATCCTGATATTCCGACCTGTTACCTGATCATGGGTGTCTTGCAGGGTTTCTTATCCTGGGTAAGTGGTGGTAAATTTTATCCCATAAATTGTGAAAACGATTCTATCAAAGGAGCATCGTATCAGATAATCAGTATCGATAAAAAACCTTTGGACTGAGTGGGGCTGATGTTAAAAGTAATTTTAAAGGCAGGAAAATGCGTAGAGCCGTTTAATGAGCCTGCCCGAGATTTGCGAATTCTGAACAAACCGCTGTGGCTGGTGCAGCGAGATATTCTGGCGCCTTACATTTCGCAAGAAATCGAACTGCCGCCTGGAGGGATGCTGCCACAAACCACCCAACCCTGCCTTGTATATCGGGATAACCTGTATTTTGATGAAGATTTTTTCAAAGAATTTATCCAATTGGCGCGCCAAAAAGACCATGCTGTCCGCGCTGCCTTATCCTATCAGGATGCGGCTTTTCGCGAACATATTTTACCGCTTTCGACTTCGTTCACACCGGCAGGTGATATCTACCTGGCTGATTTATGGTATTACCCGCGCGGTCCGGAACCCGATGTAGAGCCGCTGGTGATTAATTTACATGCGCGCGAGATGGGATATTACCATGTGCCGCTTTATATGGCAGCTCATCAAGGCGATCTTGTTTACCAGGTGCCTTTGCGCAGCCTGGTGGCTATCGATTCATGGGTGCATATTTTCATTGCGGATACGGTTTTTGGATTATTCGGGCGGGGAGCCAGGTTTGAGGAAAGGCTGAAAAATGATCTGGCTTTTAAGCTCAAGGTACTTTGGCATGCCCTCTATGAGGGGAAACAATTGCTGGAATGTTCCAGTGTGGTTCGGGTTGGGAAAAATTGTGTGATCGACCCGACAGCCGTAATTCATGGACCCACATGGATTGGTGACAATGTTACGATTGGAGCAGGCGCGGTAATTGAAAATTGCACCATTGGAGATAATGTAAATATCTCGCAGGGTTGCCAGTTAATGTTATCGATGATTGGAGACGGGACGTTCTTACCTTTCCGCGCATCTTTATTTATGACGACGGTGATGGAAAATTGCCTGATTGCGCAAAATACCTGTTTGCAAATGTGCGTGGTTGGACGCAACACCTTTATTGGGGCAGGTTCAACCTGGACAGATTACAACCTTCTTCCTTCCCCTATTCGGGCGCGAGATGGAAATGGCGTGTTGAAACCTGCAAATCGTCCGGTGTTGGGGGGAGTCATTGGTCATAATTGTCGCATTGGCGCAGGGATGATTGTCTATCCTGCCCGCATGATTGAATCGGACGTAGTTATTTTTGCCAGCAAAGACCGCCGGGTGATTGACCGCGATATTCGCTATGAAGACAGCGATCATCTGAAGCTGGCTGGCGCTATTCATCATCCGCGCCTTTATCCACGCGCGGGCGAAGATGTTCAACAATCCTGGTGATCAAGTCGCCTCATATTTTTTATTGGCAATGTGAGCTTTAGGGGGTGAAGGTGGCGATAAAATGACACCTTAACAGAATCGAAAGCCTTTCTAAATGCCTGAAAGGTAATCTGGATGTTGCCAGAATCAATAATTATGCGTAAGATTAACAAAAATGTGTTGGGAGGCAGAAATGGGGAAAGCCCGTCTGTTGATTGTTGAAGATGATATTGATATTTCGAATATGCTGCGCATCTTTTTTAGCAGCCAGGGGTTTGAGGTGGATGCTGCGACTCGCGGTCGGGATGCATTAGAAAAAACTCGTTCTGTCATGCCCCACCTGATTGTTTTGGATATTATGCTGCCTGATATCGATGGATATGAAGTCTGCCGCACCCTGCGAACACATACCCGCACCAGTCATATCCCGATCATCTTCTTAACTCAAAAAGACGAACGGAGTGATAAACTGGCTGGGCTTGAACTGGGAGCTGATGACTATATTACCAAGCCTTTTGATATTGAAGAGCTTCGGTTACGGGTGTCAAATGCAATTGCCCGATCGGAACGTGAAAGCCTGACAGACCCTCAAACCGGTTTACCCTCAGGGAGGTTAATTGAAGATCAACTGCGGCAAATTATCCGGTTAAAGGATTGGGCATTTATGGATATCCGAATTAACCATTTTGCTGCCTTTAAAGATGTGTACGGGTTTATTGCTGGAAATGATGTTTTACGGCATTGCGCAATGCTATTGGGCGAGGTGGTCGATAACCTGGGAACACCGAACGATTTCATCGGACATGCAGGTGGCGATAATTTTGTTGTCATCACTACCCTCTCTGCTTCTCAACCAATTCGAGCTGCGCTAAAAGATCGTTTCCGCTCTGAAATTCAGACTCATTATAATTTTATGGATCGGCAGCAGGGTTTCATCATCGCGCCGGATGAAAGTGGGAAACCCCAGCCATCTCCATTCATGACATTAGGCATCGGCATTGTATCACCAGCAACGCATACCGTTTCGGATATTCGTGAGATTACAGAAATTGCGGCTGAAGAGCGTCGTCAAGACGTTACCCCTTGATGTATTTATGGTTTTAAATGATTCCAGCCGATATATTCAGCCTGGGCTTAATACTGGTTGTTCTGGGTCTGGTGTTTTTCCTGGTCGCTCGCTTATTGATTACTCCTACCCAGCGGCATTTGCCACCACCGATAGAGGCTGATTTTGGTTTAAGAGAATCGGTAGCGGAACATAAAGAAGCAGTTTTGGGAATCGCGCCGGGGGGGCGGGTTGTTTATACAAACAGGACACTGCGTGAAATGTTTCAGGTTGGAGAGACGGAACAAATTGATCTGGAACGTCTTTCGCGCCGAGTAAGACCTCCAGATTCTTTGTTGATTTTAGCTTCAACCGAAACACAAGCGCGTTTTGTTTTGGATGGGAAACTGGTTGACGCAGTCTCCTATTCGATTGTCTTTGGCTCTAATCCATTTATGTTAATTCCGATGCGTTATGCTCAACCAATGGGGGAGGCTGATGGCTCGCGAGTTAACCTCTCTCCCCAAACCATTCAAACATTTATTGACCTCAGCCGGACGATGGCTGCCAGCCCGGATTTGCAAACCACCCTGGAAGCGATTTTAGAAAGTGTTGAAAAGATAGTCCCATCGGATACGATGGAAGTGACCCTGTGGGATGTTGAAAGCAATGCCCTGGTTCCCTTTCGCCTGACCGGCTCTTCAGGCGGCGGGCGCCGCCTAGAAGCTTCAAACCAGGTATATGATACGCGTGAAGGGTATTCGGGTTATTTGTTCCAGGTGCGAAAACCGTTGTTTTTACCGGATGTCGAAGCCAGACCTGACTTGAAGCCCGCAGTTAGTCGGCGAATCTTGCCAGTGCGATCGTACATCGGGATTCCGTTTCTGATAAAAAATGAATTCATTGGCACACTCGAACTGATGTCATTAAGCAAAGATGCTTTTCATGCGTCAGATCTCGATCTTTTGCTTCTGCTTTCTGGTCAGGCAGCGATAGCGATTCATAACGCCTTGATTTATCGGGAAGAGCAACAACGCGCTACCGATTTATCCGGATTGGCTAACCTTACGCAATCGCTTACCTCAATTCGGAGTGAAACCGATTTGTTCAGCCGTTTGGTGCATTCGATTTCAACCCTGATTCAGGTAGAAGTGTTGGGTTTTCTTATTTATGATGAAACCCGGCACATCCTGGAAGGAAAAGTGCCTTTTCATGGGCTTCCTCCGCAAATTGTTGAAATTTACCGAATTCCCGTACCACCAGGAAGCATTGTTGAACAAAAAATATTAGAACAAGATGTATTGATTACAGAAAATGCCGCTCAAGATCCCTTTTGGACAACTTTAGGGTTTGAATACCTGGCAAAAGCAGCCAGTTTTCGCGATACGGCTTTAGTGCCACTTAGTTCGGCTGGCAAGATGTTGGGGTATGTACAGGCGTCTAATCACAAAGATAATACTGTGATGTTCACGCGAGATGAATTACACATGCTGATGGTTGTGTCTAACCTGGCAGCATCTATCGTTGAGAGCGCCCGTCTTGAGAGAGAAAACAATCAACACGCTCTTCGCTTAGAGACGTTACACCAGATTGCAAAAATATCGAGTTCTAAAAATCCCATATTTGTGATCGTAAACCAATTGCTCCAGGAATTGGTAAAATCATTCAAAGCAGACCTTGCCGTCGTTTTTTTGCTTGATTCATCTTCTGAGGTGCTGACCTGTTATACTTCTTGTATTATTGGTGAAAATAAGGTTGTCCCAGATCGATATTTGCAGATTTCAAGGGGAGATAACCAATTTAATAAAACGGTTACAGCCAGTCAACAACCGGTTTTAATACAGAAAATAAGCGAGGAAAGTTCACTTCCATCCTTTTACCACCAATTATTAAAGTATTGGCAACTTGAGTCGGTTATTCAGGCGCCATTGGTGGCTCAGGGAAATGGATTGGGCGAAGTATGGGTTGCCAGTAGAAAATATAATGCGTTTACCCAAGCAGATCTGAATACATTGGTATCTGCCGCTGGAAATATTGCTGGCGTAGTAGAACTTGCTACCTTACGCGAGCAAACAGACGAGAGCCTGCGCAAGCGCCTGGATCAGATGACAACCCTTATGCGCATCAGCCGCGAATTTGGAACGTCATTGAATATTAAGGCGTTGCTGCAATTTGTGTTTGATGAAGCCATGTCGCTTACTCGCGCAGATAAAGGCGTGATTTCGTTTGTCGCACCGGTTTTTGGAAATGAAAGATTAACCGCAGAAAAGTATCGCATTGGCGATTTTTCTGCGGTTGAGATCGAATCGATTGAACAAATCGGTTGTCAATCGGTCAAACCTATTGTGATTTCAGATTTCCAGGCAGAAGGAGCTTTGCCGCCTGAAGAAAGTCTTCGATGTGGTTTGTTGGTTCCGATTGTTTATCAGCAAAATCAGGTTGGTTTAATCTCATTGTTTTCAGGTGTCGAAAACCATTTTGATGATACCCTTGTCGACCTGGTTCAATCGCTGGCAGCTCAAGCTTCGCTTGCTTTCATCAACGCTGTACAATTTGAAGAGACCAAACGCCGCAGCGCTTTGCTTAACCGAGTATTGGAAACTCTGGCTGGGTTAATGGAAGTGTCGCGCTCGCTTCATACCAATTTGCCGTTGGATCGTTCGTTAACAGCCATCGCATCCGCGATAGCGGATGCAACCCCTTTCAAAATTGTGTTGATCAGCCTGGTTGAGCCAGATGGAAAAACACTTCGCCGGGTATGCCAGATCGGATTATCGAGTGAAGCCTGGCAGGAATTACAGGCGCGTACGCAGCCATGGCATTCTGTCCAGCGCCTGATGCAAGAGGATTTCCGAATAGGTAATTGCTATTATATCCCGGCAAATCGACTCCCCATTGTACCAGCGGATATCCATTCGATAACCATACTTGCCCAAGAAGCCAACCCCCTGCCAGATGCGTGGGATGCGCGAGATTTTCTGCTCATACCCCTTTACAGTTCAGCGGGGGCTCCTCTGGGTTTGATTTCAGTGGATGCGCCAGAAAATGGTCGTCGTCCAGACCGTCCAACCTTTGAGGCGTTGGAAATATTCAGTTCTCAAGCCAGTTTGATGGTAGAAAACCACAGCCGCATCAAACAACTTGAAGAGAAAATTTCAGTGTTAGAGGAACGGGCAGCACGATTGGAAGAATCCAGGCGTGTATCTCAGGAAAAATTACCTCTCTTTTTGCAGAAAGACCTGGATCAGTTGGTTACTATCCATGCGCTGGCAAGACAGAGTGAGAGATTCCGCGCCAGCCTGGAGGTTGCAGAAATCGCTAATCGTCAGTCCAATGAGACGGCAGTCTTGCAAACATTGGGCAGAGAATTGGTAACCCGATTTAATTTGGACACCGCTTTGATTGCCGAGCGAAATGCATCCGATATTCGCTTGATTGGTGTGATTGGAACAATTCCTCCAGGCAGCAACCCCGAAGCTTTGTTCGGAACACGCAATCCCCTGCGGCAGCTACTCATGGATGGAGAAATTTTGCTGGTTCCTGATATTCAACTCTCAGCAGATTGGCGGACGAACCCGATGTTGTCAGCTTTGAACGCTCAGAGCATGATTGGGTTACCCCTTGGGATTGAAAATACGCGTGGAGCGGGTGTATTGGTAATAGGACAAACTCCTTTACCTGAATTCCTCGAAGAAGATCGATGGATTTTTATGCAGCTTGTCCGCCAGGTTAGTATCAGTTTACAAGATTTGCAGCTTTTATCTGAAATCTGGCGGCGGCTGCGAGAAGTGGATCACCTTTTGAGTTTCAGCCGCCGGTTGGGCAGTTTAGAGCCTTCCAGCATTCTAACGACACTGGTGGAAAGTGTAGTTAAGATCGTGTCCAATGCCAATACCGCCTGGGTGGCTTTGTGGAATTCAAAAAGTCGATTGTTGTCGATCCAGGCAGCGACAGGTTATTCAAATAATGATACACTGCTCCGATTGGGGTATCATCTGCCCATTGATGATACCGGAGATTTACCTTTACCATTGCGAGTTGTGCTCTACGGACAGCCGGAACGCATTTCCGAAGTTGTATTTCACGATGAATATCGACTAACCGGTGCTGACTTGATGGAATATCGAGAGGCGACCGGCGGGTTATTCCCGGCTTCGGCATTGGTTGTACCGATGCGTTTGGGCGAAAATATTTTAGGTGTCCTTGGACTGGAAAATTTTGAGTCTCCCATTGCTTTCAGCACGGAGGATGAAGCGCTGGCTTTTTCTTTTGCTCAGCAAGCTGTGCTGGCATTAGAAAATGCCCGTTTATACCAGGCGGTTGAGCAACGTGCATCTCGATCCGAGGCGTTGACCAACATCGCCGGAATATTAACCTCCAGTTTACGCTTTGATGAATTGGAGCAATTGTTGTTAGAGAAATTGCAGTCAATCGCTCCTTACGATACGGCAACTTTATGGATTCGTGAGGGCGACCAGTTGATCATACGTTCTTCACGCGGTTTTTCCGATAGTGATCAACGAATTGGTATTTCTTTATCGGTTTATGAAAGCAGGCTCTTTTCAGAGATGAACGAAAAAGGTCGCCCCATAACGGTGAACGATGTGCGCCAGGATTCGCGTTTCTCGCTGGTGGAGGCGCCAGAGTACCTCTCGTGGTTGGGAATCCCTTTGATCGCGAAATCAAGTTTAATCGGCGTGATCACGCTGGAAAAAAGAGAACCAGATTTTTATAATGATGAATTCGTTCAATATGCTCAGACCTTTGCTGGACAGGCTGCAATTTCGTTGGACAATGCCCGCCTATTTGAAGAAAGCAGGCGCAGAGCGGCTGAGCTAAATGAGCGATCACAACGGCTGGCATTACTCAATCAGCTCTCCAGCGAACTGGCTGCTTCACTCGATATTGATTGGATTTTGGCGACCGCCGCTCAACAAATGCTCACAGCGCTTGGCGGGGCGGGAGTCAGCGCAGTGTTGCTGCGAGTAGATGGCAGATGTTCTTATCAGCTAGAAATTCCATCGGTCCTGCAAAATGTACCCCATGACCTGCCAGATATTCCTTTGTTTAATCGCCTGGCGCAAACATTGGGGATATTCAGCACGACAGACGTGCAGAGAGAAGAGGAACTGGCTCCAATGTGGGAAAGCCATTTCCTGATTCGCAAAGTTCAATCGCTGCTGGTTGTACCGATGTTAACTCTACCAGATCTGGAAGGGTGGATTCTGGTTGAGTCTCATGAGGAAAGACGGTTTAGCAGTTCTGAGATTGAGCTTGCTCGAACCGTGTGTAATCAAACTGCGGTTGCAATTCAGAAAGCGCGTTTATTTGAAGAGACGCGCCAACTCACTCAAAATTTGGAGCATCGGGTAGAAGAGCGCACGCTCCAATTGAGGCGAGAGCACCATAACACCCAGTCCTTGCTGCATATTAGTACCGAGCTATCCGCCAGTCTTGAAGTGAGTACAGTCCTAAATCGTACCTTAGAGGTGCTTAATGATTCAACTGGTGCAGAAGAAAGCCTGATTTTTATATCGCGCGAAGGAGGGGTTGTCTACCGGGCTGGTATGGATCTTTCGGGACCGATTCAAACAGCGGAAAGAACCTTCCGCCCTGAAGAGGAGATTGCGCGTTGGGTAACCAACCTGCGTAAGTCTGCGGTCATTGAGGATGTAATCACAGATGGTCGGTGGAATCTGCCCGAAGAAAGTCAGCCTGCTTACAAGAGTGTTCTGGCAGTGCCGTTGTTGTTGGGAGAAGAGAATCTCGGAACTCTGATGATGTTCCATCGTTTCCCGGCATTCTTTGAGGAAAATGAAGTGCGTCTGGTCGAGGCTGCTGCGCGCCAGATCAGTATTGCTTTAAATAATGCACAATTATTCCGCCTGATCCGAGAGCAATCAGAACAATTGGCGACGATGTTGCATGTCCAACAGGTGGAATCCAGCCGTTCGCGGGCTATCCTGGAGGCGGTTGCAGATGGGGTGCTGGTCACTGATGCAAACAGCCGTATCACATTGTTCAATGCTTCAGCCGAGAGTATTCTTGCATTAAGCGCTTCTTTGGTTATTGGGCAGCCGCTTGACCAGTTTTCCGGATTGTTTGGGAAAGTCGCTGGAAGTTGGATGAAAACAATCCAAGTCTGGTCAAATAATCCATATAGTTATACCCGGAGCGATAATTATTCCGAACAACTTAATCTGGATAACGGTCGGGTGGTATCGGTTCACCTGGCGCCTGTTTTTTTGCACTCAGAATTCCTGGGGACGGTATCAATCTTTCGTGATATTACCCACGAAGTTCAGGTCGACCGCCTCAAATCTGAATTTGTTGCCAATGTCAGTCATGAGCTGCGAACTCCTTTGACCTCCATTAAAGGGTATGCTGAGGTTTTGCTGATGGGTGCGGTTGGTAAAATGACCACGCAACAAGAACAATTTGTTCAAACGATCAAAAATAATACAGACCGCTTGAGTGTTTTGGTGAATGATCTGTTAGATGTATCTCAAATTGAGACCGGGCGGGTGATGCTAAATATCCAGGCGGTGCGTGTGGATCAACTAGCGGAAGAGGTTGCCGCTCGTTTTCAGAGTCGGGTCATCAATGCTGGGCGCAATCTTTCGATTGCCTTGGATATTCCGCGCAATTTACCTATGGCGAGAGGAGACATGGAACGTGTGCGCCAGGTACTCCAAAACTTGGTGAATAATAGCTACCTGTATACGCCAGATGGTGGTAAAGTTATGATTCGGATCAAAAATCTAGGGGCTGAATTGCAAGTTGATGTTGAAGATACGGGAATTGGTATATCCATCGCAGACCAGCCAAGGATTTTTGAACGGTTTTTCCGCGGAGATGACCCGCTGGTGCTTGCTTCTTCAGGGAATGGACTGGGTCTGGCGATTGCAAAAACTCTGGTTGAGATGCACAACGGGAAGATCTGGTTTACCAGTTGTGGTGAGCGTGGAAAGGGCAGTGTTTTCTCGTTCACCTTACCAATATATGATATTAAAAAGTAAGGCGGGCTTATGGCAAAAATATTAATTGCTGAGGATGAAAGAGACATACGCGACTTAATCGCCTTCACCTTGCGTTTTGCTGGACATGAGGTGGTGGCGACCTCAAATGGAGAGGAGATCCTTGAGGCAGCTCCGCTGGAAATGCCAGACCTGATTCTGATGGATATCCGAATGCCCAAAATGACCGGTTACGAAGCCTGTCAAAAAATAAAAGCAGATCCCCGCCTTTCTCATATTCCGGTGGTGTTTTTATCTGCGAAAGGACAAGAATCTGAAATCCGTACCGGATTTGAGATGGGGGCGAGCGAATATCTCTTGAAACCGTTCGCGCCTTCTGAACTTTCGGAAAAAATTAAGGAATTGCTAGAAAAATATACCAAATCCTGAACAGGTATGAGCGTCATTTTATTGGATCGGGAGATTGTTCATTATGAAGTGCTTGGCAGAGGCAAGCCCTTGATCTTTTTGCATGGTTGGGTGGGTTCCTGGCGCTATTGGATTCCCTGCATGCAAGCCAGTTCTATATTTTGTCGGTCATACGCTCTTGATTTGTGGGGATTCGGAGATACCTCTAAAAACCCAAATTACTACTCACTCGATGAACAATCTTCTCTTCTGGGGCAATTTCTTGAGCGAATGGGAATAGGGCGGGTTGCCCTGGTAGGGCATGGGTTGGGCGCATTGGTTTCGATGTTGTTTAGTATGCGAAATCCACAAATTGTTGATCGCCAGATGCTGATTGCATATGCCTGGGAAGCTGACAGAGTAAATTCACGTTTAGGTGCCAGTTCGCCATCTGACCTGGCAGACTGGCTGTTGGGTAAATATCCAGATAGCGAACCTGCCCGGATCGACGCCCCGCGCGCTGACCTTGAAGCCATTAAAGTGTCTATCAGGTCATTGAAACATCCTGAACTGCTTGCTGCCAGGAAGCAGCTTCGTGTACCCAGTTTATATGTGTATGGACAAAATGATCCGATTATCCCCCCTCCCGAAGTGGAGGAAGACCTGCGCCAGATTCCCGAAACCATGCACACCATTGTGTTTGAAGGCTCAGGTCATTTTCCAATGTTGGATGAGTGCAGTAAGCTTAATCGCCTGTTGGCAGATTTTTTATCGTTGCCGGGTGGAGAATCTCCACGTGAATTACAACTAAAGGAAGAATGGAAGAGGCGTGTCCGATAGTATCTTCGCACCTGACAAGATTTTTTTATTGGTTGAGAGGAGGCATTCATGTCCAAAGAGGATGTTCCTTCCCGTTTTGATACATTGATTACAATTAGCGTTGTAGTGGTATCAATAGCTCTTTCTTTATTGATCTGGCGGGCAAGTATTGCTGCCTCGACAGCGAGTGGGGACGATCGAGCTGGGATGATTGACCTGGTCAAAAAACAAGCAGCGTTGAACGAGAATACACGAAAACTGTATGAGGAAAAATTTTATTTGAGAGAATATGAATTACTGCAGACTCGTGTCAATCAACTGGAATCAAGCTCCGATTTGGTGAATCAGGTTGAAGCGAAATTTTTGAATATCATCCTGCCAAATCTCGCAAAATTATCGCCGCTTTCGACAGAACCTCAGTATAAAAATCCGGATGGTACCTATAACTATGAAAAGCGGATGGTTGACCTGACCAATGCATTTCCGGAAGCAAAGCTTGAACCCCAAAAATCCTTTAACCTGGCGAATATCCGTTATCAAGAGCAGCGCTGGTTAATGGTTGCTGCAGTATTGATGGGACTGGCTTTGTTTTGGACGAGTCTGGCAGAGATTTTAAATGGTAAATTGAAAATGGGATCCTACCTGATTGGAGTTCTAAGTTTTCTGGGAACAATTGCTTTTGTCTTCATTGTGGAATTGTTAATGTTGGTCGGGAGGTTGGGATTATGATAAACCTGTTTGACTCCTCTGTCTCCCGGAAAATTACCCTGTTCCTCTCACTAATGGTTACTTTTTTCACCGGTATTGTGGGCGCATTAGGAGCAGATTCGAGTATTCAAGCCAGTAACGCCAATCGCCAATCACAAATACTGGCAATGGAAATATCCCAGGAACTTCAACGATCGGGTCTCCAAAGTAATTATGAGATTGAAACAATTGCCCTATATACCCGTTATGCTTCAGAAGAACTGTCATTAAGAATGGCTGCCCTTGAATTGATCCAGGCGGATAAGCCGATTGAAGCAGAAGCAATGATGAATCGGGCAGATGTTGTACAATCGCAGGCACGTCGATTAGTCGATTTGTCAGAAATCATGCGCGACCCACGATACAAGATTCCTGATAGCATCTTCCCTGACCTTAATCGTTATGTGATTGATTTTGCGGAATATTTCAATCAACGGGTAAAGGAACAGAATGCAGCCAGTGATGTCTATAATCGATTTGACCTCAAGTCAACAAATTATTTATCGATTGTAACCCTCTTATCTATCATCTTGTTCCTTCTTGGCTTGGCTCAAGCTGTAAATCCCCGCTTGCGAATCAGCCTGGCTGGATTCAGTGTGTTATTATTTGCCACGGCGATCTTGTGGACTGGGGTCACCTTCTTTCGTTAATCCGTGTATAATGTATAATATCCAGATAATCCTGCTATGATTTCATAAAGAAATTCACTTTGATTTTCTTAGGGATTCTGCGATAATTATGCCTACAGGTTTATCCATACCTTATTCAAGGAGCTCTCATTCATGTCTGCTGTACATTATTTCCTGGGAATGGATGTTTCTACAACCGGGGTCAAAGCGTTATTGATCAATGCAGAAGGCGAGGTGATTGGTTCTGCCAATACCGAACAGCCATTATTCACTCCCCATCCACTGTGGAGTGAACAAGACCCGGCTGATTGGTGGAATGGTGCAATCCAGAGTATTCGTTCTGTGTTTGCTCAGACTGGGGTTGATCCCAAAAAAGTTGCTGGTATTGGATTAACTGGTCAGATGCATGGTTTGACGTTATTGGATGAATCTGGAACGGTTTTACGTCCGGCGATTCTATGGAATGATCAACGCACCGGAGCGCAGTGTGATGAGATACGCCAGCGAGTTGGAAGGTCGCGGTTGATTCAGATCACTGGTAATGATGCGCTGACGGGTTTTACAGCGCCAAAAATTTTATGGGTAAGAGAACATGAACCCCAGGTGTATCAAAAAGTTCGTCATATTCTTTTACCGAAAGATTATGTCCGATATCGTTTGACCGGACAACACGCAATGGATAAGGCAGATGCAGCGGGAACGATTTTACTGGATATCCGCAAGAGAGAATGGTCTGAGGAGATCCTGCGTGCCTTAAATATACCGTTGGAATGGCTTCCTAAAACGTATGAAGGACCGGAAATAACGGGCGCAATCACCCGCGAAGCTGAAAGCCTGACTGGATTAAAAGCTGGCACCCCCGTGATTGCAGGCGGCGGAGACCAGGCAGCCCAGGCAGTTGGCGTGGGTGCTGTTGAACCGGGAATCATCGCTCTTACCTTGGGAACATCGGGGGTTGTGTTTGCAACCACCGATCAACCTTTTATTGAACCTGATGGTCGTTTACATGCATTTTGTCATTCTGTTCCTGGACGATGGCATCTGATGGGGGTTATGCTTTCTGCGGCAGGTAGTTTGAGATGGTTTCGAGATATGTTAGCGCCCGGAATGGAATACGACAGTTTACTGGCGCCTGCGGCAGATGTTCCTGCTAATTGTGAGGGATTATTATTCCTGCCATACTTGACGGGGGAGCGCACGCCTCACCCTGACCCATTAGCGCGAGGTGGTTTTATCGGTCTGACGGTGCGGCACAATCGCGCAGCAATGACCCGCTCTGTCTTGGAGGGCGTTGCGTTTGGCTTGAGAGATAGTTTTGAACTGATTCGTTCTGCCGGGTTGAAAGAAATTCGGCAGGTCCGAGTTTCAGGAGGAGGCGCGCGTAGTCCTCTGTGGCGTCAAATCCTAGCAGATGTGTTCAATGCGGAATTGATAACAGTTAATACAACGGAAGGGGCTGCTTTTGGCGCGGCATTGCTAGCCGGAGTTGGCGTTGGTATCTGGTCTGGAGTTGATTCTGCATGCCAGGCTACTGTTCGTCCGACCGGGGTTACTACTCCGCAGCCCCAACAGGCAGGTTTGTATCAAAAAGGATATGCGGTTTACCGCGAGTTGTATCCCGCATTACAATCTATATTTCATTCTTCCAGTGAATTGTAGAGGAGAAAATGATGGTATCACCCGAAAAAATAAATTATGGTGGTTGGCTGAATTGCTTTCGATTGAGTAATCGAAAAATTGAATTGATTGTTACGACAGATGTAGGTCCTCGCATCATCCGATTTTGTTTACTCAAACATGAGAATATGTTTTGTGAAATGCCTGATATGATAGGAAAAACGGGTGGCAATGAATGGCGAATTTATGGCGGTCATCGCCTATGGCATGCGCCTGAACATCCAGAACGAACATATTATCCCGACAATTCACCAGTACGCCTTGAGGAGCATTCTGGTTTTGTGCGCGTGGTGCAGCCAGTCGAACCAACTACCGGGATCAGGAAGGAAATCGATATTGCGATGGGACGTGCCAACCATGTCAGGGTTACCCATCGCCTGGTCAATCGCAATTTATGGGCTATTGACCTCTCGGTGTGGGCATTATCGGTCATGGCGCCGGGAGGTAAGGCGATAATTCCTCTACCCCCCAGGGGCAGTCATCCAAAAGACCTGTTGCCTGCGAATACGATGACATTTTGGCCTTACACCAATATGGCGGACCCCCGATGGTATTGGGGAGAGAAATATGTGATGTTGACACAAGATCCTGAAGCTTCTTCTCCACAAAAGGTAGGCATTGAAGTGCCAGCCGGTTGGGCTGCTTATGTCAGGTCTGGCAGCCTGTTCATCAAACGTTTTTCTTATGTGCCGGGGGCGGTTTATCCGGATCGCGGTTGTAATATGGAAACATTTACCAATGCAGATATGCTGGAGGTTGAGTCGCTTAGCCCATTCACCCAACTGCAACCCGGCGCCTCGGTAGAGCATGTGGAGGATTGGTATTTGTTTGATGACGTACAGACTCCACTGAATGGAGAACAGGTGGATCGGTTTATCATTCCGAGAGTAAACGAGACGTTTGAAAAATAACCTGCCGGGTTCATCATTCTTAACCCATTAAGAAAGGATATCGTTGTATGCCAACTCTACTGGATATGCCGGATGATCCGAAATACACCATAAAGGCTGTATCGGTGCAGACCGGAATTCGCCCCGTAACCTTGCGAGCCTGGGAACGGCGACACGATATTCTGAATCCGCATCGCTCTGATAATCGATATCGCTTATATTCCGATCGCGATGTGGCGATTTTACGATGGATAAAAAAGCGGGTTGATAGTGGTATTTCGATTAGCAGCGCGGCGGCTGAGTTAAAAACGATGGCAGAACGGGGTGATTATCCAGAGTTGGTACCTGTTGCCCCAGCCGTGTTGGTTGGCACGCGGAATATGCCCGCTTCGCAATATGCGCGGGAGTTGTATCAAGCTCTAATCCGTCATGACGAGGGGCGTGCAAACGAGTTAATGAAAGAGGCTTCAGCCGCATTTGACTTGTTAACGCTCTGTATGCAGATTATCATTCCCACAATGGTTGCTATCGGTGAAGCATGGTATCATGGAGAAATTAGGGTAACGACTGAACATTTTGCCAGTAATTATGTGCGGGGAAAGCTTCTCGCAACGCTGCAGGGATTTCCAATAAGACGGAATGCTGCATATTTGCTGGTTGGTTGTGCGCCGCTGGAGCAGCACGAATTAGGGGCGCTGATGCTGGCTACTCTATTGCGCAGCCGGGGGTATCGGGTTGAATACCTGGGAATTGATGTCCCGATTGATGACCTGGTAGATTATGCGCGCTATGAACGACCGGACATGATCATCCTGGCTGCTTCCAGTACCGAAGCTGCATTGGAAATGTCTACTTTACAGGAGAAATTGAAAAGCCAGATGCGCGTCCCGCCAGTTTTTGGATATGGTGGAAGAGCGTTTGATCGCGACCCGCGATTGTGTGATCGAATTCCAGGAGTTTACTTGGGGAATACCCTGGAAAAAGCCCTCAATTCGGTGCGAGAAGCTTTGGTGGTAAAAACTCCTCAAAACAGGTTATCCGCTGAAAAAGTTATTGAGAAAGAATGAGCAGAATGGATTTATATTTATACGACACCTATACGCGCAGCCTGCGCAAATTTGAACCGCTTCAACCTGGAAAGGTTGGAGTTTATACCTGTGGTCCGACGGTTTATGATTATGCTCATCTAGGTAATTTACGCACATATATCTTTGAGGATATATTGCGCAGAGTGCTTGAGTTTAATGGGTATTCAGTGCTGCATGTGATGAATATTACAGATGTTGGGCATCTTACATCAGACGCTGATTCGGGCGAAGATAAAATGGAACGAGGCTCAAAGCGGACAGGAATGTCTGCCTGGCAGCTTGCTGAACTGTATACCGAAGAATTTCGCAAGGATTTACAGCGGTTAAATATTCTGGAGCCGACTATTTGGTGCCGGGCAACAGACCATATTTCTGAGCAAATAGAATTCATTAAATGTATTGAAGCGAAAGGTTTTACCTACCGAACATCAGATGGTATTTATTTTGATACATCGCGTCTGCCGCACTATGGGGAGTTGGGACGATTGGATATAGAAGGCTTGCGAGCAGGAGCGCGTATTGATATGGGCGAAAAGCGGAATATCACCGATTTTGCCTTGTGGAAATTTAGCCCACCAGATCAAAAACGGCAAATGGAATGGGACAGTCCCTGGGGCAAGGGTTTTCCAGGATGGCATATTGAATGTTCTGCTATGTCAGCCAAGTACCTGGGCTCGTTTTTCGATATCCATTGCGGTGGTGAGGATCATATTACCGTACATCACACCAATGAAATAGCTCAAACAGAAGCATGTTATGGTACTCGCCTGGCAAACTTTTGGCTGCATGGTTTCTTTTTACAGCTCGATGACTCAAAAATGTCGAAATCCGCAGGTGGATTCTTACGAGTCCAGACGTTATTGGATCGCGGTCTCGATCCCCTGGCATACCGGTTTTTCTGCCTGAGTGCGCATTATCGAGCAAAATTGAATTTCACCTGGGAAAGCCTGGAGAGCGCAGTGATATCTTTAAATCGTTTGCGCAGTGCAGTTTATGAGCTAGGCGATCCTGGGAGCTTTGATGAAGAATACATGGAGCGGTTTACTGAAGCAGTTAATGATGATTTGAATATGCCCCGTGCCGTGGCGCTTACCTGGGAAGTGTTAAAGAGCAAACAATCAGCCTCCAGCCGCAAAGCGACGATTCTTCAATTTGACCGCGTTTTTGGATTAAGACTCGCAGAATGGAAACCGGTCGAGGGGACGATTCCGGAAGAGGTTATGGAACTGGCGTTGCAGCGCCAGACAGCCCGACTGGAGAAGCGCTGGAAAGACGCTGACGAATTGCGCGATCGGCTCAGAGCTGCTGGGTATGAAATCGAAGACACTCCGCAGGGTCCGCGCGTCAAACCGCGCGCCAGGTAGCGGAAAGAATTAAATACCTGGCAATTATGTTCTTCATTAAGAAGACATTAAAGTCCGAAATTGATTTCGTAAAACTCTTGACAACATGGAATTTGGATGATATTATAAGATAGTTCTTGACCGGGGTGCCCCCCTCACCTCGGTCAAGAACGTTTAAAGGGATTTGATGAAACGCGGAATTCTTTACGGTGCAGCGGCTTACTCATTATGGGGGTTTCTTCCTCTCTACTTAAAATTTATCCCAGCTATTCCCCAATGGCAATTGATGGCGCATCGTCTGGTGTGGTCGTTCGTTTTTTTAATGATCATCCTTTCCATTAGAGGAAATTGGGATTGGGTCAAATCGGTTAAGAATCGACGCACTGTGCAAATTTATGTGCTGGCATCCCTTTTGTTAATGGTAAACTGGTCAATTTATCTGTGGGGTGTTACTTCTGGTTTTGTGCTGGAAGCCAGTCTCGGTTATTTTATTAATCCATTGGTCAATGTTCTGCTGGGGGTCGTGTTTCTAAAAGAAAGATTGCGACCATCGCAATGGCTGCCAGTTGGGGTTGCTGCGCTGGGCGTAATCTACTTAACGATTGCTCAGGGAACCCCGCCCTGGCTTGCGCTGGCGCTGGCAATTACCTTCGGAGTGTATGGCTTTGTGAAGAAGAAAGCCCCTTTAAATTCCCTGTACGGATTAACCCTCGAAACCAGCGTTATGTTAGCGCCCATGGCGATTGCCTTGATTGTTGCAGAGAGAGTGGGCGCGGGGGTTTTTGGTCACCTCGGTATGCCAGGGGATGGTTTATTATTATTGCTTGGGGTGATCACGGCGGTTCCATTACTTCTTTTCTCGGCGGCTGCGCAGATGGTACCGCTAACGATGATGGGCATATTGCAATATCTTTCGCCGACAATATCGTTCATAACTGGCATCCTGGTATTCCATGAGCCTTTCACTCCTGCCCGCCTGGTGGGGTTTAGTCTGATCTGGCTGGCGCTGGTTTTATTTTCAGCCGAGGGATTTCTTCAGACACGAAAAAGCGCCCTTCGCACCAGACAAAATCAAGAGGTGGTTTAATGCAGATCGGTCAGGGGTTGACTGCTGTCAATTGCTCTTAATAATTGTTCAAAGGAAGTCATCCAGGAGATTCGTTCCAGAAATTCACTGAGTGAAGCGCTTTGGCTGCGCAATGCCCGTACCGCTGGTCCAACTGGGTCTTTCCCTGCTGCGCCGCCAGGTGTATCAGCATAAGCGCCGTGGAAGGCAAAATAAGCCTGATTCAAACGTCGGATTTGATATCCATTTTCCCAGAATAATTTCCTGCGCTCTTCCATATATTGTTCTGCTTCGTCAATTTTCCCTGCAGCCAGCAACTCATCGGCTGTTACGCGCGTGATATTCATTTCTTTGCGAAAATCAAAGGCGGGAGGTTGTGGCGTAGAAGGCGGTCGATCGGTGCGAGGTTGGGGCGTTGTCGGCGGCGGTGGAGGCGGAACTTTATCAGGGTAGTACAATTTCAATATCTCAAGACCGATTTCTTTGCCAGCGATGGTTGCCGCAGTTTCATTCATTGTGCGCAGTTGGTGCGATGTATCGTAATTAATACCAAGCGGGCGCAAGGTTAAGAAATTGTGCGTCCATTCATGCGCTATCACCTCTGTCAACCAGCTTAAATCAGTCGTGCTCATGACCATGGTGGGATATACTCCCACGCCCCCGATATTAACGACCAATGCAGAAACATTCAGGTTTGACTCAAGTGATTGCTCAAGAGCAACGATTTCATCCAGCGTGAGGTTTGGCAGCAAAGAAATATTTGCTTCCTGGCGGATGATGTTCCGAGGCGAGACAATTAATGCGACGGGCAGGGGTGTTACATGGTATAAAGGCGGCGGCACAGGTTGCCCTACCAGGCTGAGATTCATGTCTGCCAGTACCTTTGATAGTTGTTGCTGCAACACCGCTTCTGCCATCGGAGCAAGCTGGCGGTCTTTTTCTATCAACGCTCGTTGTCTTTGTAATAAACCTGCTGAGGCGCTGGCTTTATCCGTTATTTTTGGATCTGCATAGATACGTTCGATATCTGCCTTTACCTGTTCCATTTGACGGATCAGATCGAGGTGCTGGCGCACCAGATTGGATTGATTACCAGCCGGAATATAACGGGTTAACGATAGTGCAGATTGCGAATATTTTAGATAAAAGGCATCCAGTGTCCATTGGATGTAATCGAACTCGATCATGCGGGTATAGCGCCGGATCTTTTCCAAATTGTCGGCGGGAGTTACAGTGCTGCGACCGATTATCGGGGTCAGGATAATCAAAGCAATCAGTATTTTGATAATGGATAATGTTAGACGAAGTTTGTACATCACCTCTAATTCCCAGAATATTCTACATACCTCGTATATAATTTTTTTAACAATAATATCAGAATTATATATCAATTTTGGATAGGTAATACAGGCATGAAGGTTGAATTTTAGCAGGACCTGGGTGTCACAAGATTATACAAAGTTGTTAAGAAGGGGAAGGTATGATTGACATTTGTCTCAGTTGCGATAGAATTATTACCACATTGGAAATATACCATAATGGAAGAAAACATTACCTCAACTGAACTGACCGCTGAACAGATATTGAATTTATTTCAACAATTTACCTTGAATCGTCCCAGGCTAATCCCTCCGGAATATGCTGTTCGACTTCAGCAGCAGTTGGATCATTCTGAAAAAGGAAGCGGTGAGCGCATTATCAATTTTCAACTGCTGATAAAAACGTTTACGATCCTGGTTCACCGTAATGAATGTCCAACCATGAGCGAATTGAGTATGGACCTGGATGCCCCTTTAAGTACAGTCACCCGGTTTGTGGATTGCCTGGTACGGGCGAATCTACTTGAACGGATCGATGATCCACATGATCGGCGGCTTGTGCGGGTGCGATTAACGCAGACAGGGAGAGAGATTTACCAGGATGGCATTGATCATTACAAAAGTATGTTGTTAAAGATATTGGCGATCTACACCCCGGTTGAGCAAGAACAATTGATCCGGTTGATGGGTAAATTTGTTAATGCGCTAAAAGCATGATCATTGACAGCTTTACCCTATTTTGGATTTTTGATTGAGATAAATAAACTACTATGAAAACAGGCAAGGAAGAAAAGGAATGAAAAGAGCGCTCGTTACCCTCTTGATTTTATCGGTTTTAGGCGTTGGTGGATATTTTGGATATCAGGAATACCAGCGTCAACAGGCAGCATCTCAGACGACTTTTCAGTTGGAAACCATTCGGAGGGGAAGTCTCACCGCCCTGGTGGGAGGCACCGGAACGGTGCGTTCGAACCAAACGGCTAATCTTAGCTGGCAAACAACTGGCAGAATCATGAACGTTTATGTCCAGCTTGGTGAAAAAGTTCAACCGACCAAAATTATGGCTGATCTGGATTCGAAATCCCTATCTCAAGCAGTAATCCTGGCGGAAGCAGATCTGGTGAATGCGAAAAAAAACCTGGAAAATCTGTTAAATTCTCAGGTGGCTCGTTCTCAGGCACAAGTTGCGTTAGCCAAAGCGACCAAAGACCTGGACCGCGCAATTGAGCGGCAAAACAGCCTGGCATATCAAAGGGGGTCGCGCGATCAAATCGATACCGCGAGAGCCAACTATACCCTGGCTCAAAAAGAAGTGGAACGGGCTCAAGAATTCTTTAACGGCGTGGCAACCGCTGGGGAAGATAATCCTGTTTATGCTTCTGCCTTGAGTCAGCTTTCGGCTGCCCGCCAACGGCGGGATATTACTCTTGGCAACTTGAACTACTTGCTGTCAAAACCTGACCCTAAGGATATAGCAGAGATTGATGCGCAGGTCGCCCTGGCGCGTTCTCAATACGAAGATGCAAAACGAGAATGGCTGCGCCTTGAAAACGGACCTGATCCACGAGATATTGCTGCCGCCCAGACCAGGATTGCAGCTTTAGAAGCCACGATGGCATTATCGCGTTTAGAAGCGCCTTTTGCAGGTACGGTCAGTGATATAAAGCTTAAACCAGGTGATCAAGTCTCTCCTGGTTCTGTCATGTTCCGCCTGGATGATTTATCCCGTTTACTGGTCGATGTGCAGATTACCGAGGTGGATATTAATCGAATTCGTACTGGCTATCAAGCGCTGGTTACATTTGATGCGATACAAGGGAAGGAGTATAAAGGAAAAGTTATCCAGGTCGCGCGATATGGTACAGCGGTGCAGGGCACGGTCAATTTTACGGTTACGATAGAACTCACCGATGCGGATGAAGCGGTGCGACCAGGTATGACTGCTGCCGTCAATATTGTGGTTGCGCAATTAGAAGACGTACTGCTGGTTCCTAACCGGGCTGTGCGATTGCGCCAGGGTGAGCGTGTGGTCTATATCCTTCGGGAAAACACACCGACTCCGGTTGTCATTGGATTGGGAGCTTCCTCCGAATCGTTCAGTGCGGTTCAAAACGGCGAGCTTGTTGAAGGTGATCAGGTGATCTTAAATCCACCAGCCGAAGCCAGACCAGCTGGCGGACCGCCCCCCTTCGTGAGGTAAAAATGGTTGACCAGGTCGATCACAAATGCGGTTCCAATGGCAAAGAGATTGTCATTGACACCTGTAATCTGGTAAAGATATTTAAGATGGGAGATAACGAAGTTCGGGCTCTGGCGGGGGTGTCTATTCAGATTCGTCGGGGTGAGATTGTCTCCATCATGGGACCATCAGGTTCTGGAAAGTCAACTCTGATGAATATCCTTGGCTGTCTTGATCATCCAACCGAGGGAGAATATTACCTGGATGGTGAAAAAGTATCCAGTCTGACGGGGGATCAGCTTGCTGCGATCCGTAATCGAAAAGTTGGTTTTATTTTTCAAAGTTTCAATTTACTGCCGCGCATGACGGCTCTGGCAAATGTAGAATTGCCAATGCGCTATGCAGGCATTACGAAAGGTCGGAAAGATCGAGCGCGGCAGGCTTTGATTTCTGTTGGGTTAGAAACCCGCATGTTCCACAAGCCAACGGAATTATCGGGGGGGCAGCAGCAGCGTGTGGCGATTGCCCGTGCCCTGGTCAATGATCCTGCAATTATTATGGCAGATGAGCCGACCGGTAATTTGGACTCCAGGTCTGGGCAGGAGATTATGGACCTGATCTTAAAGTTAAACCGTGAACGAGGAACTACGGTAATCATTGTTACCCATTCCTCTGAGGTAGCTGATCAAACGCAGCGGGTAATCCGGTTAAAAGATGGCTGTCTGGTGGAGGAAGCATGACATTACTCCAGGCGATTTTAGAAGCTCTAGAAAGTCTAAGCGCCAACAAGCTGCGTTCTGGCTTAACCATTTTGGGTATTGTGATTGGCGTCGCTGCGGTTATTGCAATGCTTGGAGTTGGACAAGGCGCTCAGGACACCATTACCGGCACGATTAGTGGAATTGGCACAAACCTGCTCTTTATATTTCGTGGGAACATCAACGAGGATGTGCGTAATCCTCAAATCTTAACCGTTGGTGATGCCCAGGCAATTAATGATGTGTTTTTAGCTCCTTCGGTTGTGGCTGTTGCACCAGTAGTACAGGCAAATAATCGTGAAATGACCTATTCAGGAAAACGCCGCCTGGCTCAATTAAACGGAATTACCCCCGATTACCAAAGAGTGCGTAATTATAACCTGACAGAAGGAAATTTTATTAATGATGAACATATGTTAGGTCAGGCATCCGTTGCTTTATTAGGTCCTGAGGTGGCAAAAGCGTTATTTGACCGCACAGAGGGTATTGCGGGAGAAACAATTCGTATAGATGGACAGCCATTTCGAGTGATCGGTATTCTAGAGTCGAAGGGCGGCGGGTCGTTTGGCAGCCAGGATAATGTGGTGATGATTCCGTTCACCACCGCCACTTCCCGTCTCATTCGCCGAACGCGGGATCAGGTTGACCTGTTGATCGTTCAAGCCGCCTCTCCCGATGTGGTGAAACAAGCGTCGGAAGAAGTGAGGCAAATCTTGCGCAACCGTCATCGAATTATCATTGGACCGGATGATTTCACAATCTTTACTCAAGAGGATTTTATCCAAACCGCGGCGACCATAACAGGTGTGTTTACCATCTTCTTGGGCGGCATTGCAGGTATCTCTTTGCTGGTTGGCGGTATTGGTATTATGAATATTATGCTGGTGTCGGTAACCGAACGGACGCGCGAGATTGGGTTACGAAAAGCTTTGGGCGCCCGCCGGAGGGATATTTTGATCCAATTCCTGACCGAGTCTTCTTTGCTCAGCTTTATAGGCGGGTTAATTGGTATCGGATTTGGATGGTTAATCGCTTACATTGTGGGACGGATAGCTGAAGCCAATAATACGCCATTTTCCCCAGCGATTGGGATCGATGCAATTCTTTTGGCAACCTTGTTTTCTACTGCAGTTGGTTTGTTTTTTGGTCTATATCCTGCCAATCGGGCAGCAGGCTTGGAACCGGTTGAAGCTTTACGTTATGAATAAGCAAGGGAGATTAATTTCCGACGGAAATCAGCAAGCGATTAACTGCTGGAATTGTTGACCTGATTCAACAGATCTTCATACCCCTCATCCCCTAAAAAGTAACGCAATTCTGGTTCAAAGGTAATTGCGAGGGGAATGGGATGGGGAGCGGGTACCAGACAGCTTGCTTTTTCTTCTAACAACAGGTGTGTTTCATCCAGGGTAATGCGTCCTTGACTGTCAAGATCGAGAGGATGAAGAATGCAATAAAATGGTTTCAATGTCCAGGGATGTTGACCTGATGCTATGGACGCAACCTGCAGAGCGCATTTATAATCACGGCATAAAAAGACGCAGCTTGTGCCGCCGTAATGGTCTGGGTCTCTCCTTAAGTCTGTATGGCGGACCTTTTTGCTGGGTGTATGGTCGTCTGATTGCATCTCGGATGTGAACCAGTGAGCAGGCTCGCGGCGGTCTTCGGACAGAAACGATTGAATGAGGGCAGAATGCAGCATGATTTTCTCAATTTCGAACAGATCAACCCATACGCCATACAGGCAGCACGCAGCCTTGCAGGTTGAGAGGGAGCAGCGCTGCATGTATTCTGAACCAAGGAGGCGCGGGTTAACTTGCCAGGACATTGACCTGATTTTAGCACAATGTTCGTTCCAATTGGTGAAAGGTGAATTATCTAATCCCACTTTTTAACTATTCGATCACCCTGTTTTCGAAAGGATTCAGGAGGATAAAATGAAAATATCATTTGGCGTTGATGAGCGAAACCATGTATCAGAATTTGTCAAACGATACCTCAAAAAACTCGGACATCGGGTAACCTATTATGGTCCTGCTGGAAAAGGAAATACACCCTGGCCTGAAGTGGCGCGGTGCGTAGCAGAAGATGTTGCCAGTGGTCGAGCCGAAGAGGGAATACTATGCTGCTGGACGGGCACAGGCGTCAGCATGGCTGCAAATAAAGTGCCGGGCGTGCGAGCTGCGCTTTGCCAGGATGCTGAGACGGCGCGGGGTGCCAGGTTATGGAACAATGCCAATGTGTTGTGTCTTTCCCTGCGCGCGACCAGTGAAGCGGTGGCGCAGGAAATCCTGAATAGCTGGTTTGAGACGAAATACCAACCTAACCCGGTAGATGATGCCTGTCTTCAGCAAATTCGCCAAATAGAAGAGGACTATAAAAAATTAAATTCAGAGTAAAATAGGCTTAGTTTTTGGTGGTTCTGGGGGCTTGTTCCGGTCAGATCGATTAAAAAATATCATGAATACCGGAATGAGTGGTTAACGGACCAGCGTTAACCAGACGATAAGCGCTTGCTTCCCAGAAAGATAACTAACATTTTATCTATATTTTGGAGGAGATATGTCAGCGTGGAAGATATTGCTCACAGACGGATTGGAAGAGAAGGGCAAGCACATCCTGCATTCAGCGGGTGAAGTGGATGATCGATCCGGTATCAGTTCTGAAGATCTGTTGAAAGTTGTAGGCGATTATGATGCTTTGATCGTCAGGGGGCGTACCAAGGTGAATGCCTCAGTTTTAACAGCCGGGACGAAGCTGAAAGTGGTTGGGCGATCGGGTGTTGGAGTCGATAATATTGACTTAAAAGCAGCGAGTGAGCGCAATATTACTGTGGTCAATGCCCCAACGGCAACAACTGTCGCCGTGGCTGAACTTACAATGGGATTATTGTTGGCTTTGGTGCGCGAAATTCCACGAGCAGATGCCAGTATGAAAGAAGGAAAGTGGTTAAAGAAGGAATTTGAGGGGAAAGAACTTTTTGGGAAGACGCTTGGGGTATTGGGTTTTGGACGGATTGGCGGTTCTGTGGCGCGGCGCGCGGTGGCTTTTGATATGAAGATTATCACTTACGATACGCGTTTTACAGAAGAAAAAGTGCGCATCCGCGGCGGGCAAATGGTCAGCCTGGAAGAGCTTTACACGAGGTCGGATTTCATTACCATCCATGTTCCTTATATGGAATCGACCCATCACATGATTAATGCAGCGTCAATTGAAAAAATGAAAAAAGGGGTTTATATCATCTGTGCTGCCCGCGGAGGGATTATCGATGAAGAAGCGTTGCTGGCTGGGTTAAATTCTGGCAAAATTGCTGGTGTTGGTTTGGATGTTTATGAGACTGAACCTGCTCCCTTATCGCCGCTCATCAGCCACCCCAAAGTGATTGCAGTGCCGCATATTGGAGCGCAAACGGTAGAAGCGCAGCAGCGTGCCGCGCATGATATTGCGACAGAAGTGATAGCTGCCCTAGAAGGAAAAACTTTGCGCTGGAAGGTTGCGTAATCCATGAACTCAAAAGCTACACTCTATAACGAATTAGTCCATCAATTGGCGGAGTTGGTTGACCTGGGAAATATTGAGCAGTTACTGCATTATGATATGCGGACGTATATGCCGCGTAATGGCGCCAGGGATCGTGCGGGACAACTGGAAACTCTATCTAGTGTCATCCATCGCGGCTGGACTTCGGATGAACTTGGCAAATTGATTGAAGATCTTTCTTCCGAATATCTGGATTCTACATTCCATCCCCAAAACCCAGATGATGACAAAGCCTGCCTTGTTCGAATAGCACGGCGAATGTTCGATAAGCGGCGGCGGGTTCCGGCTGAATTCATGGCTGAGTTTTCCAGAATAACAGCTGAAGCCAACCAGATTTGGGAAGAGGCAAAAGCCACCTCGAATTTTTCATTTTTCCTGCCTTATCTGGAAAGGATCATCGACTTTCGCCGCCAGTTTGCCCAATTTTTTGCTCCTTATGATCATATATATGATGTTTTATTAGATGATTTTGAACCGGGCATGAAAACAGCCGAAGTACAATCAATTTTTGGTGAACTTCGCACCAGTCAGGTGGAATTAATTCGCGCCATCCTGGAAAAACCCCCGGTTGAGCATTCATTCTTGTTCGGTAATTTCCCAGAGGCAAAACAATGGGATTGCGGTATGGAAGTCTTGAAATTATTCGGCTTTAATCCCAATCGATCGCGCCAGGATCGATCTGTGCATCCATTTACCAGTGGAATGGGCTTAGATGATGTCCGCTTTACCACCCGTATTGACCCGAATTATTTTGGTTCTGCGTTGTTCGCCTCGATGCACGAAGCCGGACATGCGTTCTATCAGCTTGGATTCAATCCTGAATATAGGCGTTCTCCTTTAGCGGAAGGCGCATCCCTGGGAATGCATGAATCCCAATCACGCTTATGGGAAAATTTGGTCGGCAGGTCATTTGCATTTTGGAAGTTCTTCTACCCAACATTCCAGCGTTATTTTCCTGAGCAGGTCGGCGATGTCAGCCTGGAACAATTCTACAAAGGAATTAATCGGGTAATTCCCTCTTTCATTCGCGTAGAAGCGGATGAAGCGACGTATAATTTACATATCATGCTACGTTTGGAGCTTGAAATCAGCCTGATGGAAGGCAGTCTTGAAGCTCGTGATTTGCCAGCCGCATGGAATTCAAGGATGCAAGAATACCTTGGGCTTACTCCTCCGGATGATGCGCGCGGAGTATTGCAGGATGTGCACTGGTCAAGTGGATTAATTGGATATTTCCCGACGTATGCTTTGGGGAATCTGATCTCGGTACAAATTTGGGATAGTATTCAAAGGGACATACCAAATTTGACCGACCAGATTGAACAGGGTAAGTTTTCTGATCTCCTGGAATGGTTGCGCGTAAATGTTCACCAATATGGCGCAAAGTATGAACCCCAGGTTTTGGTCCAAAAAATTACCGGCTCCGCAATTGATCCAAAGCCGTATTTGAGATACTTAAAGATTAAATTTGGAGAAATTTATCAATTGTGATTTGGTTCAATGGAGAGATGGGCAGAATCCCGTCTCTCCCCTGTTTTTTGCCATCCAAGGCGGTTTGGATGGGGGATTTTTTCTAAGGGAGATGAACTGGCATGGCAAATATTTTATTTGTAGATGATGATACATTGACGCTTCAACTAATGAAGCGGATAGCGGGTTTCCTGGGTTACCAATCAGCGACCTGCCTTTCCCCCATTAAAGCATTCGACATGATGAGAGAGAATCCCCCAGACCTTGTGTTGGTTGATATGCAAATGGAGGATATGAACGGATTAACCTTTGTGGAGGAAATCCGCAAACTTCCCGATTTGAAGCATATACCGGTGGTAATTCTATCTGCCGGAGAAAGCTTACAAGACGAGGAGCGGGCAACTCAGGCAGGCGCAAACGGATACATCAATAAACCTCTTAGCCTGGAAAGCCTTGAAAAAGCAGTCAATATTTACGTTAAGAAAACCTCAGGATGAAAGACCGCTGCGGTATAAGGCGAATGTTTACCATCAAGTCAGCAAAAGGCACACAGTTCGTTATTCTATCGTTACTGGTGATATTACTGAGTATATCGGGTTGCGATCTGTTCATCATGCCGACTGATGTGCCACCCCTTATTTTACCTACCCATACGCCAACCGAGACGGACCTGCCTACCTCAACTCCAACTTTATCTCCTCAGCCAACCGCAACCCTGGCAGAAATCACTCCCCAGGTTGATCCTACTGAGGAGGCTACACCCACCCCCATGAATACACGGGAGGTAATCCCGACAGAAATCGATGGTTTTATTACCCCTCGACCTAGCTGGACGCCAACCCTGCCTCTCGCCCCAACCCGGAGACCCACAGCGACCTATACCCCACTTCCTACTGCCACTCCGCCTCCGCCGTTTCTGCGAATTCAACGTCCAGGGCATTTATCGCGAGTCGTTTCACCTATCAGCGTGGAAATGTATACCGGTCCTGGCGAGGATGGACTGGTGAGGGTGGAATTGATCGGAGAAGATGGACGTATCATTACCCGCCAGGAATATAATTTCCGCGATTATATAGGACGTCGGTTATGGACTAATCCTAAAGTTCCCTTTGAGATTGCGGCAGCTGCAGAGACCGGTCGTATTCAGGTAAGTACTTTTGATAAATACCGGCGGCTGATTTCATTATCTTCCGTAACGGTCATATTAATGAAATTGGGTGAGAACAGAAATACCCCTTCCCAGGTAACAATCGAGCCCTACATCATCGATTTACCCGAAAACCGCGATACGATCAGTGGGGGAAAATTGCTGGTCTCTGGTAGAGCCAGACCGGTAAACAACAGCCCGGTCTTAATTGAATTGATTGGTGAAGACCGGCAAGTGCTTTCTTCAACAAAAATTCAAGTGCCAAATCCCAGCGGGCGGAATACCCATTCGAACTTTGTTGCCGAACTTGAGTACACTGTTGGGGGTAAGACCTCGGGTCGGCTGTATGTTCGGCAAGAAGGAGATAGAATTCCTGGCACAGTGTGGCTGACCAGTGTTGAGGTAATTTTGGAGCCGTAAAGACCAGAATGGTTAGGGCAGCGGGACAAATGGCTGCCAGGCAGGTTCGATGTCGATTGCAGGATTACCGGTCAGGTTGGTTTGTCCTGGTCCAGTAGAGCGCATGATGTAAATTTCGGGATTGTTGTCTCGACGTGACGTAAACACGATCCATTGGGAATCGGGCGACCAGGCGGGTTCACTGTCGCGCAGGGTGTTGGTCAAGGTAAAATAATTATCTACTGGCGCAGCAAATTTTACAGTAACGATCCGTTCTGAATTTAATCCGTCTCTTCGCGTGTAGGCAACCATTTTTCCATCTGGCGACCAGCGAGGAGTGGCGATATCGCCCAGGTCGGTATAACTTCCCAGGCTTTCAAAATTGATTCGTTTTTTGTAATTATCTTCTGGGGTTCGGAGAAATAGCTTGCCAATTCCAATATCTGTTACATACATCAGCCATTTCATGTCTGGAGACCACATGGGTGATAATTCCGTCTGATCGATGCTGATTTCGCGCACATTTTGACCATCGGAATCCATAATATAAACCATTCGCACCCCATTGGGTCTGCCATTATTTGAAAAGGCGATAAACTTTCCATCAGGTGAAAACATTGGATGTAAGTCGTCCCCTTTTCGTTTCGTCAGGTTGACGGGTTCGGTTTTTGCGAAGAAATCCAGCATCCAGATGTCTGTGCCTAAATCTTGTCCTTTATCATCTTTACCGCCAGGCGCTACATACAACAAACGCCTGCCATCACTTGACCAGGAAGGCTGGCGTTTGTCTCCAGGTCCATCTGTAAGTTGTTTTATATCCTTTGAGATGACCTGACCGCTCGGAGATAGTTCAACTCTCATTGTCCAGATCTGAAAGGTCTTTCCATCTCCGCGATTGCTGGAAAAAGCAATCAACCCTCCATTTCCAAACGGTGCAGGCGTGGCAGTGGGCGGTGGTGAGGTGGGGGTTGGAGTTGGCGGAGGCAGAGTGGGGGTTATTGTTGGAGGCGGAGTTGAGGTGGGGGTGAGGGTGGATGTTGTGGTTGAGGTTGCGGTGAATGTAGCAATTCTGGTAGGAGTGGCTTCAGGGGTAGGTGTGAAACTGAGGGTGGCGGTTGGAACGGAAAAGGAATTAACCATCCCTGCTAACAATTGCGGACGCAATAGCGCAATTCCACCACCAAGAATGACCGTTAAGAGAAAACAACCACCTAATATACCCAGGCTGATCCATAACCAGGGGATTCTGCGAGAGGACTCGACAGGAGGGAGGACAGGTGGGCGAGTAGTAGGCAGATACGATGGGTCAGCTAAAGCGCGGATAAAGGACTCGACGCTTGAAAATCGCTCTTCGGGGCGCACCGACATAGCGCGTTCAATTGCTGCGGCGGTGTGTTCCGGTAGCAAAGGGTTGAGCAGGCGGATAGGGGAAAGCACTTCCGCTCCTAGCACGCGCTGAATGCTATCTGCAGGTCGCTGACCAGTGAGTAACGTATAAAGGGTGGCTGCCAGAGCGTATTGATCCGAAAATGGTCCGGTGCGTCCTGATCCATATTGTTCAGGTGGAGCATAACCGGGGGAATAACCCACTGCTCCGGTCGCGGTAGCCTGGTCGAGCGCTGCGGCTTTGGCTATTCCAAAATCCACCAATACCAGTATTCCCTGAGGGGTGAGTTTTATATTCGCTGGTTTTATATCGCGGTGGATGACCGGAGGATTTTGCGAGTGAAGGTAGCTTAATGCACTTCCCAGTTGAGCTGCCCACGCCATTACCCGCTCTAAGGGTTGAATTCCGGATTGTTTTACCAGGTCATCCAGGTCTTCGCCAGGTATAAAATCCATGACCAGGTACTGGTTTTCTCCAAGGATGAAATAATCGGTCACACGCGGCAAGTTGGGGTGATTTAATCGCGCCAGCAACTTGGCTTCACGTAAAAACTGGCTTCGACTTTCATCGGTGGTATTTCGATTTATTTTTACTGCAACCTGGAGGTTTAATCGCACATCATCTGCCAGATATACCGCGCCCATCCCCCCTTGACCCAATTTTCGGATGATTCGATAGCGATTTTGTAACAGCGTATCGGGTTGCAGGTCCATTCCCAACTCCAGAAAATTAACCCAAAATATTGATAATTAACATCAGTTCGAAAAGTGACTTATACTGAACTCAGGTTAATTATATCTGTCCATGATTAAATATGTTGAGAATGAAGGATGGAAAAAATGAATGTATAAACATCCATCAATCAGAATGTTTATTTGTTATTTATATAATCACTGGAAAGATCTGAGAAGAGTATCGGAAAACTATACAAGTGAGCGTGCAGGGGCTCGAACCCTGAACCAATGGCTTAAAAGGCCACTGCTCTACCATTGAGCTACACGCCCAGCGAGCAAGAATTTTACCACGCCCTAGAATGCCCGTCAACCAATTGATCGAAAATGCCTGCTGAATGTGCTGGTCATCTTAACCCAAGAGACAAAAAGAATCCCAGCCGATCAGAATAGCGATTGATGGTATCCAGGCGATAAGGCGAACCTGAGGCAATGGACTCTGCTGCGCTAATCCCGCTGCGAATCGCGGGTCCGATCCCTTCACCCAGGTCAAGGGTTGCCAGCCCGGCAGAATCTCCAACCAGATATGCTTGATCTTTCACAGGAGCAGCCATTTTTTGACGAAGGTAATAGCTATGCCCACGTGGTTTGTAAGTATGCCCTTTCACCAATCCCAGGCGATCGAGTTTTTCGATAAAACGATTCCAATGGTCTTTCAGGTTATCTCCGCGGGCTTTGAGCCGTTCCATTTTTCCACCTATGCCTACATTGACAAAACCATTCGCTTTAGGAACAAACCAGGCATAGCCGGGTAAGTGATTTTCGAAGAACCACAACCAACATTCATTGGATGAGTGATTATAGGGAAATTCTTCTTCCAGGGCAACGATCAAGGAAGAACTTTGACGGGGGCTTATAGTTCCAAACAAGGCGCGATAAACCGGGCAGTTTGTTCCACCCGCGCCAACCAGGTATTTTGCGCGATACTCCGTGTCGATGAGATATGTGTCCCCCTCTCTCACAATGGTTTTTACCGTATGTTGAATGAAGCGAGCGCCAGAGCGCTTGAGCAGCCAATTGTCAAACTCAAACCGCCGAATTGCGTGTTGATGAGAGGGCGTTTTGATATGAAAACCGTATATCCAGACATGTGAGGCAGAAAAAGTAGTAAAACTGAGTCGCTGCTGTGGAGTTGAACCTGCATATTCAAGCGGGTCGAGGGCGAGATCTTTTACTACCTGTGGGGTAATCCATCCTGCGCAGGGTTTACTGCGCGGAAAATTTTGCTGATCGAGAACCAGGCAATCCACCCCTAATTGCTTCAATTTCCAGGCGCAGGCAGACCCGGCGGGTCCGCCGCCAACAATGAGAACATCAGTCGTAATCATAGCCGTTGTTTAATTGATCCTTTGCAGCCTTTATCATTACCATGCTCCGGTCAACATTCTGCCCATGCAAACCCCATTCATGCTGGCTTGCATAAGTCCGCGTGTGATCCCCGCGCCATCTCCTAATACATGCAGGTTATTAATGTTCGTTTCAAAATTGGGTTTTACCACAATCCGGTTGGAGTAAAACTTCACTTCAACACCATACAACAGGGTACTATCGGCAGCAATTCCTGGCATGATGAACTCAAGCGCTTCAAGCGTTTCTATAATATCCATCATGATTCGATAAGGCAGCACCAGGCTAAGGTCTCCAGCTATGGCATCTTTGAGAGTAGGTTGAACGATATTCTTTCTCAGGCGGGCAGCGGTTGTCCGTCGACCCCGTTTTAGGTCGCCATAGCGTTGAACTAAAACTTTTCCACCCGACAGCATATTCCCCATCTCGGCAATATATCTGCCGTATTCAATCGGAGTTTTAAATGGTTCAGTAAACGATTTGGAAACTAACAAGGCGAAGTTGGTGTTCTGAGACTTTAATGACAGGTCTTTGTAACTGTGTCCATTTACAACAGCAAGCGAACCGTATCGTTCTTCAGCCACTTCTCCCCGAGGATTCCAGCAGAAGGTACGAACACGGTCTTCGAATGTTTGGGTGTAGTAGATTAATTTGGCTTCGTAAAGCGAGTTGTCAATTTCAGCAGTAACTCCAGAGTCAGTTTCGACCCGAACACCGATATCCACTGTGCCTACCTGAGAATTGATTTTGTACTTTCTGCACATGCTGTTTAACCAATCGCTGCCTTCTCGACCTACACCAATTACAACTTTCTTGCCCAAAAATTGCTCACCTTTTTCGGTTATTACGCCGACGATGTGTTTTTCTCCGCTGGGTGTTGATTCGATTAACAAATCCTTTACGATTGTTTCAAAGCGCATTTCAATCTGCATTTCTTCAAGAGCTTTTTGAATGCGGGAGTAGATTTCGTAGGCTTTTTCAGTGCCCATGTGTCTGATACCGGATTCAATTAATTTTAAATGCGCCTGGGCAGCTCTCCTTCGAATGCTGGTGATGGTTGGGGTATCATCTATCCCATGCACATGTGGATCCGCGCCAAATTGAACATAGAGATCGTCAGTATATTTTAATATTCTACGGAAAGCCTCTGGTTGAATGTATCGGATTAACTCGCCACCGACTTCGCCATCCCAACTGATCGATAACTTGCCATCGCTAAAACTGCCGCTGCCTGAAAACCCGGTGGTGATGGCGCAGGGATTGCAATTTGCGCAGAAACCGATCAAGCGTTTCGGGCATTTTCGTTTTTCTATTGAATGACCTTTTTCCAGCATGATAATTTTGGCAGTGGGGTTTATTTTCCTGGCTTCATACGCCGTAAAAATCCCGCTGGGACCGGCGCCTACAATCAAAATATCATAAGGCTCAGTTTGAGTGTGCATATAAAAATACTACACATACAATATTGGCAGAAAATCGCCTGGAAATAAATTGTATCACGGTCTGCTGAGCAGCAAGCTGCGTTTTGCCATTTCAGCGCGTAAACGAGCAGAATCGCGCGGAAAGGTGATGTAATATCCAAACCAGCACAAGAACAGGATAAACCAGGAAACAGGAACGCAAAGGATCATCGCAGCAGATAAACCGTAGGTTACTGCCAGCCAGCCAGATAAAAAAGCGGAGAGCGCTGATAATCCCCCCTCTACTGCTGCGATCATTGACCAGGCAGTGCTGCGCAGTTCAGGACGTAAGACAGCTTGCAAGATTGGATCTCGCCCTCCTTTGCCAGCCCAGCCGATCAGGCAGCCAGTTAACAATGAAAAAAGGAGCAGGGGAAGAAAACCCATTGGGACGCTGAAAATGACCGCTGTCATCCACACACCGTTGAGAATAGAAACCTGGGAGATGATAATTCGTCCCCGCAATGGATCCCGCCTGTGCATTGCATCAGCGATTATCCCACCTGCATACTGGGCAACAGCCTGACCAATCAGGATCACTGCAAATACAGTGGGAGCCGTGTTTTCAGCAATTCCTCGTTGGTCAACCAACCAGGTTACCAGGTAAGTCCCCATGACCACCCAAGGCGCAGTGCCAAAGATGCCCTGGATGAAAGTCACCCACATCGTTGGAATGCGCAGGATTTCCAACACATCGGCGGGTTTGATGCGAAACTGAGCAGCATCTGAAACCTCCAGGTGATTTTTTAGCTCTGGTTCAGCGGCGCCTCGCGCAGGCTCCTTTACCAGAAGCGCGATTAATATGCCGGAAAGGATACTGGCAGCGCCCAATACGAAGAAACCCCATCGCCAGCCCAGCGAGGGTATTCCTAAGATCCAGCCAAGGATTAACACGCTTAGAATGATCCCAAGAAATCCAATAGATCCCAAAATACCATTTGCTCGACCGCGTTCTTCTGGTCCGTACATGTCAGCAATCATCGAGAAGGTTGGGGGTAGCAGGCAGCCTAAACCTACCGCAGAAATTGTCCGCAGCCAGAATAACTCATCGTAATTGCCTGCAAAGCCACATGCCAGTGTCCATATTCCCCAGATACCGGTGCCAAACACGACGATCCATTTGCGGCTGAAACGGTCAGCCAGATATCCCCAAAGCGGAGAACTTACTGACTGCACCAGGTTTCTCCACCCCGAAAGTACCCCAAGCTCGCCATAACCGATGTTCAAAGCAGAGCGGATAGCAGGAAAGAGCACCGAGAGAGCCTGTCCTTCACCCTGGTCTACAAAATTTCCAGCCGCGAGGGCAAACAGATTTTTCGTTCGCTGCTTCTTTACAAGATTTTCCTTTCCCACCTGATTTTCCTCCAGTTCTCAATTCTTCAACGGGTTAATGCGTTTTCCTGTTGGCAATGATGAAATTCTTTTTGAGAAGAAGCAGCCAAAAAAATTAAAGAGCAGCCAGATTAAATTCGTTGTATTTTTTCTTTCGTTTTTGGGTGTACATGTGGTGGTCTGCTTCTGAAATAATCCGGTCGATTTCAATTGGTTGGTCTGGCAGCCACGTGGAAACCCCGATGCTCAAAGAGAGCGTATATTCTAATTGCCCTGATTGATTTAAGAAGTCCAGGTTATTCATCAGCCGTTCCAGCATTCGCTCCATCGCATTGGGAGGGACGTCAAAGGCAAGAATGGCAAATTCGTCGCCTCCCATGCGCGCCACCAGGTCGGTTGTGCGAAAGGTGTGCTTGAAAAGGTCGGCTGTCACCATCAACGCGCGGTCGCCTTCCTGATGTCCATAACGATCATTGATTAGTTTGAAATCGTCAATGTCAATGAATAGAAAAGCGATCGGAAAGCCTTTCCGCTGGGCGATGCGCAGATGATGGTCAGCCAGGTTGAAGAATCCCCGGCGATTCAAAATACCAGTTAACTCATCTGTTGTGGCAAGCTGTTTAATCTCATTAAAAAGCCGGGCATTTTCGAGGGCGGTGGACACCTGGGCGGCAAAAATTCGAAAAGCGGGCACGTCGTTTTCACTTAACTCTGTTCCCCAAATCGAAATGATTCCCAATAGTTGTTCTTTTATCAAAAGGGGAACATGAATGACCGGAGTTTGTTCAGACACCCCCATTTTTTCGAGAAATTTGATCATGGAGGCGGGTGATACCCAATCAAACGCTTGTAACAATGATGGGATGGGGTTGGTGGTAAACAGCACTCTTTTCGATGCGACAAGCATGTTTACCGATTGAATGTGTAAGGGGATTGAGTAACCGATTAATTGGATACCAAGCTTTTTTTCTATCCATTTTTGGACATTCGTGTGAATGGAAGAATATCGAATAATCAGGTTATTCGTGACGGGTTCGTATTCCATAATCTGGATTGTCAGCCCAAGTTGTTTCAATTCGTTTCCCACTGTTTGAATCACTTCGTGGGGCTGAAGAGATAAGTTTAAGAGTGAGGCGGCATTGCCCAATGCAGCGATTAAAGCATTTGAGCGTGCCAGATCCCGGTTCCTTTTCTGTTCCGCCTCAATTAAATAGGTTTTTTCAATGGCAATGGCAGCCTGATCTGCAAATAAGCTGATCAAATGAATTTCTTCCTGGGTGAAAACCCCGGTTACTTTATCGTGGCATAGATTGAGCACCCCCCACGTTCCGCGGGATGTTTTTACAGGCACTGCCAGCATTTTTCGAAACGAATATGAGTTAAATGTTTCTTCTCGATATTCCCATGTCTGATAATCCTCAACCTGCATCGGCTGACCTGTTTGATATACTCTGCCGCTCAATCCTTTTCCAAAGCCAATTTGAATCCCAACCTGATCATCCGGCAGGTAATTGCTGACCGCTAACTCTAATACTTGTTTTTCGGGGTTCGCGCGGTACAATCCCGCTATGGGAACCCGAACCAGGTTTGCTGCCCGCTGAACAATTGACTTCAACAAAGATGTCAGGTTCATCTCGCTGCTGATTTCCAGCATAGTTTCATTCAGCGCTTTAAGTTCTTTAACACGCAGCTCATATTTCGGCTCTGGTCTGGTGAACTGAATAGGGATAGATAGATAACATATCCAACCTGGCTGATCGGTTTCAGGGTTAACGATCGGGATGATCTTGTGTTCAATCATTTCCACAGTTTGGACATGCGGGCGTACAACATGCGTCTCAAGAATGGTGTTTTGTTTCCCAGCAGGATCCGGTTGTTGTTTAAAAAAATTAAGATATGATTCATCGGAATAGTAACGAGAGATTGGTTGACCGATCAACTCGCTTTGAGGAATGCCAAGGATTTGTTCGGCAGCCTTATTGCACCAGACAATAACAGGGGGGACTCCCTGCAAAAGTAATATCGCTTCAGGCAGGCTGCGTAAGGCTGTCTCAAAAAAAGAAGATGGGTCAGGATTAGCAGATGTGTCCAAAAAAGTGCATCACTCCCAGATCAAATTGTCTCCAAAATTGAGATCATTATGGCATGGATGTTAAAAAAGGGGAATAAACTGGAGATTAATTATTTGATTAATCGGCATAAAGATTAATCATTATCTGCCGATAGTATACTGTTGGGGCAATCAATGCTTATTGAATTCCTTGAAAAAATCCAGGCAGGAGAAATGCCTGGCTGAAATGCAATAGGTCTTACTCCAGGCGGGATGGGCTGGTAGGTTTGTTTGTCTCTGTTTTGCGGGTTACTGCTCGGGGTCGTGGTCTTCCAGCATTCGGGTTAAGCAGTAAGCTGAGTTGATTAATCGCATGACCATCGTATTCTCGACGCCCGCATACGTCACAAACCCAGGCAGGAAAGTCAGGCACAGTGATTAATTCATCTCCCAGCCAGGTGAAATACGTCAGGTAACGACGGCGAAGATGCCCCGCCTGGCATTCATTGCATGGTATCGTTTGATCTGCGTGTTTGTCGTTCATTAGGATTCTGCCTGCAATTCTTTCGCAATTTTTGTTCCAGCGCTGCTTCCTATCCGGTTAGCGCCTGCCCTGACCATTGCACGCGCATCAGCCAGGGATCGAATGCCTCCGGCTGCTTTTACACCGGTTATGGATGGAGAGCCGACCACTCTGCGCATCAGATCGATATCCTCAACGGTAGCCCCGGCGGTGTTAAACCCGGTTGAGGTTTTTACAAAGTCAGCCCCGGCTGATTGGCAAAGCAGACAGGCAATGATTTTTTCAAACCGCGACAAAAGACAGGTTTCAAGTATCACCTTAACCAGAACGCCCTGGGCGTGACTGGCTTCAACCACTCCCTGCACGTCCTCTAAGACTGCCTGAAATTCGCCGCCTTTGAGTAATCCGACCGATAACACCATGTCAATTTCATGAGCGCCCGAATCGATGAGCTGAAGGGTTTCACTAACTTTGGTTTTCGTCAGACAAGCGCCAAGGGGAAATCCGGCAACCGAACAGACTTTTATTGAGGTGCCTTGTAAAAGTTTACTCACCATAGGCACAAAGACCGGGTTGATGCACACCGAAGCGAAGGGGAATTCACGCGCCTCGATGCAAAGCTGCTGGACTTGGGCGGCAGTTGCTTCTGGTTTTAGCAAGGTCTGGTCGATGAGGGATAAAATCGGAAGTTCGGCGATCGAAGCAACATCACCAGCCAGGGGAGGTAATTCCTGGTCGTACCGCTGCGCAAGTTGAATCAAATCTGGCAGGGATTGAGTCATTAATTTGCCGCCTTAACCACCGGAGTCTCGTTTAATATTTTCAAATTTTGTAAAGGCCAATAAATGACCAAAGCTTTTCCAATGACAAAATCTTTTGGGACAAACCCCCAACTATGCGAATCAGATGACTGGTTTCGGTTATCCCCCAATACAAAGAGCGAGTCTTGTGGAACTTCCCACGTACCCTGATAAATGGGTGGAGAGGCGATATAGTTTTCTTCGAGAATTTGTCCATTTACGATAACCTCTCCGTTTTGAATGGTGATTTTATCCCCTGGTAAGCCTATGATTCGTTTGATGTAATCTTCTTCCGGGTTGCGTGGAAAATGGAATACAATCACATCTCCGCGTTTGAATTCGCCCAGGCGATATTCCATCTTATTTACCAGGATAAATTCACCCGGTTTCAGGCTGGGCTGCATACTGATGTTCTCTACCCGCACACGTCCCAGCACCGAGTCGATTAAGAAATATAAAACAACCGCCATCAAAAGCGTTTGGAGCAATTCGAACGTGAAACTTAACCATGTCGGTCGTTTCTTTGCTTCTGGAATTGGCTCAGGCAGTTGAGCGGTTTGATGATCTAACAAAGATATGCCTCCGACTGATAATTAACCATTGTAAAGCCATTATAAAACCGCTTTGGAATGCAAGCAAGAGCGATTTTTCTGAATAACAATATCGTAACGTGTTCTTTCCCGCCTACGGATATCCCTTATGTATCTATTTTTCAACACGTTTTTGAGGGTATACTTTTTCCATGATCCACGAAGAACAACTCTCAATCATACCAGGAAAATCACCAGAAGTGGACAAATGGCGCCAAAGCCTTGAAACGATGTATAACCAGGCTTTTGAGCCGGAAGAACGCATTCCTTTCACACTGCTTTGGAGATCGCAATTTCAGCCTCCCGCTGATGATTTTATACCAGAGATTGCAGTTTTGGTGAGGGGCGGTACTCCTGCTGGCGCTGCCTGGTATGGCTATATGCCCGATGTAAATCTCGGGTACCTGGGATATTTATTTGTGGATTTGACATACCGGGGTATGGGGCTAGGGTCGATGCTATTTCGCTATGTGTATCATGCGGTTGAGAATATCGCGCAAAGGTTGAACCATAAGCCGCCGCGCTTTACCTTTTGGGAAGTGCGAATCCCTGAAGAAGTAGAAGCGGGAATTGAGAAGACACGACGTTTTCAACGAATTCGCTTTTACGAGCGGTTAGGCGCTGGAATTGTAAAGGTGTGGTATCCATGCCCGCCAATTGGAGAAGGGCTGCCCCCGATCGATTTTTTACCTATGGCGATTACTTATCCGCCGGGTTTGCTGCTCTCTACGGCTGACCGCACCGACCTGGTGTATTATGGATTGGTTCGTATGTGCGGCGTTGACCTGGAAAGTGAAAAACTGGCAAGAGCGCTAGCCAGCGCCAGAGAAGAATAAACGTATCAGTGAAGACGATATTGCAGTTGGAGAGCAGGGAGAATCTGTTCCCCTAATTGGTACGTTCCGCGAGAAAGCAGCGTACATCCACGGTGAAGGTAAAAATTTACTGCTGGGGTGCCTTCGATTACCCAAAGCACCAGGCTGGTGATTTGTCTTTTCTTTAATTCAGAAAGGCAGCTTTCCCACAATTTTGTACCGACTCCCAGCCTTTGGTAGGCAGGATCCACATAAAAGTTGGTCAACTCGACCGATCCATCCGGATGGCTTGATAGGCTGGCGCACCCAACGAGGGTTCCCCCTGCCTCTGCTGCCAGCGTAACAATAGGTCGCGTGTTCTGGGTATTCCAGCTTACCTTTTGCGTAATTTGACCCGAGAATAGGCGTTCAAAATCTTCTTGAGGAATCAGGTGTTGGTATGCTGACTGCCAGGAACGGCGAACGACCTGGTATTGCATTTCACGATCTTCGTCTCTTAAAGTTCGAATTTGAAGATCCGCTCGCGCCATTACGACTCTTGTTTATTTTGTTGAATCTGGATAATCATGCCAACCAACCCGGCAATGAACCAGGCGATATACCATTCAGCCGGTAAAGCTCCCCCAAGCGGCTGGGAGGCGCTAAAACTTTGCCAGATGCCGATACCACTGGCTGCTAAACCATTTGCCTGGAGAGGACCGCTTAACATCAAGGCGGCGCCAAAGAATGCGGTTGAGAGGATGATGGTAAATTTTTGCAGCGTAAGCGCCATACCTCCGGTTACAAAAACTAATACCAGGGTGATTAGCAATTTTGCTCCAGTATCGCCTGGAAAAGCCAGGTTGGCGAAGATGTTGGCGATGGTTAACCCCAGGATGGATCCAGTGATGAAAACGACCAGGCGATAGAGCGGAAATGCCAGTCCAGCGCCAACGATTGCTCCAATGAAAAAGCCAATTGCTTTTTGAATGATGCTGACATCCGCGATCAGATATCCAGCGAGTAAAGCGCCAAGGGTTCCACCCAATAGAAAGCCCCACAAGGCGATAATCTTTTTAAATATCCGGTATCCTGAAAAACAGACAATCAAGCCGATGATGGATAGAATCCAGGCAGTAATCATCGTTCACGCTCCTCTGGTAGGGTCAGTTGTTCGATAAGATCAGCCAGATCAGGAAATTGAAGGGTTAAAGTTCTGCGGCTGGCAAGTTCAAAATCATTATATTCAAAACCAGGAGAAACAATACAGGCTGCGAGAGTATATCCATTGGAATCGTTAACCGTCTCCCCGAACCAGGTGCCTGCAGGTACCACATATTGAAGGACATGTCCGGCGGCGATATCTTTTCCAAGAACAATCGGAAGGTAATTGCCGTTTTGATCGATGGTGTGGATTGTCAAAGATGATCCATCTAGAAAAACCCATAGTTCATCTGATTGCACTCGATGCAGTAACGCAGGTCGATTGCCAAGAACTAAAAAGAAGATACTGGTCATAAAGGAATGATCTTCTTTATACCGGCAGGGGAGGTGGGCGCGGGCTATAGTGTCTTGAGAACGAAATACCTCTTTAAAAAATCCCCCTTCGGGGTGAGGGATTAATTTTAAGTGATCTATCCAATATTTTGCTTGTGGATGCATATCAGGGACCTGTTCCAAGTGATTCAATGCGATAATTGCCGCCAGTCTGGACGACGTGGACGAATAAGAATTTACGTTCGATCCAACCATCGGATCTTGCCAATCCATTTCCAACGATCCAATTTGAGAAAAAAACAGCAGGTTTGACTGAAAACACGACTGTGAAGACGAAACCGGTTCCGCGGTAGCTGGCGATAGAAATATTATCGATTTGATATTCCTCAAGCCGGTATCTTCCATCGGTCAAGGGGTGGGTGCAGCTTTCTAAGTATTGATCGAAGAGCTGGCGCGAAATCATTTCTGGGCTGGTTTTAGCTGCAACAGGTATATAGACTGAAGAAAATGAGCAGCCATAACCGGGAATACCAAAAAATAACAGGAAGGCGATCAATCCGACCAGGAAAAGTAAAGTAACAAAAAGGGTGATCATAACCTTCACGAAATGTGTGGGAACAGGGAGGGGTGGTTGACGCGGAGTATTCAACAGGTTATCTGCAAATGCGGTGTTTATTCATGTAACAAACGACTCCAGCGCCTGGAAAAACTGCTCCAGAGACGATATTCGCAAGGATGCGGGTCAGGGCATTCGTTATAGGAGTCAATCTGAAAGAAAGCAAGCCGAAGAATGCAGAGCTGGAGCATATCAGGGTCAACGCTCGTAACCCGTCAACAGTATCGCATGATTTGCGCTCAAGCCTGATGATCCCACTCAACAGGGTTGCCATAATGAGCCAGATGATGGTTTTTCGGTACATAATCATGGTTTGCCCTTTTCCTTTGAGAAAGTCAGGGTGATAAGATAAGAAATAGAATCTGCACCAGGATTACTTTCAACACGACAGCTACGGGATATACTGTGGTGTACCCAATATTTGGAAGTTCATTTTGGGTTTGATCAAGGCTGTACCCGAGCGTGGCAGGTTGGGTTTGCATGCCCGCAGCGATGCCAAACAGCACTCCCAAGGGGATATGGAATATTTTATATCCGATTAGCAGCACAAAGAGAGATGATAAGCATGTAATTCCAAAACCAATCAGGATAATAATCAAAAAAACGGGTTGGAAAATTGAAGAGACAAATATATTGCCTGCATTTACTCCGATACCAGCCAGAAAGAGCGACAACCCGACCTGGCGTAAGGTCAAGTTAATATTATAAGGTAAACTCCAGACGAAAGGTCCAGTACGTCCTGCAGCGCCAAGGATCAAAGCGACCAGGAGAGGTCCACTGGCAAGCCCAAGGGTAAACGTAATTCCACCGGGCAGGGCAATTGGAGCCAGACCAAACACAAATCCAAGTCCCAGACCGAGACTGAGCGTAAACAGGTCAACTTCGCTGACCGTTCGGACAGAATCTCCAAGCAGCGCTGAAAGCGCAGACATCTGGTTATGCGGTGCGATAACCATGATTTGATCACCCAGGTTCAGCACGGTATCGCCGTGAGGGAGCATTTCTATATCACCGCGGCGAAGACGAATCACCATAGACCCAAAGCGGCTGACCAAGTCGAGATCGCGCAAAGATCGACCCGCCACATGGGAATTGGAGATAAGCAAATTCTTCTGTTCATAGTGGGTTAGATCCAATTCCAGTTGTTTGTCGCTTTCTTCTCCCAGGTTGTTTGTCGCTGCTTCGATTCCGGCTTGCGTCCCAATGAGTGTCACCAAATCATTGTGGCGCAGGACCGATTTTCCGGTCGCCAGGAAGTCTTCATTCCCTGAGCGGATTCTGCCAAAGATAATATTCAAGTTATGTCTGCGCATAAACTCCGCAACTGTCATGGTGTGAGTTTGGGTGATGCGAATGGTACGAGTGTAAAGGGTTGCATTCAGAGAGGGGATATCGCGCAGAGCCAAAGAATCTGTTTGCGCATTAACTTTTAGCACGCGCTTTATTATCGACATGACCAGGACCATTCCTGCTACCCCACCCGGATAAGTAAACGCAAAGGTGATGACCGGAAGGTAAGAAATGGAATCGGATGGGAAGAGCAGATTATTTCGTATCCACTCAAGGCTGGCAGCCAGGGCTGCTGCATTGGTGAGGCTTCCCGAAAATAACCCCGATGCCAGCGAAGCGTCCATTTTTAAGAACAGACTGGTAACGATGATCAAACCTGTCGTCAGAATTAGTGTGCCTGCAACCAACACGTTATATAGCCATCCCTGTTTTCGAAACGAACTCAACCAGGAAGATCCGCTGTTGATACCGATCGTATAAACAAAAAGAACCAACCCTAAATTTGAAATTAATACTGGTATTTGCAGGTCTGGCTGCAGCGCGCCCACTGCCAGACCACTGAATAGTATTGACACTCCACCCAACCGTGCGCCAGCGATCTGTATTTTCCCCAAAGGGTAACCTAGTGCTAAAACTACAAAGAGTAATAATAGCGGGTAATCGCGCAAGAGACCAAGGACATTGTCCATAACGTGGATATCAGGTGTTCGTTAAACCAAACCGGAAGCCGCCAGGATAACCCAGCCGATCAAAATAATCGACCCTACCAGGAATGCGCGTTGATTATCGCGGTTGTCGACCAGTTCATATCCTCCAAAAATGGGTTGAACCTCTAATACGGGTCCTGCAAACCAGGCGAACGCCAGACCGGTCAGCAGCCCGCCCATGTGTCCCCAATTGTCTATCCCAGGGGATAATCCCAATAAGAGGTTAATCGCGACAATCATCCCAATATTGGTGAGCATGCCGCGCGAACGAGATCCGAATAATCTACGATTATGAAAGATAAACACTCCTTCAGCGCCCACCAACCCAAAAACAGCGGTCGAAGCGCCAACCGAGATACCTGGAGAAAGTAAAAAGGACAGGATATTGCCCCCCATTGCTGCCAGAACGTACAATGCAAAAAACCTGGCGTGCCCATAAAATCGTTCCATTCCTGGACCAATGGAATACAAAGCATACATATTAAAAGCGATGTGCATGATGGAAGCGTGTAATAACGCGGGAGAAAAGAAACGCCAATATTCCCCGCTGCGGATCAGTTGATTGATTTTTGCTCCCAGGGCAATTGGGATGTCTGCACCTAATAAGGTCTGTGTAAGATATTGAACAATAAATACCAGGATGGTTATTGCCAGTATGCTGTATGTAACAAATGGAATACCTTGTGGCAGGCGAATGGCAACTTCTTGGGGTGGGTCAGTGGGGGGAGGCGAATAGGGATCAGCAGAAGGTTGAGTTTGCATTAAGCATTGTCCTGAGGAATTGGTTTTTTAATTCGATGATGTTCTGCAGATATGATTTCTTGGATTTGATCGGCAGTCTCTTTCAATTGATTCGTGATGTTTACAACCAGGTAGTCAAATTCTGTCAAAGCTGCCAGTTCTTCCTGGGCGGTGCGTACCCGTAATTCAATTTGTTCTTGGGTATCGGTTTTCCGATCGCGCAATCTCCTTAGCCATTCCTGCTCATTATCCGCGACCAAAAAGATCAAAATAGCATCCGGGTATAATCGGCGCAGCGTACGTGATCCTTGGACGTCAACCCGCACCAGGGCGTCTCTGCCGCTCTCAAATGCATTCGTTATTTGAGAGCGCAGAATGCCTTTGTATTGACCATAAACTTTTGCCCATTCAACAAATTCCCCTGCCTTGATCCGCGACTCAAAATTATCACTGGTGGTGAACAGGTAATCCACCCCATCTTTTTCTCCTGGGCGTGGCGGTCGGCTGGTCATTGTTACGACATAAAAGAGCGGCAAATCACGTCTTTTTAACTCTTGAATCACTGCGTCTTTTCCAACGGCAGATGGTCCAGAAAGGATGATTAAACGGGGGTGATTGGCTACGGATTTAAGGATATCATTATATTCCGGCATGCTCAGTTTACCTTTTTTGATTTACTCCAATTCCAATTAAAACCAGATTATTCTAAAATCCTGATTCTAATAAAAATCATATTTCTATCTGATTATAATTGAGAAAATTGGAATCCGATGGCGAGGGAAATGTATGCCCAATTACGAGTATCGCTGTTTGAATTGTAAACGTAAATTTGAAGTCTTCATGTCTTATTCTGATTATGGCAAAAAGACGATTCTATGCCCCCATTGTAAGAGCGAGCAGGTTCAACGCCGAATCAGCCGGGTGCGTATCGGAAAGTCTGAAGAAGAACGCCTGGAAAAACTGGCAGATCCATCCCAATTAGATAGTATTGACGAAGACCCGAGAGCTTTAGGCAGGATGATGCGAGAAATGAGCAAAGAGACGGGTGAAGATTTAGGTCCTGAGTTCCATGAGGTGATAAATCGATTGGAAGCCGGTCAATCTCCAGAACAAATTGAAAAAGATCTACCAGAATTGGCGAATATGGCGGGAGATATGGAAGACGGTGCACCATCGATGGGGCTGCCTGAGGGGGATTTCGGTGATGATTGATGGTGATATTAGATGGTATCCAACGTGAAATAAATCGCAGCTCCTTGATCGAGAGCTCCCTCTGCCCAAACGACACCTCCGTGGCGCATAATGATACGCCTGACGATGGCTAACCCTACTCCGGTGCCTTCATAATTGTTTCCACGGTTTAATCGTGTGAAGACGCCAAATACTTTATCGGCAAATTGCATATCAAACCCAATGCCGTTATCCCGCACAAAGTAAATGACCGGTCCATCGCTGGTTTTAAAACCAATCTCGATGATTGCTTTCTCACGGGTTCTGGTGAACTTTAAGGCGTTGGTGATCAGGTTGTGATATACCTGGCGTAAAAGAGCAGGATCTGCCAGGCACTCTGGTAAATTGGCAATTTGAAACTCAACCTGACGATTTGAATAGTCGATCTCCAGACTACTGATCACCGAATTGACGATTTCGTTAGGGAAGACAACTTCTTTTGCCAGCGGAATACGACCCGTGCGAGAAAAATGTAAGAGGTCGTCGATTAATTGACTCATTTCAATTGTCTTTGATTGTATGATGTTGAGATAATGCATCCCATCGTGATTCAAACTGGCTCCCAGTTCATCCCGCATGATGCTGGCGTACCCATTAATCGCACGCAGAGGAGCGCGCAAATCATGAGAAATCGAATAAGCGAATGATTCCAAATTTTCATTGGCTTCCTGAAGCTCCGCAGTGCGTTTTGCAACTCGTTCTTCCAGTTCGATGTTGAGCTGTCGGATTTTTTCATCCAGAATGAGGCGGTTGGTTATATCGTTGAACATCACCGCGATGGTATTGGGTGTGGTTTGAAAAGCATATACTTCGTACGCGCCGGAAATGTGTTCATCCTGGTAGTTGATCTGGTCGGTGCTCCAATTTCCGCCCTCGCGAGCCAGGCGTTTGTACACTGTGGGAATTTCGGTTTCGGAGAGAGGTGGAAAAGCCTCCTCAAGGGTTTTTCCGATGATGGTTTCATGATTTAATTTGAGGATGTTATTCGCAGCCGGGTTATACCCTGAAAAGATCAGCCGCTGATTTTCTTCTAAGTGGTAAATATGGATTCCCATAAGAGAATTTTGCACAATGTGGCGAAATTTGCTCTCGGTTGCTTGCGCCAGGTCAAGCGCATTCTGTATGTTTCTTGACCACATGGAAACTATTATGCCCACGAGTACGAAGTTGGTGGTGATTAAGAAAAAACTTCCTATCCGATCTACCTGGTAAATAGGCTGGGGCAATCCACCGGAAAAGTCGATCCAGGCGATCAACACGCTCGAGCACAATGCGCCAATGGTGGTGAAAATAATCCCCTTTTTTCCAATCAGGATGGCACCTACGAGAATGAGGACAAAAAAAGAAGTCAGGATTGCTGGTTCGTTTCCCCCAAAGAAAAACAATACCAGCGTGATGTAGATCCATAGTTCACTGGTTAAGAGGAATGCTGCAAGTTTCGTCCATCCACGATTAAGAAGATAAAAATTGGATAGGAGAATAACCGCAAATAGTGCATTTATCCCCCACACCACCCCCGGAAGTTGAAGCGTAAAAGAAGCCAGGATGGTCATGGTAATGTCGATAATGACCAGAGCCCATAGGAGATGATATGTAAGACTAGCGATACTGTTCTTTTTCCGGTCGATGTTCAAGAGTCGTTGGATATACCTTAAGTAATTTCCCACCTGTTCATCCGTCCTCTCGCTGACTTCTTTAAAAATCCGGATCTTGTTGGTTACAATATTTATTATAAAGGGGAATGGAATAAATATCACGATTCCGTCAAAAATCTTTCGGTGGGTGATCGAATTCTGGTATCATCATTGATTATGAGCGGAAAAATATGATATTAATGTTAGCTTGCCAATAATATCGAACTGGGGTTTAACTATAATTATTTTGACAAGGAGAATTCTATGCGACCGGATTGGGATACCTATTTCATGAAAATTGCCCAGGATGTCTCTGCACGCAGTACCTGCGACCGGGCATTTGTTGGGGCTGTTTTGGTGAGGGAGAAGCGCATTTTGACAACCGGTTTTAATGGTTCACCTGCCGGGTTACCCCATTGCGATGAAGAAGGACACCTGATGGTAGATGGACATTGTGTTCGAACGATTCATGCTGAGGCGAATGCCATCATACAAGCCGCGCTGCATGGTGTCTCAACCAAAGGCGCCACCTGTTATGTGACTCATTTTCCATGTATAAATTGCACAAAAATGCTGATTAATGCCGGGGTTGTGCGCATCGTCTATGATTATGCGTATCGAATTGATCCCAATGCGCTTGATTTCTTGAAAGGGGCTGGAATAGAAATCGTTGAGAAAAAGATCTCTTCTTGACCTGCAAAGGTAATTATCCTAAGGTGTTATCACGGTGCGGATTCCGCCCCCATAAGACTCCAAATTGTCCAGCGCTGCGTTAATATGATCAGCGTCCAGGGGAATGGTGCGCGAAACAATCGACGACAGGTCAAGTGTCCTGCGTCTGGCGAACTCAATCAGCAAAGGTAATTCCTGGAGTAAATGGTCGTTCGATCCGATCAGCTCCCTTTCTGGACTGAGGAGTTCCCGATAGGTATCGATATGAATCGGATTTTCAGCGATACCGACCACGACTGCTCTCCCCATATTTGCCAGACAGCGTAAAGCCTGTTGAATGGTCGATGGCAAACCGATCAACTCGATGGATACATCTACGCCATGACCTGCGGTTAAATCTTTAACCGCGGTCACAGGATCGTGTTTCGAGGCATCAATTGGAATAGCACCTAAGGATTGGGCAAGGTGTAATTTCTCAGGATTGATGTCGATGGCATAGACATCGCGCGCGCCTAAAGCCCGCCCAAGTTGAATGGCAGACATGCCCAGTCCACCAACCCCAAAAACTGCCAGGGATTCACCACCCTTGATTCGTCCTTTGCGAAGCGCATGGAGTGCGGTTGCAGAGGCGCACATCAAGGTTGCGCCTTCAGTGAAAGGTATTTCTTCCGGTAAGATCAGCACACTACGTTCAGGAATAGAAATGTATTCTGCGTATCCTCCATCAGTGTAATGACCAATCATCAACCCTTTTTCGCAGAATTGTTCATTTCCGGTTGTACAGTAATAACAATTTCCACAGGTAATCATGTAATGAAGTACCACCCGATCGCCGGGTTTACAGCGCGTTATATTCTTGCCAATAGCTGCCACCCTTCCTGCGATTTCATGCCCTAAAGTCATTGGCAGCGGATAGACAGGTGAACGACCGGCGCGGTAATGGGCATCCGAATGGCAGATTCCAGCGGCTTTCACCTGGACCAGGACATCGTTGTCTCCCACAAGTGGTATGGGGATCTCTTGCATTTCTAGCGGCTGACCGGGTTGAATAAGGCGAACGGCTTTCACGGTGTCTCCTGGGGATTATAATTTTCGTATTTATTGTACTAGGATTTTCGGATTTGCTTGACCGAAAAATGTTGTATAGTAAAGTTAGCTGAACCTGATTGACCTGGAGATTAATATGGAATTGAGAGCGAATTTGTGTCCTCAATGCGGCGCGCCTGTTTTACCCGATGCTGCTTCCTGTGCCTATTGTGGAGTTCCGTTTGTGCCGCGCTCAACCCAAACAGGTGAAAAACCTGCTGCAAACGTTGTATCAATGCCGGTGAAAAGACCACCAGACCTGCCGCCTGTACCTGATGACTGGGCGCGGTATGCCAATCCCTGGGCAGGTTTTGCCATCGCTCATCCGCAAGGCTGGAGTGTTATATGTATGCAGGGTCAAATCAGTGTGCGCGAAGATCCTGCGGGGTATTGTTCAGCGAATATCCAGCCGATTCGCCTGCAGGCTCCTGTCTCTGCAGTTCAGGCAGCACAGATGTGGATCGGAGCAGTACGCCAGTATTATCCAGATTTTCAAGTCTGGCAGATTCCCGCTGATGAAAAAGAAGCCGATAAAATATCTTTGCGAGTCGAATTGAATCATACCGGGCGGAAACTGGTTGGGAGTTACATGATAAGTGTTCATGGACAGGATGCGCTGATCACCGGTTTTCATGCCCCGGCTGAACAGGTTGGCTCCCGCCAGAGAGACCTGGAATGGATTTTATCTTCCTTTCGACCTATCGAACAAATGCCGCGTCAGATGACTCAAGAGCCAATGGAAGGAGCCTTTTCTGCCTGGATCCCGCAAGGCTGGCAGGCTCAGGCTGGATTGAACCGCAATCATATCGGCGGGATGGCTCTGCCTAATTTTACAGCGTTCAAAGATGCTCAAAAACTGACAGCAGCAGTTTTAGCCTGGTTTGCCTGGACTTTTCAGGAAGGAATGGGGAGCTTTTTTGGTTTTGGCTCGCCGATGCAATCCCTAAATTACATGCCTGCGGCTCAACTCAGTCAGAATTTCATGGCTCCATGGATGCAAAGTTTTCAACAACAGTTCCATCTGGAAGCAGTACATGATCGTCCAGACCTGGTTCCCCTGTATGCAGCCGAAATTGCAAAGACCGGCATCAATCCTCACACCGTCGATCTTTCAGTAGCCGTGATGGTCACCACCTATACCGAACAGGGAGTCCGTCTGAGGCAAAAATCGCGGATTGTTGTCAATCATCCCCGAATGAGCATGGGATTCATGATGGGTACACCCTGGAATGCTTACCTTGATATTTATTATCGCGCCCCAGAGCATGAATTCACAGCGATGGAACCGATACTTGAGGGGATTCTCGATTCGATTAAGACCAACCTAGCCTGGCAGCAGGGCGAATTGATGCGCAGCCAGGGATATATCCGGAATGCGCAGCAGGATATTTTTCGCCGACAACAGCAAATTTCCCAGACCCTGAGCGAGAGCAGCGATATACTCAACCAGGGATATTGGGAACGCCAGGGCGTTTATGATAAACTCTCACACCGCTGGTCAAACGCAATCTTAGGTTACCAGGATATGAGTGACGGCACGGGGACAATATTCAACGTGCCGTCTGGATATGATCAATACTGGCGGGATGGTCTTGATCAGATTTATGGCGGGAACCTGCTCAGCAAGCCTGATCCAATGTGGATCAGGCTCGAGCCAACAGGGGATTAATCCTCCGCCTTTATTCTTCTAATTCCTCATCGGATATATGCCTTTGCCAACTGGCAGGTCTGTCTGGAGCCAGCTCGATTATTGGCGCAGCCTCACCTGCTTCGACCATGCGGTGAATCAAACGGGCGCGCAACCGTTCTGCCACATGTCGATGGGAGTGGAATCCTGCCAGGTTGCACAACTCATACGGATCGGATACAAGGTCATACAGACAATCCTCGATGTAATGATCGGAGTTGGGGTCAGTTCCTCCGTCTTTATCATGGGCAATTACGCTGTATTTCCAGCGTCGGGTGCGCAGCGCTCTGCCGACCTGAGATTCGCTAATTTGAATAAACACCTCGTCCCGCCAATTTACCGGTTGGCGGCGCAGCAAGGGCATAATTGAGCGTCCCTGCATCTGTTCGGGTACTGGCAGACCAGCAGCATCCAGCAAGGTGGGGGGTAAGTCAACCAGGCTGACCAGGTTTCGAATCTGACCACCGGAGAAGAAACCTGGACCGGTGAGAACGGTGGGAATGCGGACGGAGCTTTCATGACAGGAGCGTTTATATTCTCCGTTGCGGGTCTTAAAGTGATTGCCGTGATCGCTGGTAAAAAGGACAATGGTATTTTTATCCAGTCGGAGGCTTTTCAGGGCATCCAGCACTCTGCCGAATGCCTCATCCAGGCGTTTGACCATGCCATAATAGCCTGGCAGGTGCTGATGGGCTGAGCCGCCCAAAGCTGCCAGGTCTGGCGGCATCCAGCGTGCCTGGTAACGCTCTTCATATCCATCAGGGGCGGGATAGTCGTCTCTGCGATTTTGAAAGTGAGGTTCGATATAGGAAATAAAGAGGTAAAAAGGTTCTGCTTGATGAGCATCAATATACCGGATAGCTGCGTCTGTCAGGGCATCTACCCGGTATCCTGGCAGCCTGACCGGCTGATTTTCGTTGTCATACATGGTCACATCATAGGCGTCAGAGGTGAATTCCAGCGCGTTTGATGCCAACCAGTATTGATACCCTCCACGGTATTTTTCCTCCACCGGACCGTGGCTGTCGGGATGACCAAGGTGCCATTTCCCAATATAACCGGTGTGATAGCCAGCCTGGCGGAATGAATGCGCCAATGTCCAGCTTGACTCCCGAATCGGAATGCCATTTCTCCACGCGCCGGTGTTAGTAGCATATAAACCAGTCTGCAAGACTGCCCGCGCAGGTCCGCATACGGGCTGGCAGGTAACAGTATTATAAAGATGAGTGCTTTGATGGGCAACACGGTCGAAGTTGGGTGTCAAATCGAGCGGGTTGCCGTGCACGCCAGTGGTGTCCCAGCGCTGCTGATCTGTGAAGAAAACAATGACATTTGGTTTTGGCATAAGGGTCAAGTCTCCTGTTTGGGATCTAAAAAGGTTGAAATAACTTTCGGAGGGGGGATTGATTAGCAAAATTGAATGCATACCGGCGCAGGTATAGCCAGTTCGATACCTGTGGCTTGTGGGCAGCCAGTGGACTGGTCTATGCCAAAAATGACCAGGTTATCGCTATTTTGATTCGCAACGATGATCCACCGCCCGCTGGGGTCAATAGCAAAATTGCGTGGGGTCTTTCCACCTGAAGAAACAGTTCCAATAAAGGAAAGCGCACCGGTAGAAGGATCTACCGCAAATGCTGCCAGGCTATCGTGCCCGCGGTTGGAGGCGTACAAATACATGCCATTCGGGGTGAAATGGATATCTGCTGCTGTCGAATTTCCTTGCCAGCCGGAGGGCAACATGGATATGACCTGGAAAATCTTCATTTCCCCGGTTTGATGGTTCCATTTTATGGCAGTGACAGTCGAGTCAAGTTCACCGCAGCAATAGAGCCAGGGTTGAGAAGGGTGAAAAGCAAAGTGGCGCGGACCAGAACCGGCATGAAACCGAATTGCAGGCGGCTGATTAGGATCCAATACGCCAGTCTCGCGATTCAGGCGGTAAACCAGGAGCAAATCTAAACCGAGGTCAGCTGCTAAAAACAGTTCTCCCCGCGGATCCTGGCAGATGGAATGGGCGTGAGGTCCTTCCTGACGGGTTGGGTGAGGTCCGGTTTGACCCGCGTGCTGACGAAAACCTGCCAGAGCGCCCAGGCTGCCATCCTCCAAAACTGGAAAGGTAGCCAGGCTGCCGCTTCCGTAATTGGCGACCAGCGCCCATTTTTCGCTGTGATCCAGGCTGATATAACACGGACTGGTGCCGCGGGTTGGGTGGACGCTGAGCAGGGTCAGGCTGCCATCAGCCGGGTCGATTGCGAATGAACTGACTGAACCACCCGGATTCCCTTGAAATTGTCGGGTTTCATTAACCGCATACAATCGGTTGGCAGTATAGAGACGATCTGTCCGGGTGTTGAGCGCTATAAAAGAGGGATTCGGTCCCGCTTCATAGGCTCCTAATAGCTCTATTTTTCCATTAAGCGGATTGAAAGAGCAGCGGAAAACGCCTTCTTTCCGTCCTTCTGGGTTTTGTTTGGTTTGAGTATACGTGCCGATATAAAGGTTCATATTATGGTCTCGTTGGGCTGCCGTCAGGCAGGCGGGTCTGTGTCCAAAATAAGATTTCATCCTGGCAAGGAAATCGTTTTGCCAGTTCTTCGTTCACTTCGATTCCCAAGCCGGGTTTGTCATTGGGGTACATATATCCATTACGAACCTCAGGAGTGCCGGGAAACATTTCGTACACCAGCTCAGGGAATCGACACCACTCCTGGATGCCGAAGTTTGGCGCCCATAAATCGAGGTGTAGATTGGCAGCGTGCCCTACCGGCGAGACATCTCCCGGACCATGCCAGGCGGTGCGTATGCCATACAGGTTGCCATGGATGGCAGCGTCTCGGGCGGGTGTGATACCTCCGATCTGGCTGATATGCATGCGTAGAAAGTCGATCAGGCGCTCTTCAATGCACGTGCGCCATTCCGCAGGGTTATTGAATAACTCACCCATTGCGATCGGGGTAACGCAGTTTTGGCGAATCATGCGGAACCATTGGATATCTTCAGGAGCAAGTGAGTCTTCCAGGAAGAACAGCTTGAGTTTCTCACACTCTTTAGCAAATTGAACAGCATCAATGGGTGAGAGCCTCTCGTGTACGTCGTGGAGCAGTTCGATCTCCGCCGGTACCCGCGCCCGCACAAATTCCATCATATCTAGCATATTGCGCATGTAGGCGCGTGGGTCGAAATAATTGCCTTCTGGCGCGCTCTCTGGTTTGACCATCGCAGCGCTCTTGCCGCCGTAACCGCCCATCTGGACGCGAATATAGCGGTAACCCTGCGCCATGAATTTCTGGACGTTTTCGAGCACCTCTTCTTTGCTGCTGCCGTCAGCATGAACATACACCGCTGCTCCCTCGCGGCATTTACCTCCCAGGAGCTGATATACGGGCATGTTTGCCAGTTTGCCTTTAATGTCCCATAGCGCCATGTCGATACCAGAAATTGCGTTGTTGAGGACCGGACCGTTGCGCCAGTAGCTGTTGACCATGTTCATGCGGAACAGTTCTTCAATACGGCTGACATCGCGCCCGATGACAAATGGTTTAACGTGGTTTTCGATCGCAGAGGCAACGGCATTGAAGCGCTGGGTGAAGGTGGCGCATCCCAAACCGTATAATCCGGGTTCAGATGTTAATACTTTAACCACGATCAGGCGCTGGGTTCCGGGTTGAGTCAGAATGGTTTGTACATCGCGGATGACAATTGGCTTGGTCATTGATCTCCTTGGGTTGATAGGGTTAAGATACCAGATTGTGGTGCTTTCAGGCTGAAGCATCGCCTGGATTGCGCGGTAAAAAAATATTATCCTTTTTGTTCTTTGATATTCAGGAATAGATCAACTATATCCGGGTCAAAATGTTGTCCAGACTGGGAACGGATATAATCAATGATTTTATCTTCCTGCCAGCCGGGGCGGTAAGGTCGATTGGAGCGCAGCGCATCATAGACATCGACCACGGCGAAGATTCGTGCTGCCAGAGGGATCTGTTCGCGTTTTAAGCCGCGCGGATAGCCTGTTCCATCCCATTTCTCATGATGGCAGTATGGTATATCCAGCGCGGGGCGAAGATATTGAATCGGTAATAGCAGGTCATACGCATATACCGGGTGCTTGTGCATGATGTCCCATTCCGCAGAGGTGAGCGGATCAGGCTTCAATAATATAGAATCAGGTATTCCCATTTTACCAATATCGTGAAGCAATGCCCCGCGACGAAAATGCACAATTTGAGCTTCTTGAATGCCGATTGCACGCGCCAGTGTTCGGGTCATGTCAGCGACTCTTTGGGTATGTCCCTCGGTTTCTTTATCGCGCAAGTCTAAAGCCCGCGACCAGCCTTCGATCGTGGCATCATACGCCAGAGCCAGGTCAACATTGGCATGCTGCAAATTTTCGAATAGCTGAGCGTTGTCAATTGCGATCGCTGTTTGACTGGCTATGGCTTTGAAAAAATCAAACCATTCCTTATCCCCAGTGAACTGCGTTCGAGAGTACACCTCTAATACGCCTTTCATCTCACCTTTGGCGATTAGCGGCACAGCATGGTAGCACACAAAGTTTTCACCGCTCAACACGGAATGTCTAGCAAAATCGACCTCAGGTTGTGATAAATCATAAACACTGACAATTTTTCGTTCGCGGGCAGCACGACCTGCCTGTCCCTCTCCCAATTGAAGATTGGATTTTTCGATCGCTTTTCCACGAAAACCATTGCCTGCTGCATAGGTCAGGGTTTGCAAGTGCGGATTGAACAACAACACGCAAGCTGCATCCACCCCCAACTGGGAAATGGCTTGTTCCACGACCACCCTTAATACTAATTTTAAATCAAAGCAGCTGGTGATGGCGAGATCAATGGTATGAAGGCTTGCCAGGTGTTGCAATTGAGTTTTTATGCGTTGTTCAGCGTTCTTTTGAGCTGTAATGTCCCGCGCAATTCCTTCAATTGCAATTATTGCGCCGCTTTCGTCAAATACTGGCACATTGCGCTGTTCCGTCCAGATGATTGATCCGTTCTTATGGATCCAGCGGATGACGAGAGGTGTCTCAAGTCTATCCATCGTAGCAACCTGGATAAGGTGAATGTCATCAGGGTGTACCATTTTACCCCACAGGTCAGGGTCGGCATAATATTCTTCAGGGGTATAGCCGGTGATCATGGTGGCAGCCTGATTGACATATTCAAACCCACGCGGCGGCGCAAGCCGGTAGTGATAGATAATATCTTGGGCGTTTTCTGTCAGGCGGCGGTAGCGCGCTTCGCTGTCGCGTAATGCTTCAACAGCCCGTTTGTTCTCAAGTTCAAGGCGATTTTTTTGCAGGACTGCGTTGATTGTATGAGGCAGGCGGCGCAGATGATTGACCGATTTAATGAGATAATCGGCTGCCCCGCGTTTCATGGCTTCGACTGCAATTTCCTCCGAGCCGGTACCGGTTACCAGGATGACTGGCAGACTGCTGTGTTTTTCTTGTACAGCATCCAGCACTTGCAGCCCTTCGTACCCCCGAATGTTAAAATCGCTTAGCACCACGTCAAACTGCTGGCTGGCGAGCGCGGACTCAAATTCAGTCCGCGAACCTGCCAGGGTTACTTGAAACCCCTTATGCTCCTTTTGTAATGCATCCAGCACCAATTCGCGGTCGAAGAGATTATCATCGACATACAAAATTCGTACAATTTCATCCATAATAATCCGATCAGTTCCGACAGATACAATTATATCTTTGTTCTTCTTAATATTCCCCGATACTAATATAGATAATTCCTATTCCTTTGGCAATCTGACCGAGAAAGTGCTTCCCTCCCCTGGTGTTGATTCTACCCATACTTCACCACCTAGCAATCCAACCGCTTTTTTTACTGTTGCCAGCCCAATACCTGAACCGGGAAATTCTTGATCATTATGTAACCTCTGAAAAATATTGAATATCTTCTCTTGATATTCTTCAGGGATGCCAATTCCATTGTCGCTGACGCGGATGATGACATCGTTCTCTATCTTCTCATAAGATATCTTCACCAGGGGTGGGCGGTTGGGATACGTATAGGTTAGGGCGTTTTCCAGCAAGTTCGTGAATATTTGATTAAGTAGGGTTGTATCCCCTTGAATATCTGGTATCTTCTTCTCAATGACAATACTGCCTTGCTTGTTTTTCAATTGCGCCTGCATTTCCTTTATTATATTTTCGATCGATACCATTAGCGAGACAGGTTGTTTTCGCACGCCCGTTCGACCAATTCGTGAGTAGGTGAGCAAGTCATCAATCAATTGGGTCATTCGTTCACCAGCTTTGATAATATTATTCAGATAATGTTTGCCCTCTTCGTTTAGGTTTTCCTGATGTCGAAGCGCCAGGATGTTGGAGAAACCGTTGATTGCCCTCAGTGGTGCGCGCAGATCATGAGAGACAGAATACGAAAATGATTCAAGGTCTTTGTTGAGCATTTGTAATTGGGCAGTGCGTTCGAATACCCGCTTTTCAAGCTCGGCGTTCAACCGGCGAATTTCATCCTCCGCCCGTTTGCGCTGGGTAATATCGCGCACGATTAACGACACCAGTTCTTCTCCTTCTTTGTCTTTGAAGCAACTGGTTGATATTTCTCCCTGGAAGGGTGAACCATCCCTGTATATGAAAGTCATTTCTACGCGGCTGGCGCCTTTTTGTCTGCATTCCTCCAGCATCGATTGAAAAGATAGATGGACGGGGTCGATAATTCCTTGCAGATCAATTTTTAATAACTCCTCTTCTGTGCGTCCGAATAACTGGCATGCGGCAGGATTGGCAGCAATTATTTGACCTTTGGAAGATAAGAGGAATATTGCATCCATGCTGGTGTCAAATAATGTCCGATAGCGTTCTTCGCTCTCCTGTAATTTTTGCATGACAGTGTGGCTAATCCTCAAGTAATGGCGTATGAGAAAAAATATCAACACTGCACTGCAAAAAACATATACCCATCCTTTATATGTCTGCACCTGGGTGATCAGGCTGGGATCTTGTGCGAACAGGGCAACAACCCGGTCTGACAGCAAGATCCAAAGCACTCCAAAAACCAGATATAGGAGAGCGATGCGCAGATCAACCCCGAAATGTCTGGAGTTCATATACCCATCCTTTCGTACTGACAAATGCGAGCAATCGACCTGATTTTATTAATAAAAATAACTGGTATCTTTAACTATATGTGATTCCGAAAAAAAAGAAATTAAAAAAAGACCGTTAGTCTTCCATAAATTGGTAACAAGATAAAATGGCTTTTTACTTCACCGAAAAGTTCTTTTTATTAGATAACAGTTCAATCTACTGATTTTTTACCTGTCTCGCGGTATTCGAGTGGATGGGATGGCATGGAGACAATAACCTGGCAGGCTGCGCGTATTGCCTCGGCAGATTCCAGCTTGAGTATCTCCTGGATAGCATGAGTAACCTCTGGAACTTCGATACGGCTAAGTGCCAGCTTCACTTCTGGTATGGCGAGAGGACGCATGCTGAATTCGCGCAATCCCATTCCGGCTAAAAGAGGAGCTGCCAGCGGATCACCAGCCAGTTCACCGCACAGACTGATGGGGGTTTGGGTGGAACTGGCAATTTCTATGACTTGATAAATTGTGCGAAGCACGGCTGGTTGGAATGCGTCAGCCAGCGGGCTGACTGATGATGAGGTTCGATCGGCAGCCATGACATATTGCGCCAGGTCATTGCTGCCAATGCTGAAAAAGTCGCTAACCTTTGCCAGATCTTTTGCTAACCAGGCAGCAGCAGGAGTTTCGATCATGATTCCCAGTAACAGGTTGGGATTAAAGGAAATTTTTTCACGTATCAGCTCGTTTTTAACTTCTTCCAAAAGCGCTCTGGAGGCTCGGATTTCTTGTGGTTGGGCTACCATAGGCAGCAGTAGACGGATGTTCTTCGTGGCGCTGGCACGCAGAATGGCGCGGATTTGAGTCTTAAAAAGAGCTTGGTGGGTCAGCAGCAGCCGGATGCCGCGCAATCCTAAAAATGGATTGGTCTCCGGCGCGCCTGACAAATAGGGCAGGGGCTTGTCACCGCCTGCGTCTAACACGCGGATAACGAGAGGACGTTCGCCCATAACATTTGCAATCGCCAGATATTGAGCGTATTGTTCCTCTTCTCCAGGAGGTTCTGTGCGACCTTTAAGGATTGATTCGGTGAAAAGTAATTCTGTGCGCAGTAAACCTACTCCATCTGCGCCATTTTCAATTGCCTGCCTGGCTTCTGATAGATTGCTGATGTTGGCAAGCAGCCTGATTCGCTCACCAGAACGGGTAAAAGCAGGCAATTGGCGAATTTGGAAAGCAGTCTGGCGTTCTTGCAGCCATGCTTTCCGTCTATTCAAAATAACTTCTTGCAGAGCCGCGTCCGGCTGAATCCATATCTCCCCGCTGCTGCCGTCCAGCCCGATCAGCGTGCCTGCGCGCAGATCAAACACTGTTGAGCCAGCCATGACAACGGCTGGAATTCCTATTCCTCGCGCCAGAATCAGACTATGAGAAGTGGGACTGCCTGCAGCAAGCAAGATGCCATGTATGAATTTTAGATCCAATGCACCGACCTGGGAAGGCAGCAGGTCTCTGGCTGCCAGAATGACAGGTAGATTGAATGTCGGCATCCAATGGGTTGAGCCGCTCAAATGAGCCTGAACACGTTCGGCGGCGTCGACCACATCTATTGCCCGAGATCGCAGGTAATCATCTTCCACGCTGGTCAAGCGTTCTTCGGTGGAACGGACCGCCTGGTACCAGGCATAAGCGGCGGATTGATTGCCCGAATCAATGCCTTCATAGACTTCGGCTAGCAGGTCAGGATCGCTCAAGAATAACAATTGGGCTGTAAAAATTGCTGCGTTGGCTGAATTCAGTTTATGCCTCGCCCAGGTTTCCAGTTCCTGTATCTCTTGTGCTGCTAAAGCGAGTGCAGCGGCTAATTTTTGACGTTCGACCTGGCTGCCTTGTCCAGTTTGCTGTTCGGGCGCTGGAACAGGAATCCGCCGCAGATGGGCGAGCGGCGCCAGGGCTACCCCCGCAGAAGCTGGTATTGCCCGCCAGCATTTCTGATCCTCCTCTTCTTCCTGTATGGTCGTTTCGGTAAATTGCAGCGATGGCGCTTGATCCTCAGGAGATTGATCTACCTCGCCAAAACCCGACTCAACCAGGGCAGCCAGGGCATTGAGCGCGTCCTCGGCGTCTGCTCCTGCAGCGTGGAATCTTAAAATATCTCCCTGTTTGCCTTCCAACAGGAGGATAGCATTCAGGCTGGTCGCAGGCGCATAAGGGGCAGATCGGGAACGATTTTCTATTGTTACTTGAGTCTTGAACCTGGAAGCACATTGAATAATTTGGACAGCAGGTCGGGCGTGGATTCCCAGTTTGTTAATCAGGCAAACGTCGCGGCTTATTTCTGCGGGTGGAATCCAGGGTGAAGGAGGTGATTCAACTTGTTCCTTGACAGGAGCGAGATTCCCAATTCGAATCTCGTCATCCTTTTCTGATGGTGGGGGAAAAGTTCCAAGATGCTGAATTTTTGCCGCAAGGGAGGACTGCGCTTCAGCCAGTACTTCTTCCACATCACCGCCTGCCAGAATATGGCTGGCAGCAGCTACCGCGCCTTCAACCAACGGAGCAGGCGAGAGAAAAACATGCGAACGTTGGTCGTCCGTCAGCAATTCCAGCGCCATTTCCATATTAATCACGGCGCTGCCCAGGTCAGCCAGCACAATCACACCATCTGGCGAAAACACAGATTGGATCGCTTCCTTGATTGTAATTGCGTCCGTGCCTATAAGCTGGGAGGAAGCTCCAGCGCCGCCAGCAATTGCAACCGGCACCTTTCCCCCAGTGGCATTGTCAACCAGGTCTTTGACGCCGGCTGCCAGGGTTGCGCTGTGTGAAATCAAGACAAGCGAGATCATTTTCGCCACAATTCACTGGCAGCCTGGATCAGCCAAAAGGCAGAAGTGGCGCCGGGATCCTGGTGCCCCATGCTGCGTTCTCCCAGGTAACTGGCGCGCCCTTTCTTTGCCTGAAGCGGAACTGTTGCAGCCATGCCTTGCTGTGCCGCCTGTGCGGCGGCTGTAAGGATCGATGAGAGGTTTGAATTTTCTTTCAAGGTGCTTTGCATGGCTGCCAGGGCGGGGAGGAGTGTGTCTAACATGGTTTTGTCTCCTGCTTCAGCCTTGCCGCGTTGTTGGATGCCTTCTATTCCAACTTTGAACATCTCCACTACATCGCTGGCATCCAATTCCGACCTGGCAGCTGTGTAAGCGCTGGCGCGTAAGAAAAAAGTGCCATAAAGAGGACCAGAAGCTCCACCGACGCTGCGGATCAAGGTCATTGCGACGACTTTTAAGGCGGCAGAAATATCAGCAGGCGCAGTTTTTACTAATTCTGTCTGGACGGCGCAAAAGCCGCGATCCAGGTTGATCCCATGATCCGCATCTCCTATGGCTGCATCGAGATCGGTTAGATATTGCCGGTTCTCGTGATAGATGGTTTGAAGTCTGGCGATCCAGTTTAACACATCGCTAAGGGTGACGGTCATGGGTTCATGCCCCCCCAGCGTAAACCGGCTGTTAAGACGGGATCATCCCATAAGGATAGCAGTTCTTCATCAGCTTTGAGCAGCGTTATAGAGCAACCAGCCATTTCCAGCGCGGTGATGTAATTTCCGACTAACCGCCGGGCAATCGAAATACCATGCTCTTTGCAAATCGACTCCAGTTCCGCATAAACCAGATATAACTCGATTAAGGGAGTCCCGCCCATACCATTGACCATAGCGATCACCTGGTCGCCATGTGTAAAGGGCAGGTCAGATATCACAGCATTGGCAAGCTGGCGGGTTATGTCATGAGCGCTGGTTAGTGGAACACGAACACGACCAGGCTCGCCGTGAATGCCAATTCCCATTTCCATCTCATCTTCTGCAAGGGAGAAAGTGGGTTTCCCTGCTGCTGGAACGGTACAGGAGGTGAGCGCCATCCCCATCGAACGCCCGCTGGCATTTACCTTGCGGCACAGATCAGCAACCTGTTGTAGATTCCACCCCCTTTCGGCTGCGGCGCCGCATAATTTCTCCGCCAATACAGTTGTACCTACACCTCGTCTGCCGGCGGTATACAGGCTATTTTGTACTGCTACATCATCATCGATAACTACTGCCTGTACGTCTATTCCTTGAGCCTGGCACAATTCAGCTGCGAGTTCAAAATTCATGATATCGCCAGTGTAATTTTTGACAATGTGAAGAACACCCGAGCCGCTGTTGACGGCGAGGGTAGCGGCTTCAATTTGATCGGGGGTAGGAGAGGTGAAAACTTCACCCGGACAGGCAGCATCCAGCATTCCTCTGCCGACATAGCCAGCATGCATCGGTTCATGCCCGCTGCCGCCGCCAGAAACCAAGCCCACTTTTCCCTGTCTTGGAGCATCAGCCCGAACAACGTAGGTTGGATCGAAATGCACATTTAGGATATCCGCATGGGCGAGCGCCAGACCCGCCAGTGATTCACGAACGACAGTATGGGGAGAGTTAATTAATTTTTTCATGTTAAGTCTCCTGACGATTTGGTTTATATATCCTTTGAATATCGTTGGTCACCGACTTCTGTTTGAAGGCGGTGCATCTCGTCTTTGAGGGTTTGAACAATACCCGCGTAACCTGGATCGCAATAAACATTCATCAATTCATGAGGGTCTTTTTCCAGGTCGAACAATTCCCATTCTGGTTCATACGTCTCATCGATGGCGCCGGGCTGCCCCAAAGCATCGTTGTAAAAGTAGATTAATTTATAGCGGTGCGTGCGCACCCCGTAATGCGCATAGACGTTGTGGTGAGATTTATGCATCCAATAGCGGTAATACATGGATTTTCGCCAGTCCGCAGGCGTTTCTCCGCGCAGTAAAGGACGAAAACTACGCCCCTGGAAGGATGCGGGGATGGGAATGCCTGCCAGATCGAGAAACAGGGGGGCAAAATCAACATTGAGAACAATGTCCTGATTGATGCTGCCGGGTTTTATTTCTTTGGGATACCGTATCAACAGCGGCATACGCAGCGATTCTTCATACATGAACCGCTTATCATACCAGCCATGATCTCCCAGGAAAAATCCCTGATCCGAGGTATAGATCACCAGGGTATTTTCTGTTAATCCCTTTTCATCAAGATAATTCAGCACTCGTCCTACATTATCATCAATGCTGGCAATGACCCTGAGATAATCCTTGATATAGCGCTGGTATGCCCATTTTCTCAACTCATTCTCACTCAGGTCGGTCGAGATTTCACATTTCATGTCAAGGGTAATCATGTCAGTCCCAACCCGCATCTTTGCTTCTCTGGCTGCCGATGACCGGTTTTCGTATGTGTCATAGAGTGTCTCAGGTTCAGGAATTTCTTCGTTCAGGTACAGGTGGGCGTGTTTTTCATCTGGTTCCCAATGCCGGTGAGGAGCTTTGTGATGATACAACAGGCAAAATGGTTTCTTGGGGTCGCGTTTTTCGAGCCACTCCAGGCACATATCGGTGATGATATCCGTCACATAACCTTTTACTGTTCTCCATGTTCCGCCATTCTCGCCTTTGAAAATAAATTGCGGATTGTGGTACAACCCTTGCCCAGGCAGGACAGCCCAGTCGTCAAAACCGGCGGGACAGTAGTCTGGACCTTCTCCAAGGTGCCACTTGCCAAATACCGCAGTGGAATAACCAGCCTGCTGGAGTATTTTGTTGAATGTCAACAGGCGGTTATCCATGGGTGTTTTTAAAGTGGTAACCCGGTTGATGTGATTATAAGTGCCAGTCAATATGGCTGCGCGGCTGGGGGTGCAAATCGAATTCGTGCAAAAACAATTGTCAAACCGCATACCTTCCGCAGCAATGCGGTCGAGATGGGGTGTGCGGTTAATTCGGCTGCCATAACTGCTGATCGCATGGCTGGCATGGTCATCTGACATGATGAAAAGGATATTCGGTGGTTGATAATTACTCATGGATGCTCCTCTAATGTTGATTATATTCATAAAAAGAATTATTCGGTTGAATTTTTGATAAACCGATATAATCGATCTGGATATCAACTTTACAAAAATCAAGACAAACATGCGGACAAAATCTAACGACTGGAGAACACAATGACTTCTCTTATTTTGAAAAATAAGAACCTTTTGCTTGAATTTAACCGCAGGACAGGCGCCTTGATCGGGATGATTGCTTTGCAGACGGGATGGTGTATTGTGGATCGTCCCCATCTGGGATTATCGTTTCGCTTGCTAGTGCCGCTGACAAATCAGCGCAATAATCCGGTGTATGGCGAAAAGCAGGTTTTATCTCGCCTGGATGTTAATGAATCCCAAACGGAAGTGGTGTTCACCTGGAATACAGTGCATTCTGAACATGGCGGCGAGTTAGATATCTGTGTCCAACAAAAAGTGTGCCTGGAAAATGAACAGGCAGTTTTTTCGATCCATCTTGATAATCGATCTCCATACCCTATTGAAAATGTCTATAGCCCCTATTTGGGTGGAGTTTGTCGCCCGCCAGATTCCCAACAATTCAAAGCCTTCATTTATGATTACGCTGCTGCTCAAGAGTGGTCTATATATCCGCACTATGTAAACAAGCGTGGATATTTCGGAGTGGATTATCCAACCCAGTTTGGAATCAGCCACACTGCAGGAACACCTTCTGTTCCATATTGCCTGCTCATGGGAGATAGACAGGGGGTATATGCCGGGGTGAATACTCCGGGTTGTGAACTGGTTGCATGGCACACCGAGTTACGCCCCGGTTATGAATACTCGATTGATGAACGAGTGCCGGATGAAAAAATCATCAGCGGAATTGATGTCGATTTACGGTTTGCGGCAGTGCATGTCCCGTTTATTCAGCCCGGCGAATCGCGATCATTAACACCAATAGCACTGCGGGCTTTTCGAGGAGGATGGCAGGCTGGTTCGGATATTTATAAGGGTTGGCGCGACTCCTGGATGAAAACCGCTGAGCTCCCGCATTGGGTGAGAGAACCTCATTCCTGGCTGCAATTGCACATAAATTCACCTGAGGATGAACTGCGAATGCCTTTCAAGGATTTGGTGAAGGTGGGTGAAGAATGTGCTTATTATGGGGTTAAGGCGATCCAGCTTGTCGGCTGGAATGACGGAGGTCAGGATCGGGGGAATCCATCACACGATCCGGATCCTCGCCTGGGGACGTTTAGCGAGCTGAAAGAAGCTATTCGCCAGATTCAGTCTTTGGGTGTAAAAGTCATTTTATTTAGTAAGTTTACGTGGGCAGACCGTTCTACTCAGCGCTACCGCCAGCATCTCCGCAAGTTGGCGGTTAAAGATCCTTATGGTGATGAATATGTATATGGAGGATACCAGTATCAAACAGCGAGCCAGTTATTGAATATCAATACCCGGCGGTTGATTCCAATGTGCTTCTTAAGCAAGGAATACCTGCAGATCTGCGAAGAGGAATTTCAAAAGACGCTTGACCTGGGCGCCGAAGGGATATTGTATGATGAATCACAACACCATTCTCCGGCGCTCTTGTGCTTTGATGAAACTCATGGACACAGGCTGGGCGCCCCTGTGTATGCCAATGATTGTGAATTAATCCGGCGTTTTTCCAGGCGATCCAATCCGGTCAACCCAGAATTTCTATATGCCGGTGAAGCCTGTTATGATTGGGAGTTTGAGAGGTATCACCTTTCCTATCATCGCAGCTGGTCTAAGAACCACATTCCTCTTATGCGATATTTGCAACCTCATATGCCTCTAATGACCGCTGTGACCGGGTTCAATGACCGAAGCATGATTAATCAATGTTTGTTGTATCGGTATATCATCAGCTATGAGCCATATAATTTCAAGGGAAAGTTATCGGATTTTCCATTGACAATGGCTTACGGCAGGCAGATGGACGCCTTGCGCACTGAATTACGGGAGTATTTTTGGGATGGGGAATTCAGAGACACCCAAGGGGCTGCAGTAACCTGCTGTGGAAAACCTCATCACCCGTACGCAGTTTATAATCAATGCAGAACTGGCTTGTATGGGGTGGCTGTGGCAAATTACGATGAAAAGGAAACAATAGTGGTTGAGGTGCACCTGGAAAACGACCAGGAGTTATCCCACTATCGTCTGGTGGATGATCCAGGCTGGAAAGAAACCCGAAATGGCATCACGATTCCACCTCTTTCGGCGGCTGTCTTATTACCGTAAAGCGGTGCTTTTCTAAGATCTCGACCTGGGGATATTTATTTGCGCTCCAGGAAACGTTCGGCTTCCTGTACCATCGGTATGACCATGTCGTACATCCGCTCCAGGCTTTTCTCGTTCCAATGTAGAACAGCAGGGGTCTGTTGATCGAGCTGGTAATGTAAGCCGTCTCGACCAATTCCAACGCCAAACATGTTCATCACGGCATCAGCGGCGTGAACAGCATAAGCCAGCACGCGACAATCAGCAGGGCTGTTGGCAGGTGTGTGGTGATTCTGAATGGCGCAGGCGACGGCTTCTGATAATTTCCAGCGCCTTACCATTGCTGCGCCAACGGTAGGATGGTCATATCCGAAAAGACTGGTTTCAACTGTATCAAACGTGTAATTGCCAAGCATATTCGGGTCAAAATTCAGGTTGCGCAGCATCAAATCAAACGCAAGTTTTCCAACATCTGCGAACAATCCACAATAATATGCCTCTTCCATCCACTTAGGCTCGATATCTTTAACGATCAAGCGCGCACCGGCAGCCATGCCCACCGAGTGTTTCCACAAATCGCCGCGCTCCAGGGCGTAACCGGGTACGGGTTTATTCATATACTCGGCAACTGAGGCGGATAAAAGCATATCCTGCACCGCGCGCTGCCCCAGGTAAGCAACAGCCTGCTCAATTGAAGTGATTTGGTTGCGCAAAGAAAAATAACCACTGTTTACCCAGCGCAAAATCAGTCCCGACATCGCCTGGTCGAGCTTGATGACCTGGGCTAACTGCGCCATATCGTAGTTGGGATCGCGGATAATTTCCATCGCCCTTTGGGCAGCGCGGGGCATAGGTGGTAAATTACCTGCCTGGTCTAGCAGCTTCTCAAGTGGGATGCGGTTGTGCATGAAAAATCCTTCTCCCATCAAACAAATTTATAATATCTGCCTGGTTCAGGCTACTTCATCATAGCAAATATCAAGTGAGAAGAGCGCAAAAAATTAATTAAAAACGCCTAAATAAAGCATATCTATTCCATACGGACGTTTCATCCATTTGGTATTTTTGGGATTTCACCAATTGGTGAAAAATTGAATCGTCGTTTATCGATAAAATGTAGGGGGAAGAGGGATAGAAACCCGGGTCTTAAACAAGGGGATGTCGCTGTTTTCGACGAAAAGCGATACTTCTGCATATTCCAATACCTTGACGCCTCGACCCTTGCAGTATATCCGATCTGGATATTTCGGGAGGACTTCGCATGTGTAGGGTTTGTCTTCGAGCTTTAGTGTGTAATTCCCTTTTACGGTCGTGGGGAACTGGATAGAAATCAATAAGTCGTAATCATCGTACCAGGCAAGCCCAAGTATTTTTGCATCTGGCAATGCGAAAGTAGTGGTTGGCGTAAAGGTGCGGGTGACCCAGATGGTAGCGGTGGGCATCGGTGTGATGGTGGGCAGAGGAGTAAAGCTGGGAATGGGCGTCCAGGTTGGAAGAGGAGTAGAAGTGGGACGGGTAGGAGAGGGAGTAGGGGTATTGATTATTGGAGCAGGAGTGGGTTGAGCACAGGCAGCCAGAAAACTCACACATAGAAATATAAGCCCAGAAAGAAAAAGGATGGTGATTTTCCGCATGGCTGGTTTCACTCCTTGAGGCGCACAAACATGGTGTAGGTACCATCGCGGCGCTTGATTTCTTTTACCTCAAAGATTTTAGGAAATGCCTTGATCAACAAGGATAATTGTTTAAATCCGTAAGTACGCGAGTCGAAACCCGGATCCAGTTGGCGCAGATGGTTTCCAATTGCGCCCAGAGAAGCATAGCCATTATCTTGAACTGCCATGTCAAATGCACTTTTTAACAATGGCACGGGTTCTTGCTGTGCGGCAGCTGCCATTTCTGCTGCACTGGCTGCTTCTGCTGCTGCATCGATGGCTGCTTGCTCTATTGATTTATCCCCATTTTTTTCTGGAGTTTTATCGGTTGGTTTTTTCGTCTCTGCTTTTCGGCTGGGGCGTTCGGGCAGCAGGTTTTCTGTGTAAACAAATACATCACACGCGCTGACAAACGCCCTTGGGGTGCTGCGTTTGCCGATGCCCATCACATAAAATCCTTTCTCACGGATGCGGGTGGCAAGGCGGGTGTAATCGCTGTCGCTGGAGACCAGGCAGAATCCGTCAACCAATCCGGAGAACAGGATATCCATTGCGTCGATGATCATGGCGCTGTCGGTTGCGTTTTTCCCTGTTGTATAACGGAATTGCTGGATAGGTTGAATAGCATTTGCTTGAAGCATATCTTTCCATCCAGCCATATTTGAGGTCGTCCAATCGCCGTAGATGCGGCGAATAGTGACTACCCCATATTTCCCCGCTTCAGCCAGCATTTTATCGAGCAAAGAGGGCTGGGCATTATCCCCATCGATCAGCATGGCAATTCGTCTGGTAGGGGCTATTGCTGGATTTATTAATATATCGTTTGGTAACCGTTCGTTCATAACCAATTAATCATATCACGAAAGCTGTCCTGCATGGGTCATTTTTAGAAGTCACGTTATCTCAATTTGGAATACCCCACTCCCTCTGCGACAGAGGATAATAGACTGCGTTGATTGTCATCTCCGCTGATTTGCCAGATCATAACCCCACCCAGGTTCTTCATACGGGCATAGACTGCTTTTTCATTAACCGATTTTGGATCTTCATAGCTGATAAATATATTTTTCTCTGGGAGATATAACCAGGGGACACGCGCCGTGTCATGAAACCGATACTGTGCTCCATATTGATATTTCGCTTTGATGTCTGCATAGTCCAGGGTTGGTGAAATATCTTTGAACTGGGGATCATAAGTTTGGAACAGCCCGTTATTTTTGCTGGCGACATTTCCCCAGATACGACCATAAAATGGAATCCCCATTAATAGCTTTGATGGCGGAACCCCTGCCTGAAGGTATGCGCGGACGGTTGAATCAACACTGAGCTGCTGTGGATCATCAGCCATTGTATAAAGAGGTGCATTAAACCCCGTTATCGGACTCCAGGAGCCGTAGTAGTTGTATGTCATCAGGTTGAGCCAATCCAATAGGGGAACAAGCCGGTCGAACTCATAGTTTTTCATCGACCAAGGTCCGGCAGGCGCTGCCAGGGTAAAAAGGTAATACTGTTGATCTTGTTCGCCTTTTTTCGCCAATTCGGCGCGGATGGCAGAAACCAGAGTGGTTAATGCTGTTTTCTGATTTTCAGATGGAAATTCCCAATCGAGATCCAACCCATCAAACCCGTGACGAGTCATCATCGCAACGCAGTTACGGGCAAATGCCTGGATCGAGGCGGGGTTCTCCACGATTTTGTTGAAAGCTTTTGCGTTGCCAGATCCACCGATAGAAACCAAAATCCTTAAATGAGGAAATAGACGTTTAAGATCTATCAAGGCTGGCAAATGTTGTTGTGCGTTTTGTGGAATTGCACACGAGCCATCTTGACCGGGAAGAGCAAATGCGAAAATCAGGTGAGTGAGCAGTTCACCAGGAATTGTGGATGGTGAACTACGGCTCCAGGAAGGAAAATAACCGACCAGGCGCACGCCGACTGGAAATCCGCGGTTTCCTGAAGAAGCCGCTGCCATAGGGTCTTCCGATGAGCAGGCAGCGGCGAGAGCAGCCAGCAGGCTGCAAAGGATGCATCCCAAGAGTGGACGGATGTTACCCCCCTTGTTTTTGAATCATTTCGCGGTAGAGCTGGGCAGCAGATCGATTGTGGCTGGTTGCCAGGTTCTTCAAAGCAGCCACATCCCGCTTTTTTAGCAGTTCTATCATTTGGTGATGGTCTTTCAGGTTGTACCCAGCCTGAGATGGATCAAGTCGATCATGATAATATCGCCTTAAGCGCCGCCAGGAATCGAGGGTGCGCCCGGTAAATTCCACCAGCAGCTTCATATTGGATATGTGGGCAATCTGCAGGTGAAATTTTTGATTCAAATCTCCATACCGCTCCTCATCGCCAGATACAGTCGCTTGTTCCATTTCCTTGACAATATTTTGCAACCTATCAATATCTTCTGATTGGATGCGAGATGATGCCAACTCAAAAGCGACTTGTTCGAGCGCTTCCAGCAGGAGAAATAAATCTGTCACTCCTGCTGGAGAAATTTCGGCAACGACCGCTCCAGCGTGGGGCGTAATATCGACCAGTCCCTCTGCCTGCAATCGCTGCAAGGCGGTCCGCACTGGTATGGTGCTGACCCCCAGCCTTTCGCTAAGGTGGTCAACGACCAGCCTTTCTCCTGGCGAAAACTGACATTTCAAGATTGCCTCACGCAGCATCTGATAGATGGTTTCCTCTTTTGTGGGAATGCGGCGTGGTGATAGAAAGTCATCTATCATGGAGATCGGCTTTCCATAAATTGCTGCCAGCCTTCATAGTATGGATGGTCAGAGGTAATTGGGAGGTCGATTGATTGCTGCATGCGAGCAGAAGCATAAAGGGCAGTAATGAGTTCGATCGAATTTCGGGCATCTGCCAGCGTGACAGGCATTTTTCCTCCGCTTTGAAAGGCATGGTAAAAGCCGAGAAACTGTCCGGGGAAACCTTCGGGTTTTGGAGAAAATTCGGCGAGGGCTTTTTCAATCCGCTCTGAATGTTCCGGTGTATCTCCGGTAAAATTCCACGGGTCTGAGGTGCTGGCATGCGGGGCGGTAGGACTTTCGGCGACCATATTCTTAAAAATCATCCGGTGTCGGGTAATCTGGACAACCGATCCTGTAGTGACGGACAGGGATGCAAGCGCTCCATTCTCAAGTTCGACAGAAGCGGAAACGCAATCTTCTGTTTCAATGGGATTAACGCGGGTTGACATGCGCGCAAAAACGCTTTTGGCTTTTCCTAAAACAAAATTCAAAATGTCGTGGGCGTGGATTGCCAGCGTAACGACCGGACCACCCAACTCAGTTTTCCATTTGCCGTGCCAGGTATAATAATCCATACGGCGCCGCCAATGGGTTTCGGTTGTTGCCAGATATGCCGGACCGCTGATTCCTTTGTCAACCAACAATTTGAGTTTTTGTACACCCACCCCAAAGCGGCTTTGGAAGATTGGCATCAATCTCAGCCCGGTTTGAGCCTGGGCACTGATTAGTTCGTCCATCTCCTTCAGAGAGCCGCAGACTGGTTTTTCGGCAATGACGTGCTTTCCAGCCGCTAGCGCTTCAAGGATTTGCTGGAAATGGAGATAAGAAGGCGTGCAGATGTCAACAATTTGGACATCTTCCATTTTCAACAGTTCTTTAAAATCAGTACAAATAGAATTGACTTCAAATTCTTCAGCAACACTGCGGGCTTTGTTTTCATCCAGGTCGCAAACTGCACGCACATCATAATAATCGGGGAGCATGTGAAATGCGCGGACATGCCCGCGCCCAATTCCACATCCAACAACTGCAACGCGTAATCGATTGTTCATACAAGGTACCCCAGCCGTTTTGCAGCAGCTTCTGCTTTTAATGCCAGTTCTGCAGCTTTAAAACAATGCTCCTGCGACATGGCGGTTTCGGTGCGGTTTAAGATATCAAACGAGAGTTGTTTGCCATAGGGCAATTCGACATTGCTGCAATCGATATATTGGGTCTCTTTCTGGGTCACCAAAATCAGATGATCTTTTCCAGGTCTGCCAGCGACATCGATGTACTTGCGTAATTCGATATACCCTTCTGTGCCCAGGACAAATAATCGTCCATCTCCCCACACGCCCAACCCATCGGGGGTGTACCAATCTACCCGAATATATCCACAGCCATTGTTGCCCGTCAGCATTACATCACCAAAATCTTCAAACTCAGGATATTGTGGATGCTTAAAATTACCAACCTGAGCGCCGACGATTTCAGCATCGGTTGAACCGGTGAAATACAGGAACTGGTCAAACTGATGTGACGCGATATCAATCAAAATGCCGCCGACGTACTTCTTCTGAAAAAACCATTCCGGTCGGCGGTGCAATCCAACCTGATGGGGACCGGTGCCGATGGTCTGGACGACTTTTCCGATTGCACCGGCTTTGACCAATTCGCCAGCTTTGACAGTGGATCCGGTTTCAAAGCGTTCACTGAAGCAGATGGAATAGATCCGTCCGGTCTCTTTTTGAACCCGGCGTATTTCATCCAATTGCTCAAAGGTCGTTGGTCCGCCCTTGTCGCTCATATAGTCCTTGCCATGCTTCATCACGCGCACGCCCAATGGCGCTCGTTCACTGGGGATGGCAGCGCTCATCACCAGATGAATCGAGGGGTCTTCTAATATCTCCTCTTCGCTGCGGGCGACTTTCACCTGAGGGAAAACCCGGGTGTATTGAGCTACCAGTTCTGATTCTTTGGCGTAAACCCAAACCAGTTCTGCGCCTGCTTTGAGCATGGCGTTGGTTTGACCGTAGATGTGCCCGTGGTTTAAGCCAATGGCAGCACAGCGTATTGTCGGTTGAGTGGTCATACTAATTGCCTCCTTGAAAAATTAGGTTTATTTTCCTTTCCAGCCGGATAAGTATGGCAGGCTGGGTTCGAGCAGTTCATTGAACATTTGCCAGGCTTCATCAACCGGTAAACCGCTGGCAGGGTCGCTGTACATTGCCTGAAATGCCAGATCTTTATCGCCGGTCAATGCTGCCTGAACAATCATCTCCTGATTTAAAACGTGTTGATGGATGATGGAATGAATCGAAGCAGGCAAGGATCCTGCCTGAATCGGACGTACTTCGTTCCGGCTGAAATGAGCGTTGGTCTCAACCACTGCCCCGATGGGAAGGTTGGGAATTTGTCCCTGGTTCTCCAGATTCACATTGGTAACCAGGTCTCCCAATCCCAGAATGGCGCGAATCTGGCTGATGCCTTCTTCGCCTGATTGGCTCAGTACCAGCGGTGAGCGTCCCTCGATCATGTCGATGGTACGCTGAGGCGCCTGTCTCCAGCGTTCAATCCGGTAAGAAACCGGTGTGCGGATTATCCCCCACTGATAGAGTTCTTCGGGAGAGCGAGTAAATCCGGGTAGAAATTCGACCAGGTGCCGATCGCCTGCAGCAGGCAAAATGCCGAGTCGTAAAAACAGGCGAAATTTGACTTGCAGATTATCCTGGAACCAGTTGTTGCGCGCTTCCACCTCTTCACGTGTAAAGGCACGTAATACACCGGGGCGTTGGATATACTCCCAGAGCAGGGCAAGCAAATCATGCTCTTTGTAATATGCCCGGTTGATAAAGGTAAAGTGGTTGATGCCCATCACATTAACCCGAATATCGCTGCGCGAGGGCGCTTTTTCAGCCAATCGATAGCGCATAACCAGGTCTGCCAGGATATGCTGGGTACCAAACACCTCATGACAGCACCCGAACACCTTTAAGCCAGGCTCAACTCGGGTTAAAGTTCGGGTACAGATGGTCATTGGATTGGTATAGTTGATTACCCAGGCATCCGGGCAATGTTCCGCGATCGCGTGCGCAAAACCTTGATAAATGACTGCTGAGCGCAGCCCCCGAATTAACCCTGGCGCGCCGATCGTATCTCCCACTGGAAAAAATAAACCGTGCCTCTCTGCAACGGCGATTTCTGCCTGCATGGTTTCTAATGTTCCTGGCTGAATTGACAGCACAACAAAATCCGCATCCTTCAGTGCATTTTCAAGCGATGTAACAGCCCTGTAATTCCACCGCGATACAACGCCCGGTTGATCTTGCAACCAGTTTCCCAGGCGTTCGTTTAACAAGGCAGACTCCATATCGATGTCGTACAGGCATACTTCGCCGCTAAAATCAGAACACAAGGCAAGATCAAACATCAACTTGCGTGCCCATTCTCGGCTTCCACCGCCAATATATGCTATTTTCATAATATTTCCCTTAACCTGTTTATTCTATAACCAGCCAATCAATTGTGCCAGGAAGCGTGAGTAATCTACAAAATTATCCCATGAAATATCAGGTGGAACACCGTGATCGCAGCCCGGTAAGTATCCGCCGTCTTCTAATAGGGGAGGGATTACTCGTAATAATTCATTGCGCATGGTTTCACCTCCTACAGCCAGCGCGCGTTTATCGATTCCACCCCCGAATGCAATTTTCTTTCCGTATTTCTTCCGAAACGCGACAATGTCATTCCCAGCAGCAACTTCAATTGGCCAGGTATATTTGAAGCCGCCTTCAATGAAGCACGGAATTAATTCGCCGATATAGCCGTCCGAATCGACGCTATATACTGCGCATTTATCTTTCAATACCCCTGACCATCGTTTCCACACCGGCACCAAAAAGTGGCGGGTCATAGCGGGAGAAATCATACTGTGCATTTTGTACGCCATATCTTCATTGACCATCAGGCTGTCGATTTCTAAATGTTCAACAACCTTCTCAAGTGTTGCTGAGATAAAGTCTGACCAGAAATCAACCATTTCCTGGACGAATTGAGGTTCTTCTATCATCAACATGCACAAATGTTCGAAACCGCACCATTCTCGTAGCTGCCAGAATGGTCCTGATAAAGACAGGCGAAGGGGGTAGTCGCGTTGATTCAGTTTTTTACAGCGTTCCGCAAAATCGGAGGGAAAACGCAGGGGATCATCTGGGTTATAGCGCCATTTAATTTTTTCCACCCAGTCTGTGCGAGTCTTTACCGGGAAGCTGTGCCAATGGCGGGTAACAAAGTCTTTCGCCTGGCGAAGATAAGTGAGATCGTATTCATCCGATATTTCAACGATCGCGCCCATCCAATCCTGCACAATGAAATGCCCATTGCGGTGATCGAGTACACGTTCTTCAAATTGTGGGATCATGCGGAAATCGATACCGGGGTCGATATGTGGCTGAGTGGTTTCAGGCATAATGCCTAATGTTCGAAGCAAATATGGATACCATGGCTCATTTTCAGGTAATCCTTGCTGATGCCAGGCTTTCAAGGTTGACTCGCGCGGACCTCCTGGTTCAAAAGGGATTTTGTCGGGTTTACCGAAGGTCAGCGTGGCAATATATCTCTCGCGTGGATTCATGTGACTCCTGATGGATTTTCGGATTGGATGATATATGATATATTATATATGTTCCTGGAAAAATGGTCAATTCGTATTCCATGCTTTGAAAGGGCACTTGTTCGTTATTATCTGACACGTTGATAGGAGGGTCTATGCTCGATCGCAAATACTTACTTGAAAAATGTGAACATGTGTTTTATCTGGCGGATAAGAAATTGAGGCACCTGATAACATACCACCCTGACTTTTTTCCCATGTATACCGATCACGGCAAATGGATGCACTCGAAAGCAGCCTGGACGAACTGGTGTGAAGGCTTTTTAGGTGGGCAGTTGTGGTTGATGTATTTCCATACCAGGGATATGTTTTGGCGGGAGAAAGCAGAACATTATTCACGCCTGATTGAACACCGCAAAACAGATCGCAATGTTCATGATCTTGGATTTTTATTTTTATCTACTTACAAGCGGTGGTATGACCTGACGGGAGATGAATCGTTAAACCAGGTGTTGATTGAAGCCGGGCGCACTCTGGCGCTGCGTTTCAATGATAAGGGTAAATTTTTGCGTTCTTTCCTGGCAGCAGACAGCCTGTTCATTGATATCATGATGAATGTCCCAATTATTTTCTATACAGCTCAGCAAACAGAAAATGCAGACTTGATGCGCATTGCCACCCAACACAGCCTGACCACGCGCAAGTACCTGGTTCGTGGGGATGGAAGTGTTTCTCACGAAGGAATTTTTGACCTTGGTAGTGGTGAATTTTTAAAGCAAACCACGCAGCAAGGGTGGCGCAATGACTCCAGTTGGGCGCGGGGTCTGGCGTGGTCGTTGTATGGATTTGGCACTGTGTATTGCTACACACGTGATCCACGGTTTTTACAAACAGCAGAAGCAAACGCAGCCTTTTACATAGAACGCACTCCTGCCCACGGCGTACCACCCAATGATTGGGATGATCCTTCACCGACTCATCCATTCGAAAGTTCCGCTGCGGCTATTGCTGCGAGTGGTTTGGTTCAACTGTCTGAACTGGTGGGTGATGCTATTAAATCTCGCTATTATTACGAGACCGCTTTACAGATTCTGAATACATTGACTTCTCCTGAATTTTTAGGGGAAGATGAATCCTGGGAAGGTATCTTGAAACACGCCACCTATCATTACAATAACCGGTTGGGTGTTGACGAGAGTGTCGCCTGGGGAGATCATTTTTTCCTGGAAGCTGTCAGTAAGGTAGTGAACCATGAGCGATAAATCGGCATTTATTCCGGTTGCAATTGTTACCGGGGCAGGACGTGGAATTGGGCGGGGAATTGCGGTGGCGCTGGCAGGTAAGGGCTGGCGGTTGGTGGTTAATTTCAAGGGCAACATCGAAGCAGCTGAAGAAACGATCAAATTGATAGAGGTCGCTGGCGGCGAAGGACTTCTGGTTCAAGGAGATATCGCTTCTGCCAAAGACCGCGAAACCCTGGTGGAATCAGCGTTGAGGGCATTCGGCAGAATTGACGTGTTGGTTAATAATGCTGGGATGGCGCCTCGGATGCGGATGGACATTTTGCAAACCACCGAAGAAAGCTACGATGAGGTGATGGGAGTCAACTTAAAAGGACCATACTTTTTGACACAACGTGTTGCTAATGTGATGATTGAGGGGGTACAGAAAGGGATGATACAGCATCCGAAGATTATTAATATTTCTTCGCTGAGCGCTTATACAGCCAGCACCAATCGCGGCGAATATTGTATATCAAAAGCCGGTTTGAGTATGGTCACAGCCTTGTTTGCCGATCGTCTGGCGGAATATGGGATTGGTGTATTTGAAATTCGACCAGGAATTATCGAGACTGATATGACCAGTGTGGTTAAAGCCAAATACGATGCTCTTTTAGAGCAGGGTTTCACTCCCATTCGCCGCTGGGGGCAGCCTGATGATATTGCCAGGGCTGTTTTGGCTATTGTTGAGGGCTACTTTCCCTTCTCGACCGGAGAAGTCCTGAATGTGGACGGTGGTTTCCACCTTCGCAGGTTGTAGATAAGTTATAGATGAGGAGTAAAGATGAGTGTTATACGGGCAATGGCGCGCGATAAAACCGCGCAGGACTTTCAAAAACATATTGATTCGCTTGGGATTCGGTTGGGATTTGATGAAATGGTATTACCCGGAAAAGGCTCCCCCCTGGCGCAGCCATACCGATTGAAGGATGGATATGTAATTGGCAATCGTTTTGCTGTGCAGCCGATGGAAGGCTGGGATGGTACTGAAGACGGACGCCCTTCGGAATATACGATACGCCGCTGGCAGCGGTTTGGTCAAAGCGGCGCCAAGCTGATTTGGGGGGGAGAGGCAGTAGCGGTTTGCCATGCTGGGCGAGCCAACCCCAATCAACTTATGATCACCGAGGAGACCCTCGAAGATCTGCGCCGCTTACGCGAGACGTTGGTAGAGGCACACATCAACCGGTTTGGCAGTGCGGATGGTTTGCTGGTTGGTGTGCAATTGACCCATTCTGGCAGGTTTGCCCGACCGAACAGCAAAACCAAAATGGAGCCAGTAATTGCTTATCACCACCCCTATCTGGATGAGAAATTTCATGTTCCCGCTGATTATCCTGTCATCAGTGATGAAGAACTGGATCAATTGGTCAGGCTCTTTGTGGAGCGGGCTCAGATGGCGCAATCGATCGGATTTGATTTTGTCGATGTGAAACACTGTCACGGTTATCTGGGGCACGAACTCCTTAGCGCGTTCTCGCGCCCTGGGCGGTATGGGGGCAGTTTTGAGAACCGAACCCGTTTCTTACGTGATATTGTGGCTGGTATCCGCAAAGAAGCTCCTGGTTTACGGATTGGAGTGCGCCTAAGTGTATTTGATTCACCGCCCTACCAGATGAATAAGGAAACAAAAATCGGCGAGCCGGTTCCCCTCAATTACCCGGGTCGCTTTTGGTTTGGCGTTAACCCTGGTAATCCCTTTGAAATTGATCTTACTGAACCTGTCCAATTTTTAAATTTGTTGCGAGAATTGGATATTGAGTTGGTTAATCTGACTGCCGGATCGCCGTATTATGTTCCTCATATTCAACGACCGGCATTGTTTCCTCCTTCGGACGGGTATCAACCGCCCGAAGATCCGCTGGTTGGGGTGGCGCGGCAGGTAAACACGGTGGCGGCATTAAAAAGGCAATTTCCCGATCTGGCTATTGTTGGCACCGGTTATAGTTACTTGCAGGAATGGCTTCCCAATGTCGGTCAATTCCATGTGCGGAATGGCTTGGTTGACTTTATTGGATTGGGAAGGATGGTGCTTTCGTATCCCTGCATGCCTGCTGATGTCCTGGCGGGTAATTCGCTTGACCGTAAACACATTTGCCGCACTTTCAGTGATTGTACAACTGCGCCTCGTAATGGTATGATATCTGGGTGTTACCCGTTGGATGAATATTACAAAGATAGTCCGTTGGCGGAATTGCTGCAAGAAAAAAAAGAAGCAATGAAGTAAATCTGCAGTCCTTATACAGGAGAATCTATGCGCTACGATCACCCGGAAGACATTATTCACATCACCCCAGATTGGCAGGGAGAGCGGTTTCCAAACGGCAGACCACGCGTACCAGACAGTATTTTGCGGCGTTTTGAGGTGGTGACTACCGAAGAAGCCTGGAGTGTACTTTGGGATAAAGGGTATAAATATCAATTTCAGGGTGATTGGAAGGTCATTCATCCTGGAAAAATCCTGGTAGGGCGTGCTGTAACGGCTGTGATGGTGCCCAAGCGTCCTGACCTCGACACCTGCCTCCTTGAATATGGTCAAAAGGTGGAAGGTCGTAAAGGCTTTTTTAATTCCTGGGTGATCGAGTCGCTGGTTGAAGATGATGTACTGGTGGTCGATCTATTCGACAAAGTGTATGAGGGTACATTTGTCGGGGGTAATTTATCTACTGCGGTTGCCCGGCGAACCGTGCGGGGGGGATCGGTCATTTGGGGTGGGATTCGGGATGTACAACAGGTCATGCAAATACCGAGTATCCAGACTTTTTACCGGGGTAATGACCCTACTCCTATTCGAGACGTAACTTTAACGGGGATGAATGTTCCCTGCCGGATTGGAAATGCTATTTGCATGCCTGGTGATGTGGTACTCGGAACACCGGCGGGCGTCATTTTTGTTCCGCCTCATCTGGCAGAAGACTGTTGTATCAAAGCGGAAAAGGTGAACATGCGCGACCGTTTTGGTTTGCTGCGCTTGCGTGAAGGTGTCTATACGACTGCGCAGATCGACTCACTCTGGACAGATGAAATTTGGGCAGATTTCCATGCCTGGCGGAAAGAAAATACGCCTCCAGAATATATGCACCTGGATTGGAGCAGTGAAGAAAATGATCTGCTTAAGAGGAAAGGAACATTTACCCCGTAGGAGATACCCCAAATAACTGTTGAGCGCCTTGAATGAGCACAATCTGATACATCCTGGCGATTTCGCGGGGAGAATAGGGCATGTCATTTTCCAGCCACCAGGCGATTGTGCCAATCAACGAACCGGCAAAGTAGTTTGAAAAGAAGACCAAAGGCACACTTGATTGAATGGATACATTTAATCGAGCGCTCCGAATCCTGGTAAATTCACTGACCGCATTGCTGATAAATTCCCGCATGTGTTGGGTTATCCTGGCAGTGCCTTCTCCGCGTAAAATGATGCGGTACAAATCAGCATGATCTGCTGCATGTTGAAAAATCATTGCAATTGGATTGGCATCTTGATCATCCCCATTTTCTGATGTGGATGAGATGCGGAATGATCCCAGGGGCAGGGTGTAAATTTGCGAGCGCAGATCGGCAACCATTTCTTCCAGGCTTTCTAAAAGCAATTCTTCTTTATCCCGGTAGTGCAGGTAAAACGTTGTCCGTCCCAAGTCGGCTCGTTCCGTAATCTCTTCAATGGTTACGCCTTCATATCCTTTTTCAAGAATCAGGGCTAATAAGGCTTCACGAAGCTGGCGACGGGTGCGGTTGATGCGCCGATCTATTTTTTTATCCATCTGATCCTCTATAATAAAACAAGTGTTCATTATTGTACAGTTGAGTTAATTCCGAGGTTGACAAGAGTTCGACCTTTATTATAATTTATGAACAAATTGTTTATAAATTGATATATTGTTTATTATACAACAAATCGTAATTAATTGAGTTGATTTTTTTCAATGGCATCCAATTCATCCTCAATCATCTATTCGAAAAATCCTCAGGTGGCTGAAGCATATCCCATAATTCTCTTGCGGGAGGTGGTCAAAACATACCGCAGCGGAATGGGAGAAGTAGATGCTTTAAAAGGAATCAATCTCGAAATTTTTCCTGGTGAATTTGTAGGAATTATTGGAAAATCAGGCGCCGGAAAAACGACTTTATTAAATATGATCGCCGGAATCGATACCCTGACTTCGGGGGAAGTGTGGGTTCAGGGTACACCCGTGCATCGGCTTTCAGAAAATCAACTGGCTAGCTGGCGTGGTAAAACGATTGGGGTGATATACCAATCCTTTCATCTGCTGCCTACGATTTCTCTGCTGGATAATGTAATGCTGCCAGTGGATTTTTCTGGACAGTTTAAAGGGTGGAGGACAGCGGTACGGGCAATGGAATTATTACGAGATGTCGAATTAGAAGAACATGCCTGGAAGCTTCCTTCAGCAATTTCTGGAGGGCAGCAGCAGCGAGTGGCTATTGCCAGGGCGCTGATTAATGATCCACCCCTCATTGTGGCGGATGAACCGACTGGGAGGCTGGATTCTGTAACGGCAGAAGTTATTTTGAATATCTTCATGAACCTGGTCAGGCAGGGGAAGACAATTGTCATGGTTACCCACGACACCAGTCTGGTCAGCTATTTTGATCGGGTGATTCGTATACATGATGGGAGGCTATATCTCCTTGACAGCCAAATCTCTTCTGGTGGGGAGAATACCTGATGGTTGAGACAGCCCCGGTTTTGATTGAAATGAATCATATTTCTAAAATTTTCAAAACTCCTGCCGGTGACTTTCCAGCTTTAAAGGATGTGAGTGTTCAATTTTCACAGGGTGAATTTGTCAGCATCCTTGGAAAATCGGGCAGTGGAAAATCTACCTTGATAAATATGATCACCGGAATTGATCACCCTACAACTGGCACCGTGAAGGTTGCTGGACTCGATATCCATAGCCTTCCTGAAAGCCGCATGGCTGTCTGGCGAGGGAAGAATCTCGGCGTTGTCTTTCAATTTTTCCAACTGCTTCCCATGATCAACGTCATTGATAATTTGTTATTACCGATGGATTTAGGCGGCGTTTACCCTTATGAAGAGAGGGTTGATAGAGCCCTTGATTTGTTGCGGTTGGTCGGATTGGAAGAGTATGCCCTTAAAATGCCGAATGAACTGGCTGGCGGTCAGCAACAGAGTATTGCAGTTGCCAGAGCGTTGGCGAATGATCCTCCGATTATCGCTGCGGATGAACCGACGGGAAACCTGGATTCAAATACAGCCGATTCGGTGTTTCAGATTTTTGAAGAATTAGCCAGACGCGGGAAGACGATTATCATGGTAACCCATGATCCCGCTTTGGCAAAACGGACGCATCGCAGTGTCCTGTTGTGTGATGGCGAAATCATTCATCCTTTGATTGCTGAATCACTGGCGATGTTGCCGCATCGACTGATGTTAGCGCTGACGAAAATTGTTAAGGAAGAAGAGTTTGTCACGGGAGAGCTGGTATATTCACCAGGAGATATGCCTGGTTTTTTTCTGGTGCAATCTGGCAGCGCTGAAATCATTTTGCGACAGGCAGGTTCAGTGGAAAAGATGATTCACCGCCTTGAGAAAGGACAATATTTTTGCTGGCACGACTGGCAGTGGCTGCACGAGAAAGGAGAAGACGTTTTGCTGAGGGCTTCGAATGGGGAATCATTGTGCATACTTGCGGCAAGTTACCCTTCTTTTGACCGTCTGATAAAAGAAAATTCCAATTCCTCCCGCTATTTCATCCGTCCTGCAGTGCTTTGCTCCTGGTTGGAGAGAGGGTGTTGATTCCCAGAGTGATGATTCGTCCCAGATGGAAAAAAGCGCTTGCTGATATAGGAGGCAATGTCGTTCGTTCCTTATTGGTGATCGCTTCCATCACGGTGGGTCTCTTTGCAGTAGGTATCATCAGCGCCCTGCAAAACATTGTTCAATCCGATATGCAAACCGGTTATGTTAGGGTCAACCCAGCCAACATCCAGTTGAATTTTGCCTGGTTTGATCAAGAAATGGTTGACCGCATTGGACGGATGGAAGGTGTAAAGCAGGCTGAAGGAGCCCTGACGACTACTCTGCGAGTGCGTACTGGTGAGACAGAATGGATTCCCATTGCAATAAAATCAGTACGTGATTTTGAAAAGATGAAATTGAACCTGATCGAGGTAAAAGAGGGGGTCTTTCCTCCTGGGAAAGATGAAATTGTAATCGATCAATATAAATTTTCAGAAATTCATGCGAAATTGGGAGATGAACTGGATATAGAATTGCCATCCGGCAGGGTACGCAAGGTGCGGTTGGTTGGAATTGTGAAAGACCAGACCATTGGCGCTGGAAACCTGGGAGGAGGGTTCTTTTTATCTCCAGTTCAGGGATATGTAGATCATAAAACTCTGGCACGCCTGGAATTACCGGATAGGTTTAATACGCTCTATGTTTCCGTTTCGGATGGCGGGATGAATCTGGATTCAATTTGGGTTACTGCAGAAAAGGTGCGGAAAGAGGTTGAGGATAATGGTTACCGGGTTTACAACCTGGTTCGGAGGCGATCTATCGAGCATCCAAATATCACCTATGTGGATGCTATTTCAGGCGTATTATTTGTTTTAGGATTATTGGTCGTGTTTTTGAGCGGATTCCTAATCACGAACACCCTATCCGCATTATTAAATCAGCAGACTACTCAAATTGGCATCATGAAGACGGTCGGCGCAAGGCGAGTGCAAATTATGCTGGTGTATATGATGGTGATATTCATATTTGGGGTGCTTGCCTGTCTGCTCTCGATTCCATTATCCTATTGGGCATCAACAGCGTTGGTTAATTTCCTGGCAGACAAAATCAATATTTCTTTACAAGGTGATCGATTAATTCCGGAGTCGGTGGTGCTGCAAATTCTCATTGCGTTATTCGTGCCACAATTCGCCGGATTTTTCCCAATCTGGCGAGGCGCACGAATCCCTGTGCAGGCTGCTATCAGTGGTATGGTCTCGAATGGGGAGAATCCAACAATTCATCCGAGAAATCGGAAGCGAAATAGCCTGAATGGGATAATCCAACAGTATCGCCGACCGCGGTTATTGCGTATTCCGCGCTATTTGCTTATTTCTCTTAAAAATGTTTTTCGACAGAAGAGGCGTTTATTGCTCACTTTGCTTACTTTGAGCCTGGGAGGAGCGGTATTTATTGCCACTTTTAATGTGCGCTCTTCTTTACAGGATTATATTGACCAGGTGGTCAAGTATTTTCGCGCAGATGTTAATCTCACCCTGTCTCGATCTTATCGGATCGAAAGGATCATGGAAGATTTATCCCAAATTGCTGGAATTGCTTATATTGAGCCATGGATTCAGACGCGGGCTGAGATAATGGGTGAGGGAAAAAAAGTTGAAGAGACAATTAACCTTTTAGCGCCGCCAACAAATAGTGAACTGGTTGAGCCAATTATGATCAGCGGTCGCTGGCTGGTGGAGGGCGACCTAAATGCTGTGGCGTTAAGTGAACGATTTTTATCCCGATTTCCTGAAATTCGGGAGGGGGACACAATCCGATTGCGCATCAATGGCAGAGAAGGGGAGTTTGTTGTGGTCGGGTTCTTTCAACTGGCGGGAAAAAGCGGAGGATTGGTCGTTTATGCAGGATATGAATATATGTCTACCTTCATGCGCCAGCAAGACCGCTCTGACTCTTATCGAATTGTCAGTAGTAAGTCGCCGTTAACCCTTGCTGAACAAAAAAAATTAGGTCTAACCATCGAATCACATCTTCGAGACAAAGGGTATCAATTACGTGAAATTGAAGCAGGCTCTGCTTTATATAGCTCGACTTCTCGTGGGCTGGATATCCTGACCACCTTTCTCTTAATCATGGCGGGATTAACTGCCCTCGTGGGTAGCATTGGTCTGACCGGGACAATGAGCTTGAATGTGATGGAACGTACCCGTGAGATAGGTGTGCTGCGCGCGATTGGCGCTTCCGATGCTGTGTTGTTTCTAATGGTTATGGTAGAAGGCTTAATGATCGGACTTTTCTCGTGGGGGATAGGGTCAATACTGGCATTTCCTCTTAGCCGCGTCCTTTCCGATGTCATTAATAATGCAATCTTTGACGCACCTTCGAATTTTACCTGGACAAAGGATGGCTTTTTATTGTGGTTAGGGCTCGTATTTCTTTTATCATCAATCGCTTCCCTGTTACCTGCGCGGAATGCCACTCGCCTGACGATTCGTGAAGTGCTGGCTTATGAGTAAAGGCGAGTTTGGTTGTTTCCTGCCAAATCTACTGGTTCTAGCGGGCTAATGCTGGAAGAAATGTAAACGAGTTCATGCAGGTTGCTGCTGCAGCCTTCTGGCTGGGAGCAGACCATAAGCTCTCATTAAATGCCCGAACCCGGTATTCATATACCGTTCTACATACGGCAGTGGTGTCGGTAAATTGAGTGGTGTTGGCGCTTGTCTGACCTATTTTGCTCCAGGTGTTTTTTTGCGCCAAAGAGCGTTCGATTTCAAATCCGGTTTCCGAGCTGCTCCGGTCTTGCCAAACCAGATGAATTTGAGTGTCTGACAACGGGAGGGCAGAATGCAGAATAGGTGATTCCAGCAAGGATAGGTTGACGTAATTTGCAGAAACGCCCACGTTTGAGGTGCCATACTTGATACGCATATAACCTTTTTGCTCGCCGTTTACAATGCTTTCTCCCCAAGATGCGCCCCACGAGTTGCGTAAGTACCACACCCCTTCTGTGTCATTCCAACCTACCAGGACGATTGCATGATTGGTTCCTGTTCCGCCGCAAACACTACTTTCATTTGTCTGGAAAATTCCACCTTTATATTTTTGAAATTCATTGCCAACACATACCGATGCGCCTACTGGACCATACGTGTAGATCGCTTGTTTGATCGCGTCAACATTGGGTGCGCTGCTGACAAATTTCCATTCCAGCATGCGTTCATGATGTGGCAGATCGACGGTGCAGGTGCCGTTGGTAGCCGTGTAAGGTTTATCCACTTCATAGACTGCGCCAGCCTGGGTTTGTTTGGTTCCAAGGGTGCTGACGTGATAATTGTGGGCATACCACCAGCCGCCATTGCAGCTGTATCCATGCTTATTACAGGATACCAGAAATTGCTCAGACATATCGCGGGTGATATCTGTCAGCATTTTAAGGCGGATTTCGAATACCCCAACAGTTCCAAAAGCCCAACAGCTTCCACAATTTCCCTGGTTCTTAACCGGAGTGCAATAACCCAATTCGCACAGGTTGTAATAGCCTGGCAGACTTAAAAGATTGTTGCCTGAAAAAAGATCAAGATGGGAAGCCTCTGATTTTATTTGCTGATCTGTCGGAGTTCGTTGGGGTGTACTGAAAGGGTCAGTGGGAGCGGAGGAGGTGATCTCTATAGAAAAGACATTGGCAGGGGTTTCTTCTTTTTCAAATGGGCGGGTGTAAACCAATCTTAAATTGCCGGTTCCCGCTTTTAGGGTTGCAAAGCGTAGTGTATGCCAGGCGGGTGCTCCAATCATTTCGTTGAGGGGTTCATAAGTGTCCTCATCTAGCTGGGTCAAAAATTCGCGATCAAGACCTGTGATCTGCCAGTTGTATCCGGTGGAGAGGTTGACTGGCAGCCGCAATGACAGGTATTGACCTGCAGACAGGGTGACAACCTGACCATTCGATGATAAATCTACTCTTACTTCACCTGGCGCGGGCTGGTCAGCAATTGGAGTAACAGGGGATTGGGCAACAGATGGATTACTGTCTCCGGCAAGGAAACAGAAAAACAAGAAAAAAATGATTGGCAGATGGGAATGACGCATGAGTCACCTTTGTATCCAGTATAAGAAGGTGACCGGCAGGTGTCAAAATTGAACTGTTTGATCTAACAGATTTGTAAGGTCAAATATGGAGAGAAGGAGGGGTTATGATGATCCTTGGGGGAGAGAATCCTCGGGAGGGACCAGCACCTCGCGTACCTGGGATGTTGCCTGGGCAGGTCCGATGATCCTCAGTTCTTCCAGACGGTCGATCAGGCGCGCAGCCCGCGTATAACCCACCCGCATCTTCCGTTGCAACATGGAGATTGATGCCTTTTGTTCTTTCTTCACTATTTCAATGGCATCCTTCAACAGGGGATCATCATCGGACTGGGTTCCGTCTTCCCAAAGAGGAGTCTGCTTGAGGGGTACTCCAGCGGGTAAACTCATATCAACGGGAATCGCTGTGGCTGGTTCGGGCGCATTGCTGGAGAGGGTGTACGATTGCTCGCGCCAGTGTTCAACCACTTTTTGGATTTCTGCATCAGAGACCCAAACACCCTGTAAACGGACAGGTGATGGCGCATCAGGGGCTTGGAAGAGCATATCCCCTCGCCCTAATAGACGTTCAGCGCCTGGCTGATCAAGGATAACGCGGCTGTCTGTGTTTGATGCCACTGCAAAGGCAATGCGCGCAGGAAAATTGGCTTTAATCAAGCCGGTAACCACATCCACAGAGGGGCGCTGGGTAGCAAGGATCAGGTGAATTCCGGTTGCGCGGGCAAGCTGAGCCAGGCGGGTCAGGCTGCGTTCGGTTTCTTCGGGTGCCAGCATCATCAGATCTGCCAATTCATCCACGACCACGACCAGGTATGGCAGGCGTTCATTCGGAGCAGCAAAGCGTTTGTTATATTCTTGAATGTTGCGCGCCCCAACCTGAGAAAACCGCTGGTAACGCGCGTCCATTTCGCGCTGCATCCATTGCAGAGCGCCAATCACTTTTTCGGCTTCTGTCACAACGGGACCCAACAAATGGGGAATGCCATTGTATCCTGTCAATTCGACCCGCTTGGGATCGACCAGGACTAACCGGAGATCAGCAGGGGTGTTATTGAGTAAAAAACAGGTGAGAATTGAGTTAACGCAGACGCTTTTTCCAGAACCAGTAGTACCGGCGATTAGCAGATGAGGCATTGCGGTAAGATCGTACGAGACTGGTTTACCAGAAACATCTTTGCCCACTGCAAATGCCAGCGAAGTTTTTAATTTTTTAAATCCCTCGCTTTCTATTACATCGCGTAAAGCCACCCGGCTTACCTCCGTGTTAGGGACTTCGATGCCGACATAACTACGACCCGGCACGGGTGCCTGGATGCGGATGCGGGGAGCTGCCAAAGCCAGAGCAAGGTCATCAGCTAATGCGACAATCCGGGCAACCCGCACACGCATCTTACCGCTGCGATTTTCGACGAAATCCGGCTCAACACCGAATTGGGTAACGGTAGGTCCACGATGAATTTCAACGATATGGGCTGGCGCGCCAAAAGAAGCAAGCGTCTCCTCGATTACCCGCCCCCTTTCCTGGTCAATTCCTGATTTTACTGCTTCGATAGACCCTGGTTCCAGCATAGTTGTGATATCGGGTAATCTCCAGGTTATAACCGAGATCTTCGCGGCAGAAGACGATCCGCCGCCTGGTGGAGAAATTGTTTTTTCGTCTTTTTGGGCGGGACTAGATTCTAATTCTTTTTTTTCGGATGGTACAGAATGATGAGTCCTGCCCATGTCCCTTATAGTAAAGCGAGTGGATGATCCAGCGGATGGAGAAAGGGGGTGAAAATCGGGCGGTAATTCACCCAATGTGCGTGGATGCTGGACAGGTGGTTTCTCAATGGCGGGAGACGGGTCACCTTTAGCAGGCGACTGGTTGGTTGTGATTGGTTTTTGCAGCCAGGATATCACTGCCATTACCAGGCGTTGAATGCCGCGAAGTAAATCGGGAATAGATATATCCAACGATAAAGCCAATCCTACAATAACCCAGGCGATTAACACCACCACTGTTCCAGCAATTCCAAGAGTGGTAACCAGCAGGCGCTCGAACGCTGCTCCGATAAATCCTCCGCCTGCTCCTTGTTCGGCAATTTCCCAGCCGCCGCCCGCAAACAGATGGATCCAGGCTAACAAATTCAAAAATAATAACAGAATGCCAACACCGCGTTCAGGAGACAGAACTGGAAAATGATTCAAATTGCGCAGAACCAGCCACACCCCAAGCAAAATCAGACCAAGCGGTAAAATCACACTTCCCCATCCCGCGATGACTCGCAGAGCATCAACCCACCATCCCGTCAACAGTCCACGACGCGGGGAAAAGATACTCAACAAGGTAAGGAAACCCAGCAGCGCAAGGATGACGCCCAAGATGTCCAATTTTCGTTCGGTGGATATAGCGCTCCACGAAAACCGGGAAAGAAATGAAGGCGGCTTGAAAGGAATGTTCGGAAGCCGGTTTTTTCCCTTAGCAGCGCGAGTTTGTTTCCGTCCGGAGGAACTGGAAGCGGGCTGCAGGTTCGATGAACCTGTTTTGCCACGCGAAGCGGAAGGAAGGCGCACTCCGCGGCGAGGTTTTTTGACGAAAGAGGGGGGCGAAGGTTGTTTCGCCATGCTAAGGTTACCTGTTTACTCGGTCATAACGCAAAGGGATTTTTGTTACCACCAGATTCGGAACCAGGTGACAGCGCTGGCTCGTGGTCCATTGACTATTTCAACTTGCACGTCGACCCGCGAAATTTGGTTGGGAAGACCGGCAGGAACTTTGAAGGAGGATTCGGTAAGCCCGAAGGAATTGGTAGGGGAGGGGCGATAATTCTCAACTTTTCCGTCCGGACGAAGCACCGTAATGATCACATTTGCTCCTTCGACTGCTATTCCGTGTTGGTTTTGAACAATCACGTAAACCTGCTGCTGCTCACCTGGACGGGATAAAGCGCGACCGACAAAGGCATTGACGCGCAGTTCCATGAGGTTAGAGGTAATGTTAGGTAGATTGCGGGAGGGAGCAAGCAACCTCGGGTCTCCGAATCGGCTGTCAAAATTCATTCGACCCAGAAAGGCTAGACCAACTCGATTGCCAGGCGCCTGTTCTGGCATCCATTCCATGCGCGCTCGCTCGAAATATTGAACAAGACGACCATTAACTTCTAGCACCGGGGAGATGGGGTTGCCAAAATATACTTCGCCCTTATTCGCATCATAAAATTGCAAGAACGCATAACAAACCGGTAGATTTTTCGCGGCGAAAATCCGGCAGGCGCCGGTATTGGTAGGAATTTCAGCAACTGTTGCCGCATTATCCTGGTTATACATCCATTCCCCAAGGTTGGCTAAACTTACCCGTTTTCCGGATGGCTCATTGGGATTGTAATCAAAGCGAGCCTTGTGGAAATATTGGATAGTGATGCCCGGTCTCATTGGGTCATCAAGGGGTTCAGTAATTGGATAGCCAAAAAGCAGGATGGGGTTGGGAGCAGCCATGTAGAAAGCTAAAAACTCACCAGTGAGCCAATGACCGGTATCTGCAAAGAACCTGCCTTCAGGGGTTTGATATAGATTAGCCCCGGTTGACCCCAACAGCACAAATACCAGTGCAACAATAGCAAATTTCCGCTTTGCTGTCTGCATGGAATTATTATACGCAATCCATTGCGGATAGGCAAGCGATTTTGGGGGACTTTTTTCACATCTCAACTAGATAGACATCCGGAAGTCCTTTTTCTCCAATACTGTATGATCAATATTTTCCACTATGAGTGCTCAAAGGGGCAGAGGTGGAAATTGACCGGGTAAAATGTTCCACAGGGTGGTGGGACGGGCGGTCACCTCTCATTTCTGTGTTTTTCAACACCCTCTGATTGTTATATTTTTCTCAAAGGAAACACGTCTCGATATGTTTTGGATTCATTCCAGGATTTGCCTTATAAACATCAGGTCTCCCTGATTAATCACTAATGCAATTTGAATATTAATATTGACAAGAGGTCACGAACTCATTATACTCGTGCTAACAATTGAGCAGATTAACGGGGAGCCCGGTAGTCCGGGCTGAGAGGAGGATGTGTAATCCTCGACCCGCTGAACCTGATCCGGGTAATGCCGGCGGAGGGATTATGCAAGGAATCAATAAACTATCACCCTCCCTGGCGGAGGGTGTTTTGATGTCTGAACAACAAGCATGGATTTTCTGCAATGGGAACCTGACGGACCCAAATCGCCTGACGCAGATGGTGCGTTCTCAGGATTACCGAATTGCTGCTGATGGAGGAGCGCAGTATTTGCGCACAGTGGGATTATTCCCCCATTTGTTAGTTGGTGATCTTGATTCGCTGTCTTCAATCGAGGTGGAAGAATATCAAAAATCAGGTGTCGAAGTCCTTCGTTTCCCTGTCGACAAGGATGAAACCGATCTGGAACTTGCGCTGAATATCGCATTGGAGCGAGGCTTTCGGCGGATTCGAATTGCCGCCGCCCTTGGGGGACGAATCGACCAGACGCTAGCAAATATTTTCCATTTGCTTCGAACTGACTTGAGAGATGTGGATGTGCGTCTGGACGATGGATTTGAAGAGGTTTTTATCATTCGAGATGCCGGGCGAATTTTGGGAAACCCTGGTGATGTGGTCTCCTTATTGCCGATAATGGGAGCGGCGGAAGGGGTTACAACCCAGGGTTTGCGCTATGCCTTGCAAGGGGAGACGCTTTACCCTGATAGAACACGCGGCATCAGCAACCGCCTGCTGGGTACAACCGCTCTGGTTTCTCTTACAGGAGGTGTTTTATTGTGTATCCACACGCGTTCAGAGTAAACAAAGAGAAGAAAGGAGATGTACTTTGTCACAGACTTTAGATAAAAAACAGTGTTTCTAGTAATTCCAGATACCTTTTATTGGATTGAGAAAGGAGAGTAGAAATGAACAAACTTGTTTTGAAAATTTTCTTGATGTTGATCGTATTGGTGCTATCTGCAAACTGTACGCCCCAAGTTACATCACCAGGCGGAAAATCTTTAACCGTCATGACACACGATTCGTTTGCCGTCTCTGAAGAGGTGATCACTGCATTCGAGAAGGAGAATAATGTCAAGATTTCTTTTCTAAAAAGCGGCGACACGGGTGCAATGGTGAATAAAGCCATCCTATCGAAAAACACGCCGTTGGCTGATGTGTTGTATGGGGTCGACAACACCTTTCTTTCCCGCGCATTAGATGCAGATATTTTTGAGGCATATACTTCTCCGCGCCTGGCTGACATTCCTGCTCAATTTAAACTTGACAGTAAAAACCGAGTGTTGCCGGTTGATTATGGAGACGTCTGTATTAATTATGACCGGGCGTATTTTTCAACGAAGAAATTATCTGTGCCACAAAGCCTCGAAGATCTGACCAAACCTGAATACAAGGGAATGCTGGTAGTGATGAATCCAGCCACTTCATCGCCCGGTTTGGCGTTCCTGATGGCGACGATTGCTCATTTTGGTCAGGATAAATACCTGGAATATTGGCAGGCGCTAAGAGCGAACGGGGTTGTAGTGGTAAGTGATTGGGAGACCGGTTATTACACCAATTTCAGCGGTTCATCTGGAAAGGGCGCCCAACCGATGGTGGTTTCTTATGCTTCCAGCCCGGCGGCTGAGGTGTTTTTTGCCAAAGAACCTCCAAAAGAGCCGCCGACTGCATCCATCGTATCTCCAGGCACTTGTTTTCGGCAGGTTGAGTTTGTGGGCATTCTCAAGGGGACAAAAAATCGCGCATTGGCAGAAAAATTTGTGGATTTCATGTTGAGTCCAGCTTTCCAGGAGGATATGCCTTTGCAAATGTTCGTTTACCCGGTCAATCAAAAAGCCAAATTACCAGAAGTGTTTACTGCTCATTCCCAGTCGCCAGAAAAGCCAGCGACCCTCTCCCCGGATGTGATAGCAAAAAATCGTGAAACCTGGATCCAATCTTGGGAAAAGACAGTGCTTAAATGAGCAAGCGGTTTAACTTCAATGGAGCTATTCTTTTATGGATAGCTCCAATCGCATTTTTAGGTTTATTTTTCTTTTACCCCTTGCTGGCTGTTTTTCGAGTTGCTGGAGAAATTGCTATAACTGAAGGGTTTTCTGTTGATCTGCTTGAGAGGGTGTGGAAGCCGCTGGGATTTACGGTGTATCAGGCAGGATTATCCACCCTGATTACCTTATTGATTGGCTTGCCAGCAGCATACCTGTTTGCACGTTATGAGTTTGTTGGCAAGAAAGCCTTGCGTGTCTTGATTTTATTACCCTTTATATTGCCTACGGTGGTAGTGGCTGCCAGTTTTAATGCATTGTTAGGACCGCGCGGCTGGATCAATATCTTTCTCATGTCGATTTTGGGGCTTGAGAGTCCACCTATGCAGCTGCTTCAATCCTTACCAGCGATTATCCTGGCGCATGTATTCTACAATACCACCATTATCATTCGGGTTGTGGGAAGCGCTTGGGAGCAACTTAATCCACGCTGGGAAGAAGCGGCGAGCGTTTTGGGGGCTCCACCAGGGCGTGTGTGGTGGGAGATTACCCGTCCCTTGATCCAACCCTCTATCCTGGCTGCTTCTTTGCTGGTGTTTCTATTCGATTTCACCAGTTTTGGGGTAATTTTAATGTTGGGCGGACCGGGTCTGGCGACTTTAGAGGTTGAGATTTACATCCAGGCGCTTCAGATGCTAAATTTACCCCTCGCAGGATTGCTGTCAGCCGTACAATTAATTTGTACCCTTATTCTAATGAGCGGATATTCGTTTTTCACCCGTCAATCGACTTTGGGGTTGATTCCACGCTTATTTGGTGAGGGAGTTCGCCGTCCACATCGATGGAAGGAAATAGTTTATTCATGGATGATCGTTGGGTTTTTGGTGGTATTGTTTGTAACTCCGTTGGCTGCTTTGGGATTCAGGTCTATCACAAAGCTCGATGCCAACCGAGGAGAAAGAGGTGAGATTCAGGCAGGGTTAACCCTCGATTATTACCAGGAATTATTTATCAACCGTCGCCAGTCCTTATTCTATGTTCCACCTCTTGCGGCGGTTCGGAATTCATTGATTTACGCGGGATTAACCGCTGTCATCTCATTGAGCTTAGGGGTGTTGACCGCGTATGCATTACGGAGGAGTGGAAAAATAAGCCGGGTTATCGATGCTTTCCTGATGCTTCCCTTGGGAACATCAGCAGTCACGCTGGGGTTGGGATATATATTGGTGTTTAACCGTCCACCGATAGATGTGCGAACGTTTCCTTTGCTTGTGCCTGTTGCGCATAGTTTGGTGGCGTTTCCTTTTGTGTTGCGGACCGTGCTGCCCGCGCTGTTGTCCATCCCGGGCAGTTTACGCCAGGCTGCTGCGGTGATGGGCGCTTCTCCCTTGCGAGTCTGGTGGGAGGTAGATCGACCTCTCCTTACAAAAGCGGCTCTGGTTGGCGCAATTTTTTCGTTTACAATATCCCTTGGCGAATTTGGAGCTACGACCTTTTTATCCAGACCTGAATTTCCAACCATGCCGGTCGCGATTTTTCGCTTTCTCGCCCAGCCTGGTGCGCTGAACTATGGTCAGGCAATGGCAATGGCAACGTTATTGCTGGTAATTTGTGGTGTGAGTATATATTTAGTAGATAAGATGGATCGATAACTTCAGAGAGAATTTATGCTTGAACTTGACCAGGTTTGGAAGGCATATTTGGGTAAGCCTCTTTTGAGAGGGATTTCATTAAAAGTTGAAGTTGGAAAAACCGCCTGCCTCTTAGGTCCTTCTGGGAGTGGAAAAAGCACATTATTGAGGATCATCGCGGGTTTGGAAATACCTGAAAGGGGAAAAGTGCTATGGAAGGGACAGGATTTATCAGGTATTCCAGTGCATCAGAGGGAATTTGGTTTGATGTTCCAGGATTACGCTCTCTTTCCTCATCGCTCGGTGTACGAAAATGTGGCTTTTGGATTGCGTATGCAAAATTTACCAAAGGAAACCATTCGCGAGCGAGCGCTCGAAGCGCTTAACATGGTTAATCTTGCCGGGTTTGCATCCAGAAAAGTAACCGATCTTTCAGGGGGTGAACAGCAACGTGTAGCGTTGGCGCGCGCCCTGGCGCCTCGCCCTCGTCTGTTAATGTTAGATGAACCTCTAGGTGCGCTCGATCGCACATTAAGAGAAAGCTTATTGGAAGAATTGCGTAAGCTATTGCGCAAAACAGGAATTACTGCAATTTATGTTACTCATGATCAGGAAGAAGCATTTTTTATTGCCGATCAACTTTTTTTACTTCATGACGGTCTGGTTATACAGCAAGGCTCGCCTGTAAGTCTTTATGATTGTCCAATTAATCCATGGGCTGCTCGTTTCTTGGGGATGAGCAATTTGGTAGAAGGCTGTGTATCCTCCTTAAACCCATTGAAAGTGTCTACTCCGATTGGGGAGTTAACAGGAAAAATTGTTGGAAAAGCGGCGCGGTTGAAAGAACAAGTCGTTGTATTGCTAAAGTCTGATATTGGAGATTGGTGCAATCGAAATGGTTTTTTAAACCAGATTTACGGAAAAGTAATCGATGTGGTTTTTCGTGAGCATAGTTATCGTGTAAAGCTTCGTTTTAAAAATGGGCAGGAATTGACCTTTTTTACTTCGGTTGTTTTAGAATTAGGACAGGAATTGTGGATAGGTTTACCGCCAGAATCGGTGTTGGTCTATTCAGCTGAGGAAGACGCTTTATGCGAGAGATCACGATCATCAAGTTGAATACGAACGGAGAGGAAGTCTGGCGTTATGAAGGGAGGAAGATCAAACAAGATCAGCGCTCGATCCTTGTTGAAGCGTTTTTCAATCGATCTGACTTGATATTTCATGGGATCTGCCTGAAACAAGGAGATCGGTTTATTGAGCTGTACCTGAATGACCGCTGGTATAACATCTTTGAGATCTACGACCGAGATGATCAAGGGTTGAAGGGTTGGTATTGCAATATTGCGTCCCCCTGTTGGTTTAAAGATGATCAGATCCTCTATATGGATCTTGCGTTGGATTTATTGGTATACCCCAATGGGGATCAACTTGTTCTGGATGAAGATGAGTTTGCTGCCTTGGACATCGAAGAAGGACAAAAGAAATGCGCATTGTCGGCACTAGCGGAATTGCAAAAAGTTTTTCGCAATTCCCCCAGCTTTCGGCTCGCAGAGTAGTCTACCACTGCTGACTCTTGATGGATAATTGTTCGTATTAGGGATTCTTTCTGAAAAGGTGAGAACCGGTCAATAAGATCAAGCCAATCCCAAAACAAGCCAGGGCAGCCCAGGCATTATAAGAGAATCCTGCCCATTCTGGCTGAAGATCCATCACAAAGAACGTCGAAATCCATTGAACAATCCCAAAACCTGCCAAACCCAAAGCTGAATAACGACCGGCAGGCAAGGGTTGACGGGATGAAAACCAATTATCAAGCCAGAAATAATAGCCTGTGAGCAGTAAAGCGATAAAGGCATGATAAGGGAATCCAGAAGACTGCCCAAACAGGAGGCAATTCGTGTGAGCTGCGCTTGTCGCATCTCTTATCACGGGAATGAAACAATCGCACCCTCCCCACCAGCAGCCTAACCAGGCAGTAATGGATATTGGAGGCAAGAGGTGAAAAAGCCGGTCAAGGTATTGAAAAAAGGGCTGGTTGTGCCAGATTGCCAGTCCGAGGCAGGCGACCAAACCACCCGCTAGTGCGCCATACCAGGTCAATCCCCCTTCCCAAAAAGCAAGGGATTGCAGGCGATTTTGGTTGAAATAATCCAGGTTTAATACCACATAAGCCATTCGCGCGCCAAACAGCGCGCAGATCAACCCGATCCATCCCCAGGCAACATGGACTTCAGTGGATTTGTCCGGTGAATTTCTGGCGATCTGCCATAAGCCAAAGGAAGCTCCCAGGCTGACCCAGAGGGAAAATGTGATCATAGAGAAAAGTATACCATTTCGCGGTTTTGGTTTTTTTATTCGACAGGCGAACTCCACACCCCAGGAATAAACCGAAGGTCACATCGACCACAATAAAACATGGACAACCATGCCAGCCTCCTGATGATCCCAAACCCGTAAAAAATACTCAATAAGAAAAAAAATCCCAGTGAAACATATGCGCCAAGCGTGAGAGGATTGGCTTGAATTCGTTGAAGAGTGTATTGGATGAAACCAGTCCCTCCATACAGGGCATGGTATGCCCAAACCGAGTAAGCCCAATAAATTGCCTGACCTGCAAAGACCAACAATATCAAGATGGAGAAAAACCAGTAGGCTCGACTGATCGGCGGTGCGGTTTTTCCAAAGACTTCTGCTGCAAATGAATAGGCGCGTTCGCCGACGGCTTCAACTGCGGTATGGCTCAATTGGAGCGGTTTTTCAACTGCATCTCGCATGTGGCAGGCTGGACAGGTTGGAAAGTGGACTTTGCTGCGGCGCGGCAAAAAGTTTTCAATTTCTGTTTCGTTCGCTATTATTTCTTCGACCAGACTCGGCTGCATTTGCATGACATTTTGACTGCCTGGGAAAAACAGGTGATTGCACTTTCGGCAGTAATACAGTTTTTTCCAGCGGTTGATGGATTTCTGGTAGCGAGCATTGCTTTGAGGGTCGGGTTGTTGTTGGATTGCTTTTTCCAAAAGAGGCAATCCTGATGTAATCATGCGGACGATGCCAGCGCCAGTCAATCCGACGAAGACAAAAGTCATGCCAGCCGCCAGTAAGGGTTGTCCCCAGGTGCTATCGGTTGTCCCAAACACTGCAATAACGCGTGCCGCGTAAGATCCATCACCAGGAATCGGAAAAAGGAATAAAAAAACTCCCAACGCTAGCCAGATGAGTGAAATGGCGAGAAAAGGAGCGACTTTCGAAAAAACCTTCGGAAAAGCTTGAAAGAATAGCCGGTATAGAAATTCTGCCCTTGAAGCAGGGGCAGCCGGTTTCTTAGGTGGAGCGATCAATTGTACTGGCACGGAGAATATCGCTTCTACTATTTCAGGGTCGCTGCTTTCTTCTCGGGAGGTGTGTTCTTCGACAATCCGAACCCTGATTATACTGGCAGTGCGATACTGACCGCTTAATTTGCGCACGGGATGTATCTTTCCGCATTTAGGACAGCGGATAACTGCCATAATAACCCCTTTCCCTATTTGATTATAACCTGAGTTCAAGAAACGCAACTTTTCCGCGATTTCGAACGGACGTGGTTATAGATTGTTTGGTCGCATGAATCATGCCAGCCAAAGGTTTACTGCTCCAGGTTTGATAGTTCAATAAAGCGCACGTCTTTCTTCTCTAGATCTACCACACAAAACGAGCGAGACTCGACGGACAATCCACCCAATGCACCGGGATTAATCACGCGGGTGGAAAAGATAATTTCATCTCTCCTGCGGTGAGTGTGCCCGTGGAAAATCAGGTCATATTTATTTGTTGATGCGAGTTGATGAATCATGCCGGGGATGTTTCCATGCACAGCAGCGATAGATATCCCATCGATCTCGTTTGAAAAAAGCGGCAGCACAGAATTAGAGGGATTCAATTCCACCAGTGTGCGGCGGATGCCTAATGAGTCAACGTCCATGTTCCCCTGCAAGTAAACCACCTGGAATCCCCCGAATTCTCGGGCAGCTTCGGTTGATGACAGGTCGCCGCAATGGATGATCCGATAAATCCTGTTCTGTCGGAAATAATTGAGAACCAGTCGAATGTTTTGAATGTGGTCGTGTGTATCTGAGAGCAAACCAATCAGCATGAAGACTCCGGGTGTTCCTTATGTGGACTTAAAAAGTGAAACCACCCCAACTACCGGTAAGAATAAATCGTGCGGCATCCATCAATCCAATTTGCAGGATTGTCGTGGCAAGACCTGCTATCAACGGTGCCCACGCCTGACGAAAATCGGTGTAAATATTTTCACGTTTTGTGATCAATAACCAAACAAGGCAATACACCATGCTGAGAATGACAATCACCCCCAGACTGCTTAATATTGCCAGAGGATAAAGCAGCAAGGGATTTTGTGAATATACTGCCAAATCAATTGCCAAAGCAAAGCCAACCAGCTTTAGCAAGTCCTTCCATGCTCCCAGGGCAGGACGAGGGTCAAAATCTTGCCAGACCGTTTGATTAAATACCGGTACCAGCACGGCACCAATTCCTATGCCTAAACCTGTTCCGGTCAACAGGCGAAGTGCGTTCTGAGGTTCGTAAATACCCGGCAAAATGGGAAACAGATGCGCATAAGAGTTTAATCCGTCTATGCCAAATGCGACAACAGCAATACCCAATGGAACGGACATTTTCCAGGTCGGCAAGCCAGCCCGGCGTCTTCCAGCACGGCTGAGGTAAACGATGCTGAGCAAAGCCCCTAAGAAAGTGCCGGAGCAGCGCGCGCAGACTGGTGTCTGCCGCTCGCCGATCCAAAAGGATCGGTCAGGGATGCGGTGGCAGACTGCGTACCCCACCGCGTCCGCTTTGCCAAGCAGCCCAGGCGGAGTGAAATATAACCATGTTCCAATCAATATGCCTGTAACGATAACCAACAGTAATCGAGGGATATTCTTGCGCGAAAAAACACCAAGGAATGTTTGCATGGCTAAAATGTTGATGGATATTATACGCGATCAAACGGGTTTATCACCAAAAAGGGGTGATTTTGAGGTATATTCAAACCGTATCAGGAGCATTATCCAATGATGAAAAATACCCTTGTTTTGGTTGGATTGATTTTCCTTATTTTTTCTGGCTGTTCAGCACCGGCATCAACACCGGTTTTAATCCGTGAGACGCCCACATTTGTGATCCCTTCAGCGGTTTCAACAGCAACCAACACGACAATACCTCGTCCCCCGACCGCTACCATTGCGCCGACCCGTACTGCAACCGTCACCCCTACGGTTACGATGACACCTGCATATCCTCCAGCAGGCTTGGAACCAGATCGGTTTCCGGAAGGGATAAACCCTTTAACCGGTCTGCCCGCAGCAAAGGCAGGTTTATTAAACCGTCGTCCAGTCGTCGTGAAGGTGGAGAATTTGCCTCGTGATCACCGTCCCCAGTGGGGATTATCTCTGGCAGACCTGGTCTATGAATATTATACCGAGGAGGGAACAACGCGTTTTGCGGCGGTTTATTATGGTCAAGATGCTCAACGCGTGGGACCGATACGTTCAGCGCGGCTGTTTGACCAGCATGTGGTGAGTATGTACGGAGGCATATTTGTTTTTGGTTATGCTGACCCAATTGTCTGGCGAACTTTATTGTTGTCTGAGTTTGGCAAACGCCTGATTGTTGAGCGTCCAGATTCCTGTCCTCCCTTGTGCCGTTACGATGCCAAACGCAGTAATATCCTTGTGGTCGATACAGGGGAGGTACCCGCACTCCTTAAGCTGCTCTCCATTGATAATACCCGCCCTGCTCTGAATGGGATGTATTTTAAACTGGAACCTCCTTCTGGTGGTTCGAAATTAGACCAATTGTTTGTCCGTTACTCAGCAGCCATTTACAACCGCTGGGACTATCAACCTTCCACCGGCAGATATCAGAGGTATTCCGATTCTGATAACGACCTGACCGGAAAAAATGAAAAATATGCTTTATTGACAGATAAGTTGACAGGTAATCCAATTGCGGTAGAGAACGTGGTTACAATATTTGTCCCAAATCGATACTTTTCACGGACGCCGGAGATCGTGGATATTCAACTCAATGGGACAGGACGCGCCTATATTGCACGTGATGGGCAGATTTTCCGCGTTACCTGGTCGCGAACTGCGGCGGGATCACCGTTGACCCTGTTAGGAGATGACGGCAAATTGTTTCCATTTAAACCTGGACAGACATGGTTTGAAATCGTTGGCGAAGGGAGCGGCGTCCAACGCGGAGATCTTTCTTACCGGATTATCTTCAGCATTCCATAATCATTACAGGATGCGGGTTTTTAAAAAAGCGCCTTACTTCGCCCTGTACTCATTTATTAAGATTTTCTTTATTGACTTTATTGGTTGAATATGCCATACTTAACCCAGGTGGACAAATCCACAACTCCCATGCCATTCTATGGATGAGGAGGTGATGCCAAACTATGGATAGTAGTTATCAACCCAAGGCTGCGGCATCCCTCCTCGGTCTCCGATAAGGGTGCCGCAGCCGAAAAACAAAAAGCCGCTCGCAAGAGCGGCTTTTTGTTTTGGAGGAGGAAGAAGATAGCAGAAACGAATGGATAGGGGAAGTTGAGTTTTTTCCAGCGAACACTGAAGGAACAAGCCTGCATTCATCCTACCATTGTGAAATTTATTTCTGGTACAGTCGATGTTTAGATTTGATTAAGATTATCAGCCTTTCGCTATCTTGGCTCCCAATCAATCATTGTACATAAGGAAAAGAATCAAAATCTCGATTTCTTGGATCAGCTATGATATATGCGTATGAACGAGGGAAAGGATGATAGATCAAGTTACAAGTGAAATTAATATATGGTGGATTCGGAGGGATATTCGCTTAACCGATAATCCTGCCTTACAACGTGCATTGGATGGCGGGAGAGCGGTTCTTCCGGTGTTCATCCTGGATGATACATTATTATCGGCATCCGCTCCTAAGCGCAAAGCATATTTATATGCAGTTCTGCGTGGTTTGATGATTGAATTAGAACGGCGGGGGAGTAAACTGATTGTTCGAAGCGGAAATCCATGTCATGAGATTCCAAAGTTTGTGCATGAGACCGGCGCCCGCGCGGTCTATGCCATGGAAGATTATTCACCCTATAGCCGTCAACGAGACGAATGTGTCAGGCGGCAGGTCAATCTTCAATGGGTTGGCGGACAGACAGTGTTTCATCCAAGTCTGATACAAACCGTTGATGGCAGACCCTACACCGTATTTACCCCTTTTAGCCGCGCCTGGAAAGCATTGCCGTTTCCCAATCAGGCTCTCTGGGAACCGCCGGATCAATTTCCAAAAATCCCAAATATCATTTCTAATCCTGTGCCTCTCGATCCGCCTCCGGCTGGATTTCCCGCCAGCGAAGTGAGATCATTGGAGCGCTTGCAGTTGTTCGTGTCTGAAACGATTTATCGCTACCAGGAGGATCGAAATCGCCTTGACATCGATGGTACATCCCGTCTCTCCGCTCCGCTCAGATTTGGCGTGTTGTCGCCCCGTCTGGCAGCCCTTGAAGCCCTGCGCGCTATTAATACAGCGCCTGATGAGCCATCACGAAGAAGCGCGGAGACCTGGTTGAACGAGCTTATCTGGCGCGAGTTCTACCAATCCATTTTGTATCACTTTCCTCACGTTTTAACCCAGGCGTTTAATCCTTCTCTTCGATCTATTAACTGGCAGGGCAGCGCCGATGAATTACAAGCGTGGAAGGAAGGTAGAACAGGTTATCCGGTGGTGGATGCAGCAATGCGGCAACTTGCAGCAACAGGATGGATGCATAATCGCGCCCGTATGATCGTGGCATCATTTCTGGTGAAGGATTTATTGATCAACTGGCAGGAAGGAGAACGCTGGTTTATGCAAAACCTCGTGGACGGGGATCCTTCAGCCAATAATGGCGGCTGGCAATGGACTGCTGGGGTTGGCACTGACGCAGCGCCTTATTTTCGCATATTCAACCCTGTGCTGCAAGGCAAAAAATTCGATCCATCCGGGAATTATGTGCGTAGCTGGCTGCCAGAGTTGATGCATGTGCCGGACGAATACATTCATACACCATGGTGGATGCCGTTGTCTTTGCAACAGTCTCTGGGATGTATTATTGGAATGAATTACCCGCTGCCTTTAGTCGATCATGCTACAGCACGTGAGCGCACCCTCATAGCTTATCGGGTTCGCGCCTGATCTTTGTCCTAATCTCCGCGGATGATTGCCATATTTTCCAGCGTTTCCCATGATCGCAAAAAGGTACCGAGGGGGCGGTCATAGGTTTCTTCACCGTCCAGAATGCGAACGCCAAATTGGTCGTATCCGACGACAATGACCGTGTGTTCATAAGGCGCAACCAGCACTTCTTCCCCATCTTGCGCCGTATATAGGATGCTGTTCGCAAATCCCACATGTCCTACTACCCAAACAATAACCGGGCGACCACTGGCAATTTCAGCTTTTATGGTTTCGATACTCATCTGTTTATGGGCAGTGGCGCGAACGCCATATTGCCGGAGCAAGTCAGCGACAGGTTGCGCATGCACCCCATAATCATGCGGCGGAGTTCTCCCCCATGAACCAGCAGGGTTTCCCACATATCCTTTTTCAGGGTTGTCAGAGCGAGGAAGGCGGTTTAAGAATTGCATCTCGTCAATTGTCGCACCAAAGAAATTTGCCCAAACCACGGCGACGTGAGCTTCACAGCTTAATGGCAGCACTTGCTTTGAGCCTGGAATTGGGTTTAGATAGGCGGCGGGGGGCAGGTTGACGGGCGCGAGGGTTGGTATTATGGGTGTGGCAGAAGGAAAAAGGGGGGTTGGGGACATGGAGGGGGTAGGTGTAATCGTACGAGTGGGTGTGGTTGTACGGGTCAGGGTCGGGGTGCGAGTTGGACTTGGAGAGGGGGAGCTGGTTGGAGTATCGCTTGGCGCGGGTGTCAGCGTTGAGGAGATTGGGATGAAAGTTGATTGGGTGCTTGCGCCAGATGGCGCAACGGTGGAATTTGAAATTGCAAATTGCTGTTCTTCTTGCAGGATATCCCAGATGCTGGTAGCGCCGCGGATATAGAGTGTCAAGACCAGTCCTAGAGTCAGAATGCTGCTGATTAACAGAGCCGCCAATCCCCCGATTAGTAAAAAATTATCTGAGAAAATTGGCTTTTTATTCTGGCTTAATTTACGGGGGGCAACAACCTTTTCCACGAATGAAATTTCTCCCTGGTCAAACCATCTTTCGATCTGTAATCACTCTTAATCGAATTTTTTTCGGGCGATATCCAATATGACTCGCGCATGAGATTGAACCAGCGCGGGGGTTGGATTTTTAAAGTCGGGAAATTCAATGTCAATACAAACAAGTTGTTGATCGCCGCACCAATTGATCGCTTCTCCAGTAATCGTATATTCAGGCCAAAGAGAGTAGTACCGATAGCCGAAAGCCCGTTCGAACAAATGCGCGACACTGGCTGAACGCGGATCAGATTCGTGCCCTTTGTACATCATTTGATATGCTGGCTGCACATAACCAGTTGGAGGGAATGCCGCGTGGTAAAAGATGACCACCACCGGATGCTGCGATGAAGCGCGCAGTTCAAGCAGCCACCTGGAGAGCGCCGCTGTTTCGGGTTCGGAGAAAGGGCTTGTTCCACCGCCGTTTTTACGTTTTTCGCCATTTGCTGATTCGAGTACGTCAGGCTGCCAGTTGCTTGTTTTGAAATTTCGATTAAGGTTTACCTTGTTAGCATTATACCGGTCGCCTCTTTGAAGACCATCAGGATTAATGCGCGAGATAAAATAAAGGTTGATGGGTGGTAAAGTAGAGCGCTGCTCATAGAAGTAATTGTCCAGGGCATCCACCATATAGCTGGTATTTGGTTCGTTTCCGTGAATCCCCCCGCCGATGACAATGATGGGAGTTTCAGCATTGCCAAGTCGAGAAACAGTAATCGGACGTCCTTCAACGGACTTCCCGATATCAAATTTTTCAGAGTAGGCTAAGGAGACTGAGGGAGGAATTGGCGTAAAGGTTCGTGTAGGTGTTGGTGAAACAGTAAAGGTAGGGAGTTTGAGCGGTGTGGGTGTCGCAGAAGGTTTGGGTGGCAGGGGAGTAGCGGTTGGTAAGCCAAGATCGAGCGTGGGTTGTTTGATATTTCCTTGATAGGAGAGCATTGAAGGCAGCGTCGATCCTGTACCTTTGGTTGAATTTGTTGATACAGATTGCGAAACGGCGGGGTTTGCAGTATCCACCTGACTGTCGAAGAATGAAAAACAACCAGTCAAACTCATCAAGAGAACTCCGAGGCAGGAAAGAAGTGGCGCATATCTGGTAAAACGTGGATTAATAAACATCTTGCCGGATACAGAGAAAGGTCTCATATTCGTTTGAATAAGATAATTGTACTCGAAAATTTAAACCTGCCTATGACAGCAAGCCACAGGCAGGTTTGGAGGAAACAGGGGAAAATGAGATTTTTGTTTCGGACCCGCTCCGTCACAAAACCGTCAATTCTACCCCACCGGTATCGAGATCATAGAGTGCACCTACCACCCGGACTTTGCCTTTTTTTATACTTTCGGCTATTACTGGCGAAGCCCGTACTTTATTAACCGTTAGTTCAATATTTGCGGCAATCGCATTTTCGATTGGATCGCCCTTGAGCGCTTTTCCAGCATCAACGGCTGGTTTAAGGCTGTCGAGCAGCGTTTTGATCTGTCCAGGAGGAGGGGTTTTTTGTTTTTCTGCTTCCACGGCGGCAGTGATTGCCCCGCATTTCTCATGTCCCAGCACCATGACCAGGGGGATTTTGAGCTCTTCTACTCCAAATTCGATACTGCCCAATGCGGCATTATCCAGGGCGTGTCCCGCAGTTCGGATCACCAGCAAATCGCCGATTCCGCGGTCGAAGATGTATTCGGGTGGCACTCTCGAATCAATGCAGGAAAAGATAATCGCGAAGGGATTCTGTCCTTTGGTTAGGGCCGTCCGGCGGGTGGATGAAGTATTGGGGTGGACAGATTTTGCGTTCATCCAGCGGGTGTTGCCCTCTGCCAGGCGATTAAGTGCCTGGGCGGGGGTGGTTACAGGTGGCTCGACGGTGGGGGTGGGAGTGTTGGTGCCTTTTGCCATTGGTGATAAGACTCCTTGAGTTGGCGTGGTGCCGCTGGTTGGCTGAGCTGCCGCAGGCGTTGAAGTGGCAGCGTGGGGGTCTTTGGTTGGGATCGTGCGGGCTGAAAAAGAGGTTTCGCGGGTGCAGCCAGCCACAACCATTGCTGCTGTACTGGCGATTATCGATTTTAAAAAGTCTCGCCTCGAATCAGTTTTCCGTAAAGTCATTCACCTTTCTCCACCGAATAGTCATCTGTAATCATAGTGGATCAATAGGTGAAAATACATGAATTTTTAATTAAAAAGAAATGATGTCTCCGTAAATATTTATTCTTTTGTAATATGGATATTCACGTCTGCCGGAAGCGCCAACCCAGCGGCTACCTCAACGGCTTTGATGATGCCGGCTGGAACCGGACAGGCTGGATGTGGGCATGTTTTAGAAGCGGCAGCTGCCAAAATTTGAGGACCTTGACCTCGATATGTGATTTCTCGATAGGGATCGACCTGAGCAACCTGTTCTGCCAGTTTTTGAATTCCTTTGCAGGCACTTTCGATATGCAGGTGACAGATACCATCTACCATCACGGCATCGACTTGAGTGGAAAAACCACAAATACCCGCGTGAATGAGTGCTTTCGCCATACCATTAAACCTCCTGGATAAAGTAGATGGATTGTATCATAATTGTCAGGCTCAAGTATAATTCTAGGGAAATCGATGATGGCTCTTTTGGTCAATTCAACTTTTGACCAGGATTGCAGCAACTGATATTTTGATAGCAGGTAAGAGGGTTTGAGCGGATGGAAGTTGAGGAGTGGCAGCAAGCACAGCGGTTAACGCCCGAGAAGCGAGATCTGGCATATAAGGTCTTAAAAGATATCCAGGCTGGCATAGATCCGTTTGCGGCGATTCGCCGCCATCCTATTCCAGGGGGAGGGTATCTAGCGAAATCACTGCTGATCTCTGCCTATAATTCCCTGGTTCAAAGGGGGGAGATTAAAGCGGAAACGGACTTATTGGCAAAAATCCGCATGAAACCGGTGCGCACTCTCTCAGGGGTAACCACAGTGACGGTATTGACCAAGCCTTATCCCTGTCCTGGAAGATGTGTTTTCTGCCCTAACGAAGAAAATATGCCCAAAAGCTACCTGGCAGATGAGCCTGGAGCGATGCGCGGCGTGCAGAACCAGTTTGACCCATATTTACAGGTAAGCACCCGTTTGCAATCACTGGAGGCTGTAGGACACCCAACGGATAAGATCGAATTATTGATTCTGGGCGGCACCTGGACTGCGTATCCGCGCGACTATCAAGAATGGTTTGTTCAGCGGTGTTTTGACGCAATGAATGGCTCAGACTCGCATTCTCTTGAAGAGGCTCAATTGGTAAATGAAAGAGCTGCTCATCGAAATGTAGGTTTGGTGTTGGAGACCCGACCTGATGAAATTAACCAGGAGGAGATCGTCTGGCTGCGCCGATTAGGCGCAACCAAGGTGCAGTTAGGAGCGCAAAGCCTGGATGATACCATCCTGGCTCGCAACCTGCGCGGACATAGCGCTTTGGATACTCTTCGAGCGGCTGCCTTACTGCGAGCTGCAGGGTTTAAGATTGTTTTACACTGGATGCCTAATCTACTTGGCGCAACTCCTGAAACTGACCGAACGGATTTTAACCGTTTGTGGGCGTCACTTAAGCAGGGTGGGGGATATGCCCCAGATGAGATAAAGATTTATCCAACTCAACTGCTCAAGACGGCTGATCTCTATCAGTTCTGGAAACGAGGAGAATATCGACCTTACGATATGGACGAATTGGTTGCGTTGCTGGCAGATTTAAAACCTGGAATTCCGCCTTACTGCCGGGTCAACCGGGTCATACGCGACATTCCGTCTCCGCATGTGGTAGCAGGAAATAAACGCACCAGTCTGCGCCAGGATGTGCTGGCAGAGTTAGAACGCCGAGGACAACGCTGCGGCTGTATCCGCTGCCGTGAAGTGCGGGGTCAAAAAATCGTGCGCGAGACCCTGCGGTTGGAGGATTATTTATATTATCCGGCTTATGCGGAAGAGCATTTTTTGCACTACCTGACCCCTGAAGGTCAGATTGCTGGATATTTACGGTTATCTTTACCAATGATGCGATTATCCGATCCTCATGAATACTCCCTCGAACTATTTGAAACCAGCCTGCTGGACGTAAGCCGTTGGTTGCCAGAGCTGGAAGGCGCGGCGTTGGTGCGTGAAGTCCATGTGTATGGACAAAGTCTGCCAGTTGGACATGATCAGGCTGGCGCTGCTCAACATCAAGGTTTGGGAACCTCCCTGCTCGATCAGGCGAGTCGAATTGCGCATCAACGCGGTTTCCAGCGGCTGGCAGTGATATCGGCAGTTGGAACCCGTCTGTATTATGAGAAAAGAGGGTTTGAAAGAGGCGATTTATATATGATTAAACAATTAGAGTAGAGCATGATCAGAGTCTTTAACCTGGGAAAATTTTTTCAAAAACCTGGGGGGCGAATTTCTCAACCATTTCCGAGGATAATCCATTTTCGCGACAGATCATTTGATACAAATCCGCGCTGGGACGGCGGATGCGGGTTTGGGTATCAACATCCAGCCCCCATAAACCAAACCGTTGAGTCCAACCTCTTTCCCATTCGAAGTTGTCAACCAACGTCCAATGGAAGTAACCTCTGACAGGAATGTTATTATTCACTTTTCGCCAGATGCGGTGAATGTGCTCAATGATGTATTGCGGTCGCAGGTGATCATCCGCGTCTTCTATGCCATTTTCGGTAATATAGATGGGCAATCGAAAGCTGGCAGCCCAGTGAATTGCCTCATCCATCCCGGCGGGATAATTGGCGATAAAACCGGTATCGCTGAGATCTGCATCCTTGGGATAATAACGCCTGGCAAAGAATTGGGCGGGGGCAAGGGGATTGAAAGCCACCAAGTCGCTGGTGTAATAATTTAGCCCAATATAATCCTGGGTGCCAGCGGCTTCAGGAATTCTTACCTGTTTAGTCAAAATCTTTAATTTTCCAGTGGTAGCAGCCTGGGCAAAAGTGTTGTTCAACAGGTTATGGAACATATTTGCCAATATCCCATCCAGGGGCAGCCAGGTATGGGCGGGTCGAAAACTGCGGTAATGATGGGCAATGCCTGCCTTGCCATTCCGTTGGATCAGGTGGATAGTTTTATATGCCAGCGCATGACCGCGAACCAGATTTACCAAGACAGCCAGACCAGTGTTCAAATCCTTACGACCAGGCGGAAAGACTCCGTCGATGTAACCATTGTAAACATATAACATTGGTTCGTTAATGGTCACCCATAGATCAACAAATGGTTGAAGGGCTTCTACTACTTTGCGGACATACCCTGCGAAAAGCTGCGGTGTTTCGTCGTTTTCCCATCCCCCTTGTTCAGCCAGCCAAATGGGATCTCCAAAATGGTGCAGTGTCGCGATGGGAGTTAAGCCGCGTTCGTGACAGCCTCGAGCGATGGCGCGGTAAAAATCCAGAGCATCTTCGGACCAGGTATCGGGGGTGGGTTGCAGCCGGCTCCATTCAATTGAAAAGCGGTGAGCGTTTTGACCATTGTTTGCTGCCCGGTCAAGGTCCTCGCGCCAGCGACCACTCCACCAATCACAGGCTAACCCGGAGCGAGACGCATCCAGAATGTGATCGGGGTCCTCTTCCCATGCCGACCAGGTGCAATTCTTATTGCTTCCTTCTACCTGATATGCGGCAGTGGCTGATCCCCATAGAAACCCTTTTGGAAAGTAGAATGTAGCTTGCGGCATGGTGTCTCTCCAGGTTATTTATTGCAGATACATCATCAGTGCGAAATCGTGGAAAAGCGACTTATCCCCCGCTCAATATGGTTTAGATCGTCCAGGAGGCATGGATGATGCCAATCAAGTACCATTTTCCTCCCAGATATTCAAAAACCAGCCGCAGGCTTTCCCAATCTAAGCCGCCATATTGGGGGTCGAAGCCGGGATAATGGTATTCGACAATAATTGCGCCAGAGTAAAAAACAAAGGCGTTATTCAGCATATTTCCTTTGCCCACTTCCTGGTTAAAGGTGACCACTGGCGCTGCGTTAAATTCGCGGGAATAGACAAATTTGGTGAAATATTCACTGAAGGTCAGATTAATCGGTTTCCCCGACCCATCATAAGCTCCCCACTGGTATTTGGTGGTGTCACTCATGGCGTTGGTAAGTTGAGCAGGCGTGTAAACCCGGTCAGTAGATTTGACAAAAGAATAGGGTGAAAAGCGCACACCCATTTTCGGATGCACCAGCGGGGATAGCCGCTTCATGTCCTTCGTCCGCAAAGCCAGCATGACTTCAGGCAGGCGGTTTTCCACCTGCTTTTTAGCCCAGACCGCTGTTGTATTGGGTGTGGGAGAAATGACGGTTGGGATGCCGTTGGCGGGTTTCGCAGTTGATGCGGGTTTGGTTGCAGTTGACAATATCTTTGTAGGCGTTGATGGAATAGATGTAGGAGTGAGGGTTGGTGATAGAGTGGAAGTCGGAGCTGGAAGGGATTCTGGTGGAGATGGGGTTGAGTTCGGTAAGGATGGTATGGGGGAAGGTAATGGCAATTCGGTTGGTACATTTTGTATGACAGGAATCTGACATGCCAGAGAGGTAAGTACCAAAAGTAAGAAGATTATCAATGGTTTATTCGTTCTCATGAACTTAATTATAGTGGATCAAAGTTAGTTTTCGCAAACAAGGGTGAAATCTCGAATTGCATCTTTGTTAAGTGGCTTAAAGAAAAGATAATTTTTAGGCTTGCTTTCAAAGTGATGCGATATAATCAATTTACCGGCATTTTATACCATCCTACCGATCCATTCCAGAGGGGTTATGGGCTGGTACCAGTTACCACAAGAAAAATTAGCGTTTTATCGGAAGATACCAAAGGTTGAGCTTCACCGGCACCTGGAAGGATCACTGCGGTTGGAAACACTGCGTGAAGTGGCACGGGAGCATGGTTTGACTGTACCAAAAACCGCGCGTTTCCGTTCCTTGGTGCAGATGCAGGCGGGAGATCCGCTGACGTTTTCAAATTTTTTATCAAAATTTCAAACCCTGCGGCAATTCTATCGCTCTCCCGAAATCATCAGCCGGATGGCGCGCGAAGCAGTTGAGGATGCTGCCCAGGATGGCGTGCAATATCTTGAACTTCGTTTCACTCCGGTAGCGCTGAGCCGAATGCAAGGATATTCTCTGGCAGAGGTGATGGATTGGGTCATCGAAAGTGTTGCGGTTGCCAGCCAGGAAACCGGACTATTGACGCGTTTGATTGCCAGTGTAAACCGAAATGAAAGCGTCGAACAGGCGGAAGAGGTGGTGGAACTGGCTATTCAAAGGATGGCGCGCGGAATTGTCGGCATAGACATGGCTGGCAATGAGGCTCAATTTCCAGGATTGGAATTTCGTTCCACCCTGGAGCGAGCCCAGAAGGCTGGTTTACATCTGACAATTCATGCAGGGGAATGGGGTCCAGCAGAAAATGTTCGGTTAGCCATTGAGGAATTAAAAGCCGAGCGTATTGGGCATGGGGTCCGGGTGATGGAGGACTCTCAAGTGGTCGATCTGGCGCGGAAGAAGGGAATTGTATTTGAAGTGTGCATCACCAGTAACTACCAATCAGGTGTGGTGCCTGAGTTGGAGAAGCATCCCTTACCCGCCATGATCGCGTCTGGCTTGCGAGTCACCCTTAATTCAGATGATCCTGGAATTTCGCAAATTACCCTCAGTGATGAATATCGAGTCGCGATGGAGACCTTTAAAATATCTCGCCACAAAATGGCAGATTGTATTTTGATGGGAGTACGCGCCAGCTTTTTATCTCAGGCTGAGAAAAACGATTTACTCCATTCGATGATTAGCCGCTTGGATGAACAGTTCCTATAATGAATATCCTGATTACGAATGATGATGGGGTAGTTGCTCCTGGTCTCCTGGCGTTGATTCAGGCTTTACGTTCTCTCGGAAAAGTTTCCGTCTTAGCGCCAGACCGGAACTGGTCAGCCTCAGGACATGTTAAAACATTGCATCGTCCTTTGCGCGTCAGAGAAACACATCTGGCAGATGGCTCGGCTGCATTATCGTGTGATGGTGCGCCATCGGATTGTGTCGCGCTGGCGCTTTTGGGATTGTTCGATTTCTCCTTCGACCTGGTTGTCTCAGGGATCAATCCTAATGCAAATCTTGGACACGATGTTACGTATTCAGGAACCGTAACCGCAGCGATGGAGGCGGTAATAGCTGGTGTGCCAGGGGTTGCAGTCTCGCTTGATACTCCCGATGACCTGGTGGGAGCAGTGGATTATAGCGGCGCAGCCATAGTTGCCCAGAAAATCTGTCATCAAGTCGCTCAGCATCAACTTCCTCCTGGGGTTTTGTTGAATGTCAATGTGCCTTATGGCGCATTGAACCAATTTGCAGGAGTACAGGTAACCCGCCAGGGAATGAGGATCTATCGTGATAAATTAATCCGTCGCGAAGACCCTCGTAAGAAACCTTATTACTGGATCGGCGGAGATGCCCCTACCGGGGTTCCGGATGATGGAACGGATATTGGGGCTCTCGCCAGGGGTTTTGTCTCGATTACACCATTGAAATTGGACTTAACGGCTCACGAATGTATTAATGATCTTAAATCGATCGAGTGGATTTGAGATAGGAATGGAAAATTCTTGTTTTCTGGTTCGCACATCCTCGGAGTATGTTTCCCTTGAGGTGAGGGTAAAAAAAGGCTAATGGTTCATTCGGTACGATTGGAACGGATAAGTATTTTCATAATAAAATAATTTATGTTTATTGGTTGTTTCATAAGTAGATGAATAGCTGTTGACACGTATGGGAAATTCGCCTTTTCTTTATTTGACATATAATGTGGCGTTGTTACTCGCCTTAGCCGTTTTGTTTGATACTGCGGGATATCGCCAGCGGGTCACCTTAACGTATTGGAGACAGGTCATTGTAGGGCTTTTCATTGGAGGAATTGGAATTGCCATAATGCTGACGCCCTGGACTTATTCTGCTGGAATTGTGTTTGATACGCGGTCGGTATTGTTGGGGATAAGCGGGTTATTTTTTGGATTGATCCCCACGTTGATCGCAATGGTCATGACAGCTGCCCTGCGTATTTCCATGGGCGGTGCGGCAACCTTGACCGGGGTCAGTGTTATTATCGCCACCTCCATGCTGGGAATTGCCTGGCGGTATCTCCGTCGAGATCTTTATCTGACTTGAAATGGTATGAATTATATCTTTTTGGAATCATCCTTCATCTGGTGATGTTATCATTGATGTTTTTGCTGCCTTTCGAGACAGCATTGCAGGTTTTAAGGGCGATCCTATTACCCGTTCTCCTGCTCTATCCTTTAGGAACTACTTTGTTGGGTATGTTAATGGTGAATCGCCTTAGGCGCGAAATGATGCACGAAGAATTACGCATCAGTGAAGAAAGGCTGCGTTTGGTGGGTAAGGCAGCCAATATCGGTTATTTTATTCGGGACTTAATTACCAACCAGGAGCAATATTCTCTGGAGTGGAAACAGCAATTAGGATATGAGGATGAAGAAATTAAAAACGATGTCAATGAATGGTTGAGTCGGGTTCACCCAGATGATTTACCTCAGGTAAAAACTCGGATTGAATCCTGTATTCATAATCACCAACCATATTATGAGGCAGAATATCGTTTGCGGCATAAGGATGGCTCCTTTCGTTGGATCCTTGCAAGAGGTTATTTGCATTATAACGATGCTGGAAAAGCAACTCATTTGTTGGGTTGCCATATTGATCTGACGCAACAAAAGCAGATTGAAGAACAAATTCGCAAGTTAAACACGGAACTTGACCAACGGGTTCATGATCGAACAGCTCAACTGGAAGCTGCCAATCAAGAGCTGGAAGCGTTTGCATACTCAGTTTCGCATGACCTGCGCGCGCCTTTACGCGCGATGGATGGCTTTAGCGCTGCTTTGTTGGAAGGGTATTCGGATAGCTTAGACGAACAAGGCAAGCTTTTCTTAAAGCGAATCCAAGAAGCTTCGCGCCGGATGGCACAATTAATAAATGATTTATTAAATCTTTCCCGGGTTACCCGCCTGGACTTCAAACGACAGCAGGTAAATCTCAGTCAACTGGCGCATGAAATTGCTGAGAGCCTGTGCGCTCAAAATCCGGATCGAAATCTTCAATTTCAGATTGATAAGGAGATGATTGTCGAGGGAGATGCTCAATTGCTGCGCATCGTTCTGGACAATTTATTGGGTAACGCGGTTAAATTCACGAGTATACGTTCCGATGCCGTCATTTCTTTTGGATATATAGACAATCAGCCCAATGGACGGGTCTATTTTGTTCGAGATAACGGGGTTGGTTTTAATATGGAATATGCCAATAAATTATTCGCTCCTTTTCAGCGGTTGCACAACAACAATGATTTTCCAGGCACCGGGATCGGATTGGCTACCGTTAAGCGGATCATTACCCGGCATGGTGGGAAAATTTGGACGGATGCTCAAGAGGGTGAAGGGGCTGCTTTTTACTTTACCCTGGGGGAAATCTAATAATCTGGGCAATTTTTATATATTTTCTTGATTGCCTGCCAGAATTTATTCTTATCGAATCGACCTGAGGCATCAAAGATGTTGCTGCCAACGTAATCGGTTACCAGGTCTCCGCGCCCTGCCATTACCCAAAACCCGCCTTGTACCGAGTAGGCGTGGTATTCTTTCTCAACCGTGCAGCCACACTTCATTCCCTGCGTGCGTTGGATGGCGTGTGTTGTTTCATGCAGCAAGACTCCAGCCAGCTCGACACGGCTTGCTTTTTTAAAGAAACTAGAGCTGACCTTAATTTCACCGACATCTCCTGCATATTTTGGGGGAATTTCAGTGCAAGTGTAGGAAAATGCTGCTAAGCCGGTATATTTTGGGTCAACAAACACCTTCACATGGTGCCGAAGCAGGAAATCAGCCACAGAACGCACGCTGTCATTGGGAAATGCTGTCAGGTACTGATAAGTCGGCATGATATTGGAATCGAAGATCTGATCTGGTCGGGCGGGTGGGCGAACCGTCGTAGGGGTTGGTTTAGGCGCTTCTATGGTAAACGAAGCAGAGCGGGCAATCTGGTTGTTGATGAATAAATTCAGTGTGTAAGTACCTGGAGCCAGTCCTTCTTTGTTCTCCAGAGATCCATAGGTAATCCCTTCTTCTCCCTCATCCCATGCCAGATCGCGGCGGGCAGTCTCTTTGCCATTATGTAACCATTGGCGCGAGAATGGTAAGCCATCCTTCAAACTTGTATAGGGAAATACTGCGTACACTTTTTGGGTACCTGCTGGAAAGGTGTCAGCAGGATTGATCGGAGTTCCCTCATCGGTAATTCTGGTTGCGAACTGCAACGGACCAAATGCCGGAAACGTGATCTTTTTTATGTCTGGCAGGGCAACCTCGAAACTGTTTTCTTGTGCCAATCGATCACCGATAAACAAGCGAACCGTATAACGACCAGCGAGAGGATTATTGGATAAATCTTCGCTTAATTCATAGGCTGCCCAACCATTCTCATCATCATCCCATGGCTCATCTTCAATACCCTCCATCATCTTTCCATCTCTCGACAATTCAAGTGTCCAGAGCTGTCCTTGTGGCATGTTTTGAAAGTCAAACAGCATATATACCGTCATAATGCCAGCCGGAAATTTTGTCGCCGGATCAATTGCCTTGCCGGTTTGATCATCGAAATCCAGGCAAAAGGTAATTTTCCCAAAGGACGGAGATTTCGTGGTAGCCGCTCTGGTCGGGGTGGGCTGGGTTTTTGCCGGTAAGGTGGGGACAAGTGCCGCAATCGATGGGGAAACAGGGGTCTCAGTTTTGGGGTTGGCAGGTCTGGCAGTGAGAAAATTGCAGCTAATGCTGAGGAGAAAAAATAGTATAAACAGAGAAACAGGAATACGTATTTTCATTTTTCCACTTTCGGTAAGTTGATGAAGTCCTGGATTTTTTCCTGGATAGGTCTTTTCCTATCCGTGTTTGCTAATGAGTTTGAAATCAATGTAGCAAAGACCGCCTAATTCGTCAAGCAAATATTACTGAAGTTCAGACATGAGTGCGGATATTGATATTCCTGTTTGCTCTTGGGTTAGCCAATGCTTTTCTAGCGGCGCGACAGTATCCAATGTGAACAACCATATTTTCAACAACCCAAGCGTGAAATCGTGGTGATTGCAGTTTGATTCATGTGAAAAAGCTGGTCAGACAGGGGATGATTTTTGCTAAAATCTTATCTGGGGGTGATATTTCGATTTTGGTATTCGTGCTATACTATTTTTTAAACGCCGTGAAAAGCGCAATTCTGGAAATTCTATAGGGATAACGGTTATGGATAAATTGGAAAGCTCTCTTCTCCCTCTTGACCGCCGTGAGCGGGTGTATATGCCATATAGCGGTTTACCGTATCGACCGATCAGAGAGCGCGTGCAGGATTTTGACGAGGTAATTATCGAGTATAGTGAGGAAGAAGCTATTTTTGAAGCCACGCGTTGCATTCATTGCCCCCATGTGGAACCATGTATTGAAGGTTGTCCACTGCATAACAACATTCCTGGCGCTTTGTGGATGATCGAACAAGGTAATTTTGTTGCAGCGGCAGAAATTTTCCGTCAGACAAGTACTTTTCCAGAAATTTGCGGACGGGTTTGTCCTCAGGAGCATTTGTGCGAGGGCTCTTGTGTTCATAATGCGCGGGGAGCGGCGATCCATATTGGCGCATGTGAATTTTTCTGCGCGGACTGGGAGCGCAAACACCAAACAGTAAAGGTTAAAAAAGGCGCGCCAACCGGTTACAAGGTCGCTGTCGTGGGAGGTGGACCAGCGGGTCTCGCCTGTGCTGAACTTTTGACCAACCTCGGACACGCCGTTACGGTATTTGAAGAAAAACCTCTCCCTGGTGGATTGCTATTATATGGAATTCCCGGGTTTAAGATGTCAAGTCAAATTGCCCACATGAAATCGACAGAGTTGATCGAAGCAGGTGTGAAATTTGAGTGTGGTGTTTCAATAGGCAAACATCTTACAATCGATGACTTGCTGCAAAAAGGATTTGATGCGGTATTCATTGGGGTTGGAGCAGGCGTCGACACGGTATTGAATGCGGAAGGTGAAGATTTACCTGGTGTATATAAAGCCACTGACTTTTTGTTGCGTGGGAATGTTGACTTGGATAAATTGCCGCCGGAATTGGAGCCAACCCGTCCTGAAGTGGGCGAGCGGGTTTTGGTATTTGGCGGCGGCGACACCTCTTCAGACTGTGTGCGCACAGCATTGCGGCTTGGAGCAAAACATGTAACCTGTGTTTACCGCCGCACAGAACAGGAAATGCCGGGCAGTCGCAAGGATCGTGGTCTGGCGCAGCAGGAAGGGGTAGATTACCTCTTTCGAACACAGCCAATTCGTTTTATTGCCGGGAATAATGGAAAACTGGTTGGTGTTGAATGCATTCAGATGGAACTTGGAGCACCCGATGCTCGTGGACGGCGTTCTCCGGTACCGGTGGAAGGAAGCAATTTTGTTTTAGAATGTGATGCAGCCGTCCTGGCGTTGGGTTATAATCCCCATCCCATTATTGCTGAGACGACTCCTGGGTTGAAAACGCATAAAGGCGGTTTAATCACTATTGATCCAAAAACAGGCGCCACCTCTCGTGAAGGAGTGTTTGCTGGTGGTGATGTGGTTTCTGGTCCTGCGCTGGTTGTAACAGCAGGGGCAGATGGCAGGCGCGCTGCCTGGGGAATCCATGATTATCTGCAGAAAAAAGGCAATAAATCATAAGGGGAATCTGGATTATTAAAAAAGGCGGAGATAATCCGCCTTTTTATTTGCCTACGCTTTGGTTTCTTCTATTCCACTTACTGAGGTGTCATTTTTTAAGCTTATTGAAGCGGTAAAAAAATAACCTCTAGAAAGGTCCAAAATTAATAATTTGGGCAATGATCACAGCGACAGCGCCTTCAGCCAACAGGATGAGGAAGAGGGGCCAGTACCACTTGACCCACTTTTCGTACGGGACTTTTGCCATAGCCAGACCCGCGAGAAGGTAGCCGGAGGTGGGAATGATGATGTTGGTGAAGCCGTCAGCGTATTGATAAACCAAAACAACCGTTTGCTGGGAGATTCCAAGCAGGGTGCCCAAAGGACCCATAATCGGCATGGTGACATTTGCCATCCCTGAACCAGAGGGGATGATGACCGAGATAAGGATTTGGACAATGTACATGCCAATGACCGATAAGAAGGTTGGCAGGCTGGCTACCAGATTGGCGAGGAAGTTTACAATGGTGTGCAGAATGTTGCCATTGTTTAAAACCACAATAATCGCGCGCGCCAGACCAACTACTAATGCGCCAACAGTCACCGAAGTTGCACCATCGATGAAGACGGTGGCTAACCGGCTTGGCCATAATCCACCAACGAACCCGCAGATAATTGCCATGCCGATGAACAATGCGCCAAGTTCGTCAATGTACCAGCCCCAGGCATTGACCCCATAGATCAGCAATACAAAGGTCAGAAGGACAATGATCAATACCAGTTTGTGGCGCAAAGTGAAATCCACCTTGGTCTCGACATCCATCATCTCGCGTTTTTTATCTTCTTCGTACATATCGCTGATTTCAGGATTTTTCTTAACCTTCCTGGCATAGCGATAGATAAAGTATGCGACGGTCGCGGTCGAGATAACCCACAGAACCAGGCGGTATTCCATGCCGGAGAACATCGGCAGCCCAACGATGCCCTGGGCAACACCCAGCGTGAACGGATTCATAAATGCAGCCGTGAAGCCAGCGCATGGACCTGCTAGCGCAAGGGCAACTCCTGTGAGGGAGTCATACCCCAGCCCCATTGCCAGCAGGACTAACATTGGAATGAACACCAATGCCTCCTCTGCCATGCCGAAGGTAGATCCTCCGAGGGCGAATAAAGCCACTACCACGAAAATGAGCAGGGCTTCGCGTCCTTTCAAGGCAAGGGTGGTTGCTTTGATACCTGCTTCCACTGCCCCGGTAGCAGTTACCACGCTGAACGAACCTACTACAAAGAAAATAAAGAAGATGATGCTGGCGGCTTGAATAAATCCAGCCGGAATTGCCTGCAATACTCCCCACGGATCAACCGGACTGCGGTCGACCGGGTGATATGATTTGGGATCGATTAGTTTCGAGACTGTTCCATCTGGCTTTTTTGCAAATTCATACTTGTTCGCAGGCAGGATATAGGTCAACAAAGCGGAAATCAAAATGATCAAGAACAACAGGACATACACATGCGGGAACTTCTTGAGAATCATGCAGATACTCCTTCTTTGGGTGGGAAACTGAGGATAGAAAACCAGGTGCAAAATAAAAACCGCAGCCGAACAGGCGTAGGCGAGACTGTCAGCACACGGTTAGTTGCCAGATAGGAGAGCAATGAAGAACCACAACCGGGAGGTTTTTTCACGCTGATTAACGTTTACCCGAGCATTTTTAAATGGGTGAGGATGGAAAAAAGGAGCATGCCCTCGTGCGCCACTCCACTGCGTGCAATATTGATCAGGACACCTGGCACTGCGGCAGGTACTGGCACCAATTTGGGCGTATTGCCACCCCTTCCCATGCCGGGTGGCAAGATGGATGCGACTGCTTCACCAGCGGTAATCTGATCTCCCGGTTTTTTATGCCAGAAAACCAAACCGCCGATTGGAGCATGGTAGTTATCACGATGATCAAAAGTAGTGTGGAAGATTGGCGAACAGGGTAGAGTGGGATCACCGTTTAAAACTCCACGGTAGCGCAGATAATTGATCAAACGATGGGCGTCCCGATCAGCATCCTCCAGGTTTACATAATCTGCATTACCTAGCTCGAGGGTAATTCCATCTTTTTTAAAATCCTGCCATGGTATATCACGCCCCGCTTTTTTAAAGGCTCGCTGTAATTTGATCCAGGGAATCAAAAAAGCTTCATCCAGCACTCCATCAAAATCGTCTGCAGAGAGGCGGATCAAGTAGGGGATATCAAATGTGCGAAATGCATCGAGCGATTCGGGGAACGCGTAGCCGTAATAGACGGCGATGGCATCCGTATGCAGGTCAATCAGGTAATCATAATCGTGAACAATATCCTGTATGGTCAACGCCAATTGTTGCCCAAAGCGCAGCCGGTTGTGACTTTTTTTGGCGCGTATGTCTGCAATTGCGGTTTTCAATCCCGCCTTAAAATCTGCCTCAATGGTCTCCATGTCGCTTTGGAGATGGGAAGTGACAAACTCGTCCAAAACCAGTTTTTGTGGTCCTTCTGACTCGGGAGAAGGAGGTTTTTCGGTTACCAGCATCTGGTAAATGCGGTTAAAGTTCCCGACTGAAAATTCATTGGGGTCAGCATATCCGACCTGTAACCCATTTATTTTTAAGTCCAGACCAACGGGGTTGATACTCGGAATGATTGTTATCTGCCCGTTGATCATAATTTCTTTCTTTAGCAATTCGATCAAACGATAACAGGCTGCGATGCCAGCAACTTCAGGTCCGTGAATATTTCCCTGGATGTACACTTTTTTGCCAGGGCTGCCGGTGAAGTGGAAAACGGGCACTTTAAGGGTATTTCCCGAAGCCAGGGTTCGGATTTTTAAGTATGAAGCCGAGAATGAAGTCATATTGTTTTTCCAGTCAGTTGAGTATTGGTGCAACCGATCAATAAAATTCTGGAAATAATTAATGCCGAAGAATCCCACCCCTTCAGCAGGTATAACCTTATTGATTAATAAAACCCAATCATACTGATTTGGTTCCTATTTCCGTATAGTAAAACAATCTGGCGGCGGGATAAGGTGCTTTGATAGGTGTTTTATATGTCAAAGTCAGGCAAACAATGATCAAAGCAGTCCTTTTCCGCTTTCACAAACTGGTTATAAAATTAAAATAAAATGAGACTTAAAATTATATCCATTTTATTCGCTTTAGGTTGATTGTCAACATTTAAATGAGTACAAAGTTCAAATCAAGATACAATTGGTGTGACTTCTCAGCAAATAAAAAAGTTACCTGTCGTGGTGCAAACGAGACTGCCTGAGCAGGTGCATGATATTCATTATTGTAGTAAGGAGAAACGAAAAATGTCCGAATCAGTTCGAATAGGTATCATTGGGGTTGGTCAGATTGGCAAGCGACACCTGGAAAATTATCAAAAAGTGCCGGGTGTACAGGTTGTGGCAGCGGCAGATGTAAATGAAATCGAGTTGCATAGGGTAGCGGACGTATTTCAAATCCCGCATGTGTATACCCAATTTCGCGATCTCCTAAAACGTGATGACATTCAGGCAGTGGATGTATGCTTACATAACAATTTCCATATGCCGGTCAGCGTGGCAGCATTACGGGCAGGCAAACATGTTTATTGCGAAAAACCGATGGCAGGATCGTATCGGGATGCAGTAACAATGGTTCAAACTGCCCAGGAACTCAATCTAAAATTGAGCATCCAGCTAAATACCTTATTCTCAAAAGAAACCAGGGCTGCCAGACTTCTAATCGACGAAGGCTTGTTAGGTAAAGTGTATCATGCCCGCTCAACTGGCTTCAGGCGGCGCGGACGTCCGTATGTGGATGGGTACGGGACTTCCAATTTTGTAAAAAAACATATCGCCAGCGGCGGCGCATTATATGACATGGGTGTCTATCATATCGCAAATATGCTGTATTTACTCGGAAATCCTCAGGTTATGCGGATATCTGGAAAGATTTATCAGGAGACCGAGATGGACGAGGAGCGCCGCCGGATCAGCAATTATGATGTTGAGGAATTGGGAATAGGTTTGGTGAAGTTCAAAGAAGGGATCACTCTCGACCTGATTGAAGCCTGGGCGATTCACCTGGATAATTTTGAAGGTTCCAGCCTGGTTGGCTCCCGAGGCGGCTTGCGGCTTTCGCCGTTTGGTTTCTTTTATAATGTTGGCGACCTGAGTTTGAATGCTGCGGCGAACCTGGATGGTTATATTCAGCGGTTACATGATTTACGTCCAAACGCGGATGCATACGACAGTCCTCAGCACCATTGGGCTGCGGTCCTGCAGGGTCGGGTGAGTTTGTTGCCGACTGCAGAACTGGCGCTGAACACCATGTTAATATCCGAAGGTATCTACCTTTCAGACCGTCTTGAGCGCGAAGTGAGCGCAGAAGAAGTCAGCGAGATGTCTCAATCAACCGCTGTGGAGGTATAAAAAATGAATGTATCTATTGCATCTTACTCGTTTCATGGTCTGCTCAAAGATGGAGCAATCGACCTTTTTGGCTACCTGGAAAGCTGCCGCTTCCGCTATCACCTGGATACGGCAGATATCTGGAACGGCATGTTACTCAGCACAGAAGAGGATTACCTGAAGAAGGTTAAAACGGCTTTGGATGACCGGGGATTGACCCTGGTCAATCTGTGTGTGGATGGCGCCCACATCTGGGAAGATGACCCACAGGTGCGCGAGGAACATTATCAAAAGGCACTGGCGAACCTGCGAGCAGCGGAAATCCTGGGGGCAAAAACCATCCGCATTGATGCGGGAGTGCGCGCGGATACATTTACAACCGAACAATTCGATTGGATTGTGCGGCGGTTCCAAGAATATGCCCAACACGCCTATGATCATGGCTTCCGAGTTGGACCTGAAAACCATTGGGGCGCTGAAGTGGTGCCTGATAACATGAAAGCCATTTGCCAGGCTGTTGACCACCCCGGTTTTGGCATGCTGCTTCATTTCCGAGGTAATCCAGGAGACGCTACGATGGCGCCTTGGGCGATGCATACCCATATTTCCTGGGATATTACGGAACATTGCCTGGAGGAAAGCATGGTCATGCTGCGCAATAATGGTTACCAGGGATGTTGGGGTGTTGAACATCACTCTGCAAGGAATGAATATCACCAGGTCAGCATCCAACTGGCAAGGGTTCAATCTGTTCTCAAAGGATGGCACTTATGAGTCTACCTGTTGATTATGCGGAACGAGTGTATGCGGGGGTGCTGGGAAAAATCATTGGGGTCTATCTTGGACGACCATTTGAGGGTTGGACTTACCAGCGCATTATGAATGAATTAGGTGAGATCCAGTATTATGTCCATGAAAAGTTAAATAAACCGCTGATTGTGACCGATGATGATATTACCGGCACTTTTACGTTTATTCGAGCTTTATCCGATCATGGTAATCGCAAGAACATTTCTGCAAAAGAGATTGGGGAGACCTGGCGAAACTATATCATCGAGAATCGATCGATTTTGTGGTGGGGGGGAATGGGTAATTCTACCGAACATACGGCGTATCTACGCTTGAAAAAAGGCGTTCAAGCGCCTGAAAGCGGGTCTGCGGTATTGAATGGAAAGGTGGTTTCAGAGCAGATCGGCGCGCAAATTTTTATCGATGGCTGGGGTATGGTTGCGCCGGGTGACCCAGAGTTGGCAGTCTACCTGGCAAAGCAGGCGGGAAGCGTCAGTCATGATGGAGAAGCCTTATACGGAGCGCAGGTCTTGGCAGCGATGGAAGCCCTGGCTTTTATGGAGCCAGACCTCAACTGCCTGATCGATACGGCTATCAAATATATTCCATCGGAATCGATAATCTTTCACCTGATCCAGGATGTGCGCGAGTGGCATAGTGAATACCCCGACTGGCATGATACGTTCCAAAAGATTGTTACTCATTATGGTTATAATCGTTATGGCGGCAATTGCCATATAGTGCCGAATCACGCTTTGATTCATCTTGGTTTACTATATGGAGAGAACGATTTTCAAAAAACCCTGATGATCACCAACACTGCCGGATGGGATACCGATTGTAATTCGGGGAATGTGGGCTGCTTGATGGGGATTAAGAACGGGCTGTCTGGTTTAGAGACCGGTCCCGATTGGCGGAATCCGGTGGCTGACCGGGTGTTGCTGCCTACGGCAGATTGTGGACGAGTGATCAGCGATGCTGTTCGAGAAGCAGTTGAAATTGTCAATATGGGGCGGGTATTGGCGGGAGAAGCTGAATGGAAACCAAAAAATGGCGCTCGTTTTCATTTCGAGTTTCCCGGTAGTGTTCAGGGTTTTCAACCGGATGATTCTATCGAATCACGAGGTACTCTGCGCATTGAAAATGTGGAGGGTCATAGCCTGATAGGAAAACGCAGCCTGGCGCTGCGTTTCCAGGGAGTTGCTCACGCTCGCCCGGCGCGGGCTGCCACAGCAACATTCGTTCCCCCAGGAGCAATGAATATGGGAGTATATTCGTTAATGTCCGCGCCGACGTTGTATTCTGGACAAAAAGTCTTTGGCAGATTAACGGCTGATCCACTCAATCTCGATCCTGTAAATGTGGGTTTATTCATTCGTTATTATGGCGACCAAGATGTTCTCACCCGGCTTTCGGGTCCTTCACACTTGATTTCACCAGGTGAAGAATGGAATTTCCAATGGCTAATTCCAGAGATTGGCGGAGTCCCGATTTTCGAAGTGGGTGTAGAAATTTTTTCTGATGTGCGGCGGGATGGCGTGTTATACCTGGATTATTTATCCTGGCATGGCGAACCGAATGTTACCTGGACCGGCGGTAAACAACCGGGTATGTATCAACGGGCGTGGGTCGATGGAGTCTCCATGTTGATCATCCACCCACCAGAGTTGATGCGCCTGGTGCAGAATGAAGGCTGCGGAATGGTGATGACTGGTTCCCGCGAATGGCGCAATTACCGGGTTGAGGTTGAGGCGACTCCCCACATGCTGGAAAAATTTGGCATTGCGGCGCGTGTTCAAGGTTTGCGGCGGTATTGTGCGTTTGAGTTGTCTCGCAATGGAAGGGCGAGATTGGTTAAGTACTGGGATGATACAATCCAGGTCCTCGCAGATACCGAATTTCACTTTGAATTTGGACGAACATATCTGCTGAAAATTGAAGTAAAGGGTAACCAGGTGCATGCTTGGGTAGAGCATCAAATGGTGTTATCTGCTCCAATCGATATTCAGGATGGTTGGATTGGCATCATCTGTGAAGAGGGCAGACTGGGTGTACATCAAGTGCGGGTGTCTCCAGGGTAAAGAGGAGTGTGTATTATCTCATCAATCGTGCTTTTCTCGCAAAGATTTTTTCGCACTACCAGGAAAAACTGAGGATTAGGGTTAATGAAGGCTTTTGATGTTCTTACCTTTGGGGACTTGTGTGTTGATATTGTCTTGATGGGAACAGATGTAACCCCTCAGTTTGGGCAGGTCGAAAAATTGATCGATGATTACAGGCTTGAAATGGGTGGTTCCTGTTCGATCTTTGCCTGCCAGGCTGCAAAATTAGGTTTGCGCACTGAAATACTGGGCAAGGTGGGGGATGATGAATTTGGAAGGTTAATCTTGCGCCGTATGAAAGAAAGTGGAGTGGATACCGATCACGTGGCAATCGACCCCGCACTAAAGACAGGGATGAGTATGGCTTTATGTCCACCGGGTGACCGCGCAATCCTCACTTACTTGGGCACGGTCAATGTCTTACAACCAGATGATGTGTCAGATAAATTGCTTTCTTCGTCTCGCCACCTCCATCACGGCAGCTTTTTCCTGCAGACAGGATTGCGACCTCAAATGGTGAATATTTTCCGGCGCGCTAAGGCGCTCGGGGCAACGACTTCGTTGGACACGAACTGGGATCCTGAAGACAGGTGGGAGGGGTTGAATCGAATCCTGCCTCTCACCGATATCTTTTTTCCAAATGAACAAGAAGCGCTGCGGATTAGTGGAAAATATACCTTGCATGATGCGGCAAATTATTTTCTCGACCTGGGAGTCAAAATTGTGGTGATCAAAGCAGGCAGCAAAGGCGCTCTGGCAATCTCCCGTGATCAACAGATTGATCTCCCTGTTGAACCGGTCAGTGGCGGTGATAGTATTGGCGCTGGCGATAGCTTCGATGCAGGGTTCCTGACAGGTTGGTTGCGCAATTTGCCGTTGAGGCGTTGCCTTGAAATTGGTATTGCCTGTGGTCGCAGTGTTGCCAGCAAGATCGGTGGGGTAGCAGGTCAATTATCCTGGGAGCAGGTAAAAGATTGACCCATTTTTTTGCTGCATGTTTTGACCCTGTGTCCGCATCAGGTGATCTGGCAGATAAAATGGCTCAGGTTGGGCAAATATTGAAATCGTATTTCCGGTTTGGGCAAGAGACTGGCGTTTGCAGCCGTTGATGAAATCCATATGCAAGTTGCATCTGGCAGTCTGATGCTACCAACCCTGGTCTCTCTTTTTGATATCTCTGATGAACGGCGTGTTTTTTAAGATACTCATCATGAATTTGATCGATTACAATCTCCCCAAATTTTCTTCAGGTGTGAAAAATGGCTGAGAAGACCATCATTATTATTGGAGCAGGTATTGCCGGGTTGTCGGCAGGTTGTTATGCGCAAATGAACGGTTTCCGTTCACAAATCTTTGAATTGCACAGCCTTCCGGGTGGTCTATGTACAGCCTGGGAACGCAAAGGGTATGTTTTTGATGGGTGTATTCATTACTTATGGGGTACTCGAGAAGGACAACCATTTTACCCGCTGCTGCATGAATTAGGAATCGTACCCCAGCGGGATGTCTTTCATCATGCCGATTTATTACAGGTGATTTCTCCTGAGGGAGATCGTTTGATTGCTTACGCCGACCTGGGACAATTACAAGATCATATGCTTGCTATCTCGCTCGAAGACCGCCCCCTCATTGGCGAATTGGTGCGGGGCGTGCGTGATTTTTGCGATTTCGATTTTTCTACCATGTTAATGAAACCCAGGGAAATGTGGTCAGTGTGGGATTGGCGCCGCTTTGGACAGGCTATGACGCCTTTCCTGCCATCTATGGCTAAATGGGGTATGCAGACGGCAAATAGTTTTGCCAGGCGCTTTAAACATCCCTTCTTGAAAGAAGCAGTGGCGCAGATGTTTGGATGGTCTGAGATACCGATGATGGCAGGTTTGATGCAGATGGCATATCTGACTAACCGCAACGCCGGTTTTCCAATCGGCGGATCGTTAGAAGTGGCACGCGCTGTTGAAAAACGCTATCTGGAGTTGGGAGGGGTGATTCATTACCGTTCTCAGGTGGAAAAGATATTGGTAGAAGATGATCGAGCGGTGGGTGTCCGTTTGTATAACGATGAAATCCATCGAGCGGATTATATCCTCTCCGCAGCAGACGGCAGAGGAACTTTATTCGATATGCTTGATCAGCGTTATGTTCCGCCCGAAATGAGACGAATCTATGATGGTCGTTTTCCGATTCACACGGTGATGCAGGTCTCTATAGGCATCCGGCGAGCGATGACTACAGCCCCGCATTGGGCGATATATCTATTGCCCAAGCCGATGTTGATTGCCGGTCAAGAGTACAGCGAGATGAGCGTTAAATCGTTTGGTTTTGATCCAACCCTGGCGCCAGAGGGTTGTACTGCCTTGAACGTATTGCTAAAAACCAGTTATGGGTACTGGCAAAGAATTTACGGTCGCCGTCTGTACGACACCGAACAGGATCAGGTAGCCGACCTGGTGATCGGATTTTTAGACACCATATACCCCGGTATTGACAAAGATATTGATTATATTGATGTCTGTACCCCACTCAGTTATGAACGCTACACTGGAAACTGGCAGGGTTCTGTCTGCGGTTGGCTACTGACCCGTGAAACCCAGCCAATGATGATCCAGGGGATGCGCAAAACCCTTCCAGGGATCAATAATTTCTATATGGCAGGTCATTGGGTTGAACCGGGAGGGAGTGTGCCAGTTGTCGCGATGTCTGGTCGAAATGCGGTGCAATTGATTTGCAGGGATAGCGGAAGACCATTTCAACCTTGAAAAGTAACTCTCTGCGCTACTTGTAAATTCCAGGGTTATCATCGATAATAAAGGGCAAAGTCAGATCAAGATTGGTGATTGATTTCTACAATCAACACCTGGTTTTCTTGGTTCAAAGTCATCATTCTTATGCTGATTTCAATTTTTTAAGTAGATTGAGTTGAAAAATGATTGAATCGCTAGAAAACTTAAATCCAATTTTATTAGCTTTTTTGGGAACCTGTTTCACGTGGTTTGTGACTGCGCTCGGAGCATCCTTTGTGTTCTTGTTTAAAAGTGTTGATAAACGGGTATTAGATGGTATGTTGGGTTTTGCCGCTGGAGTTATGATTGCTGCCAGTTTTTGGTCGCTGCTCGCACCAGCCATTGATATGGCTGAGGAAAGCGGGGTAGCGGGATGGATTCCCGCTGCGGTTGGGTTCATTTTAGGCGGTTTGTTCTTACTAGGTGTGGATAAAATCCTTCCTCACCTTCACCGTGATGAGCCTACTGAAATGGCGGAAGGGGTAAAGTCAAGCTGGCAGCGTAGTGTTTTATTGGTGATGGCAATTACCTTGCACAATATTCCAGAAGGATTGGCAGTGGGAGTTGCATTTGGTGCGCTTGCTGCGGGGATTCCATCTGCTTCGCTGGCGGGGGCGATTGCTTTAACCGTCGGTATTGGATTACAAAATTTCCCTGAAGGGATTGCAGTGGCAGTACCTCTCCGCCGCGAGGGATTCAGCCGCTTGAAAAGTTTTTGGTATGGGCAATTATCCGGTATCGTAGAACCAATTGCGGGCGTTTTAGGCGCTGCCCTGGTCATTGTGATGCGCCCCATATTACCTTACGCTTTAGCCTTCGCGGCAGGAGCCATGATCTATGTGGTGGTGGAAGAACTAATTCCAGAATCACATGTCGAACGCCATACCCATATTTCGACGATGGGGGCGATGTTGGGTTTTATGGTGATGATGATCCTCGATGTAGCATTAGGTTAATTCTTTTCAGGGTGTTTTGTCCACTTTTTCGAGACAAAACACCCTGTATTTTGATAAACTTACTTCGTTCCCTTTTGTGATTTACCTGACTTTCAATAATTGAGGGGTTGATTCGCCATTGATGGCAGGGTTATAGTAGTCATAGGCTGAGCTGGCAGGGCTTTGCGCTACTAGAGGATAAAGGGCGCGCAACCGGTAACTGAACTGAAGCGGTTTTCCCTGGGTGAGGTTGCCTGCATAGATCAAGATCTGGCGACCGGTCAACTCATAGCGCTGGATGGTAGGATTGGGATAGTCTCTGGGTACACCTTTGAAGCGGTTGACCAGTAAATTTAAATCTTCAGTCAGTACAGCGAATCCAGGTGGGACGCCCAGGTCAATCAATGCCCACTCAGCCTTACCAGGTTGATTCATGGTCACGGAGACCTTGACAATTATTGTATCGTTAACAGATAATTCTTTTCGGTCATATTTAACTTCGATCGTAACGGCTTCTTTTCCACTGGAAAGATCAGGGTATTTTGTAATTTTGTCCCAGGGGAGATAATAGCTACCACTTACCTGGTACATCAATGCGCTTTTCCCATTTACGGTTAGTTCGACCTGGTTTTCTTCTCCCAATCTTAAATCATCATATGAGACGAATTGAACCACATCATAGTTTTGGGGTGTTACGCGGATCATTTTTTGCTGGCTGCCGTTTAGTGATAATTGCACCGTCGCATCGTTCTTTTCTCCCACCCCTTTTACCGATTGGAGCAGGGCTTTTAGCGCCAAAACGGTCGCCTGAGTTGAATGCCAGGTGCCAAAATGATCCTTTTGACGAACCAGGTACACCAGGGCAGCGTTTGCCAGGTCGGTATGGCGATTTGCCCGCAGGAAAGAATAGGATGCCAGGGCGGTAGTCTCGATGCTGTTGGTTTGTCCTTTGCTGCCCATAAATGTCGCCACGCTGCTTTCCCAGGAAACATCCTCCCCCTGGCGGATTGCTTTGGCAGCCAGGCGGTTTAGAACCGCCTCAGTATTTAGGCTGATTTTCCCTGTCGTTTCCAGGTCAGCCGCGACTAATGCATTCGTCACCAACCCCAGTACATAAGCGTCCTCTGCCTGGGCTTGAAATTCTCGAAGATAGTCCAGTCCTTTGATTGTTCGGGGATCTTTGGCGTATCCAGCCTCGATCAGACTCCAGACAATATAGGCGGTAACAGGAAGGCGGTCATTCTTGAGATTCTTCCAGGTGCTTTCATGCACCAGTCCCTGGTCATTTTCCCAGGAACCATTCGCGGATTGCTGAGCGAGCAGCCATTCAGCTGCGCGCTTGATGAGGGCAGGGTCGACATGGGAAACCCGGCTCATGTCGCTGAATTGTTGCAACCCATAGGCAGTCAACATCCGATCAGCGGGAGGGTTGCCAAAGAGGGAAAATCCGCCGCTGGATTTGACTTCGAAGGTAGTCAGGCGTTGGTAACCCAGGTTGATGTATTGCTCAGCTTTCATTTGTGTTTCAGGTGATGTCTGGCGTGTGGTTTTCAGATAATCCAGCACCAGCACGTTCGGGTAAGTGGTGGAAGAGGTCTGCTCAAAACACCCATACGGCATTCGCAGGATGCTGTCGAGACCTTCTACCACTTGGCTGAAAATACCAGGATAAATTTTAACAATCAGCGACTGAGTTCCTGGAATCGCATCAGCCGGAATGCGCACCGGCAGTTTAATAGGAGAGCTGGGGTTAAGCTGATTGGATTCTGTAAAAGTGATCTGCTTGCCGTTGGGAAAAACCCGAACCTCTTTTTGGATTGCGTCCGAAAGGCGGGTGCCTGTCGCGGTTACCCGAAATGGCTGGACACCGAATTGTGTCACCCGGATGCGGAAGTAAACTACGCTGATGTCATTTGCCTCAATCATTATTTCTTTAGCAGGTGTATCGAGCCATTCAAACCAGGGTTGTTTGTTTGCTTCAAGACGAACCTTTTGACTTTGGGACATGTAGTTGAACACGCCAACCGGCACCGATATCTCATCTCCCACCGTAAGGGAAAGCGGGAGGTCGAGGTCGATGAAGAAGTCCTGAAAGACTTTAAGTGGAGCGGAGACACTGCCCAACCGCCCATCCTGGCTGGATGCGAGAGCAGTCATTCGCCAGGTGGTTATGCTATCAGCGATTGGAATGTCCACTTTAAGCCTCCCGGTTGAATCAGTTACGATTTCAGGCAACCAGAACATGGTCTCTGGGAAATACTGGCGTAAGCGGGGCGGTTCCGCCTGGGCAGGCGCGGCACCTGGAACTGCGTTTTCTGCTGATTTTGCAGATGGTTCTCGAACGCCTGCTGCAGCCGTTGGGACAGGCATCATCATAGGTGGACGCATTTCCTGCACCATTCCATCGTTTACAGTTGTTGATGAAAAGTTAACCAGATGATTAAACATAGGCAATGTGAAAAAAATCAGCGGGATTGTCATTAAGAAGGGTAAACCAGCGGTAGTAAAATATGCGCCAATTGCTGCAAGCGGTTTATGAGTGAGGGCATAACCATTCGCGCGAAGCAAGAAAGACAGCGGAATGAGCCAATACACCCCCAATAGGATGTATACGATCCAGTCGGATGGGGAAGTATTAGAAGCTGTCCAGCCAAATATCATAATACTGAGGATAACGGGCAGGATGAGCAGGATCATCAAAGAGATAGCAAGGCTGCTCTCGTCGTTTACCCAGGCATGGATGATCAGAATAATAAATCCAATCATGCTTACCAGAGAAAGCCCTCCAAAAATCAAGAAAAATATCAATGGGGATTGATCAAAGGTATCAAATATAATCTCCAACCGTTCGAGAGGATTGAACGTGAAAGAGTTGGATTGTGACGGCGCCAGAATATAGAAGCTCAATATCCCAATAGTTACCAAAATGACCGACAACCAGAGTCCTCTACCAAGGACTTTTCGCTGGAAAAGAGAAGCAATGCCTGTGCCCAACATCGCTGTAACACATCCGCAGAACAGGATTACCATAGCTGTGCTCAGGTGAGAAAGGGCATTTTTGCGTAGATCCGTAGAAAGGCGGACAGCTTCCCAATGAGAGTTCGCCTGAAGGCTGAAACTTCCCGCTTTGCTCGAAGCGGATGCCAGAGAGGCGCGGGCAGCACCTTGCGCAGCATAGAATAACTCAGCATTTATTGAGGCAGGTGGAGCAGAAAGCTGAGGTATAGTCAAGCCATGCAAATCGTACTTAGGCTGAAGCAGTTCTTTTTCGAGCAAGAAGTATAACCTGGCAAAACCGGGGTCTTGTTCTGCCAGGGCGAACACCGCTTCGTCCACTACCGCCAATCCCAGCGCAGCTTGAGCGCCTTTTCCATCTTTTCCAGTGACTTGCACATTTACCATTGCCTTATCGCCGGGTTTATAGGTGTCCTGTTCTGGCTGCAGATTAAGGCTCAGATCATTGGCGGCATCGACTACAACCAGGCGGGTGTCACGGGTGATTGCTGCGTTAGGTAATAACTTGTAGGCATGCAGTTCCAACGTTCCAAACATATCGGGGGTGAGATCGACAGAAATCTCACTTTTTCCATTGATCATATCTGCTGATCGCGTGTTGAGTGTCTGACCCTGGCGGATAATATCCAGGTAGACTGTCCCGGTGGGATTTTGGGTGAAAAGAGACAGGTTCATTGTTTCGCCCACTCGATATACTGGCTTTTCAGGGCGTAAAAGCACAGCATCACCCGAATAATCACCGTTAAAGTGTATTTGTCGCGTTACCTGGTTACCAAACTTGTCCATTGCGTGAATAGTGATAGGGTGTCCGAGACTTTGCATGTTAATCTTGACTTCTGCCAAACCATAGTATCCCGATTTCGTATTTAGATTGGTGTTGGGGTTGGAATAAGAAATGGTTAGTGAGCTTTCGGCAGGAGAACCGTCGGGGTAGCTGGTGAGAATATACAAAATGTTATCGATTCCGGGTTTCAAAACGCTTGATTCAAGCACTGCCTGGATCATCAAACGGTTTTGAGAAACGGGCAGCGATAAGCTTCCCATTTCGAGATGATTGGTTTCATCTGTAATCGATGCCTGCAAATAAAATCTACCTGCGCCACCATCCAGGATTGACCCGGCGATATAGCGTGGGAGGTCAAATTCAAAAGAGGCTTTCCCTTGCAGGTCGGTTTTGGTTTCCAGACGAAATGTGTTGGTTCGTTGAACATCAAAGGTGAAGCCTTCAAGAAGCACAACTGCATTGCTGACCGGTTTACCAAAAAAATAATCTGACTGGACTGTACCTCGAACCTTTTCTCCAGGCAGGTAATATGGCTTTTCAGCCTTGAGAATCACTTTGAACTTGGGGAGCACATAATTTTCAACCGTGATGGTTTTTTCTGAGGTGACTTTCCCTGAAATTGCTGTAATCTTATAAACACCGGTGTTTACCTGAGATGCCAGGTTAAAATCGAGAGAGGCAATTCCATAGCTCGATGTTTTGACTGTCTTCCGAAACACTTTGTTGCTTTTACCATCTACAATAGTCACTTCAAGGTCGCTGTTTGCGAATGGGGTGAGGTCATAATTATTCAAACTAAGTGCGCGAATATGGACGGTTTGTCCAGGTTGATAAATGGGCTTATCTGTTGTCAGCAGAATGCGTACATTCCGTTCAACTTTAACCAACTTTTCAACGGTATCTTGACCATAACGCGAGCGCGTCTCAACGATTAACATTTGCTCTGGGGAATATACTTCTGGCACTTTAAAAGAGACATTTACTGTTCCGCTGCGATCGGTTGTGCCGGTGAAGAGGGTCTGACCCTTTCCCCCTTTTGCTGGACGGAGACGGACGCTGATGGTTGAATCAGGCAAGGGAGACGCATCTTTGCTATCGCGTACGACTACCCTGATTGCTGCCTGGCTATTGGGTGAAAAATTTGTGTGTCCCAAAAGGATTGTCTCATGCTGGGGGACCAAACGGGGCAGTTGATGAAAATAAACCGCCAGGCTAATAGATGTCGCTAAAATCAAAATAATTACAAGTGCTGTGATCAGGTAGAAACGATTTTTTGCAGGCATAACGGTACCTCCCTGGTTTAGATTCCATTACAACTGGAACAGGCTGGATTACGGATTGTGGTTGTTACTAATGAGGACGATAAGGAAGTCAGAATTGTTCCCAAAAGAGGAATCCGGTGATCTACTCTGACCTGATTTTATTTTCTTTTCCTGATAGAAAATTATCCAGGGGGGAATATTTAGCGAAACCAGGATACGGATGAAAATTTACGGGAAATGTAATCGAAGCAGCGCTCGCTGCGCATATCGGGATTCATATCGAGAACACATAAATCAGATGCTTTTACATCACCATCAAAGTATTTTATATATGCCAGCCGGTCTCCGGCGGGAGACCATGCAGGAGAACGCAACTGGTGTTCTGGGCGCAAAGGAGCAGGAATGGGAAGGAGGTTTTTTTGTTTACCGTCGCTTGACGAAAGGATTATCCGATTGCCTGCTACATAAGCGATGGTCTTGCCATCTGGTGACCATGTTGGGGAATTATGAATCTTTGCGGGGTCGTTTGATATGTTTTTGGGATTCTGTCCGTCTGCATCCATAGTGAAAATTTGGGGATTGCCCTCACGGCGGGAGACAAACACGATTTGTTTCCCATCTGGCGACCAGGATGGAGAATAATCTTCTGCCGGGTGTTCCGTCAGACGAATCAATTCATCCGAATAAACCGCTTCCAAATATATTTCCTTGTTACCGTCTCGGTTTGAGGTGAAAGCAATCCATTTTCCATCAGGAGACCAGGAGGGATTGGAGTTGTTAGCCTTACCGTCCGTCAGTCGAAACATGCCGCTGCCATCTGCATTAATAATAAAAATGTCATAATTTCCGAAGCGGTTCGATGCAAATGCCAGTCGCTTTGCATCGGGCGAAAACGTGGGGGATTCGTTGTCATTGGTCCAGGTGAGCTGGATAAGGTCTTTGCTGAAATCAAACAGGTATACTACCCCATTGATAACAACCGCCAGATCTTTTGACACTCTGAGGATTGGAGTGGGGAATACCGTTGGTAATGATGGCAAAGGCGAAGTAACTATTCCTGGTGGAGGGGGCTGAGAAGGCGTCAAATTGACTTTTGGAGTGGGGGTGAATTGAGTCCCCTCCATTCCATTCTGAGATTGGTTCTTATTTGCGCCGCCTGCTGAATTGATTTCGATGGCTATGGGGGTCGGTGTATAAGGTGCGGTTAAAACTGGCTTAGGCAAGTAGCTGGACCAAAACCAAATTGCTCCCATGGAAGCAGCAGTAACCAGGCTGCAAATTGCTGTCAAGGTCACCATAATCCAGGTTTTGAGAGTCAGGTGAGATTTACTGGCAGCCCGGTCGATTGGCGAAGATGAGAGATGGGCAGAAGGAGATGGGCGGGGAGAATGCCCAAGCGATATTCGGTCTTCATTGGGGTATAACGAACTTGCGAGGGGATCGGGGAAGGCTTGGGAGGGATCGATTTGAACTGCCTCGCGCCAATCAAATATCATTTCGGTCAAACTGGCATAGCGATCCTTGGGGTGCTTGGCAAGGGACCTTGAGATTACCCGTTGAATACCTTCTGGCAGATCGGGGCGCAAGGCAAGGATGTTCGGGACTGGAGCGGTCAGGTGCATTTGCATGAGCTGCAAAGCTTTGTCGCTGTGGTATGGGAGAAAGCCGGTCAACATTTCAAAAAGGATTACCCCCAGCGAGTAAATATCACTTTGCGGGGTCGCTTCTGCTTCCTGCCAAACTTCGGGGCTCATGTATTGAGGGGTGCCCATGATGCCGCTGCCTGCAACCGTTAACCGATTGGGATCGAGAGTCATCCTTGCCAAGCCAAAGTCGGTGAGGGCAGCTTCGCCGAAGCGGTCAAATAGAATATTTGTGGGTTTTAAATCGCGGTGGATTATTCCTTCTTGATGTGCGTACTGTAATGCGGCTGCGACGCTTTCCAAAATCCGCGCTGTCTCAGTCAACATCAGCGGACCCTGGTGGATACGATCAGCTAATGTTCCGCCCGGCATTAACCGCATCACCAGGTAGAGTTGATGGTTTGATTCGCCGAAATCAAAAATCGGGATAATATAGCGGTGTTCGAGGGCGGCAATAATGCGGGCTTCATTTTCAAATCGCTGCCGGTAGGCAAGCGATTGACTTAGTTCGCGGGAAAGGACTTTGATTGCTACCTTGCGACCTGTTTTTGGATCTATTGCCTGGTAGATGGTCGCCATTGCACCTACGGCGATCACCTGTTCGATTTTATACCTGCCAATATGTTGTGCATCCGCCATTGCTTGCCTGAACTCCCTAAAAACCCAATGCTAATTGTACTAAAAATAAAAAAAACCTCCCCATAAAACTGGGAGGCTTTTTTGGTTGAGGCGGAGAGGGTGGGATTTGAACCCACGTTCCCTTGCGGGAAACGCGCTCTCCAGGCGCGCGCGCTAGGCCAACTACGCGACCTCTCCATTTGCCTGAAAGAGTTGAGCAGGGCGATTATAACATACTTAGAGTTTGATTGTCCATTTAAGAAATGAAGACTGCGCAAGTAAATATTGCATCGATACTGGTTATTTCCTTTCATTTCTCACTATGTCAATTTTTTTGGGTAGAATCCTTGCAAAACTGGCAGGAAAAAAGGGGAAGAATGGGTTATTGGGGGGATTTTGCCACAAGCCGGATTGTTGCACAAAATTCGTATATCCTTATAATATGCTTATCAGGAGGAATTAAAGAATGAACATTCGTATATGGACACTCCTAACAGTTGCCCTCTTATTCGCTGTAATTTCTCTCGGAGCCTGTGGTGTTTTGCCTTTACCGCGACCCGGTCCCGACATCAGCGCAACTCTTGCTGCAGCGACCGAGTTAGCTCCCAAGCAGCCAGCGCCAACCCTGCTTACTCCAGCTCAGCCTTCACCCACGCAGCCCGTAGTAGCCACCGCGACCTCGACCCGAGTGCCCGCCACTCCAGGAGCGCCGACAACTGCACCAGTTTTGCCGACATTTACTGCGACTCCTACTGCAATGGGAGCCCGACCAACTCCCACGAATGCCCCTTCTCCAACTGCGCCGGTAAAAGCTACCCCTTCTGCTGGCGCCTCTCCCGTGCCAACGCTGAGCGGCGTTTCGCCCGATATGCAGGCGAAAATCAACTCGGCTCGGATTCTCGTGTATGATGATGCGCGAGGCAGCAAAGTAATTTTGCCGCGTATCAACAAGGCGCTCGAAGGATTGGGTTTGACCGGTTCGAATGTGGTTAATTACCACGATGAATCGGGTAATTTCCTTAAGCGCTTGCAGGATGGGTCAACATGGGATTTGATCATCCTGGGCGATGAAGACCGCAATCCGACCCGATTTGGGATTTGGGATACGCTGAAAATACATGTTGACAAAAAATCAGCGTTGATTGTGGAAACCTGGTATCTTAACCAGATCAGCGATAGCCAGATTACCCCCATGATGAAAGAATGCGGTTTTGAAATACAGGACAACTGGGTACGAGACCCCGAAGGATTTAATCCAGTGAGGTATGCATTATATCCCTTGATAAAAGATCATCCGGTCTTTACCACCCCGAACGTCTTGGATTTGCCATTGAGATTAAACTGGGTTTGGTTTGGGGATGTTGGCGATATTTACCGTCTGTCAAAAGACTCGAAAGCTGAATTATTGATGGGTTTGTATCCGATCGAGAAAAATCGTTGGGGAACATTGATTTCCTGCTATGAAGGGCGGGTCATCTTCCAGGGATTCTCGACGCATGATTATCAACCAGAGATAACAATCAAGCTTTGGCAGAACTATATAGTCAATACGCTCATGGCTCATTTTAAAGCGACTGGAAAATAAAAAATAATAGGATCTGAGTTATCCGGGATGTTATACAGGGGCATGTCCTTCATGCCCCTGCTGCATTTGTCGGCTGAGGATGAAGTATATGAAACCTCCAATAAAAGTGTTAGTAACGGGTGCGTATGGGTTGATTGGGAATATCGTTTTTTCTCATCTATCTGCGCAGCCAGAGAGATATGAGCCTTACGCGATGGTGAGGAGAATGCAGCCATCAAGCCGGACTCATGGATTGAAAGTTTATGAAGTTCCACCAGAAAGGTTGCGCATAGCCGATCTTGTTGATTTTCCAGCAGTTCAATCAGCGGTGGCAGGGATGCAGGTGGTTGTTCATCTGGCTGCGGATCCAGATGGGAGATCAGGCTGGGAAAGCATCCGCGATAATAACATAACTGGGGTTTACCACCTTTTTGAAGCGTGCCGAATCGCTCGAGTTCAAAGGGTAATATTTGCCAGCACTAACCAGGTTATCTTTGGGTATAAGGATCAGGAACCTTACAAAACGTTGTTTGAAGAGAGGTATGAGGATTTAGATCCAAATGAGTTGAAGCCGATTTTACATACCATGCCAGCAAGACCAATCAATCTGTATGCTTCCAGCAAGGTGTGGGGAGAAATGGTAGCGCACCAATATGCGATGAACCACAGTATGTCATGCCTGGTGTTGCGAATTGGTTGGGTGGTGGCAGAAGATGCTCCACCTAAAAAGCGCTGGGGCAGGTTTCTATGGTGCAGTCAACGCGATATTGCTCAATTAATTGAGCGCTGTATCCTTGCGCCGGACGATCTCCGCTTTGATATCTTTTTCGGTCATTCAGATAACCTGTATCGGCTGGTTGACCTGGATCATGCGCGCGATGTAGTGGGATATCAGCCTCGTGATCGCGCAGAAAATTATTTGTAGGAGTGTACTATGAATGATTTAAATTGGCGTGGCAGTTTTCCTATCCCCATGACTCCTTTTGATGATCAAGATTGTATCGATGTTGATATCCTGGCAGAAGAAATTGACTTTTGCATTCAATCTGGAAGTAAAGGGATAGTTGCCCCGGTGATGGTTAGTGAATTTGGGGCGCTCTCAGAGGAGGAGCGGCGGTTATTTGTGAGGGTGGCTGTCGAAGTCAGCCAGGGCAGGGTGCCGGTGGTGGCGAACTGCGCCGCGGTGAATACACCCCAGGCAGTAGGATATGCTGAATTTGCTCAAAAAGTTGGGGCTGATGCGGTCATCGCCATGCCGCCTTATGTGTTGACGACGGATTTTGAGTTGACCTTTGCGTATTATTCAGCCATTTCGCAGGCAGTCACAGTGCCCGTTTGGATTCAAAATGCTGGTATTGCGCCGCTTTCAACGGATCAAATCATTCGGCTATGCAGCGAAATCGACCATGTTTCCTGGGTAAAAGAAGAGGTAAATCCTTCGCCAAAAGCGATTGGTCGTCTTGTGGCGCGTCGATGTCCACACGTGCGTGGTGTGATGGGCGGCGCAGGTGGGCGGTATATGATCACGGAATGGGCGCGCGGATCGAAAGGGGTGGTGCACGCCTGTCAATTCTCTGATATTATTCAACAGATTTGGGATTTGCTCGATGCGGGACAATTATCCAAGGCTGGAGATTTATTCGAAATAGTTTTACCCGCTCTGGTTTTGGAAGGATTGATGGGGATGGCGTTTGCCAAGGAGATTATGATTCGGCGGGGTATATTTAAGAATCACCGTGTACGTACTCATTCCCGTCCGCTGGATGAAGATGACCTGCGCGAGATCGATCGGGTTTGGGAGCGTTTACAACCGCACTTATCCTGGTGGAAAAAATCATAATTCTAGCATGGGTAGATTTATAATTGAGCAGCAAGAAGCTACCCAGAGAAATCACGGGAAATTTTTTAATGAGACTGAAGATTAATCTATCTCCAGAAATGGGAATCTGGTTGTTGGTGATGGTTACCTGTGTTTATATGATGGCTATCCCAGCAAACAGTGTCATGAACTGGTACACTACGGATGACGCATTTTATTATTTCAAGACTGCGCAGAACTTTTCTGAGGGGTATGGTTTTTCGTTTGACCGGATTGGCAGATCGAGCGGTTTTCATCCTCTTTGGATGGTAATTTGCGTGCCGGTTTTTTCTCTGGCTCGCTTTGACCTGATTTTTCCTCTGCGCATCCTAGCGATTGTTTCCCTGCTCTTCACAGCGGGGTCAAGCATCCTGTTTTATCGCATTTTAAAACAGTCGTTTTCCCCTTTTATTGCAGGTTATTGTGCTTTGTTGTTTGGCTTTTCCCGCCAGGTATTCCCAACTGTTACCATGCGTGGAATGGAATCCAGCGTGGCTTCATTTTCTGTTTTGTTGTTTTTATACCTGGCGATCTGGTATGACAAAGACCTGCCATCACCAGAGCAGCGACCCAAATTGTGGTGGGTGGGATGCGCGGCTGCATTGGCGATCTTCAGCCGCTTAGATACGGTTTTTCTGGCGGCAGTTATCGGAATTTGGCTGATAATCCGCTCGTCACCCATACGCTACTTGATGGTTTTCGACGCTCTGGCTGCGGCAATCGCGGTTTTTATTCATGCTTATCGGCAATTGGGATTTGGCGAATTATACGCTCAATATATGGACGCCACCCTATGGATGGTGGTGCTTTCCCCATTGATTCGGGTTGGTACTTACTATTTTTGGGGGTTATATGGAAGAGTGCGATTAAAGAATTCGATATGTGAATTGTTGTGGATGGCAGGCGCAGCGAGCCTGTCTTCAGGTATCCTGGTTGTCGTGATGTATGCCTTGCGGACAGCCAATGTTATTCAAGGATTCTCTCGTTCGATTCTGATATGGGACGCCTTAACTGGAATCTGTTTGGTTGTTGCAATCCGGCTGGGATATCGCTTGATCACTCAAGGGAGCAGCTTTATTCCAGAGGTCGAAATAGGATGCAACAGGATGCTTCAAATCCGACAGTGGGTACGTTCAGGTGTCGAATATGCTTTACCAATCACAGTCAGTTTAATGGCTTATATGGTCTTTAACCGCGTTTATTTTGGTGTGTGGACACCGGTGAGCGGACAAATCAAGCACTGGTGGGGAACGCTAATCTCGATTTATGGTCGTCCAACCGAATCCTTCCTGCAATTGTTCGGTTTTCGTGAGAATTGGATGGACGGCGCCTGGAGCATGGCAACATGGTTTCAAAAAAGTCTGCTGATCGATGTCTTTTTCTGGCTCAAACTGGATGATGATCGGTTGTATCAAAATTGGGTAGAGATCCTCAGCGGCATAGGTCTGGTGCTGGTCGTGAGCGTCTCGATCATCTTCAGAAAAAAAATACTTCATAACATTGACCGAATGCTGCTGGTGCCATTGTTTGCTGGCTGCCTGGTTCAGATTATCCAATATACGGGGACGCGTTATGTTAATTTGCGCTCTTGGTATTGGGTAGGACAGATAATTTTGATTTTCCTGCTTACGGCGGTTTTGTTTGATCCCGTATATCAATGGCTGGTGAAGCGAATTTCTACTTCGCAAATCATAAAAGCCATTCAGGTTATGCTGGTTTCTGTGCTGCTCATCAATTTTGCTGGTTTCTTACTTAATCAAATGCCTCTCTTGGTTAGTGAGCGAAATCGCGACCGCTACTTATGGAGTATCCATGCACTCGAAGCGGCTACCCAACCCGGAGATGTCATTGGATCGTCGGGAGGCGGAGTCATTGCTTACCTGATTAAGGATCGCACGATCGTCAACCTGGATGGTTTGATGAACTCAGCCGAGTATTTTCAATTGCTTAAGCAGTTTCGACCTCATGGCTATTATCAAAAAATTGGCATGAAATATGTTTATGCCAGTCAAACGGTGATGACTCAAAGTGAACCGTATGTGATTATTTTCCCGGATCACCTTGTTCCTTTGGGTGAAGTGGGTGGGTCAATGTTATTTCGCTATCGGTGAGCGAAGGTATAATTCGTTCAATCCTTTATCGTTGAATGGGATAGGGTTTATGAATCCAAAACCGTTTACTGTTCGTGCTGTTCATTGTGACTATCGTGCTACCGATGAGGAAGTGTATCAGTCGCTTAAACGAGCGGTCGATCCATTAGATCGGTGTTGGGAGAAATTGCGTAAAGCAAAGCGGATTGCGATTAAGTTCAACCAGGATTGGTCACCCAAAACGGTAGTGTATCACCAGGGGCACCGGCAGCAATTGGTCAGCGACCAGGTTGCCCGCGCAGTATTGCGCTTGCTGCGCGAGCGTACTGCCGCAGATTTATTTATGACGGATGTGGCGGTCGAACATGTGCCAGAAAATGGAAGCCGCGCTGATAATACCCAATTGCTGCCAATCCTGCGCGAATTCGATGTGCCGTATGTTGACGGGAATCTTGATGAAGTGTGTTGGGTGGATGTTCCGGGTGGTGGGTTAATGTTTGACCGATATCCTGTGCCGAAAGCAACCTACCAGGCTGATGCAGTTATATCGGTTCAAAAAATGAAAAATCACCGCTTTATGGGTATAACCCTGTGCCTGAAAAATTTATTTGGTCTGGTGCCTTTACTCCCACGTGGTCGACCACGGATGTATTATCATCACCTGGTGCGAATGCCTTATATGCTGGTGGATCTGGGGCGGATTTTCAACCCGACTTTGAGCATCATCGATGGCTTGGTCGGGCAGGCAGGAATGGAATGGGGACCCGGACAGTACCCCCGCGTGTGTAATACATTGGTCGCCGGTGACCAGGTGGTTGCAACGGATGCCTGCACAGCGTATTTGATGGGGCATGATCCCCAATTCGATTGGTTAACCCCGCCTTTTCTGCGTGATCGAAATGCATTATTAATCGCTTCGCAAAATGGTTTTGGCGATACGAATCTTGAAAACATTGATTTTTCAAGTGAAGTCGAAGCTCCAGTGGGTGAATTCTTTTCTGATCGATTGGATGGAGAAGAAACAGTTGTTTCCTGGAGGCGTACCACGGCTGAGCAGGGATTGTATTACCGCGATCATTTTCGGGAGATTGTTTCTCGATATGCTGGACAATATATCCTTTTGCAAATGGGTCAGGTGCAATGGTCAAATCCTGATGGAAACTTACATGTCAGCCGGCGAGTACTATCCGGCGAACATCCTGAACAGGCGATGTGGTTAAAATATGTTGACCCGGATGAATCAGAGCGGGAACATTTTGAAGTATATGAACAGACTATAACAGATATGAATAAAAAAGGATATTAAATGACAGAACATACCTCGTATTCATTTGAAAAAGCTTTCGACAAAGTTAATACTTTTTCCAGCCCTTCGCAGCTCCGAATCACCGATATGCGTACCGCGACGGTCTGCAGTAATTATGATTACCCGATCATTCGCATCGATACCAACCAGGGCGTTTATGGCATTGGAGAAGTGCGTGACGCTGGTCATCGGGAGAATGCATTACAGTATAAAAGCATCCTGCTCGGACAGAATCCATGCAATGTGGATATGATCTTTCGCTATATCAAGCGATTTGGCGGACCTGGCAGGGAAGGAGGGGGAGTATCAGGGATTGAACTGGCGTTGTGGGACATGGTGGGTAAGGTGTATGGCGTTCCATGCTATCAATTTTTAGGGGGAAAATACCGCGACCAGGTTCGCATCTACGCGGATACTCCAACCCCCGAGCAGCCCACCCCTGAAGCGTATGTCAGGCGGGTTTTGGGAAGAAAAGCTCTCGGTTTAACCTTTATCAAGTTTGATATTGTCTACTCGATATTAGAAGATGCACCTGGTGGCGTGATTGGTATCCCGCCAAGGGGTGAAAATTCTTTGGGCAGCCGCTTACGCGCTCCAGGTTCTGGTTTTGGCAGCCGCATTACCGATAAAGGAATTGCCCGCGTGGTTGAAATCGTTCGCGCAGTCCGAGAAGCAGTGGGATGGGATGTCTCTCTGTGTATCGATCATTTTGGTCATGGTTATATGACCAAAAAGGAAGTAATCCGTCTGGGTAAATCGCTGGAGCCATTTGGTTTGGCATGGATGGAAGATCCAATGCCTGTGTGGGATGTGGATGGACATCGTGAAGTTACCGCGGCGATCAATGTGCCTACGGCTGCTGGAGAAGATTTGTACCTGCTGGATGGATTCCGCGAAATGATTGAGAAACGCGCTGTGGATATCCTGCATCCTGACCTGCTGACTGCGGGAGGAATGCATGAGACGAAACGGATAGCCGATTACGGTGAGCGATTTGGGCTGCCGACTGCGCTGCATTTTGCCGGATCTCCGATTGCTTTCATGGCAAATTTGCACACGGCTGCAGCCATCCCCAGTTTTGTCGCCCTCGAACATCATGGTTTAGACCTGCCCTTCTGGAGCAGCCTGGTCACCGGTTTACCGCAGCCGTTAATGGAGGGCGGGTTTGTTGCTGTACCTGAAAAACCCGGTTTGGGCGTGGATTTGAACCTGGATGGCATCCGAGAAAATCTACGTCCTCCCAGCGGATTGTTTGATCCAACGGATGAGTGGAACACCCCCAAGCTGGGGTTCTGGCAGCCAGATAAACGTTGGGATAAGTAACGCCAGTTCGAACTCAGGTTAAATATTATCTTTGATTTGAGGGTTGAAAATGGATAAAAACCAAATCTGGATCGATCAAGTCACCCGAAAGTGGTGGTTTTACTTGATTATTCTCTTTGTTTCTTTCCTCCCTGCATATGCCTCTCAACCGTATGACCCACGCGATACACCAAAATTAATTGGGGAAGTGCTTTCAAATTCACGGGTGGGTGATTTTCCGGTAGTTTTTCCCTTTTTCAAGATCATTCCCTTGCTGTTAATATGGAGGTTGGTTATTCGGGGAAAAAATGCCGCCCGTTGGTTTAATGGCTATGTTGCGTTTACTTTGCTGATTTACGCGGTATTTCAAAATTCTGCCTTTACCGAAAGTTATGGATTTGCAGTAATCACCGGAAACCTGGTGATGTTTTTGCTCGTTAGCATATTTTGGGTTTGGGATCTGTTTGCTCAACGTACCCAATACCAGTTAGGGGGGCGTCCTCTTTGGTGTTATTGGGTAGCGCCGGTGGCGTTTTTGGCTTTTTGGATGCCTGTTCAACAGACCAACGGCTCTTTTGTTCCTGATTTTTCTCTTCTGGGTTTAATTGCCAACCAGGCTGGTTTAGCTTTCTGTATGATGATGCCCGTTTACCTGGCAGTTGCCACTCTGGCTTATCCAGCAGTTAATTTACCCTTGCTTCGGGTTAGTGGATGGGTGGGAGCAATCATCGCATTTTATAATTTGCTTCAATACATTATGCTTCCAGGTTATGGCTGGTGGATGGCAATTTTGCATCTGCCTCTGCTCACTATTTCGCTATTTGCTTTCTATTTGGGTTTGAAAAAACATGAAGCAATTGGGGGATAGATATCGTATTGTGTTCCAGGCGGCTTCACTGCGGTAAAAAATCCGGCGTGCAACCAGGTTGCCCTGCCTGGAATGTATGCTTTAAATCGATTTTTTGTAGAGGAGATTGACTATGACGATGAATTTGGGAGTTCAATATTACCGCCCGCCGTTTCCTAATGACCGCTATTGGGATGAAGATTTTCGCCGTATCAAGGATAGCGGCTTAAATACAGTTCAGCTATGGGTTTTATGGGGATGGGTTGAACCGAAACCAGGTGTTTTTGTATTTGACGATTACGATCGGCTGGTTAACCTGGCTGAAAAACATGGGCTAGGGGTGATTTTAAGCACAATTGCTGAAATTCAACCTTACTGGATTCACCGCGAGGTGCCAGGCAGCGAAATGGTGACCAACATGGGGGTGAAGGTTGTTTCATCCAACCGCGGTGAGTGTCATTTTGGTATCACTCCCGGGGGATGCACGGATCATCCGGGGGTATGGAAGGGGATGGAGCGCTTTTTGACGCAGGTTGTTTCGCGTTATCGCAGTGTGCCTGTTTTGCGAGGCTGGGATATCTGGAATGAACTGCGTTGGAATGTGAATGCAGACGGGTTAGTGTGTTATTGTGAACATACCCTGGCAGCGTTTCGTGAATGGCTGGATCATAAATATGGCGGTTTGGAAGGACTGAATCGATCCTGGCTGCGGCGGTATCAACAGTGGGATGAGGTAATGCCGGGAAAAATGCCCGACCGTCCATACACTGAGATGATGGCGTTTGAAAATTTCATCACCTGGCGGGCAAATCAACATGGCAAAATGCGATATGACGTAGTCAAAGCGTTGGATCCAGCGCGCCCGGTTACGGTTCATGGCGGGTCTCCCTGCCCATTGGATTTTGGTTCGAATGAAAACACAGCGCTGAATCGCGGAAATGACTGGAATTTTGCAGATGATCTGGATGGAATTGGTTGTTCCAGTTTTCCGCGTTGGTTTAACATGGATGATGCTGATTTTGGGATGCGAATTGAGTTTGTCAAATCGGCTGCGCGTGAGAAAAAAGTCTGGCTGAGTGAATTACAGGGAGGAAGGTCTGCGATCGGTTTTAATATCTATGATCCAGTTGATGGGCTATCTCAGCAGCGCTGGATTTGGAATGGTATAGCCTGCGGAGCCGACACCATTCTATTTTGGTGCTGGCGGGATGAAGTCTTTGGTAGGGAATCAGCCGGGTTTGGACTGGCTGGAGATGATGGCCTGGCTGAGGAGCGATTGCGTTACATGCGAGTAACCGGAAAATTGATCGCAAAACATGAGGATGTTATTGATCATTATCGTCCGGTTAAGCCGAAGGTGGGCGTTCTCTTTAGTCCGCAAAGTTATTACCTTAATTGGGCGCAAGAAGCGAATACAGCCCGGGTTCGTAATAGTTTGCTGGGGTATGCCAGAGCGCTGGTTCGGCGATCAATTCCCTACCAGGTAGTGGAAGAGAATCACCTCGAAGCCTTGTCGCATCTCAAAGTGTTATTCATGCCTCGTACGATCGTGGTGGATGATCATACAGCAGAAAAATTGCTCTTGTTTGTACAAAATGGCGGCACTCTGGTATGTGAGTCTGAGTGCGGGGCGTTCAATTCACAGGGTCTATACCGCTATCCAAATGAACGATTTATCGCCCGAACAACCGGAGTGCGGGAAATCGGGCGCAGAAAATTGACCAGTAATTTGATTACCGCGAGTGTTGACAATAAGCAGGTTGATTTGAGCGTGACTCAATGGTTTACACCGTGGGTTGGCGATGGAAGCGAGACCTGGTGCTCGGGCGCAGAGGGGGATCTCATCCGCTCTATTCCCTTCGGGAAAGGTCGTTTTATCGTTGTTGGTTCTTACCTTGGAGATGCTTATCTGGCGCAGGCAGGTGAAGGAAAGGAAAAAACCATCCAGGGTTTTGAAACGCTGGTTGAAACCATTGTAAGCCAGGCAGGCTCTCTACCAGAAATTAAGGTTCTTGCACCAAATGCAACATCTGATTCATTTTTATATGTCAAAAGCGGGTTATCCCTTGGAAAACGGGTCATTTTTGTGTTTTACCAGCCGCAACACCCCGAAGCCCAACTGCGTTTTGCCCATGGGGTATTGAACACGCAACACCTGCTTGACCTGATTTCAGGGGAATCAATTCCGTTATCAGGTACTGATGATGGTGAAAAAGAATGTCGTTTGGTGCGACCTGATTGGAATTTCCGCGTACTTGTGGAAGGATAATGGCATGTTATTTTCCTGCATCCCAGGTTGAACAGGTCTTTCGATAGGGCTGCCCGGGAATCAGCGCATTCCACTCCTTTTGAGTCAAATTACGTCCGGCAATCTGGCAGGCTTTTGCCTGCCAGGCTTTTGAATTTAATTCCCAAATTCGGATTCGATCCCGGCTGGCGGTCATCAGAATATCCCCATCTCTTGAGATATTGAGACTGTGAATGGGAGAATTGTGTCCTCTCATTGCCTGACCAAGTTCAACTTGAGATAAGATATCCCAAACCCGTATCGTGCGGTCGTTTCCTATCGTATAAAGGGTAGATTGGTCTGCGGATAGGGCGATTTGGCTGATAGCGCCCGTATGAGAAGTGACAAAGGTTTGAAACAGAGTCAAGGAATTACTATTCCATTGAATAATCGTGCGGTCGGCTCCTCCAGTGAAAAAGTACCTGCCATCAGGCATATAAACCAGACTGAATACAGAGTCGCTATTCCCACGCAATGGTTGGCTGGCAGGCAGCCAGGTACTGGTATCCCAGGTCCGAATAGTGCGATCAAGACCTGCCGAAGTCAACCGCTTTCCGTCAGGGCTGAATTCAAGAGCCGTAATGGCGCTGGTATGTGATCTCAAAACCTGACCACTAAATGTACCACTGCTGCCATCCCAGATGCGGATGGTGCGGTCGCGGCTCCCCGTGGCTAGGATTCGACCATCCTGGCTGAATGCAATAGCCGTGATATAGTCAGTATGTCCTTCGAGGGGGACGCCAATTTGCTGACCCGTAAGGGTCAGGTAAAGGCGAACGCCATGCTGGTAACACGGTCCTGCAGCAGGACCGTCGCTTTGGCAACCAGCAATGGCGATAATGGACCCTTCCGGACTAAACTGAACCCCATAGATCTGTCGATAATCACGCAGAGGCTGGCGACCTGGCAAAAGCGTCAGGCTGTTAGCAGAAACCGTCCAAAAGCGCACTTCATCCTGCAGGCATATCCCACCATCAAAACGGGAGCAATCTACCTGGGCGACCAGCCGACCATCTGCATTGAGGGCAGCCTTTTTTATCTCAGCGCCACTAATGAAGGTGCGTGTTAATGGTTGGTCAGCTCGTAAATCCCAAATGATCGTTTTTTGGTCTTGCCCTCCTGATGCAATCAGAACGCCATTTGGATGAAAAGCAACTGAATTGACTTCTCCGATATGTCCTTTAAATGGTTCATCTGATTTTTGGCGGTTGGTTAAGTTCCATACCTGGATGATACCATCCAGACCAACTGACACGAGGGTTTTTCCGTCTGAACTGAAAGCGATACCGCTAATCAGGCTTGAATGTCCGTCTCTTAAGCGAAATATTTCTCTGCCCGTAAAGATGTTCCAAAAATAAATGATGTGATCCGCCCCAGAAGCCGCCACAATATTCCCATCTGGATGAAAGGCAATATCTGTCAGTCGGTCTTCTGCACTTCGAAACGGCGATATGATCGGGCGTTGGGTATTTTTATCCCAAATGATGACTGTGCGATCCCACCCGGTTGTCGCTAGGAACTGACCTTCGGGGCTGAAGGTGATGGATTGGATACGTGCGGTATGCCCGACCAGGGTAGCGCCGAATTGCTTACCTGTGTTAAGATCGATGATTACTGCGGCGTTATTTCGGCTTTCTCCGGCAACTGCCAGGTGCTTCCCATCTGGGCTGAAGGAGAGAGTCGTTGCAGCAATCATTTCATTGATCGGCAAAATCGTCACCTGATTGGTTGTCAGATTCCAGAGATAAACATTTCGATCACCGGTTACAGACGCCAGGGATTTCCCATCTGGTGAAAACGCTAATTTTTGAACCGCCCCCGAATTGGAATTGACTTTTTCGCCATAAGGTAAGCCTGAGCCAGTTTGCCAGATAAGTATCGTACCATCTTCTGCGCCAGATGCGATTAAACGACCATCTGAGTTAAAAGCAACCGTGTTGATCCTGGTGGTATGTCCATGCAGAATATGAGAGATGTAAGGCAGGGATTGGAGACTATTCATCAGGCTCGATCTGGTTTCGGATTGATCGACAAGCTGAACAGCCTCAATTGCTAGTAATAAACTCAAGTCGGGTTGAAGTTTGATATTTTTTTGTGATTGAACAGCCAGCAAGTTTGCCAGGATGTCTTTTGCTTGCTGAAAAGCCTCTTCCCTTTGCTGGGCAACGCGGGTAATTTCAGCCAATGCGGTTGAACGTTCAAAAGATATTCGGGTACTGGCTGCCTGGGCAGTCTCTGCCTGCCTGAGACCCTGAACGGATTGGGTTAACTGAATTATGGCTTCGTTTGCTTGAGATTTATAGTCTTGAATGGTGTTTGACCAGGCGGAAAAACTGATCAACGCGAATAAAATCACCAGGATGATCCCTCCTGCCATAAACCAACTCAGCACACGCAGCCGGTTGGTTTGAGAGGTTAAACTTTCAGCGCGCTGGTGCTCTGCTTCTGCCTGCATGCGATAGGATTCTGCCCGTTGATGTTCAGTTTCTAATGCTCTGCGGGATTGATCTAATTCATTTTTTAACTTTGGTTGTATCTCGGAGTTGTTTAATTCTTTCTTTTGCAGTGAAGTATTGATAAGTTCTCTTTCCATGGGGTTGGTATATCCAGGATGGCTTTTGCTCCAATCCAGGATGTCCACCAGGAATCCCCCGCTTAATAAATGGTCTTCGCTTCGCCGGGAGCGTTGCCATTGGTGCGCGCGTTCAGATAATTCATAGAAGAGCCATAGTCCTCTTCTATCTTCATCAAGCCATTTCCGTAGCAGAGTCCACTTCTGGATCAGATTGTCGCTGGCAGGTACAACCATGTGCCGTACTAAACGGACGAGACCAGCTTCGGCTAAAATTTTAATTACGATTTCAATGGCTGGCGCGTCTTCTAGCGAGGGGAATAAATCGTTGATTTGGATTTGTCGTGCAGTATCAAGGCACCCATCGCCTGGTTTTGTCAATCGGATGAAGATTCGACGGGTAATTTCCTGTTGTTTTGGGTTCAATTGAGTAAGAAATACAGAATCAGCCCTGCTTATTAATGACTCGGTTTGTTCAGCCAACCCCAATAAGCTGAATAAATACACTCTGGTTGATCCGTATTTTGCTATAACTTGTCGACATAAAGGAACTATTTGACTCTCATTCCTTTGCTCATTGCTGGATAAGGCAGCCAGGAGGGCAGCCATTTCTTCACTCCAGCTTGCTAGGAGGGATGAGTCTGGAGAGTCTAATACGTGATTGAGAGCAGAAATCAGGCGCTCATTTTCTGGAATAGAGTGTTGTATGACCCGCCGGACAGCTTCCAAAATCAGGCGATTGATGGACTGCCAAGAAAATAAGCGGATTTTTAATTGACTCTCCAGGTTGATCAGCAAGCGATCGAGAAAACGAGGGGAAATTGACGTTTTAAAATCCCATAGAGAACCAATTTCAGGGTCTTTTCGTTGGAGGGTTGGCAGGAAACATCGATCGAATAATATTTGCCCAATTTCCTGGTATGTTAGAGTTTCCTGATAGATAGAAAATAATTTCTGAGCTTGAATTCCGCCAATATCGGTCAGGGAAAGGGATTGAAGCTGGTATATTTCAGCATGGATTGTTTGCAAGTAAGAACAATATAATTCATTCAATTCATCCGCGATTTGACCTGCCTGGCGGTTATTACGCTGAATACTACTCCGAGGATATTTTCCCGGTTGGCGGTTTCGCTTTTTATATTCCTCAGGAAAACACTTTTTGCCGCCCAGGTCAATAATTGCCTCGCAGGTCGCATCACGAAATGCAGACAAAAAGTCTTGTCGAAAAGTCTCAAGATCTTCTTGAGGTGTTTCTTTAATCAGATCGTCTACCCTTGTAAGAGGGAAATCAACCGAATTGATTAGCTCCAATTTTGTGGCATCAGGTTCAATGAGCAGCGATTCAATCAACCCTCCAGCCAAATTACCAATCAGGGCGCCGCTATCACCGGCGAGAAAGGCACCCAGATAGCAACCAAGCATTGGTAAGGAAGGTGGATCGTTCTTGACCGTCAAATGAGTGGATCGGTTGCCTTGGTCGGACAAAGTAAACCTCAGAAAGAACCAGCAGCACTATTCCAGGTAAGTTGCTGATTTTGAAATATTATACGCTATAACATCTGTCGAATGTTGAGTGATCAAATGGAGACATTTGAATCAGTCATAATCTTAAAAATAATGATTCTTTAAGATTGTTAACAGATTTTTAAGGATTCCGTCATTGAATCGTAAGATTGTTAATGGTATATAATAATTACCTCAAGACCTGTTTAAACAAACATGGACACTGGGGTAAGGGAACCCCGAGAAATCGGCGGCGCTTCACAAAAGATAGCCAATATCAAAAATACTTCTAGCAAGCACACCCCTTTAAGTATAAGGCATCCAAAGTGCCGACCACAAAAATGGACGCATTGAGTGGAAACACGAAGAGGAAAGAGCCCTGGAAGTAAAAAAAGATAATGGCTCGCTCGAAGTGATGAAGCTTCGATGAACCTCTAACCTGAAAAAGTTAAATTCGAAAGAAAATAACTTGAGTAAGGGAGAAAAAGGTTACAAAGAAGTGGAGCTAAGAGAAAACCCAAAAGAGTTCTGCTTGAGTTGGTTGAAAAACCAATAAAATGCAAGCAACACTCCAATGGTAAGGTGAAGTTGCACAAAGGTTACTTGGGGTCCCTTCTTTAAACTGCTTGGTTTTATATTGTTAGAAAACATTCTCGATCTTGTTCCGTCCACCTAATAAGCTGGGTTTTAAGATCCCAACAAATGGTAATCCCCGATATTGTTCGCGATAATCCAAGCCGTATCCGACCACAAAAAAATCAGGCAGTTGGAAACCTTTATAACGGATTGGCAGGTCAAGCAAGCGGCGGGTAGGTCGATCAAAAAGCGTGCAGACTTCGAGGCTGGCGGGATTGCGTTTGCGTAAATTGCGGAGCAGGTAATTCAAGGTTAAGCCCGTATCCACCACATCTTCAACAAATAATACATCTCTTCCTTCTACAGGAAGATCAAGGTCTTTGATAAAACGAACCGTCCCTCGAAAAGGTTCTTTTGAAGAATATGCTGCAATTGCCATGAAATCGACGGTGATGGGAATCGTGATCTCACGGATAAGATCAGCTACGAAGCACATCACACCTTTGAGAACTCCCACGATCAAAAGGTCGTGTCCTTCATAATCAATTGTTATACTTTGAGCAAGCTCTTTTACTCGATGCTTGATTTGGTCTTCTGTTAGAAAGATATCTTGAATATCATCGGCTTGAGGTCCGTATCGTTCAGTCAGGAGTTCTTTCATATCGTTCGATTTTGGGCGTGAGTTCCAATGATTTTTTGGGCTTCTTGATCCAGGCCAAAGCGGATCATCAAGTTACGCAAGTCGCGACGGCGAAATAGTTTGATTTTGATTTCGGGATAGAGCGCCTGTAATTTTTTAATCCGGCGGTTCTTGATAATATTCAATTTGGGGCGAAGAGTGGTTAATTCAACATAGAGGTCTTGTTGTGGCAGGTAAAAATCGGGCGCGAACGCTTCGGTTACACGACCGGTTGCATCATATTCCAGAGGAAAAGTACGTGGTTCATATACCCATTCGATTCCGTAGTAGTCGAGTATTTGGGCGAAAAATTCTTCGCTAGGGTGCGAAAATTTTTTTGAAGGGGGATTGGTCGGTTGATCAGTCAATCGTTAATGCCCATATATAGAATGGTGAAATCAAAAACAATAAGGCAATCTTTCTCATCCAGACTCGATTATAGCACTATCTTATTTTACTCGCCTTCTGGATATTGCGAACAGGTTGCGCGATATGTTTCACCCGGTAAATAAAGCCGCCATTCTTCTTTCGTTAAGTTACGACCAGCGCGAAAACAGGCGGTATTTTTCCATAACTCTTGATCAATGTTCCAAATTACAACTTCACGCTGGGCGCCTGCCACTGCCAGATATTTATTATCTGGGCTAAACGAAACAGAATATAGTTTTGCATCCGGCAGGCGAATCAAGGGCAAGGGTTGTCCGATTGGCTGCCAGGAATCAACATCCCAAAGCCGCATTCCTCCATCATTGCCAGCCGTAGCCAGCATTTTTCCATTCGGGCTGAAGGTAATATCATTCACAAAGGTCGAGTAAGCCCTGCGTGGCGTCCCGATTGGTTCGCCTTTTGTGAGATCCCATTCAACCAGGATCGTGTCTCCCCAGCCTATTGCGAGAAGATTGCGTTTGGGGTGGAATGCCAGAGATGTAACTGCGCTGCGTGATAGCCGTTGTGGCTGCCCAACCGGTTTTCGAGTAGCGGTATTCCACATTTGGATGGTGTTGTCGTAGCTGCCTGAGAAGAACATCTTGCCATCGGGGCTGAACACGAGGGCAGAAACCCACTCTTTATGTCCGATCAACGGTTCTCCAAGGGGTTTTCCTGTAACAACATCCCAAAATCGAATGGTTTTATCCCAGCTTCCAGATATAAGTACTTTTCCATTGGGGCTGAAGGCTAACGCCTGGATGCCATCGGTATGACCCATTAATGGGTTGATCTTCATCTGCCGGGTCGTCACATCCCACACATGAATACTTCCATCCATATTGCCGGTCGCCAACAGTTTTCCATCCGAGCTAAAGGTAAGAGCAAAGATATCTTTATTCTGAGTGAGAATAGGCTCGCCGGAAAGCTGGCGTGTCGCAAAATTAAAAAAAGAGATCTCGCTCTCCAGGCAATTTCGATCCTTGTCAGTGCGGGCGCAATTTGCAGTTACCAGTATTCTCCCATCTGGAGTAAAGCGTACTACGTTTACAGATCCTTTCATTCCTCCGATGGATGTGCTGGATGAAGTTTTTCCGCTTAAGTCCCAAACATGTGCGCTGCCATCCCGGCTGCCAGATACCAGAAATGCGTTGTCAGGTGAAAAGCCCAGGCACCACACTCCTCCCGTTCGACCTGGCAACAATTTTCCCAGCGCATTTCCGCTGGCAAGATCCCAAATAATCACCGAATCGTCAAAGCTGCCTGAGGCTAAAAATAGTCCATTCGGACTGACTGCCACACCCGCAACTGCTTCGGTATGCTTTAGGGTGGGAGAGAGTTGTTTCTCAGCCAACTTTCGAGCGGCAACATCCCAGAGGATGATCGATGCGTCTGAACTGGCGGATATCAGCAGCTTGCTGTCGGTAGTAAATGTCAGCGACCAGACTCGTTTGGTATGTTTTTTTAACTCAGCCGTTGGTGCATCGAGTTGATCCAGATCCCAAAGATAAATTTCTCCTTCTTCGCCGCCAGAAGCTAAATATTTCTTGTCTGGACTGAACACCATCACCTCGATCCGGCTTTTATGAGGGCTGTTTAGTTCTGCGATGATTTCAAGTGAACTGGCATCTAAAATGACAATTCTACCGTCGGCGGAAGCTGCAGCGATACCTTTTGAGTTGGGTGAAAATACCAGGGTTGTGGTAAGTGAATATATTCGTTCAGATTGTTTTACCAGATTTCCTTTTTCCAACTCCCACAGAAAAATTTTTCCGTCCAGGCTGGAAGCTGCCAGATGTTTGCCGTCTGGGCTGATATCCATACTGGTCAATCCTTCGGTAATACCCGTCATAGGTGTTCCTTCGGGTTGACCAGTAACCGCATTCCAGCGCCGAATCATCCCTTCTTGACTGGCGGTGTAGATATATTTTCCGTCGGGAGAATAGAGCGCACGCATGATCCCTTCTTTGTGCCCGTGTAGAATCTGGCGGAGGAAGGGGCTGTGGTTAACAGCGGTCATCAGGCTGCTTCGGCTTGGTGGTTGGTCAGATACACGGATACTTTCCACTGCCAGCAATAAACTCAGATCCAATTGGTCGTTTAAGTGGGAGGTCGAAAGAGCAGCCAAACGACCTGAATTTGCGACACGCGCCTGTGCCAGCGCAGTCTGCCAGGATATGAATGCCAGAATTGCGCCGACAAGGGCGGCAATGGCTGCCATTCCTGCCACAATTCCCACGCCAGTAATTATGCGGTTATTGCGCCTTAGGCGGTCTGCGGCAAGTTTTTGTTCTTGAGCGCGTTTCTTTTCGGTCTCTGCCAGTTTGCGGGCTGCCTCCAGTTCTCGATGCCGCTGAGCGTCGCGCTCTAGTTGCTCATTTTCCGCCAGCTCGATCGACCGAGTCAGGAATTCCAGTTCTAACGCGTTTAATTGGTCAGGGTGAGTTTTAATCCATTCCTGCGCTTCTGCCAATCGCAAACCGCGATACAACAGACTCTGGTCTTTCTTCAACCGCCGCCACTCTTGGGCAGTCTCTGTCAACCGGCGTTGGATCAACAGTCCCTCCCGGTCTACATCCAACCATTGCCGCAGAGTTGGCCATTCGCGGATAAGAGCTTCGTGAACCACCTCAGCAGTGTCTTCTCCCAGTGTAATTAATCGCGCGTCTGCCAGAATTTGCAGGACAGTATTAACTTCTGAATACGTTTCAGGCGCCGAAAGGAGTTCTCCTAATGTTACACGGCGGCTCGTATCCTGAGTGTCTTCTCCCAATCGAGTCAAGCGGAGGAAAATGTTTTTAGCAATTATTTGCTGGTTGGGGGTCAACTGGCTGCGGAACACAGATTCTGCAGTGCGGGCAATAGCTCCCCGCACCCCACCCGATTCGGCGTAGCTTTCAAGGGTCATTGTATGCCCATGCCGGCGATGCCAGGTCTCTAATAGGGCATGAGAAAGCAATGGCAGTGCGCCGGGTTCGCTTCCCATGTCATTTAAGATCACATCGACCAGACCAGGTTCAAATTTCCATCCATTGCGTTCAGCGGGCTCCTCAATGGCTCGCCGCAATTCCTCTCTGGTCATCGGACCAATATATGCCTGGTGTCGTTCTAATGCACTGCGCAAATTGGCGTGTTCTGCACAGTAGGAATAAAAATCAGCCCGTAATGTGATGATGACCGAAATCTCATTTGAGTGGTATTTTTCATCAACCGCTTCGAGCAAATTGTCAATAAACGCTGCCCGTTCCCCTTTGTCCAGGCAAAGGGTGAACACTTCCTCAAACTGGTCGACCATCAACAGAAGGTGGGACTTGCCGGAGCGTTCCAGCGCCTGCCTGCTGGCTAACAGAAAGCCGCGCGGGTTTCCCCGCATCTCTTGCGCCAGGGTCGCCGCTGCCGATATTGATCCAATCTCACGCGTCAGACTGGCAGCAAGCGATTCGAAGGGATGATCGGAGGGTTTGATGATATGGATTTGCCATTTTGAACTTCCTTCTGGCGGAGTAATTCCCTCTGCTAGCGCTTCGCCTCTTTTCAGCGCAGCGATGACGCCAGCGCGGACAATCGAAGACTTTCCCGAACCGGAACCCGCTACCACTGCCAGGAACCGTTCTTCTTTTAGCCGTTTGATTAATTGAGCAGTCAATATTTCTCGACCAAAAAAGATGTCAGCATCTGATTCTGTGTAGTGCTGTAACCCCTTAAACGGCGGCTCGCCTGGCGCGGGAGGTTTTGAAAGTGGGATGGTTGCTTCGCCATGAATCACATATCGTCCGTCCTCCAGATATTGGAGCACCCGATCCACTTTAAATTCAATTCGATCTGTGGCGCGAGTCAGGCGCTCTAACCGATCCATCACCTCCCCGTGTTGTTCGACGACACGGTGTAGAATGGTCTCAAATCCTTCATCCACTTTCTTTTCAATGCTGCCTGTGGCTGCAATTAATTCCGCCATTCCATCTGACCAGGAATCCAGTCCTTTTCCATTTTTTTCGTCCAAAAGGGTATTTAATCGGCTTAAGATCTCAGCCTGTCCTTCGCTCAGAGAGCGCGCCCGATCGCGCAGTTCCTCCATTACCAACCGATTGAAACTGCGCCAGGCTGCATCACGTTTTTTTAGCATTTCTCCAAGGTGGATGAGCATTCGGTCGAGCAGATACCGGCGCAGGTGAGGTTCCAGTTCGGGCACCTCCTGGAGCAAAGAACGATAGGGCGTGAAGAAGGGAGAGACTATTTCATCAAAGAAAATGCCAGATAATTCACCAGGGGTGTTGGCTTCCAAATATTTATATACGCTGGCGGCGGGCTCATCTGCGGGTGGTTCAATCGGAAGTAAACGACCGCGATCTAACTCGTTACGCAATCCCTGAAATAAATCGACCACCTGGCTTGCCAGGTCACGCCGGTCATGCCATAACCGTTCACCTGCGGAAGTTTTTGGGAAAACCAGGTGGTTTGCCACGTCTCGAGGGCGGGCGCGCCATTCGTCCTTAAAACATGGTTCTCCTCCCAGATCGTATAATGTCTCCCGAAAAGAGTCTCGGAAGGCTGCCTGCAAGTCGCGGTTGATGGTCTGTTTTTCACCAGGGGTTATTTTTTCGGAGACTCGTTTGCCAGTATTTCGGATGGCTTCGGCTGCAATATTGCCGACCACTGCACCAATAAAGCCTGCCGGACCTGGAAGCACTATCTGTAATAAACCGCCCATTAATCCGCCTATCATTGAGCCGGTTGGTCCGGCAATGGCAGACCCCAGGGTGGTGATCAGTACTTTTCCCAAATGTTGCGCCATAAGCTGCCCTCAATTTCTGATTGCTTTTATTATAGCGAAATAATTCGATGGAATTGGTTTATAAAAGGGATGGACAATCGAAATCCACCTCCAGCATTGTGCCAGGAAGGTGGATTTCGATTGTTTTTTGATTATTTGGGTAATTGGTATTCGTAAATGTTATTTGATGTAATCGGGGTTTTTGCTCATGACCCAATCAATCACTTCCTGGCGGTCAACTCGGTACCCAAAAGACGCTCCTGCGCAGTTCTCGTTCATAACGAATGAATTGACTGCCACGATTTTGTTATCACTGGTGAAGATAGGACCTCCGGAATCGCCAAAGCAGGTACCACCGGGACCGGTGCCTTTGCCGGGATTGTTGGTAGTCTGGATGTTATATCCATCGGCGAGAGCGCTGCGCAAATTCACCAGCTGTACCCAGGCTTTCAGTCGAATACGGAGCGCAGATAATTTCGGTTTCACAGCCTGTAATCCGTATCCGACGACCTTAAAGTTTACATCTTTCAAACCGCGCTGGATCGAGAGATCATCCAGATAGCCATCAGGGGCAATTTTGGGCAAGGAGCCTTTGTCGGTAACCTTTTCATCCAAAACAACTACTCCTACATCACCTGTATTAGGAATGAATAGCCCGCCCTTCCACCAGGGTGATGCATAAGCAGTGCCACTATATGAATCTCCGCCACTGTAGGGGTAACCAGATACCTCGCCAACATTCTCATTAAACCAGATGCGGGCAGGTCCTTCTAATTCGGTGCAATGCGCGGCTGTTAAAACCAGACGAGGTGCTATCAGAGTACCTGTACATCGCCATTGTGGAATGTTCTCATTATTGTAAAAGACGATCAGACCCACATATGGGTGCTCACCATTATCTGGTTCGCCATATTTCACCGCCTGTACTGGTATTACGATTGCAATCAGGAGAACAATGACCGTTAAAACAAACCACTTTTTTCGAATCATAACCGACCTCCGATTGAATAAATTTTGGGGATGAATGTATTATAGTATTTTCAACCTAAGAAAACAAGTTGGTAACTGCAATTATGCCGAACTCACGCTAAAATTAACCATCCTTTATCTCCTTCAGGAGGAAGTGAAATGGCAGAACAATATCTCCATTTAGGTTATTTTAGTGACATTGTCGTTGAAGCGAAAAAGCAATGCACTCTGTGGAACTTCGCAAAGCCAGGTGAAGAGACCCAGGCACGGGTACGAGAAGTGTTAGGGTTTAACCAGCTGCCAGAATTTCCCAACGATATCAGGCTGGAAACCTGTTGGGAAAAGGACGGAATATCAGGTGAAGCAGTTTCGTGGTCGGTAGGATATGGACCTCGGACGCAAGCCTGGGTACTGCGTCCAACCGGGGTCAAAGAAAAGCTGCCGGGCATTTTAGCGCTGCATGACCACGGGGGATATAAGTATTACGGAAAAGAAAAAATTGCCGACGGACCGCAGGGACAGGCGCCGGGCTTAACCGATTTCCGTTTGCAGTATTATGGCAACCGCGCGTTTGCCAATGAGCTGGCTCGCGAAGGATTCACTGTTTTGGTGCATGATACCTTCTTGTGGGGCAGCCGCCGCTTTGAGCTTGAAGCCATGCCAGATCGGATTTTGCAGATGCTGGATCAATTACAAAGCGAATGGATGCCAAAAGATGAACGCATGCCGATTGATATTGCGCGCTACAATTACGCCACTATGTTACACGAACATACGGTTGAAAAGTATTGCACTCTGCTTGGCACAACGCTGGCAGGTGTGGTCAGCCATGAAGATCGCATTGCGTTCAATTATCTGCAGTCCCGCCCTGACGTGGATGTGGATCGTTGTGGCTGCATTGGTTTATCAGGTGGGGGGAACCGATCTGCTTTGTTGAGAGCTTCACACCCTTTTGTCAGGGCAGCGGTGATTGTGGGGCTAATGAGCACTTATCCTGGTTTGCTCGATCATAATGTTGCTTCACATACCTGGATGTTCTATCCTTCTGGCTGGTCGCGGTATGGTGACTGGCCTGACCTGGCTGGGTGCCGTGCGCCGCAGTCCTTACTGGTTCAATACGATATTCACGATGGATTGTTTACTGAGGAGGGAATGCGGGCAGCAGATGTGAAGCTGCGCGAGCTGTATTCATTGGCAGGAGCGCCTGACGCCTATCTGGGGCAATTTTACCCGGGTCCGCATAAATTTGATGTGGAAATGCAGGAAGCCGCCTTTCATTGGCTAACTGAAAGGTTGGGCGGCTGAATAGTTCGCTGCATCGCGGCGATTATTGTGTTATGTGAAAATGAAATCAACCGAAGGGTTGAAGGGAGATATCCTTAATATCCATCCAGGCAGCATCATCACTTGCGAGCGTGCCAAAGCGGAGTGTTCCATCTGGCGAAAAGGACATATATTGGTTATCGATCCACAAGACCAATCCCAGCCTGCCGCGGGGGGATATCCTGGTTTGGAAGACGATTTCTTCGTCGATGAAAAATTGGGTCTGGTCCGTCTGCCAGTCGATGCGATAGGTATGCCAGGTGCAAGAATCGACAAAGAGGAGAGCGGCGGACTCGCGTATCATGAGCCGCGCCAACCGGCGGATAAGTCGGGCTGCCGGTTTTAATGCCAGCAATGGCAAAGCAAATACAGCAGGAGCAAACAACAGAGAGGGAATTGTAGGTGAAGAGAAGGTGGCTGCTAAAAACCCCACTGCTGGGTGATCATCGCGCAATGCCAGGTAATTCGGTGGTGAGGCATAAAAAAACCAGGCAGTATTCGGCAAGGCGGGTAATCGGCGGCTCATTCCGCCCAAGCCCTGACTGGCGCTGAAAGGATCATTCCATAGACCAAATCCCCAGGTTCCTGGTAAATTCGCTCGAGAGACGCGCGCGGTAACCGAGAACCGCAATGGAGCCAGCCAGTCAAACCGCCGGTTATGAATATTTTTGTAGTCATCCAGCTGGGCGCAGCGGTATTGATGGGCAGGACCGTTCGGGATTGACAAACGATATCCGCCCAGAGACATTTCCTGGATGGTTGCCCCGGGACTGGTGAGAGGAAATAGGGGTGGGGTTGATATGGGCAGCGTCATGATTGTTTGGGATGATTTAAATCAATACCGGGATGGCATTTGCCATCCCGGTAGAATTCCACAATAGATCAGGCTCTGACTTTTTCAACCACTGCGGCAAATGCCTGTGGATCGCGGACAGCCAGGTCAGCCAGGACTTTGCGGTTCAGCGTAACACCGGCGGTCTTCATGCCATAAACCAGGCGGCTATACGTGATACCGTTCTGGCGGGCGGCTGCATTGATGCGCATGATCCATAGCTTGCGCAATTCGCGCTTGCGGACACGGCGGTCTCGATAAGCGTACCACATGCTCTTGAGGAGCTGTTCATTTGCCCGCCGAAACAGGCGATGTTTGGTACCAAAATAGCCTTGAGTAAGCTTTAATACCTTCTTATGACGGAGGTGTCCATGTGGACCACCTTTTACACGAGCCATTGTAAACTCCTTTGCGAACCCCTGGGCGCCAGCTTACCTGAAGAAGGCTGCTTGTTCAATACACCCAACAGCCGCACAAAAAACCGAATAACGATCATGCTCTTACTAAATGTAAGGAGCGAGGCGCTCAACGCGCTTAACGATACCTTCTCCCTGGACAGGGAGCATTTCAGTGAACAGAGCCTTGGTGCGTTTGGACGTGCGCCGGCGCAAGTGGCTTTTGCCGCCCTTGGTGCGAACCAGGACCCCCGACCCGGTATGGCGAAACCGCTTGGAGGTCGCCTTGTGGGTCTTGATTTTGAACTTACTATCTTTTGGCTTTCGGGGCACAGCTAAACTCCTCTACAAACAAAAATATCCGCTGCTCACGCGACGGTGTATTATACAACAAGATTCGCTTTTTGGGGAGGAATTACCCGCTTTGTTCTGTAACAGGGCTTGGGCTGGTTTTTTCTGCGCTTTCCACCCGTTTTTTGCCGGGCTTGGAAGGTGTCAGAACCATGCTCATGGCTTTCCCTTCGAGCAGCGGCGCTTGTTCAATTGTGGAGATATCGGCTAATTGTCTGGCAATCTCCCGCATATCTTCTAGCGCCAGTTCCGGGTAGGTGATTTCACGTCCACGAAACCGAACGGTTACCCGAACTTTCATGCCGTCCATCAGCCAACGGCGGGCATCGCGCACTTTAAAACCGGCGTGGTGGTCGTTTGTTTTTGGACGCAGGCGAATTTCCTTGACTTCGATCTTCGTCTGAGATTTTTTAGCTTCCCGTTCTTTCTTTGTTCTTTCGTACAGGAACTTGCCGAAATCCATAACCCGGCAAACAGGCGGAACTGCGCCCGCGGCGACTTCCACAAGGTCTAACTCTGCTTCCCGCGCAATTCGCAGAGCCTGATCAATTGGCACTACCCCCACGTTTTCCCCTTTCGGTCCAATCAGGCGAACCTCGGGGACTCGAATCAATTCATTAACTCGAAAATTTGTTGTACTGATAGTCTTCTCCTCTTTTTCCTTTGAACATTCTCAAAAACTACTAAACACTATACCATAATCCTGGCAAAAACGTCAAATAAAATCAGACAGGGTGTTGAAAAAGGTAGAAAGACAAAACCTTCCGGAGAATTTTGATCTGCGGAAGGTTCGTTTTCTCGCTAATAGAACTTCATACCTTGTGCTTAATGTCATCGTTTGCCCGCTGAATGAAATCTTGCAAAGGAATGGCTCCCGGGTTTTCGCCGCTGCGCAAGCGAAGCGCGACTTGATTCTGCTCCATTTCTTTATCGCCCACCACCAACATGTAGGGGATTTTCTGTTTCTGGGCATCGCGGATTTTGGCATTCATGCGGTCTGGACGATCATCCACCTCTGCGCGGATTCCGGCTGCTTTCAGCGTATCGACCACTTGTTGTGCATACGGCAGATGACGGTCAGCGATGGGTATTAAAACCGCCTGGACGGGCGCTAACCAGACCGGGAAAGCCCCGGCATAATGTTCGATTAAAACGCCAAAGAAGCGTTCCATGCTGCCCAGCAAGGCTCGGTGCACCATGTAGGGACGATGCGGTTGTCCATCCTCGCCAATGTAGCTGATATCGAATCGCTCCGGCAGGTTAAAATCAAACTGGATGGTAGATAGCTGCCATTCGCGCCCGATTGCGTCTTTGATCTTAAGATCGATTTTCGGACCGTAGAATGCTCCTCCGCCTTCGTCCACGTGGTAATCTATCCCTGCTCTATCAAGAGAAGCTCGCAATGCCGCCTGGGCTTCTTCCCAGCGCTCAGGCTCGCCAACTGATTTTTCTGGACGGGTGCTTAAATAAGCTTTGAAGTCGGTGAAGCCAAATGAACGCAGGATATGCAGGCAAAAATTGAGCGTGAAATCAATTTCCTGTGGCATTTGATCGGGACGGCAGAAATGGTGAGCGTCGTCTTGAGTGAATCCGCGCACCCGAAGCAGACCATGCAGAACCCCGCTGCGTTCAAAGCGGTAAACCGTGCCTTTTTCGGCGTAGCGCAAGGGAAGGTCGCGGTATGAGCGGGTGCGGCTCTGATAAATATGTACATGGAACGGGCAATTCATCGGTTTCAGGTAAAATTCCTGCCCTTCAATTTCAATCGGAGAATACATGTTCTCTTTGTAAAAACCGAGATGTCCGCTGGTCTCCCACAGGTTTGCCCGCCCGATATGAGGAGTATATACAAAGTCATAGCCAGATTTTTCGTGTTCTTCTCCCCAGAAGTCTTCCGCAATTTTCCGGATCAGCCCGCCTTTCGGATGCCAAAGCACCAAACCGGGTCCAACCTCATCAACGATGCTGAACAGGTCGAGGTCGCGCCCAATCTGACGATGATCACGCTTTTTGGCTTCTTCCAGCCGCCACAGGTATTCTTCCAGTTGTTTGGGGTTTTCCCAGGCGGTGCCGTAGATGCGTTGCAGCATAGGGCGTTTTTCATCCCCACGCCAGTAGGCTCCTGCAACGCTCATCAACTTTATTGCGCTGGGATTGATCTCTGAGGTATTGGCGACATGGGGACCGCGGCATAAATCGGTGAAGGTTGCGTGAGTATAAAGGGAAATTTCTGGTTTCTCCGTCAGGGGATTGCCATCCTCGTCAAAACCGCCAGTTTCCAATCCATCTATCAATTCCAGTTTGAAAGGTTGATCTTTGAAAATTTGGCGGGCTTCATCCGCGCTGACCACCCGCCGGATAAATGGGTGATTGCCGCGCAATATTTCGCGCATCCGTTTTTCAATCGCCTGTAAATCATCCGGCGTGAGGGAACGAGGCAGGTCAAAATCATAATAAAACCCATCCTCCACTGCTGGACCGATGGCGACCTTGCCGGTTGGGAACATTTCAAGCACTGCTTGCGCCATCACATGCGCAGAGGAATGACGTACCCGATAAAGCGGTGTTTCCTCATAACGAATATCAACTATCTGTGGCATAAATACCTCCTTAAACGAAAAACCTCTCGACCCTGCCGGGGCGGGAGGTGTACTCACGCGGTTCCACCCGGATTAACGGGACTAATCCCGCCATCTCCTTTCATGCGTATAACGGTGCAGTCCGTCGCTCCCTAATGGAAACACCCATTGATGGGTCTCTCGTTCTGGGCGCCACTCACGGGGGGTTTTGGCTCGCTGCGTCCTGGAAGAGATTTTCAGTCTCTGATCTCTTCTCCCTGTCAGGCGCTGGGCGGGTTACTCGTCCCGGTCAGCGTGTTTTTCCAGGTGGGCGGAATAGGGCTCGAACCTACGACCTCACGGATGTCAACCGTGTGCTCTAACCAACTGAGCTATCCGCCCGAAGTGTTTGTATTATATACTCGGATGAATAAAAAGGCAATACTTTCAAAAAATGAGTGCGCAAAGCGTAAAAGGCGAATCAATCGGCTGGGAGAAGCCAGCAGGTAAAACAGGCTCCACCGCTAGGTCTGTTGCTGACAGTTATATCGCCCCCCATCGCTTCAAGCAAGCGTCGCACGATATACAATCCCAAGCCGTGACCGTAGATAGATTGAGCATCGCTGGATTGAACGCGATAGAAACGGGTAAATAACAATGCCAGGGCGTCTTCGGGGATGCCAGGTCCCTGGTCGTTAACTTCCAGATATACTTTCCCGTTTGATTTCCCCGCAATAATGAGGATTTCACCTTCTGGGGCGTATTTTAAGGCATTGTCGAGCAGGTGAAACAGGATGCTGGTAAGAGCCCGTTCATCAGCAATCACGGGGGGCAGATCTTCTGGAATGACCCACCGCACCCGCTCGATACCTGCCAGATGATGGCTTTGGGTTTGAACGGTTCTCATTACTTTCTCGGCTGCCAGGGGTTCGGGATAGACGGGCATTCTGCCGGCATCCAGCGCAGATATATCTAAGATCGATTCAACAAAACGCGCCAGCCGGAGAATTTCAGCCTGGACGAGTTCCAAAGTTGAGTTGGCGGATTTGGGTATATTTTCAGGCGAGGAGAGCAGCAATTCGATGCCTCCACTGATGTTGGTTAATGGGGCGCGTAATTCATGCGAAACCATGGAAACAAAATCTGATTTTAATTGATCGAGTTGCAACAAAGCGCGATTTTGCTCTTCCAGTTGGCGAAGAGCATGAGAAAGGTCGGCAGTTTTTTCTGCCACCATCGTCTCCAGTTGTTGATTCAGTTCCGATAATTGGGTGTGAGCGGCAGTGATTTGTTCATAGGCTGCTTGTAAGGCGGCTTGCTGGTGTTTTTGTTCGCTCAGGTCGTGAGCGGTTCCGGCGATGACCAGACGTTCACCCGCTCCTTTTCGCACCGGGCGAAGCGCAAGAGATATCGGAATCTTGCTTCCATCTACGCGCCGGAGAAAAGCCTCACCAGACCAACCCTGGCGGGTTCCAACCTGTATGAGGAAACGCAGGTCTTCCGGGGTTTCTACTAAGGCAGTAAGAGGCTGCTCAAGCAGTCTGTTCAAAACAGGTTCACCGACTGCATGAAGCAGAGCCGGGTTAGCCAAAACCAATTTTCCGCCGCGATCGCAGACAAACGTGGGTTCTGCAATGCTGTTGACCAGGTCGGCGTATTTTTGGAACTCCACTTCGCCCGTCACAATGCCCTGCCGCGCGATCAATCCCAGGCTTAACAGGACGGTCATCCATAATGCCAGGGGATCTGCGCGACCGGTGACCTGCCAGGCAAGGATGGCGTACCAGCCAAGGGAAAGCACCGAAACCAAAGGGAGCAGAGATTGGATTCTGGTTAATGCCCGCGAGAAGTACGCCGCAGGAGCAGCAGGTTTACCGCTGGTTTGTGAAAGGGCAGCCAGGGCGATTAAAAAGTCGCCTGCGACCCAGCCGATATCAATGATGCCCCCGATTGTGTAACTGGACTGAGCCTGTTGATAGGCGTGCGCAAGGTCGCTGACCAAAAAGGCGCTGAAACCCAGCCCTAGCCACAAGAAAGGTATTGGGAAAGAGACCGGTTCGGTTAAAAAGAACAGGTTTAACAAAATCATCAGCAGGATTAAATCCGAAGTGGCGGGAAGGGAAGTGAGAAATCCGCTTGAATCGCCGGTTAGTAATTGAAAAGTGGGTTGAAGGAAAATCAGCCATACCAGGCTGAGCAAGGCAGCCGTGCTGACGGTTAAATCCAGCAGCAGGCGCAACCGGCTTACATTCGTCCGTTGATTCCGCGGGTAGTGTATTACTCCAATCAGCACCAAGAGCGATCCCAAAATGTTTATCAGAACCTGAATGATGACCAGAATCGGAATACCTGAACTGAAAAAGGAACGGGTTAATTGGATGCCATCACCGGTCCCCCAAAGGGCGAGACCGGCAACCAACCAGCCCCATGATTGCTTGAGACGAACCTCACCTGCCAGATTTTTCGTCCACCATGCAAGCGAAAATGCGACCAGGGATGAAAAGAACAGAGATAATCCGCCTAACATCGGGCGCAGGGTAGGCGCAGGGTCTGGTTGATATAGAATCCATAAAATATATAACACTAGAAAACCTGCCAACGCCAGGATGATCTGCCGCTGGTAGGTCAGGGCTGGTGGTTGATGTTGCATAGTTTAATTATAGTGAGTGTTTGTGAAATCGTCCTGTGTGTTTAGAACATCCAGCGCCAATCGATCAGGCAGGCGAGCAGATTGACTGAAGCATGGGTTAACAACCCCGGTAAGGGGTGATGGGTAAGGTTGTCTAAAGAAAACAGGAGGAGCATTAGCAAAAAAGCTGGAACAATTGTAAATGGGTTTAGATGCAACACACCATAAAGGAAAGCGATACCGAGAAAAAAAAACAGCAGGATGGGATCCGCAGGTAGCTTGGTAGTTTCTTGTCTTTGATGGCACATCACCTGTCTAAAAAGAAAACCAGCGGTCAGCGGCGCGAACAAGACTCCGCCGGTGAGGATCAACACTTTTGACAGGGGGGGCAGACTCCAAAATTCCGCTTGCATACCTGTTTGAAAAATACCCGCTTCGCCCGCGTGATCCGTGAAAATAGATGAAATGCCGGACTGGTAGAAAAACAGCAGGAATTGACAGCTGATCGCAGCGCCTAATCCGCAGACCAAGCCAGTCAACCAGAGATGCAAATTACCTTTTTGAGGTACGGTCATACCCAGCCAGGCAGCCAGGCGGGAAGGATAGCGGATCATCAGCAACAATCCCGCCGCGCTGCTCTGGATTGCAAGCGTGAAGGAAGGTAAAGGATCCAGCCAACGTTGAAATAATAAATTGGCAGACCCCGAAGTGAGAAAACCGGGCAGGATGAGTAAAACTGCTGGCAGGATATACGCCAGCAAAAACAATGACAACAGTGAAAAGCTGCTGTTTGCCTCTTTTTTGGCAGGCAGGACGAGGCGGATGCCTTCAATGCTCAGGATTAAAAATCCCAAGGCAGTACCAGCCAGGAATAAAAAAGATTGGTTTAAAGAGAGGAAAGATGAGCGAAGTTGACTTTCAAGCGCCAGCCAAAGACCTGAGAGCAAAAAAATCAACAAAATTACCATGAAAACCAGAGGACGTATGAAGCGCGGCATAAAAATCGACAGGCAATGTTATTTCCAGAAAAAAGGGAAAAAGAATCAAGGGCGGGGATTATGATCCCCGCCCTGCGCGATATCGGTTTATGGAGGGCAGCCGCCTGCTTCGATCGGGGTCAGGCAGGTCTTGGTTGGCGTTGGCGTGCGGGTGCGGGTCGGAGATGGTCCGGTTGTAAAGGTGGGGGTGATGGTGCGCGTATTGGTAATTGTCGAGGTGCGCGTAATGGTAGGGGACAGGGTTTTAGTAGGCGTTCTGGTGATTGTTCGTGTATTGGTGCGCGTGGGGGTAATGGTGCGTGTGCGGGTGATGGTGCGCGTGGGGGTAATGGTGCGTGTGCGGGTGATGGTGCGCGTGGGGGTAATGGTGGGTGTGCGGGTGATGGTGGGTGTGCGGGTGATGGTGGGCGTGCGGGTGATGGTGGGTGTTTGAGTTACTGTTGATGTGACAGTTGCCGTGGGGGTGTTGGTACGGGTGGGGGTCACCGTTCTGGTGGAGGTAGCAGTAGGGGTGGGAGCGTTGATGGTGAAGGTGGTAACGTACTGATCGGATTTATACATCAACTCAGGGCTGCCGCCCGGGCGGGCGCCATCAATGTAACTCTGGATGATCACCCGCAGCTGGTAGGTGCCGTTCGTGATTGGGGTGTTGGTCGAGCCATTTGTCCAATTACCCCCTAACCCGCGAGCCCGGCAATTGCCGCCGGATTGTCCGAAGAGGCAATAAGGCGAGTTAGAATCGGAATAGACATGCACCAGGGTTCCAGCGTCATTATACACCAGGAAGACGACGGGGTGAACCAGGGTAGCGCCGTTGGTGTCAACCGTAGCGCCGAATCTGAATGAGCTGGTGACAGTGCTGGAAAAATTGGTCAAGCCGGAGACAAACGATCCAGCGCGACCAGTGAAAGTCTGGTCGCAGTTGACACTGCCTACCCGATAATAGATGGTGGCAGAATAATCGCTGGTCCAATTGTAGTAATGATAATAACCGCGACCCGCGATGGGGTAATCGAGGTCATTCGCAAATGATGAGAGAAAACTCCAGTTGAATAATCGACTCTCGCCTGGGTAGAGGGTTTGTTGGTTTGCAATGGGAAAAGTGTGGTCAATATCAGGCGGGTTTGGTCCCAAATCAGGGCTGACGTCATAAAAAAGAGGTGAATTTTGATTCCAGGCATACCCGTCAAAGTATTGATCAGGCTGCGAGCCGGGCAGGGCGTTATGCCAGCCTCCGTTATACGTCAGGCGCGCGCGGGTAATGGTGATTGGATAGTAGGTATCGGTATTTTCCAGCAGAGATTGAATGATATTGTCGCCGGAGCCCCGCAATTGGATGCTAAGCTTTTCCTGTTTGGGATTGACCAGCACATCGCAACTGGGGGGAGGGGTATTGGTCCAGGTGGGGGCGATGCCGATTTCATCCGAAAGACCGGAGACTCGGGAGGTTCGGAATTGTTCTACCAGCCCTTCGCGCTCCGAGTACAGGCGGATGGTGGGCCAGAGATTGTTGAGGAAGGGCATAATCAGTTCATGGCGGAAAGTGAGCATCACCCGCACACGGTCACCTGGTCCGCCCGCATCATCGATGACCTGCTGGACGGTCGTTGAATTGCCTTCCTCACAATAGCTTGGGAATCGGTAGATGTCGCCGCCAGCCACGCCAGGCGGGTTGTAAAACTGGGGGTTATTGTTTATCCGAAAGCGACCGTTGGGCGTGCGGCGGTTGCTGCAGATGGCGATGTTGAAATACCCGATCTGGCTGGGGTTGCCGCGGTTGGTCTGCGACCAGGAACTGCCAGAGCCATTAAGGAATGCCAGGTAGTCGCCGGAAACCGGTGTGCTAAAATCCCACGCGATGCCGGTGGCGCCAGCAATCGCGGCATCGCGGGTGGAAGAGAGCCGTGCCCAGTCGATCAATTCGGCGGTTTCTTCGTCCCAGTTTGCCACGTAGTTCGGGTTTGCTTCATCCAATTGGGGCACCCGACAGTCGATGCGACCATCCAGGTTGTCGTGGCTGGTTAGACCCAGCGCATTGGCTGCCTCATCGCAGTAATCTACGTTATAGTTGCCCGTAACTGCGTAACGTACACCAAAACGAGCGCCGTTTTCCAGCGCCAGCCAGGCTTGCATGATGCGCCCAAACTCAATGATGCCGAAGATCAGCATAAGTAAAAACGGCAGCGCCAGGGCAAATTCCACCATGCTTTGCGCGCGCCAGCCGCCGCGCAACCCGAGCGTATGAAATGCCAGCGGGTCAGGTTCACCCCGATAAACTAGTTTGAATAATAATTTGAGCCGTTTCATACGTTTATTACCTCACTGGGAAATGCGGGTGTAGATGCGCGACGCAATACTCTCAAAAATTGGCAGCAACGCTGGTCCGGTTGGGGCAAAATAATAGTTGCCGCACGAGGTGCGCGCAGGAGTGGTCCGGCAGGGATCGGTGGTGCGGTCGCCGTCGTCGCCAACTGCCGCCATGTAGCGCAATAACTTTTCACCGGTCGGCATATCCGCAGGCGCGCCGGAGGGAGACGCCAGGTTGCCCAGCGCGATGGTATAGATGGCGATGTTGTTTCCAGCAGGTTCCTGCGGGTTGGTGGATTTAAGCAGGGCAGCGCTGTCCACCATGTCCATCGCATAATCGTAAACACTGTATCCAGGGGTTGTGGTGTGCACGGTAGTGCCTGGCGGGCAGGTAGCGGAGTTGGTGTCGATACAATAGCGCGGGGTGAGCGAGCGGTCCATGCAGGCATAGGACCAGAAGGGGGTGCCCATTCCGCCTGTGCAGAAACCATTCGGGAAGGTGTTGGGAATCAAGGAACTCGTGGGCTGGGTATCCCAAATGCCCCGCGTGGGGGGATTGCTGGGGCGCGTCGCGCCATACGTATCGCTGAGGTTCACAGCGCCATCCGTCAAAAAGACCATCACCCACAGGGCGGTTGGTCGTCCCTGACTCTTAAGCAGGTTCGAGGCGACCCGTATGCCGCAGCCGGTGCAGGTTGAAAGCGGCGAGAGCGAGGCGCGCAGCGGTCCGCCGCCATCGGGATCATGGGCGCTTTGCCAGGCAATCCCCAAATCATTATCATTGGTGGTAAATGCGCCATTTCTATCCCAATCATACGCGTCGAACAGGTCGTCTTTATCGCAAGGCACGCCGCCCCAGCCGTAAGGGTTGCGGTTTACGTCCCAGCGTTCGTGGGTGATCCCGCTTTGGGAAGTGATTAGCTGGCAGCAACTGGGGTGGCTGGGGGCGTCAACGCAGCTAGGCGCAAGCGGGTCTTTATCGTAGCCGTCGCCGTCGCGGTCCTCGGGATTGACCAGGTTATAGCGCCCAGGCGAGCCGCCGTTGTACCAGTCTGGCCAGAGGCGCTTGGCGGGCGGGTCGTCGTGGACGCGCAGCGCGTCTATTTTGTTTTTCACGCAAGCGGTTTTTTCTGCCAGGGTACGGGTAGCGCTGGTGGCGCCGTCGCATAAATCACCCGCTTTGATATCGATTCCATGCACCACGCCGACGCTGTCAAAGGTGACAATGCCTACCCGGTCATACCCATCGAACATGGTATCGACCAGCGCTTTGGCTGCGGTTTTGGCGTCCAGCATAGGCTGGCAGGTGTTGGAATGCGCTGTACCAGGATTACAACCCGTAGAATTGTCGTCTGGATCGTAGTCGTCCGGGGTATAGAGTCCGATGGTTTCGGATGCCATCGATTCAGAGATGTCAAACACCAGCACCAAGTCAACCGGGGCAGCTTCGCCAATCGAGTTGGTGCGCAGGGTCACCCCGTTAAAACCGAGCAGCTGCAGAAAATAGAACGAAACATGCTGGCGGGCTTCTACCCACACCAGTTTGGAAGGGGATTGGGTCGTAGTGTCCGGACAAAGCGCATAAAATTGGGGCACTTCGGTTGCCAGCGACGCCAGACGTTCGCCATTGGCGTCATTGCAAATGTACACCTTCAGGTCTAGAATAGCGGGGTTGGTATCAACATTGTGCAGCCTGACCGTTTCGAGGGCAGCGGTGTTGATACGACCAACCATGATGTTGTAATCAGTGCCGCCGCGGCGCTTAAATTCTTGGGCTGCCGCTACTGCTGAAGCATCGACCGCGCGTTTAAGCTGACCATAGTTGACATAAATCACCCCCGCATCAATTGCCAGACCGACAAACAACAATAACGCCACGAGCGAGACCGCAAAGATCACAATGACCTGTCCCTTGTCTTTGCGCCTGAGCTGTGAGGGGCGCAAAGGGAGCGGAACTCCCACCTGCCTTTTGATATGAGCAGGCTGGTTAGGGATTCGTCGGTGTAGAAGTCGGTTGACCAGCAGGGAAAGGCATAATCGTATAGGCATGGATCATCACCGGATTAGGAATTATGTCTACAATGACAGGCAGATTGAGCAATTGCTGATGGCAATAAAACACTTCAACCGCTACATACCCTTTGGTGGGTTGAGCATACGATTCAGGTGTGGTGCCGGAGTGACGCACCAGGAGGTCATTAACCGTTGTTTCTGTGAATCGAGGTTCGCTGCGCACCTGGCTGCCGTGGCAGTCTTTTTTCCAGTTATCGTTGTTGGCAGTATCGGGATCGTGATCGGACAGCGCCCAGTAATACCCCGAATTGGCGTCGTTTCGTTTTCCAAGCAGAGGCTTGGGATGGCTGTCGGTTACATTGTTGCCCGAGATGGTGTATGCGGAGATCACTACATCGTCGCGTGAGAGATCGAGCGTAACATACGGGTTCAAACCATTGCACCAGGCTGGGTTGGCGCAGGCAGAACCAGCGGGAGGTGAAAGGACACAAGAAGTGTCGTAGTAAAATTCGAAGTTATCGGCTGTGTTACAGTTTTGATCCGGGCTGGAGAGTTCAAACGGATCGCGCTGTGAAGCGAAGCGGGCTGCCTCGCGGGTCAGGTCGAGAATGTCGAGGTATCGACCGACAAAATAAGCCACCTCGATTACACCCAATAACATCAGGACAAGAATCGGGATGACCAGGGCAAATTCCAGAAATGCTTGCCCGCGGCGGGCATGGTGCAGCGTATTGATAATAGTCCTCATCCGTTCGATCATCTGGCGCATATCATCCCCAATACAATGATTAACCAAGCGCATCCGGAAACGAGCCTGTCCGGTCTGTTCTTATCATACACCAGCGGGAAGGAAAATCCAATCAAAAAAACAATTTGTTACCAGAAACAAACAATTTTGTAACGTAATCCCGACAATTCAGCCCCTTCTCACCCGCTTATATCTTTATGAGAAGCAGGTGCAATAATAATGCCGGGTTTCCGATATTTGTCTGTGTAAAAAAACAGGCATTGGAGTTGCAACAATATATAATTAACGTCAGTTTGGGATTGTGGAAAAGCCACTTTTCCCGGACCAGGCTGATTAAGTATCATTCAAAAACAGGATTTTAGCGATTGTTTGATCTGCTGCTATTCCCCATTCGTATAGAGTCTGGCCGAGAATTGCCGGAGCTGCCGGGATTATGGGCAGCCAGCGCTCCGCCGCGCGGGTGTGCGCGCCTTCGTTCTCAAGACCTGCTGGTTTTATACCTTTCCCTTACCGGAAATGCGCCGTTATCGCCCTCTAACCAGCAAGACCTGCTTAAAAAGATGGCGGAATTGTATTACCAGTCTCAGGGATCGGTTACGGCTGGACTGCGCGAAATGGTAATTCAACTCAACCAGGTACTGCTAGACCGGAATATGAAAATGACTCGCGAGGGTGGGCGGGAAATTGGGGTTTTGAATGCGTTGGTGGTACACGGGGAAATCGGATATATCCTTCACGCTGGAGCGACTTCAACTCTGTCAACCAATCAAAAACAGGTTGAAGTTTTTCAAGATGAAGACGTTCCTCTGCGGGGACTTGGTTTAGGAAAGGCAGCCGCGCCTCAGTTTTATACTGTTTCCGTTCAACCTGGCAGCCTGTTGATATTGTCGCCTGAACCATCCAGGCAATGGTCAAGAGGTTTATTAGATGCCCTTCCCAGGCAGCCGCTTGATCAGGTCAGGCGCAGTTTGCTTTTAGGTGCGCCTCTTGATTTGCAGGCAGTGGTGATCAAGCTGCAAGAGGGGAAGGGTCAGGTGCGACTGTTGCGTCCGAAAATTGGAGGTGTATCGGGGGATATACCTGATGAAATGTTCGCCAATACTCCCGGAAAAGCGCCCGGCGAGTTGGCTGGTTCGAAAAAAACAACTTCAGCCAGTTCTGAGCCCGAATTGCCTGCCAGGCTTTCCAACCCGTCATCGCCTGCGCCGCCAGCGAAGAAGCCAGCGGGCGTCTATCTCGGTAAAGACCAGATCAGTCCAGTACAGCCGGGGATGGATTCAACTCGACCCCTGCCAATACCTCAAAAAGAAAAGGATGCTGCCAATCGGAAAAGGGCGTGGGCGGGTCTTTCCAGCAGCCTGGCGAAAGCCAGCGATTGGCTCTCGCAGCCTGCTTTTGGTCAGCCTGAGGTTCCGTCTAAACCATCTTCCATTGCTGCGACTGCGCAGGACTCATCACAGCCGTTGGCTGAGAAGGCGCTGGAAAATCTAAAAAAGAGTGATGTGCCTGCCGCTGCAACTGAGAGGGTCCATTCTGCGCCTGTGTCTGAGCCACTCCCAGTCCAAAAGCCAGAAAGAAAATTACCCCGCTGGATGGGACCGGTGATTAAAGGATTTGACGCCTTTGGTAAAACCACTCGCGCTGGTCTATCCTGGCTTGGCAGCGGCATCAGCACGCTGATCGAGCGGTCGCTGCCCGAATCGACTCCTGGTTTCTCAACTGCTTTAATGACATTTATTGCGATTGCTGTTCCGGTTGCAGTGGTTGCGGTTGCGACCACCTTTTACCTGCAAAGCGGCAGGGGACAACAACATGCGGCATATTATCAACAAGCCGAACAGATGGCAGAACTGACTTCAAAACAGCAGGACATTAATGCCAGACGCAGCGGCTGGCAGCAGGTGTTAGCGGTTTTAGACAAAGCGGACAGCTACGGGACGAGTGACTCATCCCGCGCATTACGGCGCCAGGCGCAAACCGAATTAGATAATATCGAAGGTGTAACTCGAATACCGTTTTTACCAGCCTTTCCAGATCGGTTAGATAGCTCAGTGAGCATCACCCGTATGATATCGAATGCCAGTGATGTGTATTTACTGGACGCCAACCAGGGTCGAGTTTTTCGCCTGTTTCGCACGGCTCAGGGATACGACCTTGATCCGAAATTTGTGTGTGGTCCTGTCCAACGCGCCGGGTTTGGCGTGGGAAAATTAATTGATATTGCCCCGATCCCGGTCAATAACGATCTTAATCCAGGGGGACCGCCGCCCGCTTTGGTGGCAATGGATGCGTCAGCCAACCTGGCTTACTGTGGAGCGGGCTTGTCCTCACCTATCACACGCTCTCTGGTTCCTCCGGGCAGTGGTTGGGGCAAAGTTGCAGGCTTTACTGTGTTTCAAAATTCGTTATATATTCTCGATACCCTCAACAGCCTGGTGTGGCGTTATAACTCGCTGGATGGCGTATCATTTGCTGGGGATCCCATACTATACTTTGGCAGAACTATTCCGCCATTGGCGGATGTGATTGACATAGGGGCGTATCAAAATGATCTGTATTTGTTAAGAGCCGATGGGAAAATGGTCACCTGCACCTACGCTACGCCTGGCATCTCCACAACTCGTTGTAATGATCCCAATCCTTATGGAGACAATCGAAATGGTCGGGAACCTTCTCCCCTGGTGTTTTTAGACGCCAAATTTGACCAGATTCAAATTGTCCGCCCGCCGGATCCCTCGATTTACATCCTCGATGTATCTGCTCCATCGATTTACCATTTTAGTTTACGGCTGAACTTGCAGAAGCAATATCGGGTTATGAGCGATCCGGATCACCCTTTGCCGCAAACGAATCCAACATCTTTTGTGGTGACAGCAGGCAGGCAGGTGCTGCTGGCGTTTGGAAACCGGGTATATTTATCTGAATTGCCTTAGGTTGAATTTTTGTTTCGAGAATGAAGCCAGGAGAGGATGCGCTGGGGCTGCCAGGTGTTAATCACCTGTCCAGCGGTTAACCAGGCGCGCCGCGCAACGGAGATACCATACCGGACCAGCTCAAAATCAAGCTGGCTGTGGGCGTCGGTGTTAACTGCCAGAAGGATGCCCATCTCGGCTGCCCGCCGCGCATAGATGTCGTTCAGATCAAGCCGATAGGGGCTGGCGTTGATCTCCAAAGCAACTCCATTTTTTACCGCAGCAGAAAGAACGGTGTCCCAATCCAGGTCAGCCCCTTCGCGGCGTGGGAATAGCCTGCCGCTGGGGTGTCCTATCAGATCGATATGCGGGTTGTTGATGGCGTTTACCAACCGCTGGGTCACCACCTCGCGGGGCTGCTTCAGGCTGGAATGAAGGGATGCAATGGCGATATCCAATTCAGCAAGCACTTCGTTTGGGTAATCTAATGAACCATCTGAACGAATTTCGACCTCAGCGCCCTGGATCAATTGGATTGTATCGCCCAATTTTTGCTGAACCGCATTAATCTCTGCCCGCTGATCTCTCAAGCGGTCAACAGTCAAACCGCCTGCCACACCCAGCCCGGCGGAATGGTCTGTGATTGCCAGCAGGCGGATGCCTTTCGCCCGCGCAAAACGAGCCATTTCTTCAATGGATAAAATACCATCGCTCCAGGTCGTGTGGCAGTGTAATTCTGCCTGGCGCTGCTGGGTTTCGATCAAAGCGGGAAGACGATTTTCAAGAGCGGCTTGAATTTCCCCGCGGTCCTCCCGCAGTTCAGGAGGTATCCATACCATTCCCAAGTGGTGATAAACCTCCTCTTCAGTTTCACATTCGTGATATTCTCCATTCGCAAGGAGTATCCCGCGTTCTGAAAGAGAGCATCCTTTTTGAATCGCATACTCGCGCAAGCGGATGTTGTGATGTTTTGACCCTGTCGCATATTGCCAAAGACTTCCAAAACGGTGGGGCGGTTGAAGCCAGAGCTGAATACGCATACCCGACCTTAATTCTACGCTGGCTTTGTATTCGCCCTGTCCTTTTACTTCCAACACGTCTGGATGATGGGTAAACGCCTGCATGACCTGACCGGGTTCGTTCGATGCGACAACCAGGTCGAGATCGCCAATCGTTTCCTTCCAGCGCCGCAGGCTGCCCGCAGGTTGAGCCTGTTGCACTGAAGGCAAGCTGCGCAGCCACTCCAGCCAAATATGGGCAGATTTCCAGGCTGTTTCGAGCGAATGCCGTCCGCCCATGCGTTCCAGCGCTGCGATTCCAGCCAGGATACGCGCTTCTGATTTTTCTCCCATACCGGGTAAATTTCGCAATTTTCCTGCCAGAGCTGCCTGCCTTAACCCCTCGCGTGTGATAATGCCAGCCTGTTTCCAAAACAGGGCTGCTTTGCGCGGACCGACATCAGGCACTTGCAGTACCTCCAGCAATGATGGCGGCACCTCGTCCTCCAGCTTCTCTAAAAATGTTAATCTCCCGGTTGTCAGCAGCTCCTTGATTTTCTCTGATATCGCTTTGCCAATACCTGGGATGCTGGTCAAACGTCCTTCAAGATGGACAACCTGTATATCTTCTGCCAGCCCGCGCAGGCTCTCGGCTGCCCGGCGGTATGCCCGGGTCACATAGATTACCTCTCCCTTTATTTCAAGAAGATCAGCGATTCGTTCGAACAGGTCAGCCAATTCCTGTTGATTCATTGCATTAAAAACGCTCCCACAATAGCAGCGCAGCAAGCCACAATGGCAATGAAGATCAGGATGGAACCTACGATCAGAAAGATGGTAGAGCCGCCCGCGCGCGCTTCCAGGACGGCTTCTTCGGGTTTGCTTGGGTTATAACGAACCTGTACGCTCGATCCAACCGGGTAACGAGCCACCGCTGCCTGCGCCTGGGAATGTCCAAAGCGGTTAGCGCCAAATGCGATCCGACGACCTGTGTATTCCTGTCCATTAATTTTGTAGCGGTATTCTACAATGGGTTCATACGTCGTTGAGCCGCCAGAATCTTCGTCATAATCCGTGTGTTCGTTAACCTTAGCTGCCACAATCTGCCCTGGAGCAGTAGGCCAGGATTGGGCAGCTCCGCTTTTCTTGCGAAAATAAAGCGCGAGTCCCAAAAAAATGCCCCCGATTAAGAGGAATATAAATCCAAACAGGAAACCAAGGAAAAGTGTGATGTTCATAGTCAGTTCGATATGCCTCCAAATTCAAGTATAGCAAATCTTGTTCATTTCGGGCAGTGCATGGTTGAAGAGGCAGAACTACCTGATCTATGCTCATTGGTTATTCATTGGGAATGGGATAAATTTAATGCACAACTTTGTGCGTATGGAATATTCATGAGGAAATAATGGTTCATTTTTTGATATAATAGAGGGGGAATTTTTAAGGACAAATCTACCCTTATTCTATGGAAAATCGATATTATTCATCGTATCGGAAGGGAGAAAGCAGAATATGAAGACTCTGCTTATCATGCGGCATGGGAAATCCAGTTGGAAACAACTGGATTTGGACGATAAAGATCGACCTCTCAACAGGCGGGGTGAGCGGGATGCTCCCCGCATGGGACAATTAATCCATGAATTAGAGCTAATACCGCAGCTGGTGCTTTGCTCATCTGCAGTAAGGGCGCACCAGACAGCCGACCTGATGTTTGCAAACTCAGAGATTAAACCAGAAGTAACCTATCACGATGCTTTATACATGGCAGAACCTGAAGGATACATGGATGCTTTGAGGAAACTGCCGGATAACCTGGAACGCGTGATGATTATTGGGCACAATCCGGGATTGGAAGGTTTACTCAATATGCTTACCGGGCGGATCGAACCGTTGCCGACAGCTTCGATCGCATATGTAACGATGCCCATTAAAAGTTGGGGTGAATTGGACCCTGTTCAGATGGATACAGCCGAACTGGTTGAAATCTGGCGACCGAAAGAAGTGTTAGAAAAGGATAAAGACAAAGAAAAGGTAAAAGAAAAAGGGAAAGAAAAAAAGAAAAAATAACAAATCTTTTGCTTAAGGATATAATTCGCCATACAATATTTATTACATGTTGATATCGATTTTGGAATCATCGAATGCCAAAATCGATTTGTGTTTAAAATAACCATATAGAAATACAACCAAGAGTTAATAATTCGAGGAAGAATGCAAAAAATAATCAAAACCTATGGCTTATGGCAAAGCCCAATTTCTGCTTCTATGCTCAGCCAGCGGCTGCGCCTGGATGATGTGCAATGGTCATCGAGTGGGGAGACATTAATCTGGCTGGAAGGTCGCTCGGATCGCGGTGTCCTGGTTGCTCAAACTGAAAACGGAGTGCGAAAAGACCTGGTGGATGAACATTCCGTGCGCGGGAAGGTCGGATATGGCGGCGGTGATTTTTGTGTGGGAAAAGACCAGGTTATTTTTTGCGAACGGAACAGTGGTCAATTGCACCGGATTGAATTAATTACAGGGAGAGCAAAGCGCATTACGCCGCCTTTTGGAATGGCAGCTTCTCCAGCACTCTCACCCGATGGAAAATGGGTACTGTATGTGTTTTCAGATGGCAAAGAGGACTTGCTTGCCATCGTTGATTCAAAAGGTGAGCAGTGGTCATCCAAGCTGGCGCGCGGGGCAGATTTCTATATGCAGCCCGCCTGGCATCCTCAGGGGGGACGAATTGCGTGGGTGGAGTGGGATCATCCCAATATGCCCTGGGATGGCAGCCGGGTTATACTTGGTGAGTTATCAGGGGTTTCTGAAGGCGGTACTCCACGCCTGGTAAAATCACAGATGGTGGGAGGCAGCGCACAGATTCCGGCTGCCCAGCCGCTCTTTTCACCAGATGGTCGGTATTTGAGCTTTATCGAATCATTGGGCGAATGGGAGAACCTGATCCTTGTCGACCTGGATACCATGTCAAGGCATGAACTGGTGATTGGAGCAGGCTTTCACCTGATGCTGCCAGCCTGGGTGCAGGGAATGCGTTCGTATGGCTGGAGTGGAGACGGCTCACGCCTGTTTTATACGCGTAATTATGCTGGTACGGCTGAGATTTGGGAAGTATCGATTCGAGATGGCGCGACCCAAAAAATTTCCACTAAACCCTATACCTGGATATCACAGCTTTCAGTATCTCCACGGGATAATCAACTGGCGTTTATCGCCTCAGCACCCTGGATTCCCGACCGGGTGGTTACCTGGCACGGCTCACATTTGATGACGAGAGCCTATTCGGATGCAGAGCGAGTCGATCCTGCAGGTTTGCCGGTTCCATCTGCATTAAGCTGGTCTGCGCCAGATGGCACTCTGGTGCATGGTATTTACTATCCTCCCGCTTCCCTTACTTTCACTGGCAAAGGCTTACCTCCGGCGATTATCAATATTCATGGCGGACCGACCAGCCAGGCAGTGTGGAGTTTTAACGGGGATGTGAATTATTTTGCCACACGGGGTTATGCTGTGGTAGAGGTAAATTACCGCGGCAGCAGCGGCTATGGGCGCAGTTACCGGGATGCCTTAAGAGAGCATTGGGGCAGGCTGGATGTTGAGGATGCAATTGGCGCGGCGGTAGCGCTTGTAGATCAGGGATTAGCTGACCCGGGCAGACTGGTCATTAAGGGGGGCAGTGCGGGTGGTTTTACCGTTTTGAATGCGTTGGTGCATCATCCAGGTCGGTTTAAGGCTGGAGTCAATCTGTTTGGAGTGAGCAATTTATTTACCCTGGCAATGGATACCCATAAGTTTGAAGAACGCTATACTGACAGTATGGTGGGTCCATTGCCAGAGACAGCCAACCGTTACCATGAATGGTCACCGATCTTCCATGCGGATAAAATTCGTGATCCGCTGGCGATCTTCCAGGGCAGCGAAGATAAAGTTGTTCCGCCCGACCAATCCGAGTCGATTGTCAAAGTGCTGCAACGGAATGGCGTTCCCCATATTTATCGCCTGTATGAAGGAGAGGGACACGGTTTCCGCAAGACAGAAACGCGCATCGATTACTATCAGCAGCTTGAGCGCTTCTTGCAGCAATATGTAATTTTCACGGCATAACGTTTTGATGTTATCAATTATTTAGAGTTGCCCCGGCTCGTTTCGAAGAACTCAAGGATTTTTTGAAGGTATTCCTTTGGCGCTGATTGGAGGTATTCTCCGTGATCTGCGCCTTCCACAACAAAAAGCTCCTTCGGTTTACGGGCAGCGGTGAACTGATCGTATCCCTGCGTGCGTGCGATTTCCCGCTCACCGTGGATGAGCAGAACAGGTCGGGGCGCCAGGCGCGGAAGATCATCAATGGGACTGATCACAGCAGGTGGATGACCAAATTGCAGCCAAAGGATGGCGCCAATTGCATGTTGAAATTGCCATTCCAACGTCAGCGGAGCGGGGTTGTTGCCTCGGATTTCTCGCCACAGGTTGGCGTAGTTGCCAATCGCTGCAACTGCCTGGATTTCAGGTCTTGAGACAGATTGTCGAATGACAGCTGCCCCACCTGCTGAAAAACCAGCGGCGCCAATCCAAACGGTGGGTGCTTCTTTGTGCAAAAATAGTAATGCTGCATCCAGGTCTCTAGTTTCGAGAATCCCCAAAGATGATGATGCGCCACTGCAGCCGCGTGAAGCTGGCAGCAATACCCCAAATCCATGCCTGGCGAGATATTGCGCCTCTTCCAGCATGTTATCCCGGTTGGAACGATGCCCGCCCAAGAGGATCACCACCGCATTGTTTTTTGTGAGATGCCACCAGGCAGGCAAATCGATACCTTCCTCTGATGGTAAAAGGATTGACTGGAATCCAGGCACAACACTCAAACCGGGTGGGCAATCGGTGTGGGTTAGCCTTTGCAGATACATCCAGCTTAACCCAAACACCAGGATGATCCATGCCATTGAAATGGCAAAAATTACTTTACCGAATAAACGTAAGGAGCGAAATGGCTGAAAAAAGGATTGCATCAATCTTCAAGTATAATCGCTAGAGCCTTAAAATCAGGAGTATCAACTGTGCAATTGTATTATATTCGACATGGGCAGTCAGCAAATAACGCCTTGTACGATCAAACTGGCAGTTCCAAAGGACGTTCGCCGGATCCAGACTTAACCCAGGCTGGCGTAGAACAGGTAAATCATTTAGCAGGATATGTCAGCCGTCCTTTTCAACCGGGGTATGAGGATCTGCGTAATGAATACGGATTTGGTTTTACTCATATTTACACCAGCTTAATGGTTAGAGCGGTGAAGACGGCTTATCCGATCGCCCAGGCGACCGGGTTGCCGGTGGTCGGGTGGGAGATTATTCATGAAGAAGGCGGTATCTTCACTGGAGATGAGACAACCGAAGAAAAAATTGGTCAGCCGGGTATGCCACGCAGTTATTTTGAAAACCATTTTCCGGGCTTAATTTTGCCTGAATGGCTGGGGGAAGAGGGCTGGTACCGCGCACAGCAATATGAGCCTCATGAAAACCGATTATCCAGGGCGCAATTCTTTCTGGATGAGTTGAAACAGCGGCATGGAGGATCGCAGGATCGAGTTGCAGTGGTCAGCCACGGAGGTTTTTTCAACCTGTTCATGGCGGTGCTGTTGGGATTGAACACGCGCAATGGATATTGGTTTTTAATGAATAACACGGCTATATCTCGTTTTGATTTTCATGACGATCATGTAGCTGTCATCTACATCAATCGGACAGATCACCTGCCTGCGCACTTAATTACCTGAAAAAGGATTCAACCATGCGAGTGATGACCTGCAATATTCGTAGCGGTGCTTTTTCACTATCCCTAACTGATGTTAATATTTTATTTGGGCAGTTTTTGAGCGGATCTAGATTTCCGCATTGTTGATTATTGTTTGTAACGAGCGCTGTCCTGCACACATTGCATGAACCAGCGCATTCGTCCAACGCCGGTACCAGCTGCCAGTGAGCCGGCAGTGGTGATTTCTAACCTGCCGCTTGCTCCCGCTTTAGAAAAATCCTCAATCACCCGCTCGCGAATCTCATCGGGCGAACCATTGCGCAGCAACATGGGCGGCATTTGCCCTTTAATGAGAGCATCAGGCATTTTAGCCCGAATTAATGCCACATCCACTTCAGGACCATAGTTGACAATGTTGATTCCCAATTCCCGTTGGAAATCGAGTAAATGTCCCATCGCGCTGTCTGAATGCTGGTAGCGGGATGTTGGATCTCTTCCTGGCAAATCAGGCGCCATAGCATTTAACACTTTCTCTAGCACTGGATAGCAAAACTCACGATACAATTTTCGGTTGAATAGAGCGCAGTTGTCATCGGTGATCCACCAGCCGAGTTGGGTATTCCCACTAAACCTGCGGAAAAACTGGTTTAGCTCCACCATCTTCACCGCTAAAATGTCTCGAAAACGCCTAATCAAGTCTGGATAATCGTAAATCCAGTAAAAGACAGTCTCCGCTGTCAAAACAGAAGTCATGATGGTGGCAGGACCTCGGCTGCCAGTGCCTAGTAAGGGAAGGGACCTTCCTTGAGACTGACGCATCTCCCATTCCTTGCGGTAGGCTTCGGGTAGAGCCCATTGGGTAATATCAGTCTTTTCAGCCCGGTCCAGGATGTGGTGAAACTCCTGCGGGTTGTCAGTAACCGGTGTTAACCAGGGTGTACCGCCTTCGGTATAGGTAAATTCGCAGCCAAACAAGTTTTCAATACGTTTTGGGGAATATTCCCAGGTATCCTCATCAAAAAAAGTCACCCCAATGAATTCGCGCGTGATCTGGTTCACTTCCCGATGGAGATGGTCGCGATAAGTCTTATCCTGGTAATAGCGCATCGTCGAAGGAATTTGAACAAATTCGAATAACCAATGGTCATCCGGGGCAAAGGAGATCGGGCAGCGCGGTTTATCCGGAGTCAAGGGACGCGAGCGCTGGTTTTCTTCCCAAAACCATTCCAGGTCTAAACCTTTGGTCAGCTCCATAAATTCTTTTTCAATGATTGCCATGCTTCCCTCCACTAGTGGTAACTTTTCATACGAACCGACATTAAAATGTCTAAACTGGATGGCGCAAAGTAGAGACTCGCCACAAAATCGAAGGCAGCAACAATATTTTTTGCAAACTGGTGGTATGCGCGCGAATTTGATAAACCCGGTAATCAATTTTTTCGATTTCATCCAGGATCGCGCGATAGATCATGGCTGCTGCGCCAACGGCGATGCGCGCAGATGGCGCCAGAAAGGCGATTCCGGGCAACGCCTGCTGATAAAGGTTCCGCGCGCGTTGTATTTCAAATCTCATTAATCCCTTAAATCGATGATCGAAAACTTCATTACGAATATCATTCACTGATAAACCGAATTGGTTCAAATCTTCGATTGGCAGATATACTCTCCCTCTGCGCCGGTCTTCCCCGATATCTCGAAGAATATTCGTAAGCTGTAAAGCGATTCCCAACTGAATGGCATAGGGAGCAGCTTGTATAAAAGAAGCTCCTTTTGCTAACCCTATGATTGGAATTGAGAGAAGACCGACTGTTGACGCTACCCGATAGCAGTAAAGTTGAAGTTCATCCCAGGTAGCATACGATTTGACGCAAAGATCCATCTCAACCCCATCCATTAAGTCTGCTTCGTATTTGCGATCAATTGAATACTTCTCGCGAATTTTTGCCCAGGTAAATAATATCGGATGAGACTGTTGGGATGAATACAAATTAACCTGTTTGCGCCAGTTTTGGATTTCCTCATGACATGCGTTTTCCTGGTCGACCAGATCATCCGTAACGCGACAAAATGCATACAAAGCGCGAATAGCCTCGCGCTGAGGGGGTGGGAGGAAACTGGTGGCAAAATAGAAGGTTTTTGAATGTGTGCGAATAACCTCGTCTGGAACTTGATTTAAATCCTTCGAGTCGACAACCGTGAGAGAGGTGTACCCGTTCAAAATCGCCAGCCTGTATCCAGATACTCTTCAGTGGGTTATATTTGTTCCGCAATCAGGTGGTCAGCGATAATCGAAGAGGAAAGAACACCAGGAACGCCTGCGCCTGGATGAGTGCCTGCTCCGGTGAGAATCAAATTGTCAAAATCTTCAGAACGGTTGTGCGGGCGGAACCAGGCAGATTGGGTCAGAACCGGTTGCATAGAAAATGCCGCTCCAAGGTGGCTGTTCAGCGTCGTTTGGAAATGGAGAGGGTCTATATAATGTTCTGCCACAATGTTCGCCTGCAAATCAGGCAGATAATGATCCTCCAAAAATTGCATGATACGATCCCGGTACGGTTTTGCCATTTGGTTCCAATCAATTCCGGATCCAAGGTGTGGAACTGGAGAAAGCACATAAAAGGCTTCGCAGCCTTCAGGTGCTAACGAAGGGTCGGTCAGCGTGGGCATGTGCAGATAGAGAGAAAAATCATCTGCGAGCACTTTGCGATTAAAAATATCATCCAGTAAAGGTTTATACCGTTTGCTTAAAATGATGTTGTGATGGGCAAGACCACTGTCGAGATAGCGGCGTTTGGTTCCAAAGTAAATCACAAATAACGACATGCTGTAGCGCATCGCTTCGAAATGACGATTCGTGTTAAATATCCGGTTCTCTGGTTTTATCATTTTTAAATAGGTGTAAGCTGCATCCGCATTGGATATTACAAAATCAGCATTGTGAACCGTACCATCTTTCAAGCGGATGCCGGTTACTTTTCGTTTATGGACGAGAATCTCATCGACTTCACAATTGAGATGATAGCTGCCACCCAGGTCGGTAAATAATTTAGCCAAACCCTGCACAATTGCGCCTGTTCCACCCAGGGCAAAATGTACCCCCCATTCGCGCTCAAGATAGTGGATCATGGCATAAATGCTGGTCGTGTCAAAAGGATTGCCGCCTACCAATAAAGGGTGAAATGAAAAGACCTGACGTAAAAACTCATTTTGAACAAACTGGGAGACATAGCCGTACACACTGCGGTAGGATTGCAGCTTGATCAGATCAGGCGCGATGCGCAGCATATCGGTGATATGCAGGAAAGGTTTATCGGCTAATTCGACAAACCCTTTATCAAAAATGGGTTTGGTGGTCAGGAGAAATTTTTGGTACCCTTCTTTGTCGGCGGGATTCCAGCGCTCAATTTCGTTTAATGTAAAATTCAGGTCGTTGTTGTAATTAAAAACCTTTTTTTCGTGGTTATAAATTCGATAAAACGGGTTTACTGGCACCAGTTTAAAATAATCTTCCCGGTTTTTCCCGGCAGCGTTGAAAATATCGTCGAACATAAAGGGGGCGGTGATAACGGTTGGTCCGCCATCAAACTTGAATCCATTGATATCATAGACATAAGCTCTGCCGCCCAGCCTATCGCGCTTTTCAAATATTTCAACTTCCAGCCCGCGTGCAGCCAGTCGGCAAGCAGCGCCTAATCCACCCAATCCGCTTCCAATCACGATTACTTTTTTACTCATCTCTCCCTCCATACAATATTCGGATGTATGACGACCGAGATCCTTTGTCTATAATGCAAAGAGTGATTAACCCAATTATAATTCCTTTATCTTTTTCAAATGAGGAAAAGTTATGGATACTAGTTTTCGCTGCCGATTAAAGAAGGGGGATTATTTGCTGGGAACCTTGATCACGCTTTCAAGCCCAGAAGTTGTTGACCTGTTAGCAGATTGTGGGTTTGATTGGTTTTTCTATGACCTCGAACATTCAGCAATGGGCGTGCAAGAAGTGCAGACATTGCTGCAGGTGGCTGGTAATCGCTGCGCAGGGGTTATCCGGGTTCCATTAAATGATGAAATCTGGTTCAAGAAAGTTCTGGATATTGGGGCAGATGGTGTAATTGTGCCGTTGGTGAACTCGGCAGAGGAAGCGCGCCAGGCAGTTCGTTTTTCAAAGTTTCCCCCGATCGGGAGGCGCAGTGTCGGTATTGCGCGAGCGCATGGGTATGGTTCTCGTTTCCTGGAATACGTCTCAACAGCCAATGATAAAATCGCGGTGTTGGTGCAGGCAGAACATTACCTGGCAGTTGAAAATATCGACGAAATTGTCAAAGTTGATGGTGTTGATGGGGTGATCATCGGTCCCTTTGACTTATCTGCAAGTCTGGGTAAGGCTGGTCAGGTTTCAGATGCTGAAGTACGCGCATCCATCCAAAAAATTCGCGCCGCATGTGAAAAAGTGGGATTACCCGTTGGAATATTTGGTGCGACCCTTGAATCAGCCGAGGGGTTAAGAAGCGAGGGATATCACCTGTTGGCTGCCGCTACCGATACCATGCTGCTTGGCAGAGCGGGTAGAGAGTTGGTGGAGCGCTTGAGAAGATAAATTCTAGTCGAACCCTTTTGGTTCAACGTGGACATAAGCGCGGTCGATTTCTGGCAGCGCCTCAAGGCGTTTTACAATTTCATCCTCAATGTCATGCGCTCTGTTCAGGCTTATATTGCCATCCACATTGACGTGCAAATCCACAACCAGGCGCGGACCAGCATATTCAGTCATCGTGTGATGCACCCGTTCCACCCCTGCTACCGATCCTGCAATCCGGGCAATTTCTTCCCGCAATTCGGAAGAAGCGCCAGCGCCAGTCAGAAAATCGAAGTTTTCTTTGCCTGCCCGAATGACCGCCCTGAAAATCCAGGCTGCAACCAAAATACCGGCGATAGGATCCGCAATGGGATTGATCCACTGCGATCCAAGAACCCCAACAAATGCCGCCAGTGAAGATAAAACATCAGCCAGATTATCGATGGCGGTGGTGGCAAGGGTGGGGCTGCTGAGCTGGCGTGCAATGCTGCGGATGGCGAAGAACATGACGGCTTTTAATGTCGCGCTGAGGATCAATACCAGAGTGGGTAAACCTGGGTCAACCGCCAATGCGCCGGTCAGGTAACGATCGATGGCTGTCATTCCCGCTGCAAAGGCTGCCAATGCCATCGACATCGTGATCATCATCCCCACCATGGGTTCAAAGCGGCTGTGCCCTTGGGGATGACTCAAATCGGGTGGTCTCTGCGCCATCCAAAGCCCAAAAACCATTAACACAGAATACATCACATCAGAAACGGAATTGGCAGCATCCGCAAAAATGGCAACACTTCCTGATAACGCAGCCACAATGCCTTTAATTACCGCCAATAGAATATTACCGACAACGGTAATCACCAGAGCATTCCTGTACAATTTCTGGCTTTCGGGGTCCGGTTTAAATCTGCGTACCCATAGCATGGTTGAATCCTATCACATTGTTTCCATGAAGAACAAGTCAGGTTCTTGACAATAAGGAAGCATTTAATCCATTTATTACGGAATCGACAGCTTCTTGAACTTCTTCTGACATGGCACTCCCAGGCTCGATGCTTTTGACCTGGATGCCTAAAATATACACCTCACACCCAATTTCGAAAGCTATAAATTTCGACAAGGTTGAAAGGGGCAGGGTATGGGTGGAACCTCCCCATCCCACGGCTTCGTGAGCGCTTAATAGTCGAATGGATCCAGGAGCCAACCCCATTTGAGCGGCATCGATCAGGAGCACCACATCAGGACCGAATCGCCGAATTTGACCAGTGAAATTCTCAGGAGCCGGTCCGGTTTCAATGATAAGGTGGTTGGTGGATAGGGATTGGAGGTCGTTGGAAAGTTCCCGCACAATATGCAGTCCTGCCGCATCATCGCCCATCCATTCATTGCCAATTCCAAGAATTGCAATCCGCTGGTGATTTAAAAAAGAAAAATCGATTAGTTTCCTGTTCGTATGCTACTCTTTTTCCTGAAATTCGGAGATATCCATTTTAGGGCTGGGGGGTGGTTCGGTTGGTTTGGTGACTGGTTGATCAGCCTTCTCTTGGGCGGGTCGATTAAGCAGGAATTGTATGTCTTCTTCTTTTCCGTATAGCACTTCAAAAGGTTCTTTATGAAGGGATGCCAGTTCCCACTGTTCATTGGACATCTCCAGGCATCTTAATCGGCAATTGACCACGCATTGTGAACAATACGTGCAGCGATCCATATGGTATCGCAAGACAAACCTCTTTTTTGCGCGGTCAATCATGATCAGTTCGATTGCATCGGAGGGACAGTCTTTTATGCAAAGCTGGCATCCTGTGCATTTGGTTGGATCCCAAACCAGTTTACCGCGGTACCTGGCAGGGGCGGGTTTCTTCTCAAAGGGATAATTTTCTGTTACCGGGCGTTTAAACATCGACCGCAGGATATCGCCGAATAATGCGCCAATTTTCATTGTTTACCTCACCAATCTATCGAAGAACCAATAAAAACAGAAACTGCAGCAAGCCCAATAACGCACCGACCCGCCACCAGAGTCCCACCGTTTGATCAATGCGCAGCCGGGCAAAAAGCGATTGCAAGGCAGCCAGAAATACAAGCATTCCGAGTGTCTTCAGCAAGAAATCTACCGGGTTATTGACCCCACCCAGGTAGAATGAGGCAACCAGTCCTAATCCGATGACCAGTTCGATGTTCCTGCCCAGGCGGAACAGCGCATACCCACGCCCGGAATATTCTGTCATAGCGCCAGCGACAATTTCAGTTTCCGCTTCAGGGGCGTCAAAGGGAGGCAATTCCAGTTTCCCCATCAGACCGACCAGCGCTACGAAAAAACCTATGGGCTGAGTCAGGATCATCCAGGGGTTATTTTGTGCAAACTGGTTGATTTCATTGATCTGCCATGAACTGGCTGCCAGAGCCGGACCCAATAGCGCAAGTAAAAAAGGCGCTTCATAACTGAATAATTGCGTCAGGGTGCGCGTTGCGCCGACTAACGAAAACCGGTCGAGCGTATTTGCGCCAGCCAGTCCGCTGCAGATTGTCATCAGGCTTAACAGGTACAGGGTTACGATGAGGTCGCCCTGGAAACTGTATGAAGGTTGAAGACCAATCATGGGAATATAAAGTGCAGCGGTCAGCGCTCCAGCCATCGCGATTACAGGGAGAAGGATGAACAGCGCTGCGTTTACACCCTGAGGAACCACTTCTTCTTTTGCAAGTAACTTTATGAGATCTGCAAATGGTTGGATCAAGCGTGGACCAATCCGGTTTTGAAACCTTGCCACCAATTTGCGGTCGATCCATTCATACATCAATCCGCTGAACAAGAGAAACAGTCCACCAGGGAAAAATAAAATGGCGACGAGGGGAGGAACAGTCAGGTTCATCGGTAATATTCGATCCCATATTGGCGGAGTTGTTCCCAACTCCAGGTGCGATTACTATCTGTATGGCGGATGGTGATCATTCGGTCATTACAGGAAAAACACGGATCAATTCCAGAGAGGAGCATGGGCATGTCTGCCAATTTGTGCCCCGGCGCAAGCACGATAACCGATGACCAGTTGCACAAGCTGGGTGTGCGCACCTTTACCCGTTCGGGATATTCGTTGCCATTGCTCTTTATATAATAAAACAATTCCCCACGAGGCGCTTCGACTCTGCTGATCGTTTCTCCAGCCGGGATACGCCTGGGTACACGCGTGGTCAGTTCACTTTCAGGAAGATTTGCCAGAATCAGGCGGATTAATCGAAAGCTCTCAAATAGTTCTTTGATCCGCACCACAAAGCGAGCGTGTAAATCCCCAGTACTTTCGGTAACCAGCCTGACAGGGAATTGGGAATATCCAGCATAAGGAGCATCGATGCGGATGTCGCGTTGAACACCGGATGCACGGGCGGTTGGTCCTACTGCGCCTAAATCTTCAGCTTGCTGTAATGTCATCAAGCCCACTCCCCTGGTGCGCCCCAGGAAAGTTTCATCGGTTGAGATGACATTTAAGTAATACTTGCAACGTTCCTCCAAATAATCCATGCCTTTTAGCAAGTGTTCTCGAATTTCATCGGTAATATCAACTTTTACACCACCGATTACATTAAGAGAATAATGAACGCGGTTTCCGCTTAATTCCTCCAAAAGATCCATCACCGTTTCACGATCCCTCCAGGAGAACATGAACAAAGTGTCAAATCCTCCTTCATGGGCGGCTACGCCCAGCCAAAGCAGATGACTATGGATGCGTTCAAGTTCACCAACCAGAGTTCGAATGGCTTGAGCTCGCGGAGGAACCTGTACATTTGCCAGCCGCTCCACCCCCAGGACAAAGGCGGTTGCGTGGACATGTGAGCAAATTCCACATACCCGCTCCAGCATATACATGGCTTGCGTCCAGTTCCGTCCCTCAACACCCTTTTCAATTCCCCGGTGGACATACCCCAGGCGCATTGTGGCGCCGGTTACTGTTTCACCATCCACAGTGAATTCGAAATGTCCTGGTTCTTTCAGTGCTGGATGCTGAGGTCCTATTGGGATGATAAATTTTTCGGTATGAAATTCAAGCATGAGTCCTCCAAAAATACCGATAACAGCTCTACGACATGGTAGAGGTATTCTCTAATCCTTTGAACGATTTGCGCAAAGGATATACACCACTCGGCCAATCATCGGGTAATAACAGGCGGCTGGGATCGGGAGTGTTCTCAATATGTATTCCGAACATCTCCATTAATTCCCTCTCGTATAAGGTGGCTACTGGAACAAGATCGCAAATAGACGGCAGCCTGGCATCATGATAGTCCAGAGATACCCTCAATGTGACAATGATTGATTTCTGACAGAAATGATAGAGAACCTCTAAATGATCTTTTTGGTGCTGCGGATCGGATGCATCAGGTTGCCCAGGGTGATCAAGACCAGTAATGGCTGATAAATGCCCCCACTTGGCGTCAAGAATGGCTTTGATTGCTGGTTTCAAGTGGTTTCGTTCGATGAACACATCCAGGCGGTTTGATTCGACATAACTATATAGATGCGAGTATTTTTGCAGGATAGAGACTGCGTGTTGGAGTATATCCTGGAGGTTTAATACTCCTGTTTCATTTAATGGTCGTTGAGCATCCATATTTAGCTTTCCTTTTCAGGCGTTTTTACCGATTTCGAGGGATTCTGCAGGCTTTGTAAAAGCTGCACAACGCCATAAATAATCGCCTCTGGACGCGGCGGGCAGCCAGGGATATATACGTCCACTGGAATTACTTCGTTGATATTGCCTACGATGTTGTAACAGCCCGTAAAGGCTCCACTGGCAATACCACACGAGCCTACTGCTACTACAAACTTGGGATCCGGCATTTGCTCATACGTGCGTAACAGTCTCTCCCGTGCCAGGCGGGTAACCGGACCGGTACAGATCAGAACATCAGCATGGCGAGGACTGCCCTGCAACTTAACACCGAACCTTTCCAAATCATAACGGGGAGTGAGCGTAGCCAGAATTTCAATGTCACAACCATTACATGAGCCGCTATTAAAATGAATAGCCCAGGGAGAGTTGACTCGCGCCCAGGTTTTTAGCTGGTCAATTGCAGTCTGCCAGGAATTTGATAAGTTGATGGTCATTCTTTTCCTTTTCATACAGGTTACTACGTTTGTTATGATTTGTTCAGGATGATTTCTCAACCCAAAATGAGAGCAACCAATGTCAACATTAATCCCAGGATATAGATTCCCGCCACCCAGGTTAATTCGCCAGTGCCAAGTATCAACATTCCCAAATGGAGAACAGCAAAGAAGAATGCAACGACCACAAATGGACGATAGCCTGGGGCAGCGATATGCGTTGGTGCAAGTTCCCCGGATCCGTATAAACTCCTTTTGGTCTCGCTGGGTGGGTTGCGGGGAGCCAATTGGCGACCAAACCATAAAATTGCCAATACCAAGGGGATGTATAGAAAAAATGCGATTGGAGGAGAAAGGAGGATGTCCATTACTATTCCTGATTGATTCACCTGATGATCTTAAGAAAATCTTGTGCTGCGGGGTAGGTCAAATCATTCAGCAATGCCGGATAGAAGCCAATGATAATGACAGCCAGAGTCATCAACACCAAGGGAGCGAGTAGTGTCCATGAAATTGGGACGTCTCCTTTTTCTTCACCCGCGCATTGATTGCGATACAGGCGATTGACCAGCGGGGCATAATACGCCAGGGACAGAACACTGTTTAACGCGGCAAAAAGTACCAATACCATTAGCCACGGGTTTTGACCTGAAAAACCAGCAACAAAAATTTGCCATTTGGACATGAAACCAGAAAGTGGGGGTAATCCACCCAGAGCGAACACAGCTATGCTAAATGCCAGAGCAGGTAAAGGATAATGGCGAGAAGCTCCATTGAGGTCATCAATAGTCAGGGGAGTATGGCGATCGTGGGATAAGTGGATTGCATAGAGTAAGACGCCCGCCGATAAGAATGCCAGACCTTTCATTAAGGCATGGTTTATCAGGTGGAAAAAACCACCGGCAGCGCCATCGAGAGATCCAGTAATGAGGGCAGCGCCAAATCCTAATAACATATAGCCAACATGACTGATGCTGGAAAAAGCCAAAATCCTTTTTACTTCAGTCTGGCGCAGCGCTAATAAGTTCCCGAGCAGCATATTAAGTCCGCTGGCTGATAACAGGATGACTCCCCAAAGAGAAGCTGATATCGCCAGCATCCCTAAGGTACGCAAAAGAGCTACTAACCCGGCTTCGATTACGATGCCTGAGAGCATCGCACTGATTCCACTGGGAGCCTGTGAATGGGCATCCGGGAGCCAGGTGTGTAATGGTACAATCGCTGTCTTTACTCCGAAGCCAATCACAAAACATACCCCTGCCGTCAGCAGGATCGGAGTGGGAGAATTGATGGCTGCCTGAATTTTAGCCAAATCGGTATGACCGGTTGCAGCGAAGATTAGGGCGATTCCGATCAGCACGAAGACCGATCCCACTGCTGATTGAACCAGGTATTTTAAGCCTGCCTCAAGTGATCCGGGTTGAGAGCGATAGAATGCCACCAGGAATACAGATGAGATTGCCATTGCCTCAAACCAAACCCATAGGTTGAAAAGGTCTGTAGCAAAACCCAATCCGATAATCGTTCCGGTCATTGCGACCAGAAGGGCATAATACTTTTCTTCACCGGGTTCTCCATCCATGTATTGCCTTGAGAATAATGCTACCAGTGAGGATAAAACCAGAACAGTAAAAGCCAGCAGAACTCCAATTCCATCGACTCGTAAAGCAATTGTTCCGAAGAGAAGCTTGATCGATATTTGGTTGGAGTAGGCTTGTGAGATAAAAAAGAGAGGAACCAGTGTAACAGTCAAAATAAAGGTGGTAATCCAACCAACCACAGGGGTCATTTTCCCTGACCGCGCCATGATACGACCAACCAGGTAAATTATCGGAGAAGCGAGAAGAGGAGTCAGGATTAAGGCGGGGAAAGCGGTAAGGGGGTCCATGATTACGCTCCCAAAATAGAAAGCACTGCGATACTTACCAGTAAAACAACCAACCCTACCAGGATTCCAAGGATATTGACACTCAAAATACCAGTTTGCGTGTTGCGAATGAATTCAGCGATAGAGTTAGTGCCTTTGACGATCGCGGTGTTGATCTCTTCGAAACCGAAGCTCCTGCGGGCTCCTTCAGCAATGCCGGTCATCAGGTCTGTGATTCTTGATAATTGATTGCGCCAGACCCAAAGCGCAAAACCTGAGGCGATTACCAGCAGGGCAAGCAAGGTGGCAGGCGCTGTAAGAACTTCGATTAAAATTTCACCGGTAGAATGAGCCTTGATGGAATGAAAAGGCAAGGTTAATTCCATCAATGTTCCCAAAGGACCGACCAATACCCAGCTGGTTAAAGCCCCGATTGAGAGAATAAAAAGGGCTATTTTCATGAAATGACCAGCATCATGTCCATGCAGAGGGGTTCGTTGATCACCATAAAATACCATCCAGACGCACTTAAGCGTATAACATGCGGTAAGACCCGCCCCCATCATCATTCCGATAAAGGCCCATAAGGGTCCATGGGCAAGTCCTTCTTCAAGGATTAATTCCTTACTCCAGAATCCGTTCAAAAAGGGTAATCCTGCCAGCGCTAGCGATCCGATCAGGAAAACATTTCGCACAAATGGCATTTGTTTTCCCAACCCGCCCATATCGTTCATGTTGCGGGTACCGACACTATGGATAACCGCTCCGGCAGCGAGAAAGAGCAAAGCTTTAAATACTGCATGGCTGAGCAGATGGAACTGGCTGGCGAAGATACCGCCCACGCCTATAGCATAGACCATGTAGCCAAGCTGGCTGACTGTTGAATATGCCAGGACGCGCTTGAGATCGCTGGCGACCAATGCCATACCTGCTGAAAGGAGTGCTGAAAGCACTCCAACCCAAACCACCGCCGTCGTCCATCCTGGAACATTTGCAAAAGCAGGATAAAACCGCGCTAATAAATAGACACCCGCATTTACCATCGTTGCAGCATGGATCAGAGCGCTAACTGGCGTTGGGGCTTCCATTGCATCTGGCAGCCAGGTTTGAAATGGGAATTGGGCTGATTTTGCAGCGGCAGCCACCAGGAAACTAAATGCAGTCAAAGAGAGTAAAGCAGGCGGCAGGGTATTCGCCTTTTGGAGAAATATAGATATGTCATAACTGCCAAAAGAACTAAAAGCGATCAGCGCACCAAACAATAGTCCAATTCCACCGATTTGAGTCATGATCAAGGCTTTTATGCCGCCCGTAACGGCTTTTGGATCATCATTATAGAAAGAAATTAAGGCATATGAACAAAGCGCGGTCATTTCCCAAAAAACAAACATCAGGAGCAGGTTGCTTGTTAATACCAGCCCAACCATTGAACCAATGAAAAGCAGCACCATGCTGTAGTAGCGCCCCAGCTGTCTGTCTCCGCGCATGTAATCCACTGAAAAGATCACGGCAAGACTACCTATGAGAGCCGCTATTGCTGCCAGAACAACCCCCAGCCCATCGGGAACAAATGTGAAATTTCCGAACGCTCCGCCGATAGGAATTGAGAGCGCCATTTCATTGGAAGGGTAAAGAAACAAGGATGCGGACATAAACCCTGAAGCAAGCGAGAACCCAACCGCAATTCCATGTTGTAAAGTTGGTCTATTATTTCCAACCGCCCAAACCAGGATCGCGCCAATCCAGGGGAGGGTTATCGATGTAAGGATTAAAACAGATACCATCCAATTACCTCTTCAAGGTGGTGTAAGCGTTGAGGTCAAGCGTGCCAAATTTGCGCCGGATAATGACTGCGATTGATAAGGCGATGACCGCCACAATCGTATCTGCTACAATGACAGTAATTGCCATACTCTGACCCAGGGCAATCTGTCCAGATGCAGACCCCGCAGCGATCAACAAAAGCATTACCCCTTTCACCAGGATTTGCAAGGCGACGACCACCTTGATTAAATTGCGGGTGACAAGAAGGGTATAAAGTCCGATCATCAGTAAACCAGCAGCAGAAATGAAGGCAAATGTAAAGATTGACATGGTTAATGGTGTTCTCCCTTGCGCTTGTGCCGGGGTTTTTCTTCCGAAAGCATTCCCAATACCCCAAGAATTCCGGTGAAAATGATGACAATTTGTAGAATCACATCCACTGCTCGATCTTCCCATAACACTTTTGATAAAACAGTCGGCTGAAAACCTGGAATGTTGATATTTAAATAGGGCAGGGTCAGCCATCCCAGGAGGAGAATAGCTAGCAAAACTATCCCCCAGGCAATTGGCTGGGGGATGGTGGGCTTTGCGGATAGCGCCTGGTCGCCGGTTATGTTAATTGCAAACACAAAAAGGACAGTCACAAGACCTGCTCCCACACTTAACTCGATGACCGCTATTTGAGTTGCTCCCATCATGTACATGAAGATAGCAACCAATGCGCTCGTGCCTGCTAACCAAAGCGCCGAAACTATCAGGCGTTTCGCCCATATCGCCTGAAAGGCGCACACGAATAAACCAACAATGAGGATGATATAAACCAACAATTCGAGAACCTCCTCGAACACCCTGACCAATACAGGAATGCATTTTTGCAGCCTCTATATTTAACCCAAAAGTGGTGCTGTGTCATGTGATAATCATCCCTTATATCCAGTGATAATATCCTTCTATTTCGAAAAGTTTCGTAGAAAATGGTCTTTTCAATTTCGATCTACCGATCGGGTTATTGACAGGTTAAATAAACTTGAGGAAAAATATGATTATTCTAATAAAAGATATCTGGAAATAACCTGGAGTAAAATATCTGTTCCTGGGAGACTCCCAGTCAGGTTTATAGTCGTATTCAGGAGGTTGCAATGCCGAGAAAAAAAGTTAGAAAATCAAATATGCCTGTCGTCTTAATGGCAATCGGCGGAGGGTTAATTTTGCTAACCTTGATTGGCATATTGATCCTTAATCAAGGAGGAGATGGGCAAATTGGAGAAGACAAAACCATCTCAAGAATATCACTTGCAGCGGCAAAAACTGCTTTCGATCAAAAGCAAGCCCTGTTTCTGGATGTGCGGGGAACGGCTGCGTTTGCCGAGTCGCATATTCCAGGCGCGCGCTTGATCCCGCTTTCTGAGATCGAGACTCGCTATGTTGAACTCAATAAGAATGACTGGATCATTCTCTATTGCACCTGACCGGCTGAAGAAGCCAGCGCCCGTGCGGCGGAAATATTAATGACCAAAGGATTTCGTAAAGTGCAGCCTTTGTTAGGTGGGTACCAGGCTTGGATTGAAGCAGGTTATCCGGTTCAATCTGGCAATTAGCTGGCTTTGGAAATCGGGGTAAATTATTTACAAAGTACAATTATCAACTTGTGGTATAGGATCCCTTTCAAATTTACCTTTTTCAACACCCTTCTAACGCGTAAGTTTGACAGGAAGGTGCCTTTTTCGTATAATAGAGGCAACAATTGAATTACCACACCCAAGAGGAGTAAATCCGTCAGGTAATCTGCCAGAGAAGGAGCACAGGGTGAAAGCCTCCCCAGAGACCGGGATTGAAGTCGTTTGGGTTCGCTGCTGAAGAAATTTCGTTTCCGAAAAAGTAGAACAGCACGGGATTGCCCGTTACAGCAACAGCCAGATGTTGGTCTGGAGGTGAGTGTACCGGTTGACCGGTAAAATGAGGTGGTACCGCGGAAGGAAGCCCTTTCGTCCTCAGAGACAGAAGAGCTTTTTTATTTTAAAAGGAGCAACCATGCCAGAGTCATCTCTCCCCAAAACGTATGATTTTTCTACCACTGAAGAACGTCTTTATAACTGGTGGGAAAAGCAAAATTATTTCAAGCCTCGTAATGATCCAAACAAGCCTGGCTTTGATCCCTCCATTAAGCCATTTGTTATCTCCATTCCACCCCCGAATGTGACGGGCGAATTGCACCTGGGGCATGCGATGTTTCTCTCAATGGAAGACCTGATGATTCGATACCATCGCATGAAGGGTATTCCAACGCTCTGGGTTCCAGGAAGCGATCATGCCGGAATTGCGACCCAGTTGCAAGTTGAAAAGATGTTGAATGGTGAAGGTGTTCGGCGCGAAGACCTTGGCAGAGATGAATTTGTGCGCCGTACCTGGGAATGGAAGCATAAATACGGGGGAATCATTACGCGTCAGATTCGCAGGATGGGCTCATCCTGTGATTGGGACCGTGAGCGTTTTACGATGGATGAAGGTTTATCACGAGCGGTGCGTGAAGCATTTGTGCGCTTGTATGAAAAAGGGCTCATTTACCGTGGACCCCGCCTGATTAACTGGTCGCCGGGGTTGCGAACGGCTGTGTCTGATTTGGAGGTGGAATATTCCGAAGAGCAGGGGACCTTATATTTCTTCAAATATATGCTGGCGGATGGCGATGGCTTTATTCCAGTTGCGACAACCCGTCCCGAAACAATTTTGGGTGATACGGCAGTTGCTGTTCATCCTGAGGATCAGCGCTATCAGCACCTGATTGGTAGAACGGTGCTTGTCCCAATGTTGGGACGCCAAATTCGGGTTATTGCGGATGAGCATGTGGTACGCGAATTTGGCACAGGCGCGTTGAAGGTGACTCCGGCGCACGACCCAAATGATTACCAGATTGCCCTGCGTCATAACCTGAATATGATTAATATCCTGGATCAAGCTGCAAAAATGAATGCAAACGCCGGTCCTTACCAGGGGTTGGATCGTTACGAATGCCGTAAAAAATTGTGGCAAGATATGGAGGCTGCAGGGTTAACAATCAAAACGGAACCATATACGATGAGTGTGCCTCGCTCGCAGCGCGGTGGTGAGGTCGTTGAGCCAATGATTTCTACTCAATGGTTTGTAAAGATCGATCCATTGGCGAAGGCTGCTCTTGAGGCGGTTCGCGATGGACGCATCCGAATTGTGCCGGAGCGTTTCACCAGGGTGTATTACAACTGGCTGGAAAATATCGAGGATTGGTGCATTAGCCGCCAATTGTGGTGGGGGCATCGCATACCTGTGTGGTATTGCGCTGACTGTGGAAAGATGACCGTGGCGAGAGAAGATCCTGCTGCATGTGTCCATTGTGGCAGCCCGCGCATTGAACAAGACCCCGATGTGCTCGATACCTGGTTTTCATCCGGTTTGTGGCCTTTTTCGACGCTTGGCTGGCCAGAAGAAACACCAGATTTTCAATATTTTTATCCGACCACGATCCTTGAAACGGGTTATGACATCATCTTTTTCTGGGTAGCCCGCATGATCATGCTAGGGTTGGAGTTCACTGGAAAAGTACCTTTCGAAACGGTCTATTTGCATGGCTTAATCCGCGACGAACATGGTCAAAAAATGAGCAAGACGAAGGGGAATGTGATCGATCCATTAGTAGTGATGAACGAAATGGGAACGGATGCTTTACGCTTTACCCTGCTGGTTGGCTCAACACCGGGTAATGACATGAACTTGAGCTTGAAAAAAGTAGAAGCAAACCGCAACTTTGCGAATAAGATTTGGAATATTGGTCGATTTGTACTGGGCGCGTTGGAAAATGCTCCAGCCGCGCCAGATAAAGAGCCAGACTGGACTCTGGCTGATTCCTGGATCTGGGCAAAACTCCAGGCGTTAATTCGGGATGTCGATTACTTTTTCAAAAACTTTCAGTATGGTGAAGCAGGTCGTCAAATTTATGAGTTTGTATGGGGTGATTTTGCAGATTGGTACGTCGAGATCGCAAAATTCCAGCTTGGGCAGGGGGGAGATCGAGCATTTTACACTGCCCAAACCCTGGTGCGGGTGCTGGATGCCTGTCTCCGCTTATTGCATCCATTTACTCCCTTTGTGACCGAAGAATTATGGGGGTACCTCAAAGCTGCAACCCAGGCAAAAGGAACTGGCTATTGTCCAGCGAGGGGTTGGGAAGAAGCGCTGATTGTGGCGAAATATCCTGAACCTCGTGAAATGGAAGGTTGGGAAGACCAAAAAATATCTGATTTTTCGTTATTACAATCAATCATCACATCGATTCGCAACCTGCGGACAGAAAAGAAGATTCCCCCTGGCAGAAAAATCCCAGCGATTCTGGTGGGTGGTGAGCGCCTGGCGTTGATCCAGGATCAGGCTTCTGTGATTGCTCACCTGGCTCAGCTTGATCCAGCCCAATTTCAATTGGTAGATCAAATGGAGGAAAAACCTCAGAATACTATCTCGGCGGTGGCGCAGGGAATCGAAATTTATCTTCCACTGGCTGGTCTAATTGATATCGCAGCTGAACGCACGCGGCTGGAAAAGGAACTGGCAGAATCCCGAAGCCAGGTGGAGCGCCTGGAGAAGTTGTTGAACAGCGACTTTGCACAAAAAGCCCCAGCAGCCCTGGTGGAGAAGGAACGGCAAAAACTCGCGAGTTTTCGGGAAACTTCCCAACGGCTTCAAGAACAGTTGCAATGGATGGTGTAGTCGGCAATTTTCCTTTTTCAACACCCTCGTTTTTAAGTCCCAGGAGAATGAATGTTTTCTCCTGGGACTTCTCTTGTTTATTTTATGCTTTGCTCCAAAGCAAACGCTTCAGGTGTGTCCGGGCGCGCCAAAGCCCAGATAAAATCTAGCTGGTAAAAGGCGCGTTTGCGTACTGGCACCAATCCCTCGGAAATTGCCCGCTCATAAATCGAGCGGGCATACGCAGAGTCGTTTATAAATTCTTGCAGGTCATTCGACATCAGCATCACGACAGCCGGATGGTGCGCAAAGAGATAATCAAGTGGATCAACAGTTGAAAAGACCAGGGCGGGTTCGGTCAGTTTATTAGCATCCAATGTACGCCAACCAGAAAAATAAGGAGCAGCACCCGCATCTGATACCAGTAAAATAGGGGCTTCGGCAGTATGGGGAATTGACCTGAGAATATTCCCAATGGCGATGTGGTTTTTTAGCAAGCCATTTGCATAGGCGTTCTTGTGGTCGAACAGGCTGCCAGTCCGTTGAACGTTGGGCGCTGCAAACACAGAAAGGATTAAGAGGCTCATACCCAGGCAGAGCCAGGTTTTTCCCCGGTTGTATTTATACACCTCACTCAATAGCCGATTGACCCCATATCCTGATAGGATAACCAGGACAGGCAGGTAGGGATATAAAAAGCGGTGATCATATCCCATTACTGGCTCAGAAAAATTAAAAAATATGAGTTGTGGGAGAATGATCAGCCAGAGAGGAAAAGTCCGTTGAGCGGGGGCAAATGTACCTATGCCAATATACAAACCAAAAGAGCCGAGAACGAAGATCAGGAAAGCAAGCACTGCGCCGAATCCGGGTAGTCCACCCCCGCCTGCCTTGACATAAAATGGCAAAGGGAAAAGAATGCCAAAATACTGCCAGCGCCACAGGAAATACACACAACCCGGCACTACATACAAAAAACCAGCTGCCAGTAAAAATCGGTAACGGTTAGGGCTGTTCCATTTCCACGCTATCCAGGCAATCAGCATAATAATTGAGAGATTGGCTTCTGGTCTAGCCAGTCCAGCCAACAAGGCGGTGAAACAAAACAGGATTAACACCTTATTTGAACCAGACCTTAAGGCTGAAATGAATACAGCCAGCAAAGTGATCAGGAAAGTGGATATCGCCGTTTCCATTCCTGATACGGCATGTACTGATGTTTCAGGAAGCACACAAAAGAAAAATGCTGCAATACCCGCCCCGATTTGTCTCAGCCAGGCTGGTACACGCTCAGAGTGGTATTGATCTACCATCCAGGCAATGAGCATAGCCGCACCCGCCATGCAAATTACCCCGAAAGCCTTGGCAAATGTAACCACGCCCCCTCCTGCCAGATGAGGAATTGCCATGATCAAGACCCACAAAATGCTGGTGTACCCCTCGACTGGTGCCCCGATTTGGTTGAACCGCAACCCATGCCCGGCTATGAGGTTTGAGGAATATCGAAAGGTAATAAAAGAGTCATCCGCGGTAAATTGCCAGACTTGCTTTGAACCCACAATAAGTGCCGCCAAAGCGATCCCCCATAACAGGAACGGTAAGCAGGTTGCTATTCGGCGGGTTGACATACGTAAAAAGATTATAACATGGGCTTTCCAAGAACTATTTTTATCGCTGTAACCCTAAATCATTCTTGCCGCTGGACTTTACAAAGGAGAAGCGAGAATAAAAAAACTACAGTTCGGATTGACTTTTATGTTTATACTTTCTATAATGGTTATAAATAGACCATATTGTAAATTTATTTATAAACTGATTGAAAAAGTTTTCAATTTGGCGTATTGTGGTAAATTTCCTGCTCTATTTCTCCTTACCTGTTATAAGTAAATAGCTAGAACCATTATTGGTTTTGTCCTCTTTCTCCCTCTCAAAAATCGTTTGCATGGAGGTCGAGAAATGTCAAATTGCCAGATGATCTCATCAACTGCGTGGAAAAGGTCGAGGTCACTTTTTGCTTTACTCACTATCCTTGTCGGATTACTAATACTAAGCTGCGGGATTATCACCGGTGGATCACCGTCCACTCGATCCAGTTCTTCCGGAATTCAGGGAATCGAGGTGGCGCGGGTGCCTGTGGGACCTAAAATTGCGAGTATTGCTCTACCGCAGGGAGCTGAAATTGTTTTTCCGGCAGGATCGCTTTCTGACTCATCTACCTTTGTTGCGTATCAACTTAAAGGTAATCCGAATGGAATACCAATCGGAGTCCCTGCAGCCGAAGGATTCGAATTTAAGTTTTCCAATAATATAAAGCCTGTTTCTCTGGTTGAAATTCTCTTGCCTGTTAAGATGAACAACAAAGAGGATCCATCTTTGTTCACGATCTACCGTTCGGATGATGGATTTAATTGGGTTGATATCGGTGGAATCGTCGAGGGTGCGAAAATCAAAGCCTGGACCGACCATTTTTCTTACTTCTGGGTTGTTAAAAATTTAGCGCCGCACCGCCCGATAGAATTTGTCAATCAGGGCTGGTTTGACGCGAGAATTTTTGTTGCCACCTACCTGCCTGATCCGAGTTATGCGGTTGGAGCACCGCCACAAGCAGCGGCTATCTCTGTTGCACCATCAACTTTGCCCGCATTGAACCCTGGTCGATATTTATCCTTGCCAGTAGGTGGGTACACCTTCTGTTACGACTGGTATAACCCGCCGCCAAGGATGTTCCACGCCTATACAGCCCAGGTTGGGGTGTTTGATTATTCCCCAAAGTACATCGAAGGCGCTGTGTGGGTGGTGATCACACCTGGGAGAGAAGCAAAGATTTTTGATGGGCCATGTGGCTCAACCCCTCCGCCTCAGACAAGCCCAGGTGTGCGTCAATCCCCTCCCAGCACTTTTGTTGTTAAAACCCCAACGTTGAGTGGAATGGTGTTTACCCCCACCAGCACGCAGATAATTCTTACACTTACCCGTACACGAACGCCTGTTGTGACAAGTCAATATGCGACTCGCACCCCTACCAAAACCCTTGTAAATTATCTGCCGTATTACAACGCCTGGATTAAGAGAATAGAAGACCTGCGCAATGAATTTATTCAAAAGAATTGCACCCCCCCCTATTCAGGTTGCGCCATTGATATTGGTGATGTTGGTACAGCAGCTCGTAATGGTCTTTATACCCATTATACGGTTAACCTTCATTCATCCTACATTACCTTTGCCAAAAGCCTGGAGGACCAGCTCCTGGCAGCGCTGAGACCGTGTCTTCAGGAGATGGTTGACAATCGATTTAAAGGTGTTGACCTGGATGTGCGACGGGGAGTACAAAGTCAATGTATCAGAAATAGTGTGGGCGTGATATGGGATCGAGAATACCGCCGCATTTTTGAGACGAGTTGCCGGGCAAATTGTGGTGAACAGGGAAAGATTGGAGTGATCGAAGGATCGCCTTGGTACTGCGCATGTAAGTGAACCCGTTTTTTGTCTGGTTGAAACTGAGGAAATGGTGAGGATTATGCTACAATAATTCGCAGCTTACTTTACTATGCTATTGCTGACTTCGCCTTTACCCATCAGTCAACCGCTCCCCAATATCTGGGCGTATTTTTTATTGGCATTGCTGGTTGCAGTTGAAGGACCTGCTGCTACTCTGGTTGCTGCCTGGGCGTCATCGAATAACTTGTTAAACCCGGTGGTAGTCTTTTTTGCAGCTTCCACTGGTAATTTATTGGCAGATATCCTCTGGTATAGTCTGGGGTATCTGGGGAAGCTGGAATGGTTGGAACGACTTGGATCATTAGTCGGGTTGCGCCAAAGCACTGTGCGCCGTCTTGAAACGACTATTGAATCCAATGCTCCGCGGTTGATCTTCATAGCCAAACTGACCCTGGGCTTTGTTATTCCGGTTTTGTTCGCAACGGGAATGGCGCGAGTTCCACTGAGACGTTGGTTGCCAGTGTTGCTAATTGGTGAGACAATATGGACAGGCGCTCTGGTTGTTCTTGGTTTCACACTGGGAAAATATCTTCAGACTCTCAAGCTTGGCTTGCAGATCGTCACGGTGGCAGGAGGAGCAATTTTTTTGGTCATTCTGATCCATCTCATCAACCGCAATCGACAGAAAAAATTTGAAAAAGAAGAATAAATATTTCAGGCACACACAACATGAAAATCTTAATCGCCAGTGCTACATATTATCCTGGAAACAATGGACAGGCTTCTTTCACTATTCGCCTTTGTGAAGGTTTAACCAACGATGGTCATCAGGTTTGTGTCCTGGTGCCTGCTGATACCCTGCAAAGTTATTCGCTAAACCTGAACGGTGTACAGGTCGAGCGGATTGGCTCTTTCCACGCGCAATGGCTGCATCCAGAAACTCATATTACCCCCTTCCCTTTTGGGGTGGTGAACCGGGTGATGGATGAATTTAGACCCGATATTGTCCATATTCAAGATCATTACCCAATTTGCATCAGCGTTACCTGGGCAGCTCGCAGACGGAAATTGCCTCTGCTGGGCACCAATCATTTTTTACCTGAGAATTTGCAGTATAAATTACGTTTCCTTCCATTGCCCACAAAAACGATTCATGACCTGCTGTGGCAATCCATGTTGGTTACCTATAATTTACTGGATCATGTTACAACCCCAACCGCGACAGCCGCAGAAATATTACGGGCACAAAAAATTCGTGTGCCGGTTACACCCATTTCCTGCGGAGTTGATACCAGGCGTTTTTATCCTATCCCAGATCTGGATTGTGCTCAGGTGCGGCGGAAATATGGTATAGATCCTGACCGGGCGATTCTGCTCTACATTGGGCGGCATGACCGGGAAAAAAGATTGGATTTGCTTCTGAATGCTGCCAATCAATTGGATCGGGATGATTATCAAATGGTTTTTATTGGTTCTGGCGCGTTTGCCGGGGCATTAAGACGCATGGCGAGCCACTATCATCTTGAAAAAAAAGCAATCTTTTTGGGATTCTTGCCGTCGGAACACCTGGTGCCAATCCTCAATTGCGCTGATTTGTTTATCATGCCCAGCCCAGAGGAATTACAAAGCATTGCCAGTCTTGAAGCCATGGCATGTGCAAAACCTGTTTTGGCTGCGCGGGCGCGTGCTTTGCCAGAGCTGGTTCATGATGGCATCAACGGCGCCTTATTTAACCCAAATGATGCAGGCGATCTGGCGTATCAGATTAATCATCTGCTCGATCGACGCCAGGATTGGGCAAAAATGGGAGCCGCCAGTCGGAAAATAGCCGAAACACATGATATTCAAAACACGGTGCATAAATATGTTGCCCTTTACCAGGAGGTCATCCAGCAAAAAAAAGCGGGTTAAACCCGATGCTTGATTTAAGAAATGGGATCAAGTAGTCTCATAAACAATATTGATAGATGAAAATCTTATCAATAATTGAGGATCAACAAGACGATTGTTATGATTCCAAATACTCCTATCAGCAGGGCAAAAATAAGAAAGCCGATTAACCAGCGGGGAATTTGATTTTTTCTTTTAGGCGGTCTGGCGATGATGGTTTTTCGCTTGATTGGTCTTTCCCAGAGTTCTTTTTTTGACACCGGCAATGTTTTCTCGTCAGGTGGCAGGTTTGTTGGTGGCTGGATGGCATGGATCAAACCAGACGAATCGCTGATTAAGGGTACCGCATCATTGAAAATGGGCATTCCTTCAAACACAATTCGGTCGGGTACGGACTCTGGGAAGACTGCATACGCCTGGCAAAGGTCTTCAAACAGGTGAAGGATTTCGAGGTAGCGCAGGCTGGGGTTTTTCTCCAGGGTTTTCAGGATGACATCCGCGACTTGCGGGGAGAGATCACGATTATAAGCGACCGGATCAGGCGGCACCTGACGCAAGTGTTCATAGCGAATTCGCTCCCAGGTTGCTTCACCTGCCTGCGCAGAAGCAGGATGACTGCCCCGGAATGGTTTTTGAAAGGTGATGAGTTCATATAAAATCACACCCAAGGCATAGATATCAGTTGCGGGGGTAACAGGTTGATTGATGAACTGTTCTGGCGCCAGGTAAACTGGTGCCTTGACTGGTAAATGCAGATCGGTACCATTTTTAATTTGTAAATTGAGGTTAAAGTCTACCAGGGATATTGATCCAACCGGGGTGATAATAATGTTGGAGGGCTTTAAGTTGGCATGGATCACTCCATGTTCATGAGCATAACCAAGAGTAGATGACAATAACCTTACTAAACTCAAGATTTTTCCCGGGGGTATGGGCTTAAAGAGATTCTCCTCGAGATAATTCTGCAGGGAAAGACCCTCGACGAAATTTCGAACCAGGAAAGAAAATCTATTTGTTTGATAGAGACCAAAATAGGATAGCAGGTCAACACGGTCGAGGCTCTTTATTTTATTGATCTGCTGTTCGAACGAGTTAACCCAAACGGGGTTTGTGTCCTGGTTAAATGGCAGGATTTTCAATACAACGGGTATATTTCGTTTTAGGTCAACGCCTATGTATGCCGCGCTGAATATGGATCCCGTTTCTGTTCGTGAGAGCAATGAATCTATCCGAAATTGCCCAGCTAATACTTTCCCAACCCATTCTGCACTCATCGATATCACTCACTTGAGGATGTTGTAAAAAGATTTGAATGAATTGCGCCAGCAAAATCAATATACCATATAATAAAAAGACGATGAACAATTTTCCACCAACCCATCAACGCATGTTTCATGGATCAATCCGCGCTGAGACCCTGGGTGATCAATTGGCTGCCCGGTTTAATAACCGTCAGCATCGGGTTTCCTTGCGGACGCAGGGATCATCCACCCTGGTTCAAATTGGCAGTAAACACGGAACACCAGTTACCGTGCACATCGCGGATACAGCCGGGGGAGTGCTGGTTACCATGAGCCGTGGACGGGACTGGCTGGACCGGACTGCAGACGCCAGTGAACTGTTTGAGCGTGCGGCGCGAAATCCACTTTCTCTTCTGGCGGCTGTACCGGATATTATCGGCGAAATGCGCGCTGGCAATCTGGTTAACAAGATATGGGATGCAATTAATGATTTGTGTTCTCTTTCGCGCTCACTCTCCGGTGAAGTCAACGCTCCCCGCAACCCAAAAGTATGTCCATTCTGCCGGACTTCTAATCCTTGGAATTTGGATCATTGCCAGGCGTGCGGAGGACCATTGCCAGTTGACCTGCCGCGTGTATGTCCGAAATGCAACCGCGCACACACATCGGATGCGCTATTTTGCCAGGCTTGTGGAACTCGCTTGATTAGCGGGTAGAGATTCTTTTCTGAGCCATTTCTAAAATCTGGTTGCTGAATGCCCGGCTGGAATCGATTGTCGCCAGCGCATTCTGGCGTTGCAGCATTCCCGCCAGAGCCTGCCACTGTTCCAGGCTTTGCCAGCCCACCCCATTTTTCCGAGTCAGGTCACTTTCCGAGTCTCGCAGCTCGCTTTCGAGCATGAAACGCATATGCTCACGGTCAGTCTCGGGACCTGTAAATTCCAGGGTGATCGTGACCGCTTCATCGATGTGGTTGCGGGCATACTCGATCCCTTTCAGACAGCCGGTTAAGAATCTGGTCAGAAGTTCTGGTTGTTTTGACAAAGTGTCTTCGCTGGTTGTGTAGGTCAGTCCTAGCGAAGGGACTCCGTAATCTTCTGGTTCCCAGAGAATCAGGTCGTATCCCCAGTTTTTGATCAAGAATGGTTCGTTCGATTTAAATACCGGATAAACATCGACTTTGCCTTCGGTCAGCATACGTGGATCAAAACCGACATTGACAAAATTGATCTTTTTAGGGTCTGCACCTGCTGCCTGAATTAATGCGTTTAATTCTGGAGGGGGAGTGCCTTTATAACCTACGGTTTTGCCTTCCCAATCTCGCGGCGATTTCATTCCAGATTTCACCAGCCCAGCGAACGCCTGTTGTCCTTTCTGCCCGATTAACGCGATCGAAACCAGCGGTAAACCAGGATCCGCCCGGCGTTGAAGCATCACTGCGGCATCCTGGGTGGTCACCTGCACCTTGCCAGCAGTCACCAGTTGCAAATGCTCGCCGCGACCGGGGGAATGGGTAATGGTTACCTCAAGGTTCTGATCCTTGAAAAACCCCTTTTTCTGAGCGACATAGGCGGCAACGAAAGGTAAATTTGCCTGCGGTCGGTATCCGGGCATGAAGGTCATAGACATGGGTTCCAAGGATTTGGGATTGTCGGTCGCCAAAGATGATGTTGAAGTGGATCCAGGCGCGGATGTCTGGCAGCCAGCCAGGAGCAAAATCATCACGATCAAGAGAAAATTGAGAATGCGGGAGATATTCGTCGAGATATTCATCATTGTTTTACTCCTCTGAGGATAAATTCCAAAAGACAACTCGTTTTTCAATCCAGTTCAACAGCCCATAGATGAGCATTCCGACGGCTGATACTACAAAAATAGCCGCAAAGAGATAAGGGAGATTTAAGTTGGTATAAGCCAACCACATAATACGCCCCAACCCGCCTGAAGCCCCGGTCCATTCCGCAACTACCGCGCCGATCAAAGCGAGCGGGGCGCTGATTTTCAAGGCAGAGAAAAGAAAGGGCAGGCTGCCTGGTAGGCGCAAGTGAATAAAGATTTCAAACCGGTTGGCACGCCAGGAGCGAAATTGGTCCAGCATTGCCGGATCGACGCGCTGCATCCCACTCAACAAATTAACCAGCACTGGAAAGAAAGTCATAAAAGCGGTAATGATAACCTTGGGCAACATGCCAAATCCCAGCCAAATGGTCAGGAGAGGGGCGATTGCTGCCAGGGGGGTGGATTTTGCCAGGATTGCCAGTGTCATCACACCATTTTCCAGTCCGGGTAATAAGATGAGCAGGCTGGCTAACAACAAACCTGCGCTTAATCCGAATGCCAGTCCTAAAACAGCTTCGCCGGTTGTGATCAACAAAGCAGAGGTGTACACTTCAAAGTTGGTAAACAAGGTTGAGAAAATCCTGCCAGGCGCAGGTAATAAATAGACCGGAAAATTTCCGATATTCACCGCGAGTTCCCAGAGAATAAAGAAAATGATGACGATCAGCCAGGCGGTGAATAATGGAGAAAACGAGCGAATTTTTAAGCGCCTGGTGGTTTTCATCGGGCACCTCGTGATCCAGATTTGACTGCTGAAATTGAGAGCAATTTCCTTAGTCCTGCCAACAATTGCTGGTATTCAGAAGTATTTTCCTGTCTTGGGCGAGAAAGGTTGACAAATATGTCTGCTGCTATCGTGCCTGGAGCAGGTGTCATCACCAGGATTCGATCTGCCAGGTGGATGGCTTCGTGGATATTATGGGTTACCCATAGTACAGCAGGTTTGAGTGGCTGCCAGAGCTCGAATAGTTCTACAGCCAGGTTCTCGCGGGTCAATTCATCTAACGCGGCAAAGGGTTCGTCCATTAACCATAATCCTGCATTCATCGCAAGCAAACGCGCCAGTGCTGCCCGTTGCTGCATTCCACCTGATAAGGCAAATGGGAAAAGACCTGCTGATTCCTTTAATCCAACCCTGGCGAGCGCATCTTCTGCAGGAAGAAAATGCCCGTTATGGGTAATATATCGCTGGGCAAGGTCCACGTTAGCGCGCACGGTTAACCAGGGAAGTAGAGCAGGTTTCTGAGCCATATAGGCGATTTTGCCCCCATCGGTTATTTGATCGGGTGGTTTTCCTGCAAAGAGGATCAAACCCTTTGTTGGACGCAGTAATCCCGCAGCCAGTCTTAACAGGGTGGACTTGCCGCACCCGCTGGGTCCGATCAGGGCGGCAAATTGCCCCGCCTCGATTTTAAAATTGATATCCCATAACGCCGACCGGGGGGGAGAACCAGGATAGATATGCTGAAGATCTGAGATTTCTAGAGTCATCTTAACCGGGCAATCCCTGCCAGCCTTTTATTGAATCGGTTTCAATATAAAACCCTTTATCAACTCGTTCAATTAATTCGTGGGAAGCGGTTTGTCCAAGGTAGCGCTGCATGAGGCGGTTGACCAGGCGCTCAAGACCCGCTGTTGATGTAGAGACCTTCAGATCTGTTAACGGAATGCACCTGCCCTGGCTGGTTACCCGCCGTAAAGGCGACCAGGGTTCATCGATTGTAAGTGATACGTTTGGGTTTTGGCTGACGTAATTCACCCATTGCGAGCCTTTCCAGGCGATGACCCAAAAACCACGCCCATCCCATTCCTGCCAAACTGGGATTACATGAGGACGTCCGTCGGGACGAATACAAGCCAGTCGGGCAGTCCAGGGTCCTTTGAGGAAAGCGTTGATTTCTCCCTCAGACAGGGGAGAAGCGGGTTTATGCCGGGTCTCGCCTTGCTGTTGATATGGGGTATAGGTTACCGCGCCAAGGCGGTAAGATAACCGGGCGGCAAGGGTGCGGATATCCGCCAGGAGTTCAGGTGTTAATGTCTCTGGAGAGAGGCGGAACAAAGGTGCGCTCAGTAATAATGCAGCGACCGGGTTCACGCCATCTTTGCATATAGGTACTGCCAGATTAAAGGAATCCCATTCTGAACTGACCGCGTAACCTTTTGAGACAATTTCGGCAGGTGGGGGAGAAGAAAGAACCTGCTCAGCACTGGTTATTCCGGTGTAAACCTGACCGGTGGTAAAAACGCTGCGGATTTGATGCTGAGTTTCAACCTGGGCGATAACCATGACACCGTCTGGCGAAGGTAATAGAAGAGCCAGTGTTTCTGGATAGGATGATGTGCTGGTTTCCTGATAAAATGCTGTCAGGATCTGCTGGGTGCCTGAAAATTGAGGAGTCCGCCAGGCAGTCAACCGGGCTCCGGCGCGGTATTTGCCTCGTTTACCGTTTTGCTCAATATAGCCCAGGTTTTTCAGCATGCGCAGCAATAAAAAAAGGGAACTGCGCGATACATCTAATTGGGCAAGCATTTCCTGCGGGGATAACCCATCTGGGTTTGCAAGTAATAGTTCAATAATGCGCAAGGTGTATTCTGCGGTTGGAATGGAGAAGTCATCTGACATTTTATCGTCCATAATAGTGGATTGGTGTCCATTATGCCAGACGATAACATAATTGTCAACGGCTGGACCTTCAAATGATAAAAAAGGAAACAATGATGGAAAATATTGATAGCCGAACCCTTTTCATTTAGTATATCGGTCTCGAATTTTTGAGGTGTCTGAGAAATATCATGATGGGTCAATTTTTTAACGCGGAATACCGGCTGGATTTTTCGAATAATCCCTAAATAGTATGGTTTAATAGTCCAATATTATTGTTGATTATCAGGAGTAATTGATCATGGCAGTGCGGGCAGTAATTTTCGATTTTGGTGGTGTGCTTTATCGAACGCCGGATATACGCTGGATGAAGAAGGTTCAAAATCTGCTGGGACTGCAACATGATCCTTTAATTAATTCGCTCATATCCTCTCCGAATGAGTCACCTTTTGTCATGGACATTATGTTGGGTAATATTCCTGAGACGCACGTTTGGGAAATCGCTACACAACGTTGGAAAATTCAGCCTGCCTTGCTTCATACCATCCGGCGCAGTCTGATGTCGCCGCGCCGCTTGAACCACGAGTTGGCGGAATTATTGGCTTGTTTGCGCGGTAAGTACCGAACAGCTATCCTTAGCAATGCAGGCAGCGACGCGCGCCGTACCTTTACTGAAATTTTCAAATTACATCATGCTGCGGAGGTGATGGTGATCTCGGCGGAAGAGGGTCTGGCAAAACCAGATCTGCGAATCTATGAGCGCACGGTTGAGCGGCTGGGTGTGCCTGCAGAGGAATGTGTATTCGTGGATGATTTTATTGAAAATGTGGAAGCAGCCCGTGCTTTTGGGATGAAAGCAGTCCATTTTCAAACGAATGCCCAGGCATTGGCTGAATTGGCAAAGTATATTGGTCTACCCTGTCCATAATTTGCTATTGAAAAACCAATTGCAAAGGGACAAAAAAGACGCAAAGGATTTCCTGAAACCTTGCGTCTTTGCATCTCTTGAATTGTACTATCCGCTATTTAAAGACTGGCTAAAAACTCATCCAGCGCACTTAATAACCGGTCGGTGTCCTCCATGGTGATTTCGCCCATCGGAGCAATGCGAAAATGTTTGTCTCGCAGTTTACCGTAGCCATTCGCAACGCGCAAACCTCGCGCGCCTAAGAATTTGTTCAGGTCAGCAACCTGGAATGGGCGGGTGATTGCCAGGGATGTCACTGTTCGGCTGCGGTAAGGTGGTTTAGCAAAGGGCGTGAGCCCATTTTGGTCTGCCCAGGCTTGCACCTTGCGGCTCATGGCTTCGTGGCGGGCATAGCGGTTATCCAGCCCTTCTGCCAGAATGCGGTCGAGTTGGAAATCGAGAGCAAAAATCAAGGGCATCACCGGCGTCATGGGGGTTGAATCTTTCAGACGGTGTTTTTCCATGAGTACCAGATCAAAATACCAACCGCGATTTTTAACCGATTCAGCCTTTTTCAGCGCTCGATCATTGGCAGCCGCCAGCGACAAACCCGGGGGAAGCGCCAGGCATTTTTGCGAGGAGGTCAACAAGAAGTCGATCCCCCAGGCATCCATTTCAATTTTTACTCCTCCTAACGATGACACGGCGTCTACCAGAACGAGGGTATCTGGGCTGATTTCTTTTATCTTGGCTGCTAACTCTTTGACCGGGCTTTCTACACCAGTCGAGGTTTCATTGTGGACAATCGTTACCGCTTCGTATGATTTCTTGCTGAGGGCTTCAGCCAGAAGATCAGGTGTTATTGCTTCACCCCATTCCACCTCCAGCTTATCGGCGGATTTTCCGTTCGCCAATGCGCATTGATACCAGCGCTCTGCAAAAGATCCATTGACGCAACACAAAATATCTTGATTGACAAAATTACGCACTCCCGCTTCCTGCATCCCTGAACCGGAATGTGTGCCTAAGAAAACGCGGTATTGTGTAGCAAAAAGTGCCTTGGCTTTTTCAGAGGCGCGTTGAAAGATGGCTTCGAAATCTTTGCCACGATGGGGAATCATTGCCTTGGCTTGCGCCTGAAGAACCTCCGGCGCAACATCAACAGGTCCGGGGACAAACATGGGCGACATTTTAAAACCTCCAGATATTATTTTAAGAAAAATGAAAGGATGATCAGGATGGCGAAAAAGGAACCAGCTAAAACACCAATCCGCTTTAGATCTTTAATGATATACGTATAATCTGGGTTAAATTCAGCAGAAGATGATCGGCTGGGAGTGGTCGTTCGAGATTCTGAAACAGGGACGAATGTTGCTGTTGATGGGCTGACAGTTGATCTGGGAACTGGTGAACTGCTTTGTGTAACGCTGCGTTTTTGTTTTTTACTCATGCTTCTCTCCTGATTAATAGAATAAGTTCATTTTTGATCCTGGTACGTTGCGGTTACAATGATCCGCATATTATCCACCAGGTATGGGTAACAAGAAATCAAAGTGACAACAGGGTCTGGCGTTGGCGCCATAACTTCAACTCGGGTTGGTTCAACTACCTGAGTACCGCGGACAACATAGGTATACGCCCGTTGTTGTGTGTACACAATCACCTGGTCGCCAGTTTTGAGCTTATCCAGATCGCGGAATATTTCTCCGAACACATCGTTATGCGCTGATAGAACGACATTCCCTTTTTGACCCGGATTGGCTGAGCCAATATGCTGTCCAACCCCCTTTTTTAGCTGTTCCCACCCATCCCCCTGGACTATGGGGGCATCCACGTTAATCGCTGGAATTCTAAGACGTATAGCATGCTCGGGGCTTGGGGTTGGCAGCATGATCGTGGCAGATATGGACTGCACGAGCGGGCGCAAATGAGCTGGAATTTCAGCCTCGTTGAATCGCACGCCGCCAGGGTCGGTAGGCGGAGTGTGACCAGAAGGTAATACCACAACCGAGATTAATGGCGTGGAAGTCATGGTTGGCAGCACCAGGGCTGATGACACTTCGCGATTCAGACTTTGTAACAGATTTGCCCCGTTATACAGGATAAAAACCAGTCCAACTACAGCAGCTACTTCGATCAGGAATAGAAAGCGGTCTAACCAGACTTTACCTTTTGATGGCGGTGAAGCCTCTTCAAATGCTGGGATCAACTCACTTCTGAGATCGTCCAAAACCGGAGGGTTGGCTTGCGGTTCGACCAGAATGACCCTGCCAGATTTGCGGAAGGCTTCCATGCGTTTCTGGCGCTCAGCCCGCCGTTTCTCGATTAAAAGCTGCCGCAGCTGGTCAACTGATAAATCCTCTAAAGAACGCTGGCGTGGCATACCTTTCCTTGGGGTGTAATTAGTGCGATTATACTCCAAATAGCGAAAAGTATAGGGGTAGATTTATATATTGTCCAGACAACTGGACTTTCCGGTTTCTTCTTGGTACTCTTGATCCCCCAAAAATCGAGTACAATTCTCTTCCATATGAGAAATAAAGGTAGAAGGGTGAATCAATTCATTCGTATAGGAATGGTTTTTATTGTCCTGGTGAGTGTGATAGCGGGTTGTGCTTCACCGTTTCCAGCGCCAGCACCGCTTAATGAGACGCCAGCATCCGTTCAGCCTTCCTCGACACCGCAGTTTAAGGCGTCAACCCTTACACCTCTCCCAACTTTGAAGCCCTCTCCAACACTCACCCCAATCCCCGAATTTCAAATTAATCCTGCCGAACTCAGAACAGTGGATATTGCGTTTTGGTATCCCTGGACGGCTGAAATGTCAACTCTTCTGAAGCAATTTATAGATGAGTTCAACCGTTTGAATTTGTGGGGGATAACGGTTGAAGGGATTCCGATTGGAGGAACAAGCCAGTTATTTGAGCAGATGTTGACTGCTATCACGGAGAAGAAGGTTCCGGATATTCTTCTTGCCCCAACCGATCAGGTAGCTACCTGGTACGATATGGGGGTCATCATGGAACTGGATCGATATATCCAGCATCCCGAATGGGGGATTCGGCAGAGTGAAGTTGGTGAATATCCTGTGATGTATCTGCAGGGCAGCCAGGTGGAGGGAAAGCAGGTGGGACTTCCCGCTTTTCGCAGCCAAACTGTACTGTTCTATAATCAGACCTGGGCAAAAGAACTGGGGTTTCCTGCGCCGCCGCGTACGCCAGAAGAATTTAAGCTCCAGGTATGTGCGGCTGGAAAACAAAATAACACCTCTCCCCGCGTAGAATATCGCGGAACAGGAGGTTGGATTGCAGATCGAGATCCGCAGGTGATTTTAAGCTGGTTGCTGGCTTTTGAAGCAAACCCGCTGCCTGCTTCACCTCGTTCTGCTTATCAATTCAACACCCCGGCGGGATTGACGACTTTTCGATTTTTTCGGGAGCTGCTCGACCAAGGCTGTGCATGGGTAAGTCGAGTACCATCCCCATATGATTACTTTTCCCGCCGCCAGGTGTTGATTTATTCAGGCACGATCCAGGATTTCCCTGCTCAGGTAAAGGCGCAGCAACGTGCCAATAGCCAGGATGAATGGGTTATGCTTCCGTATCCAGCCATAAACCGACCTCTTTCATTATCTGCCACTTATTCTTACACCATTCCCCGCTCAACGCCGACCAGACAACTGGCAGCCTGGTTGTTTCTGCGATTTCTGTCCCAGCCAGACCGCCAGACGCAATTATTAATGAGCGGCAGTACCCAGGCTGTTCATCGGATAGCCCAAGAAAATATAAATATATATCGGCAACGTTTCCCGATGTGGTCGCTGGTTATCCGTTCGGATATGACAACCTTTTTGACACCCAATACACCCTCCTGGCGGATTGCTCGCCGGGTGCTGGAAGATGCTGCCTGGCAGGTGTTTCAAACCTATACCAAATCGGCTGATTTACCGGGCATCCTGGCGGCGCTTGATGCGCAGATTGCCGACCTGACACCAAAAAAACCATGACTCTCCCTAAAGTAACCATTTATACCGATGGCGCATGCGATCCGAATCCGGGACCAGGCGGATGGGCAGTGGTTATCCTGGAAGAGGGGCAAGTGCATCAATTAAGTGGTTTCGAGGATCACACGACAAATAATCGTATGGAATTGACAGCGGCTGTCCGGGCGCTTCAATCTCTTCACAGACCCAGCCAGGTGGAGTTCTTCACCGATTCTCAATATCTCATGCTGGGCATTACCCAGTGGTTGCCGAAATGGATTCGGCGAGGTTGGCGTACTACCTCAGGGAAGGTAGCCAATCAAGATCTCTGGCAAATATTGGTCGATACTGCGCAGAATCATCAGATACGATGGAGGTGGCTGCGGGGACACAATGGGGATGTCTACAACGAAATGGCTGATCGCCTTGCCCGGGCTGCCATGAATAAGCGTAGTCCTTAACTTTTTCATGCCAATTTAATATCTGGCGATTTGATGCATCAGATCTTTGTTTCGCTCGTATAGTTCACGGTAAATAAGGTAATCGTGATCATATACTGCATTAAACTCCTGCCTGGGCAGGATCATCTCTCGGATTTTCATCCAATTATCCACCTCGGTTGCTTGAGTGAACAGCCCCACCGAATATCCTGCCAGGAAGGCATCCCCGTAGCTTGCTCCCAAAGCAATCTCCGGAATACGCTGGGGTATGCCGGTGATATCACTAACCGCTTGTACCCAAACGGAGTTCTTTGTGCCGCCTCCAACCGCGGTTATTTCGCCGATTTGGGCACCAATTTCTTGCATCACCTCGAAATTATGCCGCAATCCATACGCCATGCCTTCTAAAATAGCCCGGAAAAGATGTCCGCGCGTATGAGCCAGCGTAAGTCCAAAAAAATACTCCGCGGGCATCTGGGTCAAGCAAAGGGGTGCGTTCACCTGCAAAGAAGGGTAAGGCAATCAACCCTTCCGCTCCCGGCGGGGTGTGGGCAGCCTGATTCACCAGGGCAGCATAGGCGTTTTTACCCTCTTGGACTTCCTGTGTTACCAGGTCTGGTGCGAGTTTTTCGCGAAACCAACGAGTCAAAGATCCACTGGTCGCCAGAGCAGCGATCAAGCAAGATGTGACTGGGAAAAGATATGGAGGATAGTCCATTTCCGCACAGTCGCACCAATTCGTCTTTGCCTATTGCTTGTTCAATCTGGATTATTTCATTTGTCGCACGCGTATCGATTCCATACAGTATTCCTGCTCGCAAGGGGTGGCAGGTATTATCATCTGGCAAAACATCCGGTCCGATAGCGCCAGGAGCTATTGCGCAAATGTCAGCAGGATTAATCGCACCTTTTTCAAGGAGTGTCTGGCTGATCTTACAAAAATCACCCCACCACACTCGTTCAGGGTCATGTTCTGCCCAACCGGCATGAGGTATGGAAAGATCATGTGGCAAGAAATGACTGGCAATTAATTGTCCTGAGAGATCGACCAGTACCCCCCTTTGATTCGTATGTCCCAATATCGATACCCATCAGGTAGCGGTCCATTCACCTTTTTTCCCGTTCTTGCTCAATGTTCGCGAATTTTTATTCTTGCACAAAAAAACAGTTACGACCGGCTGCCTTTGCTTTAAACAATGCAATATCTGCCCGGTTGAGCATTGCATCGAATGCCGAGTCCTCATTTTTCATTACTGTTACACCAAGGCTGATCGTGATAGTAATTTGTCTATCTTCTAATCTAAAAGGCTGTGCAACAACCAGCCGCAAGCGTTCCGCCACATTTGCAGCATTATTCATCGCTGTTTCAGGGAGAAGAATGCAAAATTCTTCTCCTCCATATCGTCCGAAAATATCGACCTGTCGCAGCTTCTCCCTACACCGATTGCATACTTCTTTCAGCACCAAGTCGCCAAATGCATGTCCAAAAGTGTCATTAATGTTCTTGAAATGGTCAAGATCGAACATGATGATTGCCAGGGGATGCTCAAAACGTTTTGAACGTTCGTACTCACGCATTCCTAACTCGAAAAAACCACGCCGATTATGGATGCCTGTTAATGGATCTGTGATTGCCATGTGTTGTACTTCAGAGTAAAGGCGTTCTAGTTCCGCATTCTTTTTTGACAGATCCCGTTGAAGGGTTATTAACTCATTATTGAGATGGGATATCTGGTTATATAGGTCAATATCGGAAACGGATTGACCAGTAGAAAGATGCACGAGGTCTTTTGTCAAAGACCGCATCGCTGTTGCCTGGTCATTGTTAATTCTCATCATCTCTTCCCATAAATTAAGGGCATCCAGGTGGGTATGAGCGCCAATGATGATTAACTGGTTGTTATTCATTACGCCTGCGAAATGCATTGTCAGGATGTCTTGTCCGATGACCAGATCAATTTCCCAATCAAAGGTTAAACCCTTTAACCGCAATTCAACCAGGAAATTAAACAATTTGATCCGGCTTCCAGGAGTTACAACCTGACCTAATGAATTTCCTGGCTGCAATGCCGGAATACCGATTGTATCTGATAAAACATTCCTGATTATGCCGGTTGAATCGCAGGATAATGCAATGTTGAAAGAATGCTGATTGGGTATCATTGCCTGCTCACTACCAGGTCGTTTGCTACTTGCACCGCCTCTTGGGCATTTCTGGCGTATCCATCTGCTCCTACCCGGCACCAGAGACCGCTCGAAATTTTAAATGGGTAACCTCCTACCATAATTTTGATTGAAGAAAGATTAGGTTTTGATCGAACCAAATTAATTATTTGAGAGACTTTGCTAACGTGGATCGGGATTGTTGCTGATATTGCCAGAATATTTGCATTTCGGTTTTCTACCGCCTGCACCACGCTATCGAGAGGCGAATTAGCGCCCAGATAATATGTATCCCATCCATCCATCTCTAGAAAGTCAGCCACCATCCGCATTCCAATTTCATGTAGTTCTCCTCCAACAGAACAGGCGACCAGCCGGTTACCGGTTTTAGGAGTTGCAAAAATATAAGGATATAGCTGCGACATGATCAATTGCGTGGCAGCCGTGCTGAAATGTTCTTGTGCCACACTGACCTGATTTGTCTGCCATAGCCGCCCAATTTCTTGCTGGCAGGGCTGAAACACCTCCAGGTAGATGTCTTTTATGCTTGTTCCATGTTGAACAGCACTCAGAATCATCTGGTTTGCCTGGTAACGGTTTCCTTGTAAGAGGGCATTCATATAATTCCTGGCTAATTCGTGATATGGAGAGGTGCTCAAAAGATAGGATTCTTGTTTACCTAGCGAGAGCCTGGCTGCTCTCCATGCTGATTCTAGATAAGATTGAGCGATTGCATATTGTTCAGAAGGCAGATATTTCCGCAATACATCGCCCATGCTCTCCAACGCGCCGTAAAGTGCATCATCTGGAAAATTTAAACCTGTAAACAAGTATTTTAACCAAACAATATATTCTTCAAACAGAGAAGGATCGTCAACAGAAATTGCCTCTGCCAGATAGGTTAAGTGATAAGCAGCATCTCGGACGCTTTTCCCAGAATCGGTTAAGCCGTACCGCTTCCAAAGTTCTGGCTGGAGTGCGTATTGTCGATCAACTGCCTCTCGGGATAAAAGGTCTATTTGTACCTTTATCGAATGGATGACGAGTCTATGCACACTTTCCATTAGATCTTCTCCAGTTATTTGTTAAAAACAGTAAACACACCCCTTCATTATTTTATCCTTTTTTATTCAAATTCGATCAGGTAATTATCGAAAATGATTTCAGTGTGTTGAAAAAGGTAAAGTTGAGGGGAATCCGAAAGTACAATTTGAAGCATGGGTAGATCACACGCGCCATAAGTAATATAATTTGCTTGGAGGGAATGTAGCATGGAAAATCTCAATATACTTTATATTCATTCTCATGACTCGGGCAGGTATATTCAGCCATATGGGTATCAGGTACCCACGCCCAATTTACAGCTCCTGGCGGATCAAGGGGTGTTATTCCGGCGGGCTTTTTGCGCTGCGCCAACCTGCTCTCCAAGCCGGGCGGCGCTACTTACCGGTCAGTCGGCTCATTCCAGCGGGATGATTGGGCTGGCGCACCGCGGATTCAGTCTTAAAGATTATTCACAACACATTGTGAATACTTTGCGAAAGGTTGATTACACGTCAGCCCTGATTGGTCTTCAGCATGTAGCAGGGGATACCAGTGTGATCGGGTACGACCAGATCGTCCCTTGTCCATCTCGGCTGGCATGCGACGTAGCGCCAAGAGCAGCAGACTATTTAACCAATCATCCTGCAGAGCCTTTCTTCCTGGATGTCGGTTTTTTCGAAACGCATCGTGAATTTCCAGAGCCAGGAACAGAGGAGGATCCCGATCATTGTCTGCCGCCACCCACATTGCCAGACACGCCAGAAGTCCGGTATGATATGGCTTGTTATAAAGCCAGCGCAAGGCAGCTAGATGAAGGAGTAGGGAAGGTACTCCAGGCGCTGGATGCCGCAGGATTGGCAGATCGCACACTGGTTATATCGACAACGGATCATGGGATCGCATTCCCGGGCATGAAGTGCAATTTGACAGATCATGGCATCGGAGTATCGCTAATATTACGCGGCCCGGGTGTTCTGGGCGGGGGGAGAGTTGTTGATGCAATGGTCTCTCATATTGATATGTTCCCCACGCTTTGTGAGTTGGTTAATGCGCCGCTGCCGCCCTGGCTGCAAGGGACTTCCCTGATGCCGGTGCTGCGGGGCGAAGCCGCCGAGGTAAACGAAGAGGTTTTTGCGGAGGTAAGTTATCACGCGGCATACGAACCGCAACGAGCCGTGCGCACCCAGCGATACAAATACATCCGCCGTTTTGGTGAGCGCCTGCTGCCGGTCTTGCCTAATTGTGACGATTGTCCCGGCAAAACCATTTGGATGGAGCATGGCTGGAAAACCAGGCAGGTCGATCAGGAGCAGCTATATGATCTAATATTTGACCCGAATGAAACGCATAATCAGGTGGGAAACCCTGCGTATCAAGACGTTTTAAAGGAAATGCGCGAACGATTGCTGCGTTGGATGACAAACACCGATGACCCGCTTTTAGCGGGCGATGTAATCGCTCCCAAAGGCGCACAGGTAAATGATGTAAATGGTGTATCACCACGAGAAGATGTGATTATTGTGTAAAGCAAAAGAAATGAAAAGGACCTCAAGTTGATGGAGGTCCTTTTCAAGAGGCGACGACGGGATTTGAACCCGTGATGAGGGTTTTGCAGACCCTTGCCTTGCCACTTGGCCACGTCGCCAGCTGGTATTTCTCCATGATTTTAAGGGCAGCCTGTCTTCTTGTCAAGAAGAAACGCAAACCGCCAGGTTGCTGGCGGTCGAGAGCGGGCGATGGGACTCGAACCCACGACCTCTTCCTTGGCAAGGAAGCATTCTACCAACTGAACCACGCCCGCGTGGCTATAATGTGGTCATCAGTGTAGAGCAATATTAATCGATTTTTGAATAGCCGTCAAGATAAAAACCTGGAAAATTTCCCAAATCCGAAGATAATCGATCGGCGGCGATCCCAATCAAAAAACCTCTCAACCCTGGAGATGGGATACTCAAATCTAAAATAAGTCAGAAGCGAGTTTTGACGGACCAAATTTCTTTTTTCAACACCCTCTTAATCATATATTTTGATTTTTTCGGGGTAGTTCAACTCTATCTTCTATCACCACTCTTTCAGTGTAATGTAAAAGAAATCGCGGGTGGATGGATTGAGAAATCGCTCTTTATGCACTTTCATCTCTTCAGGGAATAGAGGGTCGGCGATTAATTCGCCTTTTTCTTCCTTTACAGCGCTAAAATGAACCCAATACGAGTTAATATCCAGTTGAATGGCATTGTGAACCCCCACCAGAGTCATCGCCTGTGCCATGACTGGCATGGAAAGGCGGGGACCAGCGAAGAAATACAGCACTTTTCCGTCCTTGCTGATACCCAAACCGGAGCGCCAGGTGACCACTTCTCCATCCAATGTGCCGCCCCAGTCTTCAATAAGGTTCTTCTCAACTTTGGCATGAATCTGACCGGCTCGAATAATCGGCGGACAGTTCTGTCTCCAGGCAACCATATCCTGGCTCGGATGAATATCTTTTCCCCATTCCCCGATCGCCACTCTGCCATCCTGGTAGATCACCACAGTACCAACTGCATCGCGGGGTGGTAATGGTTCAATTCCGTTGGACATAGCGCCATACTTGCCATGAGTAGCCATAAATCCACCGTTGAATACTGCCAGTAGTTTACCCGCTTTGCGATCGATCGGAGGGATTGTGCCAGGGAGTTGAAGTTTATATGTGTTCGGCTCAACAGAACCCAACACATATCTTAAATTAGAACGTTCCAGGTTGAATGCGACTACCCCTAGCAGGGTATAGGGTCGTTTTGCATCCGGTTGAAGGAATGTACGATACGCTACCGGTCTGCCAACACGATCTTTTAGATAGACCGACCATTGACCTTCGCCTTCCAACTTGCCAAGCGGCGGCACCGCAGCTAGAACCCAGGTATTCGGTGTGGATGTGACGGTTGGTTGGGGTGTAGGGGTGAGAGTCGCCTGTACTGCTGGAGTTGATTCTGGGGTTGGATTGATTTTTTGAATGGGTTCTGGTGGGGGTGGTGGTATCACTGTCGTCTCGACTCTTGGGGCAGAGGGGATTTCTTTTTCATCGGATGCTGGACTGGATGGAGCCTGCCAGGGTGCGGCTGGGCGGGAGATACCCAGAGAATAGCGCGCCATATCGGCTTTGTCTTGCGCCAATAAGACGAGTTCTTCCAGTCTGGCAACCAGATCATTGCCAAAAATTGATCGAAGGAAGATAGCCCCTTGCGCTCCAAATCCAGGAAAAATCTGGATGGCTGACACCATTCCCCCAGCCATCAACCCAAGACTGATTCCAATCCATGCCATTTTTGCCAGGAAACGATGTTTTTGGATTTTCACATCCTCACCCATCCATATTCGTATATAAAGTTTTAATAATCATACAGGCTGATGTTCAAATTTCGCCGAATCTTTCGTAAGGCGTGTCTTGATTCCTTGTAACTACATGCGATGAATTTATCATAATTGAGCCAGTCAAAGAAGGATGAATCCCAGTTCCAAAATATGATATGATGAAGCAGATTTCGTCGTCAATTAACCATCCCTCTACTCTTCTCGGAGATTTATGCATCCTCGTCAACGCCTGTTAGCTGTTTTAGCGCGCAAAATTCCCGATTGTGTGCCAGTAGCCCCAGATTTTTCTAATATGATTCCAGCCAAATTGACAGGTAAACCGTTTTGGGATCTTTACTTGTATAATGATCCGCCAATCTGGGAAGCCTACATTGCATGCGCCAAATACTTCAATATTGATTCCGTTATGGACGGCTATTTTCCATTAACCTTTCCAGAAGAAATTCCACCGGATGAAGGCTGGCAGCGGTATATTGTCTATCGTTCTTCAGAAAGGATAATCACACAGCGGGCGAAAATTGAAAATCGGCGATATGAATGGGAACCACTGGTGGATGTATATTACGTTGCCGATCCACCAACCAAAAACTTGCTGCCGGAAAAAGTGGGATTGCCAAGAGAGCCATCCCGATGGGAACCGCTGGAAGGGGTAAAAGAGGTCGATCTTGGTCCAGCGGGCTTAAAGCGAGTAAAAGAATTGATGGGGGATCAGGGTCTGGTGGGCGTGTTCTGCGCTGGGACGTGCGCTTTACACAATCAGGAAGCCATTTATTATTACTACGATCATCCGGAATTACATCAACAAATGGCTGAGGAGCGTATTGAAAAAGCAGTTGTGCGCTTTAATCGGATTATGGCGATGGATGTAAAACCGGATTTCTTGTGTGTGGGCGGGTCTGGGACTTTAGTATTTCAAACGGTGAAAATTTTTCGACAATTGGCATTTCCCGCCGTTAAACAGGTGATTGATATGGCGACCGAGGCAGGGATTCCAACGCACGTCCATTCGTGCGGGCCTGAAGCCCAGTTGGTCAAAATAATGGCTACCGAAACCAGCCTGAGCGTGATTGACCCGCTTGAAGTGCCGCCGATGGGCGATTGTAACCTGTGGGAATTAAAGCAATTGTATGGAGATAAGATTATCTTGAAAGGCAATTTGCACACCACCCAGGTGATGCTTCATGGAAAACCTGAAGATGTGGCTGCTGCAAGTCGTAAAGCAATTGATGATGCTGCGGAAGGTGGAGGATTTATCCTCTCTACGGGTGACCAATGTGGACGAGATACACCTCTTGAAAATATCCATACAATGATTGAAACTGCGCGTACATACGGCAAATATTGATTTCCTTGTTTTTCGTTGTAGGTGACCAGGAAGGAGGATTCATGGCGCCAGGATTACGATTAACAGGGGGGAAAGATTTTCCATACTTTATATTTCACCGCTTGTCAGCGATTGGTACTTTTCTCTTTTTTCTCTCACGCTTTTGGCTGGCTGCTTCTATTACAGCCGGTCATACTCCTGGTTTGAATTCTCTACCGTACTTGATCCAGTTTGCAATTTCATTGTTCGATTCGCTCTTGATGGCATGCGTTTTTTTCCATGCGGCAAATGGTCTGCGCCAGGTTGTAGCCGATTTGTTTATTCCTTCCTGGTATGAGAAAATCAGGATGCGGCGATTGATAATTACGACATTAATCCTAACTGGATTGGTTTGGGTGATATTCCTTTCAGCAATGATTTTACGATTTGCAAATGTTGGAGTTGGAGCCGTATGACCATATCGAACCTCAAGAAAATTCAATGGTCATTTGAGGTTGTAATCTGGCTCGTTATGCGGATCAGTGGAATTGTTCTCCTTCTTCTGGCAGGGTTATCGATCATCCAGGTGGAAATATTGACTGGGATAGAAAATATTACCGCTCAATGGCTGCAAATCCGCTGGAGAAATCCGTTATGGCAGGGGATTGATTTTCTGACAGCAGTTTTGGTGATATTACATGGTTTCAATGGATTACGCTATATGTTGTGTGAAATCATCCCTCTCCGTCCACTCCGCAGACTGGTCAATATATTGGTTATTGTTGCAGGCTGTATTGTGGTTTTGGGTTGTGTGATCGTAATATTTTAATCTGAGGTAAAATGCACAATATTCATGAGGTTGACGTGTTGGTGGTTGGTGGGGGGGTAGCTGGTTTGTCCGCTGCTGCTCAATCAAGCCTTTCTTGCCGTACCGTAGTCCTATCGAAATTGCATCCTTTACGCTCACAAACCACCATTGCCCGCGGTGGGATTGCGGTGGTTGCTGATAGGAATGAGCAAGATCAACCGGAATGGCACATGCTCGACACACTGACAGCGGGAGAGTATTTAAATGACCAGGACGCAGTGGAGCTTCTTTGCCTGGAAGGACAGCACATCTTTGCGGAATTAGATCATAAGTGGGGCATATTCACACGTACACACCAGGGAGAATTGGATCAGCGCTTCCTGGATGGGCATACAAATCTGATTACCGGTCAGTCTTTAGCCCGGATATGTTACGCGGACTCTTCCACGGGAAGGAATATTGCATTTGCTTTATATCAGGAGTGTATCCGTCAAAAAGTACAGTTTTTCAATGATTTTTGGTTATTAGAAGTAATCGTCTCGTCCTCAAATCCACCAGGGGAATCCGATGTTTGTTACGGGGTCATTGCTTTGGAGGCGGCTAATAGCACTTTTCATATTTTTCACAGCCGGGCACTCATTATTGCGACGGGTGGATATGGTCGTTTGTGGGAGGCGACATCCAACGGAGCAACCTCAACCGGAGATGGGTGTGCAGCATTCCTGAGAAAAGGTTTTCCTCTGAAAGACCTCGAATTTTTCCAATTCCATCCTGGAGGGTTATACCCGTCCGGAGCACTTGCCAATGAAGCTTTGCTCAGTGCGGGTGGAGTGTTGTTGAACAGCAAAGGGGAGCGGTTTATGGAGCGCTATGCTCCCCAATCAAAGGAACTCGCTATGCGAGACGCGGTTTCAAGGGCAATGATGATTGAGATCAATCAGGGGCGTGGATTTGACCAGCAGCCCTTTCTTCACCTGGATATGCGGCATTTATTCAATGTTCCCTCCATATCAAAAAGTTCACAGAAGATATTGGAGGAGACAGATCAACTTTGCCGTCTGTATCTGAACCTTGATCCACGTAACAGCCTGATACCCGTCTTCCCTACGGCACATTATGCAATGGGTGGAATTCCGACTGATTTGCAGGCTCGTGTATTAACTGGAATGAGTGAGCTGACTCCGGTAATCGGTCTGTATGCGGTTGGTGAGTGCGCCTGTGTGTCGCTGCACGGCGCAAACCGATTGGGTGGAAATGCATTGCTGGATGGATTGGTTTTTGGTCGCCTGGCTGGAAGGGAAGCAGCAGAATTTGCCAGAGAATGTGAATTGCATGCGATACCTGCCGAACCAATGGATGTAGTGCAAAGACGTTTCGAGCGCTTGCGCACGGGCAGCGGAACGGAGAAAATCTCAGTTTTGCAAAAACTTTTGCGGCGGGTGATGATGGAGCATGTTGGCGTTTTGCGGACGGCAGCAGGGCTGCAACAGGCTCTTGATGAGATTCAAGACTTGCTTGACCGTTTCCAGGCAATACGTGTCGAAAATCCATTTGCTCCATATAACCTTGAGTTATTCAATGCGCTTGAACTCGAGAACTTACTCCTGTTGGGGTTAGCCACAGCTCGCAGCGCGCTTGAAAGGCTTGAAAGCCGCGGCGCCCATGCGCGCGAGGATTTTCCAAGGAGGAATGATTTGGAATGGTTAAAACACTCACTATGTTATCTCAAAGGAGGCGAGATTTTGCTGAGCGAGCAGCCAGTTAAAATTACCCGGTTTCCACCCCCGGCATCCAGTAGATGATCGTTAGGATCGGGAAATTGAATGTTAATCACGCTAAAAATCAAACGTTTTACCCCCGGCAGACATCACCGACCCCGCTTTCGATCATATCAAGTCGAGGTTCAGCCAAACGATCGATTGTTGGATGTGCTGGAACGCATTCGAGCCGAACAAGACCCATCCCTGGCTTATCGTAATTCTTGTGGGCAAGGGTTGTGTGGTTCGGATGCCATGCGGGTTAATGGAAAAAATGCCCTTGCCTGTAAAATACGAATGTCAACCCTGCAAGGTCAGAGGATAACCATTGAACCGCTTCCTGGTTTACCAGTCATAAAAGATTTGGTTGTCGATATGCAGCCATTTTTCGATTTATACTCGTCTTTCGAATCACCCTTAACCAATCTTGAGGATCATCCAGGTTTTGCCCTGGGGGAAAATCACAGCCATTGGTTATCCCAAACAATAACCATGTCTTGTATCCACTGTGGGGCTTGCACAACCGCCTGCCCCATCTGGCGTTCAGACACGCAGTATATTGGTCCTGCGGCGCTGGTGATGATGCACCGCTATTTTGGGGATGGACGCGGTGACAATACGGATCAAAGAAAAAAGGTATTAATGGGTGAAAATGGCATCTGGCTCTGCCGGAATGCTTATGAATGTTCGGCTTGTTGTCCTCAGGAGATACCGATCACACGCGCTATTGCTGAAATCAGAAAAAAACTTATTTTCAAGGATTAAAGGAGTATCAAAATGAAAATTCAATTTGATGGTTTAAATCTTCATCTTGGAAACCTGCCGCGCCTTTCTTACGCCAGGACTCGCTCCATCAGCGCAGAAAATTTTACTGGAGAAAAAGGCAAAGGGGCTATGGCATTGACCGGGACCGGCAGCCACGCGTCTGAACAGCTTGGTCAGGGTTGGAAGGTCTCTCCCTCGGTAAAAATCGAAGCGGGTCAGCTTTTCACGATGGCTGAAATTGATGGTCCTGGAGCCATTCAGCATATCTGGCTGACCACCCATCCGCAGTTCTGGCGCAGCCTTGTTTTGCGTATCTATTGGGATGCTGAGACAAATCCGTCTGTTGAAACTCCGCTGGGAGACTTTTTCTGTATGGGATGGTGCGAAAGGGCAAATGTAGCTTCGCTGGCGGTATGTGTGAATCCGGCAGGTGGATTCAATTGTTATTGGCAGATGCCCTTCAGGCAAAAAGCGCGAATAATCGTTGAAAATGTGGGCGGCGAATCAGCAACTCTCTATTACCAGGTAACCTATACATTGACGGATATACCCGATGACGCTGGTTATTTCCATGCGCAGTGGCGGCGCAGCAATCCTTTGCCCTATAAGACAGTGCACACTTTGCTTGACAATATCAATGGAAAAGGGCAATATGTTGGCACTTACCTGGCATGGGGTGTCAACAACACGGGTTGGTGGGGCGAGGGTGAGATCAAGTTCTATATGGATGGCGACCAGGATTTTCCAACGATCTGTGGCACTGGCACTGAAGATTATTTTGGAGGAGCCTGGAACTTTGAGCATCCAAAAGGTGAATATGGGGTGTTTAGCTCGCCATACAGCGGTCTACCCCAGGTGATAAAACCTGATGGTTTATATCGCAGCCAGCAGCGCTTTGGGATGTACCGCTGGCATATCATGGATCCTATTCGATTTGACCAGGACTTGCGGGTTACGATCCAGGCGCTAGGATGGCGCAAAGGCGGTTATTATTTACCCATGCAGGATGATATTGCTTCGACTGCGTTCTGGTATCAGGCAGAACCTCACAATCCCTTTCCAACCTTTCCAACGTGGGAATATCTTGAGGTAATTTAATTTCAGTTCATATTTGTGGAAAAGCGACCTATTCCGAACTCATGTAAAAGTTGTTAGATATTATCTTTTCTTATGGTGCTTTGATAATAATTTCACAAGGAGGAAAAGCGTTGTAACGATCCAGACCCAACTTAAATCACCCGGACCGCCTGGACCGGTGCGCGGGGCAGTTTTGCGGATTCGGATTAAACGATACCCTTGAGTCAGGCTTTCTAGTTCATCGTCCGATGTTTTGAATGGATCAATGCCAGCGGCGTAGGTTGCAAATCCGCTGGCAATTAATACCTGGCGCAATATCGGAATACGAAGATGAGGGTCCGTAATTTCTTCCGCTTCACCCGCCCACCAGCTATCAGGCAGCCATAATTCAACCTTGGGGTCAGCCTGCAAATTACGGTACCAATCCGATATTGACCCAAAACCGGCGGTGATGTAGATATCACCGTTGATATCGGCGTAATTGACTGGCGTGCGCCGAAGCTTACCGCTTTTTCGCCCATGATGGGTCAGGATCATGATTTGCCCAAATTTTTCGGGCCAGATATTTATCCAATTTCCCAGTCCCAACCTCCAAAACACAATCATAAGGGGGTTGAGTTTCTTGAACCAGGCGCGTGTCTCGTTGTCAGCTTTCAGGACAGGTTTCATCATCTTTCCTCCCTTGCGCGAATTTCCTGGGCTGCGCGAATCATCGCCAGATATCCCTCGGCAGGCACAAATTCAGGAATGGAGTTCCCCGAACCCAGAGCGAATCCACGGGCTTTCTGTCTGAAACGCCAGCCCAATTCTACAACTTGCTCGAAAATGTCTTGGGGATCCGTGCGGCATAAAACATCGACATCAATACCGCCAAGCAAGGCAATTTTCTCACCATAGCGTTCGATCCAGGTGTCAAATGGGGCGATCACATCTTCGTTCGAGTGCTTGGCGTTAATCCCCAGTGCAATAATTTCATCCATCACCGGAAAGATATTCCCGCAAGAATGGAGTAAAAATGGTTTGCCTGCATTCCGGATCATCTGGATGACGCGATTGTATTGGGGTAAAATGAATTTCCGAATGTTTCGTGGCGATGTGAGCGTGCCGCTCTTGAAGCCAAGGTCGTCTCCAAACCGACAGGCGACAAACATATCCGCGTATTGGTCTAAAAATTTTGCCCAAATGGTGACCATCAAATCGCCAATCTTTTGGTAAAGATCGGCAAACAATTGGGGATCATCCGCTTGCATATATGCCAGGTATTCAAACCCCACCAGGTCTTCACTGATTTCGAAAACGCCGTTCCCTATTCCACCGACGGCTTTCATGCCTGGCGGGAGCTGCCGGCGCAGCGCTTCAAACTTGGGTTGCGCCAATTCCCAATAGCGAACAGGAATTTCAGCCCAGGGAAAACGCTCAAAATCCTGTCGTGTTTGAATCTGTCCTTTGCCGCCTTTCAAAGCATGAATACCCGGCAGGGCATGGGTGATACATTCTTCAAAGGAGACGGTATCATACGTCATTTCAAGCCAGAAGCGGCAGTAGTGTCGGAAAAATTCATCCAGATCAGCTCCAGACGATTCTTCTAATTCGCCGAAATGAATTCCTAATATCTCCTCCATTTTGGGGACGTTAATCAAATGCTCATACAGCGGCAACCGTTGTGGTCGGTGATTTTCCATCACCGCCAGCATGTTGCGGTAATCGGGTACAAATTTCATGTTCTCCTCAGTCCGCGATCTGGAAAATATTGTTTTAGCTGCAACTATTTTACAGCAGATTTGATGATGAATATTATAAAAAACAGATCAATCTGAGATAAGTCTATCCTGTTGGACATTCTTCTCAACCAGTTGGAATTAATTATGGAAAGGATGATCGTCAGGGGTGTCTGAGAAAGAGTCGAAGAGATCGTTAACTGGGCATTTGGCGATGCCCATGGCGGTAAGCCAGGAGTGGGTGAAGAACCTGGAGTTGGGCTGCCTGAGACGGTTGCTGAAGGGTAAATGGGAACAGAATTGCCCATAAAGTTGTAAAACGGGGCAGGAATTTTTCCAGGATGGGTCATTGGAGGTTAGGGTAATCGCTGATGGGTTTGTGGAGGTATAAGTTAGCACTGAGAATGAGATGAGGTGTTGGTAAGGGTGGTTATCAATTAGACTGTCCCGGTTGAAAGCATCCCCAGGTCCATGATTCAGGGTATTGTGATTTCCCCCGCTTATCTTTAGATATTGATTTTGATCAGCTCTTGTTTAGCGTGTGATGCCAGGTAAATACACTCTATGGGTAAAAAATTCAGGATTTAGCACCCGGCATTCAATTAGCGTACAGTGCATGAAGATGGTATTCCAAACATCCGTGCGCCAGATTCTGGAACCGACCTGCTGGAGGCGGTCAAGCGTTTCTAGTGAGGGGTGACCGTATGGGTTTGTCCCCACCGAAATAATCGCATCCTTGGGCTGAAGGGCTGCCAGGAAGCTGTCGCCTGAACTGTATTTGCTGCCATGATGAGCGACTTTCAAGACATTGGAGGGGGTGATGGAATTTTGATTTACCAGATTATTTTCCACGCTGAAACCAATGTCGCCGGTAAAAAGCAGGTTGTTCGCGCCGAAATTGACGCGAAATACCAGCGAGGAGTCGTTGGTAGATGGATTATTAAGCCCCTGTGGGGGATGAATCAGGTAAGAAGTCATGCTGCTCCAGGTGAGTGTGGCAGGGGAATGGATGGCTGTTAAAACCAGACCTTTTTGATTTACTGTGGAGACAAAATTATTCCAGGTTTGAGTGCTACCAGGGTAGCCGCTATATAGAACGGATGCGACAGGAATATCGGCAGCTTGTAAAACCTGGATCAAACCACCGATATGATCGCTATCCGGATGGCTGACGATGATCAAGTCCAGGGCGCCCGAAACTCGACTGCGGATAAACTCTGTCACCACACCTCCAGCCGTCGAAGGACCACCATCAATCAACACATCAAACCCGGTATGGTCCTGTAAGAAAGCAGAATCGCCCTGCCCAACATTGATAAACGCAATCGTAAGGAATGGAGCAACATCCGAGTGCGCAGAGGTTGGCGTCCTGGTAAGCAGAATGGTAGAGAGCAATAAAACCAGGAGGCAAGTTCTGAAACACTTCATGGATATGTTACATCCTAATCATTGATAGATTTTATCAAGGAGGTGGATTATTTATTGCTACGGAGATTTTATTACAATGTCTGGTCATTGTAGTGGAAAACCACCATGTTTTTTTAGTTTTTCTTCGTGGCAGCGGCACGCTCAACACTTTATAAAACGTTATCTCCCGCACTGAGGTGCTGCAGGTTCAAAATTTTTGATATTCGATGATTCGCGTTAATTTGAGATTAAAAACATGGGGCGCATACCCATGTGCCCCATACCCGTGAGGATATTTTCTTATAAGGGTTATGCGCCCCAATTCCTCTCCCACCTGTTGAGAAAGGGAGGGCTGAATCTTCATCAGCCCCTATTTTTCCACTTTAAAACCAGCTCTTTGCCATGCCAGGATGCCTCCCACCATATTATGCACCCGGGTATATCCTCTGGATTGAAGGTAAGCGGTCACCTGATCGCTGCGGTTGCCAGACCGGCAGGTAACCACGACCGTCTTATCCTTCGGAATTTCGTTCAAACGGCTGCTCACTTCATCCACCGGGATTAATTTCACCCCCGGAATGTGTCCTTCGGCAAACTCAAACGGCTCTCGGACATCTAATACCACCACCTCTGGCAGGTCTTTGATGACTGCCACCGTTTTCACGTCGATGTTGGTTGGTAATGTTTTTAGATCAATGGCAGTTTTAGCAGAATTGGGCGCTGCGCCACAGGCGGACAAAATAAGGCTCAATATACTCATCATCAATAAAATTCCTGATGTTTTCATCTGTGTTTGCTCCATCCAGCAATTAAGACAAATTATACACAATAAATCTTAATATTTGGTTAACGAGAACTGGATTGGTACCTTTCGTACACTTTCAAATTTCGATAGAAGACGGCTTCTGATATTCCTGCTGGGCGGCTGGTGTCAGTTGAGAGAAACAAGCCAAAAAATCCGCCCTCTTTCAATGTCAATGTGGTATCGTGGAAGGAGGCGGCAAATTCTTGATTGATGAAAAAGCGAAAATTACCGTCGATCGCTTCAAGGCGAACGCGGTTATAGTCCCCCGCTCGTGGGTTTAATGCGGGAGGCATATTTTCTGCCCTGGTGGTCACCCATTTGCCGTCCTGCATGGCATAAATTCCCATTTTACGGGCATTGAAGTAAATCACTCCCAGGTAATATTGGGATAATGGATTGCTTGCGGATGTGCTTCGAAACACGAAGCCGTAATGGCTGCCAATAGCGATGGTATCCGCTTTGATATCCACTTCTGCCAGGAAATCTGCGGGGAGTGGAGTAGGATACATTGCCGGAAGGACTCCCGGTTTGCTGCCGCGCAACCGCAATCCCATGCTCGAAAATTCGAGGGTCATGGCGCTTTCATCAAATAAGGGCTTCAACTTTTTTACCTGGAAGTCATCCTCCAGCAATAGTTTTCCATTGGGTAAAGGTGAAATCATCGGCGGGGGGCTGGAGGTGGGCAGGTTGATCGTGGGTCGGAGGGTGGGAGTGTCAGTCGGACGGCGTGTAACTGGTGTCTGGAAGGGTCGCGTAGGGGTACGAGTGGATGTAAACGTTCCCGCAGGCTGAATCTGACCTCCGGGCTGCGGAGGTGGTGTGAGAACGGTGGATGTGAATGTGCAGGCTATTATAAGGCTGCCTGTGATGCACACCGTCCAATATCGCAAGGGAGAGTGATTTAAAGGGGTGCTTTTCAAGGTTTATCTATTTCATCAAAATGGGCAAGAAACCCTTATGATTGTACCCTGAAAGAAATACGATTTTCCCATTTGAAAAGGCGCCGTTGGTGTAAGCAAATAGCAGATATGCTCCTTGAGGCAAATCAGGATACTCTTTAGATTTGAAACTGCTGTTAGATGAATTAATCCCCGGATGGAACCAGATCATCTGCTGGTTGTCCAGGCGGATAGCCTGAACAATTGGTTGATTGGTGGGTGATTGATTGGTCAGCCCGCCGCTAGCTTCTTCGGGTCCTAAAAATCCCGACCCGTTCAGGGATAACTGCTTTTCAGATGAAAAGGAGGCTGAGGTCACAGCAGGGCGGCGATAATTAGAATACGAGGGGGTGTTGGGAAATGGTGTGTGATAGAAATAAAAGCGTTCTGGCTGGGTGGCAATTGTTGGGTTGGCAACGGTACCATTTATACCGCCAACCGTAAACAAGCTCCCTTGGGGGGTTAAGATGGACGCATGATTTGCCCTGGCATTGATCAAGTCTCCGTATTGATCCCAGACATTATAGTTCGGCTGATATATTTCAATGCTGGTTAAGAATGGTTTTGTTGGTTCTTTTCCTTTCCCTCCGACTACTGTCACTCTGCCATCTGGCAGCAAGACGGCGCTGTGGTTGTATCGCGCTTCTTTTAAATCTCCCAATGTATGCCATTGATTGGTAGAGGGTGTATATCGATATACCGTATTGGTTGCCAATCCGCCGCTTCTTCCACCAGCAATTAATACTTTTCCATCGGGCATCAATGTTGAGGTGTGCGCGTTGAAGGGTGTTGTGGTCGGAGAAGCATTCGTAAACGTTTCATCTGCAGGATTAAAAATTTCAGCAGTAATACTGCCAGTGATTGTGCCAACGATCAGAACCCTGCCTCCACGCATCATGGTTGCTGTGTGGGAGTCGTGTTTGGCGTTCATGTCTCCTGTCGTTTTACGAATGGAGAGGTCGAGCGGATCAAGCAGATAGGCTGAAAAGCTGCCGGGCGGGATAATTAATACTTTTCCATTTGCCAGGAGCACACTTTGGTGTCCAGCAAACTCATAAGATATATTGGTTTGGTTCCAATTGCTGCCGTCATAAATCTCGATAGAAGGACGTATTGAACCAGATATTGATGAACTTCCGCCTATGACTAAAATTCGACCATCGGGCAGCAAGGTGGCAGTATGCAGGCAGCGTCCTAAATTCATGGGAGGCAGGTTGTCGCGATCGTCGAAAGATGAGCGCCACAAATAGACGCTTTTTGAACAATTGGTCAGGTCGTTCGTTCCGCCTGTTATCACCACGTTGCCCTGCGCATCCAGGGTGACTGCTGCTGCATGAGCTGAAATTTCGTTAACAATGCCAGAATATACATTTGATGCGCCTTGAGTTTGTTTGAACAAATTAGCGGTTTTTAAGTAGGTTCCCGAGTTTTGGTCATACCCGCCTGATGATAAAAATGTGCCATCTGTCAATTGGACGACAGCGTGAAAACGGCGGTAAACAAAAAAATGATCCATGCTCCAGGTGCTATCTGTGTTGATGTCTCTGGATTCGTAATATGTTTCATATGCAAGGATTTTGCTGATACCCCCATGAATGGCATAACTGCCAAAAGGATCCAGAATTGCTGGCGCACCGCGCCTGCCAACCAGCAAACCTCCATCTGTCTCATTTGTCCAGGTGTTCGTGCCAGGATTGTAATATTCATTTACTGACAAAAAATCATCCCCTGTCCCCGACACATATCGGTGCCCGCCTGCCACCAGTACCGTGCCATCGCGACGCAGCACAGCGGCGTGCCCCCTTCGGCGATAAGACATCGAAGCAGCCTTTGACCAGGAATCGGTAGCGGGGTCAAACAGGTAAGCAGTATTGTGATAATTGCTGGGATTAGAAGCGCTTACTCCATTCCATCCCCCAGCCACCAAAATCTTGCCGTTTGCAAGCAGGGTTGCTGTATGCTGAGTTCTGGCGCCTTCCTGAAATGGAGTATCAAATAGAGTCCAAATTCCAGTGGCTGGATTGAAAATCTCTGCCGAATTGTTGCACTGTACGGAACCGTAACACCCACCCACCACGAAAACCCGTCCGTCATTCAAACGGGTGGCGGTATGTCCCGCTCTGGCATCGGTCATATCATCGACTGAACTCCAACTACCGGTTAGCGGATCATATATTTCAGCTTTTTTTAAATATCCAACCCCATTTTTCCCTCCAATGACCAGGATACGCCCGTCAAGAAGGGGGGTGGCAGAGTGTTCACTGCGTTGGGTCGACATACTGGATGTCTCCGACCAGTTCATCATAACAGGATCATAGATTTCACACGAGTTCAGGTAATTAGTGCCGTTGTAGCCGCCTGCTGCCAGCACCTTCCCGTCTGATAATATTGACAGCGTGTGATAGGCGCGAATCGCGTTCATTTCTGCGGTTAACTGCCATATCCGTGAGGGAGCATCGAGGGAAGAGCTGGCATGAGTGTTGGTGTCAGGTTGAGAGAAATAGACCGACACAATCACCAGGATCAGGATATAGTGAAATAATCGGGCAAATGATACCTTAATCATGTCCCCTCCGGTTCGATGGAATTGTTTGGAAGATGAAGAGTCCCCCAGCCTGAAAGTAATTTTATACGTTTATTGCTATAATGCAAGAAAACAGGGCTGGATAGTTTTTATCCCAAGGGTGTGAACAAGGTGAAAAAGTGTCTCTCTCGCTTATGCATTATTCAACACCTTCTTTCTATCCTTTGGGTGTCCGATGTAAGTATAATGGTTCTTAAATCTCGCTTCGAATAGTAGAAAGGTTCTTTTCTAAAATGGCGCAACAAAATTCAAGCTCAGGTATCCAATACGCACTTACGTTCATGTTTCACGATCCACAGTGGCAGCGAAAGTTGTTGATCGGTTTTGGGTTGATGTTTGCCGGGATGATCGTGCCGGTCATCCCGCTCCTTTTTACTACCGGTTATGTGTATCGCATTATGGAGCGCATATTGCGCGGAGATGGTGAGCCGGTTTTGCCAGAATGGAGTGATTGGTCAAAGCTTTTTCTTGACGGTTTGCGTTTCCTGGGTGCTTTGTTGCTGTACTGGCTGCCAGCGATACTGCTTTTTATCCTGGGATATGGATTGATGATCGTGTTACCGCTCATCGGCGCGGTCATCACCAGTGTCAATGACCAGGCGTGGATCTTCATTCTGTTACAAATTGGGGGAATGCTCTTCGGGTTTGGCGTCTTTGCGTTGGGGACGCTGCTGGCGCTGGCAATCAGCCTCTTTTCGCCCCTGGCGTTGTCCAACCTGGTGGCGAAAGACCGTTTTATTGCCGCTTTTCGTCCCCGTGAGTGGTGGCAGGTATTGCGCGCTAATCCGTCTGGTTACTTTTTAGCCTGGTTGATCACCTTTGGATTGAGTTTTGTCACCGGCATTGCATATCAGGTGATTTACATGACGATCGTTCTATGCTGCCTGCTGCCGTTCTTCGTTGCAGCAGCTTCGATCTATTTATCATGCGTCACAAGTGCACTGTTTGCCTCGGCTTATCGACAGGGACTTGCAGGAATCGAAAATCCAACGCAAGCGATGGACCAGGCAGCGGAGAATAAGGACTTCAATGCGGAGACAACCTAATACTTCTGCCAGTGAACCCGTTCTTCTTTATATTGGGTGCGGGGTGGTTTCGATTCATCTGGAAAGCCGACATAGATTATTGCCAGCGGTGTAACGTGTTGGGGAGCCTGCAAGAATTTTCGAACTGCCTCAACCAGCGCAGCAACGGGATGCACACCCAACCAGACAGTTCCCAACCCCATGCCTGCTGCTGCAATCAACATATTTTCAACTGCAGCGCTGCAGTCTTGCACCCAAAAATCGCGCCCTATTGCTTTAATTGCCAGACCAGGGTTCCCTAAAACAGCGATGGCGGCAGGAGCGTTATACCGACCAAAAATCATGATGTTTCTTAATGCCGCCAGTTTTTCCTGGTCGGTGATCACGACAAACTCCCAGGGTTGATTGTTACAGGCAGAAGGAGCTGCCATCGCAGCCTGTAAAAGTTGAATGAGAAGTTCAGGTTCTACTGTGCGTTCCTGAAATTTCCGAATGCTGCGCCGGCTGAAAATGATGTCAAGCACTTGATTCATTTTGGTTTCCTCTTTATTTTTCTCTCCGGACTTTGTTGTTTGAATAGCATACAACCAGGATCAGGCGATCTGATCCCATCGTCGAACGTCCACCGCGCGTTGAAGCGGTTGCCCATTTAAAAATCTCAGGATGTCTTCGATGCAATAGGTCGCCTGCCGGAGACGAGTTTCCCAGGAATGTCCTGCGATGTGCGGTAAAATCACGCAGTTGTCCAGCTCGTAAAACGGAGAATCAGGCGGAAGGGGTTCTTCTGGATCGGTAACATCCAGCAGGGCGTCTATACGACCTGTCCGCAATTCTGCCAGAAGGGCGGTGTGATCAATTAATTTGCCGCGCGCGGTATTGATAAATAATGCGCCGGATTTCATTCGGGAAAATTCCCGCCTTCCTAACATGCCTATGGTCGTGGGAGTGACCGGCGCATGGAGAGAGACAATGTCGCTGCGTTCAAGCAGTTCATCCAATCCGGTCAACTCATGAGCGCCGCTTTGTCTTGCCTGCTCTGGTGAGCAATATGGATCGGCAAGTAAAATTGTAACGTTCCAGGGCTGCAATAATTGGATCAGCCGCCGACCGATTGCTCCCAATCCGATCACCCCAATGGTGCTGCCGTTCAGTTCATGCATCATCCGATAGGGGCGGTGAATCTCGCGCCGCATTTTTAGAATAATTGCGGCTTGGAGCATCTGGCGGCGCATCGCAAAAATGCTGGCAAAAGTGAATTCCGCCACGGCTTCCGCGAGCGCGTCATTTGCGTTGACAACGATCAATCCTCTTTGCATGGCTTCAGGAGCGATCAGTGTTTTTATCGATCCGGCTGTGTGGGCAATCAGGCGCAGCGAGGAGAATTCTGGATCCCAATTCTTCAAAGCGGATTGCAACGATGGTGTTCCCCATCCGGTCATTAGGATTTGCGCCCGACGGCATGCGTCAGATACATATTCCATTGGAGGATTGCCACTTCCACTCCAAAATTCGATTCGAGCCAATTTTCTTAGCGGTTGAACTTGCTGGTCTAACCTCAGTTCCTCGATTAAATCAGGTGAAATCGCTATGATGATTAACGGATTACTCATTTACTGACCTGCTATGGAAAAGAGATGTGTGAAAATGGTGTAAATTATTCGAAGGCATATCGATATTTATCCTATGGGACAGAAAGATTTGTACATCCCAGGTCTTCGATAGTTTTTTGCTTAAATTCAGCAGGGATTTTAACCAAAAAGGACATGTCTCCGATCGTAGAACAGATCTGTGAGGTGGATTTCATGGAAATTGCGTCCCTTTGTGTGATAAGTTGAGCCAGCTCCCAATTTTGGGTAAGGACAGCAGCCTTCAAGAAGGGGATCAACTCTGCCGATGCATTTGGTTTGAAACCGGATGCACGCGCCTGTTCATACAGCGATAAAATCTCAGTCCAATCTTGGGTTTGTTCAGCTAAATGGGCTTTCTGGTAATAATAGCACCAGGAGCGGTCAGGTTCTTTTCCGAAGATATCACTGCGCAGAGATCTGTTTTTATCCTGCTTAATTCTGGAAAAATTTGAGATGGATAAAGCGTCTCTGACATATACTTCAAGATCAGGATTGGTTTGATCGGAGGCATTGACCAGCCACAGGCAGTTGGAAATCAATGGTTCATATTGAAATACGATTGAATCTTTCAATCTGCTCGAAAACCGGATATGGTTTTTTGCCCTGTCAATTGATTCTTTTTCGTTCATTGCGCTTACATCATATTGATACAGGTCAAAATACCAATAACTGACTTTCAGGCTGTCTGGTTGATTGCCATACATCAAATTGATGGCAGCCGCGTTTGCCCAACCACCCATATATTTAAATTGCGATCCGTTACCCATTAATGTGGTGGGGCGGTCTATTTGCGGCGCTCTCCAATGCAATTGCCAATAAAAATTGGTTTGTTTTTCCCATGAGTAACGATATTCACTTGCATTTCTGAAATGAAACCCGGTGCTGAGTGCGACCATGAGACATAAAAAGGTAAATTGCATCCTTTCTGATTTAACAATATGTCTCAATATCCTGGCAGTCAGTAACGCAGCAAATGGCATCGCAGCCAGCCCAAACCGATCGGTATAAGAACCCTGACTGGTAATTGCTAATCCCACCGCCAGACCAGGAGCTATTCCTAATAAAAAGCCGATTCCAGAAAAAACAACGGTTTCAACATCGGGTTTCTGCTCTTTGTGGTTGAGATCAGGAATGAATTTCCATGAAACGAACACCAAAAAGAGTAATGCAAATGTGATCAGTGCCAGCGCCCAACTGACAAAATTGGAGGGGGTTGAGAAGGAGATCGTGGACGGGAGGATCGTTTGATACCATACTCCAAGAATTCCCTCGACCAGGCTTTGTGCAACCAGTTCAAACAGTTTGAGCCCCGTTTGTAAAGGCGAGATGAATAAGTCTGCGAGGAGCCTGGGGCTGTTTCTGTCCCATGATTCGGTAGGCATAATAAAAAAGCGCCAGATCAGAGCGCCGGATAACAAAATCAGGTGAGGCAGGCTGTGTTGAATTGCACGGCGGATTCGCCCAGGAGTTCCGCGCAAAATCATCCACAGAGCAAGGGGTCGAATGAGTTCTATCGTCAGGAAAAATTCCTGTGAAAGCGAATGGGTAAGTTGAAATCCTAAAGCCAGGAGGGTAAACAGGAAATAATAACGAGGATATATCGCCGCTTTCAGGCTGAGATACAAGGATATTGCCCAAAACGAAAAGAATATCCAGTGATACGAGAAAGTCAGGGCGGTGGGCTGCTGTTTGAAAATGGGATACACTGCGAATAGGATGGCTGCTAGTGTAATTTCTTTTCTTCGAGTGGGCCATAGATTTTGCCACCCCAGCCAAACTGCAAAAGCGGTTAACCAGCGCCAGCCCAAAGCCCATAATTGCCAGAGAAGGGGAGAGGAACCTAAAAGTTTAAAACCAACCAGCCATGCCCAAAATACTAATGGTCGATCGTCGTAAAAGGTATAAAGGAATAATCGACTTGCCCCGCCTGTGTTATATGCCTCAAGGATAATCCAATCGTCCAAATAAAAACCGAGCCAGGGAGATTGCAGCCCATAGCTCAGAGCCAGCGGCAGAAGAATAAGAAGTGCTATTCCAAGATAAGTTATTTTTGAAGGAATTTTTCGCAAAAGAATAAATTTCATCGGAGGAATAAGGAGGAGAGCTTTGTGAGAATATTATACCTGGTTTAAAATTGATTCGGTGCGCCCAGAAAATTTCTGAATGTTATAATACCCAAGCATTTGGTATCTCAACTCTCACATTATCGTGTGTGTGAGCCTTCTACATTCATCCAAAATACTACGATATTAAAACAGGGAATTCTATGCAAGAACTGACAGGCATTGAGCGGATCCACAATATATTAAAACGCCATCCGGTTGATCGGATCGGTGTCTTTGAGCATTTTTGGAGTGATACCCGGCGAACCTGGGAGGAGCAGGGATTCATTCAACCGGATGAAACGCTTGAAGATCATTTTGGATATGATTTGCAATTATGCTGGCCATTTAACCTGATGGCTGACCTCGATTTTGTGGAGGAAGTGATCGAAGAGACAGATGAGACCCGCCTGACCCGCAATGGGAATGGTGCGGTGTTGAGACGGCATAAATTACATGATTCTACTCCTGAGCATGTGGACTTCCTGGTGAAAGATCGCCGGGGTTGGGAAGAATTTATCAAGCCCCGATTAACTCCTGACCGCCGCCGGATTAATTTTGAAAAATATCGCCATGAAAAACGATATGCGCGAGACCATCAGCGATTTTTCGCCTGGTCGGGAATTAATGTCTTTGAAGCGATGCACCCCGTTTGTGGACACGAGTACATGTTGATGGGAATGGCGCTTGATCCCGATTGGGTAATCGATATGGCAAATGTTTATTCTGATCTGACGATTGCGCTCCAGGAGATACTTTTTGCCGAAGAAGGATATCCAGATGGGATATGGTATTACGAAGATATGGGCTATAAACAACACCCCTTTATGTCGCCGCGAATGTACCGCGAAATCATCCAGCCTGCCCACAAGAAGACGATAGATTGGGCAAAATCACACAACCTGCCGGTAATCATGCACTCATGTGGGTATATAGAACCGCTTTTGCCAGGGATGATGGAAGCCGGGATTGATTGCCTGCAGGTGATCGAAGTCAAAGCGGGCATGGATCTGCTGCGGCTGTATGAAAAATATGGAGATCGGCTCTCCTTTATGGGAGGCATTGATGTGCGGGTGTTATACAACAATGATAAGCGTGAAATTGATCGAGAACTAGAAACGAAAATCCCTGTGGTAAAACAAAAGTATGGCTATGTGTTACACAGCGATCATTCGATCCCCAATAATGTTGATCATAACGTGTATCATTATTTTATAGAGAAAGGGATTGAATTAGGAAGGTTTGATCGATAATACAGGGAAAAAAACTAAATCGAATGTGGTTAAGGAATTCTTAAGCAATCAAACCCATTAATCGTGGAATATACCATTGACAGCGGGGTCTGAATCCGAAATAATATAATTACTAGATAAATATTATCGGAATTGTTTATTAGCACCGGCAACACAATATACAAGGACCTGCAGCCGGATTTATTTTTATCAAGTTGGTTTGGTATAAGCCTAAAAACCTTGAGGCTGATGAGAAAGAGTATAGGTATGAAACGGATAAGATCCCCATTTTTGGATGGAGCAAGGTCTCGATCTTCGAGAAACTCACCCTTACCAGGGTTGGAAAAATCACCTGAACGAAAATCTGCGGATGCGTCCGTATCATCTTCCACTCCTCCGAAAACGCCAATCTACCGTGTCAAGGCAATTATTAAAAAAGCGCCCAGTCTCTTGCGTCCTCTTGGGCTGGTGGTTTTGGGGGTTCTGATTGCGCTGGTAGTGTTTATCCTGTATGAACAGCGTTATCCTAAGCAGCCCTTGATAACCGAAGAATCTTTCAATCAGGCTGTTGCGCGGGTGATGTTGTCAGCAACTCCTCGTCCGGCTTTTACAACGCAGGTTTTTGAGATTATTCGACCCTCTCTGGTGCGGATCGAAGTAGCTCCCACGAAACCAGGGCAGAAACCCTCCATTGGTACCGGTGTAATTTTTGATGATGCCGGGCATATCTTAACCAACCTGCATGTTGTGGATAGTGGTGGAAAGATCCTAATCACATTTTTTGACGGCTCTGAAAGTGAAGCAGTCGTTATTAGTTCATTGCCAGACAAGGACATTGCCCTATTAAATCCTGATATTGTTCCAGATACGCTCATCCCCGCTGTCCTGGCAGGTTCTGGAGGATTACGAGTGGGTGATGAAGCCGTGGCGGTTGGGCATCCCTTTGGAATCACGAATTCGCTCACATCGGGAGTGATATCTGGGTTACGCCGCTCATTCCGTTCGCCCGTTACAGGGCAGGAGATGACCGACTTGATCCAGTTTGATGCAGCCGTTAATCCGGGCAATTCTGGCGGTCCACTGCTAAACCGATACGGAGAGGTGGTGGGAATTGTTACCGCTTTACTCAACCCGAGTGAAGACAACTTTTTTATTGGCATTGGATTCGCCGTGCCGATTGATACAGCAGCGGAAGCGGCTGGCTCCCCAATTCATTAAGTGCTATTTTGGAGGTATGATGGCAGATTATCAAGCAGAGCGAGGCTTATCTTTGTCGAAATTGACTGGCGCACATCCTGTGATGGAACGCCTGTTGTATGAAGTTAAAAAAGTTATTGTAGGGCAAGACCATTTGTTAGAAAGACTAATTGTTGCTTTGTTATCTCGTGGACATTTATTAGTCGAAGGTGTTCCCGGTTTGGCGAAAACGTTGGCGATTAAAACATTAGCAGACACAATTACCGGTGATTTCAAGCGTATCCAGTTTACTCCAGACCTGGTGCCTGCCGACCTGGTCGGTACGCGCATTTATAACCAAAAAACTGGCGAGTTCTCTACTTCACTTGGACCGGTGTTTACCAATTTACTCCTGGCGGATGAAATCAATCGCGCACCTGCCAAGGTGCAAAGCGCATTGCTGGAGGTGATGCAGGAACGTCAGGTTACGATTGGAGGTGAAACGCATCGTGTCCCTAATCCATTTTTGGTCATGGCGACGCAAAACCCAATCGAAACCGAAGGCACATATCCATTACCGGAAGCACAAGTTGACCGTTTTATGATGAAGGTGCTGATTGATTATCCGAATGAACGCGATGAATTTGTAATTGTTGAGCGAATGACGGGTCCCATCCCAACCGCATCAGCAGTGCTTGGCACGAAAGAGTTGATTGATCTCCAACAACAGGCAGAGGAGGTGTTTGTTGATCCCGCATTGATCGAATATGCGGTCAAGCTCTCCAATGCAACACGCTATCCTTCTCAATACGGATTGGAAGAACTTAGCCGTTATATTATGTATGGTTGCAGCCCGAGAGCCTCGATTAACCTGATCATCACAGCAAAATCTCTGGCGTTTGTCAGGGGACGTGATTATGTTTTACCGCAGGATGTATTGGATATGGCGCTCGATGTGATGCGTCATCGCCTGGTAATGACGTATGAAGCCATGTCCGATGGAATTGTCAGCGACCAGATCATCCGGCGTGTGATCGATACGATACCAGTCCCAGTTGTGCCGTTGAGAGAAAATGTCCTCGCCAGCGCCTGAACGCATCCTCCAGCGCCTCGAATGGACGGTCATCCGCAAGTTAGATGGCATCTTGCAGGGCGATTACCGCAGCCTGTTTCAAGGATCAGGACTAGACCTGGCTGATCTGCGGGAATACCAGTATGGAGACGACGTGCGGCGGATCGACTGGAATGTAACGGCGCGAATGGTAACTCCTTATGTGCGTCAGTATTTAGAAGATCGAGAGATTGCAGCCTGGTTTCTGTTGGATCTCAGTCCATCGATAGATTTTGGCACGGTTCAAAAATTAAAGCGTAATTTGTTGATCGATTTTGTAACCGTTATGGCGCGGGTGTTCACCCGTCATGGAAATCGAGTGGGTGCGATCTTTTTTGATTCAAAAGTCGAGCGGGTGATCCCTGCTGGTAGCGGTCAAATGCAGGTTTTACGCATCGTTAATGATTTACTCCGCCAGCCAAAATTAAAACGTGCGCCACTCACTGATTTGGGAAGTTTATTGGATGCAGCCAATCGTTTTATCCGCAGACGCAGCCTGATATTTCTTGTCAGTGATTTCATCAGTACTCCAGGGTGGGAAAAACCTCTAGGCGCACTTTGTCAACGGCATGAAGTAACCGCCATTAGATTGATTGATCCGCGTGAAGTCGAACTTCCCGATATCGGTCCGGTGGTAATTGAAGACTCGGAAACCGGCGAACAGTTATGGATTGATACCCATGAGAAGGGTTTTCGTCAACGGTATCTGGCTGCTGCCCAAAAGCGAGAATCGCTGTTATATCAGCAATTTGGTCGCACCGGCGTTGACGCCTTGGAACTATCAACAGAAGATGATATGGTCAAAGAACTTGTGCGATTTGTGATGAAACGAAAGCGGTTTCGTCGGTTCCATGCGCCTTCTACTATCGGTATGGCTACTTGAAAAGGAAACGGACAGATGATCTTTGAATGGCCCTCAATTTTATGGTTAGAAATACTTTTACCGGTATTAATCCTCCTTTATGTTCTTGCTCAACGCCGCCGCCAAAAATATGCTTTGCGATTTGCCAGTTTGTCGCTCGTGAAAGATGCGCTTGGCAAAGGTCCTGGCATTTTGCGGCATATTCCTCCGGTATTTTTCCTGTTGGGAATCGGGGTAATGATTTTTGCAATGGCGCGTCCTTCCGCTATGGTGATTTTACCCGTTCAGCAAGGAACAGTGATTTTGACCATTGATGTCTCGGGCAGCATGCGTGCTGAAGATATGAAACCAAATCGCCTGGAGGCAGCGAAAGAAGCTGCGCGGGTGTTTGTCAGTAAACAAAAATCCTCAGTGAGGATTGGAATTGTTGCTTTCAGTGATAACGCTGCCATTGTGCAGGCGCCTACCACCGATCGGGAATCAATCCTCCAGGCAATCAACCGGCTTTCGCCGCAGCGCGGCACAGCGATTGGCAGCGGATTGCTCACTTCAATTGATGCAATTTATGAGGTGCCGGTTAATCTGCAGGCTCGACCGGCAGGTGCACAAAGTTTCCTGGTGCCTACTCCAACTCCCTCGCCTACGCCTTTACCGCGTGGTACGTACGCCCCAGCGGTGGTAATTCTGCTTAGTGATGGGGTTAGCAACCGCGGACCAAATCCTGTCGAAGTAATTCCTGTGGCAGTGAACCGAGGGGTGCGTGTCTTTACGGTGGGATTGGGCAGCCCGGATGGCACCGTGCTGAATATCCAGGGTCGTTCGATTCGCGTGCGCCTTGATGAAGCAATATTGAAAAAAATTGCAGCCGACACAGATGCAGACTACTTTCGGGCAGACACCGAGACGGATTTGCAAAAGGTCTATGAACGCTTAAGCACTGAGCTGGTGATGAAACCAGAAAAAACCGAGCTTACTGCACTTTTCACAGCAGGCGCAATGATCTTTTTCTTGATTGCCGGGTTCTTATCTTTGCTCTGGTTCAATCGTCTGCCATAACGAAAAATCATATTTAAATTATGAACCGAGATAGACAATTTTTATCTGGATTGTGCTAGAATTTGGGTAGCCATTCAGTTATTATTATTGTTACGATCCATAGAGGTTATTCATGACTGTTGACAATACCTCTGAAGCGAAACAACTGAATCAACTTTCCCCAAAATCTCAAGAGAATATTGAAGGAATCTGGGTAACACCGCTTTCAGATGAGTGTCTGGATGATGTAGTACCCCCTCCCGGCGGTGGCAGCCGACAGAAACCATCATGGGCGTCTGAAAGCAAATTCCACTTTATTCCGCGCCCTGCTTATTTGAGTCATGAGGGTAGGGATCTTCGGATTGATTTACTTCGAGGGTATTTTGTGTTTTCCATGATCGTTGATCATGTTCGGGGACCTTCTCCGTTGTATCTTCTTACCGGCGGCAATCGGTTTTTCACATCCGCCGCAGAAGGATTTATCCTTACTTCAGGGCTGGTTGCAGGCATTGTGTATCAGCGGCTGATCAAACGAGATGGGCTGGGGCATTCTTTATATAAAGTGCTTTCCCGCACCTTTACATTGTATCTCCTGACCGTAGGATTAACCCTGTCGTTTATCATGTTTTCTGAGCTGTTGAATCTCCCCTGGTCGATCCGCCTGGATTTATCTGATCCGCTCAGCATGGTGCTGAATATCTTAACCCTGCACCGTACTTATTATTTGGTCGATGTTTTGGTTTTGTATACGATTTTGTTTTTAGTAAGTCCTTTGGCTTTTATATTGTTGGACCGGGGAAAAACCTGGATCCTGTTGCTCGGATCTGGATTGATCTATGTAATTTATCAGGTGTATCCGGATATTATTGTGTTGCCATGGACGATCCAGGCAAATTACCTGTTCAATTTTTCTTCCTGGCAAATCTTGTTTTTCTTCGCAATGGCGTTGGGGTTTCATCAGCATCGTCTGCCATCGTTGGCTTGCCGCACAACCCGAATCGGTTTGTGGGTGGCGGGAATCGTAACAGCCGGGTTAATTGCCTGGTATTTTCTGGTAGATCCTCCTACCAGTATTATGCCCTCGTCCATAGCAGTTGGCAGCCCAATTCCCCTTGAGACGCGCTTATGGGTCGATAAGTATTTATTCGATAAAATGAATTTGCGCCCAGGTCGCCTGGCAGCGTCGGTGGCAGTTTTTTCTTTCTTGTTCTTTGCGATAACCAATTACTGGGGGGGAATCCGTAAGTGGATTGGCTGGCTGCTTTTACCGTTGGGGCAGTATGCTTTGAATGCTTATACCTGGCATATCATTGCGGTTAGCGTAGTGGGTTTTGTGTTGATGCCCTACAACATCCCATATCCAGGTCCTCAGTGGTTAAATGCTTCTATCCAAATTATCAGTGTGTTGGTGATCTGGTTCATCTTGGTAAATCATTGGTTTACCCCTACCCCCCAGACGCGAAAAATCTGGTACGCAGCCCCAGCGGCGATTTCTGTCATATCTCTTTTAATCTTATTCCTGGTGCCTGTGCTATCTCAACTGCCTGCAGCCAGGCTGTTTGAACCTCGCCTCCAGGATCCTACCCCTACCTCTCCCCTTACATCAAAATCAAGAACTCGGTTTCAACCCACTCCGAAACCTACCCTTGTGGATGGTATGAAATCCTACGCGTTACCTGGCAGCGGTAAGGTAGTAAGTCCTTATTTGGCTGATATCAAAGGGATTTTAGTAGAGCAATGGTTCCGCAGTGAAGCGCTGGAAAGGGACATGCCGTTTTATGTATATCTTCCCCCTGATTACGATTCGACTAACCGGCGTTACCCTGTTTTATACATGTTACATGGTCGTGGAGGAAATCGGGAAAATTGGGTCGAATTTGGACTGATCAATGCTGCTGATCAATTGTTTACAACAGGCAATTTGCGTCCGATGATCATTGTTCTCCCGCAAGGTGAATCGGGTTATTGGTGCAATCATACAGGAGACGGTCCAAAATGGGGAGATTACATATATGATATTGTGGATTATATAGATGCCCATTATCGGACGGTTCCGCGCGCTGGCGCGCGCGCTATTGGAGGGTTATCAATGGGAGGCTGGGGAGCACTGCATCATGCCTTCACCCGACCGGATGTTTTTAGCGTGGTTGGCGCTCACAGCCCTGCCTTTCGACCTGATGATGGGTCAATCGGTTTTTTGGGCAGGGGAGAGGAGTATAAAAGAAAAGATCCGATGGAACTGTCGCTCACGAAACCCGGTATTGGCGCTTTGCAAATATGGGTCGATACCGGTGATCAAGACCCCTGGGTTGACCGGGCGAAACAGTTCCATTTCCATTTGCTCTCGCGCGGAATCAACCATGTCTGGCAAATATACCCGGGCGAACATGCTACCTGGTTCTGGCATGAGCATTCATTGGATTACATACGGTTCTATGGTCTGGCGTTAATGAAGAGGTAAAGGTCTGCTAAACTGAGGGGAATCGGTGAAAAAAAGTTAAATACATCCGCCAGCAGGTATGTATTGTCTTTTTAGCCCTGACAATTTTTGCTGGCGGAAGTCTCTCAGCTATATGACGAACAATGCGTTTCTTACTTCAGGTTGTTTACTATGGTTGTTGCGTTGTGCTTCATCATCGTGATATAGGTTGGCGCTTTTCCTCCTGGTTCGGTGAGCGAATGAGTAAAAAGATCGGTTACCACTTTCGCCCCGGTTTCTTTGGCAATTTGCTCAGCCAACTGGGGGTTCGTGCCTGTTTCTAGAAAGATAGCTTTTACCTTACTGGCTTTGATTTGGTCTATCAGCCGCGCCAGTTCTTGCGCAGAAGGTGATGCGCCACTTGTAAAACTTGGGAGTATCGTTCCTACGATTTGGAATCCATATCGATCTGCAAAATAGCCAAAACTTTCATGGTTGGTGACCAGCAAACGGCGCTCGGGTGGAATCGCTGAAACTTCCTTTTGAATAAACTGATCCAGTTCTTTTAATTTTCCGATGTAAGCCTCGGCATTTTTTTGGTACGTCGCCTTTCCGCCTGGATCGGCTTGGATTAGCCCATCACGAATATTCTCAACATAGTGAATGACCAGGTTGGGATCCAGCCAGAAATGAGGATCGCCTTCGTGATGATGGTGTCCACCAGAATCATCGTGCTTATGATCTTTGTGTTCCCTCGGTTTTAATCCCTCAGATGCTTCAATTTTGATCTGTTTGGTTTTTGTCGCGTTTTCAAGTAGTTCTTCGGCCCATTCTTCGAGACCAGCCCCATTCAAGACAATGATCTGGCTTTCAGCAACTTTGACGAGGTCTTTCGGAGTTGGCTCGAATGAATGAGGGTCTGTGCCGGCGGGAATCAGACTTTCCACGACAAGGCGATCTCCGGCAATTTCCTTTGTAATATCTGCTAAAAATGTTTCAATTGCCAGCACTTTTTTAGGAGTGGATGAGAATGGTAGAGCCTGGCAGGCAGATACAAAGATAACGAATAGAAAACTAATGACACTGGTAATGATAATCTTTTTCATATTGCCTCCAAAAAATAAAATAATGAACTTTCCTATCCTTTTATTGTTGGCATTGGCTGCAAACTCCAAACAGTTGCAGCCAATGATCTTGAATCTGAAACCCGGTATGTTGAGCTACACCAGCAAACAACAGTGATAAATCATCACCCTTGAAAAAATCTACCCTCCCACAAGAATTACAAATGATGATATGTTGATGCCCCTGGGTAGCGCGCAGGTACATGTGGCATCCGCTGGACTGGTGAATTCTCTGGATTAATCCCAGCTCTTCCAGTTTTTCAAGGGTACGATAGACAGTGACCAAACCTAGGCGAGGGTATTCGCGCCGTCCCAGGTCGTAAATGGTGATCGGGTCAAGGGCTTTTTGGCTGTTTGCTAATATCTCAACAATTGCCTGGCGCGGAGCGGTAATGCGGTATCCGCTTTCAGCGAGGCGTTCCAGCCATTGATTGACAACGGAGTGAGTGAGATTGAGTTCCATCTGTCTGCTCGATAATGAAAATCGTTATCATTATAATCTGGAATAGAAAAAAGTCAAGGTTGTTCTTATCCGCACGCGATAAAATCATCAATCTCCTGCCGGGAGCTTAAGACGCGCTCAATTTTGCCGTCCATCATCTGGTACACCTTATCCACATAAATACACAGGCGCAGGTCGTGTGTAACCATTATCCCCGCTTTGCCCTGCTCGTGGATCAAGTCGGAAAATAATTTCACCACCTGGTAGGCACGCTCCGAATCCAGCGAGGCGGTAGGTTCATCCGCAAGAACCACACTGGGATTATGAATCAAAGACCGCGCAATTGCCACCCTTTGTTTTTGTCCGCCCGAAAGTTGATTGGGCAAATTTTTCTGTCTTTCTTCCAGACCCAATCGATAGATCATATCTTTGACTAAATTTTTCCCTTGAGCAGACAATGTGCCGTTTAAACGCAGCATCATCTCAATATTTTCTTGCACAGTAAGATAAGGGACCAGATTGTTCGATTGAAACGTAAACCCGATTCGCTCGCGGCGGAATCGTACACGGTCATTTTCTTTCATTTTGCCAAGATCTTTATTGTCGATCATGACCTGCCCCTCTGAAGGCTTTAGCAAAGCCGCCAGCATGGCGAGCATCGTGGTTTTACCCGAACCACTGGGACCAACCAGGGCGGCAAACTCTCCAGGGAAAACCTCAATCGATACCTGATCGACTGCTCTTACCAATCCACTTTGGGATTGGTAAAACTTGCTGACATTGTTGGTTTTAATAATGGGTTCCATTGCTGCCTGCCTTATGAACTTAACCCTAATGCCATGAGAGGTTCTACCCCTACCGCCACCCTCACGGTGACCAAGCCCCCGATTGGCCCAATGGCTAACAAAGCGGCGACTGCAATTGCCACAGTAGAACCGGAAAAAACGATTGGAACGTTACCTGGAATACCCAGCGCTAACGCAGCCGTTACCAAAGCCCCGAAAAAAACGCCAAATGTGGTTACTAAAATGATTTGGATGACGGCTGCAGCACCAACCAGCAGATTGGAAGCCCCAATGGCTTTGAGGACTCCGATTTGTGGGATCTTTTGCAGCATTTGGATCTGAAAGAAGCCGCCGACGACCAGGATACCAATTAAGAGGGTGAAAAATTGTTGGGTATTGAGCGTTTGCTGTTGTACCTTGTAGCCAGGAATAGCTTCATAGGCTGTTTTCAGGTCCACCGCTTCTACGCTGGATACAAACCGCTCAATATCAGCGCGGGCTTGGTCGATTTCTACACCTGGCACAAGTCTCACCGCGACAATGTTGGTAACAAGCTCAGAATTTAAACGGTTCGTAGAGGGTTGTGGTCGAATATCATCCCAGGTGCGGTAAGGCAGGAACAGAGATGGGCGAAAAAGATATTGCTGCCCGGAGGTAATGCCAATGACGCGCACTCTATAAAATTTTTCTTCAGTCCCCTGGATCGTTCGGATGGTTAGGTCGCTTCCTATGCCGACATCTGCCTGCTGAGCAATACGAAAATCAATTACCGCCTCGTTAGCGCGACTGGTCATAATGGGTCTGCCAGCCGTAATATCTGGGTTGCCTGGTTTACCCGGTTCGATCCCAATTAAGGAGACATCCAGCCGATTACCAGATTGATCGAGTATCAATGAGCCGCCTGATAATCCGATCGCTCCGATGTCCTCAACCCCTGGAACACGCAATATGTCATTTAGGGTGGAGCGCCCAATCTGGCTGGTATTTGCCGATAAGTCCACATTCTTTTGGAATATAATAACTTGAGCGTCTAATTTTTCCAAATACTCTTTATTGGCGGCAGCCAGTCCTTCTGCCAGAGCGGCAATGAAAAGAACCAATGTTGTAATCAAGGCGATAACCAAACTGAAAAGAAAAAACCGCCCCCGGTTTCGCCATATTTCTTTGAACGCCAGATAAAATGCCATTTTTTATTGATCCCTCCAATCATGTTGATTACAAAAAAGATCATAACACTCCCTTGAATGTAAGGATATACACCTGATGGATTTGTATAACCTATGGCTTCGATCAGGAAGGGAACCCTGGAATACTCATCTGCGTTTAATTCCATGACGTTATGATAAAGATGCTTAACCGATTTATTTCCTTGAGGAAATTGTCCGACCTGTAATAGAGGTTGAAATTATTCTCCGATTGATCTGGATGGAGAAGTATATGAATATGAATAAAACGCTGATCCTTCTCTTCATGATTTGCATGTTCCTATCTGCCTGCGCTCCACCGGCGCTGGAGAAAATTTCAATGGCAACTCCTTTGCCGCCTATTAATCCGGTGAAAGAGGCACAGACTGCTACAGCGCAAATGAAGAACGAGAAGGAAACGCCGACAATCAAAAACACTCCAACTTTTCTAACAACTTTAATCCCTACGTTTACGCCGACTTCAATACCTTCTCGATGGGCAACAAAAAAACCTGGGGAAAAAATATACTTAAAACGTATAAAAATGTTTACGCTCTCAGTGGGTTGGGCAGTCGGATTGGCGCAGCCTGGAGACTTTGAACCGATTCTTCGAACTTTGGATGGAGGAAAAAATTGGCGGGATGTAACCCCCGCATCTGTAAAAAATGGAACTCGGGTGGCTGCCTATTTTGCTGATGCAGACAGAGCCTGGGTTATATACACTTTTCCTCAGCCGCCAGAAGCCACCCGCTATGAACAGGTTGTCTGGCGCACTCGAGATGGTGGGGCTACCTGGACACCCAGTTCCCCTCTGGATAGTCAGATGGCGATGGAGAGTTTTAGCGTCAGGGATATTGGATTTGTGGATGGCAAGTTTGGCTGGACGCTGGCTCATTTGGGTGTCGGGATGCATCATGATTATATTGCCTTATATACCTCATTGGATGGAGGGCTGAATTGGGATCGCGTTCTGGATCCCAGCAGTGGAAGTTTTCCTATGTCATGCTATAAATCTGGAGTAACTTTCATTGACAATCAGAATGGATGGATCAGTGGTAGTTGTGGGGGAGTGCAGCTCGGTTATTATTTATACCGCACAACCGATGGGGGGAAAACCTGGAAGTTGGAGACAATCCCTTCTCCAGCTGGTTATGCTGGCATTTTTAATCAAGTGGAATCGGTTTGTTGGACAGAGCCGCCAGTATTTCCCTCTCAGCGGGAGGGGGTGTTCCTATTAGGTTGTCGTTTGAGTCAGACAGAAACCCGAGCCTGGTTATATCGCTCCACGAACGGAGGTCTAAACTGGCAACCCTATCCTCTCCCTGCCCCGTATGGAACATTTGAGTTTATATCTGCGAACCAGGGGTGGTTTTTGGGTTCAAGAACGGGTGATAGCGCCGAAGGATCTACGATCTATCTTACTGTGAATGGTGGTCAAAACTGGCAAATCATTACTACAGTCAATTGGACAGGTCAATTAAGCTTTGTGGATTCCCGAAATGGCTGGATTGTGGCAACAGCAGGAGATGAAACAGCGCTGGTTCGCTCTCAGGATTCGGGTCGTTCCTGGCAGATGATGACACCGGTTTTGATCCAATAGAGCAGGTCAAACAAATATTGACAGAAAGCGAATAATGATTTAAAATAATACCGACTGGTCGGTATTATTTTGTGATAGGAGATATTCTTTGCAACAAAGAAGTGAAGCAACTCACAGGCAGATTTTGGAAGCAGCCCGTCAGCAATTTGCTTTAGCAGGCTATGATGCAACCGGTGTATCAGAAATTTGTGCAGCGGCTGGCATCAGCAAAGGAGCTTTTTATCATCATTTTCCTTCCAAACAGCAGGTGTTTCTCGATCTGCTGGAAGAATGGATCGCTGGGCTGGAATCAGAGGTAAAAAGGGCGATGGAAGCGGAGGGAAGCATCCCCGATCGCCTGCTCCATATGGCGGCATTAATCAAGGGAGTATTTGATATTGCGGATGGAAGGTTACCGCTTTTCCTGGAATTCTGGCGGCAGGCATCAAAAGATCCACAGGTATGGCGCGCCAGCATTGAACCCTATCGGCGGTTTGAGCATCTTTTCATCCAGCTTGTTGAGCGGGGGAAGCAGGAGGGAACGATCAGACCGCTTGATTCTGACACAGTGGCTCGTTCAATCCTTGCTCTGGCAATAGGTATGCTGCTTCAGGGAATACTGGACCCACAATCTGCGCGCTGGGACGAAACAACCGTGCAAGGGATTGGATTTTTAATCGATGGAATCAGGAGGAAAGAATGATAATCCTGGTAACCGGGGCGACCGGGCATATTGGTAATGTCTTGGTTCGAGAGCTGGTAAAACAAGGCAGACAGGTAAGGGCTCTGTTATTGCCCGGAGAAAGCCAGCACCCCCTTAATGATTTAGATGTCGAAATTGTCGAAGGGGACGTTTTGGATCCGGCTTCGCTCGTTAAAGCCTGCAAGGGGGTTGATCTGGTATTTCATCTGGCTGGAATGATATCGATTTGTCCAGGTAAAGATCGCCAGGTTTGGCGGGTAAATGTTGAGGGGACGAGAAATATTATTCATGCTGTTATCGAGAATGGCTGTGCCAGGTTGGTTTATACCAGTTCAATTCATGCGCTGCGGCGGGTGGATGGGGATGAGGTGATGGATGAAGGGATCGCTTTTGACCCCCACAATTCGGTGGGAGTATATGATCGATCAAAGGCGGCTGCTTCTCTGGCAGTTTTAGAAGCTGTCAGGCAAGGACTGAATGCCGTCCTTGTGTGTCCAACAGGAGTGGTTGGTCCGTTTGATTATCGCGTCTCTGAAATGGGAAACCTGATTTTGAGCTGGATAAACAGTAAGTTTCATTTTCTGATCAACGGGTCTTTCGATTTTGTAGATGTTAGGGATGTCGCCCGCGGTCATATTTTAGCGGCGGAAAAAGGGAAATCAGGTGAAACCTACATTCTATCCGGAGAGCAGATCAGCCTGATCCGAATGAATGAAATTGTCCGTCAAACAACTGGAAAAAAAGCGATGATGTTACCTGTGCCAATCCCGTTGGCACATTTTGCCGCTCTTTTCACTCCAATTTATTACCGTATGACACAAAAAATTCCTCAATTTACCAGGTATTCGATTGTCACCGTAACGGGAAATTCACGGTACAGTCATGCAAAATCCAGCCAGGAACTTGGATACACCCCCAGACCGCTCACAGAAGCAATTGTGGATACTGTAACCTGGTGGATGCAGAATAAAAAATATGTTTATTCAACAAAGCATCTCAAATAAGATATAATCTAATTCGTTGAACCGAATTTCAATACCTGTACAGATCATTCGTTTTCTCTTTCTGCCTGGTTTGATCATTGGAATTTCTGCCTGTCAACCGGCGGTTACTGGCACCCCAGACCAGCTCTCCCGCGCCCGTCAGTTGGAGATGACTCGCTTTGCTGAAGCGACGGCGCGCGCATTAAAAACTGCTAATGCTGTCCATCAATCGGTCGCGCTCACTCAGACGGCGGCTGCCTTGATCCGCAGCGCGGGCAGCCCAACTCCACTGCCTACCTATACCTTTCAACCTACCTACACCCCTTATCCAACGTTTACACTGTCTTATCGAACCGCCACTGCTGTTCGGAATCCAACTTACACTGTCCGCCCTACCTTTGCGCCGGTTTTTCACCCGGTTGCAGTTTCATCCACTGAATTTTATTGTACGCAGGAACCCAGTAATCTGAAAATATCAGTTAACCTTCCTCAGGGTGTGGGAGGAGCGGTATATTACCGTTTAAGAGAAAAGAGATCGCGCGAATTGACTCAATGGCAGAAAAAAGATTTAATGCTCGATCATTCAAACATGCATCGCGTAGTGATTAACGGCAGCCGGTATACACAAGAACCCTGTGACATTGAATATCCAGCACTGCCTACTGAATCGGTGTTTGAATTTCAGATTATCTCAGATGATGGTTTGTACCGAAGCCTGGTGTATACGCATGTCACTTATTTTCCATGTCCAGCCGAAAATTAGATATCGAAATATTCCCAAAACCTGATATAAATCATAAAAATCATCAGCAATCATTGCGCTAAAGCAATAATAGAATCATGGTGGATGATTATGATTGGCTTATTGATTTGATTTAGGTGGTGGAAGGAATGTTAAGACTCTTTCAAAAACAGGCGATGATTCCAGCCGAACATGGGAGTTGGGTGTTTTTATTCAGCCCACTGCTGATAGGGCTTGCGGCAGCAGGTTGGATTGATCTTCCGGTCATCCTGGTATGTCTATCTGCTCTGGCAGGATTTATGGCGCGGCAACCGTTGACCCTGGTGATTAAAGTGCTCAGCAATCGCCGCCCGAAAAAGGATCTTTTCCCTGCTATATTTTGGTTCCTCATTTATAGCATGGCAGCCGGGATATGTTTGGGTATCTTATTGTTATGGGGCTATGGCTTTTTGCTTTGGTTGGCATTACCAACCTCCATTACCCTTTCTTGGCATCTTTGGCTGGTTAGCAAACGCAGAGAGCGCCGGAATGTACCGGTTGAAATTGCTGGCAGCGGAGTATTGGCGCTGGTAGCACCAGCCATCTATTGGGTGAGCGGGAGCCAGCTTAGATGGGAAGGGGGACTGTTATGGGGATTGTGTTGGCTGCAAGCCACTGTATCAATCCTGTATGCTTTTTATCGTCTTGACCAAAAAAATCTTGGAGAGAGATTAACGCGTTCGACGAATTTACGCCTGGCGATGGGTTCAATCACTGGCAGCAGCCTGGCTCTCCTTCTGGTGAGTTGGCTGGCGTCTGTTCAATGGGTTTCTCCCTGGCTGATTATTGCTTTTCTAATTCAGTGGGTCGAAGTCTTTTGGGGGATCATACGCCCAGCAGTCGGTTGGAAACCAGCTCAGATTGGAATACGGCAATTAATTGTCAGTTCAATTTTTACAATTGTATTTATGTTTGCCTGGTAGAAAAACCCTGCCGGTCAGTTGACCAGGTGTAAATTTTGATGGTATCGAAAACATAGATCTATGGAGGATATTTGAATGGGTACAGATAAAAAATGCCTGGTATGCCAGGTCAGCAGTGAAGAAATACCTTTGTTACAATTGAGTTATCAAGATTCTCATTATTGGATTTGCCCACAACATTTTCCAATCTTAATCCATCAGCCTCACCAATTGATTGGAATATTACCTGGCGCAGAGCGATTGGAATCGCATGGTCATGATCATTAATCATCGAAAACAGCAGCATGACGTCCTGGAGAATAAGGACGTCATGCTCCTAATGAAAATGTTCGAGTGTGTCGATTAGTATATGACGCTTTGAGCTTTTCCACTTTCCGCAGAAGCGAGAATTGCATCGCAGATCACAGCATTTTTATAACCATCCTCAAATGTGGCGCCGTAAGGGGCAACGCTCGTATTATGAACAATCGCCTCCAGCAGGCAGACGATTTCGTGAACGAACGTGTGTTCCCACCCAATTATATGACCATGCGGCCACCAATTTTCCCAGAAGGGATGATACGACTCGGAGACCAACACATTGTGGAATCCTTGTGTCTCGCGAGGGGTTTCATCCTTCCAAAAGACATCGAACTCGTTAAACCGTTCAAGGTTAAAGACCAGCGACCCTTTTGAACCGTTGATTTCTACAACCTGATGGTTTTTTCGACCCGGGCAGAAACGCGAAGCTTCAATAGTGCCGATAGCGCCGTTTTCAAACTCAACTAAAGAGACAAAAGCGTCATCTACATCAACCACGCCTTTCCCTTTGCCGTCAGGTAAGGGGCGTTCTTTAATAAACGTTTGGGTCATCGCGGAAACACGGCGCGGCTCACCGACCAGAAAACGCGCCAGATCTATGACATGAGCGCCCAGGTCTCCCAGAGTGCCGCTGCCAGCTACCTTTTTCTCCAATCGCCATACCCGTGGGAAATTGGGATCCATAATCCATTCCTGTAAATAGACTGCGCGAAAATGGAAAATCTCACCCAACAAGCCTTGATCAATCAGGTTTTTCATCTGACGGATGGCAGGTACAAAGCGGTAATTAAAGGCGATCATGTGCTGAATGCCTGCCTTCAGGGCTGCTTCTAGCATCGGCGCTGCTTCTCGGGCTGTACGCGCCATCGGCTTCTCACATAGAATATGTTTGCCAGCCTGAGCAGCGGCGATACAGGGTTCAGCATGAGCGTCATTTGGACCACCGTTATCAAATAGCTGAATGCGATCATCTATTATCAATTTTTTCCAGTCAGTGGTTGCATATTCGTACCCATAGCGGGCAGCAGCCTCATTTACTGCTTCTGCATTTCGTCCTGCTATCCCAATTAATATAGGAATAGCTGGTGGAGGATACACCATATAGGGAATCTTTTTATAGGCATTGGTATGGGCTTTGCCCATAAAAGCATATCCCAACATCCCAATTCCAATTTCGGGAGCTTTCCCTGCCGCTTTGGGTCCCGCCATTGTGATAAAACCAACATCGTCTGGCATTTTAACCTCCTTGTCGAATTATTTGCGCTCAAAGGCAGCATCAAAAGCTACCTTGGACGGAGCGAAATCGAGTTTTTTGACAAATGTGCAAGCCTCGGCAGCGCCGTGCTCGCGATCCATTCCGCCGTCTTCCCATTCCACTGATAATGGACCGGTATAACCGATCTCATTTAAAGCGCGGATGATGGCTTCGAAATCAATTGACCCACGCCCTAAGGATCGAAAATCCCAAAATCGGCGCGGATCGCCAAAATTTGTATGCCCACCAAATACGCCAGCTTCGGTAGGAATCTTCGAAAAATATACATCTTTCATGTGGACATGATAAATTCGTTCTCCAAAACGGCGAATAAACTGGACGTAGTCTACACCCTGGTATCCAAAATGACTGGGATCGTAATTGAATCCAAAGGCTTTCCGTCCTTTCAAAGCAGCCACAGCCATTTCTGCAGAAGCGATGTCGAAGGCAATTTCGGTTGGGTGTGCTTCGAGAGCGAATTTAACACCTGCCTCGTCGAAGACATCGAGGATTGGGTTCCACATTTCGGCAAAGAAGGCAAAACCTTTTTGCACCAGGTCAGCAGGATTAGGCGGAAATGAATAAATATACGACCAGATTGGTGAACCGGTAAACCCAGGCACCACATTTACTCCCATTTTTCGAGCAGCGCGAGCAGTATTTTTCATCTCTTCTGCGGCGCGAGTGCGGACCCCATCTTCTTTCCCATCTCCCCAGATGCGCGGCGGCAAGATACTTTTGTGGCGCTCGTCGATTCGATCGCACACCGCCTGCCCTACCAGGTGATTGCTGATAGCAAAGCACTTGAGATGATATTTATTTAAGATCGACCACCTTGAAGGAATGTAACTGTCTTCACTCAGTGCCCGATCTACTTCAAAATGGTCGCCCCAGCAGGCGATTTCGACACCATCATAGCCAAACTGGCTGGCTTTTGCACAAAGTTCGTCAAATGTCAGGTCAGCCCACTGACCAGTAAATAAGGTTACAGGTCTAGACATAGGGTTTATTCCTTTCGATTGGGTTAGAATTCGATTATAAATTTACACGGGGATTGACTGCCTGTCAATCCGATTGCATTGCTAAAAAGCGCACCACTTCTTCCAATTTTGGCGCTCCTGATTGTCCGCCATGCCGGGTAGCTTTAATGGCTGCAGCAGCAGAGGCAAACCTTATCCTGTCGGTTAGAGGTTTTTGCGCCACCAACGCTGCCATGTATGCGCCGTGGAAAACATCTCCACACCCGTTGGTATCAACAACCTGCACACAAAAAGCGGGTTGATATTCAGGCTGCGAAAGACCCGCTGAGTAGTACCAGCAGCCTTGCTCTCCGCAGGTAATCGCGGTTATTGCCCTTTGCGGCGTGAGGAGAATTCTTGCCGCTTCGGCTGGGGTGGAGGCTGTAGTTATCGATCGGGCAAACTCCCACGAAATCACCAGGTGATCCACCAGGTTGATCAAGTCTGGTACGCCGGGAATATGCCTTTCGATGTCTCCTACTACTGGGATACCAGCGTTTCTGGCGATTTTTGCTGCCCGAATCATTCCTGGCACACCAATATGATCAACAAACAAGACTTTACAACTTTCGATTACATCTGTTGGCGGCCAGTCTTCTAGTGCTCCGGTAGTTCCAGTTTGACGGTGATAGATATTTCGAGTGTGGTCTTCGGTTCCGATCAAAATGGTGGAGTGGATACAACCGCCTTCTGGTGTTTGTTTGAGGTTACTCAAGTCAATAGACTGCTGACGCAAATTATCAACCGCCAATTCAGACAGCTCGTCATATCCCAATAACCCGGCATAGGCGCAGCGGGCGCCTAACCTGGTTGCAGCGACCAGGGCGCTCGCGGTTAAACCCCCGAAATGGCGCTCTATAGATCGGATTGGCGCTTTGGTGTTGGGCGGCATGTAACGGTCAACATACAGCAAGTCATCCACTGCGACCGCTCCCATGCCCAGAATATCAATGCCAGTACCAGTCATAGCCTTATACCGCCTCTTGCCAAATTTTTCGGATCAAATCTGCTTTTTGCTGGAAGGCTTCTGGGGTAGGAGCAATGATCTGCAAAGCGAAACCTCGGCAAGGTAAAGATTGGGCAAGGAGCTGCAACTCTTGGTCAGTATATGCGCCCCACAAAACCAGGCGTTTATCCCGAATAGCATTCTGAAGGGTGGATATAAAACTGGTTAATGGAGGACCTCCTATATCATAATTGATTTCAATTATGTCCAATTCGGGTATCTGCACAAGATCATCCACCGCGTACAAACCGCCTGGGTGAAGATGAATACCAGTCAACGGAAGACAGCCAGCCAGGCGTGATTCTTGGGGAAGCAGATATTTACGATAGTACTTTGGAGACCATAATGATAATGCGTCATCCTGAAACCATCCGCCTCGTTCTCGTCCCCATAAGTAAATTTGACCAAAGGCATATCCCCCAGCATAATCTGGAATCAGGCTTTGCTGAGCATGAGCAATATAGATCCAGATGTCAGTCAAACGCTGAAGAGATTTATGAACCTCTTCAGGATGGTCGAACAAATCTAACACCATTTGTTCAGGTCCGCGTAACGCGGATAACAAATCAAGGGGTCCGCGCATAAGCGAATTGGAAACAGGCGCCCGACCTTTAAATAAAGCCACCAACCATTCTGTAAATTCTAATAACTTAATCAGCCAGGGATTATCTGCATTTAAACGAAAATCGTCTAATTGTTCATAACATTCCAACCAGTGTCCTGCCCAAATATTTCCATCCCGATGATAAATGGGGCAGCCCATGATTGCCTCTACCCACGGCAGAGTCATGATCGGAAAGGCAGCCCATGGTATATCACTGCAAGTTCGCGCATTGATTTCATATAAATTCTTGTAATCCAAAGCAAGGCAAGATAAATCCAGGTCTTGTGGATTTAATTGACCCGTAGGGAGAGAACTCATTGCGTTGGGATACAACTCTGCAATGTCAAAAGTACCAATCCAGGCAGATAATAACGGGCGGTCACTCTCCTGTCGCGCCCAGAATTGGTCACAGCGTTTCTTATCTACAGATAATGACATCTATAAAACCTCCTTGATTGATCGATCAAGAGGTATTGTATCGCTCTTTTATTGTGCGGGGAGATATTTCGACCTGGGGGGAATTGAGCTGCCATCCAAAACATACACACGTCGTATCTTAAGGGCAATATCTTTATCGATTGGGAAAGGCAGATTCAGGCACAATATCCCTGCAGAATAATAGCGGTCGCTTTGGATGATTGGATTTGAGGTGCGGTAGGGATCCCACCAATCAACCTGGTAGAAACCGGGCGCCATGCCAGGAAAGCATGGCTTGGCAGCAGAGACTGGCTGGACAGATTCCTGGTTGATCACTTTTTTCCAGGTGTGGTTGCGGTTATACATCCAGGCATATCCCATTCCATGGATTGGATCGACTTGTCCTAAAATGACCAGGTGCGGATGATTCGACACCGCTTTCCAATCTTGAAAAAAACCATTGCTAAGTTGTATTCCTTCGATAAAGGATTGGTAGCGCTTGAAAATCTGGTAAAAAGCTGGTTTATTTTGAGTGGGATTTTCATCGATGAGCTGGTCTGCCCACCATAACAGGTCGATCATACCGCCTGCAGAGAGCTGCGCCCAAACCAGTTTATGTAACCAGATACCTTCCTTGTCTTTGAACAGATCGGGGTGAAAATCAGGGTATTTGGGATCATCTATTCCTCCTTCTCCTCGAATGAGAGGCTTTTGAATACTAACCGGGCTGGATGCAGAATAAAGGGAAGCATAGGAGATGTGATACCAGGCGGTATCTTCCTGGAATGCTGTCGAATCAAAGCTGCCGATGACCGGTACTATTCGTCCATCAGGGCTGATAATATCCACCTGGTCTATCCAGGCAGCCCCGAAAAACGCAGACCTGGTTTCGATTCCTAATTCCAATTCATGTGGAAGATCATCGGGTATGATCAGGCGAAACTCAGGGCTAACCAGTATCCCGTTTTGATCACGGTCGCTCGAAAATTGTCTCCAATCATACGTTCCCGCTGGAGATGAACAACGGTCCATGTTTCCAAATGGATCAGGCGGGATAATATTGGTTTTTTTACCGTCCAGCGTCCAGCGAAGCCGTTGCATTCCTCCGCTGGTAAAGAGGGGGCAAATGACCGAATAGCGTTCCGCTTTCATCCAATAGCGAATGATCCATTCCCCTTTTTGACGCAAAACGATACCGCGCGGGGTAATTATGTCATATCCATTTACTGCTGCAGGCAGGTGAGCCGAACCATTTCCTTGATAAATATGTTCGGGTCGAGTTTCAAGCGGAAAGATATTGAGGAAAGAAGCATTAGAACCCCACCCTGTACTGATATAGGCATGCAGGTCCGCGTATCCCAGGTTTGAATATTCAGGGTTGCTCCAAAACTCCCGATTGGGGAATGAATGCCAGAATGAAGTGGAGACCAGGTGACCTGAGGCGTCATGCAGTTGAAAGTATGTTGCCATATCCTGGGCTGCCTCATAGTGATTGCTATTGTATGGATCACCTTCGTTAATGTACTCGAACGAATGGATCGCAGTGCTGTACCCCCAGCGGGCAATGATCCACCTCCACCAGGCATGTGCCAACCAGCGAACTTTTGTTCCTTCTCTGGCGTAAAAATTGTTGTTTTCTCCAATTATTTGGATTGACCCATTAGGGGATATTTGATTGCGGATCGGCTCATTTTTTTCATCACACACCAGCTTCAGGTAAATTCCGTTATCTTCAGCCAATTGGAGGATTTGATCCCAAAGAGAAGCATTGATCGGGTCAAAGTAAAGATGGCTGTTTGCGTATGGTTCTCGAAGCAAGTCAATCTTAAAAGGGTCATTGGTTTGATAAAGATGAACCTCATGGATAAATGCTTTCCCAGACCTGGTATTTTCGAGTGCCAAATACAGATGATCCAAATAATTTTGCTCTTTGCCGGTCGTAAAGGAAGATGTCAGGTCTATCCATTGGTCAGTTTGGGTCACAAGTGGAGTGAGCCGCTGACCTGTTCCAGCCTGATTGCAGGTTTTATCCAGCCATTCACCCGTTTTGACCACGAAACCATATTCACCATGTGTTGCAGGTCCTGAGATTTGACTCAGTTTTACTTTCAGGGTCAGTGTGTATTGGGTAGATGGTTGTACAGAGACAGGACCTTGAACCCAACCATCAAACACGCAAGGATTCCCCTCGTCCAGCATCATGGACACATCCGTGCCCTTGTAAGGATTTTGGCTATCCAACAGGATACCGGGGAGGTATCCATTTTCAGAAAGGTGATGAGACCCCCAGGCGCTCCATTGAGAACCATTTATACTAAACGCGCTTAGCCATATTCTTAAGAGGTTAATTTTATTTTGTGAATATAGTGGGAATAACCTCTGGGCTTCTGAAAGAGTGATATATTGGTTAAAACCAGCTCCTGAAAAATATTCACCGCTCTCGAATTCAAAATAACGAGGATCATCCTGGCTTACGCGGATGAATCCATTTCTGCGAAAAGGATGGCTGGATACCCCAGACACATTAAAGTTTAAATATCCAGTCTCAGGGAACCATCGGATACCTGAAGAATCCTGGATTTTGACCCGCATCCTCCAATCGCCAGCCTGTCGCGGAGTGAACCGGACTGACCAATGGGGTTTCTCAGTGGGAGTGTAATGGTCTTTATTCTGGTAGCTTATCCAGCGAAACGGTTGATACCAAAACGCGGGCTGTATGATTTGATCTCCTCCTGGTGTGGTAAATATAGCATCGACTGTTATGCCGTTTATTTGTTGTAAACCAGGTGGGGGTTGGGAATCAAAAGGGAGATGGTAATGTGTTGCTGTAGTTTTCAAATCGAATCGTGCTTCAAAACGGTCATACACTGCCAGTACTGGCGTTAATATTTCAAGATTTGTCACAGACTGATTTTCAACAGGATGTAAAAAAGTAGTTGAAGCCCATGATTGACTAACCACCAGCCATGAAAGAATCATTCGGTAAATTATTAGTGTCGCCAATATAAAGAACCTCATCAGTTGATGACTCTGTTTTGTTCAGCTAACCGGTACGTTATAAAACCTGGTGATCTATTCTCAATTTACAATGTGTGCCTTCAGGTTTATTGAATTATAGATAAAGGCTGGTGAATTGCTGGTACACGCGTCGGAATATATTGCCTCCAGCCTGGCGGTGATCTCTGCCCAATCGTGGTTTTTTTCGACATACTTTCGCGCTGATCGAGCTATTCGTTCTCTTAATTCCTGGTTTTCAAGCAGGATAAGGATATGGTTTGCGAATTCAGCGGGATCATCGGCAATTAGCGCATCTTTTCCCGGTTGAATGGCGAGTGCAGAAATTGCTTTCGATGTGCACACCACAGGAGTTCCACAAGACATTGCCTCAAGAACTTTATTTTGTACTCCTGCGCCGTATATCAAAGGCAATGCCGCCAGGGTAGCATTCTGGATGTAGGGTCGTATGTCAGCCACACTACCTGTTACACGGATATTGGGGAAATATCGTTGTTCGTATTTCTTAATACTATGAGGAGGGTCTTTTCCAGCGATCACCACTTTGATATTGCTATTCCTTGACCAGACAATCGGCATCACCTGATCAACAAGGAATCGAGCGGCGGTGATATTGGCGTGATAACTCATCTTTCCACTGAAAACGATTGTGTCCGTGGGTCTTGCATCGTGATAATATGAAAAATATGAAAGATCTACTCCATTGGTTAAAATTTGAAATTTCTCTTCTACTGGAGCGGTCTGAGATATGAATCTCCCATTTTTACCTGAATGGGAGTGATTTAGACGAAGAAACGCCTCGCGGTCTGGTTTTGAAGTCACCAAAACCCGATCAAACATAGATGGCAGGTATGATTCATATCGGCGTGTGCGTGGCAGGTCGATGAAACTGGCAAGTTTTCCAAAGAGGCTGCCTGACAGGTGTTGTGTTTGTTCAAAAAGGTAACTAATGCTGTCAACACTATCCCACACAACAGGAGTAACCGGAGAAAATTTTAACAATAAGTCCTTCGCTTGCAATCCAAATTGAGCACCGCGTAAATGCTCTACATGGATCAAATCATAATGACTGGAGCGAGTTAGGTGGTGTTTTAACCAGGTAGTGACTTGTGGCTGGCTGGTATAGGCATACTGAAGAGGTTGGGAAGTTGGCAGGGCTTTAACACAATTGATTAAGGATTTCCAGGTGGGAAGGTGGAACAAGTAAATCTGGCTCACGAGGGGACGAAGGTGCTGAATAAACTCGACTTCTTTTTGTTTTGCCCATAGGCTTACCAGGGTTATCGAGTGTCCACGAGATTTCAACCCTCGGAGAAATTGATAAGGTCGCACGCGAATCAAATCAGGAATATAGGGGGAAATAAATAAAATATTCATATTTAACCTTTATCGAGACTTTTTCTGTGCGGGGTGCGTATCCATACTACTGGTCGCAACCGGCTGACAATTCCTAACCATGTCCGCCAAACCATAAATACTGGTCCGGTGAAAATTACCAGATATGCCTTGAGAGGAGCTTTTTCTAACCAGAGTCCCCAAATAGGGTAAATTACCAGCAATGTTAAATAGATACCCCAGTAAACCAGGTGGATTGGGGAAATGAACCTGTGAAAGATGATATTCAGGCAGAGAATAGCCACACTTAATAGAGAAAGAGAGGAATAGGAAGGGAAAATACTGCTCACTGTTGCTTCGAGTACAGAAGGTTTTTGGTATTGCAAACCTTTGATCAGTAACTTCTGAAAATACCTTTTCCGGATTTCAGCATTTCCCTTTAGCCAGCGCGCGCGTTGTTTTTGAGCGATTTTCCAGCTCCAGGGTGCCTGACCATATGATTTTGCCTCAGGAGCATAATGAATAATTTCGCCTGAAAGGATTAACCGCATTCGAAGATCAAGATCCTCGGTTAATCCTTCTCCTGCGCCCAGGTCTTGAATTAAGCGGGTAGAAACACAAAAGCCATCCCCCATATTCTTAGCAGAAAAACCAAGGTTGTCTCTTCCCAGATTTTGAAATCGATTATCGATAAGAAACATGGCATATGTAAGCGCCGGAAACCAACCGTCTGTTGGATTGATGATGATATGGTTTCCTTGAATGGCGTGATATCCCTTTTGTAAATATCGATTGATCCAGACAAAGAAGTCGGAATCAACTCTCGAATCTGCATCAAATATGACCACAGCATCATATTTTCGGGAAAATGAAAAAATTTTGTCAAACAACCAACTTAAAGCATATCCTTTGCTGCCAGATTTACCTTCATTGCGTTCAAAGGTGATTGCACCGGCTTCTTTAGCAATTTTTGCAGTTGAATCTGTGCAATGATCTGCGACAACGAAAATATCGAAATTATCGGTGGGGTAATTGCTGTGGAGAAGAGTGGAAATGGTTTGGACGATCACATCCTCTTCGTTATGAGCCGGGATCGCTATTGCAAGACGCGAACGGCGGTCGGTTTCTGGTGGGGTTGACCGGGGCATCATAGACCCCGCTAGCAGAAGATAGAGATGGAACAAGGGGAGTAAAAAGACCAGGCTTAAGAGAAGGACAAGTAGATTAAAAATGTTCATGGATCAGGGAAACCTGTTTAGTAAAGTACACTGGAAAAGTAGCCGATATAAAGTGGCGCGCTTGGTGTAAAGACCTATTTCGTTTGGGTTCAATATATTCAGAATTGGCACAGCGATAATCCTTGCGATAGATGCAGCCAGAATGATCAGCTTATACAAAAATTCGTTCACTCTCCCATATTGTTTTTTGAAGAATAAAATTTTCGTCTTGTACAGCATTAAGAACATATTTTTCTCAGCCTGTCGTGTGCTTCTCCCACCATGATGTATCACTTCAGCTTGTGGAATCCAATAACATTTATATCCAGCCTTATGGAATCGGTAGCATAAATCCAGTTCTTCTGAATAAACAAAAAAATCAGAGTCAAATGCCCCGATTTGATCCAGGCAGATTTTTTTGATCATCATGCAAGCCCCTTGCACAAAATCCACCCGCCGAGTTTTGGTTTTATCCCATTTCTTCATGTCGTACCTGCCAAATGCTACCAGTGAATCGAAAAAAAATAATCTCCAGGCTTCTTTCCAGACGGAGGGAAATGGATAACATGATTCTTGTAATGTTCCATCAGAATTGAGCAAACGAGGACCTACGATTCCAATTTCTTTATGAGCCTCTAATGATCTGAATAATCGTTCAATAGCCAGGGGTATAAGCTCTGTATCAGGATTGAGAAATAAAATATATTCTCCGCTGGATTGTTCCAAAGCCAGGTTGTTGGCTTTGGCAAAGCCGAGGTTTTCGTCATTAATGATCCATTTGACCCATCTAAATTTTTCGATTAATGGATCCACACTGCCTGGGCGGGATGCGTTATCAAAAACTATTGTTTCCATTTCCTCTTGCTGAAATGGAGAATGATAGTTTTGGATAGACAAAAGACATTTTTCAAGAAATATTTCAGCGTTCCAGTTAACGATAATGATACTTAATCGTTTTTTCATGCTTTTTGTCTCAATGTTCCTTTGATTAATAATTTATGGCTGGTGAGGAAGTATATTGCGTAAGCAGCATACGAAATCAATACAGCATCGACTGGCAAACGGTATCGTATCAATGTCCAGGAAAAGATATGAATCAAACTATATAAGACACTAAAACTGACTAATAAAAATTCTGTTGATTCCAGAAATGTCTGAAAGGATCTTTTCCGGTAAAAAAGGGTGAGATATATTCCCAAGATCATAAAGGGAAAAAACAAACCGAAACTGGCTACCCGTGTTACATTGCTAAGTAGACCCGAATCCGCAGAAGGCAAAAACATAAAAAAGATGGGAATGCGGCTCAGGCTTAAGAGCAGATAACGGAGTGGATCCTCTGCTACAAATTGAATTCCATGTTTTAGTAATTCCTGGTCCAGGGCAGCTTCATCCAGAGTTGTCAGGTCTTGTGGGACGAGGGAAAGATAGGATCCGGTTGATTCATTCAGAATCGGAATAAAGTTTGTTTTGTAAATTGGGTGATTTGCCCAATAGAACGCATAGCCCGCGTTTGTGTTGAGCAGCACGAACCGCTTAAAACGTTGATAATTAAAAAGTGTAAATGGAAAAATTGAAGCAATCAATATCAGTACGATAATGACTGAAGGGAAAACCGACTTCCAGAATCTCCATCCCTTTTTATACCGAACATACCCTAACCAGAACAACAAAACGGGGACATAGACCAGGAAAATTTGGCGCAGAAGCACAGTAATTGCCAGGGTTATACCTGCCAGTAGAGGTAAGCCGTATTGAATATAGGTGGGCTGGTTTTGGGTATTTGGGGAAACGGCTAACACGCTCGTGGACAGAATGACCAGAAGAATGGAGGTTATATAGAAAGGTTCCGTCATTAATGTCCCGGCATAGTAGATAAAATACAGGTAAAATGCAGTAATACCAGCCGCAATTAATCCACATGTGGAACCGAAGATACGTTTGGTGATGATATACGCTAAAAGAGGATGTAATATCCCCGTAATGACAGCCTGAATCAAACGGGCAGCAATTGGTTTTATCCCAACGATGTGATAGACCCAGGTTAAGTAAAAAGTGTATAAATAACTCCAATGGGCTGTGGGTTGATCAGCGCGGGTTAATGGCCACCAGTTTTCACCAAAGGTAAACCCATATCCATTTAAGACACGGGTGGCTAACGTGTGATAAGTAATTTGATCTGAAGTGCCTGGGAGCTCACTTACATCATTTCCTATGTACAAGGCTAAGCCAGCACGCATGATTGAACTGGCGGCTAAAATGATGAGAAGGGTGATAAAGTGAGTGTTACGCATGGCTTGAAAATGTATTAATTTCTAAAAATCCCCGGCTTTTTTCTAGCATAATAACGGTTATGATAATAAGAATGTTTTTCTCCATACCGGTTGAGAACAATTCCCAGGACATGCATACCGGTTTGTTTGATCGTATCTGCCATCAATTGAGCCGTTTTTTTGCTAATTTTTCCAGGTTGAATCACGATCAGTACCCCATCTACTTTTCTGCTCAGGATTGTTGCTTCAGGGATAAAAATGGGCGGGCTGTCAATTATGACGCAGTCAGAAGTTTGGACTAATTGCTCCAGGATATGAGTGAATTTTTGAGAAGCTATTAGTTCTGCTGGGTTGGGAGGGGAAGAACCTCCAGGAAGAATTTTTAAAGTTTGATAAACCGCAAAGTCGGGTTGATTGGGATATTGTTTACTGATGTTTCCATTTTCCCACGGGATAAGAGCGTCAGCCAACGTAATTCTTCCTGTGCATACATCGGTTATCCCAGATTTATCTTCTAGTTTGAAAACTTCATCCAGGCGCGACTGACGGAGGTCACCATTGACCAGCACTACCTTCTTTTCAGATGCTGCCATTGCATAAGCTAAATTGGCAGCGATTAATGATTTTCCGTGAGATAAGCCAACACCGGTGATTAAGATTGACTTCATAGGGCGGTCAAAGCTGATGAAATCCAGATTCGTGCGCAATGTGCGGAACGCATCTGCCACCGGAGAGTTGGGATGAAAAGCTAAATGATTCCAGCGGTCCTGTCGAAATGATATATTTGGGATGTATCCAATGACTGGTACTCCGATTGCTTCAGCGATCTCTTCGCGTCCTTTTAGGGTATCGTCAAGATTATCTATGAAATAAGCAGACGATATAGAAATCAATGCGCCGATCAACGCTGCTAAACCAACGACCATTGTCCTGCCGGGTCCAGTTGGGGTTGTTGGAAGTGAGGCAGTTTGGATGATGCTGAGGATATTAATACCTGACTGTTCAGAACGTGCAAGTAAATTCACATAATTTGCCTGGAGAGCAACCAGCTTCTGCTGTTGAGCATTAATTTGCGCCTGAGTCTCCTGAATCTGCCTGGCGCTGGTTAATTCACTTAGGTTTTGCATAAGAAGCCATATATCTTCTTCCGTTTTTTCAATCTCATTTTTTGTTTTCTCAATTTGTTGACGGATGAATGCTTGCTGTTTCAGAGCTTCTTCACTTCGGCTGACTGGTCCTGTAAGAATCATTTGGTTAGCGATTTCATTGGCAATCGCCTGAGCGCGAGCTGGGTTTGTGTCTGATACCAAAATTTCGATGAGGGGTGTGTTTGGTAAACTTCGAATAACAATGGTTGGAAGTGTAGATAAACCCAATTTTTGCATGACTGCAGAAGTTATTTGCTCGCGGCGACCGAGGTCTGCATAAATACTGGCTAACTGCTGTTCCAGGTAGATCTCACCTGCTGATGGATTGGGGTTGCTGATCGACCTTCCGACAATGAGAGTTGCCTTTGCCTCGTAAATCAGTGGCTGGCGTAGATAGATATAATAACTTCCAGCGGCTGCCAGGATGGTACAAAGCAATATTAGCCACCACCAATGTATTATGGGATTCAGGTAATTTTTCATAATCCACTATCCTTCCAGTTCAATCAGTTTCCATCATTCAATCGGTCTATTGCAGCGATGCAACCTAAAAATATCCAGGCGCATCCGCTGGTGATGAATCCGCGAAACCCGACGTTATACACGAAGGGGATAACCCAATCTCCCAACATTCCTGCAACCAATAATCCGATTAAGACGCCGATCATACCGATGCTAAACGCCCGCACAAATGAAGGTTGCAAACGTTTCTTAAGATTCCAGGCAGTCTTAAAGATCGCAAAAACGAACCAAAGAAATATTGCCAGACCTAGAATCCCGGTTTGTGCCAGTAGATCAACGTAGTTGTTATGGGAGTTAAACCGTAAGGAAGAATATCCCATGAGTGTGAAAATTGGAGTGTAGAAATAATAATTTGCTGGTCCAACTCCCAGAATTGGATTGGAGCGAATAATTTGAGCGAGGATGTCCCAGGCAGCCAGTCGGGTTACCAGGCTGTACTCGTTATCTCCCACCATGACCACTTCCTGAATAGATTGGAGAGCCAGGAAAATTACCAGGAAACCTGCTCCTAAAAATCCAATACCCGCTTTGATATTTACAAAAAACATCATGGCTATTAATCCGCACAGTGCGGGCAACCATCCTGATGTCCAGGATCGTCCGGCGGTTAATCCAATATATAATGTCGAAAAACAAATCACTAATAGACCAATTCGGATCGCGAAATTCAGTTTCGGTGTGAATACAGCCAGGGCAAAAGGTAAGCAGGTCATCATCAACCAAAACAGGCTGCCTGTATCATGAAATAAAAATAAAAAGCGGTTTCCAATCACAGGCATCAGCCTGCCCAATATGTAGAGCGTGCCAAAAGCGATAAATGCGCCGGTCATCCATTGGATTTGGATTATGCCTGTCACAAGGTTGGCGGTTGCCAGGAACGCACCGGCAGAAACAATATAGAGAAAGACTCCCCCGACCTGGGCAGTAATCGGAGCATGATCTGCAAATGACAGCCAGGTCATCTGTCCAAATAAGAAAGCGAGAATTGCAACTCCACATAATCCAAGGGCTGCTTTGGTATGTCCCTGATCCAGGGTATGAAATTTATATTTTTTCGTGAGCAATCCGACAATCCAAACACCGCAAACTCCAGATATTGCAAGCATGGTGATGTTTACCTGGGTATTGGAACCCGTGCTTAATCCCAAAGGAATTGCTAATGCAGGTCCTGCGGCGAAAATCAACCCAAAAATCGGTTGCTGAAAAAGAATAATTGCTCCGATAGCGCCAACAATCCCCACCAATATGAAGCGTTGGCTGCGAAAAGAAACCATAACCGCGATCAGGATGGATACGACAGGCGCAGCCAGGATTATCCCAAGGCGTTTAATATCTATCTGATCGAAAACGGTTGGTTTCATTCTGGTTTCCTCAAAGCGGGTTTCCATGCGGTGAGAGGGATATGTCCTGAAAGACGCTTGATTATTCCCCTGGATTTTTTGATCACCTGAATCCCAATCAAACCTCGGATCAATAATTTTTGCCAGGAAACCGAAAAGAAGACCAGGGGATTTTCAATGACGGCTTTGAATAAGAAAAATAAAACTATCCATTGAGAACCTGAATGGTTATAGAAGGCTTTCGCAGCCTCGATGTAAGCCAGCGAACAGGCACGATGATAAATCAGTTTTGTAATTCTCCCTTCCTTTGCCATTTTTCGTAGTTGGCTGAGACATAGTTCCAGTAATTTTGTGCCTGAAATCAATTCGTCAAGAGAGAGTCTGTTGTTTTTCCAGTTTTTCCAGGCAGAGCATGTAATACTGTAAAACAAATCAACGTCTGTTGTTAACGCCGGATTGAGTGAAATTGCCTGAGCAAAATGAGCCAACCCTGTTTCTGTATCTCCCGCTTGAAAAGCGAGAAGCGAAAACTGGCGATACTGGTTTGCATAAGCGATATTCTTAATCTTTAGAATAGATGCAGGAATATTTATGTTATTAAAATATTTGTCAAGTGTTCTTTGGTGTACTGTGTGTCTGATCACGTGCTTGCGGTTGAGGTTCATACCATATATGCGATAAGCCAATAAATCTTGTGGCAGATGGATAAATCTTACACCTCGCCGGATCATTCGCAGCCATAGATCCCAATCATCGAGAGCCGGGTCAAAACCCCCTGTTTCAGTTATGATTTCTTTGCGTACCATTGCTGAAGAGGGAAGAATGGGGAAACCTAACACCAGTGCTTGTTCAAGATTTTCCGGAAATGGGGGGCTGAGCAAGGGAACAGGCAGCGGATCGTCCTCCTGATTCACTCCATGCCAGGAGGTAAATACCACACCCGCCTCTGGATGGGAATCCAGGGTGTTCACACAGGCTTCCAAAAACCTTGAGTCCCAGAGGTCATCCGAATCCAGGTAGCATACAAAATCTCCATTGGAATGGGAAAAGCCAGTATTTCTTGCCGTAGAATTACCACGATTGGGCTGATGAATAATCCTGATTTGGTCACCAGCAAAGGATTGGAGTGATTCTGCAACATTCTCTTCAGAACCATCATCGACAATGATTAATTCCCAGTTTTTATACAGTTGGTTGAAAACAGCCGCGACTGTCTTGCGCAGCAAAAAAGTGCGATTGTAAACCGGGATAATGATCGATACCCTGTTTTTATTCATCCATTTACCCATTAATCAAAATACCAATAAGAACGGGGAACATAAACTCCCATTCTTTCGCCTTCTAAATTCCCTGGACCGGCAACCTGAAACCAATTGGAATACCCCATCGCCAGGATTATTTCATCTGACTGATCCAATACAGCTACTTGTGCCCGGTATATTCCGCCATAAAGCTGCAAACAATTCAAATGGAGTGCAAAAGATCCCTCCCCTGATAAACTGAAGGGAGAATGAAGAAATCCATCTTCTTGATTGGAGCGCACTGTGAAACAAGCAATGCCGTCATCGCGGAAAAGACGAACATGCAGAATTGGACAGTTTAAGGTCAAGGGAGAATAGTAGTGGATGAGGATCTGGGCGCTGTCGTTGTAATTGAACTCTTGACGCAATGATCCATTCTGATCAAGAATATCGATTGATTTAATTTGAAAATGGAGAGGATTTTCGGTACTATTCACCATCTCTTCTGTAGTTTGAGAGAGCGCCATGCCTGAACGTAGATCTTGTTCATAAGATTTCATTACATCTTCTACGTTCCCCCGCTTTAGAATTTCGCCCTGATTAATATATAGTGCTTTCTGGCAAACGCTTTGAACCATGTGTGCGCTATGGGATACGAAAATCAATGTAACACCCTGGCGGCGAAGATCATTCATGCGATCCATGCATTTCTGACGAAACCTGGCGTCCCCAACTGCTAAAACCTCATCAACCAACAGAATGTCAGGATGCAAGTGAGCAGCAACCGCGAATGCCAGGCGGACATACATACCTGATGAATATCGTTTGACTGGGGTGTCTAAAAATGAGGATAACTCAGAAAAATCAACAATACTTTGGAAAGCATCTTTAATTTCTTTACGGCTTAACCCAAGAATAGAACCATATAAGGATATATTTTCTCTTCCAGTCAGTTCAGCGTGAAAACCTGCGCCTAATTCTAGTAAGGTCGCAACCCTTCCCTGTGTCTGAATTTTGCCTTTAGTTGGTTGGGTGATACCTGCTATCAGCCGCAGAATTGTCGATTTTCCTGCTCCATTTGGTCCAACCAATCCGACCGATTCACCGGGTTCGATTTCGAAGTTAATATCTTTTAATGCCCATAAGTGTTGATTTTGATGATGGTTAAAAATATGACTGATGGCTGAGCGCAACGATGTTTCACCTCCACCCAGGCGGTAGCGTTTTGACACATCATGGAATGAAATGGATCCGATCATAGTTAAATCACATCTGCAAAACCAGGCTCTAATTTGAGAAAGACGAGAGTACCCGTCAGGAGAATGCCTGATGCGGTGAGAATACCAGCCAGGGTTAATACCAGGTCAGGTTGTAACCCAAGCAGAAATATTGATCGATACCCTTCAATAACACAGGACATCGGATTGAGAGAAAAAAGTAGCTTAAACCGCTCTGGAACCAGGCTTGCTGGATAAACGACTGGTGATAAATACATCCAAATTTGAACAATGAGCGGGATGATGAAACGTATATCCCGAAAATAGACATTGATAGCAGACCCTGCCAGGGTAACTCCAATTACCGTGAAAACCTGGACCAGAATAAAGACGGGCATCCATGCGATGTGTTGGGACAGAGGAATTTGGTAAATCCCAAGAAGTCCTAAAAGAACCAAAAATGAAATGATAAAATCGAGAAAACTGGCGCCAATAATCCCAAATGGAAGAATAATCCGGGGAAACGCTGCCTTGGTCACCAGATTCATTTGTCCTACCAGGCTTGGAATACCCTGGCTGATTGATGTGGCTAAAAAGGTCCATGGGACTAAACCACAAAAAACAAACAATGGATATGGTATGTCTTCTGAGGGAATTCTTGCAATGTAGGAAAATACAAGGGTGAAGACGGCAGCCATAGCAACCGGTTGTAATACAGCCCAGGCGACTCCTAAAATGGATTGTTTATAGCGAATTTTGATTTCCCGCAGTGTCCAAAACCACAACAAATCGAGATAATGCCTGCGAAAATGGGTCGATTGACTCGTTGCCATATTATCTCCGGATGAAATAAATCAAACCAACCAGGCAAACAAACATCACACTGATCAATAGACTGATCAGAAGAGGATTGCCGAATGAAATGGATTGCGATGGCTCATCTTGTATATTATTCAGGCGAATAGGAGTGGCGGATGGTAAAACAAAAGAAGGAGTGGACGTAAAAACTTTGGAAGGATCAACAGAAATTAGAGGAGTTGGAAGAATCGAGGGGACTTCTGGAGCAGGGAGCATTCCCATTGCATACCAAATCTCATTATGGGTATTTTCCCAAACAACATGAATCAAATTCCCTTGGGTAATGCCCGCGAACATGCGCTCAAATATCGCGGTTTCATCCTCTTTGATTGGCTGCCATTTGTCCCATTGACCGGTTTTCCATTGCGTGTGGGCAATTACTGTATCTGTTTTTAGCCCGATAATCGCATGGAGTACCCCGGCGGAATCAACTACCATCGAGCCGCCACTTAATCCAGATCCATCCCGAGGTGCGGTAATCTGGATCAATGAAGACCAGGTTTTACCAAGGTCGGTTGAATAGGTGTGGTATCTTCCCCCAACTCCTGCCATGCCAGTCAATAGAATATGAACTTCCGATTCGCCACGTGTTTGGATGGAAGCCACTCCAATCGTTCGAGGAGCGATTAATTTCGGTTGAGACCAGCTTTTTCCTTCATCAGGTGAGGAAATATAATAACTAAAAGTGGGGGGATAACCTTGTTGGGAAGGGACAAGCGTATAGGCGATATGGAAGCTGCCGTCTTTGGCAATAGATAATTTTGGTCCTCCGGCATCGACAGATAAACCGGACGAATTTGCTTCAGCGATAACCCTTGGTGGGCTCCAGGTGTTCCCCCAATCGGCTGAGTTGCGATAATAAATAGCTCCCTGCAATGTCCCATATATGACATGAATTCGGTTTTGTTGATCTATCCCAATCGAGCCGCCAGCTTGAACGGATTCTGAGAGAATTTTGGGCTTAATCCATTCTTTGGGATCATTGGCTTTTGTCCCTTTTGTGCGGATATAGGTTAATTCCATATCCGTGCCTCCAAACACAAGATGCAGTCGCCCGAATGGATCGACACATCCTACGATGAAATCCATTTGGTGATTGGGGTGCGAAATAATATCAACTGGTGGAGACCATTTATTTTGTTCTTTACCTGTATAGTGGATGACCCACGTTCGTGTACCATCTGGATTGGTCACTCTTTCATTCCAAAAGACGTGTACCCGGTTTTGCCTGTCCACAATGAGGGAAGGATACTCGATTGCATTTTGGGAGGTTTGATACAATTTCAAGGGTGTAAACCAAGTGATAGACTGAGCTCTGACCGGTAATCCTGAAATCAGTATGGTTAAGATGAGCGTGATGAACACGCAATAGGAGAAGACTGCTCGCAACATCTCAATAACTCATTTTAAGGATAACTGGAAGGAAGGCTTTGGGGGGTAATGTGCCAGCGCTTAAGATGGCAACCATTTTCTGGATGTAAAACAAATCCCCGCGTTCCATCCAGGGGACATCCAGGTAAGACGCAAGAGAAAAATTAACCTCCTTTAAAATCCACGCTCGCGCCAGGAAGAGTTGGAGCGCATCCTCAGGAGCGTGATAATTGTTTTCCTGTCCAATGGATTGCCTGCCAAGCGCATGAAACCAATCCGGGGTATTTTCAGCAACGCGAGCCACGTACATGGCTGCCCATGATCTGGTTTGCGAAAAGTCTCCTAAAAAGATAGCCAGTTCTTGAGACATGCCGCGATAAGGAACAAAGCCTTTTCCGTAAAACGGATGAATCAGATCATCAAAGTGAACGCCGAATTGATCCAAACGAACAACGCTGCGGCTGTCCATGGAAGGACTCGTCCAGTTATAGGTGAAGAGATGCCCTGCCCATGATCCTTCAAGATAGCGTACCATCCAGTCTGGTTTGCCAGCAATCAAATTGGCTTTGGATATAAAGCTGTCTGTATCAGACGGTCCGTAACGCAGATACATGATAGAGCCATATTTTGACAGCCAGCCTGGATCGGTTGGGTAGATTTCCAATCCATTTTTGTATAAATATGAACTATATTGATCGAGGGCATATCGGAGTATAGCTGCGCGCCCTAACTGGGCACGCAGGTAAACTTCGCCATTGCTATCGCTGGCAAGAATTGCCAGGCGAATTGCTCCAATTAATGCGGTGAAGTGATGATTGGCATCGATCACCCCGCCAAACCCATTGTATTGTCCCAATCGGTCGCTGGTGTAGCAACTTTGAGCGGAGCCGGTAATTTTCTGCCATCGATACCAACCCAATGTTGCCCAATCTTGCCGATAAAAATATGGATACAAAATACTCCGCAGGTTATTCCAGTTATTCTTCAGCGGTGTTGGGTCGGTGTACTGGCTGAAATCAGACAGATAATACAGATTTTCTTCAGGGATCAAATTGTTCTTTTTATAGAAGTTGAAAGAATTCATGCAGTCATTTTGAATGGATATAACCCGATTGATTTCTTCAGAATCGATTCGCCAGCGTTCACGCCTTGCTCCGACATCCGCCGCGAGGAAAACCATACTTTCGGGTGGATAATTCGATCGTTCATTTTTAAGGTAGTTAATGAGCTCGGTCTGTTTCGAAGTGGATAAGAATGGCAGGGAGTTGCCAAGAATCGAAAGGATTTGTCCGGGATTCGACCAGGTCATAATACCCTTATTGGACAAATAAAGATTAAAAGAATTAGTCGCCGGGTACCAGGGAGCCAGGTGCCCGGCAGCAATGATTTTATCCACTTCAATGATCAATTCTTGTTTAACCCACTCCAGGGCTGAAGGGTAATCTGTAACTCGAACCGGATTCATCACATATTGGTTTAGTCCGCTGATGGTATACGAATATTGCGAAACGCCCTCGATGCCACGGTAAACACCAATATCTGTGATGACAGTGGTGGAATAAAGCGTGCCGCTGATCTGCATTGGAAATCCAGTATCAATTGCCAGCGATACCATTGGGGGAATCGGTGCAAACAATGAATTGCCAGAACGAATCGATAAAAAGTCAATTTGAGTGGTGATTGTACTGGTGTCGTTTAGGCTGTTATAGGTATACGTGTCATTAGCTTTAATCGGAACCTGGCTATGCTTGTTCGCCCACCAATCTGCCTGGCTCTTGACGGAGGGAGGGATCCCGTTGGTCCAGGTTGATAGGTCAGTGGCTAATGGATGTTTATCACCATATAAGGGCAGAAGAGCAATTCTGCCAACGCTTGTTGGAAAATTTGCTGTTATCCCGTTCGAGGATGCACTCAATCCGGAAGGGTTGTTTTGAAACAGGATGAGGATGGGGCAATCTACACGATAGACTGGTAATGGAAATTCGCGTTCGACATGCCAGGGAAAATTCGACCCCTCGAACCCAGCTCCGCTTCCATACCAGGCAATCAACCAGGATTGGTTGAGATTGTTAACAGGCAGATTGGCAAGTTGAGCACGGGGGTAAACCCCAGTCGAAATACCGAAATATGCGGGTATTGGAGCGCCACCGCCAAATAGGGTAATGCTGGTCTCGCTAGATTCAACGACAATGGCAGGGGTTAATCGGCTGATATACATTTTAAAATTCTGTGTAAAAGATACCCCAATATGTGACCAGTCTTTTTCGAAGATGGAGTATCCGGTTGGGGTTTGTGTTCCACTGGAAATTGTTCCAAAATTGAAAAGGGTGTTTTCAATAGTTTCTTGCTCTCCAGTTCTTAGGATCGTTTTCCCTGGAACTTTCTTTAATCTTGGCCAACCACCGGATAAAACCACCTGGAATCCAAGCCCGGCAGTTTCATTATTTTGAACCATTACATCCAGGTTGTGATTCTGGAAATCTGGCCAGGCATCGACTCTTCCTATCGTCGATGAGGACTTTCCACCCGCTGTTGTGAAAAGGATGACGAGCGCCAGGAGAGAGTTAAAGAATTTTTTCAACATCATTTACCTTTCCAGACTCCAAGTTGATGCTGGGTAATATGATAAAAGTATCCATTGGCAATTGACACAGAATTATTTCCATTATTATTGTTGTCTGTTAGCTGCCACCAAAAATTGGGTTTATGATAGGGATTACCTGTAAAATCATAAAATGAACGTGTGTTCCAATCAAAAATGCCCGTCCATTGTGCATTTCCCTCTTGAGTGTGAAACATAAACAACAAATTTGATGCGACGCTTGCATTTAGGGATTCGTCTGGATTACCTCCATTCCATGGAGAGGGTGGAAGAATGATGTTGACAATCCGCTTTAATTGAAGGTCAAGTCTTCCCCAGCAGTATCCCGCAAAGATCCAGGGTATGATGACCCCGCCGCGCTGTCCGTCCACTACGGGTGGAGGAGGCGGACCAGGTAAAGTGAAGTGTGCGTAATGTGGCACAATGAAGGCTTCTTTTCCATCAGATTCGTTTAAGACAAACAGGCTTTTCTCAAAAGGATGTTGCGCATAATAATTGATAATGGCTTGTTGGCTGTCTAACAGGGTTTGGGGAATTGAACCTCCACCATACAAAAAATTCGAATATTGTTGAACCTGAGCGGTATACTCATTTGTGTCCCACAAACGATTGTGAGGAGCAAAACCATCAGGCACAAAGGGATAATGAGTCATCATGGTGCGCACCAGGACATAGCCCTGGTAAACGACTGGATGATATTGCTTGCAGCTTTGACCATATAATTTATCACTTTTCCATATCCTGGCGCCTGTTTCGGCGTTTACTGCATGAACATATAGCGCTTCGTCACAGAAATAAACCTGGTTGTTGTTAAATGCTGCTGAATTAAAGATAGGTGCTGAAGCAGAGTATCTCCAGATCAGGTTGCCGTTTAAAAGATTGAGGGCATACAAAGTACCGCGTCGTTCACCAATATACACTTTCGAATTGGCAATAAGCGGGGCTGCAACAAATCCAGTATGGTTTTCGGCTGTAAAACTCCATAGTTGTGCGCCATTGGATGCCTGTAATGCAATTACGTTTCCGCCCAGCGTAGCAGTAACGATGATGCCATTGGCACAGGCAGGTGTGTGAAAGATCGGGCTGCCTGAAGAATATACCCATTCTTGTTGTCCGGTGGCAGCATTCAGAGCATACACCTTTCCCGATTGTGTTGGAATAAATACTTTTCCAGCACAAATGATCGCTTGCACATCACGTGCAATACGATCTGGTTGAAAATTACGCGTCCAGGCTAATTGAAAAGGCGGCGTAACTGAACTGGTTGAATATCCCGATCGCTGGGGGTCGTTTTGGAGTTGGAGCCATTCGTCAGGGGATGACTGGATTTGATTTACTGATTGTTCACCCGTTGCCGGGATGATCATAACAGGAGAAGGAGTCAGGGTGGGAATGGAAAAAGTTGTAGTAGTGGGAATATTTGTCGAAGAAGGAGCCAGGAAAGGTGTCTGTGTTTGCAGCGCATCTGAACTTGATGGGACAATGGGCATTGATGTGCTTGTTGAATTACTCGATATCGGCAAAGAAACAGGTTGGGTTAACTTGTTTTGAACAAGCAACAAGAGGCTGATTGCTGTTGCCGTGAAGACAATCATCATTACGATTGGCAACGGGAGGATCAGGTTTTTCTTTGGAGATATCTTCATGGCTTTAACCAAAAATATACCGATACCCTATTCGCAGTGGAGTTTTCTTCAGTGCAGCCATTGCGATAATTGGAAGCATGATTGCCAGGCTGATCATTATTGGCTGGAAGAGAATCTGAAAGCCCAAGAGTTGGGGAAGAAAATGGTAGATCAACCGGGCAACCATTTCTAATAAGATGTAATGGATCAGGTAGATTGCGTAGGAATGCCGCCCCAGGAAATCCCAGACTTTCAATTGAGCAGGGTTGGTTGTTTGGATGGATAACAGAGCAAGTAAGACTGATATGGCGTATAAATTGGCAGAAAACAGAGTGATACTGCCCATGACAATTCCAGTGGTGCGAAAAAACCATTCACATTCCACAATATTCATGATTGCGAAAACAATACTTAACCCTATTAACCGTCTTTTCCATTTGATTAACCAGGACACAAAAAAAGGTTGATATAAACTGGCAACTACTCCCAGGCAAAAATAAAATAAGAAATTTGGCAAGAACCAGCCTGGGAGTTTAGGCTGGATGATACCCATTAAACCTGCATATTGCACAAGGAGGGATAAGAATAACAGAATGGCAGAGATAACGATCAATTGAACAGGATATTTTTTGGCAATACGAATGATCCAGGGAGCCAGAAGGTAACATTGCATAATCACCAGCACATAAAAATAGGTGATGTGGGCATTTCCTGTAAGGAGTTTAAGAGCGTAGTTAAACCACGGTTCTGGTTGTATCAGAATAGCGTCTTTGATAAAAATGACCACAGACCAAAACAAATATGGAAATAGTAAGGTGGTTATCCTTTGTAATACCATTTTCCAGGTAAAGTTCGATGATCCCCTGCCCGCATATCCTGAGAAGAAACCACTGACAAATAAGAAACCAGGAACAGCAAATACAGGCAATTGACGGAGTAAAATTAATGCCCAATATGTGAGTGATCCATATTCATCGAAATTAGGCGAGGAAACCGGGCGGTATCGGTCGACCCACCAAAAGAGCGCGGTAATTCCCCAGGCAGAAGAATGACTGCACACAACTGCCAGGATGGATAAACCGGAAATGACCGATAACCGCCTGAATAGACTCAATTAGACCTCCAGTTTTTGATAGATAATGCGAGAATAGGGATTTCGATCAGTGCGCCAAGGGTTATCGTGTTCGCAAGTTCCAAGACCAGCTGCTTCAGCCAGCGATAAGTAATCGTCCGCTCGGGGTGGAATATCTAATTCGGCATCGATAAAGTCATACATCACACAATCCAGAGCCACAGGATCGCGAGAAAAAAACAGGCTTTTAGGAAAATTTCCCCCAAACGTTGTCCAGGTCTCAGGGGGAATATTGTATTGCTTGGCGCCAAAGATACCGTCGCCAATGGTGAGAATGGTTTTCGCCCCTACATTCGGATTACGGTAAATGTCAATGTATGGGCTATAACTTGAGGTATAAGATTTGCGTACATCAATATGATTATGCAATCCAGATGGGTTATTGATTGATCCAAAATGGTTTTTGAAGGATAAACTTACGCCACCCAAAGGGTGACCACCTTTCATGATAGGGATGTTAATCAAATAACTTGCGTTTAAGAGGACTTCTGTAACCAGGCTGAATTCTAAAGGTGGTATCCCCGTAGGAGGTGAAAAAGTTAAAACAGCGTTCGGGTTGTCATAATTAATCACGGCTTCCTGGTGTCCATGACAACCATCATCAAAGAACACAATACCGCTGTATAGTTTTTGCGAATCGAAGTAGTCTGGAATTCCGCGATCTACATCGTAAACCCAAATATCCGACTCGGCAACGCCAATCTGTTTTAATCCACCTGTGATTGAGTTGATCGGTTGCATTAATGCATCGATCGTTGTGCTGTGACTCTCACAATTGAACGAATTATTCAGATTGACTTTAATCGCTATCTTCTTTCCAGTCTGGTAATTGGGCAATATGAGACGCCAGGAGTCTGCCAGATTATTTCTTCCTGTAAGAGCTTTAATCCCCTCATTTATCATGGTATCCACTTTTGCCTGGACAACTCGGTTCCAGAAAGAATCCTGATTATTCAAGACGACATCGTTGCAGTGAACATGGACAACTTTGCTGGAGGGCGGGGGAGTGAGGGTGATTGGGGTTGGCGTAAGTGTACGAATTGGGGTTGGAGTTCTGGTCAAGGTGCGCGTGGCACTTCGTGTAGGTGTGGGCGTAGGAGTTGAGGTTGATGGGATATTCTCAATGATTGGGAGAAATACCTGGCTTGGCGTAGGGGCATCGGCAGTAGCGGATTGGGTGTTGATTTGTTGGCTAAGCCAGCCGATTCCCCCAATTCCCAGGGCAGCTCCGGCGACCCGGAGCATATCTCTTCGAGAAATTTTCTTTGCAAAAATTTTCATATCATCATCTCCCCGTATTAAAATCTGTAATTTGCAAAGATGGCATACGAAGCGTGGTGGTCGCGGATATTTTTGAGAATATATCTTGTTTAATCCGCTTTACCTGTTGTTCCGATATTTCGAGTTGAGACGCAATTGTGCTTTCTGAATACCCATTTTCTAACGCCCACCACACCTGATCGAGAAGTTGATGAGGCAGGCGAAAGAAAAACTCTTCTTGAGAACCCGCGCCTGGATAAGTATCACTGGTCGGTACCCGCTGGATAATTTCAGCAGGAATATCGAGATAATGTGCTAACTGATATACCTGAGATTTAAATAGGTGAACGATGGGGTTGAGATCGGTCCCGCTATCTCCATATTTCACGAAAAAACCAAGATCGTGTTCGTTTTTATTCGGTGTACCAATTACCGCATAATGGCGCAATTCGGCATGATAATACAATGCCATCATACGCGATCGTTGTTTAAAATTACTGCTGGCGACGATTTGTTGATAATCTCTTGGAGATAATCGCGCTCGATGTTCAACTCCCGCAGGATCGGTTACGATTAAGAAAAAGACGTTTAATGTGTCTTGATCAAGCAAACTCCCTGGCAATGAGATGCGGCATTTCCAGCCTTCGCCAAATTCTGGAAAAACCCTCTGAATAGCCTCATTTCGGCGCGAATAACACTCGGTTGCCTCAAGGATTGGAGTTATATTTTCAATAACGGTCTTTACGTTGAATTTCTCGGCAAGTTTTAATGGGAGAAGATGGCTTTCAGGGCTGGATTCTTTTTCGGGCAGAAGGATACCAAGCACTCGTTCCGCTCCCAGCGCACGGACACTCAGTGCAAGCACAACCGATGAATCAACACCCCCGCTGATACCCACGACACCTCCACGACGGTGAAGAACATCAACCACACCTTTGCGAATAAACTCACAAATTCGGCTTGTTTCTTCAGCCGGGTTGATGAGCAAGCCATCTCTTAAATTAATTTTTATCGAGGAGGTTTCCATTCTATATCCTTTGATAAAGTGATTCCAGCTTGCGGTCGACCATCTTTATTGGGGATACCTTCGAATGATTAACAGGATGGGAGAAATGTCTAATAAACTGGTAATCAATTAATTGAGTCGAAAGGATGCCTACCAGAGCGATATCTTCATTTTCGGTGAGGTTGACTCCATGCCTGGCTTTATCCACTAATTTCTTAACCGGGTAAGGTTGGAAATAACCACTTTGTTTAATTTCCCTTTCAGAAAGCAGTTCATTCACATAGTCCGGAATCGGAGGTCGGAAAAATGCAGTATGTATGGGTGCGCGGTAAGGGCGTTTACGGCGCTTCCAGATTTGCTCCGGCAATATTTTTTTGGCAAAGCGTCGTAACAGCCATTTTTCCGCCAAGCCTGGCATTTTGACATGGAGTGGTAATCGACAACAAAAATCGACTATCCGGTAATCCAAATATGGATACCTGCCTTCAACTGAATGCGCCATTGACATTCGGTCGCCCTGAGAAGATAAGAGGTAGGTAGATAAAAATGTCACAATTTCGATATATTGTGCCTTGGCTAAAACAGACCAGGAATTGAATTGTAATGGCAGATGAAGAGGTGGAAGGCAGATTGAGTTGGTAAGATCATCTTCCTCTATACCTCGAAAAAATCGAGTAGCGCGGATCGAGTTGTTCCAGCGAACACGGTGAGAATAATATGGATTTTCGATATCCAATAAATCTTTCTTGAAGAAAGCTTCCAAAATAGTTGAATGCTGGTGCATCTCAGCGATATCCGGGTAAATCGCTCTGAACAATTGCGGGCGAAGAGTGGAATTCGGCTGTTCTGACCAAAATCTACGAATTTTTGCTTCTTTGAAAATGTCATAACCGCCAAAAAATTCATCGGCTCCTTCACCCGTTAGGACGACTTTATAGCCATTATCGTTGACCAGTTTTGACAAGATGTACATTGGAGCAGGGGCTGTGCGAAGGAGAGGGGTTTCGGCATGCCATACGACTTCGGGGAATACGCGACCAATTTCGTTGTCATTGCAGATGATTTCCTGGTGTCGGATGCCCAGATGGTTTACCATCATTTGCTGAAAGGGGGTTTCGTCGAATTCGGGGTTTGAAAACCGTATTGAGAATGTTTCTAAATGTGAACGGGAGGATTTTTGGATTAATGCGGTTATGGTGGAAGAATCGATGCCACCGCTCAAGTAGGCTCCAACAGGCACATCTGCTCTTAACCGAATTCGCACAGCGTCGCTTAATAGTGTCTCTAATTCGTCCAGGTATTCTTGATCGTCTCGAGGATTCGCTTCCTCTTGAAATTCTAAAGACCAGTATCGGCGGGTGATCATTTCGCCGTTTTGGATGGTCATATAGTGAGACGGTGGCAATTCATAAATACTCTGGAAAATTGTACGCGGAGATAAAACGCTCCAATACGTGAAAGCCTGTTGCAGTGAAACCGGGTTAAGCTTTGCATTGATCCCCGGGTAAGCCAATAGTGATTTTATTTCCGATCCAAATAATAATTTGTGGTTAAATTCAGTATAGAATAAAGGTCTTTCTCCCAAACGGTCGCGCGCCAGGAATAATGCGCATTTTTTCTCGTCCCAAATCGCTATTGCATATTGACCATTAAGATAATTCAGGCATGAAGCGCCAAAGCTTTCATACATATGTAGGATGACTTCTGTATCGGTTTGAGTTGAAAATGTATGTCCCAGCGTTTCAAGCCATGAACGAAGTTCAAGATAATTAAAAATTTCCCCATTGAATACAATCCAACATGATTGGTCTTCATTGCCAATGGGCTGGCTGCCTCCTTGAATATCAATAATACTTAACCTGGCGCTTCCAATGGCAACATGACGTTCACTGTAAATTCCCATTTCATCTGGACCCCGGTGATGGAGCGCATCCAACATGGAGATCAGGTATTCTTCCGATACCGGTGCTTGCTCAGAAAGATTTAAAATGCCTGCGATACCACACATATTCTGCCTTCATTTGCATCAAGCATTCATTTGAGCCAGACTCAGGCGATCAACCTTGCCTGAGTTGGTTTTTGGTAGATCCGGGCAAAATTCAATGAATTTTGGCACCATGTAATCCTCCAGGTGAGATCGACAATGGAGAAGAACTTGATTTTTCGTTATGGGGGAACCATTGGTCACAATATAGGCTTTAATGGCTTGTCCTAATACCGGATCTGGAACACCAACAACAGCAGCTTCGACAACTCCCTCCATTAAGTACAAAGCTCGCTCAACTTCTACGGGGGATACTTTTTCACCTCTGGATTTTATAAAATCATTTTTTCTCGCCACAAAATAATAGTACCCTTCCTCATCTCTGCGGAAGTAATCGCCGCTATAACAAATCCGCTCACCCGGCAGGTGACCAGGACGAAAGATGCGTGAAGAGGTCTCTGGATCGTTCCAATAGCCTCGCATGACATGCCGTCCCCGGATCACCAGTTCACCGACCTGGTTGGCTCCCAATCGTTTGCCTGTTTCATCTTCAAGCCAGACTTCGGTACCTGGAATAGGAATACCTACGGAAGAAGGTCGAATTTCAACCTGGTCAGGTGGCAGGTAGAGGGTTCGTTTTGTCTCGGTTAATCCATACATCGAATAAATTTTTGCTTGTGGGATCAACTGATGAAGGCGCAATAAATGAGAAGGGGGAAGTGCTGCAGCCGTGTTGGTCAGATATCGAAGATGAGATAAGTCCCAATGGCTGATATTCATCTGTAAAAGCATTGCAAAAATTGTAGGAACGCCAGGAAGACCTGTAACTTTTTCTTGAGAAATTCGATTTAAGATTTGAGCGGGGAATTGAAAACCTCTTTCGAGTACCAATGTCCCGCCAAATTTAAAGGTCATTAAGAGTTGGTATAAACCATAATCAAATGACAATGGCAGGAAATTGATGATGATATCATCAGGGGTGTTTTCGAGATATTTAATGATTGAACTGGAAACGAAATCTATATTGCTGTGATCCGACATCACCCCTTTGGGTTCACCTGTGCTTCCAGAGGTATAGATTAAACAAGCTAAATCCAGGTCGATATTTTTACAAATCGGGCGATCATTAGAATATTCGGCGGACAAATCGTAGAAATTATTCTCCTGCCAATTCGCAGCATTTTGATCGAGATTATCATTTCCAACTGAAATAACCAATCTTAAATCTGGCAGAGCTTCTTCCGACTTAAGAAATTGTGGTGAGGAAGTAAAAATGACACGTGCCTGGCAATTTTGCAAAATATAAGTTAATTTGGCGGATTTCATGGAGGGATTGACAACCACAAACACTCCGCCAGCCTTAAGGATTGAAAAAATAGCGATTACCAATTCTGGTCCATTTGGTAAATTTAATAACGCTCGGTCGCCGCGTTGAAACCCAGCCTCTACCAGGGCGTTTGCTATCCGGTTGGCTTGATTTTCAATATCAATATACCGCCACCGTTTTGTCCCGCATATCAGAGCGGTTTTTTCGGGATTTTGATCAACACTATTCTCGAGAAACTCTTGCACGAGCATAAAAATCCTGTTTACACCGAAACTCTCAATTTTTGCCTGACCAAAGCCGCAAGTTTTGAGATCGAATCAAAATGGTCAGGGGTAATATCTGAATCATCAATGTGAATCTTAAAATTCTCCTCTAGAAACATAGTAATTTCCATAACATTCATTGAGTCAATCACCCCTTTCTCCAGGAATGATGCGTCATCAGGATATGGATACCCGTAACTTGAAAATAAGATGTTATCTGCAATAAAATTCCGAATTTGTTGCTCGATTGATTGCATGATCTCCTCCGGATGAAAATAGTCGGCTCTTTTTATTGTTGCCAGGTAAGATGTTGCCAGGCAACACTTAATGCAGATTTAACCGTTCCTAAATCCGAAAATAACATATTGAGATAGGTATAGATAGGACCAGGGCGAAATGCCCATTCGCGCCAGGCTCGCTTTTGCCAGTAAATCAACCTCTCTGCTGGCAAGCCGGGGTAGTCCAGAACGGTCTCTTTATCCATATCCACCTGTTCCCATTTGGTGTTTGGGCGAAACCATCCATTTTTTACAACCTGGAAAAAGAACGGAGTGCCGGGGTAGGGAGCAGCTATATGGAAGAGGGCTATATCCAATGGTAGTCGTTTGGCTAAATCAATGGTTTCTCGAATAGTACTTTCAGTTTCTCCAGGCAATCCTATGATGAAATAACCCCAATTCTTAATACCAACCTTATGAGAGGTATAAATTGCCTGCTCAATCTTTTTCAAATTGGTTCCTTTGCGTGCCTTTTTTAAGACTTCTTCATTTCCGCTTTCGATTCCCCAAGAAATGTACCAGCAGCCCGCTTTGTACATTTCGGTAAGCATTTCTTCATCCACAAAATCAACACGGCTGTTGCAAGTCCACTTGATGTTAATCTTTTGCTCAATCATTAATTTGCACAAATCCATTACCTGCTCACGATTGGTGGTGAAGAGATCACTGTACATGTGAATATTGTTTATTCCCAATTTCTTAAGGATCCAAAGTTCTTCCATGATCTTTTCGGGTGATCGCATACGAAAAGAATAACCATAGGTGACATGCTTGATGCAGTATGTGCAACCTGCAGGACAACCACGGCTGGTGACAATGAATGTAAAAGGTCCTTTCATCAGGGGCATTAAGTATTTCTTCAGCGGCAGCAAATGATGCAGCGGCATTGGCAGATCGTTAAGATCCGCGATAAAAGGACGAGCTGAGTTTACAACGATTTCACCTTTGTTTCGCCAAACCAAGCCTTTAATGTTCTCTAAGGCTGGCTTGTAATCTGGTGAACTCGAATTTCCATTGGGTTGTTTCGCAAACAGGTTTTTTATCTCTTCAGATCGTTGATCGATTCGGTTTTCGAGATGATCAAGCAGGTCTCGAATCGTTAAATCAGGTTCACCATATAATACAAAATCCAGCGCTGGAAAGGTCCGCATGGTTTCGGTAGGAATAGGTGTGACGTGGGTGCCAAAAGCGATGGTGGTCGATCCCCTTGCTTTTGCCAGAAATACTCCATACATATCATTTTCTAATGTGGGCGCGGTAACCTGGGTGAAGTAATATAGGGGTCGGTACGTGTCCAATATGTCAATAAAACTTTTCCAATCCATTCGTTCAGCAATTGCATCGATTATTTTGACGCTGTAGGTTGGGTACAAAAGAGCAGCCATTTGTGCCAACGAGACCTGAGGCCAGATCATGTTTTCGCGAGATCTTCGTCCTACCCGGTGTTGACTGCGAATCCAGATCCCTCCATCGGGAGCGGGAGGATTTACCAATAAAATATCAACTGCATCTTTTGATCGAGGAGTTGATCTGTTGCCCTCCTGGACAATTGAATCGGCATTAGGAAACTGAAAATTTAGGTTTTTGTTCATGGTCTTTATTCCAATAATTAACTAAATAGGATGTAAATCATTATGGATTGAAATTTCTCGCCGACTAAGCTCATCCATCACGCGCAGCAAGATCCAGTAAATGACAAGTTGCGCTCCTGTCAAGAACATCATTGCGCTGATCAAAAGATAGAGCCAAAGCCTGGATATTTCCCATCCATTGATGCCCAAAACCAGGCTGGTGGTGGCAATTCCGCCTGACAGCAGTATTGCTAACAAACCAGCCCACCAAAAGTGGCGATAGAGGGGCTTTTTAAATATCGGCTTTCCAAATAGACCCTGCCGAATCGGTCGTTTATAAAAAAAAGAAACCAGGAAATTAAAGGTGTATCCAAGAGAAAAGAAGCTGACTCCTGATACACCGGCTACCAAAGCACCAAATAAACCTGCTATACCCCATGCATCAAGGCTGGTAACACCGCTCAGCCGAGAAATTAACAATATCAGCATGGCGATAGCAGCAAAGAGCAAACCAGCCAAACCGATCATTCCGAATATTCGCATCGGGTTATATGTTAAGACCGTCCAAATGATAGATTGCAGGAAAATCATCCCATCTCGAAGGACGCTAAGCTTTGATCGCCCCACTCGTTCAGAGTATGGAATGGCAATTTCTTTGATACGGATTCCTTCATGAAGGGCGCGAGCGCTCATCACGGGCGTCAAATGTAGACCGTCTGGAAGGGGATAAATCTGTTCTAATACCTCTCGTCGGAAAACGCGCATTCCGCTTGCGCAGTCAGAGACTGATTGTGTAGATAATAAACTGATCAACCGCGCAAAAAAGAGATTACCAATTCTGCGCGTAAATGGCATTTCACTGCGCTCACCCAACATTCTGGAACCGACGACCAGATCCGAATCGTTTATTGCTGATTGGCACAACTTGGGGAATAATTCGGGCGGGTATGTACCATCTGCATCTAAAAATCCGATCAGGTCTCCTTTGGCATGCGAAAATCCAGTTTTCAGCGCAGCTCCATAACCACGATTTACGGGGTGATTGATCACTCGAAGGTCTTCACATTCAGCGCATAACCCCTCAGCAATCTGGCGGGTTTTATCTTTTGAACCATCATTCACGACCACCAGTTCGAAATGGTCTACGCCAACAGCGGGTAAGTCCTTTTTGATCTTCAGAACGCGGTGGATGATATCAGCAATACCACCTTCTTCGTTATAAGCGGGTATGACAATCGAGAGAGCAGTCATTCTTATTTGCCTCCTTGCGAGTAAAATACTTCCTTTACAGGTGGAGACGATATCCCATCCTGAATATCTTTGACAATTCTGGCGGGAACACCTGCTACCACACAATGGGCTGGGACATCTTTTGTCACCACTGCGCCTGCAGCTATGACAGCTCCTTTCCCAATGTGGATTCCGTCGGTTATGATGGCTCCGGAACCGATCCAGACATCATCATCGATTTGGATGCCTTCGGCTGTTATTCCCTGGTTGATAAAGGGCTTGTTGGGATCAGAAAAAACATGATTAACCGCTAACAACTGGACAAAGGGCGAGGTAAAAACTCGATCGCCAATAGTAACACCGCCCTGACCGCGAATAATCGAATATTCTCCAATTAAACAATCTTGCCCAATCTTAATACCAGCCCTGGGCAGCGAACGAAAGTTGTACACATGAAGCACGGCGCCGTGCATGACAATTGTATTTTTCCCAATTTCAATGCCGGAAGGACAGGCGTGTAAATATGTACCGTAATCCAGGTAAACGCCATGATGAAGGGTGATATGGTTCGCAAACCTGAGACGAACATGATTCTCAATGGCTGCCCACCCACGCATGTTTATTATCAATCGATAAAACACACCTCGAATTGCAATACCCAGGATGGTTGGAATCCAACCAACCATCAACATGATTCCTTGTTCTAACACATACCTGCTTATGCTGGATGATTGCCGTCGGAGGTAGAGTTCAATGGTTTCCCATATCGAATTCTGTTTGGCGGGGTTTATTTGTTTTTCTGATACAATTTGTTCCATCATTCTACTCAAGACCTAAAAACTCCGAAAGTATGTCGTAAATGCTTCCTGGGCTTTTCCTTGATCGAGATGGGGTCATCATTCAAAACCGCGACAATTATGTGCGGAGCTGGGCTGATGTCGAATTTTTACCCGGAGTTCTCGATGCATTGCGGGATTTCAAATTTTCTCCTTATAAGATTGTTATTATTACCAATCAATCTGCCGTCGGACGCGGATTAATGACCCGTAAAACCGCTGAAGCAATCAACCGTAAAATGGTTAATATAATTACAGAGTATGGAGGGCGAATTGATGGCGTTTATCTGTGTCCCCATATACCTGAGGAGCAATGTCAATGCAGAAAGCCCAATCCCGGTTTGATATTTCAGGCAGCGACAGACTTACAACTGGATTTGGCAAATTCGGTGTTGATTGGAGACGCTCTCAGCGATATACAGGCTGGAATCCACGCAGGAATTGCTCGCCTGTATTTAGTTCTTACCGGTCGAGGTAAGACACAGGCAGGTTTGCCTGCTGCTAACAGCATTGGTGACTTTGAAATAGTCGATTCGCTTCCGCAAGCCCTTATGATGTTATTAAAGAACGATCCTAACAGGGTCGATAGTTAAATATTACTTTGGTCCCATCCTGTTCCAGGTGAAAAGGCAATTCTTTCAAGTGAGATAAAGCAGATTGAACAACGCGGCGTTTTTCTTGGGGGACATAGAGCAGAAGGAATCCGCCACCACCAGCGCCGGTGATTTTGCCGCCTAAAGCGCCAGCCCGCATCGCAATTGAATACCATTCATCTATTTGGTCATTGCTGATGTTGGCAGCAAGTTGCTTTTTAAGCAACCAGCTTTCGTGCAGTAAATTTCCGATTTCATCGATGTTTCCTTTTGAAAACTCTTCTTTCGCGGTATAGGCAATTTCTTTCATCTTCCTTAAAACTCGAAAATTGTGGTTGACATTCATGTTTTGTTCGTCAAGTACAGTTTCGCTTCGGCGGGTTAGACCGGAGAAAAACAAGATCAAATTTTCATTGAAGCGTTGAAAAATGGTTGGATCAAGTGAAATTTTTGTGTTGGTGATATCACCATATCGCTTAAATTCAAAAAACCGCAAACCGCCGTATGCTGCAATATACTGATCTTGAACTCCTATGGGTTTGCCTAAGGTATCGATTTCAATTTCGCAGCTTTCCCGAGACAGCCTTTCGGCAGTCACCGACTCACCGTTATAAGCATACATGGCGCATAAAGCTCCGACTGTAACGGTACTGCTGGAACCCAGCCCAGAACCTGCTGGGATATCCCCCATGGTGGTAATCTCAACCCCGCTGTGAATATTTGTTTTTTTCAATGCTTCGCGGATCAATTCGTGTTGAATGTGATTTACATCATCCACCATTTCGGTCTGCGTATAGCAAATTCGAATTATTGAATCGTAACGAGGTTTTATTACAATGTAGATATACTTATTAATCGTCGATGAAAGAGCGCACCCACCTTCTGCAAGATAATAATTTGGAAAATCGGTTCCTCCTCCGAAGAAACTGATGCGCAGCGGTGCCTGAACAATAATCACTTCAATCACCCCCTTATATTTTTAAAGGTTCAAAAATGGATTGGGACATTTTTTCCCGGTGATATTCAACGGTTCGTTGTAATCCTTCTTGTAAGGTCACTCGTGGATACCATCCTAATTCAAATTGGGCTTTTGCATAATTCAAAAATATTTTGCGGACTTCTCCCTTAATTGCTGGGCGGTAGATGGCTTCTCTCGAATATCCAGTCATTTTTTTGAGATGATCGAATAAAGTGTTGACCGAAGTCCCTTTCCCAGAGCCAAGGTTGACAATTCCACATCCTTGATTCCGATGGAGTGCTTTTAAGTTTGCTGAGGCGATATCATCGATAAAGACAAAATCTCGTTCCTGGTTTCCGTCGTCATTGATATACACAGGCTCATCGCGCAGCATTTGACCGCAAAAAATTGCGATTACCCCTGCCTCGCCGAGCGGGTCCTGGCGCGGACCATACACATTGGGATATCGAAATACGGTGTATGGCAGGTGATTCATTTGGTGATAGAGGTAGAGGTAATGTTCTACGGTATGTTTGCTAACGCCATAAGGACAGATTGGGTTAACGGGGTGATGCTCATCACAGGGTAGATATTCCGGTTCACCATAAGCTGCTCCACCCGATGAAATGTAAATGAAATGTTTGACATTGGTTCGAATGGCGTTCTGGATCAAGTTGAGCGAGCCAATAATGTTAACCTGTGCATCAAATAATGGGTCTGCAATAGACCTTCTCACATTCATTTGGGCAGCGTGGTGATTGACCACATCAGGTTTTTCTATGTCAAATATCTCTGCAACATGTGGACTGCTGATGTCTTCCCGATAAAATTTTGCTTCTGAATGGATATTTTCGGCTGAGCCAGTGGATAGATTGTCAATTATGACAACCTGATGACCAGCCGCAATATATAAGTCTGCCACGTGAGAACCGATGAATCCTGCTCCACCGGTGATAATGATTTTCATGATACTGTTCCCTCCAACCTATTAATACTTTTTTTAGTAGGCGCCGCGCCCACTTAACACAGCAGGAATTGTCCGGTATAGCAGATAAAAATCCAGCCAGATATTCCAATTTCGGATATAAGTCATATCCAGGTTAACTCGTTGATCGTAGGATATGTCTGATCTGCCACTTACCTGCCATAAACCTGTGATCCCTGGTTTGACTGTCATTAAGTTCATTCCCCATTTGTTATATTTCTCCACTTCAGATGGAGAAATCATGCGGGGACCAACCAAAGACATTTGTCCTGCAGCAACGTTTAATAATTGAGGCAACTCGTCCAGACTATATTTCCTTAGGAATTTTCCAACTCTAGTTATCCGAGGATCATCTTTTAATTTGTGATTCTTTGCCAGTTCTTCCATTAATTCGGGTTTCGATTGAAGGATCTGGTCGCCGTTTACATACATAGTTCTAAATTTAAGGGCATCAAAATCTCGATTATTCAATCCTTTTACTCGACGGCGATAAAAAATGGGACCCGGCGAATCGATTTTTATTGCGATCGCGATGGCAATAAATACAAGAGATCCGGGAATGAGTAGGGGAATAGTAATCATATAATCCAATAGCGTTTTTAATGCCCAATCAAAACCGGTCAACCTTACCTTGTTAACCGAGACCAATGGAACATAAGCAACTTCTCGAATTGATAGTTGGGTGGTGATCATTTCATAAATACCAGAGGACATGCGGAGATTGACCTCGTTTGAAAATCCATACCGCATAAAAATGGCGAGGATTTCTTCGCGGTTTAAGGCGCTGGTAGCCAGTATGATTTCTTCGATTTTGAATTGGTTAATTACTTCATCCAGATTGTCTATACTACCTACAATTGGCAAGACGGAGGCGGATTGATCCTCTGTTCGATTGCTGATAAACCCCTCCACAAGTAATCCACAACTTCGCCAATTGGTGAATTGTTCAGCAAGCATTTTTGCTTCGTCATTAGTTCCCACAATCAGAGCTGGAGACAGGTAATATCCCTTTTCTCTTAAGAGATGAATGATTTTCCGTATCCCAAATCTGCCGATGATTGTAAACAGAGCAGTGTATATCCAATCCATTAACAACCAGGCGCGGGCAAAAATAAAAGTGGGCTTAAGAAAACCGACCAAAATTATCGTAAACATTAATAACACGGTACTGTTGAAGATCAGATTAAATTCCCGCATTCCTCCTAATAGGTTTTGGCGGTTATATAGCCCTGTCATTTTATATATCAATAATAAAATGGGTAATTTCAAGATCAGGAGAGTTCCATAAATTTGGGGCGACGCTTCGCCTTGCTGATCAAATATTGGCAGAGAGATGAAAAAACGGAGAAAGTAGGCAGATAAAAATGCCAGAATTGCCATGATCACATCATTTAAAACCAGGCTCGTTGTGAATACTCCCCAATTATTCAGTCCGTGCCGAATTCTTCTTTGGGTTGTTAAACGAGCAAATTCGTCAGTTAATAGGTATGAAGTGCTAATTCCAAAACGCATACGTATCCTTTTGTATCCTTATGAAGTTCTTTTCTCTTTACCCGATAATCCCGCATGGTGTCGGGTTGATTACTTGGAAAGATGAAAAAAGATATTTACATGATAAAAGAAAGAAATATGGAATCAAGAAATTTTCATAATTCCCCCGTCTATTCCATCTTTTGTTAAACGATATTCAAACCTGAGTTGAATTAAAGTTGGATAAAATAATAGAGTACGCTAACAAGGGACTTGAGAAAACATGGGCATAAGAGGTTCCAGCCAGCAGCTATCGTGTTTTGGTTTAATTAATTGAAGTAATTCTGATAATTTGCTATACTGATTTTGGCGAAATAAAAATCAGGTTTGTAAAAAAGCCATAAGAATGTTGCTTGGAAGGTACTCTGTGCCGACCCACAAATCTGATTACGGGGGCTACACTTTCACCCATATTTTCTTCGTTTCGATTGGTGACACCATGGATCAAAGACCATTGTCTCTATTAACTCATAATAATTCCAATACCTTAGATGACCTCATTGACGAGCTTAACCTATTAATAAATACGGATGAAGAACTGGATCGAAGCCATATCAAAAATTTAAGAGAAGTCATCCAGAAAATTCATCAAATACGAACCACACCTGATAATAAAGAAATGTTGAATGATCATTTTCAGCGGGAGTGTCCAATTTCTGGGAAAGATGTACATATTTGTAATGCGTTTTTTTACTACACCAGTCAGGGGTATTTATATACAAATCAAGATTTGATAATTCAGTTTTTCTCTCCTTCTATAGAGCGGCTGTTGGGATATGAAGGGACTTTCCTCGTCGGGAAAAAATTGAGCGACTTGCTGAATGATTACGATCCAACCAGGTTAAATACGAGAACCCTGGCTGGGATGAAGGAAAAAACTTTTTCTTTTCAAAATATCAGCCTGGTCTCTAAAGATAAAACGGTGATTCCGGGGGATTTGATCGTCATCCAGGTGTCCGATGCAAATGAGAATTTACTAGGTTATTTGTGGGAATTTCACAATTTATCTGCACAGAAGCAGGTATTAAACCAACTTGCTTTTGAGCGAAACCGTTTGAAGGCAATTATCAACAATGCCCCCGAAGCAATTGTGGTAGTGGATCAGCGTGGACGAATCATGATGACCAATCCAGCGGCAGATCAACTCCATGTACGTGATTATCCTGACCCAAGTACCGGCGAGCGCCGTACCCGCTGGGTTTTGTGTTATTCTGATGGATTGCCGTACCGACCAGAAGATGTTCCATTGACTCGTTCGGCTCTGACAGGGCAAGTATTCAATGGGCTTGAAGTGTCGGTCTTATGGCCAAATGGTAAAAAGCATTACTTGTTGCTTAATTCAGCTCCTGTATTGGATGGAAATGGACAAATATTAGGAGCTGTTGGAGTTTTCAAAGATATAACTGAATTGAAAGCAAGCCGCGGGGCGGTGCGCCGCTATATGTCTCAACTTCAACTTTATCGTGACATTGATCGGGTCGTGTTGATGTCCAGGTCCATTGATCATTTGGTTAGTAGGGCATTAAAGTTAGTCATACTATTGATTCATTGCGACTATGTGTCTTTAGCATTCGAAGACGACGAGAAAAATGGCTGCTTTAGTCTTTCTACATTGGGGATTAAGGATGAGAAAATAAATCATTATTCGATTGATCGGTCGGATTGGGATTGTTTTCGAGAAGAGCTTATCCAAAGTGATCCGGTTGTAATACCCGATGTAAACTCAGGTAATCTTCAATCGAAGATAGCGTTTTATGCCAGACAACAGGGGGTTCGTTCCTGTATCAGTTATCCCTTGATGTCTTCTGGTGATTTGTTAGGAATTCTCACCCTTGGAAGAAAAGAGATTGGAGATTGGGATGTAGAGGAACGGGAAACGATCAACCAGCTTATTGATATGTTATCGATTGGGACTCAAAAATTGATATTAGAAAAACAATTGGCTGACAATTTGGCGCAAGCAGAGGAGCTTGTTCGTCAGAAAAATGCAGATTTGGTTGAATCTCGCAGCCGATATCGGGGAATTTTTGAAAAGTCAGCCATGGGTATTTTAACTACGGATGAAGAAAACAGGATCCTTGAAATTAACCCAGCATTCTTGCAAATTTTAGGATATCGCGGTCATAACTTAATTGGGATGAAATTGACAATGTTTATTCATCCTGAAGATATCGACAAAGATCAAGATGACCTTCATCAATTATTACAGAGGAAAACCAAACGTTATGCGACTGAAAAGCGGTTTGTCAATCGGCAAGGGAAAACCGTTTTTACCCGAGACGTGGTTTCTTTGCTCAATATACCGGCAAGCCCAATTAAAAATAAGGACAAGTATGTTCTGTTGCATATCATTGAAGATATCACTGCGCAAAAAGAAGCGCAAATCGCATTAATCCAGGCGGAGAAAATGGCTGTTACCGGAAAAATCGCCAGTTCTCTGGCGCATGAGATCAATAATCCCCTTCAGGCTGCGGTGGGATGTCTGGGGCTGGTAGAGGATATTCTCAAAGAGGGAGGAGATGTAAGCGCATATTTAACCGTGGCAAAAAATGAGCTTATGAGAGCCGGAAAGATCGTCGGTGAACTACGCGATATGATTCATCGAAGGGTAGGAGAGCATAAGGAAGTCAATCTTTACATGTTAGCCCAACAAGTAGGCGCGTTAATAAAAAAGAAATGCATGGAACAAAATATTGAATTGACACTTCGCGGAGGAAGCGGATTGCCGCCTGTTCTATGTGATCCAGATTTGATCCATCAAGTATTTCTGAACCTGATGTTGAATGCGATTGATGCGATGCCCAATGGGGGTAAATTGTCCGTTAGTTTTTCAAAACAGGATGATTCGCCTGGAGTATATGTTCGTTTTCGAGACACTGGTGTTGGAATTCCCCAAGAAAATCTTTCTCGCATATTTGATGCGTTTTTTAGTACCAAAGTGTCGGGTTTAGGACTGGGGCTGGCGAATAGCAAAAAAATTATATCTGAACATAATGGAAAAATTTTCGTGCGTAGCAAGGTCAATGTTGGCACAGTATTCACGGTATGGCTGCCATTATCAGGCAAATATCATCGTCAAATTGACAAGGTCAAGGAAAATGATTTTGAAGTGTAGGAGGGTATATGGACAATCCAATTGTAACTTTGGTAGTAGATGATGACGAGGGTGTAAGGTTTTTTTTGGAAGAGACTATTCGGCGGATGGGGCATCATGTGATTACGGTCGGCAATGGAGAAGATGCGCTGAATATTATCCGCGATACTCCAATTAACCTGGTGTTGATCGATTTAAAGCTTGGAACAAGAATTGATGGATTGCGGGTTCTGGAAGCTGTTCGATGGAGGTGGCCCGAAGCAATTCCGATTATCCTTACAGGACACGGATCATTAGAAACCGCAATGGTAGCAATACGCGAGGGAGTAGCGCGTTATTTATTAAAACCGATTAATCCGGTTGATTTAAAACAAACGATCACTGAAGTTCTTGAAAAGAAGCAAAAAAAGAGCACTACTCTTGAAACCCAAGTAAATCCTGTTCCGGAGATTTTACAAAAAGGTCCTTTTGTGATTGATTTACATAAGCATCAGGTCTCAAAGGATGGCTGCCAAATTGACGTGACTCCTCACGAATTTAAACTGTTGGTGTATCTTGCAAAAAACTCAATCAGAGTGGTTCCACCCTCTGAACTGGTATTAGCGGTGTTGGATTATGAGTGCAAGATGGTTCAGGAAGCCCGCCAGATTATTAAGTGGTATATCCATCGGTTACGTCAAAAAATAGAACCTGATCCTGCTAATCCACGTTACATCCTCAGTGTGCGGGGAGTCGGATATCGATTTGATGAAGAGAGCACATGAGCCAACTTTTGTTCTGTAGAATCATCATTAGTTTAAACCAATCAATCCATTCTCAACCTGGATACGAAGGGAATAAAATGCTTTTTTTTATGTAAAATGTAATAAGTCGATTATTTTCTGCCTGTTAGTTAGTAAGAGATTAATACAGCCGTAAAAGAGAATAATTAAAATGTCTAGACGAATCCTTCTGGTTGAAGACGATCCCAGTGTTTTGTTCATAACAGCACAAATCCTCTCTCGGCTGGGAAAAGATATCAATGTGATTCCGGTAAGTGGGGGTGAACAAGCAATATCTTTATTAAATCAAGAAAAAATTGATTTGTTGATCACTGATCTACGAATGGAGCCATTAAGTGGGCAAGAACTAACCCAGATAGCCTTGAAAAAGAATCCCGATTTGCGTGTAGTGTGGATCTCAGCCTATAATTCTGATTGGGTTCGCTCAGAAGCGAAAAAACTGGGTGTCGATTATGTGTTTTCAAAACCAGTAGAGGCGGAAACAATTCGGAAGGTGGTCCTTGATATTTTATATCCAGCAGATTGCGTGAATAACTTCGTCCAGGTTTTTTAAAACATTTTTCCATATTGATCAGGTAGGTTTAAGTCTCTCATGAAGGCAATGTCCCTTATGAGGGAGGCAATTTCTCTCCTCCAGGTCAGGTGATGGCGGTAAATCAAGTCGCACTGTCCTCTTTTTGATTTAAGAAGTATAAGGTGGCAATATAGATTGTGATGGTTTTACACTTTGTATAAGAACTGTATTAAAAGTGTTTGACAATTATTAAAAATAGGATTATTATTATCTTATAAATAAAATTATTAATTTGCGGTGGGAAAATGACCGTACAGGAGAAAGGAATACAACCATGGCTAAATTATTTGAACTTCCGGCATTAACGTACGCTTTCAATGCACTTGAACCTGCAATAGACGCCCGGACAATGGAAATTCACCACGATAAACATCACGGGACGTATGTGACCAATTTGAACAAAGCGTTTGAGAGCGCGCCTGAATTTTATGGGCGGGCTATTGAGGATATCTTGCGTAATATTAACCAGGTCCCCGAAAGTATTCGTACAGCAGTGCGCAATAATGGCGGCGGACATCACAACCACACCTTGTTCTGGGAATGGCTTACCCCGGGCGGAGCAAAAGCTCCAGGCGGTGAACTTGAAAAGGCGATTGTCAGCACTTTTGGCTCATTCGACGCCTTTGCTGAAAAATTTACCACTGCTGCTTTGACTCGGTTCGGATCTGGCTGGGCATGGCTGGTTGTCGATGCCTCAAAGAAACTGCAAGTATATTCGACCGCAAATCAGGACAGTCCGTTGATGGATGGGCATGTTCCAGTGTTGGGTTTAGACGTTTGGGAACATGCCTACTACTTAAATTACCAGAATCGTCGAGCCGATTATATCAAGGCATTTTGGGGAGTCATCAATTGGGATATTGTATCCAGAGAATTCGAAAAAGCTATAAGATAGGATATTGTCGTTTTTGATCTGTTGATCAGACCGGGCTTAATCACCGAAGCCCGGTTTTAATTTAATAACGATTTTCTGATTTAGCGTATGGTCCAGGTGGACAGGTAGGATATAATTAGACATTGCTCCCACTTCCCTGATTTGAAGGAGAGGCTTGAATGTCTGAAGATAGTCCTGCACTTCCAACAAGTGGTATACAATCTATGAAGTATTTTCCTCCCTGGCAGGCTTATATTTTAGCGTTTACTGCCAGCGCTTGCACATTGATCATCGAGCTGGTAGCGGGTCGCATGATGTCGCCAATGATTGGTGTATCGCTCTACACATGGACCAGCATCATTGGGGTGGTATTGGCAGGAATTAGCCTGGGCAATTATCTGGGTGGAAAGATTGCCGACCGGTTTGCTTCTCGGAGGACCCTTTTTGTTTTATTTCTGATCAGTGGAATATTTTCTCTCAGCATCCTTTTTACCACTCACACCCTGGCAGGGATTAAGACCCCGGCGACTTTTCCGATCATGCTGCGAATTGTGATATTAACGGGATCGATCTTCTTTTTACCCAGCTGCGCCCTGGGGACAATTTCTCCACTGCTGGTCAAGCTTTCTTTGCGCAACCTGGAACGTTCTGGAGATATCGTTGGTAAGATTTATGCAATATCAACTGCTGGCAGCATCCTGGGAACGTTTGCTACTGGATTTTTCTTGGTTTCATGGTTTGGAACACGCTCCATTATCATTGGTGTCAGTGTAACTTGCTTTTTACTGGCTTTCTTGTTCGGCGATTGGTCCTTTCCGAAAAAAAGGAAATCCTCACTGGCAATGACCATCCTGTTGCTGATGGCAGGGTGGGGTAGTTTCTATATCGTCTCGAACAGCCCGCTCAAGAGTGATTGTCTGCGGGAAACCAATTATTACTGCATTAAGGTTTTTGACCAGACAATCGACAATCAGATAATGAAAGTCTTGGTACTCGATCATCTGGTTCACAGCTATAATTCTATTGAAGATCCACAGAAGTTGACGTATCCATATGAGTTTACATATGCTGCCTTTACTGAATATATCGCCCGACAGCGCCCCAATCAACAGGTGACAGCGCTTTTTATCGGTGGAGGGGGATATACCTTTCCGCGATATATTCAATCACGTTACAAGGGCAGCTTGATCGATGTGTTTGAGATTGATCCTGAGGTGACCGAAATTGTCAAGCGAGAAATGGGTTTGGAGCCTGGGAACACGATCCGTACGACCAATATGGATGCGCGCCTGGCGTTGGCTTTGCTGCCAGAAGATCAAAAATATGACCTGGTGATCGGAGATGCTTTTCATGGTGTATCAGTACCTTATCACCTGACGACGAAGCAATTTAATGACATGGTGCGAAGACACCTAAAACCAGATGGAATTTACATGCTGAATATCATCGATGGCAGAAAAGCTCTATTTGCTCGCAGTGAAGTCAGAACTTTTCGAGAGACCTTTCCGTATGTAGCAATTCAGCCAATTAACGAGTATTATCAAGATGTCAGTTCAGCTTTGTGGGTGGTTATTGGTTCTAATGCGCCGATTGATATGGAAAAATACCTTTCCGCTGTCAATGTAGCTCCTAGACCTGATATAACTGAACGTTTATGGCAGGGAGCAAAGCTGGATGAATTTTTAGCTAGCGGCGATTCGATTCTCATTACTGATGATTACTCACCAGTGGATAACCTTTTAGCTGCTGTGTTCGAGGAAAGGGGTTACTAAAATGACTGAAATTTCTGTGGGAGTTCAATTATATTCTGTGCGGGAGGATTGCGCCCGCGATTTACCAGGTACTCTGGCGGCTATTTCAAAAATTGGCTATACAGGAGTAGAGTTTGCAGGTTATTATGACCGCAGCGCTCAGGAATTGCGAAAATTATTGGATGATCATGGGCTGCGCTGCTGCGGTACTCATGCCCGACTGGACACTTTATTAGGAGATGCGTTGAAAAAAACGATTGAATTTAACCAGGCTTTAGGCAATCCCTACCTGATAGTTCCCGCTTTGCCTGAAGAGAGACGCAATTCAATAGATGCATGGCGGTCAACTGGGTTTTTGTTTTCAGAGCTTGCAGAAAAGGTGAGACCTTATCAAATGAGGGTGGGATACCATAATCACGCTGTTGAATTTAAACCTCTCCATGGGCAAATTCCCTTTGATATTTTCTTCCAGGCTGCGGGTAAAGAAGTTATTATGCAACTTGACCTGGGAAATGCGGCGCATGGCGGGGCAAACCCAATCGAATATCTCAAACGGTATGCTTCGCAAGCCGTTACAGTTCACTTAAAAGAATATTCTGCAGTTAATCCGAAAGCCTGGATCGGTCAAGGAGAAATATCATGGCAAGAGGTGTTTGAGGTATGTGAAACAAATGAGGTAACCACCTGGTATATCGTTGAACAGGAAAGTTACGCAGTTCCTCCGCTGGAGGCAATCGCGAAGTGCAGAGAAGCCCTGCGGAGGATGGGGAAGTAAGTGGCAGTGTTGCAATACCTCAATTAACCAGGAATCAAATTTTCATCGATTGTGACAATATCTCCATTGCTATAGGTAATTTGGATCTCAACAGCGGTTGGATCCTTTGATGATTGAACGGATACAACCGGGCAAGTCTCACCTGCACGGGTTGGGTAGAGAAGGGTCGCCAGCCTGACGCTGCCTTTCGCAGCAAATTCGTACACGAGAGTCGGTATAGGCGCGTATTCCCCTTGTTGGTGGTTTTTAATTGCTTTCCAGCCCTGCCACTCGGGGGATTCCTGTCCTTTGATAATGGACGCCTGCATTCCTGCAAACTGGGATGGAATAATTGTCAGGTTAGGAAGCTGATCATTGAGGGTTGTCCCTTTTAAACCATTCAACTCTGCCTGGTCTGTGTTGAGGTGCCAGAGTACCTGATATGTATGCGTCCGCGAGTCAATTGTTTGCAGGCGGTCGATAACCAGGAAAAACCCGCCAGGCTTTTCTGCTGATTCTTTCACCAGGATGACTTTTCTCTTATGGATTACAGAACGATCGACATCTGGTCCATAGCCTTCCTGATAGATACCTTCGCCTATATCGAACGTTTTAGAAAAATGGTAAGCACCATCTGAGGGAAGTGAAACATCAAAAGCAGCCCGGTAATAATGAGCCCTGCGGTTTTGATCCTGCTTATCGATGCGAATGGTATTGTGGGCGCGGGTTGAAAGGACATAGCGCCGCATTTCTGAGTCGTCGTAGGCGTAATTTCCGCCTTCAGTCAAAAGGAGATGCCCATAGGCGTGTATCAGCAGGTTCAGTTTATCTTCATGTTGATGTCCATAACCGAAATGCCCAGCATCTAAAACTGCCCAGAGCGCATCGGTTGACCAGGAAGAACGCAGAACAATATACCCGGCGTAAGGGAAGGCGACCGACGTTTGCGCAGGTGGATGTCCCTCTTTTCCATGCGTGCGAGCCCATCGGAAGTCCTGTCGGTGAGGATAATCGAGAACAGCATCTTTCATCAAATTGTCTATTGCATGCCAACCTCCATCATTCAAATCCGGAAGACGTCCATCCGGCATCATCATCAGCACATTAACCGTGTGCATACGTTCCATACTCTCGCGGAATTTTTCTGGAATGGGTTCGTCATAAGCTTTGCATACATCAATCAACCATTGATAGTTGTGGATATCCACTTGATGGTAGCCAGTTGATAGTTCGACCTGCCAGCCATCAGGATAAACCTGGGCATCGAGTTCTTTAACGAGCATATCAAAGGCGTATTGTTTCCATTCTACTTTGTCTTTAAATTGTGGATAAAGAATGCTGATCTGTGCCAGTCCGTTCATCTCCATGATCAACCAATTCCCTGTGCAATGGAAATTTCGCAGCCGCCAACCATGTTCCCAAACCGATTTATACCAATCGATCAACACATCATCTGTGAAATGCGGAGATTGATAGAAACTGTGCAGTGCCCATTGCCAGACGCCACCCATACGGATCCCTGCTTCGATTGTCCGCCAGCAAAGCGTTGCGCCGCCGGGTTCATTTATGGGAACAAGCGCCTGCTTGACCCAGCTCTTGAAATATCGCACAAATGCTTCGGCATAGCGTTCATCACCCGTTGCTCGATAGCGCTCAGCCAGGATGCCCCATTCAGGGTGGCGGCTAAGTTGCCATGTCCATTCTTTATACTGGTTGAATGTGGGGTTGATAAACCAATCAACTTCGCCTGTAAATAGATGAGGAGTGCCACAGGAAATCAGTTCGCCCCGCAAGATGCGTTCAGCAGCTTGTTCAGGGGTTTCACCTTCGTACATAAAGTAGGCACCGCGAAATTCCCGTTCGATCTTTAAAAAGCGGTCAGGTTGGAGAGTATTTCTCACATGTGCAGCAAATATTTTGCGCGCTTCTACATAATTGCTTTGGGCAATCATTTCAGGAATATTTTCGAGACCTGGAAGATTTGTGTCAATCTTGAGAAAAAAATCAGCATCGCTCAGGCGGGGGCCGAACATTGGTTTCTCCATGTTGATGTTTCCTTAAGACATATTAAGAATAACTGCCAAGACTATAAGGGTATTATAAATGGATCGAATCAACATAACCAGGATAGATTGAAAAAGATTGTGTGGATTGGTTGAGCGGGGATCTAAAAAATTCACCAAAAATTCATACATTCCAATTATAATCAATTATATCAGGTTACCAAACTGACTCACTGGGAGTTTTTAAAAATGTTTAAGCTCATATCGATTTTATTTATTTTAATATTATCCGGTTGTGCTTCTCGTTCTGTTACTTCACCAAATCCAGTCCTTTTTGGTACTAATTCCAATCATTTTGCGCCATTGGGTGATAAAAAAATTGAAAATTATACTATTCAGTTGTATAGCAGCCCTTCTTCTCCTGTGCGGGGACGTAATGTCTTGAAAGTTCACCTCGAAAATTCAAATGGTCAACCGATTTCTGACGCTAAAATTTCCTTTGATCTGGATATGACCAACATGAGTCATGGCAAAAATATAGTTCCAGCTACCCCTTTGGGTTCCGGAGACTATCAGGGAAACGTAAATTTTATGATGCCCGGACCGTGGCGAGTCCTTGTGGGGATTGAACAGGGTGGACAAACCAGCACTGTCAGGTTTGATTTTATAGTGAAAAGCCAGTGATAATAGAATTTATCCAGTTTGATAGCTCTTCTATATCTGCATTGATTAAGTATTGAGGCATGTATGTTGGATATTCGCAGTGCGGTGGGATTGACTCTGGTTGTTCTGACGATCAGCATAGGTACAGGGTGGTATGCAAAACGGTTTAAAAGCCATGTGACAGAAATGCTGGGGATGATGATCGGGATGACGCAAGGCATGATGACCGGTATTGTCATCGGCTATTTTTGGGGGGCAGCAACCGATATGTTCATCAGTAACCTGGCAGGTGTGATCATCGGCGTGGTGTTTGGGGTGGTGTTTGGGCGTGCGGGTGGATTAATGGGGATGATGGATGGCGGCATGGGAGGAATGATGGGTGGGATGATGGGCGCCATGCTGGGGGTGATGCTGCAGAATTTGTACGAAGGCTGGGCGGTTACGATAACTAACTTTTTCATGATCGCCCTGTACATCGCTTCAATGGTCGCTTTTGTGCTGCTTGTGAAGAAAAACGCAGAAGCGAACCTGGAGATTGACCTGGTATGCCAGATGAAGGTTGACCCAAAAACATCGCTGCAAACCTCCTATCAGGGGAAAACCTATTATTTCTGCGCCCCAGCATGCAAGCGGGCGTTTGAAAAGAATCCAGCCATATACATTCAACGAGAATGAGTCAACGGATAAAAGCCATCTGGATTGCACTGAATCAACCGATTATTTTCGCGCCGCTTTGATCAAATCTGTGAATTTCGCATCATGGTAGATCATCGCTTTTGCCGGGACGCCTGCCAGATAGCTGGATTTGGAAGCCACACCTAAGGCAGATCGTTCATCGGTTAAATGTGGCTTTAGGAAGTCTTCAAGTTCACTCCATCCAACCAGCCTGTCAGATGAGTCAAGAAACATGACGCAAGTTTTAATCTCGATTTCTTGATTAAATGGGTTTTTGATTGCAAAGAAATATTCTGCTCTGACGGCTTTTTGGGTATCCTTGGCACTCCAACCTTCTAACCTGAGGTTATAATTAATGGGAGTATGATAGGCAATTGGCTGCGGGATTCGAAAATTCAAGTCCTCTTCAGTTGGGCAAAAGCCTGAACTGCCAGGATTTGTGCAGCTTATCGATAAAGATGTTTTCTCCAGTAACAAGGACAGAATCACTTTTTGAGTGTTCTTAGGAATTTCCTGCTGGTAAAAGCGAAATACCTGGGCGTAACCTGGATACAGCACATCATAACGCTTTCGCTCAAGACTGGAGAGGATATTTCCATTTGCATCTACCAGGTTGGCTACTCCGCTGATTTGCCATCTATCGGAGATTATTTTTCCGCCATTCTGATATAAAAGGTTGGGGAGATCCATTTGAAGGACATAGAGGATGTCCATGAATTCGGGGGCTTCAGCGGATTTCGCAAAATCCGGCTGAGCGATCGCACCTTTAAATAAAATTTTGGCAGTGTCTTGCCCCTTAAGTGAAATTTCCACAGGCAGGCTGCGAGCGGCAAATTTATCTGCCGCAAATGTGGTTTTGTCTTTTCTCACGACAGGCGCGCTGATATCTCCGATAAAGTCAGATGCATTTACGGTCGATGGCGAGTCTTTCCTCCCTTGAGGTGTGTTCTGCCCTGATCCAGCAGACCCAAGGCTGCATGCAAAAGTAAAACCGACGAGTATGGTGAAGATCATTATTTTCAAAGCTCGAGGGTGGTTCATAGAAGCCTCCAATCTTATTGTACCGAAACCACATTATTTTTTATCCCACCTACTCTTGAAATAATTATAGATCAATTTACACTAAAAACCCATTTATAACCGGACGGACACAAGTATCATGAGAATATGGTATTACTCGATATTCCTGGTAGTCGATATGACGGACAAGACCATTCAAATGGGAGCGGATGAGATCATTTGTAACCTGACGCTGCTCAGTCAGTAAATTAATTTCTTGGAATATTAATAAACCCAGGGACAATCAAGCGGGGAAGGAGAGGCTTTACAAGAAATATCCGCCTGTTCTGGCGGATTATTCTGTGCCCCCAAGGGGATTCGAACCCCTGTTTTGGCCTTGAGAGGGCCACGTCCTGGGCCCCTAGACGATGGGGGCAAGCTGCCTGCACATTCTAGCATAAGTCTGAGAGAGCGTCAATCAATTGATTTGAGGGTGTTGAAAACGTAAAATTGATAGGAATCCGCCGGTACATGTATTGCGGATTTCTTTCAAGTTCCCCTTTTTCACCACCATATGTGTGTAATGCAACGATACAAAGCAACTGTATGATAGCCGTCCACC